>MTLC01000479.1_pt3 | contig 617276 bp, 595 predicted proteins | sample 1982451 | NCBI WGS metagenome assembly MTLC01 (sample SAMN05710165, study PRJNA340218) | biofilm metagenome | isolation source: sample SPH anode biofilm adapted to +100 mV | place: USA | collected 2012-02-03
ACATGTAAAGATAAAAATCACCTTTTCTCTTTGATATAATACGCATTGTTTTGGACCTATGGAGAACATTATGCTACGAAAACTTTTTTGGAATGACCCTTACGCGAGCGAAATTCAAGCAAAAATTGCATCGGTTGAGGGAGATGGTATTGACTTAGATCAAACCATTTTTTATGCTTTTTCGGGCGGCCAAGAGAGTGATTTTGGAACCATTGACGGCGTTGAAGTCTTAGAGGCAACCAAAGAAGGTACCAACATACGCTACACTCTAGCGAGTGGGCATGATCTTCACGTGGGTCAAGAAGTAACGGTCAAGAAGTAACGGTCAAGAAGTAACGGTCAAGATCGACTGGCAGAGGCGTTATAGCCTGATGCAACACCATTTTACTGCGGAATTAAAAGAAAAGGGGTCAGAGCTAAACTTTTAACTTTTACCCATCAAGAGTTAATTTTATGGGTCAAATCCTATCTAAAAATCTTTACATGTAAAGATGATTTGAAGGAAAAAGATGGATGGTGAGAAGAGATTCAAACCCCTACCAGAAACCAGAAGAAAATGGGGATAGGCTACTTTAAATTATTTCAAATTTACGTGCTAAATGTTAGCTTTTGGAACAGCATCGCCTTTACATGTAAAGATAAAAATCACCTTTTCTCTTTGATATAATACGCATTGTTTTAGACCTATGGAGAATGTTATGCTACGAAAACTTTTTTGGAATGACCCCTATGCATGTGAGATTCAAGCAAAAATCGAATCGGTTGAAGGTGATTGTGTCTATTTAGACCAAACTATTTTTTACGCTTTTTCAGGCGGTCAAGAGAGCGATTTTGGGACCATAGGCGGCATTGAAGTTTTAGAAGCGATGAAAGAAGGTAACGATATACGCTACACCCTAGCGAATGGGCATGGTCTTCACGTGGGTCAAGAAGTAGCGGTTAAGATTGATTGGCAGAGACGTTATAGCTTGATGCAACACCATTTTGCCGCGGAATTAATTCTAGAACTGCTCTATCAAGAATTAGGTTCGCTAGAAAAAATAGGCGCGCACATCGCTCAAGATAAAGCCCGTATTGATTTTTTTTGGCATGAAAACATAAGCACTCTCTTTCCCCTGCTTCTTCAAAAAGTAACGGAATTGATCGATAAAAACCTACCCATCAAAAGTGATTACAGCGACCTTGAAAACCAAAGGCGCTACTGGGAAATCGACGGTTTCGCACAGGTTCCTTGCGGCGGCACCCACCTAAAACGCACAGGTGAAGTGGGACAACTCTCTTTAAAGCGCAAAAACATCGGCAAAGGCAAAGAGCGCATTGAAATTTATGTGAACCACTAGCTCATTTTTTTACATGTAAAAAAAACGGGTGCGTTTTTAAGAGACGGCATGGATGTCTTAAGCGGAGCATTCAGGCTTTGCCCATACGCAAAATATGGACAAAAGGCCTGAAAAAGTGCTGATTAAAATTTCATATTGAGTGTCAAGTAAGCACCAAACGGCATGCCTGACAAATAGGTTGGTTGCGTGGTATCGGCGGCTAGCGCGTTATCTGGTGTTATGATAGACGCGATATAGTGTTTATCGAAAAGATTCACAAAACTTAACTGCACATTACCCTCTTTAACACCCTGAATTTTTGGCAATTTATAATCAACATTAAAATCCACTGTCGTAAACGAAGGAATCTCTTGCGTATGTTCCACATTGCCGTATCGACTGCCGGTATAACGAACAATCGGCGTAAATTTCCAATTTCCTATTTTATACGTCATAGACCCTTTAAGCCCTCGCATCGGTGCATCGGGGACTTGATTGTTTTTTGTTGCCGTTGTTGCTGTGGCACTGGTCAAAAAGTCCTCGGTATAATAGTAGCGGTTGTAAAAGGCACTGGCAAGAAAATCGACGGACTCGGTGATCGCACCGCTAATGGCAAACTCAGCACCGTAACTTTCGGCGTCAAGGTTATTGGTAGGATATTTTATGTCATATTGAGTGTCATAAACAGTCGCTTGTTTACCGGAGACTTTGGTATAAAAAAGATTGGGCGCTAATACGATGCTTCCGAGTTTATATTTTAGGCCGATGTCGTAATTATCGGAAATCTCTAACTGTTGTTTATCCCATAATTGTTGGAGCGTGACACCTTTGCTCACATAGGTCGCTCTATTGGAAAGGTACGTTGGAAAGAGATTGACATCGTAACCGTAACTTCGACCATAATCAAAATAGATTTCCGTATTAGGCGTTACTTTATACCCTAAATAAGCACTTGGTAACCATTCGGTAAAAGTTTTAGAAGCAACACTCGACCATGGATCGAGCGCAACTTGACTGAGCGCGGTATCGTAATCAGAGCTGATGGAAGCATTATTGGCTCCAAAACTATGACTGTTAATGCCTGCGAGTTTAAAGTCGAGATAGCGGATGCCAAAGGCGTAACTAAAATCTTTAATATCGCCGCTAAATTGAATAAAAGGTGAGCTAAACTTATGCGTTGCCTCTTCTGCTAACATATTCCAGCCATTGTACGTTAATTGTCCCATATTGCTGATTGTGTACATTCTTCGGCTCGTTGGAGGTCCTGGCAAATCTTGTTCTCCATACCAATACCCGATTTTCATTGCCATCTCTTCGATAATGGGTATCTCATACGCTAATACCGCGCCATACCTGTCATGGTCAATGAGCCATTGGGTCACAGGCGATGTGGTTGGCGTTGCAGGTAGATTGGTGAACCAATACTCTCCCTTGTCCTTTGAATAGTACGGTTTAAAGCTCAAAACGGAGTCATTCGCGAAGCGGTATTCAAAATTGGCTGTAACGACATCATCCGTAAACGATTGCTTATTCCAGTCATAATAATTAGCATTTTTCGTTGTAGGATACGCCGTATTCCAATCTTTGTTGTAATAAGTGTCAAGGTCTTTGGCTTCGCTGTATGAAAGTCCATAATAGTTGTGATGGTCGTCTTCACTGTGTGCGTAAAAAAGTTCGCTTTTAAAATTATCATTTGGAGTAAAGGTCACGCCCAACATCACGTTGGTACGATCCAAATCACCCTCGCCTTTCCATTTATCGCCGCTGGTTTTAGACACCGACCCAAAAGCCGAGACATCACCCATCTGACCTGTATCAAAACGTAAAAAGGTTCTGAGGGCATGGTCTGAACCCACCGTTTGAGATACGGTTGTTTCCATCTCTTTTTTAGGTCGATCAACAATCATATCAACTTTACCAATCAGGTTGGAAAAACCGAGGCTTTTATCTGCGGGCATATACCCTTTATAAAGATCAATCCATGAGATGTTTTCCAAATCAAACATCGTTTTTCCACCACCTGGATTGCCACTGATGGGGAGTGATTCTAACATGTAAACACCGCCTGGCCCTGACTGATTTTTGCCCCTGATACGCAAAGGGTCATGAAACGATGTTTCGTTCGAACCAAAAACCTCCGCAGGTTGATAATCAACCGAAGGCGACATGCCGACAACTTTCAGAGCCGACATACCGATAGGCCCGCTATAAAGCTCAATGGCATCTTTATTGTATCCTTGCGAATTGACGTTTTCTTTGCCCTGTGTTTCAAACGCTGTCATACTCCCTGCTTTTCCTGTTGTAATGACTTCTTCTAGCTGATAAGCATCCTGCCCGTACACATTGCATAATGCAATAAAACTAAACGCTAGTGCGCTTTTTCCTTTTACATCCATTCTTTCCCCTCTTTTGAAATGTAGTATTTTTTTATATATAACGATATGTTTTATTGATTAACTTTTGAGAATTCAAGCATCATTCAGTCTCGTCGATGCGTTCATTGTATAAATTTTTATATAATGAATGCATTATAATGATTATAACTTAAAATTTAAATAATCAATGAGATATGCGTACGTTTTGGATGAAAAAAACAATCAAAAAAAGCTTAATTTAAACAAAACAAATAACGCAAATGTAACTCAAATATGAAAGATTGATTTTTAAATTCTTAAGTTAGGATGCAGCATAGAATATAAATAATAGTTATAGAGGATTGATGTGATGTGATGTTTCTTCAATAAAGGAGATTTCAACTATGTCGATGTATTCACCCACAAAAACGAGTCTACTTTCATTTTTTTTAAGTCAGTTTTTTGCTCTCATGTTGCTCTGCTCTACTTTGGTTGCCAATGAAAAATTGGGCGAAGAAGAACATTTAGGGAGCTACGTGCCTTTAGATATTCCGTTTTTGAATGAAACGGGTAAACAGGTGACACTAAGACAACTGATGGATGGGAAACCTGCGATCCTCACATTAAATTACTACGTATGTCCTGCTTTGTGTACCCTTCAACTCCAAGACCTTGCCAAAAACCTCGAAAAAGTTAAACTCACTGAAAATAAAGACTATAAAGTCATTACATTAAGTTTTGATCCTGCCGAAACACCCAAAGACGCTGCGCATAAAAAATCCGAGCTGACCGCGGCGATGACACAACATTTTGACACCAGCGCATGGTCATTTCTCACAGGAACAGAAGCGGATATTACTCAGATAACGCAAAGTGTAGGCTTTCATTATGAAAAACAAGTTGGGCATCATGGCATGGTGGAGTACATGCACCCTGCAGTCCTAATTGCGCTCTCCCCCGAAGGAAAAATCACACGTTATCTTAACGGTATCAAACAGCTCCCTTTTGATATTCAGATGGCGATGATGGAAGCATCGCAAGGAACGGTAAGACCGACCATCGCCAAGACACTTCTGTTTTGTTTTGCGTTTGATGCCAAGAGTAAGACCTATGTCTGGGCAACAGAAAAAATAGTCGCTTCGGTTTTATCGCTTATTTTGGGCGGTTTTTTTCTTTATTTAGTTCTAACGGGAAGGAAAAAGAACTCATCGGAGGAAAGCGATGCCTAGTTTTTATCATGAGACACATACCATTTTTGGGAAGCATGACAGCAAATTATTGCAGTGGATATTCACCATAGATCATAAACGCATCTCCATTTTGTATCTGGGCGTGCTGTTCACCCTGTTTTTTTGTGCGGTAGGGGCTGCACTAACCATGCGAGCCGAACTCTTTTTCCCCGGACAGCAGTTGATCCAACCCCAGACGTACAATCAGCTTTTTACCTTCCACGGCGTGACGATGATTTTTTTGTTTATCGTCCCTGGAATTGCCGCGGGACTCGGAAATTTTATATTGCCCTTGATGCTTGGAGCTAGAGACCTCTCTTTCCCGCGTTTAAATCTTTTGTCGTGGTGGCTCTACATTTTAGGTGTCGTCGTTGCCCTCTCCTCTTTGGTCACGGGCAGTGGCTTTGCCGATACAGGGTGGACATTTTACGCTCCTTATAGTATCCGAACAGATGCGCATGTGCTCTCGACGCTGATTGCCGCGTTTATTTTGGGTCTTTCTTCCATTTTGACAGGACTGAATTTTATTGTCACGATCCACCGTTTACGAGCACCCGGTATGGATTTTTTCAAGATGCCCCTTTTTGTTTGGGGTTTGTATGCCACTTCGTGGATACAAGTGCTTGCAACGCCTGTTATCGGCATTACGCTCGTACTGGTTATTTTGGAGCGCACACTGGGCGTTGGCATTTTTGACCCTTCAAAAGGGGGTGATCCTATCTTGTTTGAGCATCTTTTTTGGATCTATTCGCACCCCGCGGTTTATCTGATGATACTTCCTGGGTTTGGCATCATCTCAGAAGTGTTGCCCGTGTTTACAAGACGTACTATTTTTGGATACCGCTCGATTGCCATCTCTTCTGCTTCCATTGCAGGCATCGGTTATTTGGTGTGGGGACACCACATGTTTACCTCAGGTATCAGCGATTTAGCACGTGTTATCTTCTCTTTTTTAACCTTTTTGGTTGCCATACCCACGGGTGTGAAGATATTTGACTGGATTGCCACGCTGTATAAAGGCTCCATTACTCTAACAACGCCGATGCTGTGGATTCTTGGAAGCATCATCAACTTTACCGTTGGGGGTCTTACAGGACTCACACTGGGAGCTTTAGGTGCAGACATTCATCTTCATGACACGTACTTTGTTGTGGCGCATTTTCACTATACCATTTTGGGTGGTGTGGTGTTCATGTTCCTCGGTGGGATGCATTATTGGTATCCTAAAATCACGGGAAAAATGTATGATGAAGTGAAAGGGCGCATTGCGTTTGGGTTGATGTTTGTTGGGTTTAATCTGCTGTGGTTTCCGATGTTTATCGCAGGCTTTCTTGGCAATCCAAGGCGCTATTTTGATTATTTGCCGACGTTTACTATCTACCATCAACTCTCTGGTATCGGAGCGTTGTTAGTGGCATTGGGGCTTTTATTGGTTCTTTACACATTTTACAAAGGGCTCAAAGAGGGCAAAGAAGCGGGGCCAAATCCTTGGAGAGGAACGACATTGGAGTGGCATATTCCCTCACCTCCTCCTTTAGAGAACTTTTCTAAAATTCCTTATGTGGATTTTGACCCCTATGAATACGAGAATGGTGAACCACTGGTTCAGTTCGACGAAAATTTTAGAAGGATACGCTAATGGAACAGGAAATGGCTTATGACAGGCAGGGCAAATCCTATCCCGTAGCAGATTTTAAAGATGATTACACGGGAGACAAGCTTGGCTTTTGGGTTTTTTTGCTCACAGAGGGGATGATGTTCGGCGTGCTTTTTTTACTCTATGGCATCTACTTCTACCGACATACGGACATGTTTGCATCTTCTTCCGCAGATTTAAACCTCTGGCTGGGTGGAACCAATACGGTATTACTCCTACTCAGCACTTATACGATGGGAGTTGCTACGTTGAACATGCGTCAAGGAAACGTTAAACGCTCTGCTACGTTGGTAGGTTTGACAATGCTCATCGCCATCGTCTTTTTAGGTATCAAAGCGTCCGAATGGGGTGTCGATATTCGCCACGGCATCTATCCAGGGTCAGCAGTGCTTGATGCAAAAGACCAAGGAGAAATACTTTTTTTCGGTCTTTATTTTGTCATGACAGGGCTTCACGGGTTACATGTCATCATCGGAATAGCACTGATGAGCTGGGTGTTGCTACTGATACGCGCAGGCAATATCCGACCTGAGCATACCATCGTGATGAAGAATGTCACGCTGTACTGGGACTTTGTACATCTCGTATGGATTGTTTTGTTTCCACTGCTTTATATGATAGGAGTTTAAGATGAGATACACGCTTGCTCTTTATACAAAAGTATTGATTGGCCTTCTGTTACTGACACTGATTACCTTTTTACAGCCTGTGGTGCATCATCTAAGCCCAGGGAGTACCGCAGGGGTTCAGCTAGGCATCAGTGTTATCAAAATAGGACTTGTCAGTGCCTTTTATATGCATCTGCGCAGTGAAAACACCTATTTAAAAGGGTATATCGTGATGGCGTTGATCATCCTGCTTATCTTTTTTGCGATCGTCGGTATCGACGTGGCATATTCGTAAAGGAGTCCAGATGTTAGAAGGATTTAATAAACATGCTTCTACCTTCGCCGATGATGTCGATCAGGCGTTTTGGATTTCAACAGGCATTTCAGTTGCCATGTTTGTGCTGGTCGTGGGACTGATGGTCTTTTTCATTTTCCGTTACCATCACAGCAAAGTTCAGCACAATGAGATCAAAAACATCACCCATTATCTACCTCTGGAAATTGCGTGGACGGTTATTCCTACAATCTTGCTGTTCATCATTTTCTATTACGGGTACAGCTCGTTTAGAGAGTTACGAACGATGCCTGAAAATGCTTTTACCGTAGATGTACTGGGAAAACGATGGTCGTGGACATTTACCTACCCAAATGGTAAAAAAACGACAGAACTTTATGTCCCCATAGGCGAAAATATTCGACTGCGCCTAGAAGCACCCAGTAGCGATGTCTTGCACAGCTTTTTCGTCCCAGCGTTTCGTGTCAAAGAAGATGTTGTGCCAGGTAAGGTCACGCATTTATGGTTTAATGCAACCGCCATAGGCAATTACGACATCGAATGTGCAGAATATTGTGGTGTCGGACACTCAATGATGCTCACAAAATTGGAAGTCATGGATAAACCAGCTTTTGATGCATGGTACGCCAGTGGAAAACTCAGCCCTCACGACACAGAAGAGCCTAAAGGAAAAGGCGAAGCACTCTATAAGACACTCGGATGTGTTTCGTGTCATAGCATAGATGGCTCAGAGAGTGTAGGCCCTTCATTTAAAGGCATGTACGGTGCAAAAATTAAGGTACTGACCGATGGGAAACTCCGCGAAGTCATTGCCGATGATGCGTATATCCGCACCTCGATTCGTACGCCCGATAAAGATGTGGTTCAAGGGTTCCAAGGTGGCATCATGCCAAACCTTTCCGACCAAATCGACACAGATCAGATGGAATCTCTCATTGAGTTTCTAAAACAGCAAAACGATACTACCCCTGCTACGGCGCATGAAGAGGTCAAACCTGCCGCCAACGAGCCTGCCAAAACAGAGCCAGCCGTTGTTGCACCTGTTACGCCAAGTGCACCAGATGGTGCGACCTTATTTCAAACCAAAAGCTGTGTTGCATGCCATAGTCTTGATGGAACGAAAAAGATAGGCCCAAGTTTTAAAGGCATCTACGGGAGTGTCCGAAAAGTGCTCACCAATGGAAAAGAGCGAGAAGTAAAGGCGGATGAAACGTACCTGCACACATCGATTCATGACCCCAATGCTGATGTAGTAGAAGGTTTTCCTCCCAACATCATGCCTCCGTTTGGAAAGATGCTCAAGCCAGATGAAATAGATGCGCTTGTCAATTATATTAAAGAGATAAAATGATTCGCCTATTTTTGGAGGTCACCAAATTTCGCCTCTCAGCCGCCGTAACACTCTCAGCAATCCTTACGTTTATACTGGTGCGAGGCGAAAATGTCATGCAGATGGTTTGGTCTGTTCTTGCGGTCTTACTCCTTGCGTTAGGCGTCTCGGCACTCAACCAATACCAAGAACGAGAGAGTGATGCCAAAATGACACGCACCAAACGCCGCCCTATTCCCTCGGGTCGCATCACGCCTTCTCAGGTTTTGGCTCTCTCGATAGCATTAATACTCATAGCGATGTTTTTAATCCACAATGAATTGGGAAATGTAGGGCTGATTCTTTTTCTTTTCGTGCCTTTGTGGTATAACGGTCTTTATACCTATCTTAAACCGCACTCTGCTTTTACTGTCGTGCCAGGAGGGCTTTTAGGCGTTGTTCCTCCTGCGATTGGTTGGCTGGCAGCGGGACGGAGTCTAGTGGAACCTGAGTTTCTAGCCCTTGGAATGCTTTTCTTTGTCTGGCAAGTGCCTCATTTTTGGCTGTTGATGGCGAAGCATGATGAAGACTACCGAAGAGGAGGCTTTCCGACGGCTACTGAAGTCTTCGGAGAAGAAGGATTTCGCCCTGTACTTTTTGTGTGGTGGACATTTACAATTCTCTGCGGTATTTTTGCCATGTTGATTTTTGGCATACACAATCAAGCGGTTATTGCACTTTTAGTGGGATTGGATTTAGTGGCATTCTTTTTTGGAACAAGGATTTTAGCGCAGCCACTTACACCAAGCCTGGCCGGTTCGCTTTTTCATAAAATCAATTTTTTCTTGCTAGCAACCGTTATACTCCTTAGCATTGATGGAGGATAAATGGTTATTGCGTAAGCTGACATAAAAGGAAATTATGAATTATAAATTTATACTTGAAAGATGCCAATCCAGTGGAAAAAGTACCACCAGATTGGCAAAAATAAAAGCGCGTACAAATTAGAATTTGTAGTTTGCTCTAAATCGCATCTCGTTTGAATTAACGGTTGAAGCCGCCTCTTTTTTACCATCTTCATACTCTAAAGATAGTGTCAAACCTTTAATAGTTGGAAGTTCATATGCAATTTGTCCTTCAAAAAAAGTCGATTTTGTATCAACAGCTACACCATTTAAAACAACTGTTGTAACTTTATCTTGATCGATTTTGACATATTGACCTAAGACTTTAAGCCCTGCAACACCCACATTTGAGAAGTCATAGCCAACCTCAACTTTGTATGCATCCGTACCTGCACCTGAAGTTGCTTCAGCTCCTTTGATAAGTGGCGCGGTATACGTTGTAGGACCATTTCCAGCACCAAGAAGAACTGACTGATCACTTGATACGGTACTATAGGCAAAAGATGCATTAAATCCTGCTAGCTCTTTAAACCCAACACGCCCTTGGTACATATCACCTTCGGCATGGAAGCTATCGAATGTATCGTTTGATGTACGAGAACCACGGTATGTTGCACCAAGGAGTAGTTTCATATTGCTTAAAGGCAATACATAACTACCTTCTGCATAATAAACTGATGCATCACCACCATTCGTTCCTTCAACATCATTGACAAACAAATATTGTCCCGTTAATGTTAAGTTTGTGATAGATGTGTTAATCACAGCAGCTGTATAGGCGCCATCAAATCCAAAAACATTGGAAGCCCCTACTGGTGAACCTAGCGATCCTCTAGATGTACCTGCTCCATAAAATACCGCTTCTTTTTTAAAGCTAGGCATTCCTGAATCTTCACCAGCCATACTTCTGTCATAATCAGATGTTCTGCCTTGGAATTTGTCAGAATAACCAGCAACTAAGGTCGTATTTGGGAGGTCTGTGTTGATAAGAACAGCCGCTTCAAATGCTTCTTTAATCATACGTGAACCTGAACTTGCGACCAGTGGGCTTGCGATAAATTGGCGACCAATTTTAGCCGTTGTTTTACCGATAGTGTAGGTGACGTAGGCTTCTGAAAGCACCGCACCTGAACCGTACATATCTGTTGCATAAAGATTTTTTGCAGCATTATCAGCAAACGGTGCATAATTAGATTGCATCGTTAAACCTAGACTTAAACCATACAAAGAATCTGTAACATACCCTAACATCACGCCTGTAGAAAAAATATCTGCATTCCCTTTTGCCAATGCATTTGTATTTTGATCACCCGTATCTCTGTCAAAATACCACGCTCGTAATTCACCCGTTACTTTTCCGTTCTTAAAAGCATCAGCAAGTGTATCTGCTGCGAATGAGCTAGACGCAAGTCCAGCAACAACTATAGCCACCAAGCTAAGTTTGGCTAATTTCATATTCCCTCCTTAAAAGATATGAGACTTCTATCATGACCTAACGTAATGGATAATACGGGTGATGCAAGAAATCTGCCAAAATCTTATATTAAATATATAGCATGAAAATAGCATGAAAGTTTAAGTAAATATTAAAATAAAAAATAGGATTGATAGCTAGGCGATTTCTCTTAAATTTTTATGTTTACATGTAAAAAATTTTGTCCAAAAAAGTTTCAAAATTGCCTGTTCTCATCTAAAACCTGTTCTCACTTTTAGTTTGTAAATGAGTGATACTATTAGGTAGATTTCTGATAAAATAGTGTTCATCTAAGATAGACAAGGATGTGACTCATGGAAACAAAAAGTTTAAGCAGTCGATTTTTCGCTTATGTGTTCAACGTGAAAGAGTGGTTCATTTTTCTTAAAAGATTTTTGGCTCTTTTTGTCATAGCCGCACTCTCACTGGTGCTTTGGTTCTTTCCCCTTAGCCTTTTTGTGGCACCCTTTTACAGCATCACTACCGATACCGTGCCAACCATCAAAGAGTACCCAAGCCTAGAAGGTGAATCATCAACAATGGCACTTAGAGATGGGCTTCAAAGCCTACTTGACCAAGGACTAGTGACCAATTTTCTAGGAGTTAGAACGTGGATCGATAACAAATATTACCAACAAGTCGGCGAAATTGAGATGTTTCGCATCGGCATCAATATCCTTGAAAACAACCTTGCGCGCAACAGAGGAACAGGAGGCGCCAACAAATACATCGTTCAAGCACGCTCGGACATTTACTCGGATTTTAGCATTCCCATCTTCACAAGCTATACCACAAGAATGAAACAATCCATCTCAAACATTGATTTGTATTTGCAACAATTAAAAGAAGACCAAAAGAAAGAGATGATGAGTAAAAGAGCTGTTTTTATCGTCAATTCAGATAACTTGGCAACAGCACTCGATCAACTCAAGCAACAACTGCAAACCAACCTTATGACCACAACGACCTTTTCAACCGATGATGATAAATTCTACCGCATTAAAGGCAATTTGCTCGCTATGTATTACATTCTCAAAGGGATTGATTACGATTTCAAAGACAAGATGCTTGACAAAACGTCTTATAATGAAAACTTTGTACCGATCATGGAGCTTTTAAAAGAGGCGATTGCCCAAAATCATCTTGTAATTCTAGAGTCGATGGGACATCTCTCAAAACTGGAAAAAGATGCTAACCTCATCGCTCAAAAATTATCTGAACTTAGAGATAAACTCAGAAACGGTTAATTTGTATAAGACCCCAATGTGGCATCAACCCTAGGGGTCTTTATATCTCAAAACCATTTTTACATGTAAAACTAAAAAACACTCCATTTCAAACACTTAATACGTCACTAGAGAATGTGCGCCCGTACATAAATGATGACAATCAGTATTGCCAAAGAGACAATCCATCCGATGATATACAGCGTCATAGAATGTTTGGCTTGCTTCTTTTCCCACCATGTACGAGGGCGAATACCTTTGATAAAAAAGACGATTTTGATGGCTAAATTAACACAAACGATATTCACGCACAAAAGCAGTCCCGCACCAATGGCAGAGCTCAAATTTCCTTGACCTATCATAATACCAAATGTCGCCGCAGGTGGGAGCAAAGCAACTGCAACCATGACGCCCACTAAAACGCTCGAAAGTCCTGTGGTGAGAGAAAGTGCCGCCGCCGCACCCGACGCTAAGGCCAAAATAATCGAATCAAACCCCACTTTTGTACGTGCAGTCAGTTCAAAACTCATAATATCATGAGGCCAAAAGTACCCAATTACTACCGAAATGCTAATCGCCAAAAGCAGTCCAACAAACGTACTAAGGGCTGATTTTCGCATTAACGAAGCATCGCCAAGTGCAGTACCTAACCCAAAGGCAAGGTTTGGCCCTAGCAAAGGTGCTATCACCATCGCTCCGATGACAATCGCCACGCTGTTTTCAATAAGCCCTACCGCACCCACACACGTAGAGAGTAAGACCAACGCGATAAAATTAGCATCCAATCTGGCATTTCTTTCTACACCCACATAAAGACTCTCCCGTGCTTCAACGGCTTTGGCCTCTTCTTTGCGCTCCATTTCGGTTGGTTTAGGAAGGCTGATCTCCACAGGCAACACAACGATTTTGGCTAAAGGCTCATTATTGAGGAGTGCTTGCAAAGCATCGAGAACCTCTTGTAGTTTATCATCTCCTACTAGAAGGCGCATCGTTTGGAGTCCATCTTTATTTTTGATACCGAGTCTAAAATCTGTAATTTCAAATTTTTGAGTAATTTCAACGATATTTGTTGCATCTGTACTCTTCGCCACGATTTCAAGGTATTTCATTGTGAACCCTTTATCTCTTCTTTACATGTAAAACTAAAAAAGCAAAATTTAGCGGTCTTTTTTGAGTAAAAACTCTCGCCCTACTTTCACCATCGGTACACCGCCATAGGCGATAATGTCAGCCGTAGCGCATGTTTCGCTCCACTTATCGGGCAAAAATGAACCCGTACCGATAATATCAATAGGCGCTTTAGCATAAGCCATAGAACGGCACTTTTGCGGAGTAAAGCCCGAAGATGCGATTATCTGCACTTTTGAAAAGCCTGCATTATCCAAAGTTTCACGCATGCTCCATATTGCCGCCGCAGATACGCCCGTCCCAATAAGGTCATGCAATTCCGCTTCGGTGCGATAATCTCGTACGGCGTCTGGCGCATGGCGACCTAAGACCGCATAGCTTTCTTGTGTATCCAACCCTTCTAAGAAACGCCCACCGTGTGTGTCGAGGCGTACGGCGACTCTCCCCTCGCGTGCTAACGTAGCGTACGCATTACATACTTCTAACGTATCGGTAATTTCACGACCAAAATAATCGGCCAAAATGGGGATGTTCTCTTCCGGAAAGCATTCATGAAACATTTCAGCCGCCCTCAATGTTGAACCAGCATACCCAATCAATGCATGCGGTACCGTCCCAAGCCCTTTTTCGCGCCCAAAAAAATGTGCCGTTGCATCGGTAGCATTGCCGATAAATCCCACCGCGCCTAATGTTTGCTTGGCGGCGTGTGAGCCTATGGAAGCACCATACGCCATCATCTCCGCCATTTCCGTCCCTGCACAGTGGCGTGCATCCATCGCTAAAAAAGCGACATTAGGAAGGGTTTGGCACATTTCATAGGCGTTATAAGCCGCGACACACGCCGAGCCTAACTTCTGTAAAATGAGCGTTTCTAACTCCGCTAAAAATGCAAATGAACCACTCATATACATCAAAGGTTCGCCCGCGCCAACCCACGCACCCTCTTCGTGCGTTGTTTCGATGCGAACACTCATACCACGCTGTTTCGCTTGCATTTGCGTCCATTCGATGGCTAAGCGTGTGGCAGAGAGTACGGGACGGCGTAAGAAAAAAGCATATGTGACTTCCGTATCGCCAAAACGCTCGATGATGGTGTGGGTGCGAGAAAAATATTTATCTGTCCATGCCGATACGTCAGCGACGTCAGGCCAGTTACTGCTTTGCATACAGCTCCTTGTGTTTTCATTCTGCTTTTATAGTCTTCTTTTGCTATACAATTGCTTAGGGAAAATGCTACGTTTATTCTTTTCACTCTTTTTTTACATGTAATCTAAAAAAAATAACTAATTTTGATAATTTATGTGAAAAGCTATTTTCATGCTACGAATGTATTGTAATATTTTTTCACAAAACCAAAAAGTAAGGATGAGTTATGGCAGTAACAATTACTGATATCTGTATTGCGTGTGGAGCCTGTATCGATGAGTGTCCTGTGGAGGCTATTGTCGATGATAGCGATAACCCAACAGGTGCTGACACCTATTATGTCTATGCTGACAAATGTGTTGAGTGTGTAGGTCATCATGACTCACCAGCATGTATGGAAGCTTGCCCAACCGAAGGCTGTATCGTTCGTGGTGCATAGTAAACGTAGAAAAAACGTTTACATGTAAACTAAAAAGGGGAAATGCTACCTCCCCTTTTCTCTCTTTTGACTGCTTCTATTTTCTGCCTCTATTGAAAAATATTTATCAGCGCATGCACTCACGTCATCATCTCATTTTGCTATACTACGGCTTAGAAAACGCAAATAGGCTTTTAAAAGGTGAGACGATGACACAGCAGACACAACAGAGCGCATGGATAAAATGGTGGAGAATGACAAGGCCTCATACCTTAACCGCTTCGTTTGTCCCCGTCATCTTAGGCACAGCCTTAGCGTTAGAATACACCTACACGGTTCGATGGAACCTCTTTTGGGCGATGCTGATTGCTTCCATGCTCATTCAAATCGCCACCAATCTTTTCAATGAATATTTTGATTATAAACGCGGACTCGATACGAAAGATTCCATCGGCATCGGTGGTAGCATCGTGCGCGATGGCTTTGCGCCTAAAACCATTTCCAACCTAGCCAAACTCTTATGTCTCATTTCACTTGGCATCGGGCTTTACATCTGCATGCACAGCAGTTGGTGGGTCGGACTCTCTGGTGTTGGGTGCATGGCGGTGGGGTATTTGTATTCAGGTGGTCCTAAACCCATCGCGTACACGCCGTTTGGCGAGATCGCATCGGGACTTTTTATGGGGTTGTTTATTCTCTGGATCGCCTTTTTCATTCAAGCAGACACGCTTACCATACGCGCGGTGCTCATCTCCTTGCCCATCGGCTTTTTAGTGGGAGCCATCAATATGGCAAACAACATTCGAGACCTAGACAACGACCAAGAAAAAGGGCGACGCACGTTGCCCATCGTTTTAGGGTACGAACGAGCCGTTAAAGTCTTTAGCTACGTCATCGCCACCGCGTATCTGTGGATGGTTGGTTTGGTTTTGGCACACATCATCTCATTTTGGGCACTGCTGGTTTTTTTAAGCCTGCCCAAAGCCTTGCGAGCCATTCTTGGCTTTAAAATCAAAAGGACTGCCCTTGAGCTAATGCCTGCCATGCAAGCCACCGCACAACTCTCAACCCTCTTTGGACTGCTTTTATTTGTGGGGATTATCTTGGAGCATGTGGTTTAGGGATGTATTAAAGTAGCTTGTCACCTTTATTTCTAAGAAAGTTAAAAGTAAAGTCCTGACCCCTTTTACTCTTTTACTTTTATGGGGAAGATAGAGGGCAAGACTATTTTTTCTTTACATGTAAAAGATTTATTGATTAATGTAATTAAAGTAGCTTGTCCCCATTAACCTCATACATACTCCTTATTTATTGCGTGATAAAAAATCTACATATGCCTTAGCAATATCATTTTGATTATAATCGCTTTCTATGTGGATGATTGCATTTGCAGGTTGCTTCAACACAACCATATTTTTATTTCCATCTCTAACCATATATGCGATATCGCTCACTTTAAAAACAGATGTAATGCTGTTGTTTGTTGAGACCATAACAACATTGTCTGAAATTTTTAAATACTCACTTGCTGAAAGAAAGCCTACTAGGGCAACTAATGTAAATACAATTTTCTTCATAAGAACTCCTTGTGTGAAATATATATATAATCGTAGCGAAAATTCATATTTTTTTTAAAAAAATTACAATTTGAAATATCTTTTGCACACATTGTGTTGATATATCCTTTTTTAATATCTTCCTATCGTGGATTTACATAAATTCAGGCTGCTTTTTCTTTACATGTAAAAAATTTATTGATTAGCTTCATTAAAGTAGCCTGTCTCCATTTACCTCCATTTACTACCCACATGCATGGAAGCCTGTCCAACAGAAGGATGCAGCGTCCTTAGTGCCTAGTAAACAGAAGAAAAACGTTTACATGTAAACCTAAAAAATATCTTCTACACTTTATTCTTCACCATTTTTTACTTTAAATCTCACCCTCTCCATACTATAATAACACCTTCATTTCCACAAGGACATCTATGCGATATTTGATTTTGATGACGCTGATTTGGGCGTTTTCGTTTAGTTTTATTGGCGAGTTTTTAGCGGGTCGGGTCGATAGTTATTTTGCGGTGTTGATGCGTGTGTCACTGGCTTCGCTGATTTTTTTGCCGTTTACGAAATTTCGAGGAGTTGCCTTGGAATTAAAGCTTAAGATTATGCTGATTGGCAGTGTGCAAATTGGGTTTATGTATCTTTTTTTCTACCAATCGTTTTTGTTTCTCAGCGTGCCTGAGGTTATTTTATTTACTATTTTTACACCCATTTATGTGACGCTGTTTTACGATGCTTTGAAGGCGCAGTTTAAGCCTTTGTACCTTGTAAGTGCGGGGGTGGCGGTTTTGGGGGCGTATATCATTCGTTACCATGATGTTAATGCAAACTTTGTTACAGGTTTTTTGATGGTGCAAGGGGCGAACATCTGTTTTGCCATCGGGCAAAGTGCGTATAAAAAAGTCATAGAATCCCACCCCAATGTCGCTCAGCGTGATGTCTTTGGTTACTTTCACTTTGGAGCGCTCATCATCAGTGTCGTAGCGTTCGCGCTCTTTGCAAACCCTGCAAAACTCTCTCCAACACTTACCCAGTGGGGTGTTTTGCTGTGGCTTGGGGTCGTGGCTTCGGGGCTTGGGTATTTTCTGTGGAACAAAGGGGCGTGCGAGGTCGATGCGGGTGTGCTTGCTATCATGAACAACGCTTTAGTGCCTGCTGGTTTGGTGATGAACCTTCTCATTTGGGGAACACCAACCAATTATGGGCTATTAGCTCTAGGCAGTGCCGTTATCGCTTTTTCATTGTGGTTGCATTATCGTTTTATGAAACGCTATCAGGTGCGTTAATTTACACTTTACATGTAAAAGAGTTATTCTTGAATTTCGTATTTTTGTAACCGTTTTTTAACGCGATGTTTGAGCAGTAACGAGATAAAAACGAGTGCGACCAACAAGACGATAGAGAGCCAAAACTCTCTACTTCCAAAAGCGAGCGATTGCGCACCGATGTTGGCATAGACAAGTACGCCCGGAGTCATCCCCGAAAGCGTTGCGAAGAAAAAATCACGATACCGAATCGTTGAAAATCCCGCAGAGTAACTGATGATATTAAAAGGCACTAAAGGAACCAAACGCAACAATAAAATCATGATAAATCCATGCTTCTTAACGCTTTTTTGAAAGTTAATCAGTTTTTCATGGGAGAGTTTTTCATGCATCTTTTTACCATAAAGTCGTGCAAGGTAAAACGAGAGCGTTCCGCCGCAGAGTGCCCCTATGATGATATAAACACTGCCCCATGCAAAGCCAAAAATAAGCCCACCTGAGAGTGCTAAGATGCCATCGGGAAAGAAAATAAGCGGTGCTAAGGTAAACAGTATGATGAAAATAAGTGGCGCATAGATGCCAAAACCCTGCACAAACTCCTTGATAGCAACCACTTGCTCGTAAGAAATGATGCCGCTTTTATAGAAAAAGAACATCAAAAGTCCAAAAGCTAAAAATAGCATTACTTTTTTAATGATTTATCCTTTTCACATCTTTGATGGCATCAATGATGGTACGTGAACGGTAGCGGTTGTACCATTTTTTCAATGTGCCCTGCTCTTTTTGTTGGTTTGGCATAGCAGGATTGAAAATAAAATCCAAAAGATGCAACCCTTTTTTGCCCCCTTTGCTCATCGACTCAGCGCAGCTTTGGCAGTAACTCACGATGCTTTCGCATTCTGTTTGGTTGGCGCGCGTGCGCATTTGCTCATGCGCTAAAGCAGAATTAGTAAGCTCCAACATGCCGCCACTGCCACAGCACAATGTTTTTTCACGGTTGGCTTTAAACTCCTCATAAGGCAAACCAATCGTATGCATCAATGTTCGCACATCTTCATGCAATTTGCGTTCATAGCGTGTCGGACAAGGGTCATGCAGTGCCACTTTAGGCATATTGGTATAACTTCCAATGACCTCTTGGGGCACGCCAATCTCATTCAAAACAGAATAAAGTGAAACGATATTGATATGCGGAGCGTGATTTTTGATGCTCATGTAGCAATTTTCACATGCCGTCACCACGGTGGTTGCGCCCATCGCTTCTAGCTCTTTTTCCAATTGCGAATGATACCGCTTAAATTGTTTTTCATCACCCATCATACGGGTTGGCGTTCCACAGCATTGTTGAATGATGCCAATGCCTGAAAGCTTGGAGCGCAAATAATCAAAAATCGTATAAACCAATTTGGGCGAATACGAAGCAAGAGCGCACCCTGGCATAAACGCCACATGGGTATGCTCTCCTTGTGTAAACTTTTTTGTAGTAGAAAAAAGTTTTGAAAAACTACTTTTTTGATGGAATACAACCGCACCGTATCCGTATTTTTTCAAAACCTTTTTGTCGCTTGCATACTCTTTTTTTGCGTGTTCAAAGACTTCGCCAAAATCAATATCTTTCGGACATGCCTGCGCGCATAAACCACACGTTGCACACGAAAAGGACATCGTAGAAGTTGGTCTTTCCGTGGTAAAATGATGCAAAAGTGTTTTAGGGGAAATCGTAAAGTTGTAGAGCATCGGACAGCCTTTCATACAACTTTTGCAGTCAATACACGCTTCGTGGAATTGGGCTATTTTAACGTCCACGATACACTCGTTTGATAAGATAGACTAAAATAGAAACGGCAAACAGAATCAACAAACCAAAAACAAAGGTTTTTGCACCACCGGTGAGCATCTCGCCTGCGTACGAATAGACCAATGTGGCGGGTAGTTGCCCTATGCCTGTTGCGACTAGAAACGAGCGAAGGCTCATAGACGTGAGTCCTGCGGCGTAACTCACCACATCAAACGAGATAAATGGCAATAACCGAGCGATGAGAATAGCATAAACCCCATGCTTCTCAAAAAAAGCATCGACACTCTCTAACGCCATTTTACTGGTGAGTTTTTCCACCACATCACGCCCTAAAAACTTAGCGATATAAAAACACAACAGTGCTCCAACCATCGCACTTAACCACGAAAGTGCGGCACCCCAAACCCAACCAAACAGTGCGGCATTGGCAAAGGTGATGAGAAACGCTGGCAATGGAGCGATAATAGCTTGAAACACCATCAAGAAAAACGAAATCAGTGGCGCTAACACACCAAATGAAAGGATATACGCTTTAATTTTTTCAATGTCAAGGCTTTGAAACAAGTCAATAATGCCACCAAAAAAATGACGTAATTCAGGGCAGACAAAGATGATGGTGAGCGCGATACCACTTAGAAGCAGTATCGCGATTTTGAAGGGTTTTAGCATTATTTACTAACAGCCAAGACGTCTTTAACTTTGTCTCTTGGCCAACCGTATTGACCGTCTTTTAATGTGAGAAGTTGCTCTTTTTTAAGACCTTTGGAAAGGTAAAAATCATACGCTCTATCTGCTCCTCCGCCGCCTCTTGGGCACACGATAATCACTTTTTGATCCGGTTTGATTTCTGGTAACAGCGCTTCTAAACGTGCTCTTTCCTCATCGGTTTTTACAGGATAGGCATAAGTCGAAATCGCACCGGTTAGGTGTTCTTCCTCAAAATCTGGTTTTTCTTGAATATCAACTAAAACGATTTTTGAAGGCTCATTTCGAATCAATTTCGCCGTCTCATCCGCTGTAATGTAGTTGTATTTTGGATTTTCTTTCACTTTACCGCCACAACCAAGCACTAACAATGCGGCAACCGGTAAAATAAACCACTGCATGAATTTCATGGATTTCTCCTTAGGGATTTTTACATGTAAAAGGGTTGGAGGTATCAAAAGAAGCAGGTTCATGTCTTTTTTGATGTACGCTTAATCCATAAGCCAATTACACGATGTGACAAAATCATAATCTCTCATCGCTTACAAAGAGGTTAATATGGTCAAAGAACATTGACTGTTTTGCTATAATACCCCATTTACAAAGGACGCTTGATAGACACATGACACCAGATGAAATAGTTCGCTACATTCGTTCAACTCCCACGCTCAAGGCTTTTTTTGACTCTGAGGCATTGGTGGTTGAAGAAATTGGCGATGGTAATTTAAATTTTATTTTTCGTATCAGGGATGAAAGAGGAAAGTCTCTTATTCTCAAATACGCAGCCCCCTATCTGAGGCTTTTAGGGAAAAATTTTCCTCTGCCACAAGAGCGTATTTGCGTCGAGATGCACACGTTGAGCTATTTTAAGCGCATAGCCCCCGCGCTCATTCCCACGTTGTATCATTGTGATGAAGCGGCATTTTGTTTTACGATGCAAGACCTTATCGGTTATCAACTACTGCAAACGATGCAACTAGAACAGTTTATTTCCCTTACACTTTACGAAAAACTTGGCTCTTTTTTAGCAACACTCTACGCTAAAGCACCTTCAAATCATAACGCGGCTTATTATGAAAATGCCACCTTAAAACGCATCAGTGAAGAGTATATTTTTATCTTTCCGCACATCGAAAACCACCCTGCTCTTCGCATCCCCGAGTACTTTTCACCAAGCGCTAAAAGTGCTCTGTTTATGGAAAATATCGCTTATTTGCTCCAACACTTTCAAGAAAACAAAGAGTGTTTGATTCACGGCGATTTGCACACGGGCTCCATCATGGTGAAACACGAAAGTGTAGCAATTATCGACGCGGAGTTTTCTCTGTTTGGACCGTTAGGATTTGACATAGGCACACTCTTAGCGCACATTCTGTTTGGTGAAATTTACAATGTTTTTGAAAAAAAACCGCTTCACTTTAAACCCGTCATTCTCGCTCTTTGGCATGCCTTTGAAAGTGATGTCGGCAATACGCCGTTGCATATTTTACAGCACAGCGTAGGCTATTGCGGAGCGGAACTTTCACGCCGTTTGGTCGTCCCTGCCAAAGCCAAACCGCTTGAAGCGATAAGCGATTTGGACGCTAAGGCCAAAGCCTATGCACTGTGTGAAAAACTGAGTATTGCGCTCATTGAAACCTTTTTACATGTAAAAACCATTGACGCATTTTTAGCCATCGTGGAGTCTCATCTATGTCCCAAAACGCACTGATTTATTTTATCAAAGCGCCCGTTTTAGGCAAAGTTAAAACGCGTTTGGCAAAAAGCATTGGCGATGAGCTAGCGTTAGCGCTTTACGAACACTTTGTGAGGCAACTGCTTCAACACCATCCCAAAAACTGCGATATTTTCATCGCGTACGATGATGTTGGCACTTCGTTTAAACTCCCGACGTATTTGGAAAACCACACACTTTTTTTACAAGCAAAAGGGGATTTAGGGCACAAAATGTACGAAGCCTTTTTGCATGTTTTTAATCTAGGCTACACCCAAGCTTTGCTTGTAGGCTCTGACATTCCTGAAGTTAATGAAAGCGTTTTGGAAGAGGCAACAAAGCTTTTAAACTCCAGTGATGCCGTGCTTTCTCCTACGTTTGATGGCGGCTATTATCTCATCGGATTTCATGCGACAAGCCTTAAAAAGGTGGCGTTTGAAGGCATTGTCTATGGAAAAAACGATGTGTTTAAGCGCACCCAAGAGCGCCTACACCCTTTACAGGTCACGCACGGCAAAAAACTACGAGACATCGACACGCTTGCCGATGTCAAAGCCTATGCCCCACATCTGTTACCAAAACTACCGCACATCAGTGTGATTATCCCCGTGTACCACGAAGATGAGACGCTTTTGCACACCATCGAAACTTTACGCCGCAATGCGACGCATGCTGATTTTGAAATCATTGTCGTCGATTCGCTGGAAAAAACAACCGTAGAAAGATTGCCTTTAGAGCACGTTCGCATCGGCTTTTCGCCCAAAGGAAGAGCTTCGCAAATGAATGAAGGCGCACGCATGGCACAAGGCGACATCCTTGTCTTTTTACACGCCGATACGCATCTTCCAAAAGCGTGGGATACGTTAATCAAAAAAGCTTTACATGTAAAAAAAGCGGGTGCTTTTTCACTCGGAATCGACGATGCGCATTATGCCCTTCGCTTCATCGAAACGATGGCAAATTTTCGCACCAAAACCACCCAAATTCCCTATGGCGACCAAGCGCATTTTTTTAGAGCACCTTTCTTTACGGAACTGGGCGGCTACGCAGACATACCGCTTATGGAAGATATCAAGATGATGAAACACATCAAAAATCGAGGCGAAAAAATCACGCTTTTACACGCCAAAGTTTTAACTTCCGCAAGAAGGTGGCATAAAGAGGGAATTGTTTACACCACTCTTCGCAACCGCATGTTAAGCTTTTTGTATTGGTGTGGTGTTTCACCCCACCATTTAACCAAGCGCTATAAGTCGCACCGAAACTAAATTTTGTATAATTTACCATTTCATTCTAAAGCCTAGGAAAGCCATGTTACACGGTATTTTAACCCTTTTACTCTTCCAATTTACAGGAGAGTGCATCAGCAAACTTTTTGAGCTTAAAATCCCAGGCCCTATCATCGGTATGGTTTTACTTTTGCTTTTTTTAGTTATACGCAAAGGAAGCTTTCACGCGTTAGACAATGCCGTCTTTTGGCTGTTGCGCTATTTGCCGCTGTTTATTATCCCTGCGGCGGCGGGTATCATCACACAAGTTGAGACGATTTCAAACGAGCTGTTTGCCATTCTGGCTTCCTTGATTGTAGGCACTTTTTTATCGCTCGCTTTTAGCGTGAAACTGATGGATATTTTAATTTCAAAAAAGGAAGAGCGATGAATGTCGATGCGCTTATTGCCTATATCACGAGCACTCCTTTAACGTGGATTATCATCACGATGAGCGCGTATAAAGTGGGCATTCTCATTTACGAAAAAACGGGTAAACACGCGTTATTACAGCCTATTGTTATCGCGTATGTCATTATGCTTCCCATTCTGATTATCGCGCAAATTCCTTATAAGCAGTATTTTGAATCGGTCAGCATTTTGCACTTTTTTCTAGGCCCTGCTACGGTGGCACTGGCTCTTCCTTTGTACAAAAATCTCAAACTGATTCATGCGTATCTTTTGCCTATTTTCATCACACTTGTTGCCGGTGGAATTTTTACGATTTTAAGTGCGCTGGGTATTTTATGGCTTTTGGGTGCTTCAAAAATTACGATGCTCTCGATGACCACCAAGTCTGTCACCGCGCCGATTACACTCATTACTGCGCATGACATCGGAGCTAATGCCGCTTTAGCTATAGGGTTTGTCGTTATCACGGGACTGTTTGGAGCACTTTTTGGCACATTCATTTTTAAATTATTGCGCATCAAACACGACGCCGCCAAAGGCTTCGCACTCGGACTTATCTCTCACGCCGTAGGAACCGCTAGAGCCTTTGAAATCAGCGAGAACGCCGCAGCGTTTTCCGCTTTGGCAATGGGCTTAGTGGGGATGTTTATTGCTGTTTTCTTACCCATTGTGATTGGACTTTTATAGTTTACATGTAAAAGATAAATCGCTTCCGTTAAGCCACACGCTTTTGGTAAAGAAATTTTTGAAACTCGATAAACAATCGACTAATGCTTGAAACCTCGCCCAAGGCTTCTTTGGCATCTTCGAGGGATTGATATTTGTTGGTTAAAAGAATCGGCAGTTTTTCTTGCTCCAATTCTTCGACGCCCGTTTCGATGTACTTCTCCAAAACAAAAGCGATGAATTCTTTTTGCTTTTCATTCAACGGCGAAAAGATAAAGCTTTGAGCAAGCGCCACACGCTCTTCACGACTCAGAGGTTTTACGTCAGCATTTAAAACATACTCTAGCACATCGAATATATCGCTTTTCTCAGCGTTAATCACCTTTTGTAAGCTCTCAAGCCCTTCTTTATCAAACCCAGCTTCGCTTAGTTTTTCAAGCAAATTTTTACGCGTTACTGGACTGCTCCAAAGCTCTCTTAACTCCTCTTCGGAGGTAAAAAATTTGGGAAGCTCACCAAAGAGACTGCGCATAAACTCTTCTGCTGAGATAGGCTTGCCGTCTTTTCCCCAAAAGGATGTTGCTATCATGTGTTGTATCTCGCGCTCTTTGCCATCGGCGAGTTTAACGATGACTTTTTTAATGCACTCGCACGGACGTTTTCCACATTTTTTGCATGCTTCTTTTGGAGCTTTCTCGCAAACGCACGGTTGCCGTCCGCATTTAGGGCACGGTTTTGGTGGCTCTTTTTCACAAACGCATGGCTCTTTACCACAACGAGAACATGGCTCAGGTGTGATGGGATCGCCGTCCCATTCAGGGTCGGCAAAATGGTGGTATGCATCGACAAAGTCGTAAATCGTAAAAAAACTTTTGCCTTCAAACAGCCTCGTTCCTCGACCGACGATCTGTTTAAATTCTATCATCGAATTGATGGGGCGAAGAAGTACAATGTTACGAACGTTGCGCGCGTCCACGCCCGTGGAGAGTTTTTGCGATGTCGTCAAAACGGTAGGAATGAGCTTCTCGTTGTCTTGAAACTCTTTGAGATATTGCTCGCCCAACGCACCGTCATTTGCCGTCACCCTTACACAGTAGTCAGGGTTAATGCTCGTTTTGTACTGATTGATCAGGTCGCGAATGAACGCCGCATGAGATTGCGTCGCACAAAAGACGATGGTTTTTTCATTTTGATTAGCATCGTCCATGTAGATGTGTACCCGCTTGGCTTCACGTGCTTTGATTTCGATGTTTTTGTTAAAATCCTCTTCTTCGTAGAGTCTTCCCTCTTCGATTTCACCCTCAACGACCTCATCGTCGCTGGTGTACATGTAATCATCGAGCGTTGTTTTGATGCGCTTAACTTTAAACGGAGTCAAAAACCCGTCATTAATGCCCTCTTTGAGCGAGTAAACATACACCGGCTCGCCAAAATAAGCATACGTATCGACATTGTCTTTGCGTTTAGGCGTTGCAGTCAAACCCAACTGAACCGCAGGCGAAAAATATTCCAGTACCGCGCGCCAATTTCCCTCATCGTTTGCCCCGCCTCGATGACACTCGTCGATGATGATGAAATCAAAATAGTCTCTTTCATACTCCCCAAAATACGGCTCATTTTCACCGCTCATAAAGGTCTGAAAGATGGTAAAAAAGACGTTGCCGTTGGTCGGAACGCTTCCTTTTTTAGCGATTCCCTTTGGGTCGATGCGCACAAGGGCGTCTTCTTTAAAAGCGGAGTAGCGGATAAATTCGCTATACGCTTGGTTAGCTAAAATATTCCTATCGGCTAGAAAAAGTATGCGCGGTCTTCTGCTCCCATCTTTTCTTAAATTCCAACGCGTTTGAAAGAGTTTCCATGCGATGTGAAACGCGATGGTCGTTTTGCCCGTTCCCGTCGCCAACGTGAGCAAGATGCGCTCTTGGTTGGAAGCAATGGCTTCAAGCGTTTTATTGACCGCGTTTTCTTGGTAGTAACGAGGCGGTTTCGTCCCGCTCATGGTCTCAAACGGTACAGCTTGAAATGCGTCACGCCAACTGTTTTGCTCGGCAAAGGTTTTCTCCCACAACGCTTGTGGACTTAAAAACTCCTCGACTAACTCCTCGCGTCCGCTTTTCATGCAGATGCTGTATATCTCCTTGCCGTTGGTCGCATAGGTCGTCTCAAGACAGAGCTTTTTAGCATAAAGCTTGGCTTGTGCGACACCCTCGCCAACGCCTAGCGTATCGCTTTTAGCTTCGATGACGGCGAGTTTGACTCCTTTGTAGGTAAGCACATAGTCCGCACGTAAAGGCACGGCACGCTTTCCGCTGGCTTCTAGTTTGCCGTTGGTGATGGCATGATTGCGGTAAACTTTGCTCTCTTCCACCACGCCCCAGCCTACGGCTCTAAGTCTTGGGTCTATGAGTTCTGCTCGTGTCTCGTCTTCGGTCATCTTAGCCCTTTTTTAGTCTATTATCACATAACCATCACATAAGAAAAAGCCGACGTGCACGAGGTGCACCTGACTCTTTAGTATCCTTCTATCACATAACCGTCATATAAGAATTATGCCCAAAAGGGAATATAACTCGCATATTTTCTTGATTTATTGCTTGGGTCATCTTCCTTAATAACACCCTCAGCAATGGCATCTCGTATGATCCTAGAAGCAATCGCATAGTTATGATCTTCTATCTTAAACCGCTCTCGTAATGATTGATTTGTCATTTTTTCATTTGAAACATACTTCAAACATGCATGCTGATAGCAGGCTCTAATTTTTTCATTTTTATCGGTTTCATTCAATGTCTTATAACTATATAATACAACTCGTGTGCGTTTTTCGGCAATCATCACATTAATAGCGGGTAATTGATAAAGCTCGTTGTAAAAAATAACTTTGTCCATTCCACTGCCTTTTTCTTCACAAAAGCCTAAACGTCGCATTAGGTCTGCTAACTTTTCATTGCGAGAAACATACGCATCAATAAACCGCTCAGGTTTTATAAGAGGTTCACCAGGATTTGAAATCTCAATCCTATCGCTGTAAACCTCTATCATAGGAAATCCTTTTTCTGAAAAATCCTGATGTATCAGTGCATTAGCGACCAATTCGCGAATCGCAATTTCGGGGTACATACGCGATTCATTTCGCAATGCTTTGCCTATCTCTTCATTGGCAGGTAATTGACTATTGACCCAATCCACCAATCCCTCAAATCCAAGAGTATACCCTTTGGTACCTATTTGCTCACGGATAGTCTCTATCTTATTTTTTCCTTTATAGACGATAACCCGTATCGACTTACGTTGTACCGTCTCAAACTCGGCTAAATTTTTCGCAAACAGTATAGCGCCTAGCTTTGTGATAGAAAACAAATTTCCTTCTTTTACAATGAGCTGTTCAACCAAAAACTTCTCGATGACGCCCTCTTGTGTTGATGGATAAGGAATTTTTAAAAGATCAAAATAGGTCTGCGTGCTCAATAAGCGTATCACATCAGATGCTATCAAATGCGACTTTGCTATCTCTTTTTCAAAACTGTGTTCAGAAGAATTTTTCCATATTTTTGACTCTTTCTCTGGAAAATCACTTAACTTTCGAGTAATGCTTCCTACGCGAATATAATTTACATGTAAAAAAGATATGGGACGATTCATCGAAGCAGGAATGCGAAAGAGTGTTATATGCTTGTCATCATAGTCAAACTCATAAACCCTAAAATCAATACGAGGATTAAGACGATTGATGAGCCAATGCTCTAACTCTTCGTCCCCTTTTTTGTGCGTTTTGCCTTTAAACGTCGTACCGATAACGGCATGTGTTTTATCTTCCACACCAAAAACCAAGTAACCATAAGCTTGTTGATGTAAACATGCTCCATTTGCCAGTGCGGAAATGCGTTCCCCTATCTCTTCTGGAGAGTGAAAATTGTGTTTGAACTCCACCCATTCACACTCTGAGGGTTGTTGTGTCAGACGTTCCAGTAAAGCGACAAGATTTTCTTCTTCCATGTTATAACTCTCCGTTAAATGCTTTCTGCAAGATGGATTTTTTCAGCTCTTCAAGGTTTGCTAATTTTTGCTGATAAATACTCTCTAGTTTTTTGGTTTGTTCGGATAAGGCATCCAGTTTGGCGACGATGGCTTGTTGCTCGGATAAAGGTGGAAGATTTATTTTAAATTCTCTCATTGTTTTTAAAGAAACATTTTTAATTGTTGCACCAGTTGCTTCTTTAAAAGCATAACTTAAAAAATATGGACTTATCAAAATATATCGTATAAAATTTTTATCAATTCCATCAAGCAAATTAAAATAACAAGCACTTTTACCAAGTATAATTTTTTCATTATTATAAAATGCTACATTACCTAAAGTACCGTTGATTGAAACTAAAATAGTCCTTTCATTTAAATTCTTTTTATGTTTTTTATATTCTAAAGCAGAAACCCTCTTTGTATTTTCTTTAAATATTATTTTCCCATCAGATAAGTTATTACCATTTACAAAATAATAGTCTCCATCATCACTATATTTTGGAGTTCCATGTAATCCATCTCCCAAATGTGAAGTTATATCTTTTAATGTCTTTTCTTCCCAATCTTCGCCTTTGGTTTCAAAGACACTTTGTAGGTAACTCTCAAAAAGCTCTTTGGCGTTTTTGAGGTTTTGCTCGGCGTTTTCTTTGGCTTGGTTGATAGCCTCAAACGCCTCCTCTAAAATCGTCACAATACGTTGTTGTTCGGAAAGAGGAGGAAATGGAACAAAAACATCATCTAACATATACTTTGTTATTTGATTTATCATTGTATTTTCACCACTATTTATTTGTTTCCGAAATAAATCCGATAGAAAAAACCAAGACAAATATTGATTATATTGACTTCTGATAATCATCATAAATGTACCAAACGTCATTTGTTCACTTAACTCTTGTATCGTTGCTATTTTTCCCACAAGTCTTGAACTTCCATTCCTACTACACATCAAAATATCGCCTACTTGAACCATTAAGCTATCTTTAATAGGCTTATTAACTCTTACAATATCTGATAAATCCAATTTGCCATTTTGAATATTAGATGACCGCAAAACAATCGTGCCATTGTCACAAATATCTTTAGGTGAATAGGTTAATCCAATGAAATAATTTGATACTTCCCCCAGTTTTTTAACTTCCCACCCATGCTTCATAGCAGTTCCATGACCTTGCTTAGTATTTGCGCACTCTCTTTATCTAAAGCGTGCATCTCTTCTAAGATTTCTTTAGGAGAGCGAAGCGTGGTCTCCTCTTTTTTATTCGGGTTTTTAGCGCTTAAGTCGTAGGTTGCAGGGTCGATGTCCTTTACATGTAAAGACCACGAGTTCTCACTCTCGGCTTTTGTTTTTTGAAGGGTGACAAACTCTTCAAGGTCGGCTTCGCTTAACGCGTTGGTTTTTCCGAGGTTGCGCTCAAGATTGAGCTGGTAGTACCACACCTTTTGGGTCGGCATGCCTTTTTCAAAAAAGAGCACCACCGTTTTAACGCCCGCTCCCGTAAACGTGCCGCTTGGCAAGTCAAGTACGGTGTGCAAGTTGCACTCGCTTAAGAGCTTTTGGCGCAAAGCGATGGAAGCGTTGTCGGTGTTGGAGAGAAAGGTATTTTTGATGACGATGCCCGCTTTGCCGCCTGCTTTGAGGATTTTGATGAAGTGTTGCAAAAAGAGGCTTGCGGTTTCACCCGTTTTGATGGGGAAGTTTTGTTGCACTTCGGCACGCTCTTTGCCGCCAAAGGGCGGGTTGGCAAGCACCACATCGTAGCGGTCTTTCTCTTCGATGTCATCGAGGTTGATCGCAAGCGTGTTGGTGTGAATGATGTTGGGGGCTTCCACGCCGTGTAAGATCATATTCATAATGCCGATGATGTAGGCGAGAGACTTTTTCTCTTTACCGTAAAAGGTCGATTTTTGAAGGGTTACTGCATCTTTTGTGCTTAGTTTTTTAGAGGTAAGCAGGTAATTGTACGCCTCGCATAAAAAGCCCGCACTGCCTACTGCCCCGTCGTAAATCGTCTCGCCGATACGAGGTGCAACGACCTTGATGATGGTTTTGATGAGCGGACGCGGTGTGTAGTATTCGCCACCATTACGCCCTGCATTGCCCATATTTTGAATTTTGGATTCATAGAGATGGCTCATTTCGTGTTTTTCGGCGTGGGTGCGAAAACGAAGCTCATCCACAAGGTTGATGACTTCACGAAGCGTGTAGCCGCTTTGGACTTTGTTTTTGAGTTCGTTAAAGATTTCGCCGATTTTGTACTCGATGGTATCAGCACTGGAAGCTTCAGCTTTAAACTTTTTAAGGTAAGGAAAGAGCTTGAGATCGACAAACTCTTTGAGATCATCGCCGCTTAATGCGGTGTGATGGTCGAGCTTGCCCTCGCTGGTTTTTGGCATCGCCCAGATGCTCCATGAAAACTCTCGTGCGATGATAGGCGTGTAGGTTTTTCCTGAGAGTTCGGCTTCGTCACGTTTGGTTCGTTCTAAATCATCAAGGTATTTGAGAAATAAAATCCAAGAGGTTTGCTCGACATAGTCAAGTTCGCTACTGCATCCTGCGTCTTTGTGAAGTATGTCGTCTATATTTTTAAAGGTTTGTTCAAACACAAGCAGTCCAATGTCATAAGATGTCATATAAGACTTTATTGTACTGTGTTTGTGTTTAAAGTGTTTTTACTGCGAAGATATACAGTACTCTGCTACTTTTTTGCGAGCATTGTTTTTAGAATTTCGTACAGTTCAGGGAACATTTCAAACCCCTCAATGCCTAAAAAATGACCGCCGTGAGGTATTTCTAATAACGCAGCGTCTAATTTTGTGCACAACGCTTTACTGACAAAAGGCGGGACATACATGTCGTTATCGGAGAGGATGACATGCTTTTGAAGGATATTACGAGAAAGTCTTGCATAATCTAGCGAAACATCGACAAAAGCATCAAGATTTGGAAAGACTTCAAGGGGTTTATCAAAAGGGGAAACTAAAATCATTCCGCCCAAAGAGAAGCTCTCTTTGATACTCTCTAAGTGACGCAAAAGCGCGATACAGCCTAAGCTATGCGCGATGACAAACGTCTCTTTATCGGGGACGCCTATCTCTTCTTGAATGAGAGCAAGCCATGCATCAACGCTAGGAGTTTCAGGGGTTGGCATGGGAAGAATCTCTATATTCATACCATGAACAATGCTCATTTTATCGTGAAGCCACGGAAACCAATGGTCATGTACAGAAGCAAAATAGCCATGAATAATATAAATCTTTTTCATATACGCCTCTTTATTCTTTCAAGGCATGATACACTAAGAGTTTAAATAAATTGTTACGCTTCTTTTTTCTCGTTTGTTTGTGCACTCTCAACCATACCGTTCAAACTTTTTTTGAGTTTTTGAAGCATTTTATTGACATGAATCAGATTTTCAGCCGATTGTATGGCGATATCTTCGGTGGCATTGACGTTTTTGTCAAACTGTTTTTTTGCTGTTTCATCAATGCCCATATCTTCGATGGCATCTTCGACTTCTTCGGCGATTTGTTGCAATTGGGAAATGGCATTTTCCGCTTTTTTGAGTGCATCTTCGGAGTCTTTCATCGCATTATTGACCTTATGGACAAATTGTGAAATATGCGAAGATGCCTCTTTAAGTTCGTCTTCACTGCCATCGGCTAAGATAACAGGTTGCCGTGTCATCGCGCTAATGTCACCGTGTGCTAACTCTTTGGCTTTTTGCACAAAATTTTCAAGGTGTTCGATAATTTCTTTGATCATCACAAACGCATACAAGATGATGACAAGACCGATGATAAGTGCGATGTATTGAAATTTGAGGAACATATCGTTTTTGTATTCGCTGTGGTCAGTGTAGAGCCAAACGGCTTCATCCATAGCATTGAGAAGTTGAATATTTTTCTCGTAGATAAATTCCATGTGCTTGCTGATTTCACCTTCCATCGCCAATAATCTATCAAGATACAGCGTATAATCTTCCCAATACGTATTGGTCTCTTTAACAATGGCATACACCTCAGGAGAATTTTTAACCGCTGGGTCGTTTAAAAAACCTTTGAGTGTTTTGTCATACAGCGCTTTTGCATCGCTGTAAACGAGCAAATCTTGCCCACTTGCCGTACGTAAATAACGGCTGATATATAATCCCATACGTTGTGAAAGCATGCGTTGGCGTCCTGAGAGGTCGATGTGGACATTGCTGAGATTGGCTTTGACCATACGCTGAACGATGGTATCGGAAAGTACCAACAATTTTTCAACGCGACCTGTAAGCACTTCCATATCGGGACGTACTATCTCTATGCCCTCTTTGAGCTGTTCTATTTCATTTTTAAACGGTTTCCAGTAATCCATAACTTCTTCAAGTTTAGCTTGGATTTTTTCGTTTTGAGGTGCGTAAATGCCTTTGGCATCATTGCCATACAATAAATCGTTGAGGCTATTTTCAAACAAACTTACCGCACTGTTGAGTTCGCGAAAATCATTAGTATGGCGATGCACAATGAAAAAAACTTCTTTACTCATCTTTTGAGAGAGCATCCGCTGTTTACCCGCGATATTGATAATATACGAATCTTTTTTACTCATCTGGTTCATCATCACGGTTAAAGAGATAATAAAAATAATGACAAATGAAAGAAGGCCTCCAGCCAGTTTCATTTTGGTGCTAATAGCGGTTGGTTTAATCATAACTTCCTACTCATAAATATCTTTTAATTCTTGAACATTTAAGATAACAACGCTGTTCTTGTCAATTTCAATCGTTCCATTACGGGTGAGCTTGTTCAAAATACGTGAAAGGGTTTCAGGTTGAATATGCAACATATAGGCAATTTCATGCTTTTTGAGATTATTAAACGTCTCAAGTTCATTGACCAGCATATGCGCGACTTTTGCCGTACCATCAAACACAACATCACGACTGATAATACACTGCATCTGTTGAATCATTTTAAACGACTCCTGCAAAATCATCATCATCAAACGATGATTGGAGTAAATCATCTTGCGAAAAGGTTCGCTTTGGATGGAGAGAACCATACTATCTTCTAAAAATTCGGCATTGGCATAACAACTAATGAAAAAACTATCGACCAGTTTGGAGACATTAAAGATGAGTGAGCTTGAGTAGAGTTTATACAAGAAGATTTCGTTATCAAAACGATCAACCTTGTAAAATTTGACCGAGCCGTTGATGATATAATAAATCGCATCTTTGGTATCTTTCTCGTAAAAGAGCACGTCACCTCGTTTGTGATGTTTCACACTACTAAACGAGGCAATTGTTTCGATATCTGTCTCTTCTAAAGATTCAAATAGAGGCAATGAGGAGATTAAAGCATGATGCTCATTATAAGCCATAGACTCTCTTTAAACTTTAGTGTGCAAACGTTGTATTCTCAACAATGATTGCGTAAATATACCCCGAACCAAAATTTTTGTCAATGCTCACGACACCCGTTGCGGTGACAATATCTCCAACCTTTGGAAGCTCTTTAGAGGTAAACACAATGCGCCCTACTTCTTTGTCAAGACCTGTACCATCTTGCAAGTGTATCCAATTTCGACCCATAATATTTTGTGATGCTTTAACGACTTTTGCACGCACGGTAATGGTTTTGCCATTGAGTGAGGTTCGTTTTTCAAGTGCTTCTTTGATACTCATTGTACCTGCTTGTTGATACGGCGATTTTTCGACCTGCTCCGTAATAAACGCTAAATTACCTTTTTCGCTCACTTTGGTGCGGTATTGAAGATTAGATGCGAAAATAAGTTCGTCAAATTTGCGGTTCAGTGCTTTACTTTCAAAATCTTTCGCACGTAACTCTTCGGTAAAACGTACTTCCGTTCCCTTTTCAAGATTGACGCTCTCGACGGCTATCCAGTATTTTTTCTTAGCGTCTTCGATTTGAAGGTAGCTATACCCTCCGCCTTGCAAAGAATCCACAACAACACCTTCATAGATGTCGCCGGCATGCAGTGAAAGACTGCACAGTAATGTGGCTAAAAAAGCTAAAATTTTTCTCATTTTTCTTCCTTTAAATGTTTATTGCGATAAGAAACAACGATAAGGGCTGTCACGATAAGCGTGCAAACATACACCCACGTTGGAATAGGCACAGGGTCACCCGTAGCGTAGGAGTGTTTGCCTGCTAAGTAAAAATTGACCCCAAAATAGGTCATGAGGATGGAAGCAAAGCCTAACAAGGAAAGTACGGCAAAAAGATAATGTGAATAAAGCTTTGGCAAAAGCCTTACATGTAAAATAATAGTATAAACAATGATGGAGATATACGCCCATGTCTCTTTAGGGTCCCATCCCCAATACCTTCCCCACGACTCATTAGCCCAGACACCGCCTAAAAAGTTTCCAATGACCAAGAGGGTCAAGCCAACAATCAGCGTGATTTCGTTAATGACCGTCAGATGTTTGATGGTAGCTACGATGCGCAAAGAGGTTTTACATGTAAAAAGAATAAGCGTAAAAAATCCTAACGCACAGCCAAGTGCCAAAAAGCCATAACTTGCCGTGATGATAGAAACATGCACCGAAAGCCAAAACGATTTGAGTACAGGTACAAGATTGGTAATCTCTGGGTCAATGTGTCCAAGATGTGCCGTAAACATAAAAATGCCCGCCATCATCACTGAGCCTGCAAGTGCAAAGAGAGAATGCCTTAAAAAAAGCATACTAAAGAGCAAACACGACCATGCGATGTAGATGATGGACTCATACGTGTCGCTTAAAGGAGCGTGCGCACTAACATACCAGCGCAAAGCCAAACCAAACGTATGCACCGCAAAAAGTACTGTGACTATCAACAAAAGCGTGCGGTCTAGTTTGAAAGTATGAGAGGGTTTGAAAACTCGGCTAAAAGCAACCCCTAACAAGACCAATCCTAGCAACATATACGCCACCGTCAAATGTTCAAAAATCATCGCTTTGTTATACCAAATCTCTACGTTAATATGCGTAGAAGAAGGCATGACATCGCTTCCATATTTGCTTTGAAAATCGCTAAATGTTTTTACATGTAAAAGTGCTTTGGTGTAGTCTCTCGCGAATAAAGCGTCCATAAAAGCGGTTGCACTTTCTTGCAATGTTTCTGATTCTGGGGTATGAATGGATGAAAACATCTGCTCAAAGGCAACCCACGTATGATGGGTGTCTTCTGGCAAAGGAAAAATTTTAAACAATACCCCTTGATAGAGCATAAACGCAATGCTCAGGCGCTCATCGACCTTAATGAGGTCATTTTCAAAAGTGCCACGCAATGCGGGTCTGGTTGCTAACGCTTTTTGCAGGGCGGCTTCTAATTTGTAACGGCGTCCTTCAAAAAAATCCTCAAACGATGCTAATTTTTGATCGGTTGGAATACCGATAAGCGCTCTAAGCTTAGGGGTGCGTGTCTGAATCATCGGCAATTTTTTCCACAATGTCGGATGTGAAAGCATGCCTAGCGCAATTTGGGTGGGTGTCATCTCATATAAGGTGCTTTTTCCGCTGAGTTTATACAGCACTTCTTGACTTAACGTATCAAAGGGTTTCATGCGCCCCATGCGTGATTGAACTACAAGATGACCAAACGCATCTGCGACTTCAACGCTGTTTGTTCTGTGCTCATGCAGATACGCTTCCACATAGGTGCTCGCACTCCATAAAGGTGCTTGTGTAAAGAGTAATACCAAAAGGACTAAAGTACTGTTTCGTGCCTGATGAATCAGCCTTCTAAAGCGTGATTTTGGGTCGAACAGATTGAGAAGAAGCCCTAAAAACAGTAACGCATACCCCACATAAGTCACCTCAACACCAGGGTCTTTGGTTACGGAGAGAATGGTTCCTTTTTCATCAGGGTCATAAAATGTTTGAAAAAATTTATACCCTTTATACACGAGTGTATGGTTCATCGAAATCACATAATGCGTATTTTTTTCACTATCTAGTACCGTCACATCGCTTTCATAAGCAGATGGGGCATGAGAGCCGTAATAACGTTGCATCTCAAAATGGTTAAGTTTTACAGCAAAAGGGAGTTTAATCTCTTCGTTTTTATCATTCGAAAAAATGGAGCTGCTTATCGCATTTTCTCTAATTTTCATCACCCCTTCGATGCCAAAGTATCGTGTAAGTCCAGAGCCGATTAAGATGAGTATCAAAGCGCTATGAAACGTAAATTTGCTGATATGTGTCACATACATGCGGGTTTTATAAAGAACGAATGCGATATTTAAAGCACTTAAGCACAAAAGAAGTTCGTACCACCATGTGTTATACACGTATGCTCTTGCGGTTGCTGTGCCAAAGTCATTTTCAACAAATGTTGCGACAGCCGCACTTAAGGCTAAGGCGATTAGAAGAAAGAGCATTGTTTTATAGGAGCTAAAAATCTTAACTAACACGTCTTTCCTTTGTAAAATCATATGCCATACTAAAGATGCTAGTCATTTAGAGTATTTAGTATAACATAAGATGACAAGGAAGATTGCTCTTCCTTGTCATAAGCATTATTTTTTAAAGTATGAAGATTTACTATCAACAGAAGGATCAAGGGATACAGAGTTTACAGAAATTCTGCCTTTTGCAGCTGCCTCTTTTTTCCACTCTTTCTCTAAGGTTTCTTTAAATTTCAACTTGGCATCAATCTCAGCTTGAAGATTGACTTTTGCAAGACCTTGCGCCTTAGCTTTGGTGTCAAAATCCGGAGCCATATAATCCATAACACCGTGTTTTGCAAGTACGCTTACAAGCTTAATACGCGCTTGTTGTGCTTGGTCATTTGCAGAACCTAAAAGACGTAATGTCTCTTCTGGCGCATGGAAGAAGTTACCATGAGATGCAATAGCCATATCGCCTCTCCATTGTGCATGACGAATGAGTGTACGAATCTCTTTGAGTTCAGCATCGCTTGCACCCGCTTCCATTGCTTTACCTGTCTCTAAGTGTGCTTTAGCAATGTTGTCAAACGCGATGTCCATCAAGAAATCTTTACGTACCATTTTTTGATGTACGATATCTTTGAGTTTTTGTTCACTCTCTCTATGACAGTTCATACAGCTTTTATCCATTGTTTTAAGAGGACTTTGAACTTGGTGGTCAGAGTATTTTACAGAACCTTCTTGGGTATAAGGCATGTGACAATCCGCACATGAAACACCTTTTTGACCGTGGATACCTGTTTTAAAGAACTCATAACCAGGATGTTGTGCTTTTAACATTGGCGTTTTAGAGATGCTGTTGGTCCAATCTGAGAAATTAATATCATCATAATATTTCTCCATTCCCTCAACCGTTAAACCGTTTGCCCATGGGAGTGTTACAACAGCTGCTGTTTTTTTGTTGCCTTGTGCATCGGTCCAGTCAGTTTTTTTGAAGTAGTACTCTACGTGACATTGCGCACAAACAAGGGAGCGTTTCTCTTGGTGTGTTGATTCTTCAAATGTTTTAAGACCTGCTGCTTTAAGCGCACGGTCTAAATGAGGAACACGAACTTGAAGTTGAGCGGTTTTATCATCATGACAGTTCGCACAGCCGATAGGATTGACGATTTGTGAACCGTATTTTGCCCATTTGCCTGTAAAGAATTCCAATTCGCCGTCTTCTTCAATCAAACGAGGAACATCAGGAGATTTACATGTCCAACATGCTGTTGGCATAGGTCCGCTTTTCGCATCGGTTGGCGCACCGGTACGAAGAGAATTGATATTATCTTGTAATGCATAGTAGTGACCGCGTGGCGCATTGTAATCTTTAGCAAAACCATAACCTGCCCAAGCAATGGCTAAATACGGTTTTTTATCTAACATATCAACGATAGCATCGCTCTCTTTGGTTTTTTTCCAAGAGTCATACTGGCGTGGATAATACTTTGCCCACTCCTCATTTTTTGCTTTTCCCTCAATACCCGCTTGGCTTGGAGCTTTCGCTAATTCAACGCGTTCTTTTTCTTTTTCAGAAATGTTATTCGCTAATAATGCCATTGCACCGATAGCTATCAATGAACCAGCAAGTAGCAATTTGAACTTCATCATTATTTCTCCTTTTCTATGATTTTACACGCTTCAAAAGCAAAGCTCTTGAAACTACGCTGCGCTATGCGCTAAAGCTTGCCTTGATAAGGCAGAATTTACTTCACTTCTTTAACGCCTAGGTTATTTGGAGTGGTGGTCAAACCTCTCACTTTACCATGGGGCACACCTTTATGACATTCCCAGCATCGTCTTCCTGTTGCCACACTCGGATCGTCATATTTATGATTAGCGTCGGCGTTTTTAACCATTTGAGAGGTTAAACTCGCATGACACGAAATACAATTCTCCTGTACTCTCCTTGCACCGTCGTCACTGATTTTAATCGCATTTTTATACGTATTGAACGTAAACGCAACCGTATGGTTAAAACCATCTTTTGCTTTTGCGATGTATTTGTTTACCATGTTATCTCGTGGTAAGTGACAATCGACACATCCAACATCTCTGGCATGAGAACTGTGTTGCCATGTCGCATATTGCGTATTCATGACGTGACAGTTGATACAGGCCTTTGGATCATGGGAGAGATACGACAGCGCTTTTGAGATATGCACCATATAGGCAAAAAACCCTATGGCTATCACAAAAACTGTGAGCGCACCGTATTTTAGGAATTTACTATTTTTCACATTCCCTCCTTCATAGAGTTCTCATGAGACAACCCTCATGAACGCTCTAATGTTCTTCATCGTTTTACATGTAAAACAACAACGCCGCATTATGACCGCAAGAACACGATAAATAATATCGTGAACCTAAAGACGCTCAACCTCCTATTATTAATTTAGTTTTAATCCAATAAAATAATAAAAGTTAATAGGAATTGTATAAAGAAAGGCGAAAAAAAACCTTGACTTATGTCAATAAAAAGTAAATGATGTATCGAAAAAAGTTATAACATCTCTTCGAGTTTGCTCTTATCTAAAACTTTAATATGGTGATTTTCATCAAGTTCGATAAATCCTGAAGACTTGAATTTACTAAGGGTACGGGAAAGTGTTTCGGGTGTCAGATTTAAAATAGACGCAACTTGCGTATTTTTAAGTGTTCTAAAAAGGTCTGCATTTTCTAAAATAAATTTAGCGACTTTAGCATCTGCGGTTAAAATAACCTCTTTTTGAATCACATCAATGAGGATTTTGTGTTTGGCAATGAGGCTTTTGATAATCTCAAAGGAGATTTCGGGGTTTTTGAAAAAATCATGTTCCAATGCTTGATAGTCTATACGTAACACTTCGCTGTCACTCATAAACTCAGCCGTAGCAGGATAGGGGATATTTTCAAAATTGGCAAGTTCTGCAACCAAACCACCCGGATAGAACTGATGCAAAAAGATTTGCTGACCTTTGTGGTTGGTTTTATACACTTTGAGTGTACCTTGAAGAAGCACATAAAGATAGACAGGCTCATCACCTTCATAAAAAAGAATCTCTTTGGCTTTGTACTTTTTAATGACCGAAATTTTTTTAAGTTTTTCAAGCTGCTCATCCGTCAGTTTTGAAAAACAAGAAACATTTCTAATTCTATCCATGAACTCATCCTTACGTTACAGTTACGCTTATCGTAACCAAATAAGAATTAGAGATTCTTTAGAAGCACCAAGAAATGATTGTCATTAAAGATACTACGCTGGGCACATCGCTTTTTTTGCCATCTTCATCCATTCGATGGCTTTATAAGGGCTGTGCATATGAAGCAAGATAGTACTACCGTTACGCCACGTTTCATAATCGGTAGGCTCAATCGTCACAACCATCGCAAACAATTTAAGGGCCTCGTGGAGTCGTTCACTCTGCATATACAATTCCCCTAACTCACGCATGCTTTTGACATGCTCTTGATTGAGCAAAAGCGCATTTTTAAAACGCTCTTCGGCATAGTGATGCATATTGAGTTTTTTCTCAATTTTACCCCATTGGTAAAAAACTTCACATTCTAAACAAAACAAAGACTGATTTTCTAAAATTTTATTGCGCATCAAAACCAAGGTATCATGATTTGAAGCTTCAATATTCAAGTCTAAAATTTCAGCCACTGTCATCATCTTTAAATCCTTACATGTAAACGTTAAGCGTTAATCAACTAAACCTCTTTATAAAAAGTACTCTCTCGCACATATTTTCCCTTGAACGATTAGGAAAGCGTGAAGCAGAGTCAGAGTGTTAAAAGTAGGTAGTGTGTATCCGTTTTTCCATTAACCTAAATTTTTTCTTGCGGTCAGTATATAAATCAAAAACCACGTTCTGGTCACAAAGTAAGAAAAATTTAGGAGTTTAAGTTAAAACGTGCTACATTTAATTTTATGAAAAAAACATCACCATTGCCGTTAGATACGGACATTCAGAGGGCAACAAAAGGGAGACGAAAAAAAATTATTTGGATCATCCATATCGTATGCTTTTGTATCTTTTGTTTTCATCTTAGTTTGGATCTATCCAATCGTGATTATCAAATCGTGCCATTGACCTCCGTGATGCTTTTGATGATTGTGCTCTCTTTTTTCTTCTTGTATCGAAAAGGAAAATACGACTACGCTTCATACACCATAGGGTTTGTTCTGTGCATTGAAACAGTATCGGCGATCTTTATCTATCGCTTTGATGATTACATGCCTGCATTTTTATTTCCATTAATATTGGGCATTTTTTCTCTTTTTAGCTGGAAAAAAGGAATCGCATTTAGCGTCATTGTGATTGCGGTGATAGGACTTTTGCTTCTGTATTATCAAGACGCGTTGCAAACCAGTGTTTTTTTGCATACGCCTGCTGCTATTATCAATTTTATGTCGGTTTTTGTGATTGTCATCATTTTCGCTTTATATTATGAAATTACGCGCATTGATGCCTATAGAGGATTGATTAACGCCAACTATCAAAAAGACTTACTTTATGATGAAGTACAGCACCGTGTCAAAAACAACCTCAATATCGTCTCCTCTATGCTCGCCATCCAAGCGGAAAAAGAGGATCAAAAAGTACGGGATATTATTGAAGTTAGCAAAAGCAGAATCGACGCGATGGCGATGGTACATTCGATGCTCTACGTTTCACACAATCTTGAAAAAATCAACGCCAAACAGTTTATTGAAAAGCTGTATCTGAACCTTCAAAACACACTGAGCGAACATATCAAAATTTGCTTTAAAGCCGATGCGATAGAACTCTCTTTAAACGAAATCATCCCTATTGGTTTAATTATCAATGAGCTTGTCGTCAATAGCTTCAAATACGCATTTACAAATGAAAAAAATCCAAAAATTATCATTGTTTTAAAAAATCGCGACAATACCGTTTTACTGACCTATTTTGACAATGGTCTAGGTTATGATGCGACGATGAAACGAAACTTCGGGTTGCAATTGATTGACTTGAACATCAAGCAGCTCAAAGGAACTTTGAAAGTGTTTTACAACCATGGATTATGCTATCACATAGCCTACAAAAGAGATGCACATGTATAAAATTTTGATCGTAGAAGATGAATATATTGCGGCGGAATACCTCAAATTAATCGTTGAAAAACAAGGGTGGGAGGTGATTCAAAGCGTCGATAACGGTACTGATGCTTTGGAAAGTGTTCGTCTGTATGACCCTGATTTGGTTTTACTCGATATTATGATTAAAGGGTCTATGAGCGGTTGTGAAGTTGCCATGCATCTTCGTACACTCAGTGACTGTGCCATTATTTTTACCACTGCGTATGCGGATGATGAGATGATAGGATATGCAATGGATGCCAAAGCGGACGGATATATCATCAAACCCTATAATGAACGTGAAATCATCGCTGCCATTTCACTTTTAAATGCAAAAAGAAGCCCTCTTCCCAATACAAAAATCAGTAAAATTATCGGCGGATTTTGTTTTAACCATGAAACCCACTTACTCTACAAACACGGCGAAATTATTAAAATGAGTCCCAATGCGTTAAAGCTCATTCAAATGCTTTGCGAACATAGGCATCATTGTGTCAGCTACGAACAACTTTATACGGTACTTTGGGACGATGAACGTCTCAATCTCAAAAAATTGCAAATGGTCATCTACCGTATCAGAGAAATCTGTGGCATTGATTTTTTTGAAAATATTAACGGCGTGGGATACAAAATCAAAATGGATTATACCGCGTCACGCTAACCAGACAGATAGATCAACTTTTACATGTAAAAAGTAAAACAACGCACACTGCTCAATTTTATCACAACAATTTGATGCGCTTTTCTTTATCCTTTTGGGTTAATTAATGCAGAGCATGGTAAAATACAGACATACAAGAGTTATCAATCAAAAAGGTTTTAAGAAAATGAGTGAGAGCAAAGATTTTTTACGCACCATTGTTGAAGAGGACTTACAGTCTGGAAAGTACCATGAAATTATTACCAGGTTTCCTCCAGAGCCCAATGGCTTCCCCCACATTGGACACGCGAAGTCTATCTGTATCAATTTTGGTATTGCTCGTGATTATAAAGGGCATTGTAACCTTAGAATGGATGACACCAATCCTACTACCGAAGACATGAAATACGTCGAAGCTCTAAAAGATGCCGTTACGTGGCTCGGATTTGAGTGGGCGGGCAATGTTCGTTTTGCATCAGACTATTTTCCTAAAATTTATGACTACGCTGTTAAACTCGTCAAAATGGGCAAAGCCTACGTCGATAGCCTGAACGAAGAAGAAATCCGAGAATACAGAGGCACTATTACCGAGCCTGGGCGTCGCAGTGTTTATGCCAATCGCAGTGTCGAAGAAAATCTAGACCTTTTGGAACGTATGAAAAAAGGTGAGTTTAAAGATGGCGAACACGTTTTACGTGCTAAAATTGATATGAGCGCGGCGAATATGAAAATGCGCGACCCTCTTTTGTACCGCATTCGTCATGCACATCATTTTAGAACGGGTGATGAGTGGTGCATCTACCCGATGTACGATTTTGCCCACTGTTTGTCAGACTACATCGAAGGCGTGACGCACTCTATCTGTACCTTGGAATTTGAAAACAACCGCGACATTTACGATTGGGTTTTAGATGCACTTGAACTCACTCCGCCTCGTCCTTATCAACATGAGTTTGCCCGCCTTGGCATGAACTACACGGTCATGAGTAAACGAAAACTCTTAGAGCTTGTCAATGGTAATTATGTACAAGGATGGGATGACCCTCGCCTTCCAACCATTGCAGGCTACAAACGAAGAGGCTACACCCCAGAAGCCATCCTCAATTTTTGCGACCAAATTGGCATTGCTAAAGCCAACTCTATGGTCGATGTTGCACAACTTGAATTTTGTATAAGAGATGATTTAAACCCAAAAGTACCACGCGTCATGTGTGTGATTGACCCGCTTAAAATTACCATCGAAAATTATGAAGGCGAAGAAGAAATCACGGCGTCTTACTATCCGCACGATGTACCCAAAGAGGGCTCGCGCAATCTTCCGTTTTCGAGGGAAATTTATATTGAACGCGATGACTTTATGGAAAATCCACCTGCTGGCTATTTCCGTCTTACACCCGAACAACCTGTTAGACTTAAACATGCGTATATTATTACATGTAAAGAGGTCATTAAAGATGACAAGGGCAAGATTATTGAAATAAAAGCACTGTATCATCCAGACTCTAAAAGTGGTGCCGATACGAGCGGTATCAAAACGAAAAGTGCGATTCATTGGGTCAGCGCAAAACACGCAAAACAAGTGGAAGTAAGACTCTATGAGCGACTCTACAAAGTCGATGCGCCAGATGGCTTAGAAGATTTGAACCCTGATTCTTTACATATTATCAAAAATGCATTCATAGAACCTGTGGTTATCAGCGAAAAACCCGATGTGAGATTCCAGTTTGAAAGGCAAGGCTATTTTTATGCCGACCCTATTGATTACACCGATGCAAAACCAGTCTTTAATAAAATCGTCGGACTGAAAGACTCTTGGGCTAAAAAAACAGAAATGATGGAGTCTGCTCCAAAACCGACAGAGAAAAAAGTACATGTCGAAGGCGAAGTCACACCGATGAGTGATGAACAGTTGAAACGATTTGAGACTTATACCAAAGAGCTTGGACTTAACAACGAAATTGCCAATACATTAGCACGAGATGAAGCGCTTAGTGCGTTTTACACGGAAACTCTCTCTTACTTTAATAGCCCTGTTAGTTTAGCAAACCTTGTTGCCAATGAAGTGGCACGCGAACTCAAACAAGAGATGAAACTAAAATTTAGTGCCAAAGAGATTGCAGAACTCATTAAAATGATGGATGAAGGCACAATTTCGAATAAAATCGCCAAACAAGTCTTTGAAGAGATGGCACAAACCGGCGAAAACGCAGCAAAAATCGTCGAAGCAAAAGGACTCACACAAATCAGTGACCCTGAAAAACTTAAACCAATCATTGATGAAGTGATTGCGAAAAATCCAGACAATGTAGCAAAATATAAATCAGGCAATACAAATCTTTTTGGCTTTTTTGTGGGACAAGTCCTCAAAGCGACGGGTGGCAAAGCCAATCCAAGCGTGGTCAATGACCTTGTAGTGGAGAAGTTAAAATAATGTACCGATTTTCTGTTTCACCTTCTAGCGATTTAACCCTTAGCGACTTAAGAGTTGCTTTGATAAATTTTATCTGCGCCATGCAAGCTAAAAAGCAACTGATTGTGCGCATTGAAGGTCATGCTCAAGAAAAAGACCAAGAGATGTTAGAGATGCTCTCACTTTTTGGCATCTCTTATTCGCAGCTTTATTACCAAAGCGACAATTTCAAATACCATCTCCAGTTTGCGTCCACGCTGTTGGATAGAAAAAAAGCCTTTATCTGTTTTTGTCCTGAAGACAACACCTCTTCATATGATGGACGATGCGAAAATTTAAGCAGTGAAGCGATTTTAAATAATCCCAACTCGTTTGTCATTCGCTTCAAAAAACCAACCTATGCGCTACAGCTTCATGACGTACTACAAGGTGACATAGGCTTTCCACCGGATACTATAGATTCTTTTATCATCATGAAAACAAACAAATACCCCACATCTGTTTTTGCAACGGCATGTGATGATATGCTCCAAGGTATTAGCTGTGTTATAAGAAGCGATGAATTGCTTTTAGATGCGCCAAAAGAAGAGCTGATTCGCTCAACTATAGGCTATGAGCAAAAAATTGAGTATGCGCATGTACCAATGCTTCAACAAGGAGAAGCGTCTGTTAAGTCACTGCTAGACCAAGGCTTTTTACCTGAAGCGATTGTCAATTATCTGCTCTTAGGAAACTCTACGCCTTGCGAGATTTTTATCCTGCAAGAGGCTCTTGAATGGTTTGATATGACAACGATTGCCACATCGCCCACACATTTTGAGATTGAAAAACTTCAGGCTATTAACCGTGAGCATATCAAACGTCTAAGCGATATGGAACTCTCAAAACGTTTAGGTTATGCCTGTGAAAACATCGGAAAATTAGCAAAAGTTTACGCCGAAGAAGCAAATACGACGTATGATATTAAACAAAAAATCGATGCGTTATTTGCTAAAAAAGAGCCTTATGCGATGTTTGAAAAAGAGAGCAAGCTGTTACAACGTCTTATTCTTGATGCACCCTACTTTGAAACATTTGAGGCTTTTAACACCCACCTTGCCCATACAAGCGGCTTAAGCGGCGAAGCGTTTTTCAAACCGCTTCGTTTTTGGCTCACGGGTGATGAGCAAAACACAGCATTAGACATTGTTTATCCCTTGATTAAAAACTATTTGAAGGAGATCGTTCGATGATCGTTTTATCCACATTGATTGAAGCTTTAGCTACCTTGTTGCATACGGTGATTAATATCTATATTTGGGTTATCATTATCTCAGCACTGCTCTCATTTGTGCGCCCAGACCCGTATAATCCTATCGTGCAAATTTTATATCGCTTAACCAACCCGGTTTATGCTTTCATTCGTAAATACGTCCCAACACTGATTGGAGGTATTGATTTGGCTCCGCTCATTGTCATTTTAGTCTTGCAATTTTTAGACCTGTTTGCAGTCAAGTTACTCTTTGCCCTTGCCAATGCACTCTAAACTTTTTTTCGGGCTATTGAGTAGTTTATGCCTTTGTTGTCAGCTTTTTGCAAGCGAACCGATTACCCTCAAATTTTTTGAGGATAAACCAAGAAGCCTCGCAAAAGATTTTTATATTTTTGAGTACTTGCAACGTGATGAAACAACGCCCAAAGAAGCCAAAGCGCTCTTTGGACAAGTTCACACAATGAACATGCGTTTTTTTCATCTTTTTGCAAAAAAAATGGACAATCTTGATTATAAAAAAATCTCTAAGTGTGTAGATTTAGATGTGAATTCGCTTTTAAAAGAGGATGACGCGTGTTTGAACATCGGCCTTACTCTGCCTAAAATCACTTCTTTGCCCAAAAGCCAACTTAAACTCATTAAACCACGCATTCATGGCAATAAAGAGTTTGTAAAATTGATTACGATTATGGAGAGCGAAAATGTTTATGAGAGCGCGCTACACAGTGATAGCAATACGTTTTTAACGCTCTTTAATGGCAGTATTTCCGCCTATAAAATAGCCAATTTCAATGCAGAACCTCTTGCAAAAGTGTTTTTAGACACGCTCTCTAATAATGTCAAATTCAACCAATTTGCGATGAGCATCATCTCCAATGACAAGCTTGATACGCTTCAAAAATCACTTTTACATGTAACGCCTTCTTTACATGTAAAATCAAAAACGCTCTTTTATTTAGGTCTTAATGCCCTTAAATATGATGAAATTGAGACAGCAAATACTTTTTTTGCCCTCTCAGGTGAACGCGCCACCAAAGAAGAAGAAAAAGATAAAGCCCTCTTCTGGCAATATTTAGCGACACACAATCAAACCTATTTGGAACAGTTAGCTAAAAACGATACGGTCAATATCTATTCGCTCTATGCAAGAGAAAAACTTGACCTTCCTTTTGCACCTATTATCTCTCCTGTGCTAGAGGGGGAGCATCCGACGTTTAATATCACAGACCCGTTTGCGTGGCCGCGTGTTTTAAACCGTGTTTACAAAATGAATGCGCAAGAAGTGGAAGCTTTGGCAAACAGTTTTAAATACGCCAATACATTGCCCCATTACATCTATTTGATGGAACGTGTGACGCATTATCAGCACAATTACTATCCGATTCCCTACCATGAAGAGATTAGTCACTACTCGATTCATCGTCAAGCCCTTATGTTGGCCATCGCGCGTCAAGAGAGCCGTTTTATTCCCTCAGTTGTCTCAACATCGTATGCGCTCGGGATGATGCAGTTTATGCCTTTTGTGGCACGCGATATTGCCAAAAAGAGTAAATTAGACAACTTTGATGTGAGTGCTATGTTTGATCCTAGAATCGCTTATCTATTTGGCAATATTCATCTTGATTTCTTAGAAAAAAGTCTCTTTCATCCGCTTTTTGTTGCGTATGCGTACAATGGTGGCATCGGATTTACAAAAAGACATCTCTTAGGCGGTGCGTTTAGTGAAGGAAAGTATGAGCCGTTTTGGAGCATGGAGACGATGAGCAATGAAGAGAGTCGCGAATATGGCAAAAAAGTGTTAGCCAATTACGTTGTGTATCGCTATCTCTTAGGGGAAGAAGTATCGATTAGTAGTCTTTTTCAAACGTTGCTGATACCCTCTGTGACTGATCGCTTTCGAAACTAATTTCCATCTTAATTTTCTCTGTCTTTGGGCTTTCTACTAAAACGTAGCTGGCCCAGGCATTGGAAGAAGAAACCAGACGCAACAGTGGATTATCATGCTCCAATGGCGTCACTTTAACATCTTCATACGCACCATTCACACTAAAGCCTGAAAGTCTAATTTTATCGTAAGTACCATCACCCGTTGCCATGTACGTACCCACGATGAATTTTTCCGTATCTTGGGTAATTGCTTCATGCTGAATGGGGTTAAGATACGTAATCGTAACAAATGTTTTGGATGTCGGAGAATTAATAATCTCTATTTTTTTGGAGTTTGTCATTCCATAATCGAGGACTTTTTCGCCTTCAGCGTCAGCAAGTTTTGACGCACAACCTGTGATAACCAATGCACTTAATGCCACTAAGGCGTATTTGAACCAGCGTGAGTTAGTCATTTCTTAAATCTTTTTTTGCTATAATTTTTTATATGTGTATCTTTACATCATTACATGTAAAAACTTTGTTAATAAGATAATAACATAAAAAGTAGGAAAAAATGAAATCTTTAGCGGTTGCCTTCACTGGACCCTCGGATAGCGGAAAAACAACGCTCATCCTAAAAATTGCCACCATTCTGAAAAAAAAATACGCCCTTGCCATTGTTAAAAATGACCCGAGCGATAAAGCCGTATTTGACGTCGAAGGCAAAGATAGCTGGAAATTTTCGCAAACAGGAGCAGAAGTGGTTGTCACATCACCTACTCGTACAACACTCTTTTCCAAACGCCATCAAGAAATTGATGAAATTATCGAACTGTTAAGTGATTTTGATTATTTGTTAGTCGAAGGGCTTAAAACATTGCCTCTACCGCGAATTGCAATTTTTAGAAACAAAATAGACGAAAGTTATTTTGAGTGTTCCGATGCTATCGCTATTGATGAGAGTATTAATATCAATGACTACACCGTTCCTTCTTCTATTACGATTTTAAACCTCAACGATCCAGAAGCCGTCATTGTATGGATTGAAAAAAATGCTAAAAAAGTGAAATAACATGCAAGAAATATACGAAGCAATTAAACGCTCTGCCATACGTATTCGAGAAGCGATTGAGTTTGATGACACGGGTTATTCTGAGAACATCAACTCCACAGGCGACACCCAACTTAAACTCGACATTAAAAGTGACCTCATTATTGAAGAAGAGTTTGCAAAAGTACCTTCTATCAAAGAGATTGTCAGTGAAGAAAAAGAGAATAAAACCCCTTTACATGCCAATGGAACCTATTGTGTTGGGTATGACCCCTTAGATGGTTCAAGCCTCATTGATGTTAATCTGAGCGTAGGTTCTATCTTTGGGATTTACGAAGGTGGTTATGCGGGCAAAAACTTAAAAGCGGCGGTGTATGTCGTTTACGGTCCACGCGTTGAGCTTGTCATTGCAGAAGAGGATGTCAAACTCTATCGCCTCAATAAAAAAGGTGAGTTTGTGTTTATTAAAGAGATTCAGCTCAAAGAAAAAGGCAAACTGAACGCCCCAGGTGCAACACAAATGGGTTGGGAACCTCGCCATAAAGCGATGATTGATGCGATTTTTCAAGATGGGTATCGATTGCGTTATTCAGGCGGTATGGTGCCAGACTTACACCAAATTTTACTCAAAGGCGGCGGCTTGTTTTCATACCCCTCTACGAGCGATGTTCCAAACGGCAAACTTAGAATGATTTTTGAAGTCTTCCCTTTTGCGTTTGTGTATGAAAAAGCAGGCGGTGCAGCGATTACGGGGACCCAAAGAGTGTTGGATTTAGCACCATCGCATCCTCACGATACGACACCATGCTTTTTTGGCTCACACAATGAAATAGAACGGGTTAAGAAATGTTATGAGTAGTGAAGTAACCGATATTTACGAACAAGATTTGCAAGAGAAAAAAAAGTCACTGCAAGCATGTCAGCACGATAAAAATCTTGCAACATGTAGCGACTGTGAAAAGATGTTTGAGTGTGAAACTCGCAAAGCCTATGTCAAAGCTGTTTATGAAAGTATGGCTAAAGGACAAGGCGGCGGATTTGAATTTTGAGTTTATATTTAGTCACGTCTTTAAAGCAAAGCTCTAAAGACTACGTTACCACTGAGGTTTGCTCGGCGCAATGCCCACGCACCTTTGGTGCTTTAAGTTTAATTAGAATACTTATCAACATTAACTAGGAAAAACGATGTCCCCAAAAGCCTACATTACCACCCCAATCTATTATGTCAATGATGTCCCTCATATTGGACATGCATACACAACGATTATTGCCGATACTATGGCACGCTATTACCGCTTAAAAGGGTATGAGACATTCTTTCTTACCGGAACGGATGAACACGGTCAAAAAATTGAAGAGGCCGCTAAATCACGCAATAAAACACCTCAAGCCTATGCCGATGAGATTAGCGGAAAATTTCGTGCCCTTTGGGATGAATTTGAAATTAGCTATGACAAATTTATCCGAACGACTGACATAGAGCACAAAACGGGTGTTCAAAAAGCGTTTCAAGTTATGTTTGATAACGGCGACATCTACAAAGGCGAATACGAAGGTCATTATTGTGTGAGTTGTGAAACCTTCTTCACCGACACACAACTCGTGGATGAAGACAAATGCCCAGATTGTGGGAAACCAACACGATTGGTTAAAGAAGAAAGTTACTTTTTTAAACTCTCCAAATACCAAGAAGACCTTTTAAAATGGTACAGCAGTGATGAGAAATGCGTTCTTCCTAAAGGCAAGAAAAATGAAGTCATTAGTTTTGTAAAACAAGGCTTACGAGATTTGTCTATTACCCGTACCAGTTTTGATTGGGGTATCAAGTTACCTGAAACCATGCAGGATGGTAAACATGTCATGTACGTATGGCTTGATGCTTTGTTAAACTATATCACCGCATTAGGTTACGGACAAGATGAAGCCAACATGCGTTTTTGGCCTGCGACGATTCAACTCGTTGGTAAAGATATTTTACGGTTTCATGCTATCTACTGGCCAGCCTTTTTAATGAGCCTTGGACTGCCTTTACCCAAACATGTCGCAGCACACGGTTGGTGGACGAGAAATGGTGAGAAAATGAGTAAAAGTAAAGGCAACGTTGTCAATCCTAAAGAGGTGGCAGATGCGTATGGCTTAGAAAATTTTCGATACTTTATGCTCCGTGAAGTGCCATTCGGACAAGATGGTGACTTTAGCCAAAAAGCATTGATGGATCGCATCAATTCAGACCTTGGCAATGAACTGGGCAATCTTCTCAATCGTATCATCGGTATGAGTGGCAAATACAGTCAGGGTGTGGTCAATTCCAAAGATGTTGCGACATTTCATGCCAGTGAACTTAAAAGTGTCGATGATATTTTAAATAACGTTGAAAACAATCTATTAGAGATGCAAACCAACCGCTATTTAGAAGAGCTTTGGAAAGCCCTCAGTATTGCCAATCAATCCATTACAGTACACGAACCATGGGTAAAGATAAAAGAGGGTCATGTGGACCAAGCTCTCGCACTTGTGGCACTTGTATCTAACATTTTGGCACGTGTGGCTATTCTTTTACATCCTATTATGCCAAAAACAACGCAAACGATTGCAAAAACATTGGGCTTTGAAATCAATACGAAAACATATGAAACATTGGTTGTTCAAAAAACATTGTTAGAAGAATTTACCATCGAAAAAATCCCACCTCTTTTCCCACGTATTGAAGAAGAGTTGATGGTTCAGCCCTCTTCGATGCCTGTTGAGCCAACACCTGCTAAAAATGTTCATAAAAAAGAGGCAAAAGTAGAATCTATTATTAGCATTGACCAATTTTTTGAAACATCGTTAAAAGTTGGTACCATTATTGAAGCGAGTATTTTAGAAGGAAGTGACAGACTGCTCAAACTGAAAGTGGATTTAGGCGAAGCGGAACCTAGACAAATTGTCGCGGGCATTCGTGAATACTACACGCCTGAAGAACTTATCAATACACAAGTCTGTGTTGTTGCAAACCTCAAACCTGCTACGATTAAAGGGTTACTCAGCCAAGGAATGCTTTTAGCGGCAAAAGATAAAGAGGGGCTATGCCTTGTTCGCCCAGAACGCCCTCGACAAAGTGGCGCTTCTATTGGATGAAAATAGCAAACTTTGTTCGTATCATTGATGGAGAGTTACGTACTTCTCCTCCCATTGATGCGTTTGCGACGATTCACTTAGAAGCTTCGCGTGTCACGCACGGCGATCTTTTTATTGATGTCAATAACGCACGAGAACAGGTACATGAAGCACTTTCGCGCGGTGCTTATGCGATTGTGACCTCTTTGCATTTTCACGATGAAGATGATGAGTGCGCATGGATTGAGGTGACGTCCATCGAACAAGCGCTTATCAAACTTTTGCGTTACAGCATTACTCAAAAATCTATACAGTTGATTGTCCTTTCAGAGATACAAGAAGCTTTGTTTGAGATGATTCAAACACCTCCGAAACAGTATAAACGCCTTCGCGGTGATCTTTATAGCATGAGTAAAGTTCTCCTCAACGCGAAAGAAAATGAGTGCTTTTATATCAGTAATCACTTCCTTGCTAACAAGATTGCGCCCAGTGCTAAGAGTGTTACTTCGGTTTTACATGTAAAACCGATTGTGGCAAAAGGCCTTTTTCTCAGCTCATTTTGGCATCAAGATTCCTACTATTCTGACCAGAAAATCCCCTCATTTTTTGTTGAAGAGCTGCTTGACCTTTTGCGCTTTTGCGATGAAGAAAAGATAGCCTATACGTTAGAACATCTGATATTTTGTGAGCATTTCTACCCTCAGTTTATCACACATGCCTTATGCAAAAAAGAGTTTGGAACCAGCGATAAAGTACTCATTTTTGAGCCTTCTGCTTCTCTTTTTACACGTGCTCTCTCATATATGAAGCGCCATTTAGACGGACAAAAACTGCTTGTCTGCATTCCACAATCCAACCGTAATCTTTTTAACAACCATGAATATGAGATATTTTTCTTTCAAGATGCCAATGAATTGATTGGTTTAAATACGATGGTCTTCCATTATGCTTTAATTTTAGGTGACAAAGAGTCTTTTGAAGTGATATACCCTAAGTTGTTTACAACCCAACCCACTCTTTTTTAAAGGAGATTACATGCTACTAATCGACAACGAGTCCAATACCCCCATCAATACTTCTCTCTTAGAGACGATTGTTCGCGAGCATACAAACAAAGAGGTTGAATTAGTCATTATGGATGCACAAGAGATGCATAAACTCAACCTTGAACATCGACAGGTCGATAAAACCACCGATGTTCTGAGCTTTCCCATCGATGACTTTCCCCATGCGCCTCTTGGTGCCATCGTTATTAATTATGAACTCGCACAAGAAAAAGCCGATGAATTTGAACACAGCATTGAAGCGGAAATTACACTCTTATTTATTCACGGATTGTTACATTTATTAGGCTATGACCATGAAACCGATAGTGGAGAGATGCGTCAAGAAGAAGAAGCATGGATTACGCATTATCATTTACCAGCCAGCCTAATTGTTCGTACAGAGGAGGAATAAGATGATTACCATTGGCATTGTTATTTTTCCTGAAGTAGAAGAGTTAGATTTTATTGCGCCTTTTGAAGTGCTTAGTTACATTAATAAACTTCAACCACAGAGCACACAGGTGCTTTTAATCGCACCATCCTTAGAAACGGTACGTGCATTTAATGGACTAAAAATCGTGCCTGATGCTTCTTTTGAAACGGCTCCACAATGCGATATTTTGATTTTTCCAGGAGGCAAAGGACGCATTAGATGGATGAAAGAGCCCTTAGTTCATACCTTTTTACAGCAACAAAAAGAGCATTTACGTTTTGTAACTTCAGTCTGTACGGGTGCTTTTTTCTTGGCAGAAGCAGGTATTCTTAAAGGTAAAGAGGCTACAACCTACCACAGTGCATTTGATGAACTGGCCAATTATGGCGTCAATGTCGTCTCATCAAAAGTCGTCCAAGATGGCAGTGTGATTACCGCAGGAGGCGTTAGTTCAGGCTTGGAGTTGGGCTTTTTTCTCTTAAGAGAACTCTTTGGTATTGCACTCGCACAAGAGGTCGCATCAAAAATCGAATATACAATTAATGTTGATTCACTCTAACGATTTTGTTTTTTCATTAATGAGATGCCTAGCACTCTGGAAGTTTTTTCGCACCCATTCCAGACGGAATGTAAGGATGTTCCTTTAACACGATACGACATTCCTTCATTTAAGAGAATAATCTCTTCATCGCTGTGTATGGTAACACAGCCTTCTAAGACAGTAAAAAGATGGTCATGTTCATGCGTATGCGCCGGTGTTGGACCGCCACCATTAGTTTCAATGTACGCAATAGCACAATCTATTAATTCATCGTCTTGATTGTTAATCAAAGGCTGTGCTTTAAAATGAATGTGATTTTTAGGGATGACAAACGTTGGCTCAATGGGTGTCATTATTTTCCTTTAGGCGTATCAACGGTAATATAGCCCAATTCATACAATTTATCAAAAATTTTAGAAACGATAGGGCCACCTTCACTACCACCATGGCTACCATGCTCAATTAAAACAGTCACAACATACTGAGGATTATCATACGGTCCATACGTTGTGAGCCATGCATGAGAACGTTGGTAGTATTCCATATCTTCTTCACGCATACGTTTTTTCTCTGTTTGTGAGATACTGACAACTTGCGCGGTTCCCGTTTTTGCGGCTATCTTAAAAGGTGCAGAGACGTTAATATGTCGTAATGCCGTTCCACCTGGGACATTGGCAACTTCATACATTCCTTCGCGACTGACTTTTAAAAAACGTTTTTCGCTCTCACTCACAATATGCGGATCAACGGGAAAGTCAATTTCAACGTCATTGATTTTTTTTAGAAAATGAGGCGTTACGCCGTTACCCGTGGCCAAAAAAGCGGTATATTTAGCAACTTGCAGAGGTGTCACCAAGAAATACCCTTGACCGATAGAGCTAATCAACGTCTCACCTTGTGACCAGCCTCTTCCAAAGCGCTCTTTTTTCCATTCGCGACTGGGAACGGTTCCCACAAATTCACGTGGTAAATCAACGCCTGTTTTAGCAGCAAAGCCTATCTTTGATAAAAAGGGAGCTATATTGTCAATACCGGTTTTGAGGCTGGCTTTATAAAAATAATCATCGCAACTTTCACGAATGGCTCGCACGTAAGAGATCATACCATGCCCCTCTTTTTTCCAGTCGCGAAAGACACGTCCGCCAAGTTCCATCGAACCCGTCGATTCAAACGTTGTTTGTGGTGTAATGATGCCTGAATTTAACATAGCCATACCAACTCCCATCTTGACAACAGAACCGGGAGGATAAAGTCCATTCACCAATTTATTGGTGAATGGATGGTTAAAGTCATTGGCAAGAAGGGACCATTCCTCTTGGGATATGCCATTAACAAACTTATTTAAATCGTATTCAGGAAAACTAGCTGCGGCTAGGATTTCACCATTTTTAACATTTAAAACCACAACGGCGCCACTATCATCTCCAAAAAGAGTAGCAATGTATCGTTCCAATTCTAGGTCTAAGCTTAAGACCAAATCATTGCTCACGGGGAGTGTTTTACTGATTTGCTCAATCTCTTGATTAAAGGCAGTGACTTTTGTCTTTTTTTCACCTTTAACGCCCTGTAAAACAGCGTTGTAATATTTTTCGATACCCGTTTTACCTGAAAAACCAACCAATTTAGCGATAGGGTCTTCCGCTACGTCTTGCGTGTTAGACCTTCCGACATACCCAATCACATGTGATGCCAAACTGCCATAAGGGTAGTGACGCTTTGAAGCAATTTCAATTTTGAGATTGTCGTGTTGTGAGATACGAGCAAATTGCGGTGTCAAAACATCGTAAGGCACAAACGCGATGACGTCCACAAAATCATGGTTATAAGGCGAATCCGCCTTGAGATACTCTTTGGTCATTTCTTTCACAGTGAACTCAGGTAAAAGGGAAGCTAAAAAAGCAATCTCTTCATCCAAAATTGCACGATTCGATTTTAAGCTCAGGCGAGGTTTAATGCCAATAGAAAAGCCTAAGCGGTTCACCGAAAGAGGCTTCATGTTACGATCTAAAATCACACCTCTTAAAGGCGCTAATTCATCAACTTTGATAGCATTTTGTTTTGCGATTTCTTCATAATATGCGTTGGATTTGATACTAATATAATAGACGCGAACGAGTAGAGCAAACCAAACAAAAAAAAAGAAACCAAGAATAATTTTAATTCTCACCGAGCTATCCTAAAAAGCATGAACGCCAATATCGAATCAATGGCGATGTAATAAAAATAGTAATTTGAAAAATACGGAAATGGTTCGTTATCCAAATAAGCAAAAAAAACATTTAACAAAAAATGCCCTAAATAGGCGATAATGACATAACTGGCTAAAATACAGTTATTACATGTAATAAAATTTTGAAGCCTATAAATGGCAAAGCGATACACTAAAGCAAAGAGAATAATGTACGAGAAAAGATAAAATCCCTTATTAATATCGTACAAACTTAAATACACAAATGCCAAAATAATAGGAGCGGCTTGCTCTTCACGGCGATTAAAATGAAGAATGACGTAACAAAAAACCACACCAACAAATGATGGAATCCATGGGTATAATGAGGACATCACCTGCCCTAGAAATAGCCCTATACTGATCCAAAAGAGTTTTAGATAGTTTTGATCAACGCTACTTCGTCGCATATCGGAAAATGTTTGCATTTAATGCAGTCTGCCCAAATTTTATGAGAAGGAAGTGTCTCTTTGGATATTTCAGTAAATCCAGTCGATTCAAAAAACGCTTTTTGATATGTCAATGTAAAAATTTTCTTTACGCCTAATTGAGTTCCTTCGACAATAAGATTTTGAATAATCCCTTTACCAATACCACGTCCTCTAAAACCCTCTTTAACAACAAGACTACGAATCTCGGCTAAGTCATCTGCATGAAAATGCAATGCGCCAAAGCCAACAATGACATCATCTTCTTTTGCTAGGATGTAGGATCTAATATTGGTTGCCATCTCATCGGAGCTTCTAAATAAAATTATTCCTTTTTCAACTTCAGATTTGACCACTTCTTGCATCGGAGCAATATCGCTGAGTTTTGCTTTTGTATACTGTATCATAGTGTTTCTCCAAAAAGCATCGTAAAGATAAGCGTTAAAGCTTTATCAATTCCCTTTTTACTGCTACTTGAAACCAACAACGCTTCTGGATAATGTTTTTTAATCACACTCACATCGCTTTGCTTGAGTTTATCGGCTTTCGTAAAAATACGTATTATTTTTTGATCGGGACGAACAATCTCTTCTAAATATTGGTGTACTTCCGCATCACTTTCCAAAAAAGGATGACGCGAATCAATTAAATGGACAAAAACACGGATAGAAACACGTTTTTGAATGTAATTGGTGAGATTCCTTTGCCACTCATCTTTCATACTGTGTGAAACGCGAGCATATCCAAAACCTGGTAAATCAACTAACTGTGCATTGTAGCTTTTTTCATCCTGTACCAGCGTTATATGAAAAAAGTTAATCAAACGCGTTTTACCAGGGGTCGAAGAGCTTTTAGCCAATCCTTTTTTATTGGTTAGCGCGTTAATAATAGAACTTTTTCCGACATTGCTTCTACCAATAAAAGCGACCTCGCTGATACCCTCTGGTGTTGTCTCTTCTAATTTAGAAGCGGACTTAACAAAAAAGGCCTCTTTAACATAAATCACTGTTTTTTATCCTCAACCTTGAAGATAAATTTGACAGGTCCCGTACCTTTTCCATCGACTTCATAATGACCGCTGATTTGATCAACGCGAATAAAATCGCCATAGACTTTTTTATCGGTATCAAGTTCATGTAGAAACGCTTTTTTTTCTAACGTATAAAGACTTTTATTGGGCTCATATGTCATCTTTTCAGCCTCACCATAATACTTCTTTTGGTTCATCGTTAGATTGGCTTTTGCATCACCGGTAGCAACATAGCGAATCGGTTGTTTTTTATCATCAAAATCAATCGTAATTTTTTTAGCGGTGATTTTATCGCCCTCTTTCACGACTTTAACGTTACCTTCAAAAATACTAATTTTTTTCTTCTCATCCGCAAAGAATTTATCGGCCGTAATTTCGACTTCAGCAGCAATGAGTGCGCATGAAGCACAGCATAAAAGAGCAATGAACTGTTTCATCTATTTTTTTCCTACTTGTTGAATGAATGAGTGAATATTAGTAGCAGCAATTGTGCCCTCTTTCATCTGATAAACAAATGAAAGCCCATGAGTACGGCTCTGTTTTTGAGAAAAAATAAAGGGTTTATCGCTGTATAAAATCTCTTTTTGCATATCGTAAAAAATGTCTTCACCATCGAGGGCAACACCATCATCTCTAAAATAGTGTGAATTGGCCATAAAATGAATTATCTTATCTTGCAAGGTTGCTTCATCGGAATTGAGCACACCTTTTAATCCCTCTTTGGTTCTATGCCCAGCATGAATGACATAGAGTTTATCGTAATCTTTAAAACGGGCAACTTTGTCTGAACGCACGATACTATCAATCGTACCTTCTTTAATCTGATAATTTTGAGCATTAAAAAGCTCAATTTCAGGAATCAAATTACCGTCTTGATCAATCGTATGAATCGTGTACGGTTCTTTGACAATTAAAAAAATCATCATGCCAAAAAAAAGCAATGTGGAATAAAAAAGTAATCTTACAGCCAAAGGTTTACAAATGCCTCACTTAAGTTCTCTGACTCAACCACAGAGTCAATCATCTCTCTAACGGCCCCTTTGCCACCATATTTGCTTAAGAGGACATCCACTTCTTGTTGAACAATCGGAAGCGCATCACAAGGTGCAAAAGAGCGACCAACGGCACGTAAAAGCGCTAAATCATTCAAATCATCCCCAATCGCAGCGACATTTTCAAAATGAAGCCCCTCTTTGTGCAGTATTTCTTGAAGTGCCGCTTTTTTATCTTTTACATCTTGATACAGATATGTAATGCCAAGTTCTTTAGCCCGTCTTTCAACCACACGCGATTTACGTCCTGTGATAATTGCACTCTTGCGACCCAATTTCATCCAGGAGACGATACCAAAGCCATCTTTGACATTAAATGTTTTAAACTCTTCCTCATCACTATTTCCATACATAATACCCCCATCCGTGAGGCATCCATCGACATCAAAGACCAATAATTCAATCATTACAACACACCCTTGGTGCTAGGAATTCCTGCTCGCTCATTTTTCACTAATGAACGACGCAATGCAACGGCAAAGGCTTTAAAAGCAGCCTCAAGTAAATGGTGCTTGTTCTTTCCACGTTGTGCCACAATATGTGCGCTAATGCCTGCATTTTGCATTAATGCTCTAAAAAATTCTTCGGCAAGTTCAACATCAAATTCACCGACTTTACCGTCCATAGCGATTTCATAGACTAAATACGCACGGTTACTTAAATCTAAAGCACACTCAACAGCCGCCTCATCCATCACAACAACGGCATTTCCATAGCGTTCAACTTGTGCAATCGGATAGATAGACGCACGTAAGGCTTGTCCTAAAACGATACCCACATCTTCTACGCTATGGTGAAAATCGATATGCGTATCACCTTTACATGTAAGATTTAAATCGATTAAAGAATGCTTGGCAAATGCTTCTAACATATGGTCAAAAAAGCCAATTCCTGTCGAAATACGACTTTGTCCTGTTCCATATACATCAAGTTCAATGCTAATATCTGTCTCTTTCGTTACTCGTTGCACTGTTTTCATTTTATTCCCTTACGATAAATGAGCCTTTAAACTGCCCTTTTGCAATAAAATCAGAGGCTTCAGCTTCACTACCAAATCCTTTAAGCCATACACGGTATATCGGCTGATTGTCATATGTTCCCTCTTTAATAATCGCATTGTAGCGATTATTTACATTAGCATTGCTTTGAGCAAAACGGGTCGCACCATCTTTTTTACGGAATGCTCCAATTTGAATGAAATAATCACTCTCTACAACACTCTCTTTTGGTGCACCACTTGGGGTAATGACACCCGCAAAACCAATCACTTCAAGACCTACAGGACCGGTACCATTTGCAACGAGTCCAAGTCGTGTTGCCGCAGTGTATGATAAATCAATAATACGCGTTCCCACAAAAGGTCCGCGATCATTTACCCGAACAACAATACTTTGATTATTTTTAAGGTTAGTCACTTTAAGCATCGTATTCATAGGGAGTGTTTTATGTGCCGCTGTCATATCGTACATATTGTATGTTTCGCCATTGGATGTCTTTTTCCCATGAAAATCTTTTCCATACCAACTGGCAATACCGCTAAAATAATCTCCCACACTCACCATCGTTGGATAATACGTTTTACCATCAATCGTATAAGGACGCATTGTAGCTTTATACATCGAAGGGGAAGTATTAACCGGTGTCAATCCTTCAGAAGGAGATGCAGAAGACCGAGGAGAGGTAAAAAAATCACCTTTAGAAGAACAACCATCTAAGACAACTAAAACGATAAAACAAAAGCAAATATTTCTAATTATTTGGAATAACAAGGCTCTCCCCCACTTTTACCCATGTGTCTTTTTTCTTGTTCGCTCTAAGCAATTGATCGACAGAAACGGCATGCATCTTTGAAACGGTTTCAATCGTATCGCCCGCTTTGATAACGTACAATTTTTCACTATGAGATATTTGCGTTGGAGAAGGGGGTGGACCATAAGGTACGATAAGTTCTGTTTTAGGTTTTAGTGCCGCACTTTTAAGGCTATTGAGCTCCATGAGCGTATGGAAGCTTGTGCCATACTGTTTAGCAATTTTTTGGAGTGAATCGCCTTTTTTGGCAATATAAACAGCATATTTTTGAGGTTCTTTGGTTTGATCAAAATTTTGGGTAAAAGCAACTTGACGGTCTTGAGGAATATAGAGGTAACTTTGTTTATCTAAAGGCGAGGTAAAACCGTGCTTCAGATGAGGGTTATATGATTTCAACTCATTAATAGAAACCCCAATACTCTCTGCAACATCTTTTAAAGATGTTCCACTTTTCACATTGACTTTAACAAACGTTGCGTTATTGGCACGATTGAGTAAATATTCTGATTCATTGTCTAACATAAAATCTGTGCTATTTGAGATAAAACTCATCATTAAAATTTTGCGAATATAAAGACGGCTCTCTTTGGGTAAGTACTTTTTCGTCTCATCAAGCAATACGCTAATATCATCGGTTCCTGCTTTATCAATGGCTTTAAGCACGGTACCTTCGCCACAATTATAAGCAAGGGCTGCTAAATACCATTTACCAAATAAGGTATGAAGATGTTTTAAATACAAAATAGCAGCTTGTGTTGATTTAATAGGCTCTCGTCGGTCATCAACATAACTGTTATTCTCTAAATGATACAACTTTGCCGTCGCAGGAATGAATTGCCAAATCCCAGACGCGCGGGCAGAAGAAGAAGAATAAGGGTTAAAACTGGATTCGGTCATAGCAAGGTATAAAAATTCAGCAGGAACACCGGCTTCTTGCATCATTTTTTGAAGAATGGGGACAAATTTATCTCCATTTTCAAGCGTTTTCAAAAAGTGTTTTGTTTTATAAACTTCAACATCTTCTTTCATCGAAATAAAGATGGAATCTTTTAAAAAAGTATTGGGTAAATCGAAATTTTTAAGGGCGGTAAGTTGTTGTTCGTAATCGTTATTGTCAGTATTCAAAAAAGCATGAAGACTTTGAAAAAATAAAAAAAGGGTTACGATAACCTTAAGCATGCCTCTCCTTCTCTTTATGTAGTATCGTTAGATTGTACCTAACTTTATCTTTTCTAAAGCTTTAAAGAGTAAAAAAGCATTTTTTGAGGTCATTTTGTGAATTTCTGTGACATCTTCACCTAACAATTCTGCCATTTTGTCGGCCACAAGTTTAGTGTATGAAGGCTCATTTCTTTGCCCACGAAAGGGCATTGGCGTCAAATATGGGGCGTCCGTTTCGAGTAAAAGCTTATCTTTTGGTATTAGTGGTAAAACATCAACTAAATTTTTGGCATTCTTAAATGTCAAGACACCCCCTATGCCAAAATAAAAACCTTTTTGCGCTAAATCAAGCAGATGCTTTGATGCATTGTAACAATGTAAAACACCTCCAACGTCACCGGCACCTTCTTCCAATAAGATTTTTCGGCTATCTTCATTGGCATCACGTATATGTACAATCAATGGTTTTTTGAGCTCTTTTGCTAATTGGATTTGCTTTCTAAACACATGCTGTTGCTGCTCTTTTTCGTAGTGCTTTGCGTCCTCTGTTTCTGGCAATCGAAAATAATCTAAACCACATTCACCCACCGCAATACATTTTTCATCGCTTAAAAAGTCTCTTAAAATTGTTTCATCGTACTGGTCATGATGATACGGATGAATACCTGCAGCAAAAAAGATATGCGTATAACGATGAGAGAGCGCTTGCGCACGTGAAAGATCATTGATATTAGCCCCAGGAATAATAATCCCTTTGATGCCATCCTCCCATGCTCGTTGTATCACAGCATCGCAATCGTTTTGAAATTGCTCGTCATCTAAGTGACAATGGGTATCAATAATCATCACACGACCTCCACGCGATTGCGGCCATTCTTTTTCGCTAAATAGAGCGCCTTATCCGCTTGATTGACCATCTCTTCTAAACTGCCGACATCATTGAAGGTAACACCGATAGAAACCGTTACATGTAAAGGCTTTGGCGTTACCGATGCAATTGGTAAATGGGCTATGGTATTCGTGAGTTTAATAAAATATTCCAAGGCTTTTTTTTGGTCACATTTTTTGAGCACCACGCAAAATTCATCGCCTCCGAACCGCGCGATAAAAGCATCATGCGCACAGTGTTTTTTTAAAAGCTCCGATAAGGCCACAATCACATCATCCCCTACTTTGTGTCCTAACGTATCATTAATCTGTTTAAATTGGTCAATATCAATTAATCCTAGAGCGAAGGGCTCATTGTTTGTTTTGGCTTCGTGAAAATACTCGCGCATCATTTCAAAGAAATGTCGTCTATTGGCGAGTCCACTTAAAAAATCATTTTCCGCCATCGCTTTAATTTGGGCAATGTATTCTAAAGAATCCAATGAATTATTGATACGGCATGCAATTTCTTCTTTACTGAACGGTTTATTGATAAAATCATTCGCACCAATTTTTAGAAATTTAGCAGATATTAACTCCGCATTGGCAGCTGTCATCGCGATAATAGAGAGATCATTCTTGCTGTAATGCTTTCTGACTTCTTTTGTCAAATCAATCCCATCAATCACAGGCATCAGATAATCGGTTAAAATAAGTTTGATATCAGGATTATCCTTTAAAAAGACCAACGCTTCTTCCCCGTGTGCAGCAACAAGAACATGAAACATTTGGTGTTGCAATAAAGATTTAATCTGCGCTCTAGTTGCCATGGAATCATCCACAACCAAAACTTTAATACCTCTATTTTTATGCAGTCGCTCAATCAGGGAAAAAATATAATTCACATCATCGATATTGCCTTTATAGACATAATCAATGACCTCTTTTTTCAGAATTTTTTCGCGCACTTCTTTATCCATGGAACCGGTTAAAACGATGGAAGGAATTTTGTGTTTTAAAATCATATCTACCACTTCACCATCAGGCGCATCAGGCAAATTTAAATCCAAAAGAGCGACAAAATAGTCACTGTCTTTTTCAACCAAGCTCAAGGCTTCTTCAAAGCTATACGCGGCATCCACATCAAAGTCAAGGCTTGCTTCCATTTTTTTAACAATCAATCTGGAGAGTGCTTTATTGTCTTCTACAATTAAAATTTTTTCGCGTGACATTCATCATCCTAGGCTTTACATGTAAATTCATTGGTAAGTAAGACTTTGATTGTAACATAAAAGATTTGGGAGTTTTCTAAAAAAGGCGGTGAAGAGAACCTTCACCGCATAACAAAGAAGTTAGATTATGGAATCATCCATGTGAAAATATACGCTTGTGCCATTGTCATTGCACTCATAATGAGGACAAGAACAATACTATGTTTGACGGTCATTCTAAAGAGGTCTGATTCTTGTCCAACAAGTCCTGCTGAAGCACACGCAACAGAGATAGACTGTGGAGAAATCATCTTACCACATACACCACCCGTTGTATTGGCTGCAACTGTAAGCGTTTCATGTAAACCAAGCTGACCTGCTGTTGCTTTTTGCATACCGCAAAAAAGTGCATTGGATGACGTATCTGAACCGGTCAAGAATACGCCTAACCATCCTAAAATTGGAGAGAAGAATGGGAACATAAAGCCTGTTCCAGCAAGAACTAACGCCATCGTAGTTGCCATACCAGAGAAGTTCATAATATAGGCAAACCCTAAAACCATACCAATCGTCACAATTGGCCAACGAAGTTCAAACAACGTTTCACCAAAAGTTTTAATAGCCATGCCCGGTTTGATTTTTAAAATAAACATAGAAATCAATGCAGCTACTAAAATCGCTGTACCCGTTGCAGAGATGCTGTTGAAGGTGTAAACAACTTTAAAGTTTGTAGGTTGCGTAACCACTGGAGCCATTTTATAAATCATATCACTAATAGAAGTAAATTCAAATGAGAAATTGGTACCTGCAAGTGCTGCACCTTTAGCAAAAAGAGCTTTAAAAGGTTTGAGTGTCCAAATGGTAACCATTACAGTTAAGATAAGGAACGGTGACCATGCTTTAAAAATTTCGCCTCGTGTGTGTACTTTTGACGTCTCTTTTTCCAATTCAGCAGAAACATGACCTTTTTTAATGTTTTTTGGCTGCCAAAATTTCAAGAAAAGATAGAGTGCGATAATAGAAACGATAGCAGATGTAACGTCTGGTAACTCTGGTCCGATAAAGTTTGATGTGAAAAATTGAGTCAAAGCAAAACTACCACCGGCAACCAATGCCGCTGGCCATACTTCTTTAACACCTTTCCAACCATCCATAATCGCAACAATCCAAAGAGGAATTAGAACAGAAAGGAATGGTAATTGACGACCTGCCATTGCACCAACGGTCATAGGATCGATACCCGTTACTTTACCCGCAACCAAGATAGGAATACCTAAAGCACCAAACGCAACAGGCGCAGTATTTGCAATCAAACAAAGTGCTGCTGCATAAAGAGGATTAAAACCAAGACCGACTAAAATACCTGCAGTAATGGCAACTGGAGCACCAAAGCCAGCGGCACCTTCTAGGAACGCACCAAAGGAGAATGCAATCAATAAAACTTGGATACGCTGATCTTCCGTGATGGTAATAATAGAGTTTCTAATAATACCAAACTGTCCACTTTTTACAGTCAGTTTATAAAGATAAACTGAAGCGACGATAATCCAAGCGATTGGCCATAAACCAAACAAAAAGCCGTATCCAACAGATGCCAAAGCCATAGTTGCTGGCATGTTAAATGCAAAAATTGCAATGGCAGTAGCGAGTGCTAACGTAATTGCACCGGCGATATGCCCTTTCATTCTAAATACAGCGAGTGCTGCGAAGAAGAAAACGATTGGGATGACTGCGATGAGTGCAGATAATCCTATACTCCCACCAATGGGTGCGTAAACTTGTTGCCAAGCTTGCATACAAACCTCCTCTTAAATGTAAACTCTACACGCAGAGTAAAGAAAAGGTATGATATTCGTATGATTTTTTGGCGTGAAAAAAAAAGAGGAGGAAAAAACTGTTACAAATCTGCACTTTCCAATAAGGTTTTGGCAAAAACAATTGCCTCATCGGTAACATGCTCACCACTGATCATTCGTGCTAATTCATGGATGCGTTCATCATCTGTCAAAGCACGTACAAAGCTGCTATTTTCAGGGTTTTTTGTCACTAAAAAATGCTGATCGGCACGAGAAGAGAGTTGGGGTTGGTGGGAAATAGCAAAAATTTGATATTTGTCCGAAAGCAGTTTTAAAACATTCGCGACACTCATGGACTCTTTGCCACTCAAATTGGCATCGATTTCATCCAAAACAAGTACACCTCCATTGGAGAGTAAGAACTCGTTATGTGTTGCAAGAAATGCTAATCGTAAACGATTATATTCACCTGAGCTAATTTTTTTCAAATCGACTTTGCCAAGATTTACATGTAAAAGGTCTATCCCTTGCGCGTGGATGTCACTTTCCTCAATAAAAAGCTCCACATTTGGCATATATAATTGCTCTAAATAATCATTTAAGCGCTCATGTAAAATTGGCAAGTAGCGCACTCTTATCTCATGAATATGCCTGCTTTCTTCTTGAATCAAAAGCGTTGCTTGATACAATTTTTTTTCTAATTGTGTTTTTTCAAACGCAATATTTTCATAATAATCAAGCTCTTCTTGACGCTTCTTTTTATGTTCTAGTGCTTCTTCAATCGAACCATAACGCTTTTTAAGTTGTGCGATTTTTTCAATACGATCCAGAAGCGATTCCACGTCTATCTCTTCTAGGGCGTCTAGGTTTTCCTGCTGTTTTTCAAAGGTAAGACGGAGTTCATTCATACACGCATCAAAGAAAGCACTATCGGCTTCTACAAGGTTCAACACTTCATACACACTGGATTCGAGATTAAAAATTTCGGATGCTTTTTGCATAGCTTGTTCAATTTTCTCTTTTTTTGACAGTGATTTTTTGAACATAACCAACTCTTCATCTTCACCGACTTTAGGGGCGACTTCTTCAATTTTTGCAATTTCAAAACGTGCAAATTCTTTTAAGTCTTCGATTTTTTTCTCTTCATTTTCAATACGCGTCAGTTCATCTTTAAATTTTTGATAGGTTTCAAACGCCGCTTCAAATGCCACAACTGCTTTAAGATGCCCAGCATGATACTTTTCGCAAACACCGTCTAACAGACCCAGCAGACGTCTATTCTCAAATTCACTGTTATCTTTATGGGAAAGGTAATTGAGAAACGTTCGTGAAATATCCATCATCCCTTTTTTTGAAACACTTTGGGTATTAATAAAATAACGTCCACTTTTTGCTTTTAAAAATTTGATGGTATTGGGTGTCTCTTCTTCAAAACCAAAGGCATCAAGTCCTAAGTGTTGGGCTATGCTTATTTCCATAACATCGGCATGGGCTTCCCCATAACCAAACAACGACAATAATCCTTGCATCAAAACAGATTTTCCAGCGCCACTAGGTCCGGTAAAGACGATTAACCCTTTGGAAAATTCAATATCACACTCTTCAAATGAAAGATGGTTTTTTAACAGTAACCTCTCTATCACATATGCCCCCAACGTAATTTTTTCTTCAAAACATCAAAATAGTCACGATCCAAACTGTGAATAAGTTGCGCCCCTTGTTTGGCAATTTTGACGCTGATGCGATCAATTTCGCTCATATTATAAGTATCCTGACCGTCAATAACAACCACTGTATCATCACTGCTTTCCAACGAAATTTCAAAATCAACCGGTAAAACAAGAGGGCGTTGGGAGAGCGAATGAGGACAAATCGGTGTCAAAATAAGTGCTTCCGTCAGTGGATACACAAGTGGCCCTCCTGCGGAAAGATTGTACGCCGTTGAACCTGTTGGCGTTGAGACAATAATTCCATCTCCATAATAAGAGTTAAACAAATGGCCATCTACATAAGCATGAATCGTACTCATATGCGATATTTTGGAGCGTGAGAGGACAACATCATTGAACGCAACCAATTTTTCAAACGTATCATTCGTATGTAAAGTAACATCTAACATCATACGCGTATCAATCCGATAATTACCTTTAAAAAGTTCTTCAATAAATGCGCTAATCTCTTCGGTTTGAATATCGGTTAAAAAGCCTAATTGCCCGGCATGAATTCCAAGGACAGGCTTATGATGTCTAAAACTCCTACGACACAAAGAGATCAGCGTGCCATCTCCGCCTAAGGAAATGAGAAAATCACACGCTTCACATAACGTATTAAACGCTACCCCTTGATAGCCTAACAAAGCGGCACTCTTCTCTTCAATAAGCAGTTGCACACCGTGCTTGTCAAGAGCCATGCGAATCTCTTCCACATAAGGCGTTAATGTTGCGTCATTGGGCTTGGTGACAAGTCCTACACAATGGAGTTGATTTAATTTTTCATTATAATTCGTTATCTTCATAGTGGCTTATTCTACCTTGTATTTCATTAATCATGGATTATGCTATAATTCGCGCGATATTATATTGGAGAAAAGAATGAAAACTCTGCTTTTTTTGGTAACAGCACTCTTGCTGTTAGGTGGTTGTACTTATAAAAATGAAGCGCTCTCTTTAGATTCTTACAAAGCTGAATATGCAGGTCCTCGCTCAAAAGATCAAAAGACGATTTATCTAAGAATTGTCAAAGACCTTAGAGCAGATAAACGCACAATTGGCTATGTAGAGCAAAAAGGTGGTGCACTAACAAAATTTTACAGCGATGTTAATTTCGAAGACAAGTATAAAGAAGGCCTTGGTTATGCGCTTAACCTCGCAGGATTCAATACCAATACTGCTGCACAAGCTGCTAGCTTAGTGGTCGAAGTTTACATTAAAGACATTGAACTAGTTTATAATGACAAAAATTTTGATGCTAACTTGAACGGTGAAATTGAAATCGAAGTGATTGTAAGACGTGGAGATGAAGTTATCACACAAAACTTCAAACAAAAAGGCAGCAAATGGATAGCACCTTCTTACAATTCTAAAGACTTAGAACCGTTTTTATATTCACTGTTTGCCGATAGTATCGACCAAGTCGTTACGCGTCTTACACGTTTATAATTAAAAAAAGAGGAGATTTTCTCCTCTTACCAATTACTCACTACTACTTTATTTCTTCCAAATTTTTTAGCCGAATACAACGCTTGATCGGTCTCTTCCAAGAGAGCATCTTTATCCGTAATGACAGGACTAAGAGAACAAATACCAAGACTTACCGTCACCTGAACAATCTCTTGGGTTGCGCCAACCATTGCAACCGTTGTTTTTTCAACTTTACTTCTCAAACGTTCCGCCAAAAGTTCAGCTTCTTTTTTAGTCGTATTGGGTGTAATAATAGCAATTTCTTCACCGCCATAGCGAGCTACAATATCGCTATCTCTCACCATTTCCGAAATAATATGTGAAAGATTTTTGAGAACTTCGTCCCCTACTGTATGACCATAAGTATCATTAATTTTTTTAAAATGATCCACATCCAAAAGGATCAGGGTTAAAGGAAGTTTATAGCGTTTAGAAAGAGCGACTTCTTCGCAAATTCTTTGATCAAAATAACGTCTATTGCGAAGCCCTGTCAAAGCATCTGTAATACTTTCGTGTTGTAGTATTGCAAGGTTTTTCACATCATTCGTGGTATGTAGAGCCAATTGTCCTACTAAAAAAGCAAAACCACCACCTAAAAAAAGAACAATGGCAATCACAATAGAGATGAAAGAGGTTGTCTCTCGTCTCATCCAAAGGTCATATCCCAAAATGAAATAGCCTAGTAAAAAAGAGAGAATTAAAATACTCAGAACTTTCCAACGCTTGGTGAGATTTCCTTCGGGTAATTCTAAAATTAAGTATTTAATCGGTGTGAGTGAACGAATGAGAAAAAAAGCCCCAGTAACCAGTAATGCCAGTTCTATCATGAATATAAATGGATGCATGTAACCCCAAGATAATACGATTTGTGAAACTATGAGCAGAAGGATTGTAGCACAAAAACCGACAATCTTTTCTAAAATAAACTAAAGGCAAGCTACTTTTGGCTATACTAAGAGCTTTAAAAAAACGACCTTTATTAGGAAAGAAAATTGAGAAGTCATTATTGTACAGATTTAGATGTCGCTAACATTGGCGAGAGTGTAGAAGTGTGTGGCTGGGCAAATAGTAATAGGGACCATGGTGGAGTTATTTTTATTGATCTACGTGACAAATCAGGACTCGTTCAACTCGTTTGTGATCCAGCTGATAGCATCACAGCACACGATATTGCCTCTCGTGTGAAAGACGAATATGTTTTAAAAGCCAAAGGCAGAGTAAGAGCACGTGGTGAAGGGTTGGAAAATCCTCGTCTTAAAACGGGCAAAATCGAAATCGTTGTCGATGAGCTTATTATTGAAAATGTGAGTGAAACTGTTCCTTTCGTCATTGGTGACAACAGTGTTGGCGAAGAGACACGCTTAAAATACCGCTATTTAGATTTACGTAACCCAAAAGCGTATGAAATTTTCAAACTTCGTTCTAAAGCGACCATTGCAGTTCGTAACTCATTGGATAGCCAAGGCTTTTTGGAGGTTGAAACACCGATTTTAACCAAAGCCACACCTGAAGGCGCACGAGATTACCTCGTGCCAAGTCGTGTACACAACGGAGAATTTTATGCACTTCCTCAATCTCCTCAATTATTCAAACAACTTTTGATGTGTGCAGGATTTGACCGCTACTTCCAAGTCGCAAAGTGCTTTAGAGATGAAGATTTACGTGCAGACCGTCAGCCAGAATTTACACAAATTGATATTGAGATGAGCTTTTGTAACCAAGAAGACGTTATGAAAGTTACTGAAAATCTTTTAAAAGATGTCTTTAAAGCATGTGGTTATGAAATCGCCACTCCGTTTAACCGCATTCGCTATAAAGAAGCGATGGAAAAATACGGTTCAGACAAACCAGACCTTCGTTACGACCTTTCGATGATTGATGTTATCGATATTTTTGCAAATTGTAAAAACGAAATCTTTAGCAATATTGCAAAAGATTCAAAGAAAAACCGTATTAAAGCGTTAAAAGTTCCAAACGGTGACAATATCTTTTCAAAACGTCAAATGCAAAGCTTTGAAGAGTACGTCAGAAAATTTGGAGCCCAAGGACTAGGTTACTTTCAAATGAAAGAAGATGGTCTCAAAGGTCCTCTTACAAAATTCTTTGACGAAGCAGACTTACAAAAGATTATTGAACGTGCGGATTTAAAAGTTGGTGACGCTATTTTCTTTGGTGCGGGTGCTAAAAAAGTCGTTTTGGATTATATGGGACGTTTCCGTATTTTCTTAGCAGAGCAAATGAATATTATTCCAAAAGACACATTTGAGTTTGTATGGGTCGTTGATTTTGAAATGTTCGAAGTTGAAGAAGGAAAAGTTAAAGCAATGCACCATCCATTCACCATGCCAAAAGACGTTGATAATACGCCTGTGGATGAGATGGAATCCATCGCCTATGATGTTGTTTTAAACGGTGTAGAACTTGGCGGCGGTAGTATCAGAATTCATAAAAAAGAGATTCAAGAAAAAGTCTTTAAACTTATTGGCATTTCAGAAGAAGAGGCACATGAAAAATTTGAATTCTTGATGGATGCACTCAAATTTGGCGCACCACCACACGGTGGTCTTGCTATCGGTTTAGATAGAATGATGATGTTGATTACAAAAAGTGAAAGTATTCGTGATGTTATTGCCTTCCCTAAAACCCAAAAAGCACAATGCCTTCTTACACGCGCCCCAAGCGCCGTAGAGAATGAACAATTGCGTGACCTTGGTATTAGACTTAGAGAAAAAACCAAATAAAAGGAATTTGTTGATGAAGAAACTATTTTTGATTATTGGCGCCCCAGGCAGTGGTAAAACGACGGACGCGAGTTTAATCGCAGAAAAAAATAGCGATGTAATCGCACATTATTCAACAGGTGAATTACTGAGAGATGAAGTTGCCAGCGGTAGTGAACTTGGTAAAACAATTGATTCATTTGTCAGCGCTGGCAATCTTGTTCCGCTTGATATTGTTATCAACACCATTGTTAGTGCCATCAAAAATAGCCCTAAAAATGTTGTCTTAATTGATGGTTTTCCTCGTTCTGACGAACAGATGAAAGCATTAGATGCCCTTCTTGCTAAAGAGACATCTGTGAAACTTGTTTCTGTGATTGAAGTAGAAGTAAGCGAACAAGTCGCATGTGATCGTGTATTAGGTCGTGCACGTGGTGCAGACGACAACGTCCAAGTCTTTAAAAATCGTATGAAAGTTTATACGGAGCCATTAGCAGGTATTCAAGCATTTTATGGCGCTAAAAATTTACTTCACAAAATCAATGGTGAACGCAGCATCGAAGCTATTGTTGATGAGATGGAAGCTTTCGTTAAAAGCAATATCTAAATGCACCACTTCTACTCTGTGATTATTGGGACGGAGCTTCTCAATGGTCGCAGAGTCGATAAACACTTCACTTTTTTAAATCAAACGCTTCGTAAACGTAATCTTTTACATGTCGGTAATTTTGTTATTCAAGATGACCCTCAACAGATTCAAAACTGTTTTAAGATGATTCTCAATGACCCGAAAAGCGTTATGTTCTGCTTTGGAGGTCTTGGCGCAACTCCTGATGATTTGACACGCGACATTGCAAGTGACGTATTTACAGCACAGCCGCTTGTTTTACATGTAAAAGCAAAAGAGCTTATTATCGCACAATTTGGCAAAGAGGCTTACCCACATCGTATCTCGATGGCTATGCTTCCACCGCATGCACAGCTCTTGCATAATGTCGTTAATCGCGTACCCGGGTTTTCATTGGAGAATCGTTTCTTTTTTACGCCTGGCTTTCCCTCGATGGCATGGCCAATGGTCATTGAAGCTTTGGATAGGTATTTCTCGGATGAAGTTCCTTCATTTAGAGATACCTTCATTGTTGAATCTTCTGAAAACGATTTAATAGAAATCATGGAAGCCATTCCAAAAGAGCTTCATTTTTCCTCTTTACCACGATTTATCGGTGAGAAACGAATCGTTGAAATCTATTTAGAGCATACAGACAAAGTGTTGCTCGAAACGTGGTCATACTTTTTTAGGGATGCTTGTTTAGCAAAAGGAAAAGTAATTAAGGATTGTTTGTAAAATACTGATCAATACCATTGCTAATCCCTTCTATCAATATTTTTTGATACTGAGGATTAAAGAGATGATCCGATTCATCTGGATTGGTAATATAACCGACTTCAATCAAAATAGAAGGCATTGTTGCCCCTACTAAAACCCAAAAAGGTGCTTCCCTAACCCCACCATCTTCAACATCATATTTTCGTTTCACATTTTTGAGCATATTAGATTGTATATCAATCGCTGCTTTATTGGAGAGCACAATTTTTTCACGGTTAAAAACGTTTAAAAACGTCTCTTTCGAGTAATAATCCATCTCTTCCATATCAGATTGGTTTTCAAGAGCAGCGACATTTTTTGAACGCTCAGACCGATCAGGGGAAAGAAAGAATGTTTCTAGTCCTTTCATGGAAAGCTTTTTCGCATCATTCGGTGCAGCATTGGCATGCAAAGAGATAAAGATATCAGCATTTTTGTCATTGGCTAATTTCGTACGATCTCGTAAATTAATAAAAACATCTTTTTGTCTTGTATAATAGACTTTGTATCCACGCTCTTTTAACTCTTTCCCAAGTTCTAATGCCATTTCAAGAACGAGATGCTTTTCCATACGCTGTTTGTAGCCAATGGCTCCTGCATCTTTACCCCCATGTCCTGCATCAATCACAATGGTTTTGTTGCGTTTAGAACTCTTAGAAAGCGGCTTACTATTGGAGGCAGTATTTTTCGATATGGCGCTATTTTTGGCTGTGGGAAGTGGTGTTAAAACACTCTTATTCTCTTTTTCCACAACAGGCATGTTCGCAGGTGAAGGCGGTGGAGGAGCAATTTTCTTTTGCGTTAAGATAGGCTGTTTATCAAGCGAAATAATCACTTTATTACTTAATACACTCACATACGTTTCAAACGATTGCGCGGCATCTAAAACTACGCGAATCGTGTCTTCATTGTATTGACTGACTTTAAAATTTTGCAATTTGGAAGGTGTTTTAATTGCAAGAGGCGCATTTAAGATAATGGCTGGAACGTCAATAACCTTTTTATAACTTCCTGAACTTTTAAGCACAAAAACTTTAATGCTTTTATCGGGAATATCGGAACCAAATTCAAGGACAATCTCTTCATTATTTGCATCAATCGTTTGTAGAACATTTCTACCACGAAATGTTTTAGGTAAGGATGAAACACGCGTTGATATTTTTTGTGCAATGGGCGTGTGTGGTGGTGTTTCAACAGGTGCATAAACAGACGGCGATGAAGGGGTAGCAGGGGTATTGATTGTTTTGGAAGATTCACCAAAACTCTCTTCACTGGCCGGTGGTGGCACAAGAGGTTTTGGACTTTGTGATGTACTGCGTTTAGATTCTTTATTCATTGTAGCTAATTCTGATTCATATTTTGAAGCATCAAGCTTTAATATTTTTGCGGTTTTAATCAGGCGTTCTAAGGTCTCTTTTTTAAGATTCTGATCGCCTGAAATAATAGCTTGAATATAGATAGACTTTAAGCCATGAAAAACCTTTAGCGTCTCATCACTACTCGTCTGATGATTAATTTTAGCATCGTATTGCTCAAGTTGTTGCATATAGTTCGGGGCAGCGTAAAGAACGATACATGCAACAACTAAAAGACAAAAAGCTCTAATACTCTTCCCCATGTACCAACTTTGACATTAATTCTTTTACACTGATAATTTCATTAAGTTTATATCCATTCGCACCGGTAAAGAAGAGTCCTGTCTCAACACGGCCATTATATGCATCAAATAAGCGGTCTGCAATGCAGTATCCTACTGCTTTTGCTTCTTGTCCACGATGACATGGACTGACGCAATTACTTACACAGCGAATAGCAGGACCTTCTCTTTTTTCGACCATTTGGATTAAATTTGTTCGAACACCACGGGCAGGATACCCCACAGGAGATTTAAATAGTTGTATATCTTCTTGTTTAGCATTCAAAAGCACATCTTTAAAATTTTGGTCAGCATCGCACTCATGGGTTCCAATAAAACGTGTTCCCATTTGAACACCACTTGCACCTAAATCCATCATTTTCTGAATATCATTATGATCCCAGATTCCGCCAGCTGCAATTAAGGGGAAGTCTCCCCAGACTTTAATTTCTTCTAAAATAGGTGCGATTAAATTTTCTAATTGATACTCTTCTTGTCCGCATTGTTCATACGTAAAACCTTGATGTCCTCCACTTAGAGGACCTTCAACGACGATAGCATCGGGTAAACGATTATAACGCTGCGTCCAACGCTTACAAATAATCTTCAACGCTTTTGCAGAAGAGACAATAGGGACTAAAGCAACATCAGGATGCTCGGCTGTAAATTCTGGCATATTGGTCGGTAAGCCCGCACCTGTAATAATAATATCAGCACCAGCTTCACATGCATCTTTAATGACACGATCATATTCATTAATAGCATATAAAATATTGACCGCCAAAGGTTTATCACCGCAAATTTTACGTGCATTTCTAATAATAGCACTCAAGCTCTCTTTAGAATAAAAATTTTCTGCTTCAAAAGGGCGTGAATTAATATTTTTTTTGCTGTAATGCGTGTTTTCATAATAGCCTGTTCCAACAGAACTAATAACACCTAATCCGCCTTCCAAACTTACAGTACCCGCCAGTTTATCCCAACTAATACCAAGTCCCATACCACCTTGAATAATAGGATATTCAAGTGTATATTTACCAATTTTTAGAGGTTTAAATGCCATTACTGCACCTTTAGTCTTGCAAATTTTCGCTTGCCTACTTGTAAAATATAGTCACCTTGTGTGAGTTGAAGCTGTTCATCATCTATTTTAGCTTGATCCAGTTTGACTGCACCTTGTTTAATATCACGTCTTGCTTGAGACGTGGAAGATTCTAAACCGCAATCAACCAATGCTTTGGCTATCCAAAGAGGTGATTCATTACATGTAAATTCTTCAATATCGCTTGGAATCTCATTTTGCGCATGAACACGATTAAACTCATCTAAAGCCATGAGAGAAGCATCTTTTCCATGATATCGCTCAACAATTTCTAAAGCAATCATCTCCTTGGCATGTTTAGGATGAACCACTCCATTGCTGACATCGTGTTTGAGAACTTCAATTTCCGATAATGTCTTCATGCTCAAAAGTTCATAATAGCGCCACATTAAATCATCGGAAATACTCAACATTTTACCAAACATATCGCAAGGTTCATCGGTTACACCAATATAATTACCAAGTGATTTACTCATCTTATTCACACCATCTAAGCCTTCAAGTAAAGGCATCATGATGACGGCTTGTTCTTTTCCAATGTTATAGGCACGTTGCAAATGTCGTCCCATCAGAAGATTGAATTTTTGGTCAGTTCCACCCATTTCAATATCACATTTCATCGCAACACTGTCATAGCCTTGAAGCAATGGATATAAAAATTCACTAATAGAAATAGGTGTTTGTGATTTATAACGTTTTTCAAAATCTTCGCGCTCCAACATACGAGCAACATTGAATGTTGTCGTAAGCTCAACCAAACCTGCCGCACCTAGTGCTTCAATCCACTCTGAATTAAACATGACAACTGTTTTTTCAGGGTCTAAGATTTTAAAAACTTGCTCTTTATAACTTTGAGCATTGGCCAAAACAACTTCACGCGTTAATTTTTTACGTGTTTCATTTTTACCGGTAGGATCACCTATCATGCCTGTAAAATCACCAATTAAAAATTGAACAATTGCACCAAATTTTTGAAGCATTGCCATTTTTTGGAGAAGAACAGTATGACCTAAATGCAAATCAGGCGCTGTTGGATCAAACCCCGCTTTGACTAAAAAAGTTTCACCTTTTTCAAAATAATTTTTTAATAATGTTACAATACGCTCTTCGTCAATAATCTCGCTAATTCCTCGTTTAATCTCTTTAAGCGCACTTTGAATCCGACTATCCATACGTTTCTATCCTTATTTTCTTATTTATAAGCGTCATTGACTGAAACAAACTCAATAACACGATACTTGCCCTTTAAGTTATCGCGTACGGCACTCACGTTTTTATCAGGCAATTCCAATATCATTTCAAAATAATCTGCATGACCTTCATCTTCACCTTTTCCAAGTTCAATGGTCACGAGATTAATCTGCATTTTAGCCAAATAAGCCAAAAACGAGGCTAAAGAGCCTTTTTTATTCTCTAAACTCACAATCAGTTTATACCGATCTGGTGCTTCTCTTGTCCATTTGACAAAGACCATTGGCTCATTTTCTTCCATCAATGTCGCAGCACGCTCACACAACTTATGGTGAACAAAAACATCATTTCCTTTTTTGAAACCAACGATATCATCGCCTCGTTTTGGATGACAGCAATAATCAAAATAAACATTTGAAATATGATGGTTTGAATAAATAACAATGTTTTCAAACTTCTGTTTGCGGACATGGTAACGATCTTTTTTTAAAAGAGGAAACAGTAATGTATCTTGCATGGCATAGAGTTTTAATGTATTTGCCACATCTTGTAAATAAATAGAATCGGTTGCAATTTTAAAAATCTTCTTCATAGCATGTTCTTGTTCGACCCATGCTTCAACTTTATTTTCTGTCACACTAAACACATTGGATAAAATTTTAATCGCCACTTTATGATTAATTTCACGAATTTTTTGGCGACAGTTTGACTGTATCGTACTTTTTGCTTTCCCTGTTTTAACGCTATTAATCCAACTACAACGGTATTTTGGTTCTTTTGAAGTCACAATACGAACAATGTCACCATTTTTGAGCTCACTCAAAAGTGGTACTTTTTGTTTATTGACATACGCTTCATCTGCATAACTTCCAACTTCAGTATGCACTTCATACGCAAAATCCAAAACCGTAGCGCCCCTAGGAAGCGTAAAAATATCACCCTTAGGTGAAAAAACAGCGATGTCTTCACTGTAGAGATTATCTTTTGCAATCGCATAAAAATCTTCAATGTTATCAATCTCTTCATTTTGATTGTTAAGTTCATTAAGCCAATCCAGTTTGGGATTAAGACCGCCAGATTTATATTTCCAGTGTGCGGCCACGCCATACTCAGCTGTTTTGTTCATATCATACGTTCTAATTTGTGACTCAACAATCGATTTATCGTCAAAGACGGTAGTGTGAATGGTCTGATACCCATTTTCTTTGGGAATGGCAATATAATCTTTAAAGCGAGAAATGAGTGGCTTAAAGTGTTGATGAACAATTCCCAGTGCGCGATAGCAATCAATCGGTGTTCGAACAATAATACGAATAGCTAAAAGGTCCAATACCTCTTCAATCGTTACACCTTTTCGTTGCATTTTAAGATAGATAGAGTAGTAGTGCTTAACCCTCTTTTGAATCGTAAAATCACTCTCGATAAAACCCTCTTTAAGCATATGGTTTTTAATTTTTGAGATAAAATGGTTGAGGCGAAGTTGAAGTTGTTGCCCATGCTCTTTAATATAACCGTCAATTTTATTGTATTCATTGGGCATCACATAATAGAAGCTAAAATCTTCCAATAAATTTTTTATGGATGAAATACCTAAACGATGCGCAATAGGAGCATAAACAACCAGCGTCTCTTCTGCAATTCGGCGTTGTTTGAGGGAATCCAATGCTTCTAATGTCAGCATGTTGTGTAAGCGGTCACACAATTTAACCACTAAAACCCGTACATCGCGAATGGAGGCAATCAGCATTTTACGAAACGTTAATGCGGATGCGACAAGTTTATCATTGGAAGAAGATGGAATAAGTTCTACATCACGAATTTCAACAATTTTAGTGAGTCCATCGACAAGATGGCCTACTTCTTCACCAAACATTGCTTTGATATCTTCGTTAGAGCATGCGGTATCTTCGACAACGTCATGCAAAAGCCCCGCAATAATCATCGACTCATCGCCACCTAAATAGGCCACAAACACGCAGACCAAGATAGGATGAATGACATACTCTTCACCGCTTTTACGATATTGGCCTTTGTGTTTCTCTATCGTAAACGCAACAGCTTTTTCAATAATGGGTGTTGGCTTAATGTATTTGTACAAGAGCTCAACAGCCTTATCAGACTGTTTGCACTCTTTTACAATTTCAAGTAATTCTTCCAAGAGGATAACTTGCTTAGATATCGGTAATAGATTCTAATTTGATTTTGCCTTCTGCAATTTCCAAAAGAGCAATATCCGTAAATTTCTGCTTGTTTTTATCGGCTCTGACAAGAGGTTCAGCACCATTAGACAATTGGTCGGCTCTTTTTGATACAAGCATGACTAATCTATAACGATCTTGTCCTACAAGTGCTAATGCTTTTGCTGTAATTTCTTCTGTTCTCATTGTTTTTTTCCTTGCGTTTATTTATTTTCGAACAATAGAGCAACTCTCTAAATTGCCCTCAATAATTTTTAAAAGATTTCCTTTAGCAAACATATTGCAGACAACGATAGGAAGGTTATTGTCTTTTGCCAATGCAATAGATGTATCATCCATCACTTTAATCGCATCGTCCATTGCTCTGTCATATGTCAGTTCTGCTAGTTTTTGTGCGTCTAAAAATTTATTAGGATCTTTATCGTAAACACCATCTACTTTGGTTGCTTTAATAATCATATCAGCTCCAATTTCGATAGCACGAAGTGTCGCAGCTGTATCGGTTGTAAAAAAAGGATTTCCTGTCCCTGCTGCAAAAATGACAATTCGCTCTTTTTCAAAATGGCGTTGTGCGCGTCTGACAATAAAGGTTTCACAAATAGCTTCCATTTTAATAGCACTTTGAACGCGGACTTCCATACCGACATGCTCCAATGCTTCTTGCATAGCAATGCTATTAATAACCGTTGCCATCATTCCCATATAATCACCGCTTGTGCGTTTAATGATTCCATCTTTTGCAGCGCTCACACCACGAATGATATTCCCACCACCGATGACAATACCGACTTCAATACCGTGAACAACAAGCGACTTAATTTCATCTGCAATAAATTTTAAGATTGAGGTATCAATACCAAATCCATTTTCTCCAGCAAGTGCTTCGCCAGAGAACTTCACTAAAACCCTTTTTCTCTTCTCCATCGTGTGTAAACCTTTCTTTTCTAGGCATAGAAAACGTCTCTATTGTACCCTAAGAGACCTAAAAAGTTACTTTGCAATCAGCTCTAGTGGATCAATGTGAAAATTCTTTTGTGTCACTTCAAAGGTTAAGTCATTATCAACCCGTCCGATAATATAGCCTTTTTTGATTTTTTGCCCTACTTGAATCGTTGGCGCAATTTTTGAAAGGTGTGCGTAAATAGTATGAATCTCATCGCCGTTTTCAATGATGACAACTTTTTCCATAGAGGCAGTGTCTTTTGCAAAAATAACTTTTCCATTTAAAACACTCTTAACCGTTGCATCAGGAACACTAGACGCAAGCACTACCGATTCATTAAAAATTTTAATTTTATAAATAGGATCAATATAATCTCCAAATCGTCTTTTCACAGAATAGCTATCGAGTGGAGAAATCGTTCGTTCTCCCACATATTTTTTAACATTACTGTTTTGATACGATGAGCCTATTTGTCTGATGCCTGATTCACCAACATTCCCTGGTGATTTGTCACGTTTAGCATTCTTCTCCGCTAAAACTTTATTATCTTCTTGCACTTTAATAATTTTGAGTTTTTCAAGGGTCACTCTTAATTCATCTCGCTCTTTTTGAATATCATCAAGCTGCTTTTTATAATCTTCTTTTTTTGCATTCAAAGCGAGAATGGAGCTTTCACGCTTTTTTTCTAAGGAGACCAACTCATCTTTTTTATTTTTAGCGCTTTGTATTTCACTATGAATACTCTTAATCTCTTGACTTTGAGAATAAATTTGTTCATTGACTTGTTTATAATCCGTGGCAAGCTTTCCGAACTCTTTGCGCATAATCGTATCCATTTTTTGGAGGACTTCATCCACAAGAATGCCATCTTCATTGTCAAGATAATCGCTGTCTGAAACGAGATAAAACGAAAAATCTTCAGCAATAATTTTAATAATTTTCTGTTCTAAATCTTTTTTTTGAGAAGAGAGAAGCTGTGTATCTTTGGTAAGTTTATCGAGGTATTCATATTTACGTTGTACGACTTCTTGTGAATCATTAATATTTTTACTTAAATCATCAATTTTGTCTTTTATTTTTTCGATATTCTTTTCTTCATTGACAATATCATTGGCGATATCTTGTAATTTACCGTGTATTTTCTTTTCGGTCTGCAACTTCTCTTCAAGTGTTTTTGATTTTTCGGTAATCTTCTGGACTGTATTGGAAGCTGAAAACGCCAATAAGGGCAGAAGAAGTGAAGCGACTCCTAAAAGCCTGTAAATCATACACGTCCAATCTTGCGAGCAACAACGGTCACTGCAACCAAAGCAAAAAGAATCGATGCACCTATCAATGTGCCGCCTTCATATAAAAAATCAAACGGCGGAATCACAATATCCAGCTCATTGGCAAAAGACTGCACAATGCTCAGTCTTGGTGCAATAGAATAAATCAGGCACACACACAAAGCACTGGCTAAAGTATCGACGATAGTCATGCGATACAACATCGCGCTTTTCATAAAAAAGGATGCACCAAAGAGTGTCATAATCGACATACGTCTATTGTGTTCATAAATCCAAATGCGAATTTGTTTAAAGATAAGAAGTATCGCAACCAATGCGACAAATAAAGCAAAAATATAAACCATTGATTGAAGCAATAAAAACATTTTAAACATTTTTTCATGGGTTTTTGCAAACGTTTCTATTCGCGTAATAGTATTAATTTCCAATAATTTTTGCTTAATCGCTTCAATGCGTTTTTTATTAGGTAAGGACTCCAATTTGAGGGAATAAAATTTAGGAAGAGCTACTTGTAACAGTGCCAAATTTTTAGAAGACATATCATTTTTAAGACGATCAAGAATCTTTTTACTGCTAATTTCAGAAACAGATTCAATCTCTGGCACATGTTTTCGTAATTCGTCTTCTTTGAGTTCAGCCGATGAAACAACCACGATTGAGTATTCATTGACTATTTTTGAAGCATAATCATTGACGATACTTTTAATCACGGTTGTAAACTGAAAAGAGAACAGTAAAACAAAGCCTGAAATAAAAATGGAAAAATGGCTACTAATTGACCTCATGTAAGACGCCACCTTCTAGAAAATAGTGTTTATAATCAATGCCCAATGTTGAAGGAATATTGTGTGTTACAACAACCACCGTTGTGCCGAGATGCTCTTTGGCCCCTTTGAGTAAATTCCAAATCACCTCACTGGAATAACTGTCCAAATTTCCAGTTGGTTCATCCGCTAAAATGAGGACGGGATTATGCGCTAACGCTCGCGCCATAGCAACGCGTTGCTGTTCGCCGCCACTTAGCTCATAAGGATACTTATTAATTTTATGCAACAATTTAACGTGCTTTAAAAGCTTATGTGCTTGCTTGACGCATACACTTTTAGAAAATCCACCGATGATAAGTGGTAACATCACATTTTGTTCCACACTCCATTCATCGATGAGTTTATAATCTTGAAAAACAACACCCAAATAACGGCGTAAAAGGTTGAGTTTGGAGCTGCTAATATTTTTCAAATCCACACCGCAAACATTGAGCTCACCATGATTAGGCAGTAACTCGCCGTAAAGCGATTTGATGATCGTTGATTTGCCACTACCGCTCTTTCCCGTAATGAAGACAAAATCTTGTGCTTTAATAGCAATACTAGCATCCGTTATGACAGGCTCGTCGCGTTCATAACTGATATTCAAGCCACTGGCTTTAATCACATATTCCATGAAACCACTTTTCTATTAAGATATGAGCAGCATTGTTGCTTTTCGTTGCTAAAATCGCATCAGGCAGATACGACACCTTCGTTTTATCTATCAAAATATAACACTTTTCATTCCGCTCATTTGCTCCAAAAGAGAGACGAATAAGTCCAGAAGTATCATTAATCTTGAATATCTCTTCAAAATGTACGAAAAAATCCTCTCCACGTAAAAGCTCATCGTGAAAAGAGGCATACACTTTTGCAAAATTCACATTTTGTGAAAAATGAAGTATTGAGATGCCAGAAATTGCATCTGAAGTACTCTCATTGGTTAGAGTAACATCATAAATATTCTTCTGCATTTTTCGCCATCGATCTTCATATTTACTCGTAATCTCAAGATCGGCATTCTTTTTCACATGCACATTTGCGCGTGAGAGTTGCATCATTTGTGAAAATGAAAATTCAAAATAAAGCTCACTATCTGTTCGAAGTTCTAGTGTACCATTTACATGTAAAGTACGCAATGCTTCTTCAATAAATCCAGCTGAAAAAACACGTCTGTGTGGTTTTTTATCCCAAGGTACAGGGAAATGCACAAAGATACGCCCCACACAATTAGAGGGCAAAAACTCCATAAAGAGTCTCGCATCGTAATCAATCACCAAAATATTTTCAATGGATTGTAATTCACACTGTTTTAAAACTTGCTCAATGGAGGGTTTATGAATTTCTAAACCGATGAATTGAATCTGAGGATTTTTCTTTGCTTGATGCAACAGATGCCTGCCACTACCAAAGCCTATTTCTACCCAAATTTCACGCTTTGTATCAAACGAATGTGCAAAAAAATCAATCTCTTTAAGGTACGGCGAATGTTTTACATGTAAAAACTTTTTAGGTTCAATATTGGAGTGCGTAACCTCTGCTTCATGCATATCACGAAAATCCATCAAGACTTTTTGTAAAAAAGAGGCTTGCGTCGGACGAGTGACTTTATCGCCTTTTACAAGGAAACCGCCTTCTGGTTTGGGCGTGATTCGAATTAATAACTCTTCTGTTTGATGAGAAGCCATCACCAAGGTATTTCCTCTTGGTGATGAAGCTTCAAAATGAAACGTCGTCTCATTGTAAGAACAAGGATAGGTTAGCTTTTTGAGTGTCGTTGTATGAAAATTTGGCATAACCTACTTTTATTCCTTTGGGATCGTAATCAATACACTATCAGAAGGATTGGATGCGATACCAAATTTATCAATAGCAATAATATTATATTTGTACTCTACCCCTGGAACGGTATCCATGTCTTGGTAATTGTTCTCAAAAATACCTGTAAAATTTTGCTTTTTAGTGCTACCACCACTTTGGAACTCTTTGGTAATGGTATATTTAACGGTATTTTGGTCACCGCTCCATGAAAGATAGATAGACCTACCATCGTGCTTCACAGCATTCACCACAGGCGCAGCAAGTGCCGCAAGAGTTGTTCCCATAATGGCTGCATCGGGTTGTTGTGATTCTAAACCATCTGTATCAACCGCAACAACTTTATAGTAATACGTTTTACCATTTTCATTGACCAAATCTTCAAATTCTGTATTTTTTGTTCTGCCATAGTAACTGTAAAACAAAGATGATGTGGGAGAGCGATAAATTTTATAATGTGAAAAATCACTCTCACTCGCAGGATTCCATGTCAAAACGATTTTTTTAGGCAAATCTGTTGTTGCTTTAACGCCGGTTATCTGTTTTGGTAGAGGTTTGGTGTGTGCTTCTACAATTTCGCTTGGTTTAGAAATAATATCGTCGTATGTTTTCACTTTAATGCGATAACGATAAACGTAGTTATCTTTTAAGTCTTTATCAATGTACTCCGCATTTAAACGACCATTCACACGCCCTACTTCTTCCCATTTCGTCGATTTAAACTCATTACGCTCAATAATATACGCCTCAACACGCTCCATTGGATGTGGTCTCCACACCAATTTGACGCGATTCGGCAATCCTGTAATTGCTTTCACAAACGAAACAGATTCAATCTTACCGGTTGTCGTAACGGTGATAATAGGGCTTGGTTCTGATTCACGTTTTTCTGCACTAAATGTTGTCATTCGATAACTGTATTGTGTATCGGGTGTTAATTTTGTATCAACATAATGGGAAGTGTATTTATCGTGAATGGTCGCAATTTTTTTCATTTTATTGCCGTCCATACGGTATAAATAGTACCCTTCAACCCGTTCACCATACACAGGCGTCCATTCAAATCCAATTTCTGTGATATCAGGTAATGTCCGAATAGTTTCTATACGTGGTAGCGATGAGTCAATCACTGGCTCTTTGGGCGTTTCAAGAGTCTTTTCGCAACCATTTATCATCAAACTTAAAGCCACTAATGATGCTATCCAAAGTGATCTTTTCATCTATTTCTTCCTTCCTAAAATGGTGTGTCAAATAAGTATTAAAATCGTCCCATAACGGTGCGTGTACTTGTAAAAGTTCACCGGTTTTGGGATGGTTTAAATACAAAATATACGCATGTAACATAACTCTTGGTATTGTACCATTTTGGCTCTTAAAGCCGTATAAACTATCGCCAATAATATGGCGTGAAAGGGCATTGAGGTGTACGCGAATCTGATGCGTACGCCCTGTAAAAAGCTTTGCCGCAATCAGCTCTTTTTTCCCATCATTGGAGAGTGCAAGTTTGGTAAATGCACTTTTTGCATTGCGCCCTTCTTTGACCACCGCCATTTTTAAACGATGATTGGGATTACGCCCGATAGGAAGTTCGACAATCAAATTCTCTTTTAAAGGAACATCAATAATAGCTAAATAGTATCGCCCCATGCTCTTATCTTCTAATTGTTCTGCTAATTTAACATGAGCTTCATTGTTTTTGGCAATGACTAACGCTCCACTCGTCTCTTTATCGATGCGATGGACGATGCCATGACGTTCTTCCCCACTAATGGTTGAAAGCGAGATACCTTTATGCTGTAACCAATCTACTAAAGTGGCTTCTTTGACACTTCGGGCGCCATGTACGGTCAGAAAAGGCGGTTTATTGATAATCAAAAGATCATCATCTTCATACAAAATAGGCACATCAAATTCAATGCGATATGCTGATTGGCTTTTAGGTGCTTCAACAAACTCATACGTAATGACATCACCGTGTTGTACTTTGTAGCTGCTTTTATAACTTTGGGTCCCATTAATTAAAACACCTACGTTTTTTACGAGTTTTTCGACTTGATTGCGAGGAAGATTCAGCGCTTCACTCATAGCAACATCAAGGCGGCTGGACTCTTTACATGTAAACTCCATCCGTCTACTTTCCTATCATTTTTTGATATACTTTTGAAAACTTTCCAAAGGAACTTTGTGTTTCAAATTGATAGGCGCATCTTAACACATTTTGATTTTTTAATTCCTATATTGGTCTTACCTATCATTGCACTTTCGTACTTTCTTATCGACGAAGCCAATGTTGCACTCTCGAATAAACAAATTGTCTACTATGCCGTAGGCTGTTTGGCATTTGTCATTTTTTTTATTATCCCCATTAAAAAGATTGAATGGGTCATCCCTTTTTTCTATTGGGTCACGGTTGTACTGCTCCTGAGTGTTGATTTTTTTGGAATAGCAAAACTTGGTGCAAGGCGTTGGCTAGAGATTCCGTTTGTGCACTTTACCATTCAACCCTCTGAAATTTTCAAACCTGCATTTATCCTGATGCTCGCCTATCTTATCAAATACAATCCGCCCGATGAAGAGGGCTATGGGTGGAAGTCTTTTTTCAAACTCAGCTTTTATATCCTTTTACCGTTTGCACTTATCGCAAAAGAACCCGATCTTGGAACGGCTATGATTTTGCTGCTCTTAGGCTATGGTACACTTTTTGTTATTGGCGTCAATAAGAAAATATGGATTACGTTAGCCATTATCGTTGGACTGAGCAGTCCTATTCTCTACAATAGTTTACATGATTATCAAAAGCAACGTATTTCAGATTTTCTCTCCGACCAACCAAGCTATCACGTCAAACAATCGATTATTGCCATCGGCTCAGGTGGACTAACGGGAAAAGAGCGCAGTGAAGCGACCCAAACACATTATAAATTTTTGCCGATTGCAACCAGTGACTTTATTTTTGCGTACACCGTTGAGAGACTTGGTTTTTGGGGAGCACTCGGACTCATTGCCTGTTACGCTCTTTTGGTAATTCACCTTATTACACTCAATTTTAAACTCAAAGAAGACTATTTTGCGCAAGTCATTACCAGCGCTATTTCATTGCTTATTTTCTTTTATATGAGCATTAATATCGCCATGACCATTGGTTTGGCACCCGTGGTAGGTGTGCCACTTCCGTTTTACAGTTATGGTGGTAGTAGTTTTATTACTTTTTTTGCACTTTTTGGTATTTTAGAAAATCTATTAGCATTTCGTTTTGACCCAACCTACCGTTCGATTAAGTATTCCTTGTAGCGCCCTATTTAAGGCTATTTTTTGGAAGATTTTTATATTTATTTAACAATAAAAAGAGTACAATTTCACTCTTTAAATTTGGGTCCTTAGCTCAGTTGGTTAGAGCACCCCGCTCATAACGGGGTGGTCGAGTGTTCGAGCCACTCAGGACCCACCACTTATGCCTGAATTTTGGATTACTGAAAATTATAGATAAAGGTAAACACGATGAAAAAAATAACTTTTTTTCTTGCATTACTCACACACATGACTCTCTTTGCTGGTTTTTTAGATGATTTGATAGGGAAAGACAAAGCGTTTCTCGAAGCAAATGGATTTAAATGTACTGATTTTTCTTGTGTGACAAAAGATCAAAATTATTTCAATATCAAACTTTTAGACAATGCTGTTGAGTATGTTGAAGTGTATAGCAATGACAAAGATGAAGTGTATAAGATTGCTATTTATCTTTATCAAAACGATAAACTTAAAAATAAAGAGCTTGATGAAGCGTTTTATAAAGCACTCACAAAAGTCAATGAGAAATCTAAACTTGCGTATGATTTAAGTAAAATCAGCGATAAATTCGGTAATGAAGCACTCATTACCATCACAGACACAAAACGAGCCAATGCATTCATCAATGTTATGCGTGAAGCATATATTGAAAATATGAAACAATTTAATGAAACAAGGTAGTCTTTTTTAAGACTTCTTGTTTTTCCTTCGTAAGACTTTTTTCTTCTTTGCTTTTCTTTGAGTGACGCTCTCTTGTTTTTTATCAGAATGTGATACAATACTTTTTTAACGTTCATTACAATTACTAATATGAGAGACAGATTTTTATGCAAGTGATTATAGCAGGAGCAGGAAGAGTTGGCTACAATATCGCCAAACATCTTATGCACAACAACAGCGTTACCGTTATCGACCAGAATGAATATGCCATCCAAAATATACAGGAAAATCTTGATGTTTTAGGCATATGTGGCAATATTGAAAACCCTCACACGTACCTTGGAATTAACCAACAAGTTGATCTTTTTATCGCCGTGACCGATTCTGATGAAGTGAATCTTCTGTCGTCACTGATTATTGATAATATTGCAACGGTTAAACGTAAAATTATTCGTTTAAAAAACACTTTCTTTGCCAGCGATCAAGTCAAAGCAAAACTGAACATCAACGAGACAATCGTACCCTCCTTTGAAGCAGCACAACCTTTTAAATACTTGGTTGATTTTTCTCACGCACACAATGCTAAATCATTCAATGATACCAAAGCCCTTTTAATTTCCATTCGTCTTAAAGAAGATTTTACACCCCGCATGATTTCAACCTTTATAGGAGAAATTAGTGGAGAAGTGGCCGTTGCGGGTATTGAGAGGAAAAAAGAGTTTTTTGTTCCAAAACCAGTTGAAACTATACTGCCGGGTGATCTTATCTACTTTTTTGCTTTTCCAAATGCCATTTTATCGCTTCGTACCACCGTATGTGAATTTAATGAACCTTCCACACCGATTAAGAACTGTGTGATTTTTGGGGCAGATTCATTGGGTGTTGAGATAGCAAAAGTCCTTCTTAAAAAAGGGATTGACGTTCAGATTATGGATAAAAATATTGAATTGTGCCGTAAAGCCAATATCGAGCTAAAAAATAAAGCAACCGTTTTAAAAACAACTTATGATGCCGACCATATCAATACAACACGTTTTGACACCGATATGTTTATTGCCGCGACCAAAAACGATGAATACAACATCACCAAGTGCATTGAAGCCAAACAAAAAGGCATCAAAAAAATCATTGGAATCAACAATGACATCGCCTACTCTTCTTTGATGCGTAATCTCAACATTGAAGTTGTACGAGGGGAAAAAATCAATGCCTACTACTCTATTTTAGAGCGCATTCAGTCCAATAATATCTTCACACAAAAGAAATTTTGTGGTGGTGAAGGTGCTATTTTATTACGAAAAATTGACTCGAATTCACCTCTTTTGGGTGAGAAACTTCCCCTTCCCGATAAAGTCGATGATAAAGGACATTTTATTGTCCTAAGAGACAATGACATATACGAGTATAGACTCATCAATGAATTTCAACGCGATGATGTTATTGTTGCCTTTACAAAAGAGCTTGATTTTGACCTTGTAGCAAAATGGCTACAGCAGAACCCTTAATTAAAGTATCCCATGAGTATTAAAAGCATTCTAAAGTTTGTATCCGCCGTTGGACTTGTTGTTTTTTTCCTTTTTCTCATACCGCCACTTATAGGCTTTTTTTATAACGAAGATGTCTTCATCTACGCTGTTTCAATGTTTGCATTGTTTGTCATTAACCTCTCCATCTTTTTAATTTTAAAAAATGATGCCATGCACCTTGGCATCAAAGAGAGTATTATCTCTGTAAATTTTATTTGGATACTCCTGGGTATCGGTGGAGCTATTCCATTGGTTCTCTACACCAAAATTGACTTAGCAGGCGCCTTTTTTGAAGCCATCAGTGGTTTTACAACCACAGGGGCTAGTGTTTATACCAACGTAGAAATCCTACCAAAATCCATTCTTTTTCATAGAAGTTTAATGCATTGGATTGGGGGTATTGGTATCATTGTGTTAGGAGTTGGACTTTTACCTCTTATCAATCCAAGCGGCTCACTAAGTCTCTTTAAAGCAGAATCCACTGGTATTTCGATGGATAAAATTACACCGAAAATCAAAGATACCGCCAATCGAATTTGGGCGGTGTATATTTTGTTTACATTGCTTGATTTTGCCCTTTTAATGCTCTTTGGTATGAACTGGTTTGATGCTATCAATCATGCGTTTGCGACAATTTCAACAGGAGGTTTTTCGACACGAAATGCTTCTATTGGCGCATTTAGTGATGGCGTTATCTGGACAACAACCTTTTTCATGGTTATCTCGGGTATCAACTTTTTAGCACATATTCGTCTGTTTAAAGGCGAAAAAAATTGTTATAACACAGAAGAAACAAAATGGTATATAGGGCTTATTATTGCCCTTTCTATGATTTTATCGCTTATTCATGTCAATACCAGTGGCGACTCTTTTTACACCTCGCTAATGCATTCGTTTTTTACCGTTTCAACACTGGCTACAACCACAGGATTTGCCTCAACGGATTATGAGCTCTGGGGACAAACGGCAATGATGATTGTTATCTTTGCGATGATGATGAGTGCCAATACTGGCTCAACGGCTGGTGGTATTAAGATGATTCGTTATATTCTCTTCTTTAAAAATATCGGTCTAGAAATAAAACGCTCGATTCAGCCTGATGTTATTACCTCTATTTTTGTGGATGGAAAGCAAATCAGAAGTTCTATTATTAACTCTATTTTTGGCTTTTTCGCGCTATTTATCTTGACAACATTTTTAGTGATGATGTACTTATATGCAAGAGGCTATGATTTTATGACCGCATTTAGCACCGCAATCGCAACGATAGGCAATATTGGTCCGGGTCTTGGACTCACAGGCCCTTCACAAAATTATGCTTTCTTTTCATGGTATGATAAATTGATTCTCTCTTTGGCAATGATTATCGGAAGACTTGAGTGTTATACCGTTTTTATGATGTTAAGCCGTAGCTTTTGGAAGAAATTTTAACCTCTTCCAAACGTTTACATGTAAAAAATCTTAGTGATTTTTGCGTAAAGCTTTTACCGTAGTTTCAATCGCTTTTAACAAGCGGTCAATCTCTTTTTTCGTGTGGGTAAAATGGATACTGATACGAAGCCAACCGGGCTTTTCATCAAAAGACTGTCCATCTTCTAAAGCCAATAAGTCGTGTCCATAAGGCCCTGCACAGCTACATCCCGCTCTGGTTTGAATACCAAAATGCTCCGATAAATACTGAGAAATGGTGTAAGGATTAATCCCTTCAAAATTGAGTGAAAAAATCGGTAACTTTTCTTGAGAATATTTACAATAAAGTTTCACACCCTCAATCAAACGCAAACGAGAACCAAAGTAAAATTTGAGTTCTTCTTCAACCGCATAAATTTTATCAAGTCCGATAGCATTACGTAAGTTATAGGCCAACGAGGCTTTGATAAATTGTAAAATAGCAGGCGTTCCAGCATCTTCAATGCATTCAATATCACTTAAAAAATTATGAGATATCCGTGAAACATAGGCCACGGTTCCGCCCCCTGCGAAAGTGGGTTTGGTATCGGTGCATAACTCTTTTTTCATCACCAAAAGCCCGCAAGAACCTACACCGCCTAATAGCTTATGCGGAGAGAGAAACAAGGCGTCATAATAATTGCAATCCACATTAATGTAAGGTGACGCCGCTGCCGCGTCAAGGCATAAAATACCCTTATAGCGCTTAACCAGTGTATAAATACTTTTATAATCACTCACAATACCCGTCACATTAGAAGCCACAGAGAATGAAGCAATAATTTCACGATTTTTATAGGCTTCGAGTTTCGTTTCCAAAACACTCATATCAATTTTTTCATCCAAATCAAGTGGAATGCGCACCACTTCGCACAGTCCCTCGCGGAAGCTCAATTCATTAGAATGGTGTTCATACGGACCAATAAATACAACAGGAAGGTTTTCAGGCTTGTGCCCATAACGCTGAAGCGTACGCGGTGGTATATAAAGTCCCATCAATTCTTGAAACTTTTTAATTGCTCCTGTTGCCCCTGTACCACAGGGGAAAAGGTAAAAGCGTTCATCCACAGCCAATGCTTTTTTCAAATCACTGCGTGCCTTTGCATAATATTGACTTGTTTTTATGGCACTTGAAGCCACTTCAGAGTGGGTATTAGCATACGTTTTTAAGATTTCTAACATCTGTTTTTCGATAGGTTTATACCCCTGCCCTGAGGCAGTATAATCAAAATAGAGAATATTTTTATCTTTAATAATATTTCTTCGTATCTCTTTCACTACGTTTCCCAAAACTTTTTTGGGTATTATACCTTTAATAAACATTTAAAAAGATGATGGGAATCAAAAATGATTGATGAAAATTTGCTCAATAGTCTTAGTGCCAAAGAAAAAGAGCTTTTTAAACAAGGTCTTGAGGACCTCATTAACCAAACGTATGTTATTGAAGACGAGTATAAAAAACTGGGTGTTTCGTACAATGCGCTTCAAGATGTTATCCGTCAAATCATTGAAGTGCAACCCAATGCGCTTTGGGTATTTGATAAAGAAGGAACCATTTTTCTACAAAACAGCGAAGCTAAAAATATCGGTGCTCTTTTAGACAATGTGCATCTCCAAGAAGAGACTCAAGAGATTGATTTTGAGGGAAAATCGTATCTGTTAAAAAGCGTGCAACAGGGCGATAAAAAGATTATTACCGCCACAGACATCACGGAAGGAAAACGTCAAGAACGCCTCGTTTCCATGGGACAAGTGGCGGCACATCTTTCACATGAGATTCGCAACCCCATAGGTTCAGTCTCTTTACTCGCCTCAACGCTACTCAAAAAAGTTGATCCAAGCGTCAAACCTTTGGTCACGGAGATCAAAAAAGCAATTTGGAGAGTTGAGCGTATCATTAAAGCAACGTTGCTTTTTACCAAAAGTGTACAAATCAATCCCAATACGTTCTCTCTAGCCCACTTTACCAAAGAGTGTGAGCAAGCCATTGCGCTTTACTCGTATACGAAAGAAATCTCATTTCAATTTGATTTGCCAAACACAGAAATTAGAGGTGATTTTGAGCTTTTAAATGTGGTCTTGCAAAACTTCATCTTTAATGCCATTGATGCTATCGAAGAGTCAGACAATGAAACAGGAACAATCACTCTTACATTTCAAGAAGACGATCAATATATGATTTTACATGTAAAAGATGATGGTAAAGCCATTGAGAATAAAAATATCCTGTTTGAGCCGTTTAAAACAACAAAAACGAAGGGTAATGGATTAGGGCTTGCACTTTCATTGCAGATTATTCAAGCCCATGGAGGTAAAATTGACCTTCTTGAAAACCCTAAAGGCTTTGCCATTAAGATTCCAAAATAGTTTTACATGTAAAGGCTAAACAACCTTTACATGTTCCATAACCGCAATTTTTTCATCCAGGCTATCATCTACGCCAAAAGCGGTTTCGATGACCACATCTTGCAATTTAGAAGTGATAATAAGATGCAAAGGTCTTCTGCCAGGACTTTCTCTTACAACCTGATACAATCGTTCCAACAACGCCACATCGTCGCTTAAGTCGCAGACCAGTACTTTGGGGTCGAGTGGAATTTCAATAACTTTGGTGTCAATCTTCTCTTTTTTTGCTTCGTCCAAATCCATAATTTTAAGCACGCGCATTTTAACGCCCTGCTCATCGTTACTGACTTCTACTTTAAAACAAAGTGGTTTTTCAATATCCAGTTTATTGAGATTTTCCAGTTGTTTTTCAAAAACTGTCAGCTCCATACTGCCGTGAAAATCCATTAAAGAGATGATGCCAAACTTATTGCCTTTTTTACTGATTTTTTCACTAATCGCTTCTACTTTACCAATAAATAGCGCTTTGGAGCCATCTTCAATTTGTTCTCTCTCACTGGAGAGCGTATAGCTCATCTGGTCAATTTCAGCTCTAAACGCATCCAAAGGATGGCCTGAGATATAAAAGCCTATGGTCTCTTTTTCCAAATCCAGCATGGCTTTATTGTCAAATTCAGGAATATCTTCGATTTTTACTTGAACGGTCACCATCTCTTCATCGTCACCAAAGAGAGAGTACTCTGCCATCTTCTTCGCACGATTGCACTCAGCACTGGCTTCAATAATTACATCAATGCTTTCAAGCAATGCGCGTCTACTATGCCCAAAATCATCAAAGCTTCCCGATTTGATAAACGATTCAAGGACTTTTTTATTGACTTTTGAGCTGTCGATACGTGAGATAAAATCACTCATATCGGCAAATGGTCCTTCTTCTCTGGCTTCTAAGATTTTACTAATCGCAGCATTTCCAACACCTTTAATCGCACCCATACCAAACAAAATTGCCTCTTGCCCATCGGTATCGGTAATCGCACTAAATTCAACCAAAGAGTGTTGGATAGATGGTGGTAAGAGTTTAAGTCCTAAACGTTTTACCTCATCAATATATTTGACAATTTTATCGGTATTGTCTTGTTCCGATGTTAAAAGTGCCGCCATAAATTCTTGCGGATAATAGCATTTTAAATAGGCTGTCTCAAAGGTTACCATCGCATATGCAGCGGAGTGTGATTTATTAAAACCGTACCCTGCAAATTTTTCAATCAATCCAAAAAGCTCAATGGCATGGTCACGATTTAGCCCTTGTCTTACCGCGCCATCGGCAAACTCTTCGGCTTTTTGCTTCATATAATCAATTTTTTTCTTACCCATCGCACGACGAATCAAATCCGCTTCACCAAGGCTAAATCCACCAATGGCTTGTACGATTTGCATAACCTGCTCTTGGTAAACAATAACGCCGTATGTCGGCTCTAAAATAGGTTTAAGAGGTTTGGTGAACTCATCAAAGAAATATTCAATCTCTTTTTTACCATTTTTACGGTCAATAAAATCATCTAACATACCTGATTCCATCGGACCTGGACGATAGAGTGCCAAAACCGCAATCAAATCTTCAAAGGAGCTAGGTTTTAGTCGTTCATTCAAAGACTGCATACCGCTGGATTCAATCTGAAAAAGCCCTACCGTATCGCCACTTTGAATCAGCTCATACACTTTAGGGTCGTTCATATCAATGGCATTAAAGTTAATCTCTTTGTTATAACGCGCCTTAATCAGTTTGAGCGCATTATCAATCACCGTTAGGGTCTTAAGACCCAAGAAGTCGAATTTAATTAAGTCCACATCTTCGAGGTAATTCAGTGAATACTGTGTCACCAAATGGTCTTCCCCCGAAGGCTGATACAATGGCGTTTTATGCCACAACTCTTCATCGCTGATAACCACGCCCGCAGCATGCATTCCGGAGTTTCGGTTCAATCCTTCGAGTGCTAAGGCAAACTTCCAAACGCGTTGCATTTTAGGATTGCTTTCGATAAGTTCTCGCAGTTTTGGCTCTTTTTGATACGCGCCTGGCTTATACCCCTCTTCGCCCTCAACACCGATACCATTGAGCGTAATGCCAAGTTCATCGGGAATGAGCTTGGCCATAGCGTCCGCTTCGGCATAAGGAATCGCAAGAACACGCGCAACGTCACGAATAACACCTTTGGCTAAAAGCTTACCAAACGTGATGACTTGCGCCACATTGTAACGTCCATATTTTTCGACCACATAGTCAATAATTTCGCCTCGTCTGCTTTGACAAAAGTCAATATCAATATCGGGCATACTAATACGTTCTGGGTTTAGAAACCTCTCAAACAGAAGATTATAGGGCATTGGGTCGATGTCGGTAATGAAGAGTGAATAAGCAACCAAACTACCAGCGGCTGAACCACGTCCTGGACCTACGGGAACGCCTCTGCTTTTTGCCTCACGGATAAAATCCCAAACGATAAGCATATAGCCTGGAAACTTCATCTTACAGATAATATCAATCTCGCGCTCCAGCCTGGCTTTATACTCTTCGTGCTTACTCTCATCTACGAGTTCAAGGCGCTTTTTCAAACCTTCCCTACAATGATACGCAAAGAAATCATCATCGCTCTCAAAACTAAGCCCCTCTTTTGCTGCATACTCTTTCATAAACTTAAATTTTGGAGGGGTTGGGTCACCCAATTTTATCTCTAAATTACATTTATCCACAATCTCTTGTGTATTGGAAATCGCTTCAGGGATGTCCGCAAATAAATCACTCATCTGCGTAGGAGATTTCACATAAAACTCATGGACAGAGTGGCGCAAACGATTAGGGTCATCAAACTCTTTGTTCATCGCGATACACATAAACGCCTCATGTGCTTCGGCATTGTCTTGTTCCAAATAGTGCGTGTCATTGGTCGCGATGACTTTAATACCTGTCTCTTTGGCTAAACGTAAAATATCATCGTCGATAAAATGCTGGTCAGAAATTCCATGACGCATGATTTCCAAGTAAAAATCTTCACCGAAAATATCTTTATATTCTAAAGCTATCTCTTTGGCTCTTTCATATCCTCGCGCACCGAATTGAACATTTCGCTTATTATTGAGGTTTAGGTGCCAGTTCACTTCCCCTTGCAAACACGCCCCAGAACAGACTAAACCTTCGGAGTGTTCTATCAACATTTTTTTATTGATACGAGGGTAGTAATAAAATCCTTGAATGTAGCTCATCGAAGAGAGGTACATCAGATTTTTATAGCCAATGTCGTTTTTCGCGTATAAGCAAAGATGGAAACGTTGTTTGGTTGTTTTATCGCCAATATCATCTTGATTATGGATATATGCTTCCATACCAATAATTGGTTTGATGCCTTCTTTGCGCATTGTCTTATAAAAATCAATTGCTCCAAACATGTTTCCATGGTCCGTAATTGCAACCGATGTAACACCTTGTGATTTGAGTTTTTTTGCTAACTTGCCTATCTTATTGGCACCGTCAAGCAAAGAGTATTCGGTATGTAAATGTAAATGGGTATAAGGAATTTCGCTCATAAGTTCTCTGTTAAATATAGTTTTTTTAATTGTACCCAAAGAGGACTTAAGAGGGTGTAAGAGGTGCCTTTAAAAGCTTTACATGTAAATTACATGTAAAGCTTTTACCCAAGCCAAACAGGGATTATTTTAGGCAGATGTTGATGTAGACTCGGATTCTAATGCAGCGATTTGTGCTTGATACGATGCAATAAGGGCTTCTTTGATTTGAATGTCTTTATTGCCTTGCGCATCGCCTTTAGAATCTTTTTGTGCGGCAGCAATCTCTTTTTCAAGCGCAGCGATTTTTTTCTCTAACGCTTCAATTTGATCTTCGACACTGCTGCTCGAACTTGACGCACTACTGGTTCCTGAAGTGGCACTTGCGCCCCCGCTTTGTGCACTAGATGAACCTGTTGTTGAACTTCCGCTTGATGAGCTATCATTGGTTGTACTTGAGTTGCTACTGCTACTCTCGCTACTTGCCGCTAATGCTTTTGCTTCGTCCGAAATTTCAACGGTATCGACAGGAATACTGCTTGAAGTCGCACTTGCTTCTTCTGTGTTGGCACTACTCGTTGAAGATACTGTATTGCTACTGGTACTGTTTTGATTGACCAGAACTTGGGTTGCATTTAATGTGTTGATGGTACTCATGTCCATCTCCTTATACTTTATTTGCCCCAAAGTTATATCGGAAAATTATTCAAAAAATAAAGAAAAAAGAGCGTTACACGTAAATTAAACCTTTTTACATGTAACGCATTTGATTAGTTTAAGCGGCTCATAATGTGCAAGATATCATCTGTCTTTTCTTGAATTTCTTCCACATCCGCCGTGAGTGTGGTCATCTCTTTAGCGTTGGTACTCATTTTAGAAGAACTATCCACAATGCCGCCCACAATGACACTAATCGTAGCTTGAATTTGTGTCAGAGAATGGTTGGTCTTGTCTGCAAGTTCGCGAATATTATCCGCAACAACCGCAAATCCACGCCCGTGTTCCCCTGCTCGCGCTGCTTCAATCGCGGCATTAAGCGCTAAAAGATTGGTTTGATCTGCGATATCGCCTATCATATTTAAAATATCATTGACCTCTTTAGCATTTTGAGAAAGGGTACTGAGCGTATCGGCTAAATGTTGTTGAACAGAACCCATTTGTTGCATGGAGGACGTTGTTTTTTTCACAATGCGATTCAGTTCACTCAGTGGTTCATTTTTAATGGTCGTCACAGAATCGCTGAGTTGTTGCGCATTGGCTTGTATTTGAGCACTTTGTTCAGCATTTTCATGAATCATTTTGGCTAAAGCACTGCCAAGCGCATTGACTCCATCGACCAACTCTTTTAATTCACCGTTGGTTTCAATCTGAATCGGTTTGCTAAAATCACCCTTTTGGAAATCATGCAATGAAAAGAGTGTGGCATTCATCACTTCGTTTACCTTGGCAATCATTCTATCAATTTCAAAAGAGAGGCGATTGGTCAAAAAGTTCGAAGAGATATACGATGTTTTATTGTTCATAAACCCATTAGACATTTTTGAACAAATTATAAGAACTTCACCTACCACGCGAACATCATCCAAATGAAGTTTTTCAAAATCTTTAAACGTCTTATCAATCACACTCACCGTCGAACCAATTTCATCGTCGGCATGGTCATCTAATGTAGTATCAATGAGATTTTTTTTATTGGTCACATACAATCCAAAATCTTCAACATAGTGTTTGAGATTTTGCATACGACTTCCAATTAATTTTTGGCTCAAATAACGGGATAACAAAGAAAAAAGAAGCACGACCACTAGCAAAATAATGCTATTGCGAATCACTAATGCCATTAAAGCATCATCCAATGTCTGTTTTTCTTTGGCAACCAATGCATCAATGTCATCGGCATAGACACCCGTACCAATAATCCATCCCCATGGTTTAAACGCTTCTACAAAAGAGATTTTTGCTTGTGGGGTACTAAATCCTGGTTTTTCCCACATATAATGCACAACCCCTTTGCCCTCTTTGGTCGCAACTTTGACCATTTCATTGAATAAAAACTTACCGTTAGGGTCTTTGGATTGGCTCAAATTTGCGCCATCAAGGGAAGGCTTAATGGGATGCATAATCATCACAGGCGTAAAATCATTAATCCAAAAATACCCATCTTTTCCAAAACGAAGCTCCTTAATAGCCATTTTCGCTTTATCTTGGTAACGTTTTATGACTTCAGGCTGGCTCTTATCAGGCTCTTTTTGAAGAGCCTGATAAGAAGCGTTGAGTACTTTTAGCGCGATTTCCACTTTATCGGAAAGTGCCTCCACTTTTTCATGGGTCATCACGGAACGAATTCCCTCTAATCGTGCAGTTTCATCCTGTTTCATCAAAACAACCACTACAATGGTTGAGACTACCGCCGTCAAAATCAAAGAGATAATTACGAGCATTGTGACTTTAAATTGAATACTAAGGTGCTTCATACTCTCCCCTCGCTTGCACGCATATCGCGGTAAATTTTAGAATAACGTTCAATTTCTTCCCTACTTGCCATCTTTCGGACAGAGAGATAATGATCTTTCCCAAAAGGAAAAATCGTTGCATATACCCAATAAAATTGATTGTTTTTTGTACGATTTTTGACAAACCCTTGCCAGACGTCACCTTTTTGAATGGTTTGCCACATCTGTTTAAAAGCAGCTTTTGGCATGTCAGAATGACGAATAATATTATGCGATTTACCAATCAGTTCTTCTAAGCCATATCCTGAGATAGACACAAAGGCATCGTCGGCATAAACAATAGTCCCTTTTGCATCTGTTTCAGACACCAAAATGGTTGTTTCTTCCAACACAATTTCGTCGCCAATTGTCTGCATCTTTGATCCTCCATTTGCGGTCTTTTAACGATTATAGGGTGTGTTAGTTTAAAATATATTAATTCTGTATTTCAAAATGACATAATATAGATATTATTAACAACGATATGCTAAAATCGACACATATATTATAATTCTAAGGAATGCGGATGTTTTTACTTAACAAAAAGATTTTTCTCTTAGTAACGTGTCTAGCGGCACTTGGCACACAAAGCTATGCCGAAGAAGCCAAAAAAGAACCCAAAGCGGCTACAACAACAGCACCTCTACCTGCGGTGGATGTCTATAAAGTCTCTGAAGCCAAAGAAGAAGCACTGGTGCTTCAGTACCCCGGAAAAACCATTAGCTCACAAAATGTTGTCATTAAAGCAAGAGCCAATGGCATTTTGCTCAAAAAATTTTTTAACGAGGGTGATTTTGTTAAAGAAGGTGATATTTTGTATAAAATTGAACCCGATAGCTACGAAGCCGCTTTTAATTTAGCTAAAGCCAATGTGGCAAGCCTTGATGTTCAACTTCAAAAGACACAAAAAGATTGGGAGCGCATTAAAGCACTTTATGACAGTGGCGCTTCCAGCGAGCAAGAAAAAGATACCGCATACTGGGCATATGAAGGAGCGAAAGCCAATTTAGCCAGCGCAAAAGCATCGTTACAGACAGCTTCTATCAACCTTGATAGAACCACCATCAAAGCGACCATGAGCGGTATGACAGGGCTCAAACAAGTGGATGTCGGTGCACTGGTCAGCGATGGAACACCTTTGGTTGAAATCACACAAATCAGCCCTTTAAATGTTGAGTTTTCCATTCCAGATATTGATATTATGAAACAAAAATACAATATCAAAAATGGTAAATGGAGCCATCCAAGCGAAGGCAAACTCAAAGCCACGTTGCTTGTTGGCAATACCACATACAAAGAGGTGGGTATTGTGGACTTTTTTGATAGCACACTCAATGCAAAAACAGGCTCTCTCAAAGCCAGAGCAACGTTCAAAAATGCTAATAAAGACCTTTTGCCAAATCAATTTGTTAAAGTCAATCTTATGGGTTTAACCCGTAATGATGTCATTAAAATTCCTCAAAAAGCAGTGCTTCAGAATCCTTTAGGAACCGTTGTTTTTGTAGTACAAGAAGGAAAAGCAGTTGCGCGTCCTGTCAAAGTAGGAGAAGCCAGTGAAAATGATTATGTAATTGAAAGTGGACTAAAAGCCAATGATGAAGTTATTTTAAACAACTTCTTTAGAATTAAAAATGGTGCACCTGTCAAAATTGATAAAGTAGTGAATGACGGTGCGAAATAATGTTCTCTAAATTCTTTATCAATCGTCCTATTTTTGCGACAGTTGTATCCATCATCATTGTCTTGGCAGGTATTATTGCGATTCGCTCTTTACCTGTCCAAGAATACCCAAGCATCGCGCCGCCTCAGATTATTGTCTCAGCAACGTATCCAGGAGCCGATGCACAAACCCTTGCAACAACGGTTGCGGCACCTCTTGAAGAAGAGATTAACGGTGTCAAAAACATGATTTACATGACCACAACGGCTTCTCCAAGTGGTAGTGTAAACATCAATGTCTATTTTCAAATTGGTACGAATGTTGAACAAGCAAAAGTCGATGTCAATAACCGTGTACAAATTGCGACCAATAAACTTCCTGAAGCCGTTAAACGCCAAGGTGTTTCAACCAGAGAACGTTCCCCTGACATCTTAAAAGTTTTGGCGCTCACATCAAAAGACAATGTCCATGATACAACTTTCATTTCGAACTATGCTTTGGTCAATATCGTCGATGATTTGAAACGAATTCCCGGTATTGGCGATGTTACCATTTTTGGTAACAAGAACTACGCGATTCGTGTCTGGTTACGTCCTGATAAGTTAGCATTGTATGATATGACAACCGCAGAAGTTATCAATGCGATTAAAAGTCAAAATGAACAGTACGCGGCAGGTCAAATCGGACAAGAGCCGATGAGTAAAGAACCAACCTATACCTATACGGTTAAAACGGAAGGTAGGCTTAAAACAGCATCCGAATTTGAAAATATTATTCTAAAATCCAATAATGATGGCTCTTCGTTGAAACTTAAAGATGTTGCGCGCATTGAATTGGGTGTGGAAGCGTACTATTTTGGGGGTATTTACAATAACAACCCGATGATTCCTATTGGTATTTTCTTATCCTCTGGTGCGAATGCCCTTGAAGTTTCAGACCTGTTAGATAAAAAATTGGCAGAAATTTCAGAAAATTTTCCTAAAGACCTTCAAATCAATACCGCGTATGATCCTACAACGTTTGTACGTGAATCCATCCATGAAGTGATCTTTACCTTGCTTTTATCCATTGCCTTAGTTGTTGGCATCATTTACCTTTTCTTAGGTAATGTGAGAGCCACTATTATTCCCGTTCTTGCTATTCCTGTCTCCATCGTAGGAACCTTTGCAGGCTTTTACGCTGCGGGCTTTTCCATTAACCTTCTCACTCTTTTTGGGCTCACGCTTGCCATTGGTCTTGTTGTCGATGATGCGATTGTTGTTATTGAAAACGTGGAACGTATCTTACGCGATGAAGATTTGGACGTTAAAGATGCAACGATTAAAGCAATGAGAGAAATCACCAATCCTGTTGTTGCCATCGTGATGGTTTTGTGTGCGGTGTTTGTTCCTGCGGCATTTTTAGGTGGTTTCAGCGGTATGCTCTATAAACAATTTGCGATGACTGTTATTATCTCGGTGACTATTTCAGGTATCGTTGCATTAACACTCACTCCTGCATTGTGTGCATTGCTACTCCGAAAACATGAAAGTGAACCCATCTGGTTTATCAAAAAATTTAATAATCTTTTTGATGTTGCCACCAGTGCTTTTTCTTCGGGTGTTCGTAAAACCATTCGTTTAGGATTTTTCAATGTTGCCATTTTTGGCGTGATGATTGCAGCGATTTACTTCATTACGGCGCGTATCCCAACAGGACTTGTTCCTAACGAAGACAAAGGCATGATTCTTGTCATCAACAATCTCATGCCAGGTGCTTCTTTGGGTCGTACGCAAGAGGTCAGCAAACAAGTCAGCGACTATGCTTTTACCAATCCAAACATTCAACGTGTTGGAGCAATGTCAGGACTCGATTTTATTACCAGTGCTTACAAAACCGATGCGGGAATTAGCTTTATTCGTCTAAAAGACTGGAGTGAAAGACCTCGAGCAGACCAAACGTCTCAAGCCATCGCGGCTAAAATGATGCGTGATCTTTCTTCCAATAAAGAAGCAATGCTTTTCCCCGTCACACCGCCACCGATTATGGGTATGAGTACCACAGGTGGATTTGAGATGTATATCCAAGATCGTACGGGGAGTGATATTCAGGTGTTAGACAATTATGTCAAAGAGATTGTCGCACGCGCCAACGCCAATCCAGCACTTGCGGCGGTGAGAACAACACTTAACACCAATGTCCCACAATTTTTAATCTCAGTCGATACCGAAAAAGCAAAATCCTTGGGTGTTGATACCGCTGATATATATTCAACAATTCAAGCGACATTTGGAAACACCTATACCAATGACTTTAATCTTTTTGGTAGAACCTATCATGTCAATGTTCAATCCGATGATCATTTTAGAGAAGGGGTTGAAAACTACAATGATGTTTTTGTCAAATCCAGTGCAGGGATGCTTGTTCCTATTAGCTCGCTTGCAACCATTAAACGCGTCGTGGGACCTTCTGTCATACAAAAATTTAATATGTTTCAAGCCGCGCAAATTTCAGGACAACCAAGCCCCGGACACAGTTCTGGAGAAGCTTTAAAGCTCATTGAAAGTATTGCAAAAGAGGTTCTTCCTAACGGGTACACAATAGCATGGGCTGGAACATCGTATCAAGAAAAACAACTTGAAAAAAGTGGTAATACCGCTTTTATCTATGCCATTATTTTTGTTTTCTTGATTCTAGCGGCACTGTATGAGAGTTGGAGTATTCCATTTGCGATTGTGTTGGCTGTTCCTTTTTCATTTTTGGGAGCAACCCTTTTCGTACTCTTTAGAGACTTGCAAAACGATATCTACTTTCAAGTCGGACTCGTCACACTCGTAGGGCTTTCCGCTAAAAATGCAATTTTGATGGTCGAGTTTGCGATGCATAAACTTAAAGAAGGCTACTCTTTAGTCGATGCAACCATTGAAGGGGCAAAAATTCGTTTTAGACCGATTGTTATGACTTCCTTTGCTTTTATTGCAGGAACTTTGCCATTGGCGCTGAGTTCTGGGGCAGGTGCAAATAGCCGTCATATTATTGGTACGACTGTCGTTGGCGGTATGATTACGCTAACGGCTATTGGTACATTTTTTGTACCGCTTTTTTTCTATCTTATTATGAAAACAAAAGAAAAATGGACTAAAAAAGGAGTCAAAAATGCCGCGTAACATCGCCCTTTTATCCCTTGCAACCATCTTGTTCTTGGGTGGATGTTCGCTCTCTCCCGAACTCAGTGTTCCTAAAGTTGAGCTTCCAGCACCTTCCAAAGATGCTTTACATGTCAATAAAGAGTGGTGGAAACAGTTTAATGATCCTTCGCTCAATACCCTCGTTGATGAGGCTCTTAAAGGAAGTGATGATCTTAAACTCTCAGCCCTAAAAGTACTCAAAGCACGTCAAGCATTCGGACTTAGCGAATCCAACGAATACCCAATTCTCAATGCAACGGCGAGTTCAACTCGCCAAAGAACCAGCGATGAAACCTATCAGCACAATCGCGCTAAATACACCGATAATGCTATGGGACTAGGGCTTTCTTACGAAATTGATTTTTGGAACCGACTCTCCAATCAAAGTGAATCCAATTGGTCACTTTATTTAGCATCACAAGCAGCTCAAGAAACTATCCGCAATAGTCTCATTCACGATGTTATTAGTGCCTATTTCAGCCTCGCCTCACTCAAAGAGCGTATGGCTATTTTAGAAGAGAGCGCCAAAGCTTACCAAGCCAGTTACGAATTTAGAGCTAAACAACAAAAAGTCGGAACCATTAGCGATGTCCTTGCCAATCAAGCGTTGGCACAATACAACAATGTTAAAGCATCTCAAAATAGTTTGATGGAGAGTTATAAGCTTCAACAAAGCGCGCTTGCAATTCTTTTGGGGAAAACGCCTCAATCTCTTTTTGAAGCCAATAACGAACATGCTTCTTTACCACATGCACTCGTTATCCCAGCGGGCGTACCTTCGACGTTGATGGAAAATCGTCCTGACATTAAAGAAGCCTTGGAAAATTTGAAAAGTAAAAACGCTCTCATCGGGGTTGAAAAAGCTGCTTATTTTCCAACGATTAGCCTCACGGGAAGTTTTGGGCAGCAAAGTTCTGACTTAGATAACATTCTAAAATCCAGTGCCAATCGATGGAGCTTTGGACCTAGTTTAAGTGTACCGATTTTTGATTTCGGGCGTATTAAACAACGCGTTGCTATTTCAGAAACTGACTTAAAAAGTTCACTGGTGAGTTATGAACAAAGCGTGAAAAAAGCCTATAAAGAAGTACACGATGCTTTAGCAAAAACAACGCTGGAGAGTAGCAGATTGACATTTCAAGAAGAGGAGTTAAAAGCTTATCAGAAAGTACTTGATTTAAATACCAAACGTTTCAATCTCGGTGTTGCCAACCAATTAGAAGTGTTAGACGCACAAAAAAATGTTCTCTCCGCATCCTTAAACGTCGTCTCGACCAAGCAAGTGCTCCTGACCTCCCAAGCAGAACTTTTTAAAGCAATGGGTGGAGGATGGAAGGAATCAGAACTTTTACATGTAAAATAAAGGAATAACCATGAGCCTTTTGCTAAGTCCCTATTCATATCACGAAATTGAGCTGAAAAACAGAGTGGTTATGCCACCCATGTGTATGTATAAAGCTTTAGAGGATGGCTGTATAACAGACTTTCATAGGGTTCATTATGCCGCACGAGCCATCGGTGGCGTGGGACTCATTATCACAGAAGCAACTGCCGTAGAAGCGCGAGGTCGCATCAGTGATAATGATCTAGGATTGTGGTGTGATGAACAAATAACAGGGCATCAACAATTGGTGGCATTGTGTCACCAATTTGGAGCAAAAATGGGTGTTCAACTGGCACATGCCGGACGAAAAAGTCTTTGTAAGGCTTCCACACCGGTTGCACCTTCCGCGCTTTTATTCAGCGAAACAAACGGCTATAAACTTCCTGAAGCGCTTACACTCGATGACATTAAAAGTGTTAAAAATCATTTTGTACAAGCAGCCTTCCGAGCAGCTAAAGCAGGCTATGATATGCTAGAACTTCATGCGGCACACGGTTATTTACTCTATGAATTTTTATCGCCACTGACAAATCAACGCACGGATATGTATGGAGGTAGTCTGGAAAACCGCTGTGCTTTAGTCATTGAAATATGCCATGCTATTCTACAAACCACGGGACTGCCACTCATTGTCAGACTCTCGGCGGATGAATGGGTTGATAAGGGTTGGAATATCCATGATAGCATCTACTTAAGCGATGCGTTGCATAAAATTGGCGTGCGCATGATGCACCTCTCAGCAGGAGGCAATCATGAAAAACAACCCCTGATGCCGCCACTTCTTCCATGCTACCAAGCAGACTACGCCCAGATAATTAAACAAGAAGTAGGCATTCCAACTATTGCTGTTGGTCTTATCACATCGCCTCAAACGGCAAATGAGTTACTTGAAAAAGGTGTTTGTGACCTTGTAGCCTTTGGCAGAGAACTTTTACGTAATCCTAATTTAGTACAATTTGCCGCAAAAGAAGCAAATGAGCGAGCGTTGCTAGAGGTTTCGTACGCACGAGCTTTTTAGTATTTTACATCGGATTCTTACACGAATGCTTCCATGCAACGAAGATATCCGATGTTATCTTCTCACAAGGATTTTCTATGACATTCATTAAACATTGCGCCGCCGTTTTAATAGGTATTGGGTTTCTAACACAGATGCTTCATGCAGGTATTTTGCGGGAACATTTCGCTGAAAATGAGAGCGAAAAAGAGGCCATCGTCGCTCAAGATATCCGCTTAATTGCAAATCTTTCGTATGGCTCGGAGGCTAAAGAGAAATTTGATGTTTATATGCCAACCCATACGATCATGAATGCGCCTATTATCCTCATGGTTCACGGTGGAGCATGGATGATTGGCGACAAAAAGAATCAAAGTGTTGTTGAAAATAAAATCACGTATTGGGTCAAACAAAGAGGCTATATCCTGATTTCAATCAACTATCCGATGCTCCCTTCCACGCCAGTAAATCTCCAACTCAAAGAAGTGGCAAAAGCGTTGGGTGCTATTCAAGCAAAATGTGCCACATGGGGTGGAGATAAAAACAAAGTGATTCTTATGGGACACTCTGCGGGAGCGCATCTGATTGCCATGCTTGCTTCTTCTTCATCGCTTTATACCCGTTATGGCATCACACCGCCTATTGCAGCCCTCTTTTTGGACAGTGCCGTGATGGATACGCCGTTACTCATGAGCGGGAAGCATCTTCGTTTGTATGACCGTGCATTTGGAGACAATCCAACGTATTGGCAAAGTCTCTCACCGTATCATCAACTTTCAGAAAAACGTATGCCTCTCTTAGCCGTTTGCTCAACACAACGAGATGATTCATGCCCACAAGCGAAGCGTTTCTTAGAAAAAGCGGCTGGTTTTGGGACGCAAACACAGTTGATTCCAGAAGCATTAAGCCATAAAGATATTAATTTATTGCTCGGAAAAGAGCTAACATACACCAAAATGGTGGATGATTTTCTAAACAGCGTTCTCACACGCTAACGCCACAATAAAGCTATTTGCTTTTTACATGTAAAAGGCAAATAGCACTTCTTCTACAAATATCAAACTTTCCTACATAAAAGACAAGGAACAAAAGATGCATAGATGCGTCTAAAAAGGCTTTTTATGCAAGAAATACGTGACCGGTATGTCAGTTTTCACAATATCGACTGCTATGAAAACGCTACGGAAGTATTAGACGCGATGTATGAGCTCTTTGACCTGCATCCTGAAGCAAAAGATGATTTGTGGATTCGCTTTGAGACACTGATTCCAAAGGATTATAAAGCCATTTTTGCGAAACATGATTCTAAAGATATTTTGTACCATATTTGCTCACATGTTTTTTATCTCTCTGCACTCTTTGAAGAATACGATTTTGAAAAAGGCATAGAATTGATGGAAAAAGCCGAACTGGAATGTTGTTAAAGCCCTAGAAATAACACGTTTTCTTGCTATAATGTACCCCATCTTTTTCAAGGAGAAGGCTATGGAATACTATAGTTGGATTTTAACATTTCACGTGATGTCATTCATGTCATGGATGGCGATGCTTTTTTACCTGCCTCGTCTTTATGTTTATCACGTAGAGCACTCACATAAAAGTGAATTTGTTGAAGTTGTCAAAATTCAAGAATATAAAGTCTATAAGTATATTGGATTACCAGCTTTTTGGGCGACGCTCATCAGTGGTGTAGCCATGTTAATTGTAAATCCTATTTTATTTGAAACAGGCTCTTGGCTTTATGCCAAACTAGTGGTTGTCGCTATTATGACCGTTTATTCATTTTCACTAGAATATTACCGTGTCCAACTGGAAAAAGGCGAATGCACACGCAGTGGAAATTTCTTTCGCGCGTACAATGAAGTTCCAACACTGCTTTCCATTTTAATCGTTGCTTATGTCGTTGTTAAAACGTTTTCTCTCCTTTTCACCTCCATTACAGTTGCATTTTTTGCATTTGTAATTTACATGGTTTTTCAACAACCGGAGCATAAAGAGTAAGCTTTCGCTTTCTCGCTCATCTTTTTATATGCTATTTCATAAAGGAAGAAGTGATTTTTCCTTTGTGAAAACCTAAAAAAGCGTTGTTCTATTTTTAGTTTGGTACATCTTTGTATCTGCTTCGACCATCAAATCATCAATCAAGCTCTCCTTATTTCCCATAGCCAAACCTATGGATATCCCTAAATATTTTGTTTGCCCTTTAAGAATCAATGGCTCTTTTAATGCTTCCGTGCATCGAGTGGCAATCAAATGAGCCGTATGTGTGGCACGCGCGCGATCACTGTCGAGGTCACTGAGTAAAATCACAAATTCATCACCGCCCATCCTCGCTAATGTATCATTCTCACGTATTAAGGTCGAAAAACGCTTCGCAACTTCAATCAAGGCATCATCTCCAGCCTTATGACCCAACGAATCATTGATAGATTTAAACCCGTTTAAGTCCATAAAAAGTAGTGCCAATCGTGTATTGTTGCGTGCACACCGCACTAAAGCCTGCTCCAATCTATCGACCATCAAAAAGCGGTTTGGAAGTTTGGTAAGATAGTCATAATGCGCTATCTCTTTCAACTCTTTTTGACTGTCTAATAACATAGCCATCAACCGATTGAAGGCTGCTGTTAAATACCCCACTTCATCCATCTTCTTTATCGGTAACGGTGTAAGGGGCACTTCCCCAAGAGACATTTTATTCGCCAATGAAGCAGAGGTTCTAAGCGGTTTAAAAAACAAAAATAAAAAAGAGAACAGTATGGAAGGGACAATAATTAAACTGATTAAATGTGTTTTAATAAGTGTTGCTTTCAGGTACCTTTCCATCTCAAACGCTTCATCGGTTAAAATGCGAGAGACAACAAACCATTGTGTGTTGGGGACGGAGGCTATCGCAGAGAGTTCTTCTATACCATTGGCATTGAGCGTAATGCCGCTACCCCTAAAACCTGCTATGGCTTTGTCATGCAAAAGATTTTTTCCATGTTCGGGTGTAGGTTTAAGAATCCACTCTTTTTTGGCCGCTGCAATAAAAATCTGTTTTTTTGCATCAATGAGCAAGAAATCACCTGTTTTACCAATGCGTCCGTTAATAACGCGTCCAAAGAGGTCTGAAGTATATAAATTAGTCATACCCACCACGATAGTGCGGGTATGCCCTAAATCATCTTTGATGGCCGCAGTCATGGGAAGGATAGGCTCGTTTGAAATTTTGCTTAAAAACGGAGCTCCAATGACAAAGTTTTGCATCAAAGCTTGTGTGAAAAATGCGTCATTGGCATACGCTTTTTCACGTTCGTTTATTTCAGTACCTGCTCCTGAAATCAGTGTGCCATCAGTGGTTAAAACAAATAAAGCTTCCGAAAAAATCGGGTCTAATTCATAACGTTCTGTAAGCCATTTTTGTAATGCATTTGGATTTTCTAAGAGTGGTAAAGGAAGCAAAGAAGCCATTTTTGTGAGAAATCTTTTTCGAACCTCTAAATCATGAGCAATATCTTGAGCGACCTCATTGGCAAGGGCTTCTTGATGCACAGAGACGATTTTGAAAAGATTACTGTGAATCATTTCAGCAGAAAGATAATAGCGTATCAATCCTCCTATAAAAACCATCATGAAGGCAAACACTATAACACGCGTAAGAATGCTATTTTTAATTTTGTTAAAACTATCGTGTTTCACTGCAAACAAAATTACCTCTTTTTCATCCCGTGCGAGATGATGAACTTTAATGACAATGAAAATGTCATTTTAAAGTTTCTATTGTACTTTTCCATTCCTTAATTCGTCAGGAAAAATAGAAGCTACTTTTGTCTTTATGGATATTCGCATCTGCCTCAACAAAACTTGATGACACGAACGATTACAGGCTATGTCCTACAAGATAACCTGATGCCCAAGCAAAGTGAAGATTAAATCCTCCACAATCGCCATCGACATCGAGAACTTCACCGCAAAAATAAAGATTGTTGATTTTATGAGACATCAGTGTTTTAGCATCCATATCGCGAACATCTACACCACCCGCACAGACTTCTGCACTCTCAAACCCTTTCGTTCCCTCGATACTCACTTTCAGACTTTTGAGTGCAAAAACAAGCTTTTTAATCTCTTTGGGTGAGCAGTCCGATGCAGTTTTAAGCTGTGTTAAGTGTGTGTGCAACACGATAAAATGTGCCAGTTTTTTAGGAATCAACCCTTCTAACCATAACGCAAGCGATTTACCCGAAGCGATACTTAGACGCTTTTGCAAAAGTGTCTGTAAGGCTTCTTGTGAATAAGCAGGCATGAGGTCAAGGAGAACATAGATGCTATCTCCATTTAGGCTTGCTTTGGAGACGATACGACTTACATCTAAGATAGCACTTCCAGAAAGTCCATAGTTGGTAAAAAGCACATCACCCAAAACGCTTTGTACTTTTTGGTTATTGCGAAAAAGCGTTACACCAGCGTCTATTTTAACGCCACTCACCTCTTTGAGATGCGCTTCATTACTTGTAAGTTGCACCAACGACGCGCACGGTTCGATGATAGCATGCCCTAATGTTTTAGCAAATGCGTAACCACTGCCAGAACTCCCTAGTGTCGGCATCGCAAGGCTTCCTGTTGCAATGACACAGGCATCAAAAAGGTGTGTTTGTTCTTTTACATGTAAAACAAAACGTCCCTCGTTACATGTAATGTCTTGCACCTCCGTATCCAAATGAAACACAACATTTAATGAACGTGCTTCATGCACCAAGAGGTCTACCACAGAAGAGGCTTGATGACTCATGGGATACAATCGTCCCTCTTCTCCTTCTCGCATTTCCAACCCAAGACTTCTAAAAAATGTTTTACAGGTTGTTGTGTCAAAGCGTTTAAACACATCTTTTAAGAGATGTATGGACTCACCATGATAGCGTGAAAGGGAGACGCTCTGATTGGTGATATTGCAACGACCATTGCCTGTTGCTAAAATTTTGCGACCCACTTTACTGTTCTTTTCAAAAAGAGTTACAGAATGCCCTTTACGAGCCGCTATAATGGCGCACACGAGTCCAGAAGCACCCGCACCGATAATCGCTACATGCTTCATAAAAGCGTCATACCCTCTTCATTAACAGTGATTTTTTTCATTTCAATTAATTTTGTCAGTGCTTTTTTAAACGTCTTACGGCTTAAACCTATTTCATCTTGAATTTGTTCTGGTGCGCTTTTATATGTTAATGAACTCACCCCACCCTTGGCGTGTAAAAATTCCAATACTTTTTCTACGGCAAGCGCTTCATTTTTATCGCCTTTAGGCTGGAGGGTTAAATCCAGTTTGCCATCTTTTCGGATGGTTTTGATGTAGCCTATTTTTTCATCGCCTACGTCAATATTTTCAAAAATCTCCGTATGAAAAATCATACCATCGTACAGATTGTTAGCAATGACTTTAAATCCAAGAGGGGTGCGTTCTCGCACCAAAAGGTTCATGACTTGCCCTTCTTTAAGGCTCTGTGTCTCTTTCGATAAAAATTCATTATACTTTTGACTGCCAATAATGCGTCCTGTCTCATCATCCAAACACACACGGACAATCACCTTCATTCCCACATGAAAGGCAAACTTTTGGAGTGCTTTAGGCACAAGCAAATCTTTTGGCAACCCCCAATCTAAAAAAGCGCCAAAAGGTGTCACATCGACCACTTCAAAACAGCCAAATTCATCCAGCATCGCTTTAGGGAAAGTGGTACTAGCCACAATGCGGTCTTCAGAATCAAAATAGACAAACACATCAATCTCATCGCCCTCTTTCATGGCATACGTGACGTATTGGTTTGGGAGTAAAACCTCATCCTTGTCTTCACAGATTAAATAGACACCATTGTCCGTATAACGATTGATTTTGAGACGATTTTTTTCGCCCACAAGGAGGTACTTATTCATGGTTTACTTTCGTTTTCATTTTGTCACCCATATCGCTTAATTCTAGATTGAGTGCTTTGGTGGAGATGATAACCTCCCAAAGAGAGATAAATAACGATGCGCACATCGCGATTAGACTAAGTCCAAAGACTTTCTTGCCCATTTCAAGATACTGCAAAAAAAGTGAAAACATAGAGAATGTGCAAAGCAAGATAGAGAGAACGCCAAAAAATTGCATCCATTTGGTCAATTCCAAACGATGTTTAAGGCTTTGAATCTGTTTATATTCTTCAAAATTATCCCGTTCATTGGATTGACGGTGCAACATCCGAATCAGTTGCGCCACTGCCAAAAAACGGTTGGTATAGGCTAGCAAAAGAAGGGAAACGGCGGGAAATAAAAGTGCGGGCGTTGAAATTTCAATGTCCATGGTTATCCTTTACATTAAGTGCTTTTATTGTATCTTAAAACGGCTTTTATCAAACCAAACTTTATGCTTTCATGCGCTATAATCTAGCTATTATAAAGAGGTGGATACAGATTATATGCTTGAAAATATTGCTCAAATGCTCAATTCCAAAGAGAAACTTCTCACTGAAATTTACTTTGACCTTCAGCTTTTTTTTGAAGCAAAATATGGCAAAAATACCATTGTTTTTATGGAAATCGGCTCCTTTTTTGAAACCTATGAAGTCAATAATGAAACGCACCAACTTGGCAAGGCCAAAGAGGTCAGCGAGCTTTTAAACATCCAACTCACGCGCAAAAATAAATCTATTTTAGAAAATTCCTTGCAAAACCCATTGCTCGCAGGCATTCCTTCGGTGTCATTAGACCGCTATCTCAGCCGTTTGGTTCAAAGTAAAAAATATACCATCGTTTTGGTGCGCCAAAAAGGTGAACCACCGCATGTCAAACGCTATATCTCCAATATCATCAGCCCTGGAACCAATTTTGATTATCTGATGGAATCCAGTGAAAACTACTTGGTATCCTTGCTCATCGACTGCAATCACGCTATCTATTCTGTCGGATACAGCGCCATTGATGTGACAACGGGAAAAACAATTATCAACGAAGTGCATGGGACGCGAGAAGATAAAACCTATGCGTTAGATGAGATTTTCAATCTCTTGCAAACCTATAAAACCAGCGAAATCGTCCTTACCTTCAATAGTGAAAGTATTGATAAAGAGTGGGTACAAAACTACCTTGAAATCACACCGAGTGTGGCGCATAGCCTCAATAAAGAGCGACTGAAAGTGGCGTATCAAAATGAACTTTTTGCTCGTATTTATGCGATTCGCTCTTTACTTTCCCCTATTGAATATTTAGATATTGAACGCTATCCCTATGCGAGTGAGTCTTTGGCAATCTTATGCGATTTTATCATCGAACATGACGCGAATATTATTGAAAAAATGAGCCGCCCTATTGTGTTAGGGAATAGTCGCTACCTCTACATTGGCAATAATGCTTTAGAACAACTTGACATTATCTCTAAAAATCCTACGGAGATGACGCTATTAACGCTCATTGACCAAACATCAACTGCCATTGGGAAGCGCCTCTTAAAAGAACGCTTACTCAATCCTATTTGCGATATTAAAACCCTCAATGAACGCTTTGATTTGAGTAGCCAACTGCTTAAAGATTATAAAAAATTCGATATTGCCCTCAAACAAGTTTATGATTTGGAGCGTATCTTAAGACGCATCGCACTGAAAAAGCTGCATCCTTTAGAGCTGGATTATCTTAGCACTTCCCTTGAAGCCATTTTAGGCATTCTCAAAGAGGCGCAGTTTAAGAAAATCCCCACGCCCAAAGATTTGTACGATGAGAGTGAAGCATTAAGCCTGATGCTTAAAAACACGTTTCTTCTTGATGTCTGTGCAAAATTTCGTAAAGACCAGATTCATGAAAATCTTTTTGTCAAAGGCATTTTCCCCCAAATTGACAAAATCGAACAAAGCAAACAAGAACGCTATAGCGCTTTAGAGAAAATTGCACAAGAGATTGAGAGCTTTTTTGAAGAGAACAACCGCTCAACTATCAGCATTGAGTGGCTAGAGAGCGAAGGGCATTACATCGCCATCAGTAAAAACCGCTTTGCTTTGATTGAAGAGAAGCTTATGCAAAGTTTTATCACGATTGGCGATAAACACTACTTTTTCAAAGATTTTACGTTTAGACACCTTAAAAATAGCGTCAAAATTTCCGCATCGCTCATCGAAGAGATTTCCCAAGAAATCACACTCAGCAACCTTCAGATGATAGCGCTTGTCAAACAACGCTACGATGAAATTTTAGAAAAAATCGAAACCCATTATGCGCTTGTTTTAGAGCATCTTATCGCTTTTATTGGTACACTGGATGTGGCACTGAGCAATGCAAAATGTGCCGTACTTTATAATTATGTTCGACCTGAACTTTTACCAATGCAAGAGGAAGAGCGTTTTGTCGAAGCCATTGGACTTCGTCATCCTCTCATCGAATCGCGCGAAGAAAACGGCATCTACATTCCCAACGACCTCTTCTTAGGCAACATGACACCACGGATTACACATGACCATGTGACCATTGAAGCCGCACGCGATAAAGAAGTCCAAGGCATTCTTCTTTACGGCATTAACTCCAGTGGTAAATCATCCCTGATGAAGAGCCTTGGCATGGCAGTCATCATGGCGCAATCGGGCTTTTTTGTTCCATGTGCGGCAATGCGTTTTCATGTTTTCGATAAAATCTTTACACGCATTATCAGCCATGACAACCTCTATAAAGGACTTTCAACCTTCACCGTTGAGATGTTAGAACTCAAAAATATTTTTAACCGTGCGACCCAACACTCTTTAGTGCTTGGCGATGAGATAAGCCATGGAACCGAGACAGAATCTGCGCTTGCCATTGTTGCGAGTAGTGTCTCTAAGATGCACCAACTTGGCTCACTATTTGTGTTTGCAACCCACTTACACCAATTGGGCAATCTTACATTTATGACAGAACTCAAAACGATTATCTATCTGCATTTAGGTGTGAGTTACGATGAGGAGAGTGATAGACTTGTCTATAACCGTAAACTAGAGATGGGCAGTGGAAGCTCTTTGTACGGACTTGAATTTGCTAAGTCTCTTCATATGGATAAAGAGTTCATCAAAATGGCATACGACATCAGACGCTCTTTAGCAGGAGAGTTAGGGGAAGTAGAACTGTTAAAACAGAAAAAACGCAGTAAATACAACAAAAATCTTTATCTCTCCAAGTGCGCACTGTGTGATGACTATGTTGAAGAAGTGCATCACATTAAAGCGCAAGAGAGTGCCGATGGCAATGGCAATATCGAGCATTTTCATCAAAACCATCGTTTCAATCTTATCCCGTTGTGTGCCAAACATCATAAGATGGTGCATGAAGGCAAAATTACGATTAGTGGTTTTGTCATGAGCAGCGAAGGCTTAAAATTACACTATGAAGAGAAGTAAAGAGCCTCAAGACTCTTTACATGTAAAAGGCTACGCCGTCTTGAACTGTGCGAGCGTTACGCTTAAATTTTCAGACAATTTGGAAAGATGTTTTGCCGCAGAAGCTATCTCTTCAACACTTCTGGCATTAGAGCTGGAAAAACCATTAATCGACTCAATTTTTTGAATAACGGTCTCTTGTAAGTAGGCTTGATTCTCTTCTGCATCCCGAGCTACATCTTCGATAGAAGCAACCGTTTGATTGAGTAATCCTACGGCGTTGTTGGTATGGGTGGCTACCGTTTGAGAGAGGTCGCTGACATCAGAAATACGTTTTGCGTTCTCATTCATTTGTGCACTAATGTTGGTAATAGACTCAACAATCACATTAATCGTCGCATTGGTTTCTACCAAGCTTTTTTGTGTTCGCTCCGCTAGTTTGCGTACTTCATCGGCAACAACGGCAAAACCTCTGCCATGTTCGCCTGCTCGCGCCGCTTCGATGGCCGCATTGAGGGCTAAAAGGTTGGTCTGATCGGCAATGTCACCAATCACATTTAAAACGCCTCGAACATCGCCCGCTTCATTGGCAAGATGGGTCAGCTGTTCGTTAATTTGCACTTCAATCTGCGCTGTTTCACTCAAATGCGTTACCGTCTCTTTTAATGAAGCATATGCCAAGCCAAGACCTTGTTGCGCCTCAAACGTAATTCCTTTAACACGTTGCGTTTTTTGAACCGAAGCTTGAATATGACCCACCACATTTTTTGTCTCATGTGTTGTTTGCAAAACGACACTGGACTCCTCTTCCGCTCGCAAGCCTATCTGATAGCTTGTTTGGGAAAGCTCTTCAGAAACGGAAGCATTTTCAATCGCATTGTCTTTTGCATGAGAGATGGCATCGCATAATTCGGATAAAAGCATATTAACAGACTCTATCGTCTCATTGATTTCATCTTGGCTGTCTGTTTCAATACGCTGGTGCAATGTTTTCGTTTGACGCATCCATAAACACCCCTCTTTTGCTTTTTTGACAGAATTGCCAATTGAGCGCATTACAAGAAGTGCTATCGCTACAACGATGATAAAAATAGCGATGTATGCTAGTGTTGAGAGCGTTTCATCCAAGGCTATTTGTTTTAAATTATCATTTTTAAAAGAGTCTTCAAGGGACTTGGCATGTTCAAATATCACCTGATACGTTGTATTGCTTTTTTCCATGAGTCCAATTAATTTTTCATAGGCTTCAGGATTTTGGGTTGCGAAAGAGTCTTGTAAAATGGCTTTTTTAAAGCGTGTTATAATCTCAATGCGAGGTTGGTTTAATGCGTCCCACTGTTGGATATGTTGTTCCAACTCTGTAAATTTTTGACGATTTTCAGGTTTGGTTATCATCGGTTTAAGCTGTTCAATATCATTAATAAGCGCTTTATAGGCACTTTGAAATTTATTTAAAGAGGCTGCATCACCCAGTAAATGATACCCTCTAATTTCCATACCGCATATGGCAAGGTTGGATTCAATTTGACCGGAAAGCCAAATCTTAGTTGCTGCTTCTTTTGCATCTTCGCTGGATCGATGTGCTTGAAACGCTGCAAACAAAAAGCCCATTCCTACAATAATTAAAAGTAACCAAAGTTTACTTTTAATAGTTTTTAACATCATTTTTTTCCTTACAAACAAAATTTGGACGTAATTATACTCCTTGGGGTTTAAACAAAATGTAACAACAGTGTGAGAATGATAAGAAATCAAGAAGAAAATAGAAGATAAAGAGCGTGATTCCACGCTCTTTACATGTAAAATATTATGCCGTTTGAAATTGGGCTAAGGTATGACTTAAACTCTCCGATAATCTCGCTAAATGTTCCGCCGCAGAGGCAATCTCTTCGACACTTCTCGCATTCGAACTCGAGAGATGATTAATAGCTTCAATACGGTGAATCACCGCTTCATTGATGCGTTTGACATTATGCGATGCTTTTGAGACAACCTCATCTGTGGCACTCACTGAGTTATCCAATAGACCTACGGCATCACGGGTTTGCACGCTGACTTTTGCCGAAAATTCACTTAAATCGTGAATACGTGTGGCATTATGGCTCATCTCACCACAAATATCTTGAATGGCTTGAACAATCACATTGATAGTGGCATTCGTCTCAATCAAACTCTTTTGTGTCCTCTCCGCCAATTTTCGAACCTCATCTGCAACAACCGCAAACCCTCGCCCGTGTTCGCCTGCACGCGCCGCTTCAATTGCGGCATTTAACGCTAAGAGATTGGTTTGTTCGGCAATATCGCTGATAACATCTAATACGTTTTTCACTTGGTCGGCATCGTTGGATAATTGAATCAGCCTATCATTCATCTGTGATTCTGTATGCGTCGTCTCTTCTAACTGTTTTATCGTTTCATGCAATAATTCTTGTGCCAATAAAAGGCTCTTTTGTGCATGATGAATGGTCTCTTTTACTTTAGACACATCTTCGCTCGTATGCTCAATTTCTTGCGCTACTTTAGCCGCTTCACTGGTTGTTTCTTTGACCACATCGGATTCTTCTTCTGCGCGCTTTCCAATTTGCAAACTCGTACTTGAAAGCTCTTCCGCAACGGACGCATTTTCTGCGGCGTTATCTTTTGCTTGCGCAATGGCGTGGGCTATCTCTTGCAACAGGGCATTGACCGTTTTCATCGTTTCACTCACTTCATCGTGATTGCTGATATTCAAAGACATATTTAATGCTTTGGTGTGACGCATCTGTTCGCACTTGCTTTGCGCTTCACTGACCGATTGATTGATGGAGCGTGCAACGAAAAAGACTAAAATCAATGTTCCAAGAGAGACCACCCCAAGAACGACCTGAGAGATGATACGCGTACGATCCAACCGCGCAAAATTTGTCTTCCTGACATTCGATGAAAGAAGATGAATATTTTCGACAATAGACTCAAAAGCATTCGCATTTTTCTTTGTCTTATCACTCCCTACCTGATAGTCTTCATAAGAGCCACCATCGACAGTTTTCTTAGGTTCATTCGCTTCATACCAAATTGCCAATGATTTTTGAATCTCTCTAATAGTGTCTTGGTTAATTTTAGAGCGAAATAAAGAGAGCAAAATATCTATCTCGGGTAATAGCGCTTTGTAATGATTATGGTAGGCTTCTACAGCATCTTCTCGGTAATAGTTCTGGTAGTTACGCTGTTCAATACGCATTTGCAAAAAGCGAGATTCCAATGTCTGAATCGCCGCAAATCGGTCAGCAACACCTTTTGCATTGTTACTCACTTCAATAATAAAATAACCCAAGGTAGCAAATCCAATAATAAGCAGAATTAAAAGTAGCGTTAGCTTTCCTTTAATGGTTTTAAACATCATAACTCCTTTGCGCAATATAAACGTATTAAGAGAACTTTAAACCAATAATAAATCCTTTGCTAGATTGTCCGAAGCGTCTTTTGAATACAGTTTTTCTACTAAAGCCAATGCAAAAATCATCGCCGTACTTGGTCCTTGTGAGGTGATAATATTGCCATCTTTCACAACTTTATGCGCTGGGTCATAGCCTTGTGTCCCTATTTTCTGTTCAAAAGAGGGGTAACATGTGTACTTTTCTTTGAGCACACCCGCCGTATGCAAGGCATAGGGTGCTGCACAAATAGCGGCAATGGGTTTGCCTGCTTTATCCAAAGCTTTTAAAATCGTTTGTACCGTTGTATCTGCCGCCAAATTTGTAGCGCCAGGAAGTCCACCCGGAAGGGCTATCATATCAAAAATAGATGCATCGACATCGTGAATAAGGGTATCGGCAACGACAACAATGCCATGCGCACCTTTTACATGTAAATCTTCCAATGCCGCCATCACAACTGTCGCTCCTGCTCGGCGTAAGACATCAACAATACTGAGGGCTTCTATCTCTTCAAATCCTGTTGCCAAAGGAACAAGTACTTTTTTTGACATTATTTCTCCTAAACTTTAAAATAATGCAATTGATCATTGAGCTTTTGCGTAACCGAGTGCAAATGCTCGGCGGCTGCGGCAATCTCTTCAATATCTCTTGCATTGGTCGTGGTTATTTCATTGATATGCTCAATCTCATCCATGGCCTTTTTAATGCCATCGCCTGATTTTTCAGTGGTGTCGGTTGCTGTTTCTACCACCTTTAAAGAGGTATTCATTAATGAGACCGACGTATCAATTTTTGCAGAAACCTCTTCAGATTGTTTTACCAATTCATGAAACAGTTTTGCATTTTCATCCATTTGGGCTCCTGAATCTAAAATGGATTGGACGATAATGCTCACCGTCGCATTAATTTCAACCAAGCTTCGTTGTGTTCGCTCGGCCAACTGTCTTACTTCATCCGCAACGACGGCAAAACCCCGTCCATGCTCTCCCGCACGCGCGGCTTCAATGGCAGCATTAAGGGCTAAAAGGTTGGTTTGATCGGCAATATCATTGATAACCGTTAAAACGTCTTTTACTTTATCGGCATCTTGCGATAGTGCTTCCATTTTATGCTGTAAATCACTTTCTACACGTGCCGTTTGCTCGATTTTCGCAATTAAGAGCGCAAAAATTTTATTCGCTTCTTGTAGCGATTGATTGGTCTCTTCAATCTCTTTTTTAGCCTGTTTTGAACTTAAAACCGATTCATCAATTTGAGCTTTTGCTTTTAAGCCTGTTTGCGTTGTTTTGACGACAATGGCACTCTCTTTTTCAGCACGCTCTCCAATATTATTCGATGTGGTAGAAAGCTCATGAGCGACTGCGGCATTTTCATCGCTCGCGTGAATGGCACCTTGAACAATTTTTCGCAATCTCTCCATAAAATCATTCAACGAATTGGCAATTTCTTTCAGTTCGTCATTGTAAGGAGTATGATAACGCATCGTCAAATCACGCTCATTGGAGACTATGGCATTGGTTAAACTGCGAAGTGGCATCAAAACACTGCGTATAATAATGACAATGAGACTAAAAAGAATAGTAACCACACTGCCTCCAACGATCCAATAAATCAAGACGGTTTTTTGAATATGCGCATGAATGGTATCGTCTAAAGTTTGGCTCATTTGGGCGACTAATGCTTCTGTTTGATGTACCGTATCGCGTAATTTGCCATTCAGACCACTTTTTTCATCCAAGCCTAAAACTTCATACGCTGAAACATAAGCAACAAAACTTTCTCGGTATTTTTGCATCAAGGGCAGTGTTGAAGCGAGCTCTTCATGCATTTTAATGTATTGAATGGCTTTTTCATAGTTAGCGGTGTGTTCATTGGCATATTTTAAAGAGAGTCTTAGCATAAAGTCTTTTTCGTTGCGGCGTAGCATCAGCATCAATGACTGCATCTGATAATCTTTGAGTTCTTTAAAAGCACTCTCCGCTTGATGAATCGCTTGACGCATCACACCTTCTAAGCCTTCTTCAGGCGTAAGCCCTATCTTCTTTTTTTGAGCGACAACAGCATCAAATTCACTGCCATAATTTTTAAGAATTGCCTCTAACTGCGCAAGGTTTTTGGTATCAATTCCCAGCTTTTGTACTGTTGTATGTATGGATTGCACATTAGATAAAAGCTTTGCTGTATTCTCGTGAAACAGCGTTTCATAGTTGAGAGTATGCCGCGCAAGAAAATCTTTTTCATGTTTGCGTAGTATTAAGATTTCTTCTTTGATAGAGGCTATTTGCATCTTTAGTGACAATAGCGCTTTTTCTTTATCGTTAAAAATTTTTGCGGTTGTATGAATCGCCAATAAACCAAGAAGTACAACACACGCCAATAAAATATTGCGCGCTTTAATAGAAAGGTGGGTTAGCATGGGGGAAACTTCCTTAAACTTCTAATATGAGACTATTATAGCAGTAAAAAAAGGAGAAATAGGGTAGAAGCCTACCCTATTGTGAAGATATATTACGTTATTTTACTTTTTCTAAATATTCGCCACGTACGGTATCGACTTTAATAACATCGCCCTCAACAACATGGAAAGGTACTTGTACAACCGCACCACTCTCAAGTGTAGCTGGTTTTTTACCGCCTTGTGTATCACCTTTAAAGTTTGGTGGTGTTTCAACAATTTTAAGTTCAACAAATTGAGGAGCCTCAACGCTGATAGGTTTGCCGTTATGATAAAGCATATCGACGTTCATACCATCAATAATCCAATCTGCCGCGTCACCTACTTGGTCGTGTGTTAAAGCGATTTGCTCATAGGTAACACTGTCCATAAATTGAAGAAATTCACCATCATCATACAAAAATTGCATAATTTTGTCTTCCAAATGAGGTGTTTCGCATTTATCCCCAGCGTGAAATGTTTTTTCAATTACTTTACCATCAATAAATGATTTGATTTTGCAGCGTACAAATGCGGCACCCTTACCAGGTTTAACATGTTGATACTCTACGATTTTATAAGGGATTCCATTCAATTCGATTTTCAACCCTTTTTTTAAGTCGCCCATTCCAATAGAGGCCATAATTTCTCCTAAATTTAATTTTTATCATTATAGCGAAAATTTTAACGACTACAAAATGACTTATTTTTATACATAATATTGTATATTTTTACTTTAAAATTGTATTTTATATTCTATATAATTATTATAAAATTCTATATATTGTTTTTTATATTATTTATTTAGTATGTTTTATTCATTTTAATTTATATTTAATACGTTTTTACATACAATATCACGATGAAAACAAACGATATCATTAATCTTTTGCATAATGCTATTGAAGCTGAACATCTTGGGAAAAAAATTTCTCAAAAAAAGATGGCAGAGACCTGTGGCATTTCCATGCGCACCTATCAAGAGTGGAGGCTTGGTAGCAGTGCTCCCATGGCAATTCCAGTGGTGTTTAATATGCTTGGGATGTTAAAAGATGAAGACATTGTGAGATTAGTGCGTAAAATCAACGACGGGCAGGGAGATAAGGCATGACAAATCTGACAGTAGGTGAAAAGTTAGCGCTTGAAGAAGTGTTTGAATGTTTACAACATAAACATTGTCGCAAGATTGGATTTATAAATAAACGTCTTTTTTTCTATCGCTGTATGCGTCTCATGATTTCTACGCGTCGAAGGATTTTACATGTAAAACGATAAAAAGATTTACCGTTTACATGTAAAGTAACTACAAATTAAAGTGCTTTGGTATTGTCCATCAATACAGGTACGACAATTAAAGAGACAATCACTGCCGCAATGGTTCCAAAAATCAACGCAACACCCAATCCCCCAAAAATAGGGTCAGATGCCAATAATGTGCTGGCCAAAATAATCGCTGCTGCTGTTAGGAAAATTGGTTTTGCCCGTGTTGCGCTGGCTTGAGCTATCGCATCATGCTTACTCTCCCCTTGAGCAATACGTGTTTTGGCAAAATCAATCAGGAGCAAGGAATTACGAGAACTAATGCCCATCAACGAAATAAATCCGATAAGGGATGTTGCCGTGAGGAAGAAGGTTCCGTGTGAGAAAAGGTCCATAATCCAATGCCCCACAATCACCCCGATAATGGACAGAAAACTTCCAAGCAAAACAATTCCTGCAATAGCAAAGCTTTTATAATACACGACCATCAATAAGAAGATAAGCACTAGTGCCGCAATAAAAGCCGCGCCTAAATCCCTAAAAGTATCCATCGTCACTTTCATCTCGCCATCCCACACCACGTTAAACACTTCGCCAGTGTGCTTATCACGCAATTGAAGGTCAAAGAGATGGGTATTGCTGATGTCATAACGGTCTTTAAGTTTTTCTTTAATCGCACTTCTCGCATCCAGCAAAGGATAGACTTGTGAGACAAGGTCTGCCTCAGCAACGATACTCACCATTTTTTGCAGATTTTTAGACATGATGGTCGGTGTTGAAGCAACTTCTTCCACGCGAACGACCTCGCTGAGCGGTACCATCATGCCTTGAGCATTCAATAGTGTCACGGAAGAGAGTTTTGCTAAAAGCTCATTTTTTGAAAAATGCCCTAATTTTTTTGAGTTCTCACTAAAAACCACAAAAAGAGGAATTTGCGTTGGAGAGGTTGCACTATTTTTGTACGTAACAGCCATACCTTCAAATCCCAAATAGAGCATTTTATGAATTTGCTCAATTCCAAGCCCTGCACGAAGCGCTTTTTCATGATCAATCGTTAAAGAGAGTTTTGGATAAATATCATCATTCATAATATCCACATCGGTCAAATCTTTGGTAGAAGCTAAAATACCTTTAATCTCCTCGGAAAGTTGCGTCAAATGTGCCGTATTTTCACCGTATAGTTCAATCACAATTGCCGCCATCGTAGGAGGACCCGCTGGTTGTTCAACCATTTTAATGGATGTTTTATCCACCAGAGGCTCACAACTTTTTTGAATCACAGGGCGCAAGCGGTGAACCATAGAATAAGAACGCTCATCCCGCTCATGGATCCCTGTTAAATTCACAACGATTTCGCTGATATTTTCACCATTTTTCAGACCTGAACCTTTAACAAGCCCCGCATAATCAAGGGGAGAACCCATACCGTTAAACACTTCAATATCTTTAATCTCTTTTTCTTTTTGCAAAATTGAGACAACACAATTATCCACCGCTTGTGTTTGTACGTAAGAACTCCCGCTTGGCAAATCAATATACACAGAAAAGGTATTGGTACTTTTGCCCGGAAGCATCTTTGCCAAGACAATTTTTGTTGGGAACATCATGACGGCAAGAATAAAGGCAAAAAGGGTCAGTAACAGCACCAAACGTTTTTTACGTTTATCAAGTAAGATGGCATGAATAAACTGCTCAAAGCGTTGCATCATGTTTTTCTCCTTGATCGTGTTTTGGTTTCTTTAAAAATTTACTTGCTAAAAACGGTGTAAAAATATACGCTATTAACAGTGATGCGGTCATCGCAACAGGAACATTCAAAGGAATTGGCTTCATAAATTCGCCCATCATCTGCCCCACAAATGCCATAGGAACCATCGTTAAGATAATAGCTATGGTCGCTAGATTGGTAGGTGCACCAATCTCATCGGTTGCCTCAATTAACAGTTCGTCCATCGGTTTATCTTTTGAGAATTTATCATGTAAATGGCGATGAATATTTTCAATAACCACAATAACGTCATCGACTAAAAGCCCTAGACTCAACAGAAAAGCAAACAAGGTAATACGATTAATCGTTTGTCCGCTGATGTAGGCAATGAAAATAGTAATGGATAAAATCGCGGGAACGGTTAATGTCACAATCAACCCTTCTCTCCAACCCAAAATGAAAATCAGTAATAATGCGATAATCACGATAGAGATAAAAAGGTGAAATACGAGTTCATTTACCGCTTCGTTTGCCCTCTCGCCATAATTTCGTGTCACGATATACCCGATGCCTTCTTTATCCAATTCTGATTGATACGCTTCAAGGCGTTTGAGAACATCTTCTGCGATGACAACGGCATTTGAGCCTTTAATTTTAGAGACACTGAGTGTGACTTGTTCTTGCAAAGGCGTGAAGCTACCGTCAGGATTTTTATGGCTGATTTGCGCACTTTTAACATTTTGCATGTCATAGCCCAAATAGACATGCGCTACATCTTTAAGATAAATAGCCGAACCACCGTAATGTGCAATGATGAGATTTTGAATATCTTCAACATTTTCAAGAACATTTTTGATACCAAACACAACGAGTTTTCCATCTTTGGCACGATTATTGACTTCAGGTAGACGTGTGGTAAGTGAGGTTAATGCACCCACAATTTGCTCTAAACTAAGATGATAACCTGCAAGCTTAGAGATATCGACATCAATATTAAATTGCTCTTTATGCCCACCCTTTATCTCTGTTTTAGCCAGATTTGGTACATTTCCCAAGGAGTTACGAATAGCTTCCACTTTTTTATACAAAGCAACCGAATCGCTTTTGGATGCATCTTTAGCATAAAAAGCAACCGATAAAACAGGAATGTCAATGTCGATATCAAAAGGTCGCACCAGTGGCGTAGAAGCACCTTGCGGCATTTGGTCCATGTTTTGCATGACTTTGTCATACAATTTAAGATTGGATGCTTCTCTGTTTTCACCAATGTAATACATAACATTCACGATACCCACGTTATCGCTTGCAACACCATAAATATGCTCAACGCCTTTTATCTCACGAATACGACGCTCTAGCGGTCTTACAATCACTTGTTCCACTTCAGCAGCACTCGCTCCAGGTAATGAAACCATGACAACGCCACCGCTGATAGAAATTTGTGGGTCTTCTTCTCTTGGCATCATGGAAAGCGCAATCACACCCAAAAGAATGAGCGTTACACCTAATATCATCGTCAAAGGATTGCGTAAAAAACGACGGGCTAAAAAGCCCGCAAGGTATTTTTCTTTATAGGTACGCATTAGGGTTGCCCTATCTTAAGCGTTGCATACATGCCAGGATACGCTTGAGCATTTTTACATGTAAATGTTGTTTTGAGTTTAAAAGAGTGTGTCATTGGATTGGAACTAGGCACAATCGCTTCAATTTTTCCTTCACTTTGACATCCAATTGATGGAATTTCCACAGCAACGCTATCACCTATTTTAATGGTTTTGAGATAGGTTTCGGCAATTTCAGCCGTAATTTTTAAATGCGTAATATCGGATAATACCAATGCAGGAACACCGGCTAATGCCATTTCGCCCGCTTCAATATGTTTTGCCGTTACAACGCTATCATTAGGCGCTTGAATTTTTAGGTAATGGTACTGATTTTGAACTTCTTGTCGTTTTTGCTTGGCTTGAGCAATTTGCTTTTGTGCTATATCCATCATTGCTTTAAGATTTTTAGTGGAAAGCTCCAAATTTTCTACATCATATTTTGAAACCATATCTTTTGCCAAAAGTCTTTCATAACGTTCTTGATTCAGTTTGGCGTTTAAATATTGGTTTTGATACATCTCATAGGAAAGCTCTGCTTGAGCTATGGCTAAATCTGTTTGCGCTAAAGCTGTATCAATCTCTTTTGAATCAATGCTGTAAAGCAAATCACCTTTTTTAACAATATCGCCCTCTTTGACACGCACTTCTTTAACATACCCCATATAACGGCTTGTGATGCTTTTTTCATTGTCTGAAATGACACTACCGCTTAAAGTTAATTCCGCTGCGTTTAGCATTAAACTACTCGCGCACAAGGCAATGGTTATTTTTACATGTAATGTCTTCACTTGGTTTCCTTCGCTGCTATTTTTTCTAATTCAAAAATAATGTCATTACGTGCATTTTGTACCTCTTTGAGTTTTAAAACAATACGTAATTCTTCAGACTGTTTCATCATAACGTCATTAATTGAGACAAGTTTTTGCTCATACCTTCCCGCATAATTTTCGTAAATCAAATGAGCCACTTCCACCTCTTTTTTGAGACTTGCGATTTCATATTCATGGCTTTGCATCTGTGTTTGCAACTGTTTTACATGTAAAGCCATACTCTTTTGTGCCAGCTGCAACTCTTGCGCGGCTTTTAGATTTTCAACGCGCGCTTTTTCATAACCTGCTTTATCGCTTCCACCGTTAAAAAAATTCCATTTGATTTGAACACCAGCGGTATAGGCGTCATGTTTAGCAAAGTCATTCATAAGCTTGTCATCACTGCTTCCGTATTGTGCAAATGCGCCCACTTGCGGAAGAAATGTGCTCTCTTGCAACACTATCTTCATTTTAGAAATTTCCACGCCTTGCTCTGCTTTTTTGATATCGAGATTGTTGGTTAAAATAGCATCACTATTCATATTCATATCAGGTGCTGCTTCATACGTTCCCTTAATCTCTGTGACAGGCTCATTAATGAGAAATGAAAGGTAATGATAGACCAGTGTCTGATTGGCTTTGGTTTGTGAAATCTGTCGTTCAACATCGGAAAGTCTTGCTTGCACCTCCAGCAAATCTACCCTTTTGGCATACCCTTCTTCCATCATCGCTTGCGTTGTTTTTTCCAATCGTGCAATATTTGAGGCAATAATATTCAAATTATACAAATAGGTTTTCAATAAAGAGAGCGTGTAGAAATTCTTTTTAACCTCTGAGACTTTTTGCAACGTGAGCTCTTCACGACTTAAAGTACTTAGGTAGTGTAAAGCCTGTGTTATTTTGCCATACTGTTCCAATTTGCCACCCGTATAAAGAGGAAGGTTATAAGAAAGTGTGGTTTGAAACAGATTGCGGTCTTTGGGATAATTAAGATCACTGGGTTGCGTATAAAAATCTGGACTTGACATATTCAACTGTTTAAATCCAAAATCCGCAAAGGTTGCTTCACGTGATTGCAGTTTAAAGCCAAACACACTTAAAGCATCATTGCTACGCAGAGCCAATTGCGTCAAATCTAAACTACCGTACGATTGTCCTACTGCTATTTGATGTTCTAAGTCTTTAATCTCTTCATCAAACTTAGCAATAGTGATCTCTTGATTATTTTCTTTGACTTTTTGTATAGCACTCTCTAAGGTCAATGGCTCTGCCCCAAAGCACACACCGAAGAGGATTAAACTCACCAAAACAATTTTCATGCACTATCCCTCTGTCAATTTTAATTCTGTTATAGTATAACAATATTATCAAAACTATAATATTTATTTATTTATTGAAAAGAATTAAGCACATGGTTTTAGCTAAAGATAATAAAATTTTACTTTTATAAGCCTAAAAACCATTTTTTCAGGGGGAAATAGAAGAAAACAAAGTTAATTAAATTTTACAAAAGTTAATCCAGAGGGAGAAATTACTCCTCTGAATTAACCAAATCGCTTCTTATAAAACGGCGTATTCAACCCATACACATGTTTCAATTTTATTCAGCTCAGCGATCATTTTTTTATCAATATCCGTATCAACCAAGATAACAGCCATCGCAAATTGATGCGCACCACGGCCTAATCTAAAGTCAGCGATGTTAATACCCTCTTTTGCCAAAATAGACGCAATATTGGCAATAACACCAGGGACGTCATTATTTTTGAAAATAATCATTTTGCCTTTTGGTTTGAAGTCAAATTTAAACCCATTGATACCAACAATGCGTTGTTCATCTTCACCAAAGACGGTTCCACTAATACTCACAACATCTTTTTCTGTCGTCAATGTTAGGGTTACTTTATTTTTATAACCGCTGGTGCTACTGACCGCCTCAAATTTACTTTCGATATTTTTCTCTTTTGCAACAAATTCAGCATTGACATAATTAATTTTATTGTCATTTGCTTCTTTGAGAGAACCTACAATGCCAAATGTCAATAAAGATTTGCCATAGGCTCCAATATCGCCTTCGAGTTCAAGTTTAATGGATTTAATAGCTGAACGATTTAACTGTGCTGCTAGAAAGCCCATTTTTTGAACAAGCTCTAAATAGGGCTCAACAGAAGCAGGCAAGTCTTCGGCTTTAATAGGAAGATTTAATGCATTCGGGTAACTAATACCGCGTGCCGCACTGATGGCATTTTCAGCAGCTTGCATCGCAATTTTTTCTTGAGATTCTAATGTATTGGCACCAAGGTGAGGTGTCACACAAATGTTTTCAAGGTCTAAAAGAGGATGACTGGTTGCGGGTTCTTTTGAAAATACATCTATACCTGCGAAAGCAATTTTGCCGCTTTTAAGATTATCAAAAAGTGCTTGTTCATTGTATAAACCACCACGTGCACAGTTAATTAAACGCACACCATCTTTCATTTTAGCGATTTCATCGTAAGAGATAATATTAATCGTTTCTTTGTTTTTTGGCGTATGAATAGTAATAAAATCACATTTTAAAATATCATCAAAATTCTCAGTGTATGTCATACCAAGGTCTGTTACTTTTGATGCTGAGATATAAGGGTCATACGCAATAACATCCATGCCAAACGCTTTAGCGCGGATAGCAACACGGCTACCAATATTACCAAAACCAATCACACCCAAACGTTTTTCGCATAACTCAATGCCATACCACTTTTCACGGTTCCATACACGTTCAATTTTTAAGTGATTATTGGCATTAACAAAGCTTCTTGCCGTTCCTAAAAGATGCGCCATCGTAAGTTCAACTGCCGCAATGGTATTGGCTGTTGGGACATTCATCGCAATGATACCACGTCTGCTACACCCATCTTGATCGACGTTATCCACGCCAACGCCTGCACGTACAATCGCTTTTAAATTCGTAGCGGCATTGAGGAACTTCTCATCAACATCTGTAGAACTACGCGTAATGGCAACATCACAGTCACCGATAATTTTTAAGAGTTCATCTTTAGGTAATTTAACAGCATCGACGACTTCAATATCTTTTTCAGCATGTAAAATCTGAAAACCTTTTTCATGAATTGCATCACATACAATGATTTTTTTCTTTTTCATAACCAAACCTCGACAATTTTTGATTTAATATCATACTTTTCAAGCTCCATAACAACTCTCTCTAGTTGCTTCTCGCTTTTTTCTTCGATGTAAATAATTGGGATTTTGCCCTCTTTGATAACCATATAAGGTAGATGCAAAGCGGTCAGTGTTTGTACAATACAAAAAAGTGAATATCGATCCGCTCGATCAATCATCAAACGAAACGATTTTGCTTTTTTACCGTTACTATCTTTTGCGCCGTACTGATCAATTTGCATAAAGAGTTCATTGACTGGAAAAATAAACTCTCTAGCATCCTTTTGTGCCATCTCTTTAATCCAAATGCGTTCTTGGGTATCTGGTTTGATTGTTGGTTTTCGAGGAGATTCGTACAAGGCAGTGTCATCTTTTATCTCCACTTTTTGGTCTAGAAGTTTATATAAGAAAAATCCTAAACCTATAAAGAGGAGTAAAAAAACACCACCCAGTACTTTTTTTTGCATAGTCTATTTCAATTGATCTTTTAAGATGTCTCCAAGCGTCATTTTTTCTTCTTTATTGATCTCTTTTAACGCTTCTCTTTCTTTAAGTTTTGAAAGGCGTCTTACAGAAAGGCGAATGCGATTTTTCTTATCATCAATAAATGTAATTGCCGCTTCAATTTCATCACCCACTTTAAGATCGGCTTCGTTCACTTGTCCTAAATCTTCTTTACGGATAAGTGCATCAACGTTTTCTTCCAATTCAACAAAAATACCAAACTCTTTAATATCTCTAATTTTACCATGAACAATGTCACCGTTTTCATGAGATTTTGCATATTTTTGGATTGGGCTGTCTTCAAGCTCTTTTTTGCTGAGTGAAATTTTTTCATTTTCAACATCAATTTTAACGATTTTTACTTCGACTTCAGTCCCTACATTGAAAAGTTCTTTACATTTATTGTTACGATCCCAAGAAGCATCTTCATTGTGAAGTAACCCTTCGATTCCTCCAATTTTGACAAATGCGCCAAAGTTTGTAATCGTCGTAATTTCACCTTTAACGATATCGCCGACTTTATATTTTTTCATAAATTCATCAAATGGTTTTGGAAGAACGTTTTTAAGTGATACGCGTAAACGTCTCTCTTTTGCATCAATTTCAATGACTTCTACATCAACCACTTGTCCCTCTTCGATGTAATCGCGTGGATGTTTGATGTTTTTATCCCATGAAATCTCAGAGATGTGAAGGAAACCTTCGATGTCATTACCAAGATCAACAAACGCACCGTATGGTTCAATGTTGCTGATGGTTACTTGGATTGAATCACCTGTTTCTAACTCATCTTTGATTTCATCCCAAGGATCAGGCATCGCTGCTTTAACAGAGAGAGAAAGATGTCGTTTGTCTTTATCATATTTGATTGCTTTAACAGGAATAACTTCACCTTCTTGATACAATGTTCCAGGATTGACAGGGCCTTTGTAGCTGATTTCGCTGTAATGCACTAACCCATCAATGCCACCAACATCTACAAACATACCGTATGTCGTAATTTTTTTAATCGTTCCTTCAACTACTTCATCGCGGTCAATGAGCTCTTGAACGATTTCTTTGCGTTTTTTGCGTTCATCGTCTAGGAATTTTTTACGAGAGATAATGATAGATTCTGTTTCATTATCGATTTTAATGACTTTCACTTTTAAACTTTTCCCAACAAGAGTGTTCATATCTTTGACAGCAGCTTGTGAGCGAGGAAGGAAAAATTCAATACCATCTTTGTTTTCAGCGATAAAACCACCTTTGTTTTTTCCAGTGATTTTGACATCAACAACCACGTCATCTTCTTCTTTAAAATCAACGATAAATGATTTAATTCTATCTTTACGAAGGGCCTTTTTGTGCGAAACCACTGGTCTTTCGTTTCTGAATCCTGTAATCACTACAGGGATTACATCACCTACTTTGCATGTTATGTTACCGCTTTCATCTGTCACTTCTGATGCATTAAGGCGTCCTTCTGACTTCTTACCCACATCCACTAAAATAACATCTTCTTTGATTGCTACCACAACACCATTGATCAGTGCGTCTCTCTCAGAATCTTTGAAAGACTCTTCCAACATCGCCGCAAAATCCATCTCCTCATGTTCGTCTACGGCGTCAGTATGAACAGCTTTGTTCGCCTCATTTACCATTTGCTACCCTTTTTATTGATTTTTGACACATTTAGCTACATGTAAACATGTAAAAGTTGCCTATTATACTTTAATTTCGCTTATTTTGCCAACTATTTTTTCAATAATCCAATCTGGCGTAGATGCACCCGCTGTCACACCGCAAAGTTTTTTTCCACTAAACCATGAAGGATCAAGATCTTTTTCACTTTCCACTAAAAAACTATCTTCACAATACTCTTTACAAATGCTGTGCAGTTGTTTGGTATTGGAAGAATTTTTGCCGCCAATCACAATGACGACATCTGATTCTTTTGCCAGTTCACGTGCGGCATCTTGGTTTTCAAACGTTGCATTGCAAATCGTATTAAAAACGCGTACTTCTTTATAGCGTGTCTCTAAATAGTTGGTGATATCTAAAAACTCATTGATTTTACGGGTTGTTTGAGAAACCACGGCAATTTTATTGCCTTTAAATTTAATTTTTTCTAATTCAGCAACACTTTGAACCACATAAGCGCCATGAATTGCATAGCTCTCTACCCCTTTGACTTCTGGATGATCCGCATCGCCAAAAATGACAATTTCATACCCTTCCATGCTCATTTTCTCACAAATTTCTTGTGGCTTAGTGACATAAGGGCATGTTGCATTAATGACTTGAACATCGCTGGCAAGCAATGTTTCTAAATCTTTTTTAGGAATACCATGTGTTCTGATAATCGCGCGCTCAACACCGTTTGCTTCAGAGATGTCATGCAGTGTTTTCACGTTAAAATTTTCTTTTAAACGATTTATCTCTTCGTTATTGTGAATCAAGGGTCCAATTGTCGATGCATTTTGCGTGTTCTCGGCAATTTTAATTGCACGTTTTACACCAAAACAAAAGCCATAACTCGTTGCTAATTTAATCTGCATGCGTAATAGTTCCTATCGCTGAGAGCAATTCAACAAAATTGGGGAAAGAGGTATTAATACACTCAGTATCTTCAATTTTCATCGTCGTTTTAGTGCCGGCAATCGCAAAACTCATCGCAATTCTATGGTCACCAAAACTATTAATGGTGGCACTTTTAAGTGTTCCGCCACTGACTTCATAGCCATCCTCAAACTCGTTTACTTCAATGCCGCATAAGCGGAGATTTTTCACCACACTTGCGATGCGGTCACTCTCTTTAACGCGCAATTCACTGGCGTTTTTAACCAAACTCTTACCTTTTGCACAAGCAAAAGCAATTGAGAGAGCGGGAAGCTCATCGATAAGCCAGGAGATATTTTCAGAAACTTCAACTCCCTGTAATGCTTTGCCGATAATCACGATATCACCGACACTTTCATACAGGCTCTCTTTCTCAATAAACTGAACCAAAGCTCCCATGCGCTCAAGCACTTTATAAGCTTCAATGCGTGTAGGATTTAAAAGCATATTGTGTAATGTGACTTTACTTCCTTCATTAATAGCAGCAGCAACAGCAAAGAAAAAGCCGCTGGAGGGATCACTAGGAACCGTTATATGAAGAGGGTTAAGCGGTTTTGTTTGAGGATGAATCGTTACATGTAATCCTTCAGAAACAACATTGGCACCCATCCCGCGAAGCATACGTTCACTATGGTCACGACTGAGTTCTGGCTCACGAAAAGTCGAAATGCCCTCTGCCTGAAGTGCCGCTAAAATAAGGGCACTTTTCACTTGTGCAGAGGCTATTTTACTCTCATAATGAAATGCATTAAGCTTCTCCCCTCGAATACCAAGAGGTGCATAATTGCCATGATTTCTGCCATCAATTTTTGCACCTATCTCGCGTAAAGGGTCAGCGACACGGCGCATTGGACGCGAACACAAATATTTATCGCCGTAAAGGACAAAGAAGCCTTGGCAGCTTGAGAGAAAGCCCATTAAAAGACGTATAGCCGTACCTGAATTGCCACAATCAAGAATCAATGGAGGCTCAACAATATGCTCGGGCGGGGTGATGGTTAATGTACCATCGTCGGCTTTTTCAACATGTGCACCTAATGACTGCACAATGTTCAACGTGCACAGTGTATCTTCAGCTGGCAGATAATTTCTCACAATAGAGGGTTGATTGCTTAGAAGAGAGAAAATCGCACAACGATGAGAAATGGACTTATCGCTGGCGATTTTATCGGTTGTAAACTCGAAAGAGGCTTTTGGGTTTACATGTAAAGTTTTCATCGGATGCTAATTCCAAATCTTTCATGAAGTTTCGCCAGCAAATCTTCGATCATACTGGCTATTTCAGCCTCTTCAAATGTCTTATCCATGGATTGAAATTGTAAATTTAATGTCAAACTGACTTTATCGCCCAAACTTTCATGAACATAACGATCAATCACTGAAAACTTGACCAAGCTTTGAGGCGCAATGGACTTGATAAAAGCTTCCAAGGTTGAATACGACATAGAACCATCGACCAACAAACTTAAATCGCGTGAAGTCGAAGGAAGCTTTGAATACTCTTTCGCATACTTATGACGATACGATAATGCATCAAAATTAAGTTCACAAATATAGGTTCGTGCTAAATCTAACTCTTTTTCAACTTGAATATTGACACGTGCCATATACCCAGCCTCAACACCTTCAATCATCACACACGCTACTTCATAAGGGCTGCTTAGGACATTTGGCGTTGTCAGAGGGACTAATGTAAAGTTTCCTAAAACACTTTGGACTTTACTGGCAAAAGCAAAAAAATCAATTTCACTTGGTTTTCCATGATTGGCAATCTCCGCGATACCATTTTCACCACTAAAAACAAAAGCGATTTTGCGGGTCTCGTTGCGTTCTTGGTCAAATACACTTCCTATTTCAAAAAGAGGAACACGTTTTTTACCAATTTTTAAATTATTCGATACCGCCGTTAAAATGTTTGGCACCAACGAACTACGCAATGTGTTAAGCTCACTGGTAATGGGATTAGCAACATCGAGTGCTTCATTTAAAAGAGGTAGTCCAAATTTTTGAACCTTGTTGCTATCATCGAAAACAAAGTGCAGTGTTTCAAAAAAGCCAGCTGCAACGGCGCGGTGTCGATACATTTGGCGCTTTTTAAAATTAACATACGGTTTATTAATACGAAGTTGCTCTGCCAAAACATATGGCTTTGATGTAATATTATCAATACCAACAATACGAACAATCTCTTCACAAATATCTTGCGTATTGAGAATATCGGGTCTGAATTGTGGAATTTTAACGTTAATAACATCTTGTTCAAAGGCAAAATTAACACCAAATCCAAGCTTTTTAAGGATTTTTATAACAACATTTTTAGCAATCTCTTCGCCAATCATTTCGGTCAAGTCATTTTGGTGAATATTAATAATTTTTTCTTCGAAATCTTGCGTAATTTGTTGCGCATCCGCATAAGGCATAATGGATGAACGCTTTGAGAGAATTTTAAGAAAATAACCCAATCCAAACGCCAAATTTGGCTCACTGCCTCGTGAAGAACGGTACAGATGTTTATCGGCTCCCAATTTCTTATTGGCACTTTTTTCTGCAATAATTCCAGGATGTGTATAATTGGCCTCGATGATAATACGCTCATCCATAGCACTTGCTCTGCATTCTGGCATTTGTGCAATACCGGCAATTGCTATTTTCTGACCTTGTGCAAAAATGGCATCAAGCCCATTTTCATCTTTAGCTATCGTAATTTTTGCTTTTTCATCTTTAGCACCAAAACATGTCTGATTATAAGCACGAAGTAAAACGCCTGTCACATACGTTGAATATTCCAAAAGCTTCGCTAAAAGACACGTTGTTTCAACTTCCGCAAATCCCAAACGGAGTTCTACCAAAAGCGGTACTTGAATCTCTTTATTATCAAAGACTTTGTACATATATGAGCCATCCAAAGCTTCACTGCCATGGACTTGAAGCACTCTTCCAACACCGGGTTGATTTTCTTCTTCCTCTTTATGTGGAATATTTTTGACTTCAAGATCAAAATAGACGCTTAAATCACGTGCAACACCATAAACACTTTGACAATCACCTCTATTTGGCGTGAGTCCTATTTCGATAATATCATCATTGATTAAAGGGTATTCGCTTAACGGTTTACCAAGACTTAACGTACCAATGCTTTCATCTAAAATCATAATGCCGTCATTGATTTTCGGCAAGCCTAATTCTGTAGAAGAGCAGATCATACCACATGATTCAACATCACGAAGTTTTGCTTTTTTAATTTTAAGACCGCCAGGAAGTTCAGCACCAATAAGCGCTACGGCTACCATCTGACCTGCAGCGACATTTTTAGCACCACAAACAATTTGTTGAATACTCTCTCCTACATTGACTTGACAAACATTGAGCTTATCCGCATTAGGATGTTTTTCACACGAAACAACCTGTCCTACAACTACATGTGCAGGAATACGAATTTGATGTATACCATCCACTTCTAAGCCAATGGCATTCAGTGCTATCGAAATTTTATCAGTCTCAACGGCATTAATATCAATCCATTCATTTAACCATTGCTTTGTTACTATCATCTAAATTGCTCCAATAATCTCAAGTCGCCCTCAAATAATGAGCGCAAATCTGGTATTTGATGTAAAAGCATGGCAAAACGCTCAACACCGAGTCCAAATGCATAGCCACTCACATCTTTATACCCAACGGCTTTAAAAACATTTGGATCAACTACGCCGCATCCCAATACTTCAAGCCATCCTGTATGCGAACAGACACGGCAACCTTTCCCTTTACAGAAGATACAACTAATATCTGCTTCTGCACTAGGCTCCGTAAAGGGAAAGAAGCTAGGACGAAATCGTACTTTAACATCCCCAAACATATATTTTAAAAAATCTTCTAATATAAATTTTAAATTTGCAAAGGAAACTTTTCCGGCTTTATCAACCACTAAACCTTCAACTTGATGAAACATCGGTGTATGAGTAATATCAAAATCACGTCTAAACACTGCACCTGGACAAATCATACGAATCGGTGCACTTTGTTTTAGCATCGTTCTAATTTGAACGGGAGAGGTGTGGGTTCTAAGCAACATCGAATCTTTAAAATAAAACGTATCTTGCATATCACGCGCAGGGTGATATTTAGGAAGATTCAGTGCTTCAAAATTGTGAAAATCATCTTCAACCAATGGACCTTCTTCGATAGAAAAATTCATGCTTACAAAATATTCAATAATTTTGTCCATTGTTTCCATAACAGGATGCAAAGCACCCGCTGGGCTCTCTTGATTGAACAGGGTTACATCGACGCTACTTTTTTTCATCTCTGCTTCAATCATCACTGCTTCAAGGGCACTTTTTTTGTTATTTAAAAGCTCTAAAAATTGTTCTTTATCATTGTTTAGATTTTGAGCAAACTCTTTTTTTGCATCACCATCAAGCTTTTTTAGCGCTTCAAACTGTGCAGCAAAATATCCTTTCTTGCCAAAAAGAGAAACCCTCAATTTATCTAATTCAATAAGCGAATTGCAAGATGCAATCGCATTTTCCATCTCTTTCAAAGGTATACCTTTCATCAAAGTCTATTAGGACGTCTATTTTAGTGAAACTTTAATTATAAAAGGTTAAAATCCTCTAAAAACAAGGAGAAGGCTATGACAATCTTCAGCAAAATCGTAAGTGGTGAGATCCCTTGCAACAAAGTTTTAGAAAATGAGGATTTTTTAGCGTTTCATGACATTAACCCTAAAGCACCCATTCATATCTTGATTATTCCTAAAGTTGAATACACCTGCTTCCAAGAAGTGGATCCTGCTATTATGGTAGGTTTAACACAGTTTGTACAAAGTGTTGCGAAGCTTTTAGGGCTGGATGCTAGTGGTTATCGTTTGATTACGAATAATGGTGTCGATGGGGGTCAAGAAGTCTTTCATTTACACTTCCACCTTTTAGGCGGTGCCAAACTTTCATGGGATCATCTTGCGGATAGCGATACTCGCAAATTTTTATAAAACTCTATATCAGAGGGATGAAAATCCCTCTTTTTAGCGTTACTTTCTCTCACTCATCCACGTTTCAAAAATCTTAATCTGCTGGCAAGTGGAAGCTGTTGATGTCCCCCCTTGTGACGTTCTTGCGTTCATCGAATGTGTTAAATTGAGATATTCACTCACATCTTCGCCAATTCTGTCATCTACTTTTTGAAGTTCTTTTGCACTAAGAACGCTTAAATCCATTCCTAAACTCTCAGCATGTGCTACGGCACGACCCGTAATAAAATGTGCTTCTCGGAAAGGAATATTGCACTTTTGTACCAAATAATCCGCCAAATCCGTTGCACTTAAATGTCCGACTTCGCAGGCTTGACGCATTTTATTGGTATTGATGGTCATCGTACGCACCGCTTCTTTAAGAATATTCAGTGACATAAAGACTGTCTCAACACTATCAAAAACACCCTCTTTATCCTCTTGCATATCTTTGTTATAGGCTAAAGGAAGACCTTTAAGCACGGTAAGCAAGGAGATGAGATTTCCATTGACGCGTCCTGTTTTTCCTCGTAAAAGCTCTGGGACGTCAGGGTTTTTCTTTTGAGGCATGATAGAACTTCCGGTAGAATACTCATCACTTAATGTCACAAATTTAAATTCATAGCTTGACCATAAGATTAACTCTTCTGCAAAACGTGAGACATGCATCATAATCGTTGAGATATTAAATAAAATTTCTAACGCAAAATCACGATCACTCACGGTATCTAAACAATTAACACTCACGCTTTCAAAACCAAGGAGTTTTGCAACATATTCTCGGTCAATATTGTGTGGCGTTCCTGCAAGTGCCGCACAGCCAAGTGGTAGCACATTATTGCGTTGATAAGAACTCTCAAGTCGTTCAATATCACGTTTAAACATCGAAACGTATGCGAGAAGATGAAATGCTAAATTGATGGGTTGTGCGTGTTGTAGATGCGTCATACCAGGCAAAAGTGTCGTCGTATGCTCTTTGGCAATGCTCATTAAGACCGTGATAACGTCTTCTAAAACATGGACAATGACTTTAGTTTGTTTTTGAACGTACAATCTAAAATCAACCGCCACTTGATCGTTGCGGCTACGCGCTGTATGTAAACGCTTTCCAGCCTCACCAATTAACTCAATCAAACGTGTTTCTACGGACATATGAATATCTTCATGTGCAATATCGAAAACAAAATTGCCTTCATCTATCTCATGTTTAATTTGCAATAACCCCGTTGCAATTTGATCGGCTTCGTCTTGGGTAAGTATCCCTTGTTTTGCGAGCATCGTCGCATGAGCCATTGAGCCTTTGATATCTTCTTCATACAGTTTTCGATCAAAAGGCAATGAAGCATTAAATTCATCTAACAGTTGTGCACCACTTTTGGCAAATCTGCCAGACCATAGCTTTGACATAAAGTCTCTCCTTGAAAAAAAGCGTAAAGAGGCACAATGCCTCTTTACATGTAAAGTTAAAATTAGAGTTTTGGACCAGCGTTTGAGAAATCTGAATCTGGTGTAATGTATTTTTTGAAGTTTTCGATGAACATTTCTGCTAGTTCATCGCGCGTTGCATCATACAAGCTTTTATCAATCCATGTATTGACTGGATTTAAAATTTCTGTTGGAACTCCTGCTAGGCATTTAGGGACTTCGATATTAAAGACAGGGATTTTTTCAAAATCGCAATCATTAATACTACCATCTAAAATAGCGTTAATACACGCGCGGGTTGCTTTAATACTCATACGTTTACCCACACCATAGCTTCCGCCACTCCAGCCAGTATTAACTAAATAAACATCCACATTGTGTTTTGCAATTTTTTCACCCAAAAGCTTAGCATAAACAGTTGGATGAAGAGGTAAAAATGCCTCACCAAAACATGCGCTAAAGGTTGCAACAGGTTCGGTAATGCCACGTTCTGTTCCTGCAACTTTTGCCGTATAACCACTCAAGAAATAGTACATTGCTTGTTCTTTTGTGAGTTTTGAAACAGGAGGTAAAACACCAAAAGCGTCCGCACTTAAGAAAATAATCTTTTTTGGATGTCCTGCTTGAAGTGAAGTTTCATGGTTGTCAATGTGGTAAATGGGGTAAGAAACACGCGTATTCTCTGTTTTAGAAGCATCCGCATAGTCTACAACACCTTTTTCATCAATGACAACATTTTCTAAAAGAGCGTCTTTTTTAATAGCACCAAAAATTTCTGGTTCGCTACTTGGGTCAAGATTGATACATTTGGCATAACATCCACCTTCAAAATTGAAGATACCTTCATCGTCCCAGCCGTGCTCATCATCGCCAATCAATTTTCGCTTAGGGTCGGTTGAAAGTGTTGTTTTTCCGGTACCAGAAAGTCCAAAAAATAGAGCAGTATCTCCTTTTGCGCCCACGTTAGCAGAACAATGCATGGAGAGTTTACCCTCTAATGGTAACCAGTAATTCATCATAGAGAAGATACCTTTTTTAATCTCGCCACCGTACCATGTACCACCAATAATAGCAATATTCTCTTCGACATTAAACACAACAAAAACATCAGAATGAAGCTCATGTTTTTTATAGTCATCATTAACAATTTTACATGCATTGTAGAGAACAAAATCAGGCTTAAAAGAGGCGAGTTCTTCGTCGCTTGGGCGAATAAACATGTTTTTTACGAAATGCGCTTGCCACGCAATCTCTGTTACAACACGAATACTTTTACGGCTTTCTAAACTGCCACCACTGTACGCATCTTGAATATAAATGTCTTTACCAGAGAGTTGCTTTTTGACTTTGTCAAAAAGTTCATCAAACACTTCTTTACTAACCTTGTGGTTCATCTTGCCCCAAGAAATGTACTTATTAGAAGGTTCTTGATCGACAAAATATTTATCTTTTGGGCTACGACCTGTAAAAATACCTGTATCTACACTGAAGGTACCATTATGGGTAAGGCGGCCTTCATTATTTTTCACTTCATGTTCCAATAATTCATCATAGCCTAAATTGTAGTAAATCTTGCCCATATTGGTTAATCCCAACTTTTCTACTTCATTAATCTTCGACATAACTTTTGTATCCTCAAAAACGTTTATTTAAAAATGGAAAGCAACACACCTGCTGCAACCGCAGAGCCAATGACACCTGCAACATTTGGACCCATCGCATGCATTAAGAGCATATTCGTAGGGTCTTCTTTCATACCTTCTTTATTTGAAACCCTCGCTGCCATTGGTACAGCACTTACACCTGCTGATCCAATCAACGGATTCACTTTATGTTTACTAAATTTATTCATAATTTTTGCCATAATCACACCGCCAGCAGTACCCGTAGCAAAAGCGGCCAAACCAAGCACCAAAATTCCTAACGTTTCAGGAACTAAAAATTTTTCTGCGGCTAATTTTGAGCCAACAGAAAGACCAAGAAAGATGGTAACAATATTAATTAAAGCATTTTCCATTGTGTCAGAAAGTCTTTTGACAACACCTGATTCACGCGCTAAATTACCAAAGGAGAGTGCACCAATCAGTGGCGTTGCGTCTGGTAAAATTAAAATACATAACACCATAATAGAAATAGGAAAAATAATTTTTTCGAGTTTTGAAACTTCACGAAGCTGTTCCATTTTAATTTGGCGTTCAGCTTTTGTTGTGAGTGCACGCATAATAGGCGGCTGAATAATAGGAACAAGTGCCATATAAGAATAAGCAGCTACTGCAATAGCACCCAATAAGTCAGGTGCGAGTCTTGTTGCCACGAAAATCGATGTAGGGCCATCCGCACCACCAATAATACCGATAGCACATGCATCTTTCAATGAAAAATTAATAATACCCGTATATTCGGTTAAAACAGCCGCACCTACAATGGTTCCAAAAATACCAAGTTGTGCCGCACCACCTAAAAGAGCCGTTTTGGGATTGGCCAAAAGAGGTCCAAAATCCGTCATCGCTCCAACACCCATAAAAATGAGTAACGGGAAGAGTCCCGAGCTAATTCCCATATTAAATAATATTCCTAAAAACCCTTCAGGTCCGGCAATGTCTGCCACAGGAATATTAGCTAAGAATCCGCCAAAGGCGATAGGAATTAATAACAGCGGTTCAAATCCTTTAGAAATGGCCAGATAAAAAAGTAAAAAGCAGATGGCCATCATAATAACGCGACCCGCCCCTTGGTTGAATTTAGAAACAGGAATACCATGTGACATCAATCCCTCTTGGGGATTGATCATCGCATTGATACCTGTTGATTCGTACAATGAACCAAAAAGCTCTGCTACACTTTTAGATTTATAATCTTGGTTTAAATTTTCCTTAGCGACATCACTGGCATTGAGCGTTGTTGCAAATGTCATGAGACCCAAAAAAAACATGATAGATAAAATATATTTCTTCATGCGGCTCCTTCTCAAAGAATGACAAGGACTTGGCCATTAACTACCGTATCACCTTGTTTGACTTTAACCATACTCACGATACCATCTTGTGGTGCCGCAACTTCAATTTCCATCTTCATCGCTTCAATTACGATGACCGGCTGACCTTTTGCAACACGATCACCTGCATTGACAAGCACTTTGAAAATAGAGCCTGGCAAGCCAGCTTTAATTTCTAATCCATTTGAAGATGATGCAGTGGTAGCAGTCGTTGAAGAAGTTTCTGCAAAGCCTTCTTCGCAACCTTCTTGCACCTCAATATCGTAAATCTCACCATTGACCAAAAGAACACTACTGTTTTCTTCTGATTTGACGTGATATTTTTGACCATTGACCGTCACGGTATATTCATTTCCACCAAGAGCGACCACTTCTTCTTTAGCTGGGCTGATTTTTCTTACATTAATTTTTGCTTCACCTTTTAAGAACGCAACACCTTTTTCTTTACATGCGGCTGCAATAAAGAGGTTTTCGTCGGTAACAGGAATGTTTTCTTTTTCGAGAGTTTGTTTTACATGTAAAAGTGATTTTGCGTCATCTTCGTCTGCAAGGTCCATCGCATTGCGTGTAGTTGGTGCTAATTTAAGCTGTGCGCTTGCAAGAGCAACAACATCGCTATCAGGGGTAACGGGTGTTTTACCAAAATAGCCCAAGACCATTTTGCCATAACCATCCGCAATTTTTTTCCATGGTCCAAACATAACGTTATTAAATGCTTGTTGGAAATAAAATTGTGAAACAGGTGTGACGCTAGTACCGTAACCACCTTTTTCAACCACTTCACGCATTGCTTTAATGACTTCTGGAAATTTATGAAGGATATTGTTATCGCGTAACATTTGAGTATTGGCTGTTAAAGCACCGCCTGGCATTGGGGAGAAAGGAATAAGAGGAGAAACTTGTACCGCTTCTGGTGGCATGAAATAATCTTTTAAACAATCTTGAAGCACTTCTTCATACGTTAGAATCTTCTCAAGGTCTAATCCGCCAAGGTCAAATGCTTTACCTTTTGTCGCATGAAGCATCGTTAAAATGTCAGGTTGAGAAGTCCCGCCACTTACAGGTGATGCCGCAAGGTCAATACCATCGATACCTGCTTCAAGTGCTGCTAAATAACACGCAACACTGACACCGGCTGTCTCATGCGTATGCAGGCGTAAATGTGTTCCTTCTGGAACAAGTTTGCGTGCCATTTTAATCGTTTCAAACACTTTTTGAGGACTTGAAGTACCGCTAGCATCTTTGAAACAAATACTGTGATACGGAATACCTGAATCCAAAATAGCACGCAATGTTTTCTCATAAAATGCTACATCATGCGCACCCACACAATGAGGAGGTAAATCCATCATTGTCACAACAATTTCATGTTTCAAGCCATGATGAACAATACGCTCTCCACTGTATTTAAGATTTTCGACATCGTTGAGTGCATCAAAGTTACGGATGGTTGTTGTACCGTGTTTTTTAAACATTTTTGCATGCAAGTCAATCAAATCACGATTGCCAGTATCGAGCATAACGGTATTAACGCCACGCGCCAATGTTTGAAGATTTGCATCAGGACCTGCAATTTCACGAAATTTATCCATCATGGTAAAAGCATCTTCATTCAAATAAAAATACAAACTTTGAAAACGTGCTCCTCCACCAAATTCAAAATGACTAATGCCTGCCTCACGTGCTGCGGCCACTGCAGGAAGAAAATCATCCATTAAAACGCGTCCGCCAAAAACTGATTGAAACCCATCTCTAAACGTCGTATCCATCACATCGATGTATTTTTTAGCCATTTTACTTTGCCCTTTTTTTATTTTGATTGATTGTGTGATTTAAGAGAGGCAGCGATTGCTGCAACAACTGAGAAGTTATTCTTTTTTGATACTTCTGGACTGGCATAGCCAGTTGCTGTTAGTGTTTCCTCTTTTGGAGGAAAATACTTCATAATGATTTTAGCCTGAATGTTAAGAACAACCACCATCAATGCTAAAAACATGAATACCGTGGACATACCAAGAACCAAGAATTTCAAGGTCTCCACTATCAAGTTAACTTCCATAGACGCAACCCTTTAAGTTTAAATTTAACTAAAAACAATAGCCCAAATTTTTGTATTTTATCATTTCTTTTATTAAATCAAACTCAGAGAGAAAGAGAGAAGAGAGGAAAAATCTAGAGTACATCCACCTATAAAATAGAGATGGATGTACTGTGATTATAAAGTTGTTTTTATACTGTTACGAGATGCAGCGTTCAACTAAATAAAAGATAGAGCGGTAATCCAACCCACTCTCTTCGCTCAAGCCGATTTCACATGTTTTACTGGTCGAAAATGCTAATTTTGTATCGGCAGGGATAGAAGATTTAAGATGGCGAAGCGCTGATTTGTTCAGTTCTGGAAACGTGAAACCACGATCTCCTGCAAATCCACAGCACGTAATATCCGCAGGAATCGTTACTTTTGAACTGCACATACGCGCTATTTTTTCAAACTTCTCAGCAAGCCCTGTTTTTCGCGTACTGCATGTCGTATGAATTACAATTGGCTCATCAATTTGTTTAAACGTTACACGACCCACTAAATACTCTAAGATGAATTCAACGGTATCATGAACTTTCAGCTCATCTCCAAAATTCTGTGCCATTGTCTTGCTACAAGGACTCATATCGCATAAAATGGGGTATTTTCCATTTTCACTGGCATGCTTAAGCGCCTCTTTAAGCTCATCTGATTTTTGCTTACCTTCTGTAACATACCCTTTACTTGAGAAAGGCATACCACAACAAAGATTATCAATCTTTTGTGGGATAATAACATCGTAACCCGCTTTTTCCAAAATATCAATAATGACAACATCGAGTGTTCTCTCACCATTTTTCTCTTTTGGGTTCGCCATTGTTCTGTTAATACAAGACGAGAAATAAACGACTTTATCTTGCGAATTTTTATTTTTCAAAACAGGCTTAAATGCTCTACCAGAAGGCAAACTGGCTGACCATAAGGGGAGTTTATTGGCGGTAATACTTCGAAGTCCTTGACTCATGCCTTTCATCACGCTATCGGGTATCAGCGCGTTCACACCTTTGACTGCACTCAATGCAACACGTCCTGTACTTAAAACGCCTTCGTAATGATTGGCGATAAAACCTGCGACACTGTGTCCTAAAGCACCAATTTGTTTGGAGCGCAATTTTTTTGTAAGTGAGCCTGTATCAATTCCAACAGGACACAATAAAGAACAAAGTGAACAGGTTGCGCACGTTTCTACACCATCGTATTGGTACAAGGCTTTGAGTTCATTCAGTGCTTCAACATCATTTTGTTGCTCGAGTGTCGTCATATAGCGATTTGCAACGATGCGTTGGCGAGGAGTCAGCGTTAAAAAATTGGATGGACAAGCAGGTTCACAAAAACCACACTCAATACATTTATCGATATACGCATCTGTCGCTGGCATTGATTTAAAATTTTTCAAATGCGCTTTAGGGTCTGCATTGATGATAACGCCAGGGTTAATAAGCCCTTTGGGATCAAAAATCGCCTTAATCTCTTGCATAAGACTATACGCTTCTTGACCCCATTCTAACTCAACAAACGGAGCCATATTGCGCCCTGTTCCATGCTCTGCTTTCAAGCTTCCTTGATATTTTGTCGCAACTTGTTCTGCCACTTCTTGCATAAATGCTTCATAACGTTTGACCTCAGCCTCATCATCGAAAGCTTGCGTAAAGACAAAGTGTAAGTTGCCATCAAGGGCATGTCCAAAAATAATCGCTTCGTTATATCCATACTTGACAAATAACGCTTGTAACTCTAATGTTGCATCTGCAAGCGATTCAATAGGATAAGCCACATCTTCAATAATAACCGTTGTACCACTTTCACGCACAGCACCCACAGCCGGAAAAAGTCCTTTACGAATTTTCCAATATTTGGTGTATTCATACACATCTTTCGTAAAATGCAATGGAAGCTCAGGTTCGATATGTGCTAGTTTTTCAAGAATGATTGCGATATTGTTCTCTAAAAGCTCATCATTAGCGGCTCTACTCTCAACTAAGACCGCTGTAGCCGTAGGACTTAGCGTCTTAAGAAACGTTGGCATCCCTTCTTTGTCTTCAACGCTTTTAAGTCCCGCTCTATCCATCATTTCAGCGGCAGCGACATTCTCTTTGCATTGTGTTTTTAAAACGATGACAGCATCACAGGCATCTTTGATGGTTTTAAAAATCATCAAAGCGCTGGCTTTGTCTTTGTATTCAGGAACGGTTTTAAAGGTGATTTCTTTGATAAAACCAAGGGTCCCTTCACTACCAATCATTAAATGTGAAATAACATCAATAGGGTCTTCAAAATCGACTAATGCGTTGAGGCTATACCCACAAGTGTTTTTAATTTTGAATTTGCGAACAATTTTTTCATAAAGTTCAGGCGTATTTTTTGCACGTTTAGCCAAAGCATCAATACGTTCAATTAAAGATGCATGCGATGCTTGAAATGCTGCAATGCTCTCTTTAGAAGCGGTATCCAGCTCGCTACCATCATGAAAAATGATTTTCATAGACTCTAAGGTTTTATAGGAGTTATCGGTTGTTCCACAGCACATACCACTCGCATTATTGGCTGCAATTCCGCCAATCATCGCTGAACCGATACTTGCAGGGTCAGGACCTATTTTTTTACCATACGGAAGTAAATAAGCGTTTGCATCCGCGCCCACAACAGAAGGTTGCAATGTGATGTGACTGATGTCGGCATTAACGTTGATTTTTTTCCAATCGCGAGAGGTGACAAGTAAAATCGAATCCGTAATGGCTTGTCCCGATAAGCTCGTACCTGCAGCTCTGAAAACAACGGGTAGGTTCAAAGAAGAGGACGTTTTTAAAATGCGACTGACTTCATCCGCATTATTAACCCAAACGACAACCTTTGGAATTAAGCGATAAAATGAAGCATCCGTACCATAAGCAATCGTATGCAATGGATCCGTAAAAATACGTGATTCTGGAATAAAATTGATGATTTCATTATAGAAATCAAGATAGTTACCACTCAGTGTCATCGAGTATCCTTCTGTGAATTTTCTTTAGTCTAACAAGAAGGTATAAAAAACATATGATATTTTAAGAAAATCTTTTTTACATGTAAAAAAAAAGTAAAAAAGTTACACGTTTTACATGTAACTTTTTTTGAAGTGAAAATCACTATTTTAGCATCATCTCTACACCATAAAATTCTGGATAAATGGCAAACATAGCTAAGACTAAAATTTGTAAAAGAATAAAGGGTACAACCCCTTTATAAATGTGCAAAGTCGTTACATTTGGAGGGGCAACTCCTCTTAAATAAAAGAGGCTAAATCCAAAAGGAGGCGTTAAAAACGACGTTTGCAGATTGAGTGCAATAAGCAATGCGTACCACACAGGATTGAAACCTAACCCCTCAGCAATCGGCGCTAGAATAGGGACAATAATATAGGAAATTTCCACAAAATCAATAAAAAACCCTAATGTCATAATTGCAAGCATCGACACAACAATAAATCCCCATTTATCCCCAGGCAAATTACGCATAATCTCTTCAATGATTTCATCGCCGCCGGTATAAGAAAAGACCATCGAAAAAGCAGTTGCGCCAATTAAAATTGCAAAAACCATCGCCGTTGCGCGCACTGTTTCTAACGAAGCTTCATGAATCATTTTAAACGAAAACGATTTGTATATCCAGGCTAAGAACATAGCACCGATACACCCTACCGCGGATGATTCTGTAGGTGTAGCAATTCCTTCAAAGATAGAGCCAAGGACGAGCATAATTAAGATGAGCGGTGGTAAAATTGCTTTAAGGGCAATCCAAATCTGTTGTAATTTACCTGCTGTCATTTCATTTTTTGGAATGGCAGGTGCCATATCTTTATTCAGATATGAAACAATGGCAATATAGATAATATAAACGGCTACGAGTGTTAATCCAGGCCAAAAAGCACCTTCAAAAAGATCGCCCACAGGCTGTTGGAAAACGTCACCCAAAATAATTAAAACAACCGATGGTGGAATAATTTGACCTAACGTTCCTGACGCACAAATCGTGCCGCATGCCAATGATTTTGAATAGTTGTATTTCATCATTACGGGTAATGAAATAACACCCATCGCGACAACACTTGCACCTACAACACCTGTTGAAGCAGCCAAAAGTGCACCAACCAAAACCGTACTGATAGCAAGTCCACCACGAATTTCACCAAACAAAAATCCCATAGCTTCGAGCAATCTCTCTGCTAATCTTGATTTTTGCAAAATAATACCCATTAAAATAAACATTGGTACAGCGATAAGAATCGTATTGTTCATAATGGCCCAAATACGATGCGGCATAAACGCAAACATATTAGAACCAATTTCCAAACCTTCTATTAAAGTACCACCATCGCCTAAAGATTCAACGACACCTGCTATCAAACCAAAAATAACCGAAACTGCGCCAAACGTAAAAGCGACAGGAAATCCAATCAGTAGCATGAGCATACCGACGAAGAACATAATGATTCCGATCATATGATATTCTCCTTATGCTCTTCACTCTTATGAATACCACGATAAACATTGACATTTTTAATGACAAATCCTGTAGCAATAAAAATAAGCAACCAAAAGGACAAAGGAATAAACGCTTTAAGAATCCAACGATGGGTTAATCCACCTGGGTCACCACTGATTTCATGCGTATTAAATGACTCCATAACAAATCCAACAGAGCCCAAGGCGACCAATAAGGCAATCGGTGTAATGAAAAGAAATGCCCCGATGATATTGACCAATGCTTTCTTTTTATCACTCCATTTTGCATACAACACATCAACGCGAACGTGTGAATCTTCTTTGAGGGCATAAGACATACCGAGTAAAATAATGACAGAGAAAAGATGCCATTCCATCTCTTGCAATGCAATAGAGCCACTTTTAAAAAGATAACGCATAAAAACATCGTAAAAGATGTTAAGCATCATCGCTATCATTAGAAATGAGCAGAGATGCCCAATAGCGTCACTGATCATGTCAAACCATTTTTCAAGCTTAACAAGCATAAAAATCCTTTGTATATAAATGCGAAAAGACAACTAAATACGCTAGACGTACTTAATTGTCTTTTAGAATTATAGTGTATTGCCCTTTAAAAAAAGGACAATACACTATTGTGTCTATTGATTATCTCGGATATAAGCATACTCACCAATCAGCGTCCATGCGCGCGCTTTTTTCATATACGCTTGTTGTGACTCAACAATCTCTTTAAACTCAGGACTCTTCTCAGATTCTTCCTTGACAAGTTCTGCATTTGCTTGACGCATCGCATCCATTACAGGTTTTGGAAACGTCTTAATCTTGATATTGGGATATTCGGTTTGAATTTTTGACCAAGCCGTTGCACTCATATCAATATTTTGAATCAACATATCGTATGCAGCTAACCGCATTGCCGTTCGTAGAATTTCCTTATTCTTGTGAGAAAGGCTATCGAATTTCGTTTTATTCACGATAAATTGCAATTCTGTCGCGGGTTCATGCCATCCTGTATAGTAATAAGGTGCTATTTTATGGAAACCCATACTAATATCCATACCAGGTCCAACCCACTCTAGTGCATCAATCGTTCCACGCTCTAATGCCGTATAAAGCTCGCCAGGAGCAATATTCGTCACAGCACATCCAAGTTTTGCCATAATCTCACCCGCAAAACCAGGAATTCGCATCTTAAGCCCCTTGAGATCATCCACGGTATTGATCTCTTTTCGGAACCATCCTCCCATTTGAACACCGGTGTTACCACCAGGGAAGGAGTAAACGCCATGCTTTGCATACGCTTTTTGCATCAAGTCCATGCCGCCACCATAATAAAACCATGCATATTGTTCCAATGCATTCATACCAAATGGCATCGTCGTAAAAAGGAGCAACACAGGGTCTTTACCTTTCCAATAGTACGAAGCAGAGTGTGCCATATCGTACTGTCCTAACTTGACCATATCTAAGACGCCAAATGCAGATTTATGCTTATTAACAGCATCAACTTTGATCTTAAAATCACCTCCACTCATCTCTTCAACCATTTTTGCCATGTTTTCAACAGCATTCGTAAACGGTGGAAATGTAGCATTCCAAGAAGTTGCTAACTTCCATGTTACTTTATCACTTGCTGCATTTGCAGATACCATCAACAAACAGATAAGCGCTAAATGACCCAGAACTTTTTTAGCAGAAAGCTTCATTCGAACTCCTTTAAAATGTTAAACTCGACCAAATCATATGATAGTGTGTATAAATTTTTCATTTATACAGACAATGAGTTTTTACATGTAAGAACGTTCTAATAATAAGACAAAATTTGTGTTACTTATCGTAACCAATTAGAAGCGTAAAATATAGCCGACATCCACAACGGTTTCTATGCATTCAAAAGGAATTTTTTTTCGAAGCCTCCGCATTAGGGAACGGATGGAGTCAAGACTCGCAAAATTGCCTTCCCATACCATGGCTTGAATTTTATCGAACGAAACAACCTTTCCTTTTTCACTGATTAAAATATTGAGTAAAAGTTTCTCTTTTCTCGAAAGATGTTCTTCATCATCTCCAATTTTTAAGAGACTGGTTTGGAAATCAAAGTGACAATTTTCACCAAGGCTGACAATATCATGGCGAATATTACACAATTTTTCAATTTTAATTTCTAATTCATCAATGAAAAAAGGCTTTTTGATAAAATCGTTACAGCCATAATTGTAGGCATCTTTAATCACTTCAAGTTCGACACTTGAGCTGATAATAATCACCGGTGTTTCGTGATAAAAATCACGAATCTTTTTAAGGATTTCTATACCATCCACCGTGGGGACATTAATATCTAAAATAAAACAGGCATACCCATTATCAAGTGATTCGTCTGCCATTTTGCCATCAATAAAAGCATCAACATCGTATCCCTTAGCTTCAAGTCTCTTGACGATTGTTGCATTAAGCCTTGCATTGTCTTCTAAAAGCAAAATTTTCATTTCAAGCCTTTCATTGTATAGCATTTGGTACTAATATTGTAAATTCTACTTTGTTAATACCACTATTTTGAACACGTATTGTTCCGCCCATTTTATCTTCAATAATCATTTTTGCCATATAAAGACCTAGCCCCGTTCCATTTTTGCTGGTCGTAAAATAGGGATCAAAAATAAAACCTATAATCTTTTCAGGAATGATTCCACCATCATCGATAATCACAATTTTTGTACGCGTTATCTCTTTGTCTAACTCGATAATGATTTTCTCACCTTTGCGGGTCTTTGTCAATTTATTTTTAGCATTATTGATAACATTGAGTAAAACTTGTTTAAACTCATTTTCATATCCGTAAACTGGAAAACTATCAACATCTTTTAAATATACCACACTCAAGTCAATATGTGCATAAAAAATTTGTCTGCCTATAATTTCTAATACCTCTAATAAAGCTTTCTTTGCACAGAAAAGTGTTTTTCGTGTCGAAGGCTTTAAGAAATTTCTGAAATCTTTGAGCGTTTGGGACATATACTGAATCTGAATAATAGCATCCCGCACAAACTCTTTCATTTTAGGTCCGTCCATTTCTCCACTATTAAAACAAAATTCCATATCTTGCATAATAGCAGACAATTCAACCAAAGGTTCATTCCATTGGTGCGCCACACCCGCTATCATCTCGCCCATCTCTGTTAATTTTGATTGCTGAATTAAAAATTGCTGATGTTGCATACGCTCCGTTATATCATCCATAATACAAACGATACCACCGACACTGCCATCAATGTTCGTATACACAGCTTTGTTTAGCGCGAATAATCTTGCGCGTTTTCGGGGAAAATGAAGCATTAATTCAAATGTTCCTGAGCTTTTATTGGCCAGTAAATCCAAATCATTCTTACGTCGCTCTTCCGCCCACTCTTTTGGGAAAAAATCAAATGCCGTTTTGCCTATCATCTCTTCCTTGCTATGATCATACAGCTTTGCAAAAGAGACATTACTCCCTATATATTCGCCTGCAACGTTGGTATAATAAATTGGATTGGGAATGGTATCGAGAAGGACTTTATTAAACTCAAGCTGGTTTTTTAATGCTAACTCACTCTGTTTTCGAATACGAACATTTTGCATTAAGAAAATAACCACCATACAAATAGCGCTTAAAATGGCTATCACAAGCCAAACGTAATGTTTATATTCTTCATAAAAAGAGAATGGTTTATTGATTATTTCATAAGATTTAATGGCTGGAGAGATATCAATTCGATGAAATTTCAACTCTTTATAATCAAAAATATAACGATTGGGGCTGGTTTCGACGATGGGAATATTGTGAGGGTCTTTACCAGCAAGTATTTGATTCACTATTTTTGAGGCAGCTTCTGCTTGCGATGTGGCACTGGTTAGATACCCGCCAACAATCCCATAGTCTAAATAAAAATCCCACAGTCCATAAATTGGGATATTTGTAATTTTCCGAATCTGTTGTAAATTGTCTTTATACGTAAAAAACTTGCCTGTTTTATCTTTAAAGAGAAGAACCCATAAAATAGCGCTATGTTCACTCAGTTCTTTCGTTTTTGTGGCAATTTCATCCATATCCATACTATCAACGTACTCTATAATAGTTTTGTCTTTATATTTTGGCATAATCGCGTCAATTTGGTGCCTAATAGCATCACCGGTAATGGACCGCTCGTTAATGATTAAAATTTTATCGAGCTGTGGGTCTAATGTCAGAATCAAATCAATATTTTTTTCGATATCAACATTTTCCACCACACCACTAACATTTTTAATCCCTTCAATCATGCTAGGTTCAAAGTTATTAATGCCTAAGAAAACAATAGGTGAACGGGAAAACAGCTCTTCGTAGTGTAATTTTACAAAGTCTAATGCACTATTATCGGCAACAATAACAACATCAAATTTATAATGTTTAAATCGTTCTTTATAGTAGAGATAAAAGGAATTTAAGTATTCTGGGGTATCTACTCTTTTCGTATCCATATAGACAGTTGATAAAAACATATTATCGTGTTCTGAAAAATTTTTTTCAATCACTTTTGATATATCATCACTCCATTTGTACCCTTTATGATACGATTGAATCAATAATATATCTTTAGGAGATTGTTTTGCTGCAAATAGCAGGGTAACACTCACTCCTAGTAAAAAAAGAAGTTTTTTCATCTATGAAATGGAGTAATTAAATAATAAAGAAGTTTTTTGGATTCTTGATGATGGCACTATGTTCCGCAATCGCTTCATCAGCCATGTTATAGCGTTCATTGAAAATGGGATGGTGAAATTGAACCTCATCGTTTAATATTTCAAATACCATTGTTTCATACACCACTTTTTGAGTATCACCTTCAAAAAAAGAGTGTCGCACGTGCATACTAATGGTCGAAATTAAAAACTCTCGATTATCAATTTTTAAAATATTTTTTAACTCTAATTCTCTCATTGATTTCCTTTTGCATAGAATTGAAAAATAAAAAGTGATACTAACATAATTCAACATTAGATTTAATAAAAGTTAAGAAATGAAAAAAAGCGAAAGAATAGAATGGTGCGGACGGGGGGATTTGAACCCCCACACACGTAGTGCGCTACCACCTCAAGGTAGTGTGTCTACCGTTCCACCACGTCCGCATATATAAAGAGAGAAGAGGTCAAAAGACCTCTTTATTTTTTATGTTAGTAATTAACCAAGAAATGGATTTTTGTAAAGAAGGATTAATGAAATTACAAGTGCGTAAATAACTTGTGCTTCAATCATCGCAAGAGCAATAAACATCGTTGTTACAAGTTTACCACCAAGACCTGGATTTCTAGCGGTTCCAGAAATTGCAGAAGATGCAGTATTTCCCATACCGATTGCGCCACCAAGTGCAGCAAGACCTAATACGATACCTACAGCTAGTGCTGAATATGCTTTAACTGTTTCGCCCTCACCTGCAAACGCTAACGTTGCAAATGCTACCATTAAAAAAAGAATCTTTTTCACAGATTTCTCCTGATTGTTTTCAAAGTCTGTTCGGATATAATCCCTACTTTCCACTTTGTGAGCGAGATTATACCCATCTAATTGTTAAAAAGCCTTTAAAATTACCTCACAAGTTCTAGTTCGATTTTATTGCCCGTTTGTTTTAAAATTTTGACACGTACTTTTTGCTCCAAGGCAAGGTAATCACTGACTTTATCGACACGATGATCTGCAATTTTAGATACATGTAAAAGGCCATCGATACCGCCCGGTAATTCTATAAAAGCACCAAAATCTACAATTCGCTTTACAGTTCCATCAACAACTTCATCTTGTACAAACGTTGGAATTGGCTTCTCTTCTCTTGGTGCGCCGTGCTTGTCACCACGATCTCTGCCATGTCCACCACGTCCACCAAAGGAAGGTTTATTGGTGATTTGAATAATATGTTCTTTGGCAGCATCAACTTTTTCTTTATTTTCACCAGCGATTTTAACTTCACCTTTTTCACGATCCAAATCAATCGAAACTTCAAATTTTTCAATAATTTCTTTGATTGTTTTACCTGCTTGACCAATAATATCTACAATTTTAGAAGGATCAACACTAAAAAGTTCCAGTTTAGGTAACACAGCATTATTGACAACAATTTCTTTCTCGGCTGCTTCCATAATACCTAAAATATGAGCTCGCCCTTCTTTAGCTTGATACAAAGCTTCTTTAAGAACATCTCGAGAGATGCCGCCTAATTTAATATCCATTTGTAATGCAGTAATGCCTTCACGTGTTCCTGCAACTTTAAAGTCCATATCGCCATCATGGTCTTCTAATCCCATAATATCACTTAAAACAGCATGTTTATCGCCTTCGAAAACCAATCCCATTGCAATACCAGCGACAAGTTTTTCTGTTGTTACACCCGCTGCTCGTAAGGCCAATGCACCACCACAAATAGTTGCCATAGAAGATGAACCATTAGATTCCAAAATTTCTGAAACAAGGCGAATCGTTTGAAGTTTATTAATATCCACAACAGGTTCTAATGCACGACGTGCAAGGTTACCATGTCCTAATTCTCTTCTACCTGGTGCACGAAGTGGCCCAGCTTCTCCTACAGAAAAACCTGGAAAGTTATAATTCACCATAAAAGAATCGCTCACGCTTCCTTTTTCAGTTAAGAGATCATACATCTGAGCATCTTTATCGCCTCCAAGTGTTGCAATAACCAATGCTTGAGTTTGCCCTCTCGTAAAAAGACAAGAACCGTGTGCAAGAGGAAGAATATTTGTTTCAATACTAATAGGTCGTACTTCATTGAGTTTTCGACCATCCGCGCGTACTCTTTTTTCAACAATCATTTCACGGACAATTTTCTTTTTATACGCACCTAATACACTGTCCACTAACTCTTTACTCCAGCCTTCTAGGGTTGCAACATCATCTTTTAAAATTTTACCTGCAATTTTACTGAGTTCATTAGCGCGTTCACTTTTTGCCATTTGGCGAATTGCATTGTAAACTTCTTCTTTGTAAAATTCATCAATATAGGCAAAAATTGAATCACTGGCTAAATCTTCTTTATAATCTAAAACGGCATCTTCTTTTTTCAGTGGTTTAAATACATTTTCATACGCAGTTGTAGCTTCTGTAATGGCACTTTGCGCTTTATCAATGGCTGCCACGATAGCATCTTCGTCAAACTCATTGACGGATTGCTTAGCAATAACGCTTTCAGCAAGGGTTGGATCAAGCATTGGATCAATTGCCATAACAGGTAAACTGAGTGTTTCCATAGAGGCAATTGAGCGCATTTCTATCATAAGAAGCTCTTCTTTTGTACCGGCAACATATAAATCAAGTTTACTGGTTTTAAGCTCAGAATTTGTTGGATTAACGACATATTCACCATTAATATAACCTATACGTACACCAGCAACGGCTTTATTCACAGGAATATCAGAGAGATAAAGAGCTGCACTAGCAGCATTGAGCGCTGCCACTTGTAAATCTACTTCAGAATCACAGCTCAGCACAAATACCGTAATTTGTGTTGGGTAAGCATACCCTTTTGGAAATAATGGTCTAAGGCTTCTATCAATAATTCGAGATGTCAAAGTCTCAAAATCACCAGGCTTTGTTTCACGTTTAATATAGCCACCTGGAATTTTTCCAACAGCATAACTCTTTTCAACATATTGAACGGTTAGAGGGACAAAATTTTCAGCGACTTGATTGTCATCACGTGCGACGGTTGCCAAAATAACTGTATTTTTAATTTTTAATAATGCAGCACCTGCTGCTTGCTTAGCAACTTTTCCAAGATCATACGTCTCTTCTTGATTATTGACGTTTATTTTATATTCCACTCTTTTGCTCCTTATTGATAGTCCTAACTACCATGTTTACATGTAATTTATTGTTTTTGATCTGTTTCTTTAGAAAATTCATAACTTAAACTGCCCATAGGATAAAGATTAAACATCAACATAATACCCTTTTTATTGACGGAATCAATCGTTGAACTTGTTAATTTAGGCAAAGTTGAGTCTTTATAGACTAAAGAGTAATCCCAGCATTTTTTGACTTTTTTAATACCGATACTCCACGATTTAAAAACATCATCTTGAATATCATAATTTACGGCACTAAACAGTGTAATATTTTCCCAATAGTTCGTTTCTGCAGATAATGTCATATAGCTATAACTTTTATTGGCAAGATTGTACTCATAGCTACTGTCTATATATGTGTGTCTTAGTGATACTTTGTACATTGGTTCTTGATAATTGATTGAAATCTGATTGCGAGAAAGTTGGCTGTATTGACTTGAATAGTTGGTAATATCTCCTATATAAAGATGATCATCAATATAATATTTGATGTCATTCTCTAAATCGCCGTATTTATAATTTCGGTCATTGTAATAAACTTGTTTCAGAGAATGACTGAGTACTTTATCTCCATCCATATTGTAAAAGAACTGCTTAAATTTGAATGCGATACTTTTTTCTTCTAACTCTAATGGGATTAAATCTTCATTGGTAATTGCACTGTTGAACTTGTACCATGTACCTTCTGTTTTATGGTAGCTTGGTACAATATAATCAACTCCAAAATACATGGTATGTAAAAAATTATCATATGCTTTTGCAATATCCGTATATGCACTAAATTGATGGTAATTACTAAAGTGTTGTCCATAGCCACCCTCTTCTTCGCTACCATAAGAGATATGTGTCATATAAATATTTTCTGACGCGCTCAGATGCAAATAATCTTCCAATGCAGAGTAATACAGCGTTAATGGGGTGCGTACTTCATTTTGAAGTGCGGTGGTTCCTTCTTGCCTTGTATAATTTTTGGCTTTATAATCAACAGAATAGAGTAAATTATCCAATAATAGCGGCGATAAAAAATGGTGATAATGAAGTGTTGGTAACTCTTGCAAAGTATCAGCATTAGAGGTTTTTGAGGTATCAATATAATATTTTGCATATAAACCAAAATAATCTTGATCACGTTTAACATAATAATTAAGTTTTGAAATTGCAAGCTTATCATATGCGAGTGATTCATTATCCAGTGTATTATAATAATCTATATCATTAAGATAATTAATATTAAACCAAAGACCGTCTTCTATTTGGTCATATTTTTGACTCAAAAGCGCACTTCGATCATATTCGATATGGAATCCATAATGTGAACTATTTTTTAAATTTTCATCCTGAGCATAGCCACTTTGTTCTTTAAAATATCCAGCAGTAATCTCACCTTTGGAGTAAGGAGAATCCACAAAACGATACGTTTCATGTAAACCTTCTCCTCGATTAGTGCGAATCTGTGGACGCAATTCCAAATCCCAATCAACGGCAGGTGCAAAGTAGATGGGCTGCATATAATAAAAGCCCTCAGAGCCACTCATCCCAAAATCAGGTCTTAAAAGACCTGTGCGTCTTGTTCTATCCGTCGAAAATGCAAAATAAGGTAGATAAAAAACAGGAATATCATCCGCATAGAAAACAGGATTATAAAGATGTAACCATTTACTCTCTTTATTAAATTCTCCCGTCGTAAAAGCTATTTTCCAATCAGGGTCTTGCGTATTACAACTTGAAACAATAGATTTTTGAGCAATATAAGACTCAGGATTTAAAATTGCATTTTCACATTTTAGCCATATTTTTGAATCCTCATCAAAGAAAAACATTGGATCGGAAGCACCTTTGTTTGTCTTTAAATTCAGCTTTGTATGACCACTGCGTGAAGCATAATTAACACCCTCAAGTATTGTAATATTGCCAAACAACTCTAAATCACCTGTTACATAGTCATAAAAGGCTTCATCGGCTGTAATAAGGTATTGAGGACTGTATAAAACAACATTGCCAACAGCATGAGCAACATTACCATCTTTGGTAACGGTTTTAGCTAATACTTCAACATCTTGAGGAGATTGTGCGAATACAACACTCCCAACAAATAATAGACTCAGTAGCAGTTGTTTAACGCGCATTGACAACCAATGTATTGGCAACTCGATCATGCCATGTCTCTCGTTTTGGATTTAAAAAAGCCCATAGAAAACCTAAATAAAAAAGTGATTCACTGATAATTCTAAAAGCAGAGCGTGTTAAAGCAACAACAAAATTCGGATTTTCTAAATCTGAGGTAGCAATAACGCGAATTTTCATAGCGATACGGCCAATCGTTGCACCGTACATCCATGTAAAAAAAGTTTGATACAACACTTTAATCACAACTAAATACCCAAATAAACTATTGACGATGCCAATTAACTCTTCCGTACTCACATTTGCAGGCATTTGATCAAGATAAATTAAAGAGAAAAGAACAGAAATGAGAATCTCATCAATCATATAGGCCATCCCTCTTTTCTGCAAAGAGGCTAACGTCAAATTTTCATTTTCAAACTTTTCAATTAACTCTTCATTCGTCATTGTTTCAGTGCCTGATATGCAATATCGCTTCGAAATTGTTTGCCAGCAAAATGGACTTGCCCGCAAAGCAGATACGCACGATCACGAGCTTCTTTGATACTATCACCCACGCCAACGCATAGAAGTACACGCCCGCCTGTTGCAAAGAGTTTTCCATCTTCAAGGCTGACACCAGCATAAGAGATATGTGTATTTTCAAGTTCTAAATGTGCCGTTTTATCCACAATAATTTCTGCAGGCTTTGAATTGCCATACGGATAATTCTCACTTGCCATCACAACAGCAATCGCGTATTTATCATAAAACTCAATCGTTAAATTTTTAAGGCTTTTTGTTGCTGCTTTATAAAAAAGCTCACTCGCAGGTGTTTTGAGTAAGGGCATTAAAATTTCACACTCAGGGTCACCAAAACGAACATTGTATTCTAATACAATAGGTTCACCTTTAACAATCATCAATCCAATAAATAAAACACCCTCAAACGGAGCATTTTCATTTTGCATTCCAAGCAACGTAGGCTTAACAACGCGTTCCTCAACTTTTTTATACAGCATGTCATCAATCAATGGCGTTGGAGCGTATGCCCCCATACCGCCTGTATTGGGTCCAATATCGTTATCTTTCAGACGTTTGTGATCTTGTGCTGCGGGGAGAATTTTATAATCCACGCCATCACAAACAACAAATAAAGAGAGTTCATACCCATCTAAAAATTCTTCAACAACGACACCCAGTCCCGCATCGCCAAAGCTTTTTCCACTGAGCATATCAGCAACGGCTTCTCTGGCTTCTTCTTTAGTTCCAGCGATAATGACACCTTTACCTGCACATAAACCATCGGCTTTCACGACGATAGGAAGGTCTAAAGTATCAATAAAATCATAAGCTTTTTGCGCATCGCTGGTTTCAATAAACTTCGCGGTTGGAATGTGATAGCGAGAGAGGAAGTTTTTCATAAAAATTTTTGAACCTTCAAGTCTTGCCGCTGCTTTTGAAGCGCCAAAAATGACAAGTCCTTTAGCTTTAAAAATATCTACAATGCCATCCACAAGAGCAGTTTCAGGTCCTACAACGGTTAAATCAATACCATTTTCTTTAGCGAAATCTGCCAATGCTTCATAATCTTTATAGGTAACATTGTGTCCAAGTTGTGGTGTTGCACCATTTCCCGGCGCAAAAAAAAGTTCTGTAACTTTGGGGTCTCTTTTGAGTGCTAAACCTATAGAATATTCTCTGCCACCACTACCAACAACCATTACCTTCATTCATTATCTCCAAAAATTTACATGTAAAACCCAAGTGAGCGTTCCGTGATTGAAGCGGCCCTAATAAGCCAACTTCTGGGAATCGACCTTTTCTTTAGGCTGCAATTTCTCGCTTTGTGAAAAGCTCAAATGAAACCACAGACACACCAAAAATGTACAAAATTCCGCTTCTACTAATTGTTGGACCCTCATGAAAACGGTTATCGCTTCACCCAGGCACTCGAAACTATATATCATTATAAATAAATTTAGCTTCTAAATACCTTTTGCTAAGGCAATGCAAGAGGCTATTGACTGCTCAGGAGCAAGAAAATATTTTACATGTAAAGGCAGAGCGGCGGCTGTTTTTTCACCAATCACAATGGCGCGATAACTCTCATCCCACGGAAAATTTTTCAAAAAACAGTGAACAGTTGATGGTGATGTAAAAATAAGCCTAGACTCTTTTAAAGGCGCTTTTTCAATCGGGTAAGTTTTACACACTGTTTCATAAACAATACGTTCTTCAATAGCAACATGATGTTTCAATAAGATAGAAAACAAAGAAGATGAAACCTCTTTTGCTCTGGGAAACAACACGCGTTTATGTTGAAGTAACGGAGCGATAGTTTGAGCAAAGATGTCGCCATATGATTCTTTACATGTAAATACCACATTGCCACCAACATGATTGATGAAAGAGGCTGTTCCTTCACCAATGGCATACGCATCTTTATTTTTCCAGTCCGCATGCATACGTTCCAACGCCTTGACGCTGTTTTTAGAGGTAAAGACAATCGCATCATACGATGACGTATCTAGGGGTGTTAAATCATAGCAGATTTCAAACAAGGGTAGATGATCTACCCCCTCATACGCTTTATCGCTGAAGAGGTAGATCATCTTATTTTATTCCCATTCAATCGTTGCAGGTGGTTTAGAAGAGATGTCATATACGACACGGTTAATGCCATTGACTTCGTTGATAATGCGTCTAGAGATATTTTCCAAAATGGTATGAGGAATATGTGCAAATGTTGCTGTCATACCATCCGTTGCATCAACAATCCTGACACAAATTGTATTGTCATACGTTCTATTATCACCCATAACACCCACACTTTTGACATTTAAAAGTACGGTAAAGGCTTGCCATGTTTTTTCATAATAGCCGCTTGAACGCAATTCTTGAAGCATAATAACATCCGCAGCTCTTAAAAGCGTTAAATCTTCTTTAGTCACTGCTCCCATAATGCGTATCGCAAGACCGGGTCCTGGGAAAGGATGGCGAGAAAGCATATCTTTTGGAAGGCCTAATTCAGCACCCAACGCTCTGACTTCATCTTTAAAAATTTCGCGAAGCGGTTCGATGAGTTCAAACGTCATCCAATCAGGTAAACCACCTACATTATGGTGTGATTTAATTGTTTTTGAAGGCCCCTTAACTGAAACAGACTCAATTACATCGGTATAGAGAGTGCCTTGCGCTAAAAATTCAATGCCATTATGTTTTTTGGCTTCTTCATCAAACACTTCAATAAATGTCTCACCAATAATTTTACGTTTTCTCTCAGGGTCACTCACGCCTGCTAAACGGCTTAAAAACTTCTCACTGGCATCTACGGTAATAAGCGGTACATTGCGGCTTTTAAACATGGCTTCGACTTGCTCTCGCTCATGCGCTCGAAGCAACCCGTTATCCACAAAAACAGAAACCAATTGATCGCCAATCGCTTCAGCCAAAAGCGTTGCGACAACGGAGCTATCAACACCACCGCTGACACCACATAACACTTTTTTAGAACCCACTTTTTGTTGAATTTTGGCAATTTGTTCTTTCGCAAACGAACCCATATTCCATGTGCTTTCACAACCACAAATGTATTTTGCAAAATTCTTCAGTAGTTTTGAACCTTGCTCAGAGTGAAAAACCTCTGGATGAAATTGGAAGGCATACATGTTTCTTGTTTCATCGGCAATGGCAGCATACGGTGAATTTTCACTAAAGCCAATTTTTTCAAAACCGCTTGGCAACGTCTCAACTCTATCACCATGACTCATCCAAACGATTTGACCGCATGTCGTATCTTTAAAAATTTTATGGTCGCTTTCAAATTTAAGTTCAGCTTTTCCATACTCTTGATGGGTTGCAGGGATCACACTCCCGCCAAAATATTGCGTGAGCAACTGCATACCATAACAAATACCTAAGATGGGTAAGCCAAGTTCATATACTTTTGCATCAGGATGGTATGAATCTTTGGCATACACAGAAGCTGGTCCACCGCTTAAGATAATACCTTTAGGATTTCTCTTTTGTATATCTTCGATTTTTTCATTGTAGGGTACAATTTCACAATACACACCGTTTTCTCTTAACTTTCGTGCAATCAACTGCGTGTACTGCGATCCAAAATCTAAGACTAAAATAGGGACTTCTTTCATCTATTTCCTTTACTAAAATATGCCAATAATTTCAAACTGAATATACCAAATAACGAGGGAGAGAATATATCCAGCCAACACGGTCCATGCATATTTCATATGCGTTCCAAATGTGTAGATACCTCTTAATTTTCCCATAACACCCACACCAGCGGCAGAGCCAAAGCTAATCAAACTACCACCGATACCTGCTGTCATTGTGACAAGTAACCACTGGTCATCATTCATAGCAGGATTTGCTTTTAATACCGCACTCATAACCGGAACATTATCGACAATAGCGGATAAAAAGCCTACGCCGATATTGACCGTGGTTGCACCTGCGCTATCATACAATTTTGCAGCTAAATCTAAGAAACCTAAAAAATGAAGTCCGCCAACAGCAGCTAAAATACCGAAGAAAAAGAGGAGCGTATCGTGTTCAATTTTGCTAATCGATTTAAAAACACTAATATACTCATTTGAGCGTCGTTTCAATTGATAGGTGTACAGTTTGAGCAAAGACAGACCAAATACCATTCCCCACATTGGTGGTATATGAAAAAGTTGTTGGCATAAAACAGCAGATGCAATGGTAATAACGCCTAGCCCCATCACGACTTTGCCCCCTTTTAAAATAACAACTCTTTGCTCAACACTGGCATCAAAATGCGGTTTGGTGTTAGGCACCGATAAAGAGAGTAACCATCCTGTTAGCAACCAACCTAAGAAAGCAGCAGGAAAAAGTCCAAAAAACTCAACAAAGCTTGCCTTGTCTGCCATCCATGACATCAAAGTGGTTATATCGCCAAAAGGGCTCCATGCACCACCCGCATTTGCACCAACGACAATGTTGATAGCACCTGGGACTAAAAAGGATTTATCTTCTTTTTCAATCGTAATCAAAACCGTCGATAAAATTAACGCCGTTGTTAAGTTGTCAGCAACGGGGCTAATAAAAAACGCCAAAGTTCCCGTAAGCCAAAAAAGTTTTTTGTACGAATAGCCTTTTGAAACTAAATTGTATTTAAGTGCATCAAAAACACGTCTTTCAATCATCATTTCAATATACGTCATTGCCACCATCAAGAAGAAAAAGATTTCTGCAATTTCTAAAATCAAAGCATCCACTTCATGGGTTAAAGGTGTCGTGTCAAGGCCATGGATAGTAAAATAAATACCAATTAAGATAAAGATAAATGTTCCCATGAACAAAGCAGGTTTTGATTTATTGATATGGAATTTCTCTTCCGCTGCTACAATATAATAGCCCAAAAGAAAAATAATCAATGAGACGATTCCCACCCAAGACGTTGTCAAATCTTGACCACTTGAAGCCCAGATAGTATTTACCAGTGCTAACAAAAACAATACAATTTTCATATGCCATTCCCTTGCTGTATGTAGTGTGCACCCAGCGAATCTTTTCGCTTGAGTGCACTTGTTATTATCTCTTTTGAGACCATTAGTCGCAACCTCAAAAGCTTACCAATCGGTAATTTCAACATCGCTTCAACCCGTTGTTTCGCGCTCTTTAAACTCTCCTCTTCACGAAGTATGCCCGCATAACACCACATTAAGTGGCGCAACTCATTTTTTAACTCTTTATCACCCTTTTCCATTAATGAACTCTCATGCTCGCTAAACTGTTTCAATTCTTTTGGTCTTGAGATGCTTTGATAGATATCTTCTGCCACTCTGTGCGAAAAGACCAACCCTTCAAGCAATGAGTTACTAGCGAGTCTATTGGCACCATGCACTCCTGTGTAGGCGCATTCGCCTACTGCATATAAATCTTTGACCTGTCCCACATGTCCACTTAAATCCGTTTTGATGCCTCCCATTGAATAATGAAATGCTGGAGAGATAGGAATTCTTTGTTCGGGGACGTTATAGCCTATATTTTTCATATTAAAATAGATACTTGGGAAACGTTGCTTAAAATGTTCGGGTTCAAATGAACTCAAATCCAAATAGACCTCTTTCCCGCTTTTTTGTTTATATTTAAAGATAGCCCGACTGACCACATCCCGTGGTGCAAGTTCTCCTCTGGGGTCATCATCAAAAACAAAACGCCTGCCCTCTTCATCCACAACTTTAGCCCCTTCGCCTCTAAGAGATTCACTAAGAAGCTGCTTGCGAACGGTATTGCTTAATACAAATACCGTTGGGTGAAATTGCATCATTTCCATATCAGCAAGCTCAATATCATGACTGAGACAGATACCTTGCATATCGGCACTGATGGTTCTTGCATTGGTATGGTATTCATACAACGACCCAACCCCACCGCTTGCTATCACGACTTTTTTAGCGTAAAGGTTGAAAACGGTATCGGCATGAAAAACGCGTACGCCATAGCACACATTATTGTCGATTAAAAGATCTGTTACTTGGGTATTGTAAAGAATGGGAAAAGGAAGTTGTTGCATTAAAAAAAGATGAATATAGCGCCCTGTCGCATCGCCCCCTGCATGCAAAATGCGGTTGGTACTGTGCGCCGCCTCTTTGGTGTAGAGAAGATTGCCTTGTGCGTCCTTGTCAAAAGAGAAACCTTGCTCAATCAATCTTTTAATAGCCATCGGTCCTTCAGAGCACAAAACATTAACGGCATCTTCATTGCAATGCCCAGCACCAGCGGCGAGCGTATCTTTTACATGTAAAGCAATATCACTCGCGTCTTTAGCAACGGCAACGCCGCCTTGCGCATAAAACGTATTACATTCCCATGCATAATCTTTGGAAATTACAAGCACACTCAGTGATTTAGGAAGCGACAAAGCGGTATTCAGCCCTGCAATTCCTGTGCCAATAATCAAGACATCATAAGACGTTTTCATTTTGACATAAATTCGTTGTGTTTAGATGATTTTGACGGTTTTGTAATATTGGCATCTTTGTAAACAGGGTCCGCTTTGTAACCACAGCCCAATAAGCTAAAGCCCAAACATGTTATAATTAAAACATGAAAGATTCTAAAAGTATAATTTCTCATTTAGTCCAACAACCTTCTTTGAAAAAATTTGAGCAGATGCGCTGTTATGAAAGATTGCTTGCTTTGCTACCTCAAAGCTTCACTTCCATGATACGGTTCGTCTATACAAAAAATGACACGCTCTTTTTTGTGCTCAATCATCCCTGCGCAAAAATGGAATTTAATTATAAACGTAATTTAATAAAGAGTCTATTAAAAGAGTTCAATGCACATTTTCCAGACTGCGCTTGTTTACATGTAAAAGATGTTCAAGCGTTCATTTCCAATAAACAAGACCATGAAGAAGACGCTTTAATACCCACCTCATCGGAAATATTTTACCCAGAACAAGCGAACGGAACGTTTGAAAACACATGTGAAGACCCTAAACTCAACGCGCTCTTTGAAACGATTAAAGAAACCATCAAGAAACACCACCATTCATGCTAAGTCAAAAACTCAAAGACGCTCCTGAACAAGCAGGAATTTATCAATTTTTTGATGCATCCGGCATGCTGCTTTACGTCGGTAAAGCTAAAAACATTAAAAATCGTGTCAAAAGTTATTTTCGTTTTTCAGGTGCATTATCGCCTTCACCGACACTTTCACTGCGCATTACAAAAATGATACACGAGGTTGTGAATGTCGAGTTTATCATTGTACAGAGCGAACATGATGCTTTGATTTTAGAGAACTCTTTGATTAAGCAACTCAAGCCCAAGTACAATATTTTATTGCGCGACGATAAAACATACCCGTATATTGCGATTAACCTCGCAGAACCGTTCCCTCGCTTTGAGATTACTCGAAAAATTATCAATGACAAGCATATGAAATATTTCGGTCCACTCTCGGGTTCGGCTAAAGCACTGCTTGATGCGCTCTATTTGGTATTTCAGCTGGTGCAGAAAAAAGGGTGTCTAAAAGGAAAGAAAGCCTGTCTTTTTCATCAAATTCATCGCTGTCTTGCCCCGTGTGAACATAAAATTGATACGCAAACGTATGGCAAAATTGTTCAAGAAGCACTGGACGCTTTGAATGATCAAAAAAAGCTGATGCACCTTTTACATGTAAAAATGGAAGAGGCGTCTATGAAGCTTAATTTTGAAGAAGCCGCCAAACTTCGAGATACGATTAACGCTATCAAAGATGCATTACATGTAACGCATGTGGAACTTTCAAAACTCGAAGATTACGATGTCTTTGCCATTGAGATGATTGAAAAAACTGCTGTGATTATGCGTCTGTTTGTACGTGGCGGCAAAATTGTTTCAACATCGCACACACTTATGCACAACGCGTATGGATTTGAAAAAGACGAATTGTATCAACGAACTCTTTTTGAATTCTATCATCCGATGAATCAAACGTTTGCAAAGCATATTTTAATTGCAGAACCTTTTAGTGAAGAAGCGTCTATGGTTCAATTCTTAAGTGAGAAATTCAATCAAAAAATCATCATAACAACACCGCAAAGAGGTGAAAAACTGCATCTTGTTTCTATGGCACGCGAAAATGCAAAAGCAATTTTATTGCAAAGTTTTACTAAAAATCACACTTCCCTAGAAGAGCAATTGCAAAAACTTTTCGACTTAGAATCTCTTCCAAAACGCATCGAAATTTTTGATAATTCACATTTAGGGGGTATTGCGCCTGTTGGAGCGATGGTGGTTTGGGATGATGGATTTGCCAAGAACAGTTACCGACGTTACGCGCTAGAACACAAAGATGAGTATGCACAAATGAAAGAGATGTTAGAGCGCCGCATCAATGACTTTGATAAAGAGCCTGCTCCTGATTTGTGGGTATTAGATGGTGGTGAAACGCTCCTAAAATTAGCGCAAACGTTGCTCAAAGAACGCCATGTTTCTGTTGATCTTTTAGCGATTGCAAAAGAAAAAAGAGATGCCAAAGCACACCGCGCTAAAGGGAGTGCCCACGATACTATCCATTCGAAAAATCAGTCCTTCAATCTTCCTCCACATGATAAACGCTTGCAATTTATTCAACGCCTTCGAGATGAAGCACACCGCTTTGCCATTACGTATCATCAACGTAAAAAACGCTCTAAAGATATGAGTTTAGAGCTTCTTGAAATTGAAGGTGTGGGTCAAGCAACTCTTAAAAAACTTCTCAGTTATTTTGGTAGTTTTGACGCCATTTACAACGCAAGTGAAGAAGAACTTGAGGTCACAGTTGGTAAACGCATCAGCGCAAACATAGTACATTTCTTAAAAAAATAGCTTAGTTTTAAGTATAAGTGAGTTAAAATTGACTTTTTAACGTTCATTAAAGGATCTTCATTTGATACTTTACGATAAGAATGGTCTATTTCTGGGTATGGGCAACCAAGAGTTGTACCTTTTAGGGTATGAAGACATGGAAGAGTTTCGTAATTATCACAATGATTTTGCGGATCTGTTTGTGAACAAACCCGGCTTCATTTTTAAATTTAAAAACTTTTCGTGGATTGATTATGCGCAGCACAGCGGCACGCCCAATAAACGCGTACTGATTCGAACCAAAAATGGCAAAGAAGTCGAATCTGCCTTAAATATTACAGAGATTTTTCTGCCAAAAGAGATTAACGGATCATCCATCTTTTTTAGTGTTGAACTCAATAATGCTCCTTTTAAACACGACATACCAGTCACCCCTTTAACCACAGCAGATACCCGTGAAGAAACACCTCTTCAAGTCCCTCAAATCAATGAAGAAGAACCCTCTTTAGCTGAGGATATGCCTATTTTCCCTTCACTCGATAGCACATTAACCTCTTTTGAGACTGCCACAATTGCACACGATTATGAACCAGCGCTCATTACAATTGACGACGATGAGCCTTTGATAAAATCCGAAACAGAAGATGCCATTTTTAAACCTTCTCTTTCGCCATCTGCAATTGACGATGGTTTTGATTTTAAACTTAAATTTGATCATACTATTCTAGAAACGCCACCCAAAGAGGAAGAAGAAGAACCCTCTGCGCAAATACCATTAGAGTATGATTCTATTGACCAAATCCAACCGACTGATTTAAAATTTGATGATATTTCCCTTGAAAGTTATCCTGAAGACCAACATGAAGATCTTTTAAGCGATCAAACGCTGTTTGTTGAAGAACTCAGAGAAGAACAACCACTACCAACAATCCAAGAAGAACCGTTTGATTTATCCGAATGCGCCGATGAGTTAGGATTAGACATTAGCACGTTGGCTCAAATTATTGAAGAATACGTGGAAACACTCACTTCAACCATGCCATTACTCTTACAAGCCATCCAAGACAATAACCGTCATGAGGCGAAAGAAGAGATAGCAAAGCTCAAAAGTATTGCGCTACATTTGCATATCAATGCGCTTTATAACCATTTTGAGCATCTTGAAACCAGCCTTGATTTTGATACCAAAGAAGAAATTCTTCAGACGCTACACCATCTTCAACACTCAGTTGCGTCATTTAAGGAAACCGTTTTATGAAAAAAATGTTCGTGTGCCTTTTAATTGTTTTTTCACCGCTTTTGGCCGACCATTTTAGAGATGCGATGCTTTCGTATAAGGCAGGCAATTATGCACAGGCTAAAGAGCTTTTTGAACTGGCTATCAAAAAAGAAAACTCCATACAAGGCTATTTTTATCTTGGAAAGATTTATCTTTATGGCGAAGGTGTGGAAGCCAATCCATCGCTTGCAATCCCTTATCTAGAACAAGCCGTTATGAAAGGAAATCTTGTAGCCAAATGTTATCTTGCAGATGCGTATCTTAAAAGTCATATTAAGCATGATGAAGCTCTTGTTTTATTAAAGCAAGGGTCTAAAGACAGCGTTACATGTAAAGAGATTGCTTCAACTTACAATATCGTAATAAACAGTTAATATAAGGACGTAGACCATGAAATTAACGACCCAGCATACTTTGAGACTTATTAGTCAATATCCATTGATGATTCTTTTTCTTTTCTCCAGTTATTTTCTTTTTGTATCTTACACACAATTTGACACAACCCTAACACTGAAGAACAAAATTGAAAGTACCAAAGTTTTAAGTTCACTTTCGATTGAACTCGCTAAAGAGAGAGGATTGAGTGCATCGTATCTTTCCAGTCAAGGAAGTATTGCAAAAGAGGCACTGCAAGAACAACGCATCAATGTTAATAAATCCATTAAAGAATTTCACGAATTTTATAAAACACATGAGATGTCGGCACAAATTAAAACAGTGGTCACCTATTTAACAAAAATTGTTGAGATGCGTCAAGTTGTCGATAGTTTCTCTATTGATTTTAATAAAATGTTTTTTGATTACTATAGCCAAATTAACTCACATATTTTAAAAGAACTTGAGTCCTTAGGAACCATTAACACCAATTCAAATATTTCAAACCTCACCTACTCATTAGTTTCTGTCTATAAAAATATTGAATACTTAGGGCAAGAGCGTGGCTTTGTTGCCAAAATTTTGAGCCAATATGTCCCTTTTAGTCCAAAAGACCTTGAAATTTGGATCAATATTTTTAGTGTTTCCAATATTTTTGACCATAGAACCATTAACGATACCACAACACGTACACAAATTGAGAACTTATATAATCTACCAGCGAATCAAAAACTAGAAGAAGAAATTACGCAGGTTAAAGCCGAACTTATTACAGCGGCACAAAGCGGTGAATACCTTATTGATCCGACTCTTTGGTTCGCCCTTTTAACGAAAAAAATTGATATTTTAGATAAATCAGCACAAATTATTACACTATCGCTCAGTGCTGAAGAAAAAAGTTACGATAATCAAAACATTGGACAACTTATTGGAGCAGGTGCAACATGGATTATTTCAATTATCTTGATGTTTTTAGGACTTGGATTATCAGGACAATTTAGAAAGAATGTTCAAGGCTTGGAAAACATCTTTACCCGTGTTGAGGAACTTGCTGAAACAAAAGAAAAAGTTGATTTTAATACCACAGAAGGTATGAACGTTGCGTACGCCATTATTGATAAAGCGATTGAAAATATCGCAAAAGAGAAGAAAAATGCTGAAGAAGCCAGTGCTGCAAAAAGTATTTTCCTTGCCAATATGTCGCATGAAATTCGTACGCCTCTTAATGGAATTATCGGATTCACAGAGCTTCTCAAAAACTCCGACCTTGATGAAGAAAAACGTGAATTTGTGGATGTTATTGAGAAAAGTTCTGAAAACCTACTCGCTATTATTAATAATATCCTTGACCTTTCAAAAGTTGAAAGCAATAAAATCGAAATAGACGAAATTCTCTTCTCCCCTATTGACGAATTTGAAAATGCCGTTGAAGTCTATGGTCCTAAAGCGGCAGAAAAAAATATTCAACTCTCTTTATATATAGACCCTAGCTTGCACAATTATCTCAAAGGTGACGCGGTTAAAATCAAAGAAGTTTTAATTAACCTTATGAGTAATGCGGTCAAATTTACACCAAACAATGGTCAAATTACCGTTGAAATTAAACGCTTAGAAAATGCACCTTTGGATAAAGCGCGTGTTCTCTTTAGTGTTCACGACTCTGGTATCGGCATTAACCAAGATAAAATTGAAGGTATTTTTGATGCCTTTAATCAAGCAGATTCAACCATTACACGTAAATTTGGTGGAACAGGTCTAGGTCTTACAATTTCTTCAAAATACATAGCACTTATGGGCGGACGTTTAGAAGTGGAGAGCGAGGAAGGCAAAGGTAGTCGTTTCTTCTTTGCACTGGATTTAGTAGAATCTACTGCAAGCGGCACAGATTATAAAGATCATTTTAGCGACTTTAATTGTGCCATTTTCTCACCACTGAACAGCACCAAAGCGCATACAGAATTCATGTATGATTACTTTAATTATTTTGGTGCACATACCAAGTATTACACCGATTTTCCTTCTCTTAAAAATCTTATCTTTAAATCAGGAAGCAATATCATTGTTGCGGATTACAACAACTTGACAAAAGAAGAACTTGATGAATATAAGAAGATCAAATTACCTATTATCCTTATTTTTAAATCGTCTCAACAAACCAAATTTAATGAATTTAGTACCAAATATATTACACCAATTTATGAGCCAATCAATCTTTCAAAACTTGTAAAGGTATTAGAGTCCAAGCGAGAGTTTTTACCGACAAAAGAGAATAAAATTGAACCACAACCTGTACATAAAGCGACATTTGGTAAAAAATTTAAAGCCAATGTTCTCGTAGCAGAAGACAATGAAATTAATCAAAAATTGATTCGAAGGACATTGGAAGATTTGGGACTCATGATTACAATAGTTCCTAATGGTCTTCAAGCCTTAGAGCGCCGTCGTTCAGAGTCTTTTGATATGATTTTTATGGACATTGCAATGCCAATTATGGACGGTATTGAAGCAACACATAAAATCCTAGAATATGAAGAAAAAAATCATCTTCCGCACATTCCAATTGTTGCTATCACGGCCAATGCGCTCAAAGGGGATCGTGAACGTTTTATGAAAGAAGGGTTGGATGAGTATATTACCAAACCTATAAAAAAAGACAGTATTATTAGCATCTTAAACCTTTTTATCCAAGACAAGATTGATTATTCCTATGAGGAACCAATAGAATCCTCACCAAGTCCTAAAGAGACACCAAGGGATCATGTACATGTCGAAAACACTAATGTCATACATGAAGAAGCGCCTATCAGTCCTGAAGATAACGTGCATGAAGAAATTGTTTCATCTCCATCTGAAGATTTTGAGACAGGAATAGAGCCATCACAAGATATTTTGGTCTTGAAAAAAAGTCCCATTGAAACAAAAATTTTTACCAGTGTACTCACAAAAATGTGTGATAATGTCACTGCCGCTACATCCTTTAAAGATTTTAAACAAAAGGTTGAAGCTAATGCTTATAAGATTCTTCTTTTCGATAAAGAAATGCTCTTAGAAGATGCGCAAACATTCATAGCGTGGGTTGCGTCAATGCAATCAAAACACCATTCAAAACATATGAATACCATCATGTTCATTGATCCCAAAGATAAGATAGAGGATAATACAGTTGCCTTTGATGCTATTTTGCCAAACCAAATTAGCAAAAAAGATTTAGAAGCACTCATTCATAAGTTTATTTAAAGGCTAAATCATGGAAAAACAATTAAAAATTCTAGCAGTCGATGATGATTTTATTAACCTAAAACTCATCAGTTCCATGTTACGCAAAAATACACAAGTGGGTGCGATTATTGAAGCGACAAATGGCTTAGATGCCATCAATCTTCTGAAAACGCAAGGAGATATTGATCTCGTATTGCTTGATATTAAAATGCCCGTGATGGATGGTATTGAGTTTCTCACCAATGTACAATCTATGGTTGAGTTTAAAAAGCTACCCATTATAGTCTTGACCACGGATGAGACACGAAAGCATGAAGCATTCGATCATGGGGCATTTGATTTTCTTGTTAAACCTATCAGAGAGCATGAACTCAGTAGTAAAATTGCTAAAGTTGCTGATCTTTTTTGAACAGCAACTTTTATCTAGCTATGAATAACTTTATTGATTTGATTGTATAGCGAGGTAATCTCTTCTTTTTTAGCGATAAAACTATTTTTATTGGCAATCAGATAAGCGGATGAATCTAGAATCGTCTCGACGACTTTCAAACCATTTTGCTTCATGGTGCTTCCTGTTTCTACGATATCTACAATCACATCAGACAGTCCTACCAATGGCGCTAATTCGATGGAGCCATACAGCTTAATAATATCAACAGCCATTGCTTTTTTTGAAAAATATTTTTGTGCAATATTGGTCATTTTGGTTGCCACTTTAAGTTCAGGTACGGAATAATCAATTTCTTTGCCTTCTTGAATCCCAACACATACTTTGCATTTTCCAATTTCAAGGTCCAATAAACGCAATAAATCTTCATCTTTCTCTTCTAAAACATCCAATCCAACAACACCAATATCTGCTGACTGATGCAATACATATGCTGGAACATCTTGGTTACGAACTAATAAAAAACGAAAATCATCCACTTCTAAAATTAATTTTCGATCATCAAAACAGAACGATTTTCCAAATATCTTTTCAAAAATCGCTAACGTCTCTTCTGCAATTCTACCCTTTGGTAATGCAACGGTTAACATTCTATTTTCCCTTTATTCTAAATGTGCTTCTTTGATAGTTTTGAGCATACCACGAAAGATAAGTGCTCTGTCAAAAATGGAATTCGTGAAAAATTTTGAGAAAAATTTTCCATCGCCTCCTGTGAAAAATATTTTTTTATCTTTACATGTTGTTTCTAATAATAGTAAAACGGACTTAACAACGCCATAAGCGATGGCATCACTTGTCTTCTGAGGTAGAGCATCCAGTGAAACATTGGGATTAATAGGACTATTCAAACGAGATGAAATAGAACTATACGCACGCTCATACGCACTAAGACCTGGTAAAATAAACCCGCCTAAATGCATCCCTCCTGACATAATATCTACTGTAATGGCACTTCCCGCATCCACAATCATCCCATCTGCAATAGTGGAACATGCCGCTATGCGGTCAATTCCCATGCCTTGGTATATCGTGTCAAAATCAAAATAAGGTTCAAGATCAACATACTGATCTTTTGTACTTAAATAATGGCTCATCGCTTCATTCACACAGATATAATAAATTGTCTCTTTCGTACTATACTCTTTAAATTGCTTATGAGACATACTCCATATTTTACCGTCTTGATAAAAATCGGCATTTGAATTACCAATATCACAAAGTATCATTATATACCTTCCATCCATTCTGATGTAATAGTGCTGCTGCTTTTGAACACAACGGTGCTTTAAGAATTAAATGTTTAAAACGATAACGGTGTGCTTGTTGTGATTCTAATGCTAATGTTAAAGCTAAAATTTCCTCGGCGTGTTTTAGGACAAAACGACTTTTTTGTTCTATCCTAAATATCAAATGATAAAATGATTTGAGATCAACTCCGCTAAAAATAGCAATTTTTTTACGCGTACCAAGAAGTTTTGGATCAATAGTTGAAAGAGATGCAAAAACGATTTGTTTTTTACAAATACGTTCTAACACCTCTTTCATCGTTTAGTTTTTCCCTGCAATCACTATTTTGTACGATTGAGTTTAAAGAAACGATTTTTATAGTAAAGGGTATCACCTGTTGTAAAAATATGCGTTTCAATTTCATCAGGCAATTTATAAATATTCGTTGAGATTAAATCTAAATCCGTTGCAATAATATAACCACCTTTTTCAATCATGTAAACGTATGTGCCATGAATTGTTCCGGCAAAAGTTGCAAATGGAAATTTACGCTCTTTTAAAACTTTAAGATCTGCATCAGTTAAAATGACACGACCGTCTTTTGTGAAAACAAAAATACGATTTTCAAGAACGATCACATCTTTAACATCATTTTCTAAGAAGCTAATAGACTTTGGACTGATAGAAACAACTTTACTTTTGGTCGCAGCAACCAAACGATCACCTAATACTTGTAAGTAGATAATATTTCCAAAGAATTTATCATTACTAACAACAACGTCGCGAATAGGTTTTTTCGTTTGCGCATCGACAATGACTAATTTACCATCAAGCGTAGGGAAAACAATTAAATCACCTAAAAAATAAGGTGAAGCAATGCGAGAATCTAAAACATAGACATTGTCTTGTTTAAGATGCATCATCTCTTTTCCATCAACAATATCAATTAAAACAAGCTCATTTGAACCAAGAACGAGAGCTAAAACATTGCCTTTTAATGCCGCAGAAGCGACAGAGACACTGCACTCTTTAGAAAACAATACTTTTTTATTGGCATCCACAATTTGTAGTGCGCCACATTTAGATGCAGCCACATAACGACCTTGATCTTCTGCAAGATAGACAAACCCTGATGGCAATGTTACATTGGACAAGCCTTGCTTGGTAATAATTTGACCATTATCTAAGGTTGCACCATCTCTTACCGCATCAATAATGGTTGCCGGCAACGAACCATCATAACTGATTTTACCAGAAAGTGCCTCTGGTTCAAAGTATTGTCGCTTAGTGCCACAGCCGCTTATAACCAATAATAACGTTAAGAGTGAAAAAACAATTTTTGCGTATTTCATTATTTTATGCCTTGATAATGTTCTAGATTTTTTGCAATCTGTTTTAGAGGAGAACCAACATCTATTTGAGCAAATTTAAGTCTGGCTTCTTCAATCTTGTTTTCTTTAAGCAGGTTATATCCTTCTTCTAGAAGCGCCATTCCTGCCAATAATTCGCTACTTTTAATCGTTGCATTCGTGTCAATTTGAGCAAGTTGATACGCCGCAATTTCTGCTAAAATAGGATTGTCATTGGATAAAGAAACCGATTTAAGTGCCTCGACATCACCCTTTGCCATGGCTGTTTCAAACATAAACATCGCATACAATTTAGGGTTTTTTTGTTTGAGAGTATCTAATGCAGCTTGATTATTAGCATCTTTTAGAAGTATCTGATATGCCTCATTAGAAGCTTTTAATCGCTGTTGTGTTAACACATCATTGACAGCATAGGTTGCTGCACCAAGCACAATAAGTACTAATCCAGAGATAATGTATTTTTTATTGCGTTTAAAGAAGCGTTCACCTTTAATCATTCCCTCTAAGAACTGCTCTTCGGTGCTAAACTCTTCTTGGACCGCCTTAATATTTTCCTTAAGTCCCAAACACTATCCTTAATAAACGATTTTTGAAAAATATAACACAGTTTATCACAAGAAATATAAAAAGGGACTAATGCCATTTCAGTATAGCGACAAAGAGAATGTGTTATAATAATCTTTCAAAAATATTTAAGGATTTTGAAGCCTATGAAAATTGATAACGCACTTTTACAAAAATTAGAAAAACTCTCTTCGTTACAAATCAGTGATGAAAAACGGGAAGGAGTTATCGCTCAATTAAGTGAAATTGTCTCTTTTGTAGAAAACCTTAACGAATTAAATCTGGAAAGTGAAGAAGCAACCTTTACGACACTTCAAGGGGGAACTCCTTTTAGAGAAGATATTCCTAGTGTGGATAATACCATCGTTAAAACGATTCTTGAACATGCTCCTCAAAGTGAAAATGGCTTTTTTGTCGTACCAAAAATCATTGAATAAACAATTTCTATATTAAGGTGTAATTATGAGTTCACCCAACATCAAGGCTCTTTTAAAAAATGTTGTTGCCTATAAAGCTTCTGATTTACACTTAGTAGGTCGAAGTGAACCTCAGATAAGAATTGATGGAAAGTTGGTTCCACTTGATATGGAACAACTCAACGGCAATGCCATTGAAGAGATGTGTTACACCTTAATTACGGATAAGCAAAAGAAAAAGCTTGAAGAAGAAAAAGAGCTTGATTTTGCAATTATGTTCCCCGATATTGGGCGTTTTCGTGCCAACTATTATTATACAATTAATGGCGAATTAGCAGCTGCTTTTAGAATTATTCCTATTGATATTCCTTCCCTAGATGACCTCAATTCTCCCATTGTTTTTAAAGATGTTATCAAGCGCGAAAAAGGGCTTATCTTAGTAACAGGACCTACGGGAAGTGGTAAATCAACAACACTGGCTGCTTTGCTGAATGAAATCAACCTTTATGAACATCGTCATATTATTACCATCGAAGACCCCGTTGAATTTATTCATACCAATAAAAAAGCTCTTTTCTCGCACCGTAACGTAGGCGATGATACCAAAAGCTTTGCGAGAGCACTCAAATTTTCACTTCGTCAAGACCCCGATATTATCTTGGTTGGGGAGATGAGAGACCAAGAAACGATTAGTACCGCTATTACCGCGGCAGAAACAGGACACTTAGTCTTAGGAACGCTTCACACGAACTCAGCGGTTCAAACGATTAATAGAATTGTCGATAGCTTTGATGGCGCGGAACAAGTGCAAGTGCGCAATATGCTTGCAACCTCTTTGCATGCAGTTATTTCACAAAGTCTCTTACCTAAAATCGGAGGAGGAAGGGTCGCTATACATGAAATTATGATTAATAATGCGGCCATCGCTAATCTGATCCGAGAAAATAAGATTCATCAAATCTACTCACAAATGCAACTTAACCAACAAAAAACGGGCATGGTCACGCAAACACAAGCAATGATGAAATATTTAAGAGCCAATTTTATCAGCAAAGAAGATGCTATTCGCTACTCAACCCAACCTCAAGAGCTCCTTAATAACATGGGAGTTTGACCATTAAAAGCAACGTTTTACGAATATTACAGCTTAAGCAAGCTATACTAAAGCAAATGAAATTCTAAAACAATGGGTAAAGGCGCTTCATAGTATGAACAATGGTAATAATATTTCTGACATTATTTTTCAAATAGCCGATGAAACATTTGAAAAACTTAAACACCTCAATATCCCACCTTATCCAAAATACTATCATGATACTTTTGTAGAAACACTTCAAAAAAATAGTGATCCTGAGGTTTTGGACCTTGCCAAAAAGCATAGTTATCTCTTCTCCAATGCGGGGCAAGAAGAGATGGTCAGTGAGACGTGTTTTGGACTTATGAAAAAAGGCATAGAAGCGTTTGTTAAAACCAATGATAATTTAAAATTCATCTCAGATGAAACAGCGATTAATATTGATAATATCAAAAAAGATTATGCCAGTGTCGATACGCATCAAGTCCTTCAAGCCTTTGATAACTTTCAAGGTAAAATTCTTGAAGAACTTCAAACAGCCGATGAAACAATCGCAAAATTAAAGCTGGAAGTTGAACGACTAGAGCGTGAATCTAATATCGACCCGTTAACCAAGGCACACAACCGCAGAGTTTTGATTAAAGACCTTGAAGAAGTCCTTAGCTTTGGTAAAGACAAAGACATGGATATGCATCTTGTCATGTTCGATGCCGATGATTTTAAACAAATCAATGATTCATTTGGACACATTGCCGGCGATAAAACACTCATTTTTTTATCAAAACTGATTCAAAACTCATTGCGCCGTGGAACGCGTATTTATCGTTACGGCGGGGAAGAATTTGTTGTGATTCTCAATCGTACTTCATCGGAGGAAGCAACAAAAATTGTAGACCGCATTATCCGTGAGACCAGCGATAGTAAATTACTCTATAAAAGCCACGACATTCATTTAACGCTGAGTGCTGGCATTTGTTCACATCAACAAAACATTTCAGCAGAAGAGCTTTTAGACAGAGCCGATAAAGCATTGTACGAAGCAAAACTTAATGGTAAAAACTGTTTTAGGAGTGCTCACTAATGGCAAATATTGTACTTTTTGATCTTATTACGCTCGCACTGGTACTCATTTTAGGTATCAAAGGCATTATCAACGGTTTTGTAAAAGAATTTTTTGGTCTTTTGGGCATTATTGGTGGTATTTACTTCGCATCACGTTACGCAGCCGTCGCGGGAGATCTCATTCATAAGCATATCTATGCTTTTGGCAACCAAGCTTCTTTATATCTTTTTGGTTTTATTGCCGTATTAATCGTTTTTTGGATTGCATGTATTTTTATAGGGTATTTGCTTGCGCAAGCATTGAGTCTTAGCGGTTTAAGTATGATTGATAAATTAGCAGGATTTATTATGGGAAGCGCTAAAATATTTTTAGTATTTTCTGTTTTAGCCGTTACTTTAACCAATATCGAGTTTATTAAATCTCGAATAGAACCTTATGTCGCGAATAGTATGATGTTTCCTCTCTTTTTAGAGACAGGTCGCTACATTGTCAAGTTAGACACAAAAGATGTCTTAGATAGCCTCCCCACTCAAGATAAACCCAACCCGTAAATAGAGGTTACGCATGAGTACATTTGAAAATTTAGAATACAATTCACTCCTTGCTTCTTTTAAAGAGTTGTTAAAAACCAACAGTCTTAAATTCACCAAACAGCGCGAGGTGGTTTTAAAAACATTGTATGAAAGAAATGATCACTTTACCCCAGAAGATTTATACATTTTTTTAAAAGGCAATTACCCTGAACTCAACATCGGAATTGCAACAGTCTACCGAACACTCAATCTTCTTGAAGAATCTCAGATGGTCACATCCATCTCTTTTGGTGTTGCAGGAAAAAAATTTGAACTTGCAAACAAACCCCATCATGACCATATGATTTGTAAAAGCTGTGGACTGATTATTGAATTCCAAAATGAAAAAATTGAACAATTACAGCTCGAAATTGCTAAAGCAAATCACTTTAAAATTACAAGCCATTTAATGCAATTACGTGGTCTTTGCGAAGATTGCGCTAAAGAAAAGTAAACACTGAAAAGAGGAAAAGATTTGATATTTGATGACCAATACCAACAACAACGTATCGAAAAAGGAAAAGCGCTCCAGGCACTTGGACGCAATCCATACAGACATAATATTATTAAAGATACGAGTACCAAAGAGTTTTTAGAATGTTACGCTTATGTTATTGATAGTGAATTAAAGCGTGATGAAAACAAAACCAATACCGTTGTAGGACGTATTAAATTTTTACGCCATATGGGTAAAGCAGCTTTTGCAAAAGTTGAAGATGAACATGGCCTTTTACAAATCTATTTTAGCCGTGAATCTATCGGCGATGATTGGTTTGACAACGTTAAAAAGTTAGTCGAAGTCGGTGACATTATCAGTGTAACAGGCTTTCCTTTTGTTACGAAAACGGGTGAACTTTCTTTACATGTAAAAGTGCTTGACGTAGCGACAAAGTCGATTGTTCCATTGCCTGAAAAGTTTCACGGTTTACAAGATAAAGAACTACGTTATCGTAAACGTTACCTTGATATGATTATGAACAGTGATGTTCGTAAAACCTTTAAAATTAGAAGCAGAATTGTCAGTGAAATTCGCCACTTTTTTGAAGAGAGAGACTTCCTAGAAGTCGAAACACCGATGATGCATCCTATTGCTGGGGGTGCTAATGCAAAGCCTTTTATCACACGTCATAATGCGCTCGGCGTAGATCGTTACTTAAGAATCGCTCCTGAACTCTATCTCAAACGCCTTGTCGTTGGTGGATTTGAGGCGGTTTTTGAAATCAACCGTAACTTTAGAAATGAAGGAATGGATCAAACACATAACCCTGAATTTACGATGATTGAGTTTTACTGGGCCTATCATAACTACCACGACTTGATGCGCTTAACGGAAGAGATGTTTGATGTTCTTCTTAAAAAACTCAAACTCCCTAAAAAACTACCGTATGGTGACATCGAAATTGATTTTTCTAAGCCATTTCGTAAAATTGCGTTTCGAGATGCTTTGGTTGAAATTGGCAATATTCCCAATGAAATTTTAGACGATGCTGCGCAGATTAGAGCGTATATCACCGCAAAAGGGTTCAGTGTTGAGCCAAATCTCAGCCTTGGTAAATTGTTTGAAGAGTTGTTTGACCTCTTTGTGGAAGAGAAGCTTATCGACCCAACATTTCTGATGGACTACCCTATCGAGATCAGTCCATTAGCACGTCGTAGCGAAACAAATCCTAATATTGCAGAGCGTTTCGAGCTCTTTATCGCTGGGCGAGAGATCGCCAACGGATTTAATGAGCTCAACGATCCACTGGATCAATACACACGATTTGCGAAACAGTTGCAAGCTAAAAATGCAGGCGATGATGAAGCACACGAAATGGATGAAGATTATGTCTACGCGCTAGGATACGGTTTACCGCCAACTGCGGGACAAGGGTTGGGAATTGATCGATTGACAATGCTTTTAACCAATGAGCAATCCATCAAAGATGTTATCCTCTTCCCTGCAATGAAGCCGTTGAACGAACTTGATGAATTAACAACACACACAGACGATAAGGAATAGTAATGAGTATTTTAAAAAACATTGACCCAGAAGTTTACGATCTGGTTGAAAAAGAGTTACACAGACAATGTGATCATTTAGAGATGATTGCTAGCGAAAACTTTACCTATCCAGCGGTTATGGAAGCAATGGGCAGTGTCTTTACCAACAAATATGCGGAAGGTTATCCTAATAAACGATACTACGGTGGCTGTGAATTTGCAGACTTAGTAGAACAACTGGCTATTGATAGAGTTTGTAAACTCTTTGGCTGTACTTATGCCAATGTGCAACCTAATTCGGGTAGCCAAGCGAATCAAGGTGTCTACCAAGCACTTTTGAATCCTTTTGATAAAATCCTTGGTATGGATTTAAGCCACGGTGGTCACTTAACACATGGCGCGAAAGTAAGTAGTTCAGGTAAAACCTATTCAAGCTTCTTTTATGGTGTTGAGTTAGATGGTCGTATTAACTATGATAAAGTAAGAGAAATTGCCCATATTGTTAAACCTAAAATGATTATTTGTGGTGCAAGTGCGTATCCTAGAGAGCTTGATTTTGCTAAGTTTAGAGAGATTGCAGATGAAGTTGGCGCATACCTTTTTGCCGACATTGCACATATTGCTGGTCTTGTAGCAGCGGGTGAGCATCCAAGTCCTTTTCCTCATTGTCACGTTGTTGCCTCTACAACCCATAAAACGCTTCGTGGACCACGTGGTGGTATCATCTTAACCAATGATGAAGAGATTGCAAAAAAAGTGAATAGTGCTATTTTCCCAGGAATTCAAGGCGGTCCATTGGTACATGTCATTGCTGCTAAAGCCGTTGGTTTTGCAGAAAACTTAAAACCTGAATGGACAACTTATGCCAAACAAGTACGTGCAAATGCCAAAGTCCTTGCTGACATTTTAATTAAGCGTGGCTACGACATTGTCAGTGGTGGCACCGACAATCACTTGGTACTTGTTTCATTCCTTAATAAAGCATTCAGCGGTAAAGAAGCGGATTTAGCGCTAGGAAATGCAGGTATTACCGTCAATAAAAACACTGTTCCAGGTGAAACACGCAGTCCATTTGTGACCAGTGGTGTTCGTATAGGCTCACCTGCACTGACCGCACGCGGTATGAAAGAAAAAGAATTTGACATTATTGCCAATAAAATTGCTGATGTTCTTGATAACATCAACGATGAAGCATTACATGTAAAAATTAAAGCTGAAATGAAAGCATTAGCAAGTCAGTTTATTATTTACGATAGACCAACGTACTAAGGGATTTTATGTACAATATTGATGTCTCTCTCATTAAAATGATTACCGATCATTATTGGATTAAACGCGATACTATCGTCCAAAAACTCGATTTTAACGGGAGAGTCTTTTTTGATAAATATGAGCGTATTAATCAGCCTTTGAATAACAGTATCATCAAAGACCATCTGGATGGAAAAATCACGGTTGCCCATTCGCTGATTAATCGTTTTGATAAAGTTGAAAACATCGTTTTTGACTATAACGGTAGAAATACAGAGCGCTTTTGGCATAGGGCACAACTTTTGCTTAGAGAAGAAGGATTTATCAATTTTACGGCGTATAAGAGCCAAACAGAGGGTCATTTACATTTGTATGTTCATAAAGGACACACAACGTTACAAGAGGGTTACCAAATCGCCAAAATGCTCTCTATGAAACTTTCTCAAAAACTTCCACGTGAATGGAGAATGTTTCCAAACCAAGAATTACCAAGAGAATTTAATATCTTGGCATTACCGTATGATTTATACCAAAAAGAACGTGGAGCTTCTTGGTCAAAACATATGTAAACTGTTTTTTTAACAGTAGAGTATCTATTTTTGTTAATGCATGTCGTGTAATTTATCATCATTCTTAAGGAGAACCGATGGAAAATAGAAATGAACTCAGTGATATCGTATTAGAAAAAGGGGATAGCAAAACCCTGAAAATGAAACGTATCTTGATTTTAGTTGCTTTTTTGATTCTTGTATTTCTGATTGCACTTGCAAGTATGAAACTCATGAACAAAGACCAAAGTAAGGATGCTTCAAAATTAATCTTGCCTCCAGAACCAACACAAGAGACGCAAATCCCTAAAGATGACCAACTCTTTAAGCAAGTGCCAATTATTGAAGAGAACCCTAAAAAAGAGAGTTTTGAAGATATGATCAAAACCCTTAAAGAGAAAGAAGCACAAAAACAAGAAGATGCAAAAGGTGATGCAAAAGCAAATGATACAACAAGTGCACCTGTAACAGCGCAAACTCCTGCAACGGCACCTGTTTCAAATGTAACACCACCGCCTGTAACAAAACCAAAAGTAGAAGCGAAAAAAGAAGTAGCAAAACCTGCAACTACAGCCAAAAGTCCATCCGAAACACCAACCCATAGTGGCACAGCAGAGGCTGGTATTTACGTACAAGTCGGTGCGGTTGCAACAGCTCCTGAACAACGCGTCTTAAATGACATTAAAGCAAAAGGTTTTGAATACAGACTCTATTCGACTGTCGTCAATGGTAACAAAGTTACGAAAATTTTGATTGGACCGTATGCAAAATCCGGTGATGCAGAAAGTGCCTTAGTACTGATTCGCTCAAGTATCAACAAAAATGCATTTATCTATCGGGTGAAATAAGGTGCTAACTTCTCGAAAAATTTTATTTGATCAACTCACCCCTATTACGATTTATGCAAAATTGCAGGCGTATTTTAAGGGTGAGCTCTGCTTCTTATTGGAAAGTGCTATTCATAATAATGATGGTAATTTTAGTTTTTTTTTCATCGGCGCAAGAGAGCGCGTCATGCATCAACATGGCAAGAGTACCCATATTGATGAAAAGGGCGTGGCTCACTCTTTAGGAACATCTCCTTTTCCTTTTTTAAAAGAGCGCTACGCCACAGTTGATCAAGAGCTCTATAAAACCTATTCGAAAGAACTTGGCGTAGGTTTTGTCGATGGTTTTATTGGCTATATAGGCTATGATGCCGTTAAGCTTTTCGAACCACGTTTATGTACCCACATGGACCCGCTCAAAGATGAACTCGACATTCCAGATATTGATCTCATGCGTCCAAAACTTGTTTGTACGTTTTCACACAAGTCCAATACACTTATCTTAACAACATTTATGCCAAGCATTGCCGAACAAATGGATAAAATCGAAGCGACACTCAAAGAGCCTCATTATTATATTCCTATCCAAACGGCACAAGTCGATAAATCAAAAGGGTCTTTTTCGCTTTCAAAAGAGCATTTCTTTGAGATGGTTGAAAAATCCAAAGAGATGATTCGCAGTGGCGATGTCTTTCAGATTTTAATGTCCAATCGCTTTACACACTATACCCATATTGACCGACTGAGTTTTTATCGTATTTTACGACAAAAAAACCCATCACCCTATATGTTTTATCTCTCTTATCCGAACTTCGCTATTATTGGTAGCTCGCCTGAAGTCATGGTAGGACTTAAAGACGGACGCATTATGCTTCGCCCCATTGCGGGTACACGCAAACGCGGTTCGACCTATGAAAAAGACCAAGCATATGAGAAAGAGATGCTTAGTGATGAGAAAGAGAGAGCTGAACATTTAATGCTCATTGATTTAGGACGAAACGATTTAGGACGTGTTGCTAAAGTGGGTTCAGTTCAAGTCAAAGAGATGATGCGCGTAGAACGCTATTCGCATGTCATGCATATGGTCAGTGATATCGAAGCAACACTGGATTCCAAATACGATATGTTTGACCTATTTGCAGCGACATTTACCGCAGGAACAATGACAGGAACGCCTAAAATTCGTGCGATGGAACTCATTAGCGATTTTGAAGGCTTAAAACGAAGCTTTTACAGCGGCGCGACAGGGTATTTTGGTTTTGATGGGAATATGGACAGCTGTATCATGATACGAACAGCTTATTTAGATGATGAAAAAATTATTTTCCAAGCGGGCGCAGGTATCGTTGCTGATAGTAAACCTGAACTTGAATATTTAGAAGTCACCAATAAATTAGGGGCAATGACCAGCTCCCTTGATGATCTTAAAGAGTAGTGTATGCTACTCTTTAGCCTCTTTGGCAACCCTGTTGCCCACTCTATTTCACCGCGTTTGCATAACAGCGTTTTACAAGCACTCAACCTTGACGGCTGTTACATTCGCAAAGCCATTGTAGAACCTTCCTTACTACTTTCAACCTTTAAAGATATGGGACTTCACGGAGCAAATGTGACGGTTCCTCATAAAGAAGTTGCGTTTGCACAATGCGATGAAGTACGAGGGATTGCGCAAGAAATTGGGGCGGTCAATACGTTGGTGAAAGAAGGGACACGCGTCATCGGATACAATACCGATGCTGAAGGCTTTTATGAAGCGATTCGAAGCTTTGGAACCATTCGCAATGCCCTTGTTTTAGGCGCGGGCGGTACGGCTAAGGCCATTGCTATCATCTTGAAAGAACATCATATCGACGTGACAATCTTAAATCGCTCCGCTTCAAGACTCTCTTTTTTTGAAGCAAAAGGTTTTACATGTAAAACATGGGAGAACTTCGAAATCAACGCATATGACCTCATCATTAACACGACATCCGCAGGCTTAAAAGACGATGCCCTTCCTTGTGAATTATCTATTTTAGAAGCTCTGTTTCAAAAAGCGCGTTGTGCTTTTGACGTCATTTACAATCAATCAACCCCTTTTTTAACCTTAGCACAAAAACATCACCTCTTATATAAAGATGGGAAAGAGATGCTTCTCTTTCAAGGCGTTTTAGCCTTTAACCTCTTTTTTTCGAAGCGTTATGAATTCAAAACAATTGAATCATTGATGCGCCCTGCTTTTGAACTTTAATTTTATAAAGGAACACCGTGCAACGAGAAGAAACACTCAACAATCCTTATGCACATGACTACCAGTTGCTCATAAAAAATCTTTTAAATGCGCCTATTTATTGCGACCCGAACCAAGAAATCGTCTATAAAGGGGATAAACGTTTCACCTATACCGAGTTTAAAAAACGCGTTCATAGACTTGCCAATCTTTTAACCTCATTGGGTGTTAAAGCAGGAGATACCGTTGCCGTCATGGATTATGACTCGCATCGTTATTTAGAGTGCTACTTTGCGATTCCGATGATTGGTGCTATTTTGCACATGATTAACATTCGTCTCTCCAGCGAGCAAATTCTCTATACGATTGACCATGCGGAAGATGATGTCATTCTTGCTAATAATGATTTTTTACCCATTTTGGAACAAATAAAAGGACGTCTTGATATAGAAACCTATATCGTACTGTCTGATGATGAGACGATTAGCCCAACATCTTTACATGTAAAAGGGGAATACGAGACGTTATTAAGGGAACAAAGCGATTTTTTTGCGTTTCCCGATTTTAGTGAAAATACCCGCGCAACCACATTTTACACGACAGGGACCACAGGACTGCCTAAAGGCGTTTACTTTACACATCGCCAGCTTGTATTGCACACACTAGGAACGTTATCGACCCTCGGCAGTGCACCACAACAAGGCAGTTTTAGACAATACGACGTGTATATGCCCATTACGCCCATGTTTCATGTTCATGCGTGGGGACTGCCGTATGTTGCAACGATGCTTGGGGTTAAGCAGGTGTATCCTGGACGCTATATGCCAGACATGCTCCTTGAGTTAATCGATAAGGAAAAAGTAACGTTTTCACACTGTGTGCCGACCATCATGCATATGCTTTTTAATTCACCCAAAATTGACCAGATCAATCTTAACGGTTGGAAAGTTATGATTGGGGGTGCATCGCTACCAAAAGCAATGTGTCAAGAGGCTTTAAAACGAGGCATTGATATGTTTACAGGGTATGGGATGAGTGAAACCTGCCCTATTTTGAGTATTGCTCAATTGACACCCGAAATGTTAGAACTGAATGATAGCGAACAAAGCGATATTCGCATCAAAACGGGTCGCCCTATGGGACTTGTTGATATGAAAGTTGTTGATGAGCAGATGCAATCCCTACCACGTGATGGTATCAGTACGGGAGAAATTGTCGTACGAGCACCTTGGCTCACGCAAGGCTACTTTAAAGACCAAAAGAATTCTGAGATTCTCTGGCATGGTGGGTATTTGCACACGGGCGATATGGCAAATGTGGATGCACAAGGGTATATTAAAATTACAGACCGAATGAAAGACATCATCAAAGTGGGTGGTGAATGGGTTTCATCTTTAGAGTTGGAAGATATTATTCACCAACACCCTAGCGTCAAAGAGGTTGCCGTCATTGGAATAGAAGATGATAAATGGGGTGAAAGACCGTTGGCACTTGTCGTGCTTGATGCCACCAAACCCACCAACGAAAAAGAGCTCTTAATCCATGCAAAAGAGTTTATTAAAAAAGGCATTATGGCACGAGAAGGAATGTTACTTAAAATCAAATTTGTTGAGAGCATTGACAAGACCAGTGTGGGAAAAGTCAATAAAAAAGAGCTGCGAAAGCTCTATAGCTGAAATAGTCGCTCAATTTCTGCGGCTGGCATTGGCTTGCCAAACAAGTACCCTTGGAAAAGGGTACATCCATTTTCAAGAAGAAATTTACTCTGTTCTTCATCTTCCACCCCTTCTGCTATCACATCCAAATCAAAGTTATGCGCCATTTCTATGATGGTCTTCACAATCATTGCATCATTATTATCCACTGTAATATCGCGAACAAATGCTTGATCAATTTTGAGTTCATCTAAGGGTAAACGCTTCAGGTAAGACAAAGAAGAGTACCCTGTCCCAAAATCATCAAGTGAAAAGCTAATGCCAAGAGAACGCAGGGCTTCTATTTTTGCTATCGTCTCAACTATATTTTCCACAATTAAACTCTCCGTGAGTTCTAATTTGACTCGGTGAGCGGGAACACCCGTTTGTTGAAGTACGGTTGCAACGGTATCATAAAAATGAATTTCTTGAAACTGTTTGACGCCCACATTAATTGACATCTGTAATGCATGATGCGTATAAAGCTTTGACCACGTGAGTAGTTGTTCACATGCCGCATATAAAACCCATGTGCCAAGAGGAATAATAAGTCCCGTCTCTTCTGCCAAAGGAATAAAATCGTTTGGCGGAATTAGCCCTTTTTGAGGGTGATTCCATCGAATCAAGGCCTCAACACCTACGATATCTCCTTTTAGATTGACTTGAGGTTGATAAAAAATGACAAGCTCCTCTTTCGTGATGGCAAGGCGTAATTCTTGCTCCATCGTTGTCTTTTGCTCAATTTTTTCTTGCATCATGGGATCATAAAAACTGATACGATTACGCCCTAATTTTTTAGACTGATACATGGCAATATCCGCTTGTTTGAGTAAGGTCTCTTTATCGTATGTATTGCCGACAAAAAGGGCAACCCCAATACTTGGTGAACAGGTATGCTCATAGCCTAAAAGAAGATACGGTTGGTTAATAATATTTTTAATCCGTTTTGCAAAATGTTCAGACTCCATAGCGGCATCGGCTTCTTTTAAACTAAGCCCTTCAAGCAATACAACAAATTCATCACCTCCAACACGACCTAAAGTATCACCTGAACGCAATACTTCTTGTACTCTTATCGCAACTTGTTTGAGAAGTTCGTCGCCAATATGATGCCCTTTCGTATCATTGAGTGCTTTAAAATTATCCAAATCAATCATCATTAAAGCGCCATATTTTTGATGTCTCTGACTTTTTGCAATGGCTTGGGAAATACGGTCATGTAAGAGTTGTCGATTGGGTAAATGGGTTAAAGAATCATAAAAAGCAAGCGTGTGAATCTGAAGTTCAGCTGCCTTGCGCTCAGAAATATCTTTTCCTAAAATCACATAATAATCTTGCTCACTAAAACGTATGCACTGTAGTACAAACTCCATAAAGAACTGACCTTGAGAATTTTTCAGTATGGCTTCAATCATACTACAATCTTTCATAGGCTCTCGTTGCTCCAATAAATATAACTCTTCCGTAACGAAAGGAGGTAACCATTGGCTAACGTTGCTTTCTAAAAGACTCTCTCTTGAAGTTTCAAGCGCAGAGCACGCGGAGGCATTAAAATCAACAATCAGATGGGTCTTTGCATCTATTAACAAAATTAATTCATTTGAGCGGTCCAAAAGCGCATGAAAACGCTCCAGTTGGAGTATTCGCTCTTGCAATTGAGGATAATAACTTTTGCGAACAGAACTCTCTCCTAAGCCAATAATCTTTTGACGAAGTTCTTCATGTGTATCAAAGGGCATGGCGCAATATCTCCTCGACATTGTGTTGCGTAGGCATAACAGGGTTAGTGATAATGCACGCATCTTGTAGCGCCATTTCAGCAAGATGAGGAATAACATCTTGACTGACACCTAGAACACTTAAATGCTGCGTGAGTCCTAGCGATAGTTTAAAATCATACAGTTTTTTTAAAAAATCATGACGAGATATATTGCCTTTCATACCCATTTGTTCCGCTATCGCTTGATAGCGCTCTTTCGTATATTCAAAATTATATGCGACGGCGTGATCCAATAAAATGGCATTGCACAAACCATGAGGCAAGTCAAGCCATCCACCTAGAGAGTGTGCCATAGCATGAATAACGCCTAAAGAAGCATTGGAAAAAGCAAGGCCTGCTAATAAGCTTGCCATAACGACAGAGGCACGCGCTTCCATATCATCAGGATGAGTAACAACCTTCGGTAAAGCATTTGAGACCAAAGAGATAGCTTCAAGGGCATACAAATCGGTTATGTTTGAATGCGCGTTGGAAACATAAGCTTCAAAAGCGTGTGTTAGCGCATCTAAGCCGGTATGAATACTCAATGCGGCATCCATACTCAGTGTTGTTTCAGGGTCAATCAATGACACATCCGGAACAATGGATTTGCTAATAATGGCTATTTTAACATGCCTATGCGAATCATTAATAATCGTAAATTGCGAGACATCTGCCGAGGTTCCTGCAGTCGTAGGAACACAAATAAGTGGAGGAAGGGGATAGCGGATTTTATCAACACCTTCATAATCTAAAATGCTTCCCATATTGGCAACCACGATACCAATGCCTTTGGCACAATCCATCGGACTACCACCACCAACAGCTATGATGCCATCGCATCTGTGTTCACGATACAGCTTAACGCCATCATGAACATTGGTATCTCTTGGATTTGGGACTACATTGTCAAAAATAATATAATTGATTTTTTCTTGCTCAAGCGCATCGGTAACATCTTTAACCCAACCCGCTTTTTGAACACCCATATCGGTGACCAAAAGCACTTTTTTAGCGCCTAGATTTTTTGCATACTGACTTGCCATTTTTCTTGCACCGACACCAAAAACAAACTCTGGTGATACACATTTGCGGAGTGATAATTCCATTTGTTTAATAATCATTATCGCCACCTTTTAGAGCAGGTTCCTTGATGCTAACACAACAAAACTTAAGAAAAACCATCCTTTTTTATATAGAGAAGATAGTATGCATCTTTTTAGTATAACAGAAACAAATGTTGATTAGATTTTTGTGCGAGATTCCAGAGCTTTAGATAAAGAGAGCATATCGACGTTTTCAAGATGCACGCCAGTAGGTACACCTTGTGCAATTTTCGTAAAATGTAGCGTGTAAGATTTGAGCTTATCTTCAATAAATAAAATAAGCGCATCACTTGCCAAGGAAGGGGTCAGCGCAAAAATGACTTCCTTCGTTCCATCAGCCACAACTGCGTCTAGTTTGCTTAACGTCTCTTCTTCAATATCATTTAAAACAAAATATTTTCCATCAAAGAGTTTATGCTCTTCCAAAACAAAAATATCTTTAGCACTCTCAACGATGCAGAGTTTTTGAGCATCACGCCTCTCATCCAAGCAAATATCGCAAATCTCATGTTCGCTAAGTGCACCACACCGTTCACATTTACGAATACTCTTAATCGCACTTTCAATAGCATTGGAGAGTTTCATCGCCGCAAACGTATCGTTCAATACCATATGATAGGCAAATCGAAGTGCCGATTTTTTGCCAACGGTAGGTAAGCTTTCAAACGCTTCAACCAATTTATTGAATTTCTCCAAGCCGCGCATCATTGAACAATCCCTTTTGAAAAATCAATACTAAATTGATGATAGCCTTCTTCATAGCTATAACAGACTTCAAGACCATGTTGCTGCAAGATATTTTGAACAATATACAATCCAAGTCCAAGTCCACTACCACACGCTTTTGAGCCAGAAACAAATGGTTGGAAATATTCATCTACCGCCATTTTCAACGCTTCGCCTTCATTAGCAACAATGAGAGTATATTCTTTTGATTTGATATACACTTTGCGGCTGGCACTGTGTTTAATGGCATTGTCCATCAAGTTTTTAATCGCTAAAGCAATCAAATCAAAATCGACTTTGACCACAAAATCAAAGTTACCCTCAACATGCAGTTGCTCTTCACGTTTTTTATCATCTAACATTAAAAGGTCAATCGCTTGGTCTAAAATATTTGAGAGTGTCGTCTCTTGCAGATGCAATTCATACCGTTTTGAAGCAAGCTGCTCAATTTTCGAAAACTCGGCAATCAATAAATCTAGCCTACCAAAGATACTTACTAAACGCTTTTTAGCCGTCTCATCTTCAAGCATTTCCGATACAATCCGACCTTTACCAATGGGCGTTTTTAGTTCATGCATAATCGTACGCAAAAAGAGCTGCCTAGCATTAATAAGGTCACGTATTTTCTTGACCGCCCTATCAAACTCGTTGGCTACTTCGCCGATTTCATCATTCGATTCACTCTGACATTCAATGCTCAAATCGCCACTGGCAAATTTGCGAATCTGTCCACTCAGTGTTTTAAGCGGTGCTATGCTTTTAAAAATAGAGATGTACATGTAAAGTAAAATTAAAAGAGCAATCATAAAAACAATCCACAAACTCTCGTTAAAATTTTTATAATCTTGGCTTTCTAGCAGAACACTTGATTCAAAATTATCAATGAAAAGATAGTAACGGTCGTTGTAAACAATTGAAGAAAAACGACTAATGGGAGAGAGTTTTTGAAAAATGACGACACCGCGTTCCAAAACAGAAGCACGCAAGTGTTTGCTGGTCACTTTTTTGAGTCCAAAATTATTAAAATACTCTTCAATGTCACCCGGCTGAACGTTATTGCGGTACATGACTAGCAAATAATTGACCGATTGGATTTGGCGTTGTTTCATATTTTCCAAATTTTTATCGCTTTGATGTTCTAACAAAAGCGCAAAAAACATCGCCAACAAAAAAAGTGAAAGAAAAAAGATCGCGCTGATCTTATTTAAAATTGAGTTTCTTATCATCCGACGAGCTTATAGCCGATGCCTCTCACAGAATGAATATATTCAGGGCTTTTGGAGTCATCACCAATCTTCGCACGCAACCTGCCAATAATCACATCTAAACTTTTTGAGCCTTTATCTTTTAATGATTTACAGTTATAGACCAATTGTTCCCTAGAAATTGAAAAACCATTTTGTTTAATCATATAAGAGAGTATTTCATATTCAGCTGGCGTGAGGTTTAAAACTTCATTTTTGAATGAAATTTCATGACGTTTTTCATCGACGACAAATACACTGTGGCTTTGTTGTTCTTCTTGGACAGAGCTCTTTTTATAACGGCGAATCAAACTCTGAATGCGCGCATACATCTCTTTAGGATCATACGGTTTGGGTAAATAATCATCTGCTCCGATTTGAAGACCGATGACTTTATCGCTGATGTCACTACGTGCGGAAGAGATAATAATCGGAATATCATACTTAGCGACAATCTCTTTACAGACTTCTAACCCATCCATACCAGGTAGCGTTAAATCTAATATCAACAAATCGTATTTTTTAATACCTGCGCTCAGTCCCAAGTACGGGTCTTCGTAATTAGTGATTTTAATGTTGTATTTTGCAAGGTATTCACTTAAGATTTCTGCAAACTCTGCATCATCTTCTATCATTAAGACGTTAATCATAGGCTGCCTCAATTAAGCTTTTTTAGCATTATACAAAAATTGTGTTTTTTTCAAAATGAAGACCTTTTTCAAGGCCTTCTGAAAGAAAATGGATAAAGGGGACTATTTACTTATTTTCTGGAGCAGATGCAGGGGCTTGCATTGGCATCATCATTGGTCTTTGTGGTCGTTGCGCCATCAGTTTTTTAAGCTCTGCACGTTGTTCTTTGGTTAAAAGATTGAACACTTTTTCCATATGGTCTGCTTGGAGCGCTAGCATTTTTTCATGCATTTCATTGTGCAATTTAATAAACTCTTTTTTATTAAAGGTATCGCCACTGATAATGTCTTGCATTTTTGCCATCATTTTAGGATCGCGTAATTTTGCCATTTCCAATTTAAATTCACCTTGCAAAATGCCTAATTTATAGCGTTGGTCATCGCTAAGGTTGAGTTGTTGCAACATAGGAAAGCCCATGCCCCCTCTTCCACCTTGCATCATCATTCCGCCAGCCATAGGTGAGCCTTGCATCATTCCCATACCAGGTTGCATATTGCCACAATTGGTTCCATTAAACGCATATACGCTCGTTCCAAGCGCAACTAGGGCTACGATACTTAAAAGTGTCTTTTTCATCTTTTACTCCTTTGAAAGTTTTATGATGAAATCTTATCGCGCTCATTTTAACGACCTCTTAACGATTTGTTAATGTACCTTAACAACCAAAGTTTAATCTTGAATTTGGTAAAATCTTGTTCTTCAAAAACTTACATGTAAAGAGAAAACAGTGGAGATAGATTATTACGAAATATTGGAAATTACCAGAGATGCGGATTCTGGTGAAATCAAAAAAGCGTATCGCAAATTAGCTTTACAATATCATCCAGATCGCAATCAAGGCGATAAAGAGGCTGAGGAAAAATTCAAAGCAATCAACGAAGCGTATCAAGTTTTAAGCGATGAGCAAAAACGCGCAACCTATGACCGTTATGGTAAAGCAGGACTTGATAGCCAAGGATTTAGTCACTTTTCAGATATGCGCTATGAAGATATTATGGGTGACCTTGGCTCCATTTTTGAGTCTGTTTTTGGTGGAGGCTTTGGAAGTGGCGGTTTTGGCGGTGGCGGTTCAAAACAGAGCAGAAAATACAATCTAGACTTGGAAGCAGAAGTCACACTTGCCTTTAATGAAGCTATCTTTGGTAGCAAAAAAGAGGTGAGTTTTTCGTATAAAAAACCGTGTGATACCTGCGATGGCACCGGTAGCAAAGATAAATCCAAAGCAACCTGTAAAGAGTGTAAGGGTAAAGGTCAAGTCTTCTACCGACAAGGTTTTATGACGTTTTCACAAACATGCCCTGCGTGTAATGGCAAAGGAAGCGTTGTTACAAACCCTTGTCCTACCTGTAATGCAAAAGGCTTTACAAACGTTGAGGATAAAGTAACCATTGATATCCCCGAAGGCATCGACAATAATAACCGAATCCGCGTAGCGGGACGCGGCAATATTGACGAACGTGGAGCGCGAGGAGACTTATACATCTTAGTACGCGTTAGAGAAGATGAGCATTTTGTACGTCATAATGATGATATTTATATCGAAGTTCCTGTGTTTTTCACCCAAGTAGCCTTAGGCGAAACGATTAAAATTCCTACGATTCGTGGAGAAACAGAACTAGAACTTCCGTTGGGTGCAAAAGATAAACAACAGTTTATTTTCAAAAAAGAGGGTGTGAAAAATGTCCATACTCACCAACTAGGAAGTATGATTGCCCAAATTTCAATTCGTTATCCTAAAAAAATCTCGAAAGAACAACGAGAACTTCTTGAAAAACTTCAAGCAGATTTTGGAGTGGAGACAAAACACAAAGATGAAAAATATGATGGCGTGTTTGATAAAATCAAAAGTTGGTTCAATTAAACAATGGCATCATTTATAGAGTATCAAGGCGCTACGCTTTGTTACTCTATCATCACTAATCCTCGTCTTAAACATCTCTACATTCAAATTCACCCCGAAAAAGGTGTTATTGTCAAAAATCCTTCGTTTTCAAAAGAGCGCGTTCATACACTGGTACAAGAAAAAGCTTCATGGATTTTTGCCAAAATGCACGATTTAAAAAAACGAGTTAGCATCGCTGAACTCTTCTGCAATGAAGGAAAAGTACTCTACTTAGGTGAAGCGATTCTTTTACATGTAAATCAATCGCCAGAAGCCTTCTACAAAGAAAAGACCATTCCACTGGTAACGCGTTTAGTAGAAGAGTGGAGTTTTTTAATGAGCGTTCAGCCAACCAAAATTAGCTTTCGGAAAGCAAAAAAACGCTGGGGAAGTTGCAGTCATACGAATGAGCTAAGCTTTAACCTCAGCCTTGCTCAACTACCGCTAGAGTGCGTTACGTACATCGTCATTCACGAACTTGCTCATATTAACCATAAACACCATCAAACCTCTTTTTGGCGATGCGTGGCTGAGTTTATGCCAGAATATAAACAGTGCGAAAAAACCCTCAAAAAATTTACACCATCACTCTCTTAAAAAAACAAAATTCTAAATCCTATTGCAACTAAAACAACACCGCCGAAAATTTCTGCTTTACTCTCCAACCATGTACCAGTGAACTTTCCGATAAAAATACCGATAACACTAATGACAAACGTCGTTACCCCTATAATGGCGCAAGAGAGTAAAGGATTGAGTTCTAAAAGCATGAGGCTAAAACCTGCGGCCATCGCATCAATACTGGTCGCAATGGCTAACATCAATAAGACTTTATTGGTAATACGGGAAATCTCTTCACCAACACCTTCATTGATGCCTTCATAAATCATCTTAGCGCCAATCAGTAAGAGCAAGCCAAAGGCAATATAACGGGTATAGTGTTCAAAAAAGCCTAATAACCCCATACCGCCTAAATAACCAAGCAGTGGCATTAATGCTTGAAACAGGCCAAAGAAAAGACCTACTTTAAGAGCAAGGTGTTTGTACTCGTTGCCTTGCTTTGCGCCAAGTCCAATAGACACAGCAAAAGCATCCATACTCAATGCAAATGCGAGCAATAATACCTCAATCATTTCAGTTCCCCCCAATTATTGCCTATTGCTATTGAGACTTTGAGTGGCACACGAAGTTGGTATATTTCAACCATGATTTTTTGGGCTTCTTTAGCAAATACTTCAGCTCTCTCCTCTTTGACCTCAAAAATCAGTTCATCGTGGATTTGCAACAGCAATTTTGCCTCGTCATCCACCAAGGTTTTCATAATTTTATTCATCGAAAGTTTGATTAAATCCGCTGCACTGCCTTGAAAAACCGTATTGACCGCTTCGCGTAAATAACCGGCATACTGCATCCCATTAGCATGTTCAAAATCAAAATAGCGTTTACGCCCTAAGAGCGTTTGCACAAATCCCTCTTTCTTAGCATCATCAGCAATGGAAGCTAAGTAATTTTTGATGGTAGGAAAGGTCGCGAAATAGCTATCGATATAGCTTTTTGCCTCTTTTGTGGAGATGCCAATCGTTTCAGAAAGACGTTTCGGTCCCATGCCGTATAAAAGACCAAAGTTAATGCTTTTTGCAATGCTTCGCTTCGCATCAGCCTCTTCCTCTCCAAAGAGTTTAAGAGCAGTTTCTTTGTGAATATCTTTGCCCGATTGAAACGCATTGACCATCGCTTCATCATTGCTAAAATGCGCCAATAATCTTAATTCAATTTGCGAATAATCAATACCAATAAGCTTGTAACCCTCTTTTGCGACAAAACCGCCACGGACTTCGCGTCCTAGTTCTGTTTTAACAGGAATATTTTGTAAATTTGGGTCTTTTGAACTGAGTCTTCCTGTGGAAGTTCCGGTATGAATAAATGAAGTATGTACCCTACTTTGCGCAGACTCCTTAGAAAGTTTTAAGAGCGGTTCAATATACGTAGAACGTAATTTATACAACTCTCGATACTCTAAAATCTTCGCGATGCTTGGGTGCTTATCGACCAATTCATTTAAAACATTTTCATCGGTACTGTACCCCGTTTTTGTTTTTTTAATCGTTGGCAAGCCCAATTGTTCAAATAAAACAGCCCCCAATTGTTGTGTTGAATTGAGATTAAAATTCGCATCGCACAACGTAAAAATTTCTGTTTTGAGCGCTTCAATTGCACTGTCTGTTCGTTTCAGAAGCGTTTCAAAATAAGCACCGTCAATTTGAATACCCTCTTTTTCCATTTTCATGAGTGTTTTAATAAATGGAAATTCCACCTCTTTAGCGAGCTCTAACAAATGAGGCTCCAGCATTTCATGGAGTTTGTGAAACAGCATCAGTGTCATCCAGGCATCTTCACTGGCATATTCACATGCTTTCTCAAGCGCAACGGAGCTGAAATTTTCACCTTTAGCAACCACGTCTTTGAATTTCACCATGTCATAATTGAAAAAACGTTTGGCAAGGGTATCAAGACCGACGTTGGTCTCAGGATTTAAAAGCCATGCTAAAATCATGGTATCGGCGTATATAGCGACATCGTTCAAGCCAAAATTATTTTCGATAACTGCTAAATCGTATTTGAGATTTTGCCCAATAATTTTATGGCGCAATAATCCCTCAAGTGCTTTTTTTGCATCTTCAAGGCTAATCTGCTCCCCAACTCCTAAATAGTGGTGAGAGATAGGTACATAATACGCTTCGCGTTCATTGACGCAAAATGAGAAACCAACGATTTTGGCATGGTACGCATTAAGCGCGTTTGTTTCAGTATCAAAGGCTACCAAATCGTCCTCATCAATGCCTTCAATAATGTTAAAAAGCAATCTTGCATCATCGACGAGTATCGGATTAAACGTCTGTTTCTTGACTTCAGGCACTTTTACATGTAAAACTTCGTTTTTGACCCGTGAGAGCATTTGATGCAGTTCATACTTTTCCAATTCATCCACGATAGTTGCCAATGGATTATCGCTTGGAAAGTGAAACGACTCAAATTTATCGGCAATCGTTAAAGAGTTATCAAGGCGTACCAATTGCTTGCTCAAAAACGCACTCTCTTTGCCCTCTTCAAGCATACTTTGAACTCTTGGATTGGCTATTTTGTCTAAATTATTGTAGATATTTTCAATAGAGCCAAAATCATCTAAGAGTTTTTTAGCACCTTTTGGGCCGATGCCTTTAACCCCAGGTATGTTATCGGCAACATCACCGACTAAAGAGAGATATTCGTTAATTTGATTGGGATAAACACCAAATTTTTCATAGCATTTTTCCGTATCAATCTCGCTTTTTTTCATCGGGTCATAAATTACAACCCTGCCATCATCTATAAGTTGGTATAAATCTTTATCATGCGTGACGATGCGCACTTTAATGTCATGGTGCAACGCAAATCTAACCGCTGAAGCGATAACATCATCGGCTTCAAACCCCTCTTCGCGGTAACATTTAAATCCCATTTTCTCAATCCATGAGATAGCAACAGGAAGTTGTCGTTTCAAATCTTCAGGTGCTTCAGGGCGGTTGGCTTTATAATTGGGGTCTATTTCATGGCGAAAATTTTTACCTTTGCTATCTAAAGCGAAAAGAACATAGTCCGTGTCGTGTTCATTTTTAATGGCATGAATAAAATGGGCAAAACCGGTTAAAAGACCCGTAGGAAACCCTTGGGAATTACGAAGTGCGGGAAGTGCGTAATAATTTCGGAAAAAAAAACCAAATGTATCAATAATAGTGAGTGTTTTCACACGAATGCCTTTACATGTAAATTATGCTAGTAGCATGCTTTAAGTTGTTCTACAACCTCTAAGAAAGGCGTACTTTCCAATCCTTCTTTTTCTAAAATTCCAAGCGCAAGATTAATACTTCGCTCAGCAAGCGGTGCATTAATAGGAATAGCAGTTTTAACAACTTTAAGAGCAGCCGAATAGGCTCGAATAGCCTCAGGTGCTTCATCTAAGTTTTCAGTGTAGTGAATCGCTTGAATCATTTTCTCATCAAATTTCCAATGGGTAAAAATGAGTGCGGTAATTTCGCTACTGTTTACACCCACGAACATTTTTTCAACCATGGCTACGTTAGGGTTATTATCAAGTTCGGCTTTAAACTGATAGGTTTCATTGCTTTTTACAATTTCATCGGCAATGAGAATTTTACCCGTCTCTTGTAAGAGTGCGGCTAAGAACAGAAAATCGACTTTAGTTGAATCCACTTTTTTATACCAACGACTGACCAACATGCATTGAAGATGTGAAAGTTGCGCAAATTCATCGGGCGAAATATTATAAGGCAAAAGATCAACGTTTAAAAGTTTTTTGATAGACATGTCTATCACCAATGATCGCGTTGTAGACATACCAAAAAGACCAACCGCTTGCAAAACACTCTTGATTTCTCGACGAAAACTATACAAAGGCGAGTTTGCTACTTTGAGCAAGTTTGCAACCAACATCGGGTCTTCTTCAATGAGTTTAGCCAAATCAGCAATACTTGCATGTTCATTGCGAAAAAGCTCATTGATTTGTAGAAATGTTTTTGGTAAGGGAGGTAATGCACGAATGCGTTCGGCGATTTCTGCTAGCATGCCATCTCTTTATTGAATTTTGAGAAGATTATAGCTTTCTTTTGTTGAAATCCCAATGAGGCGCTATGCCTCATTGGGACGAAAAAGATTAACCAGGAATAGCGTCTTCAACACTTTCTGGATGATCAAGCGCATAACGGAATTTATCCATATCAATTTGTTTATCCCACGCACCGACGACAACAGCGGCAACTGCGTTACCACAAAGATTACCCACCGCTCTCATCTCACTCATAAATTTATCAACACCTAACAGAACGGAAACAGTAGCCACAGGAATGGCACCACCCATAGCAGACAAGGTTCCTGCAAGGACGATGAAGCCCGAACCGGTAACACCCACAGCGCCTTTAGATGTGACCATCAAAATAAAAATAATGCTCAGCTCTTCACCGAGTGTTAAAGGAATATTGAACGCTTGGGAAAGGAAGATGATGGAGAGCGAAAGATAGATATTGGTACAATCAAGGTTAAATGAATATCCCGTTGGAATAACCAAACCCGTTGTTCCTCTGCTTACACCTGCTGATTCAAGGCGTCGCATCAATGGAGCCAATGCGGATTCACTCGAAGATGTTGCGAAAACAATCAGAACTTCTTTGGCAATAAAACGCATAAATTTAAAAATATTGATTTTAAAAATTGCCATGATGATACCAAGCACACCAAAAATAAACACAAGCACAGACACAAGCATTACACCGAGTAAGCTTGCCATATTAATCAGTGAAGCCACACCAAATTTACCAATCAAAAAGGCCATCGCACTAAAGGTTGCAATAGGACTGAACCACATTAAAAGGGTTAAGATTTTAAAGAAAAAGGTTTGTGCAATTTCGATAGGTTTTAAAATGGAGGGTTTATATTTTCCACCAAATGCAGAAATTAAAATTGCAAGACAAAGCGCCATAAAAAGCACTTGTAAGGTATTGCCGTGTAAAAAAGGGCTGATAGGATCACTTGGAACCGCACCTTTTAAGATATGCCAGACAGAACCTACATCTTGTGTGCCATGCGTAAATTTTTCAACGCTTTTAGCATCCATCGAAGCAACGGAAAGGTTCATACCATGACCAGCACCAAGAACATTGCCTAATAGAACACCAATAGCAAGCGCAAACGTACTTACTACCTCGAAGTAAATCAAGGCTTTAAGACCGATAGAACCTACTTCTTTAAGACTCTCCAAGCCCACAATCCCCGAAATAATCGTCAAGAAAATAATCGGTCCTACGAGCCATTTTAACACTTGAATAAACCAGTCAATGCCTGGTTTTGCTTTAACCGCTAGTTGAGGATCAACGATACCAAAAGCGATACCCGCTATGATGCCCACAACAACCCAGAAGGCTAAACTTTTGATGGTATAGCCTTTCCAATCTCTATGCTTAATTTTTTCATTATCAGTAACGACTGAACCTGCAACTGCTTCCAAAAAAAATCCTTTTTTGTTTTTAATTCAGTCGATTATAATGAAAAATTATGTCTATATTATGTCCCACCTCAGGCTATGAAGAAAGTGACATTCTTTTGTAACAACATGTTACAAAATGAAACTATTTTTTTTCTTCTGTTTTCATTCCTAATTCTAGCGCTAAAAATTTTCCGGTGTAACTTCCTGTTTTTTCAGCAGTATTTGCAACATCAAATGGCGTTCCCATCGCTATTATGCGACCTCCATAGCTTCCACCCTCTGGTCCCATATCAATAATATAATCTGCATTTTTTATCACATCCATATTGTGTTCAATGACCAATACGCTATTACCCATATCTGTGAGATGGTGTAACACTTTTACCAATCTGTCCACATCCGCGAAGTGTAAACCTGTGGTTGGTTCATCTAAAACATAAAGGGTATTGCCTGTATCTTTTTTACTAAGTTCTTTAGACAACTTTATACGTTGCGCTTCACCACCGCTGAGTGTGACAGCATTTTGACCTAAGGTAATATACCCTAGCCCGACATCCACAAGGGTTTGTACTTTTTGGTGAATTTTAGGAATCGCTTTGAAAAACTCATACGCTTCATCGACGCTCATATTTAAAACATCGGAGATGGATTTGCCTTTATATTTAATTTCAAGTGTTTGAGCGTTGTAACGATGTCCCTTACAGCTGTCGCATTTGACCATAATGTCAGGTAAAAAGTGCATCTCTATCTTAATTTCGCCGTCCCCTTGGCACTTCTCGCAACGACCACCTTTGACGTTGAATGAAAAACGTCCAACACTGTAACCTCTGATTTGCGCCTCTTTGGTCTTAGCAAACAAAGCTCGTATTTCATCCATCACACCTGTATACGTGGCTGGATTACTGCGTGGTGTTCTTCCGATAGGGCTTTGATCTAAATAAATCACTTTATCGAGTTGATCCAATCCAATACACTCAACGCCGGCAACTTTATTGACCTTTTTTGCGCGATTAAGATATTCTTTGGCTACGGGTAGCAAGGTTTGTAAAATGAGTGAACTTTTACCGCTACCACTCACACCTGTAATCGCCACCAAATTACCTAAAGGAATTTTGACATCAAGATTTTGAATATTATTGATACTGACATTATTCAGCTCTATCCAACGGGTTTGTGGACGATTTTCTTTATAATTGATATCTTTCGTGCCATTGATGTATTGCGCGGTTAGACTATTACTTTTTAAGAGTTCTTCATTGGTGCCTGCGAAAACGATTTCTCCACCAAATTTTCCAGCCCCTGGTCCTATATCCACGACAAAATCTGCCGTTTTGATGGTTTCTTTATCGTGCTCTACGACGATGACTGAATTGCCTTTTTTTTGCAAGTTGCGTAGGGTTCGAATGAGTTTTAAGGTATCTCTTTCATGCAGTCCGATACTTGGCTCATCCAAAACATACATCACACCTGTTAAGCCGCTTCCGATTTGTGAAGCGATGCGAATACGCTGTGCCTCACCACCACTAATGGTTCGTGCGTCTCTTCCCAAACTGATATACCCTAGCCCCACGTCAAACAAGAAGAAAAGACGCTCTTTTATCTCTTTTAAAATAGGCTCCGCAATCATTTTATGCTGTGCTTTCATCGAAGCAAAATTTTTCTCATCTTGAAAAAATGCCAAACATTGGTCTATGGGAAGTTCCAAAATATCAGCAATATTTTTCTTTGCCAACCGAACCGCCAAGCTCTCTTTTTTTAGACGGTATCCACCACACGTGTCACACGTCTTTTCGCTCATATAATCGCCCAATTCTTTTTCATCTTTGAGCATATCGTAAGCAATTTTAATGACGCCTTCCCATTTACGTGTAAGCTTATGTTTTTTCCAAAAGAAGGTTGCCTCTTCAACGCCGCCATGAAGAATTGAACGTTGCTGATACTCTTCAAGCTCTTCATAAGGAATACGTGTGCTAATGCCTGCAGCTTCACAATATGCCGCTAAAAACTTGGCATAAAAACCTTTATTAAATCCATAAAAAATACGAATCGCTCCATCATCTATACTCACATTTTCATTAATGATTTTTTTCAAATCAAGCGTATAACGAATACCAAGACCATCACAAGTCGGACAAGCGCCTTTGGGTGAGTTAAAGGAAAATGAGAGTGGTTCTAGCGGTTCAAAACTGATTTTACAGTCAAAACACGCCAAATGTTCACTGTAATGAATATGCGATGTTGCAAGCCCTACTTCTTCAGCATTGGCGATGTCAAGTTCCACTTCGCCATAACTCTCTAACAATGCTTTTTCAATATCGGTTGCAATTCTGTCTCTGTTTTCCTCACGAATCACCACACGGTCAATAATGACTTTAATCGTATGTTTCTTTGTTTTTGAAAGCTCAATTTCTTCATCAAGGCGCACCATAACACCATCCACCAAAGCTCTGACATAGCCTTTATGGCGTAAGGACTCAATCATGTCGGCAAAACTTCCTTTTTTCTCTCTCACTAATGGCGCTAAAATAGAAAGCTTTGTCTCTTCTGGAAGTTTTAACACCTGCTCAATAATATCGGCGACTGACATTTGCGAAATCTCTTTTCCACAAATATGACAATGCTGTTTCCCAACCCGCGCGTATAAAAGACGCAAATAGTCGTAAATCTCCGTAATCGTTCCAACGGTTGAGCGAGGATTTTTACTGGTTGTTTTCTGGTCTATCGCAATGGCAGGTGTCAAACCTTCTATCTTTTCGACATCGGGTTTTCCCACACGGTCCAAAAACTGTCTGGCGTATGAGGAAAGTGACTCGATATAACGGCGTTGTCCTTCGGCATAAAGGGTATCAAAGGCCAAGGTACTTTTACCACTACCACTCAGACCGGTAAAAACGACAAGCTTATTTTTTGGAATTTCTAAATTGATATTTTTAAGATTATTTTCTTTTGCACCGTATATTTTTATCATAAAAGCCTAACTTTGAAAAATTTTATTAATGGTAAGTGCGAGCAACACACAGTATAAAACAAGCAAAAGCTTCTTTTGAATCTTTTTATCCACAATGTGTGACTGTTTTACTCCAAAATAGACGCCAACTAAAGAGCCGACGCCAACAATAAATCCATCCGTATAATCGACTAAACCGTGAGCAGAGAGACTAATAAACCCTGAAATGGAACCAAAGATAACAAAAAAGAGCGATGTTGAAACCGCTTGTTTTATCTCCCAATTTAAAAACCCTACTAAAATAGGTGTAAGAAAAACAGCTCCGCCCGTTCCAACGCTAATGGCAATCAACCCGATACCAAGTCCCACACAAAACAGTAAGATGCGTGAACGATTGGGTTCTGCTTTTGGTTCAATGGGGGCTGTAAAAAACTTGTAAATAGACATCGCTAAAATGAGAGAAAAAATAATCAAAAGAGCAACACGCGGTAAAGCAGTGACAATCGCCCCACTAAAAGAAGCACCTGCTAACGCTCCAAGTCCCAAATAAAGACCATGCCCCAGTTCCAATTTACCGTGTTTATGGTTGATGTACGAACCAAAGAGTGAGCCCATCACCATCTGCATGACCGATATACCAATAGCAACTTTAATGTCATAGCCTGCATAAATCAATGCGGGAACCAAAACTGTTCCACCACCGATACCAAAAAAACCTGAACAAAATCCTACAATAATTCCAAACAGACCCAGTCCTAATAACATCGATGCCAACTTTGCGTTTTAAGATATTTCATTCTACTTTAACCCCTCTTAATAAACAATTTAAAAAATAAAGTGATACGTTCATCGCTTTTACATGTAAAACATTTTACATGTAAATAAACGAAACGCATTCTAAAAAAATAACGCCCATTTTTACATCAACTCTGTGACTTAAGTCCATTTTTTGATGGAGTAAGTATAATCACTTTTTAATTGTTTACCATTGTCTGTGGGGGTGCTGTAAAAAGCTGAGATCATACCCCAAGAAGTCATTAATGTGGCTTCACGAACCTGATCTGGGTAATGCCAGCGTAGGAAATAAGGAGATACACTTATGAGTAAAGTCCTCGATAATCTTGAAAAAATAGATGCATCATACATTCAAAACTTTCCCAGTTCCAAAAAAATTTACATCCAAGGCTCACGTTCTGATATTCAAGTGCCGATGCGTGAAATCACACTTAGCCCCACCACAAAAAGTGACGGTACCGTCGAAGAAAATCCGCCGTTACACGTGTACGACACTTCAGGCGTTTACACCGACCCAAACGTTAAAATCGACCTTCACCAAGGCTTGAAGCCGATTCGTGCCTTATGGATTGATGAACGCGCCGATACCGAACAGTTGAGCGATTTTAGTTCAGCGTACTTCCATAAACGCTTTGATGATGCAGAACTTGCCACCCTTCGCTTCCCTAACCTTAAGAAACCTCGCCGTGCGATGAAGGGTAAAAACATCACCCAAATGCATTACGCTAGAAAAGGCATCATCACGCCCGAGATGGAGTATGTCGCCATTCGTGAAAACTGTAACCTTGAAGTAGCTCGCCAAAACAAACTTTTGGGTTCTCAGCACAAAGGCGAGCATTTTGGAGCGAACTTGCCCGAAGTCTATACGCCTGAATTTGTCCGCCAAGAGATTGCCGCAGGACGTGCCGTACTTCCACTCAATGTCAATCACCCCGAAGCCGAGCCGATGATCATCGGGCGCAACTTCATGGTCAAAATCAACGCCAACATCGGTAATTCCGCTACGACTTCATCCATCGAAGAGGAAGTCGAAAAAATGCTTTGGTCCACACGTTGGGGCGGCGACACCGTGATGGACTTATCGACGGGCAAAAATATCCACGAAACAAGGGAATGGATACTTCGTAACTCCGCTGTGCCGATTGGTACCGTGCCTATTTATCAAGCGTTAGAGAAGGTCAATGGCATTGCTGAAGACCTTACATGGGAAGTGTTTCGTGACACGCTCATCGAGCAAGCGGAACAAGGCGTGGACTACTTCACCATTCACGCAGGCGTGCGTTTGGCATACGTGCCAATGACCGCTAAACGCCTTACAGGCATCGTCTCTCGTGGCGGGTCTATTATGGCAAAATGGTGTTTGCACCACCATAAAGAAAATTTTCTCTACACCCATTTTGAAGAAATCTGTGACATCATGAAAGCCTACGATGTCGCCTTCTCCCTCGGTGATGGCTTACGCCCTGGTTCCATTTACGATGCCAACGATGAAGCGCAATTTGCCGAACTTGAAACCTTAGGCGAACTCACCAAAATCGCATGGAAACACGACGTACAAGTGATGATCGAAGGCCCAGGACATGTGCCGATGCAAAAAATCAAAGAGAACATGACTAAAGAGTTAGAGGACTGTTTTGAAGCCCCATTCTACACCCTTGGACCGCTCGTCACCGATGTCGCCCCAGGGTACGACCACATCACCTCAGCCATCGGTGCGGCGCAAATTGGCTGGTACGGCACGGCGATGCTCTGCTACGTCACGCCAAAAGAGCACTTAGGCTTACCAAATAGAGAAGATGTGAAAGAAGGCATTATCGCCTACAAAATCGCCGCCCACGCCGCCGACCTCGCCAAAGGCTTCCCGGGTGCGCAAATCCGCGATAACGCGATGAGTAAAGCACGCTTTGAATTTCGCTGGTACGACCAGTTCAACATCGGCTTTGACCCAGACCGAGCACGCGAATATCACGACAAAACCTTACCGGTAGAAAGTGCCAAAGTCGCCCACTTCTGCTCGATGTGCGGCCCAAAATTTTGCTCCATGAAAATCTCACAAGACGTGCGTGATTATGCCGCAAAAATCGGTGCGGAAGATGTGAATATTGCGTTAGAAAAAGGCTTGGAAGAGCAAGCAGAACACTTTAAGGAAAGCGGCGGACAGATTTACATGTAAGGATTTTTAGCCCTTGGGTTCAAGGGCTAAACGCCTTATTTCTGCGTTACAATACTGCTGAAACTTTACATGTAAAGAATTTTAGAAAAGAAAAATAGCCATTCTTTTTTCTATAAACTAGCAAAAAGTTAAAAATTAAGCCCCCGTCCTTTTTTACATAAATAAATTATCTCTGATGTTTTCTTAAGTACAACATCTAAAATTCCTTGTAGTTTAATTATTTTCTTGAATACAGTTACTGATAATTGAATAGTTACTTAACTCACTAAATTTTTCTACCTGTAATTCAAGTAAGTTACGTAAATCTTTATTTTGTATTTGAATCTTCTCAAACCATTTGCTTAATTCTACTTGCTGTTCATACGGAGGAAGGCTAATTCTTACATCTTTGATTTTTGAATAAGATATAGCAGATTGAGCAGAACCTCTCGCTAACTTATTCAAATCTAGGCTTCGTAATACATGAGCTAAATAAGGTAAATGTACATTGAGTGATGGTTTTATATTGATACTAAAAGAATTAGTTGTAAGCCATACAGGTTCTTTAGTAAAATGAATATTTCCACAATAAGCACCAACCCGACCTATAATTATATTTTCACCTTCTTGATTATATTCATCATAGTATCCAATGATACCATTTCCACCATAAACAGGATAATTGCCTTCTTTTTTAATGATGTTACTATTTAAAGGTTTACCTGATTTTATTGTAAATAATTCACCTAGAGTTACTATTGTTTCAAAATTTACTTTTTTATTTTCTTGAAGCAAATTCGTAAACCTAGATAGCAATCTATCAAATTCTTGTTTTTTTTCTTTCAAAAGTGCTATTTCATCAGAAATTTGAAAATTATTAATTTCATTGGCTTTTTTAGAAAGTTCAATAGAGAGATTTAATCCACTTTTATTCAAAATATTTTCTTTTCTCACTAAACAAGAACTTGAACTTTCAGTCCTTTGTGGAAACAACTCAATAAACTCTAACAAATCTTGATCTTCAATTTGGTTAGTTTTACTTAATGGTTTATCTGTTCTAAGTTCATAGAACCAAATATCATTTTCTATTTTATTATTATCAAAAAATAAAATACTTACCTTAATCCCACTGTAAGGAGATAAAGTACTCGCAGGTAAACTTAATATAGTGTGTAAATTAAATTCAGTTAAAAGCTCTTTTCTAAGACTTAAAAACTCTTTATTGGTATTGAATAAAAGACCATCTGGTACAATTAGTGCCGCTTTACCACCTTTGGCAAGTTTTGCCATTGTAAGTTTTAGAAACATTGCTTCAACGTTAGAGGTATATTCTTTATAATCATATTCGTATTTATCAATATTTGAAGTCTTACCAAAGGGAATGGAAGAAAGGATAATATCATATTGCAAATCGTTCTTATCTAATAATGAATCCCCTAATAATATATTTTTAATATCAATACCATTCAATAATAAGTTTAATGAACCAACCAAACATGCAAAAGGAGAAATATCCTGCCCATAAGCTCTCATAAGTTTTTGAGTTTTATTTAATGTAGATTTTGAAAGATTCTTTTGTGCTTCAATAATAAACCGAGCTGTTCCAAGCGCTGGATCATATATAGATTGTTCTATGGATGGTTCAATTACCTTAACAATAGCATTAACCAATACTTTAGGAGAATGAAAGGCACCTGATGCGCTAGATTCATTTATCATTTTTACAAGTAACTTATCATAAGTTTCAGCTAATTGTTCATCAAAATCAATATTTTCCATATTTGAAAGTAAAATTTCTAAAATTTTAGTAGACCGTATTCTAAAAGGGATATTATCTAAAAGGTATTCAATTTTATCCCAAGTTTTATTTTTCAAATAACTATTCTTTTCATTTATAAAGATATCTTTTAATACATTTTTAAATTTAGAAAAATCTGTTTTAGTTTTCTCTTTATCAAAGTAGTCTAAGTTATTGAATAGATTTTTCAAATCATTTGTATTCTTTTCTTTAGGCGAATTAACTAAAATAACTTCACAAAAGTATTGTAAAAGAAGCATTGCAGATAATTGCTCCATAGCATCCATAGTATTATTTATACCTGTATCTTTTCGTATTATGTCAATTAGTTTATTTAATTTTATTTCTATATTATTCATTTTCACCTACCAGATAATTATACATATTAACAATATCTTCACTAATTTCTTCTTTTGGTATGGTATTCACATAAACTTGTGCTTTTTCAATACAAAAACCCAAACCTTCCCTATCTATATGTGTAGTAAGAAGTTTTTTAACAATATCAGATTCTATAATAGCAAGATAGTTATTATATTTATTTTCTGTTATATAATCACCGGTGCATCCCTTAGATAACTGACAGTTTTTTGGTAAATTATGATTAATTATAGTTTTAATATCATCTGGTAAAGCAGTAAAAGACAGAAGATAATGTTTTATTTCTCTTCTTTTCCATGAAAGGATAGGAGTATTAGTTAATGGTTTTGGAAATTTTCTCTGTATACCATTAACCATAAAATCACATTTTGTAGTACCTATTTCTTTTATTGACAATTCATCTCTATCACATATAAGAAATGATTTTTTTGTTTTACATTCGACTTTATTTAAAAGTTCTGAAAAATTTAATAACCAATTAATTTTTTTATCTGCAAATTTATCGTTAAGACCGCCATGATAACTTGAAGGAACACTAACACATACAAATTCAGACAAGTTATTATCAATTTTTTTATTAGATTCTTCATTAATTCCAAGTTTTCGTTTAACAAGTAATTTAAATATTTCCCAATCGTGAGTATTATCCATGAGCACAACATTTTTAAACATTGAAGCTATTTTATATTCTATCAATGTTAACTCAGATAAACTCTCTAATCGTTGCAATAATTTAAAAGGATCATTTGAAGGTCTTATTTCTCCTGCTTCAATTATTTTTAACCTTTCTGAACCAGCTTTAGCAATTGAATCTAATAAATGAGTAGTAGTAATTATTGCCCCCTGAGCTTTATCATAAACACTCCATAGTTTCTCTATGTTCTTATAGTGAAGATGAGAATCTGCTTCATCCAATAAAAACAGAGTATTTTCACTATCAAATAAGTCGATTAAAGAATATAAAAAAAGTAGTTGATACTCCCCATCACTTAAATCACTTAAATGCAAACTCTTTCCATCTTTTTCAAACACAAGTTTAAAACTCTCTTTAACAATAAAATAATTATTATCTGCTGCTTGAGTAAAAAACATAACTTTTGAATCAAATAATGAATATTCATCCTCTTCAAATGAAACCTTAGAAAGCTTGTCTTGATTTAATTGGACATTTTGTAATTCTAAAGGTTCAGTAAAATCATACTCATCATGTATTAAGGAATTTATAAAATTCTTTAATGTTTGATGATAAGCTTTATTCGTAATTACATCCGATTCACCTTTTTTTTCATCTTCTAACGATTGTTTTACACGATTGGTATAGCCTTTATCTACTTTTATATTAAATGCCAACTGTGTTGATTCATCTTGTTCAAGCTCATTTTCACTAATATAATTATTCTGTTTTAAAAAAGCTCGTACCTCTCCATCTTGTTTACTTGTAGTAGCCAAAAAAATCAATAACATAGACCATAATTTATCATAAAAAAAACAATCTAAATTTAGTGCATTCCTTTTAGCTCTTTCTGTATTTAAGTATTCACTGAAGTTTTCCGAATAGCTTTCATTTTGACCAGATGAAAAACATACAATTTTATAATCTTGATAAGTAGTACCTTTTAGTTTTTCATCAAAAATTGACTTTAAAATAGTTGATTTTCCAGAACCATTGCCACCAATAAAAGTTGCTATTTTATCAAACTCTAAAACTTGTGGTTGATGATATAGAACATTACTTGGTAAAGCTAATGAGATCACTGGCATTAATAATATACCTCCATAAAACTGAATAAAAAAAAGAATAAAAGGGAAAGGAGTCTGAGCTAAACTTTTAACTTTTCACCCTATTCCCTTTTACATGTAAAGCCAAATCCCTCACACTTCCAACTTAATATCGCCCTTCACATAGTTATGCACCAGCGCTTGAATGAGGTTTTGGTACCCTATGCCTAGCTCTTTGGATTTTGCTTTGAGGATGGCTAGATCACTCACAGAAAAGCGAATAGTGGTCTGTCTTTTTTCATTTAATGCTTTGGTGTATTTGGCATGGTTTTGGTACACACTCAGCTCTTGTTTATCTAATGGCTTTTCACTCCATTCACCTGCTTCTATCTCTCCAAGGAGTTCTGCTTCTTCGGCATCAAGGACTATTTTTTTTGTTTTCATTGTTTTTACCTCCAAACTCTTTAACCAATTTTCGACTGGGAATAATGGTCTTTAAAAAAATTTCACTCTCATTTTCTACGAACGGAACATACCAAATGTAGCTTTTCATCTCAACGACAAAAATCTCTTGATGAGGGTATTTTTCATGGTTAGGATGCATAAGGCGATTTAAAATGCTACCTTGCTCAATCAGCTCAAGCACCTCTTCAAAACTGACCCCTCTTTGGAGTTGTAAGAGTTGGTTTTTTGCTTCATCCCAACGAATCACTTTATCCACAGTTTTTCCTTAATCGTTGATGGATTATTTTAGTCTTTTGTAGATGTTTTGTCAATACACTCTTTCAAGAAAAAGAGGATTTTACTTTTATCTTTCGTTATAATACGTCTCAATAACTTTACATGTAAAACATAAAATCTCATAAGGTTGTATTTTGTGCACGTTGGAGTCAGGGTTAAACTTTTAACTTTTTGCCCTATTCCCTCTTTACGTAGTTATGCACCAATGCTTGCACGAGATTTTAACGCCATATAACCAAACCAACATAGCGATATTTACCTGTATTTTCTAATCGCATTTCCAACGCTCTTGCTTCCTCACGTGTACTCGTAGTTTTTACAATAATGTAACATTCATCTTCTAAAAACTCTTGTCTTCCTAGTTCAGTTGTTAAATCATAGTTTTTTGAGATATTCCTATCAAAGTATAAATGCTTAGCTAAAATAGATTTTTTTGATATTACATTGTGAGGTTCCATGGCTTGTGTGGCGTCTTTAATTTTTATTCGACTTTGCTTAGATTTACTATGATCTGTCAATCTTTTCTTGAGGTCTTTGGCTATACCTACTTTGAGGGCTATACCTTCATTTGTAAAAATTTCATATATGCCAGAAGTTGGTTGAACCAAGTCTTTAACTTGAGAAAATTTTATTTTCAAAATAAATTATGCTCCATGAGTGTGAAAAAAACAACATATAACGATTAACCTTTTGAAAGGATTATAGCACAAAGCATTTTTTACTTCACCCCACGATATGGATTGCTCTTACCCCTAGCGATAAGTTCATCCATATGTTCTCCGCCCACAAAATAGGCTTTGCCGAATCCAAACGTTGCTTCGCCGTAGGTTGCTTGAAACTCAGAAAATGGGGAGTAGGACTAAACTTTTAATTTTTGTAGAAACTAGCTAATCTCTTCTACGGCTTGAAAGTTTATATCTGAGGTATCTCTGTTTTTCAACAGAGCTTCTTCATTTTCACGTTTTTTCTCTTCGGCAAGTTCTTTGAGTTTTTCTTCCATTGTTTCTTGGGCTGAGAAAGATTGTATTTTCATCGCGTCATCCATAGTTTTACCCGTAGCTTCTCCTGCAAGGGTTGCGATGGCAAATCCGAGAGGGTTGTCTGATGCACTAAGGGTGAAGACCGTATCACCATTTTCATCTACACCTTTGGTCATAAAGTCATTTACGTAATTTTCAGCATCGCTGTATCGTTCTACGGCGGAACTTAGCGTAATGTCATCTTTATAGATGGCTTGTAGTTTGGAGAGTAATGTGGAGGCTTCTTTTTCATTGGCTTGGTAATGTGAAGTATAATTTTCATAGGTGACCATGCCCATTGACTCGGTTTGATCCCCTTCAAAAGAGAATTGAGTTGAAACGATACCTACAATATCATCACTGGCATCTTCTGTACTACTGCTAGTTTTATCGGTGGCACTTTCAGGTAACACATGCACAGAAACATACCCCTCTGAAAGACCAGCAAGCATAGGTATACTAGAATGGATGTCATTGAGATAATCGTTGAAACTTTTATCGTTTTCATCGTAGGTATCATCCCCTGATGTAAGGGATTTTTGGTAATACGTGTCATTTTTAACATAGACATCATACAATATACCGCTCTCTTTGATATGCATAAAAACTCCTTCGTATAGAAACGTTGTCTTTATCTTTAATCATACAAGCAAATATTACTCCAACGATAAAACGGGAACTAAAAAGAAAAGGGAAATTTTTAACTTTTTTTAATTTACATGTAAAAGCTTTACTTCACCCCGCGATGTGGGTTATTCTCGCCCCTAGCGATAAGTTCGTCCATATGTTCTCCACCGATAAAATAAGCCTTTCCAAAGCCAAAGGTTGCTTCACCGTAGGTCGTTTGGAACTCGTAGAGGTTGAAGTCAGTCATTTTTTTGAGGGTTTCAACCATTTTGGCATCGAACTTTTGCGCAAACAAGTCCAAGACCGTTTCAAAACGCTCACTTCCTCGTTCGATTTTTTGACTATCGCATTGCAAGGAGACACGTTTTCTTGCAAAGACATTCTCTGTTTTACTTTCGTCTTCTGCGAAAAAAAGCGATGCTTTAGGGTTTCTTTGAATATTTTTGGCATGGGTAGCAATGTCTGAGATATAGACGTAAAAACGGTGATTGTCATAGACATATGGGGCATACGAGCTAAACGGATGGTTATTGGCATCGAGCGTACCGATGATGGCGGTTTGAATATTTTGAATAAATGTTTTCATGACTTAACTCTTTTTTAGGACATTGTAACATGCTCGTATTAAAAGTGACTTTTTCTACTCAAGCTAATCTACCTGATTAATATTTCTCAAGCCAAGCGCGCCAAATTTTGTTACAATGTGCCTTTCCAAAACTTTTACATGTAAAGCCACATCGATGAATATTACGATTTCGATTCTCTCCATTTATGTTTTTATTCTCTTTGGATTTATCGCCAAAAAGATTTTCAAAGATGAGTTGCAAGAAAAAGGGTTGAGCATTCTCTCTGTCTATTTTTTGCACCCTATTTTTTCGTTTTGGGGACTTTCTACCAAACACATCACATTTGAGCTTTTACAAGTGCCTTTGTATTACATCCTCATTTCTATCATCACGATTGGCATTGGCTATGGTTTTGCCAAACTCTTTTTTACCGATGCAAAAGAGCGCTCCATCATGACCATTTGCGTCGCCCTTGGCAATACGGGCAATCTGGGCATTCCCGTGGGCATCGCACTTTTTGGGGCGGACTCCATCATCTACACCAGTATGATTAGTGTGGCAAATACCTTTTTGACCTATACGCTCGGCGTCTTTTTTTACTCCAGCGGGACATCCAGTTTTAAAGCCTCCATTCTTAATATCTTCAAGCTTCCTGTGATTTGGGCGGCAGGATTGGCGCTTGTGTTAAACATCTCTAATATCACAATTCACCCAGCGCTTTTTAAGTCTTTGGAGATGGGCGCTTACTGTATGATTGTCATTCAACTCATCGCGTTTGGCATGTACATGTATAACATTCGCCTCTGCATGCTCAACCTCAAACTGCTTTTACATGTAAATCTTGTGAAATTCATTGTGGCACCGCTCATTACGGTGTGGATTTTATTTTATTTTCTTCCTTTGGAGCCTATGGTTGCAGCGATTTTGTTTGTTGAACTCATCATGCCACTAGCGCTTACCAATGTCAATGTCGCGGCAATTTATGATTGTAAACCACTCGATGTTGCCACGCTCATCTTCTTTACGTCGTTTTTGTTTATCCCTTATCTTATCTTGGCAAGTTATCTTTTAGGCTATTTTGGCATTGTTCAAGTACATTAACGGTACAAATGCGTTATCTTCACATAGTCATAAAAGTCGCTGAGCAAAAGGTAGCGCATCCCGATGTCTTCAAAACGCTTGAGCATGACAACATCACCTGCGTTATAAAGATTGGCACTCTCTAAAAACTCTTTAGGATAGCGTTTTTTTTCAAAAGGATACTGCGCAAAACAGTGCATAAAATTGGTAAAAAGGTTGTTGATAATCAGCTCTTTAGCAGGACTTGGAGCATTTAAGTAGTCTTTGACTTTCTCAAACTCTCTGCAAATGTATTCTAAGCATTGTTGCATGCATCACTGCTTAAACAGGCGTTGATATTGGAAGGCGTTGGCATATTTACATGTAAAAGGGTGTTGAGCTTTTCTATGTCAAATCCGCAGAGTTTTACGGTGCCAATTTCGAGTAATGGGCGGCGAATTAAAAGAGGCTCTTGCACCATTTTTTCGATAAGACTCTCTTTCGTGTAATCTTCTAGTTTAAAACTGCCATCTTTGAGCTGTGGCGCAAAAGGATTGAGCATCTCTTTGGGGTTTAGTCCTTCAAAAAAAGCTTCTAACGTTGGTTTGTTCCACGGCGTATCCAAGAGGCTTCGCACCTCAAAAGTAATTCCATGTTCACGCAAAAGTGTTTTTTGACGTGCATTGCCACTGCATCCTGTTTTTTCATAAAAAATGACCTTTGGGTTGGTAGTAAAAAACATCCTAATTCCTTTGCTTTTTTCAACCTATGCAATTGTCATGCCAAACTGACATCAATCAAAATACATTACTTACAAAAAGTAAAGTAATAAACTTTTAAGAATATAACAGTTATTATTTTCTAAAAATTACTAGGAGCGAACATGCAAAATGTACTCATCATCAACGGACATCAGTATTACGAAAATATAGCGGAGGGAAAATTAACGCAGATTTACATCGACACCGCCAATAAAGTCTTAAGCGAAGCGGGATTTAATGTTAAAAACAGCGTAGTAGAAAGTAACTACGACATCAAAGAAGAACTTGAAAAATTTGCATGGGCAGATGTTATTTTATTTCAATACCCTGTCTATTGGATGGGCGTGCCTTGGCTGACTAAAAAATACATTGATGAGATTTTCTCAGCAGGTGTTGGTACCGTAACGTATGCGAATGATGGCAGAAGCAGACACGATGCATCCAAAACGTATGGAAGCGGCGGCTTAATGAAAGGTAAATACTATATGCTCTCTCTCACGTATAACTGCCCTACTTCAGAATTTAGCAACCCTAAAGGCTTTTTTGACGGACAAAGCCTTGATGAAGCCAATGTTGCAACGCATAAAACCTTTCAATTTTGTGGCGCAACCAAACTTCCAACATTTTCCGTACACGACATCTTCAAAGGCGATTTAAATATCGAAGCAGAAATCGCACGTTTCAGTGCGCATCTTAAACAAAATATCACGCACTAATCTTCAAAAGAGATGTTCACAAAGGACATCTCTGAAACGCTCATTTATACTCACTTTAGCTCGTCAAGTATCTTTTTTACTTTTTACATGTAATTCTAAAAGAGAATGCAAAACGAACGCTACTCCCTCGCCCAAGCTTAAATGAATTTGATTGATTAATAAACAATTTAAACTAAATAAACTATAATAAGACGTATTTAACAAGGTTTGGAAGAGTTTTTGCTTCATTTTCACAACACAACTTCAAAGGAAATACATTGGACGCAGCCGATCAAGAGTATGTCGCACGAAAACTCCTCTCAGGATTTGAAAATCTTTTAGATATTAGCGTGGATTTCGTCGCAGAACTAGGCACGACCAGTATTACCATACAAAGACTTCTCAAACTTGAAAAAGGCTCTGTTATTGACCTCGAAAAACCAGCAGGTGAAAGTGTGGAACTCTATATAAACGGTAAAATTTTTGGAAAAGGTGAAGTAATGGTTTATGAAAAAAATCTTGCGATTCGTATCAATGAAATTTTAGATTCTAAAACCGTCATTCAATACTTTAAAAAAGAGAACCTATGATAAGACTGATACTTTTACTGTTCGCGCTTTTTTCATGCTTAAATGCTTCCAATTTATTGACCTACAATGTGTATGAAAGAAGTGACCGTGTTGATGTGATGCTCTCGTTTGACGCACCGCATGAAGGCAGTATTTTACAAAAAAGTGATGCAACATCCATTACGCTTGTGATTAGTGATTTAAGCTACGACAAGATGATTGAAAAGAGCATCAACTCTGCGATTATTCAAGAACTTTCTATCGTACCAGAAAAAAACAATGCACTTAAAATTGTCCTCAAAAGCGATAAACGTATCAGTGTCGTTGCGTCAAAAACCGTTGATGGATTTGGACTACGCATTCGCAGTAGCATTCTTCAAGCACCATCCCAAAGCGCTAATGCCGACACAAAAGCATCTCCTCTTACCACAGGCTCTTCTTCTATGGGCGATTTGGTAGATACACGCTATATCATCGTTATTGTTGTTTTACTGCTTTTAGTCGTCTTTATGCTTTGGATTAAACGTCGTTTGGGCGTTCGAAGTATTCACCCCTCAGCCAACAGCGGCAAATCATGGCTCTTTAACCCAAAAACAGGCTCCAATCAAGAAGTCACGCTGTTACATAAAAAACCTATCGACAACCAAAACAGTGTGGTCCTCTTTGAATACGGCAATATCAAATACCTCGTCATGACCGGCAATAGCAATGTTTTGTTGGAAAAATTTGAAAATGGCGAAGTTAAAAACGACAGTGAATTTGAGAAAGTATTTGAAGAAAATCGTCGCCGTTTGGATGATTATTTAAAACTGCAAGATTCCAAGCTCAATACGTATAAAAATAAAGCTTCCGCGGATTATCCACCTTTTGAAGACACAAAAGCTTAGATGACCATCGCCATTTCTATCTTGTCTATCTACGCCTTTATTTTGCTTGGTTTCATGGCAAAACGAACCCTCAAAGAGGAGATGAATGAAAAGGGAATGATTCTTCTTTCTATCTACTTTTTACAGCCCATGCTCTCTTTTTGGGGATTATCCAGCCGTCCTATCGATTTTTCCCTGTTACAAATACCTTTTTGGTATATTGCCATTTCGTTGATTTGTGTCGTCATTAGCTCTGTTATTGCACGACTTTTCTTTGAAGATATTAAAGAGAAATCGATTATTACGATTTGCGTTATTATCGGCAACACGGGAAATTTAGGCATTCCTTTAGGCATAGCGCTTTTTGGTGATGCCTCTATTTTATACATGAGTATGATTAATATCACGAATGTTTTTATCGTTTATACCTTAGGCGTCTTCTTTTATTCAAGAGGCAATTTTAGTATCAAACAGTCACTTTTTAACATCATCAAACTGCCTGTGATTTGGTTTGCCGCTATTGCGCTTCTTATGAATATTTTTGATATCAAACTCCACCCAGCGATGCAAAAACCTTTGGAGATGGGTGCTTACTGTACCATGGTCATTCAGTTGGTTATTTTCGGAATGTATCTTTACAATATCAAATTGCGCAATATCAACACCAAACTGCTTTTACATGTAAGCTTCATTAAGTTTATTATTACACCTTTAATTGCGGGTTTTATCCTTTATGGATGGCTCGATTTAGACCCAATGATAGCCACGTTGATTTTTATTGAGTTAATCGTTCCGTTAGCTGTGACCAATGTCAATTTAGCGGCACTGTATGAGTGCAAGCCTTTAGATGTTACGGTATTGGTTTTCTTCACATCGCTTTTTTTTATACCGTTTTTTATTCTTATCAGTAACCTCTTACACTATCTTACTATTGTGAGCTTACCATGAACATCAATGACAAAGATGCCAGAGTCAAATACATACGAGCGTTAGAGCGCTTTTTAAGCAGCTGTGTGAGCGCTTTAAAGAATGAACAGTTTGATTATGAACTCTTTGTTAAGCGTGCGCAAAAGAGCCTTAAAACGTTGCAAAAAGTAGAAGCAGTGCGATTGGATTCAACATATACCAATGCTTTACAAAACTACGTCAATTTAGTGGTATCACTCATTGCTTCTGATGAAGGAGAACAGGGTGAAAAACATAAGCGACTTCTCAAAGAAGCCAATTTGTTAGAAAAAGAAAAGTATCGCGGTAGTTATAAAAAAGAGAAACACAAAGCACGTGGCTTTGATGATGGATACTAAGAGAAAAAGCTCACAATAGCCTCGCGCATCAAAGCAGGCTCTTCGATACGGTTTATACGGTCTCTAAACTCTGAAGCCTCACGAAAGCCTTTTGAATAGGTATGTAAATGCTTACGGAAAATGGACGCGCCTTTTTCTCCATAAAAATCGACCATCGCATCAAAATGCTCGACCACGATTTCTAAGATTTTTGTCTTTTCAACATGGTTGAGTTCATTGTGAATCTGATAAAAAATCCACGGATTTCCAACGGCTCCTCGTCCAATCATTAAGCTGTTACATCCTGTTATCTCTTTTACATGTAATGCTTTTTCGTAGCTAATAATATCACCATTGGCAATCACAGGAATTTTAACCGCTGCATTGGCTCGTGCAATCGCTTGGTAATCTACTTCAGCCTTATACGCACCTGCACGTGTACGTCCGTGCATACTCATAAAATCAACCCCAGCACTTTCACATGCCTTTGCAATCTCTTCTGGAATTTTTGTGGTAAATCCTAGGCGCACTTTCGCACTGGTATAGCGTTTATTGGAGTATGTTTTAATCGTCTCAAGTATTTTTTGCATTTTTGGAAGATTGAGCAATAAAGATGAACCTGCTTCTTGAGAGATGATTTTAGGCACAGGACAACCGCAATTAAGGTCAATCCCATCAATGCCCTCAATATCATTCAGAACAAGCACTGCTTCTTTGATAGCATCAATTTCAGAGCCAGCAATTTGAACGATATAAGGCACTTCCAGTGGAGATTTTGTCAGCATTTTAAAAGTTTTTTCAGAACCATAGCGCAGTGCATTTGCACTAATCATTTCAGAAAAAGTGACGTCCGCCCCAAATTTTTTAACAACAGAACGAAACGGAAGGTCAGTAAAACCAGCAAGGGGAGCAAGGGCTAAAATGCCCTTCTCAAAGTCTATCTCAGAAGTCATACGCGCAAAAATTTATCGATATCGATGCTTTTACCATTGTCTCTTAAGAAAAGAACGGTTTTAAATTTCACAAATTCATCTTTATCTGAATTTGCTAAAATATCACGAATTTTATCAATCATTTGCAAGTCATATAAAACATACAAATAAGCATCTGCTGCGACAGAGCCTTTGGTGTTATACAGTTTTTCAAATAATGCAATTAATGCATCTGGTGTTAGTTTAACTTTGATTTCACGTGCAAGTTCAAGATAATCCGCACGGTCTGCATTAAATTGATCTAACATATCTTCAATGGATTTCAAATCCATATCGAAGCTATCATCTGCATCCAAATAACGCTCCATCATACGACGGAATATACGTTTATCCGTAGGAAAATCATAACGTTTGATTTCATTAAAGCTAGCAAAATTAATCAACGCATCATACGCTTTTTGACATAACTCACTGTCGGTCTCTTTACAATTTTTAAGAACCTCAAGTGAGAATTTTGGTTCAACCACTAAGCGATTAATCATATTTTTAATTACCAATGGATTGGTCTTTGCAAGACGGTATTTTTTTAAATCTTCATAATTACCATTGGTAATGCTGATAGCAACGGCACATGCTTTTGCAATCTCTTCTTCGATAAAGGAGGCAGGAACGGATGGGTCAAACTGCATGCTTTGGAGCACTTTGCCTGCAAACTTAAAACCATCTGTTTTATAACTGACGTTTACTTCTTCGCCCAATATTCTATTTTTTGCAGATTCTTGATACATCTCAAAATCTTTTTTAAGAGCACGCTTGTAGAGAAAATCTTTAAAATTATAAAATACTAAATGCGCAATAGAACCAAGAACCAGAATAAACACAGGAACAATCACCCACAATGCCACTGGAAGATTTAACGAGAGACCAAACAGTACTAAGGTATAACTCTCCCCATAAAAGCTATAAACATAAAGCCCTATGGCAACCATATAGATCAGTGATAAAAGGATATAACGTTTAATTCCCATGTGTTGTCCTATTTTACTTATTTATTTTTTGCTGACTTCTCAATAATTTCTCTACATACAATACAGTATCTTGCATGTGGTTTTACTTTAAGGCGCTGAAACCCTATCTCTTCCTCGCACATTTCGCAAATACCGTATGTACCATTTCGGATTTTGTTGAGTGCAAACTCAATCTCATTCAGCTCTTTCATTTGCTGTGTGCTGATAGCTTGTTCGATCATACGATCTGTACTGACAGAAGCATGATCCGCCTCATCGCCAACCTCACTGTCTTTGAGATCATCGATCTCACGCATTGAATCTTCAATGTTTTTTTTGATTTGAACTCTTCTTTCTTTAAGAAGGTCTTCAAAATGCTTTAACTCGTGCTCTCTCATCCTTTGTTTCCTTTAGAAAAAATTGCCCTGCATTATAATCAACTATTTATGATAGGGATGGTTGTTTTTTATACACAATCCCCGATAAATTTGTTCAAATAAAACCACTTTCGCGATTTTGTGCGCATATGTTAATCTACTTAAACTTATAATCTTTTGAGTTTGCCCTAAAAATACCTCGTCAAACCCAAATGCGCCACCAATAAAAAAGTTAATCGTAATATCTTGGTCGAAAATCAAGCTAAACTCTTCACTACTAAGTGCTTTACCCTCTACATCCAAAGCAACATTGTACCCTTTTAAATAAGGTTCATACGCTTTGGTATAAGACGCTTTCGCTTCTCGTGATCCGATCATTTGTGCTGAGGCTATTTGTTTATTAAAGATCTTAATCTCTTCCGCTTTGGCAAAGCGAGAGATCATTTTTATATAATCATTTGCGATAGAATCAAGCGCTTTATCACTACTCTTTTCAATCGTAAAGACGTTTACATTCATGCTTTGAGTCTTAACTCAAAATCATCACTTTTGCAATGCTCACCTAAAAGCTTGAGCAAATCTGCTATTACTTTTTTCATCTCTTCACGGGTCACAATCATATCGATGAGGCCATGATCCAATAAAAACTCAGCTCTTTGAAAACCTTCAGGTAAATCGGCACCAATGGTCTGTTTAATTACCCTTTGTCCCGCAAAACCTACTAAGGCACCGGGTTCTGCCATAATAATATCGCCTAAAAAAGCAAAGGATGCACTAACCCCACCCATTGTTGGGTCCGTTAAAACAGAGATGTATGGCAATTTTGCCTCAGCAAGCTTTGCAAGTGCCGCCGATGTTTTTGACATCTGAAGCAAAGAGAACGTACTCTCTTGCATACGCGCGCCACCACTTGCACTGATGATAATAAGACCTTCTTTATTGGCAATTGCACGATTAATTGCGCGTACAATCTTTTCACCTTCCACCGAACCTAAACTTCCGCCCATAAAGGCAAAATCGAAAACAACAAGTTGCGCTTTAATCCCATCAATACTGCAAGAACCGCAAATGACAGAAGAGCTTTTACCGGTTTTTTCTTCGGCTTCTTCGATACGCTTTTTATAAGACTTTTTATCGACAAATTTTAAAGGGTCCACAGGTGCTAGATTGGCATCAAATTCTATAAAGCTTCCTTCATCGCATAGCTGTTCGATGCGCTTAGAAGCTGAAATACGCATGTGAAATCCACATTTTGGGCAGACACTAAAACGCTGTTCTACCTCTTTATAATACATTAATGATTGACAAGCACTACACTTAATCCAATGACTTGGAGCCTCACTGGGTGCAGACTGTGTCTTTCTAATTTTACTAAAGATTTCGGCAAATCGCATCGGTTATTATCCTCTTTTAAAGCTAATTGCTTATAAATAAGTCTACTATTTTATCGAAAATTTCCTTATCTTTGCTTACGAGGAAAATATCCTCTGATTTATAGGTCAATAATCCTTCACACATAAAGAGTCCCGCTTCGATATCGTAGGTGCGCATTTTGCCTTCATAAACAACAAAAGCAACCTCTCTGGCATACGCTAAAGAGAGCGCAAACGCTCCTGGTGAACGGTATTTTATATGAGCAGATTGAAGCAGTGGGTGAATTTTTTTTGAACAATAAGAGCGCTCAAAAATACCTACTTTGCTGTAGGCATTACATGTCACTTCTCGTAAAGATTTTGAGCCCAATGTGCCTTGTCTTAGACCGTCTTCATCTTTAATAAAGAGGTCTTTATTGGCAAGATTTACGATAACCGCTTTGGTACATTTTCCTTCATCAAAATAAGCGACAGAAGTACCGTAATAGGGTAAATGAGAGAGTAAATTATCGCTACCATCAATGGGGTCAATCACAATGCGAGCAGATGCGTTTGGACTTTCAATCACCCCACTCTCTTCTGAAACAATGGTTCCAAAGGGCAAGAGGTATTTGATAAAAATTCTTTCGGCTTCTAAATCAATGCCCGAGCTAATATCCCCTCCTGCACCTACATGAAAAGAGTGGTGGTCTTTTGCCTCCAACCCTTTTACATGTAAATGATGATAAATCTCTTCGTTGGCTTTAAGAACTGCCGCTATAAAATCCACGCGAGTCTCATTATCCCAGCAGTTTTTTGATCATATGAACTGCCGCTTCTTTGCCTTCTTTTGCAGCGGTTACAACCAGGTCAGAACCTCGTTTACAATCGCCTCCGGCATAAACGCCCGCTTTGGTTGTTTGGTACTCGTTATTAACAACAATGCCGCCCCATTTATTCACTTCAATTCCATTTTCTGCTAAGAAAGTCGGAACAGCTGGTGCAAAGCCGAGTGCAAAAATAATCACATCCGCATCCACTCTAAAATCGCCACCTTTGACAATTTCAACACATTGACGACAACTCGCATCTTTAGCACCTAAAATAGTTTTATGCATATCAATGCCGATAACTTGTCCCTCGGAATTGACCAAAATTTCTTTAGGAGAGACGTTATAAACAAACTCTGCACCCTCTTCAATGGCATTTTTAAACTCTTTTTTAGAACCTGGCATATTGTACTTGTCGCGTCGGTATAAACACGTTACGCTCTTAGCCCCTTCACGAATGGAAGTACGCAAACAATCCATCGCAGTATCGCCACCACCGATGACGACAACATGTTTATTTTTGACATCAAATTTTTTATCGTATGGCTCATTAAACAGTTTTTTCTGAATGCCGCGTAAAAAATCAATCGCCATAAAAACACCATTGGCATTTTCATTCGCGATATTTGCTTTGCGTGGGCTTTCGGCACCAATACTTAAGAAAATAGCGTCATGGCTGTGAGCGATATCATCAAAACTGATATCTTTACCCACATTGGTATTTACATGTAATTGCATACCGGCTTCTTGAAGCCAGCGTACACGACGTGCTACGACCTCTTTATCCAGTTTAAAACCAGGGATTCCATACGTCAAAAGTCCACCTGCTTTATTTTGTCTATCATACATACTCACGCTAATTCCAGCGCGAAGCAAATAGGTCGCACAAGCAAGCCCCGCAGGTCCAGCACCAATAACCGCCACTTTTTTAGTCGTTGTGATACCCGGAAAACTTGGCTTTAAGCCTTTTTTGAACCCCTCTTCTGAGATAAACGTTTCAATGGCACCAATGGTAATCGCACCATGTCCGTCATTGAGTGTACAATCACCTTCACACAAACGATCCTGTGGACAAATACGCCCTGTAATTTCAGGGTAAGGGTTGCTTTCGTTCGAAAGATTAAACGCAAGCTCGCGCTTCATCCCACTGGTTGCTTTGAGCCAAAAAGGGATGTAATTGTGCAAAGGGCATTTACTATGGCAAAAGGGGTCACCACACTGAATACAACGGTCTGCCTGAATAGAAGCATCTTCTTTACTCAAAATTTCGTAAATCTCTTTAAAATCTTTAACTCTATCACCGCTTGAGCGTTTTCTAGGCTCAATTCTTTCTTCGTTAATAAAATTTTGCATCTTAGTCTCCTTGCTCAGGATTGAGTGGCACTTTGGTCATATCCTTAGGTCGTACAATCCAAAAATCTCTTACCGCGTGGCGGAAATTCTCTAAAATTTGTGTGGCTCTGAAACTTGCTGTCTCATTAATATGGGTACGAAGCAGTCGTTTAAGGAAGTGTCTCGCTTCATCCATGTCATCCGTATCAATGCGTTCTGCAATCACAAGCTCTTGATTGAGCTTATCAATAAAATCACGTGTTTCATCGTAAACAAATGCCACGCCACCCGTCATACCTGCACCGAAATTGACGCCGGTATCTCCTAAAATAGCAACCACACCGCCGGTCATATATTCACACGCATGATCACCCGTTCCTTCAACAACGGCAACGGCACCTGAGTTTCTCACACAGAAACGTTCCCCAACATTACCAGCGATATAGAGTTTACCACCTGTTGCTCCGTATAAACAAGTATTTCCTGCACACGCATAGCCACGCCCTTGGTATTTAGGCGCAATCACGATTTTACCGCCATTCATACCTTTACCAACATAATCATTTGCCGTACCTTTAAGATTAATGCTAACGCCATTGGCAAGAAAAGCTCCTAAAGATTGACCTGCTACACCATTGAGTCTAAAGACGATACTGTCATCTTTTAAACCCTTGTTGCCATAAAATTTTGCAATCTCACCGCTAATGAGTGTTCCAAAGCTTCGGTTTGTATTGCAAATAGCCTTATGTAAAACAATCTTCTCGTCAGTATTTTCAATGACTTTATAGATATCTTTGAGTATCTCTTTTTCAAACTCATTTTTATCAAACGGATCATTTGATTTGCCATTATGCGTATTCGGTCCTTCTAAGCGCATCAAAATAGAAGAAAAATCAAATTTCTTTGCGAAGTTATCATCAATCACACTTAAAAGGTCACTTCTACCGATGATATCTTCCAAACGCTCATACCCAAGATGCGCTAAAATTTCTCGCACGTCTTCTGCTAAAAGAGTAAAGAAATTAATCAATTTATCCACCGTGCCCACAAAATGCTCTCTTAGTTTTTCATCTTGCGTTGCGACACCCACTGAACAGCGATTGAGATGACATACACGAAGGACTTTACATCCAATAATCGTTAAAGAAAGCGTTCCAAACGCGTAGCTTTCAGCGCCCAAAAGGGCTGCTTTAATGACATCAAGTCCTGTTTTTAAACCACCATCGGTTTGAAGATGTACGCTATCGCGTAAATGGTTTGCTTTGAGGGCATTATGCGCTTCACTTAAACCAATCTCCCAAGGGTTTCCAGCAAATTTGATGGAAGTAAGCGGTGCAGCGCCTGTGCCACCATCTCCACCTGAGATAATAATTTTATCCGCATAGGCTTTTGCTACACCTGCGGCAATTGTGCCTACACCTGCTGTTGAAACCAACTTAACGGTAATAATCGCTTCAGGATTAATTTGTTTCATATCAAAGATAAGTTGTGCTAAATCTTCAATAGAGTAAATATCATGATGCGGTGGCGGAGAAATCAGTGTCACCCCAGGAATGGTATAACGTAAACTTGCAATCAGCGGTGTTACTTTATGCCCTGGAAGCTGTCCACCCTCACCTGGTTTTGCACCTTGTGCCACTTTAATTTGAATTTCTGTCGCAGAACGTAAATATTCTGGTGTAACACCAAAGCGTCCCGATGCGATTTGTTTAATTTGAGAATTTTTATTGGATTTAAGACGTTCTGGTGCTTCACCGCCTTCACCGGAGTTACTCATACCTCCTATTTTATTCATCGCTTCGCCCAAAGCTTCGTGTGCTTCAGGAGAGATAGAACCCAGACTCATCGCAGCAGTGGAGAATCGTTTAAAAATAGCCTCTTTGGATTCAACTTTCTCCAACGCAATTGGTTCACGATCGGATTTGAGTTCAAAAAAGTCACGTACCATTTTCAGTCCACGATTGTTAATTAATTTTGTGAACTCATGAAAATCTTTTTTATCGCCCGTGACGGTGGCACGATGAATAGCATGTATCGCTTGTGGTGCATAATCATGGTATTCTTGCCCATCAATATATTTATAAAATCCGCCTATTTCTAATGGGAAAAGTTTCTTAGTTAAGTCAATTTCGTGTGCCAGTGCATGGTTGCGATTGATTCTTTCCTCAATATCTTCATAGCCAAGTCCGGGAAGCAACGAAATAGCGCCATTAAAACATTCGTGAACGATTTCTGATGACAAGCCAATGACATCAAACAGTGCTGAATTACGGTACGAAGCAATGGTCGCGATGCCCATTTTTGACATGACTTTTAAAAGACCTTGATTAATGGCATGATTAACATTTTTGAGTTGTGTTTTGATCTCATACGCACCCAATTCACTTTTTTTGCATTCATCTAAAATGGTAGCATAGAGTAAGTATGGGTAGATGGCACTTGCACCAAAGCCTATCATTGAAGCACACGAGTGTGTATCAATCGCTTCACCTGATATTGCTACAATGGATGATAATGAACGTACACCTTCATCAAGTAGCACTTGATTGACTCGTCCAATAACCATCGCCATTGGTATTGGTTTTAATTTTTTGGTAATACCGCGGTCATCTAAGAAAATAATGCGAACACCTTCATTTTTAACCGCTTGCGCAATATCGTAGGCTAAATCTTCAAGGCTACCTTTGAGATTATCTTCGAAAAGGGTTGAGAAAAAGCGATTTTTGTATTCTGCTTTATAACGTGCTTTACTAGGGTCACCAAAGGAATCCAAGAGTTCAAATTTCTCTTGCATCATAATCGGAGAGATTGATTTAATGCGTATAGCATGTTCTTGGCTCTCTTCTAAAATATTGCGAATCTCACCAAAGCTGGTATTTAAACTCATAACAACTTTTTCACGAATCGGGTCAATTGGAGGGTTCGTTACTTGTGCAAATTTTTGTTTAAAATAATCGCTAAAGTTACGTTGTACTTTACTAAATGCAGCGATTGGCGTATCATCGCCCATAGAGCCAACGCCTTCTTTTCCATCTTTCATCATTGGCTCAATCACCATATTCTTCACTTCTTGCGTGATGTTAAAATAGCGTTGCTCCAATTCCAAATGTTCACGGACATAGTCTGTTGTTTTGGAAAAAGGAATATCCACAAATTCTTGTAAGTAAACAAGCCCTTTATTGAGCCATTCGGTATAGGTATTTGAACTTTTAAGATAATCATTGATGTCATCGTTTTTCATGATCTTGCCAAATTTAAGATCAAGTCCGATCATTTGACCACTTTGCAAGCGACCACGTTCAATAATATTGTCTTCTTCTATATCTAAAACGCCATATTCACTTGAAATAATGATGCGATCATCTTTGGTAATAATAAATTTGGCGGGACGAAGTCCATTTCTATCTAAAACACAAGCAATATGGCGACCATCGGTTAAAGAAATGGCGGCTGGTCCATCCCACGGTTCAAAGTTGATACTTGAAAACTCATAAAAAGCTCTGAGTTCTGAGTCCATATGAGGCGCATTTTGCCAAGGTGCAGGGATGAGGGAGCGAACAGCTTTAAAGAAATCAAACCCATTAATCAGCATAAATTCAAACATATTATCCAAGCTGGCACTATCACTGACATCATTGGTTGTAATCGGATACAATCTTTGAAGCTCTTCTTGGGTAAAGACACCACTTTTCATGCATTCACTTTTCACTTGTGTATAAAAACGATTGGATGAAATAGAGTTAATCTCACCATTGTGAGCAAGAGTACGAAATGGTTGTGCAAGCTTCCACTTAGGTAGCGTATTGGTTGAAAAACGTTGATGGAACAATGCAAACGTTGCTTTAAAATCAGCATCACTTAAATCTGGAAAAAACGTTTTAATATAGGTTGGCATGACCAACCCTTTGTAAGAAATCACTTTACTTGAAAAGGATGCGATGTAAAATTCAGACTCATTGGATAATTGCTTTTCTACCATTTTACGTGTTAAGTAGAGTAACGCTTCAAAACGTTTGGTTGCAACTAAAGAAGAGGAAGTTACAAAAGCTTGAACAATTTGTGGTAATGAATCCAGTGCTAATTTTCCAAGAGCTTTTGTTTTGACAGGAACATCTCTATAGAGTAAAACACGTAAATCATTTTGCTCACAGGTCTCTTCAAAAATTCTTTTATGCTCTTCTGTGTGTAGAAAAATCATTGCAACAGCAAATTGTTTTGGAAGATCAACCCCTAATTTATGTGCTTCTTTTTTCATAAAATCGACAGGCATCGAGAACAAAAGTCCACTGCCATCACCACTCTTCCCATCAGCGGCAATGGCACCTCTGTGCATCATACGCTCTAATGCCGTGATAGCATCTTCTACATTTTCGTGGGTAGGAATGTTTTTAATATTCGCGATTAAACCAAAACCGCAATTGTCTTTAAATCCTCTTATAAGATCCATCGCACAAGCCTTTTGTGGAATTTTCATCAAAATATGATAAATTTTTAAGCTAAAAGCGAGGGATAATACACAAATATTTATTAATTTTCAATTAAACTGTTTTTTGTGGGATTTTAAGCAATTACATACATAAATAAAAATTAATTGTCAATTAAATTTTAAAAATAAATTAATTTAATTAGTTTTAAAATTTAATAATTAGAAATTATAGAGATGCTAAAATTCCCTATGCAAGGATATATTATTAACATCACACGCGTAAAAGATGAAGACTTAATTGTGACTATTTTAACGCAAAATAGCATTAAAACGGTTTATAGATTTTACGGCGCACGACATTCGACGATTCATTTAGGGTATAAAATAGATTTTGAAGCTATTTCATCCTTAAAATCCTCTCTTCCTCAACTAAGGTCGATTCTTCATTTGGGAAATACTTGGAACATGGACCGTGAAAGGATGCTCATATGGCAACCCTTTATGAGACTCTTTTATCAACATCTCAAAGATATTGCCATAATTGATTCTTTCTATTTTGATCTCTTAGAATCATGCGCCTTTATCTGGCATAAGCAAAACCCAAAGCGTATTGTCATTGAGGCTTATATTAAGTTATTGGCATATGAAGGCAGGTTACATGATGATTTCATCTGTTTTAACTGCGATGAAAGTATTGAAAGTGATTTAACGCTCGTTCGAGGCTTTTTACCAGCACATAAAACATGTGCGTGGAATCAGACATTTGATCTTTTACATGTAAAAAAACTTTTTGAAGAGCAAAGTACCATAGACTTAGATAATGAACAAATCGAAGTACTATGGAAAATTGTCTTGGAAGGGTTTTAAAGCGGTTAGGTAAAGCCTAATAACCTATGTGCTATTCTTGAAGCTTGCTTCTTTTAGAGCATTAATACCGTTATATATTAACGCTCTAAAAAGCGCTCATCACTAAAGCTGGAGGTTTGAATGTTCTCAAACGCTTTTTTCAATGAAACAAATAAATCAGGATTTTCTTTTTCCATCTTTGAGAGCATCTCTTTCGTTTGTGCACGCATAACAGGCATTTTTACATCAAAACGCATGGCAGGACAAGCTTCATCTCCAATGAGCGGCATTTTTGCATCTAAGGCACAATCACGCAATTGGCGTTCACGTACGTGAATCAATGGACGAATCACCAATAAGCCATTTTGAGCTCTGTAAATAGGTGGCATAGAACGAAGTGCCCCATTGTGTGAAAAGTTCATAAAAAAGCTCTCCACTGCATCATCAAGGTGATGTGCCAATGCTAATTTTTCATAGCCATTATTAAGCGCATAGGTATAAAGTGCGCCTCGTCTCATACGGGAGAAAAAACTACAAAAAGAGGAGTTTTCACGAATTTTATCTTGTGCTAAATCAAAAATCTTTGTATCAACAATCTCATGGTCGATTTCATGGTCCAAACAGTGCTGATGCAGTGTTTGTAAATCTTCGCCCATACCATACGCAATGGTAACGGCCTTAAATTCAAAATCAAAGGGAGCAACACGTTGCATATGTTTTAAAATATGTGCGAGGCTGAGTGAATCTTTGCCGCCACTCAGTCCTAACAAAATTTTATCGCCTTCGCCTATCAAATGATAGTGTGCATTGGTACGTCCAGCGATTCGTAAAAGCCGTTTACTAATTTCAATCATGACAGAGTTCATCCAACATAGCAATAATAAATTGTGCACTCTCTTTTGCCGAACTGACTAAAAATTCATCAAAACTAAAGCCCGCGTCCATATCAGCTGCATCACTGATGGCTCTTAGGACACAAAAAGGAATTTTTAGAGCATCACACACAACAGCAACAGAAGCGCCTTCCATTTCTGTAGCATCAGCATTAAAGGTAGAATGAATCCACTCTTTTTTAACCGTATCACAGATGAATTGATCACCCGTAGCAATAATGCCCTCAAGTAATTTAATCTTCTGTGCTGCAGCAACTTTCTTTGCTAGTGCAGTAAGCGTTGCATCTGTTTCAACATACACAGAACCTTCTGGCACATATCCATGAGGATGACCAAACGCCGTAATGTCAAGATCGTGCTGAGCTAACTTGGTAGCAACAAGCAAATCACCGACTTTTAGACGAGGATTCAATGCACCAGCAACACCGGAGAAAAGAAGTTTTTGTGCTCCAAATTTTTCTATAAGTGTTGATGCGGTAAGACTTGCGTTTACTTTTCCAATCTTACTATACGCAATAACTAAATCTAACCCTTTGTATGTCGTTGTATAATAACGATTCTTAGCAAATTCTATCGTTTCATATTTTCCAAAAAATTCTAAAAGGGGTGTAATCTCTTCGACCATCGCGCCCATAATTGCTATTTTCATTTTTTCCCTTTACAAAAGTGCAAGCACTTCTTCTAAACTTTTCATATCGGTAATGCTGTGTGTTGGTTTTTGTGTAATACGCTTGTTAAGTCCTTTTAAAACAGAGCCGCCAAACTCAATAAAAAAGTCTATAGAATCTTCTACATGTAAAATAGACTGTTTGTATTTTACAGGTGAAATAAGCTGTTCTGAAAGCAGCTTTTTCGCTTCTGCTTTACATTGGTATTCACTCGCAGTCACATTGGATATTACGGGCGTTGCAAAGCTCTCTTTGAGCCATTTCTCTAAATAAATTTCTAAATGAGACTGTGCAGAACTTAAAAGTGGACAGTGGCTTGCAACTGACATTGGAAGAAGAACTGCTTTTTTGGCACCGGCTTCTTTAAAAAGTGGTTCAAGCGAAGCTAAATCATCTTTATTGCCGGCAATAACGATTTGACCATCGCCATTATAATTGGCTGCCCAAACTTTTTTTCCTAATTCTCGCTCTTTACATGTAATCATCTCGACACTAACATCATCCAGCCCTAAAAGAGCCATCATGCCTGCATTGATACCTTCACACGCTTCTTTCATAAAAAGACCTCGTTTGTGAACCAATTCAACAGCATCAAGGTAATCCATTGCACCAGCAGCGCTCAAAGCTGAAAACTCACCTAATGAATGTCCAAGAACCGCCTTGGGAGCTGTGTTAATATGTTCTGTAAAAAGACGATATGCAATTAAACTGACAAGTAAAATGGCAGGCTGTGTAAATTCCGTCTGCTCAAGTTTATCATTTTCCTCAAACAAGAGAGCGGTAAAATCAAATCCAACACGCTCACTTGCCTGTGCCATCATCTCTTTAGCAATGGACGAATTATCGTAAAAATCTTTACCCATACCAATTTTTTGACTTCCTTGCCCAGGAAATATATAGATACTATTATTCATTGAGTGGCCTTTATCTTTTTACATGTAATTACTTATTCACCAATAAGTACAACACGTTAGTCTATTTTTAATCTATCTTTATAATCGTTGATTTTTTTACGAAGTGTATTTCGATTGAGTCCAAATTTTTCACTGATAGCAAGTTGTGAGCCAAATTTAGAATATCCACTTTTGATCATGGGAACATCAAATAAATACAGAAGGTCACGATAGTCATTTCTACCACCAATGCGATGTGATAAAAAGCGCTCCATCATGGATAAAATTTCCTCTTCACCAAAGGAGTTCATCAAATAAGCATTATAGACCGAACGTCTAAGAGAATAACAATTTTTACTTAAATCAGGTATTATCTCATCCAGAGAGGGAATTTCACCAAATGCACCATCAAACATGATTTGTGCTTCCAGTGCAAATTTTTCCATTAACGGGAAGATATCTTCTTCGCGCTCTCTTAATGGAGGAATGACAACTTTTAAACTAAAAAATTCATCCACTAAGGGTTCACTGACAGGTAAATTGGATGTAGCAATAATTCTTGTTTTATGAACATCTAAAGCAACTTTGAGCTTTTTATAATTGGTGATTTTATGGAAATTTTTCACAATAAGGCTGTGGTTCGTCTCAATTAAAGCTAAAAGTTCATTAAACGAAGCTGCATCAACCACAGGCGCAGAGATAATATGCTTAGCAAGCGTTTGTTTGCCGACACCACTTTCGCCAAGAATCAGTGCATTAATCGTTACACTTTTCAGTAAATTGGCAGATTTAAGAGCCTCCATAGAGGCTCTTGATTTTGCTATAAAATTAGTGTGATCCACAGCATCCGCCACCATGTGAGTGACTCTCACCGCCGCAGCATCCACCTTCACCATGTTCATGGTCATGACCATGTCCGCCGCAGCATTCATCATCATCGTGTTCATGTGAACCGCAGCCACCTGCGCCGCATCCACATCCACCCTGTCCACCACCAACATAACCATTTAAAATTTCATCTGGTGTGGCATCTCTTACTTCATTCACGGTAATTGCAAACAATAAATCTTGACCAGCCAAAGGATGGTTAAAATCAATTTCAACGTTTTCATCATTAAAACTTTTAACGACAACTTGAACCGTTTCGCCATGCTCACCTTGACCATACAGTGTCATACCAATTTGAAGTTCAAGTCCAGCAAATTGTTCTTTAGGTAATGTTTGCACAGCATTTTCATCATAAACACCATATGCATCAGCCGCTGCAACTTTAATGTCAGCACTATCGCCAGCTTTAAGCTCTTTAATTTTTTCTTCTAGTCCTGGAATAATTTGACCTTTTCCAACAATAAAAGACAGAGGTGCACCATTAAGATTACTATCTAAAATCTCACCATTATCAACATTTTTTAGTTCATAATGGATAGATACTACTTGATTATCACTAATACTCATCTATTCTCCCTTCATTTATAAACGAAGGATTGTAGCATAAATTAGTTGTATATGCCCTTAGATAGAACTGTTAAGTCTATTTTTTGTGCAAAGAAGTGTATAAAAAAAGTTATTTAACTTTTTTCGCTTCAGGAGAATTAGGATAGTTCTCTTTTAAAGCCTTATAAAAGGCCTGTGCTTCTTTTGTCTTGCCAAGTTTTTCAAATGAAGAACCTGTATGATAGAGAAGTGTAGGTGTATAAGATGCTTTATCAAAAAGAGCAATACTGGTTTTATAATGCTCAATAGCAGATGCGTACGACTTTTGAGCATAAGATATCTCACCCATCGTATAATTGACTTTTGCTGGTTTATAGTTTCTATTTAACAATTCAGTATATAAAGCGTTCGCATCAGAGTATGATTTTTTTTCATATAAATCATCTGCTTCTTTTAACAGCGTCGCACTATCTTGTTTACTTAAATCTTTGGATGAAACGGTTTTTTCTTTACCAGCATCTTTTTTGTTTGTATCAGGTACAGAGGTTTTTGAGGAGGTTTTGCTGCCATGTACTTCATTGACCAATTGATCAAATTTATCTTTAGGTACATAGTTTTTATTGATAGAATCAATTAAAGAGCCAAGTTCACCGAGTACTGCTTTAATTTTTTCTTGATTTTCATTCTGGATTTTTCGATTCTCTTCCACATAATCTCTAAGTTTTTGATTCTCCTCTTCCATTTGTCGAATACGTTCATCTTGTTTTGCAATTTTTGTTGCATAACTATCGACAACAGAACGCATACCTTCGTATTGTTCAGATACAGAGCTAAGTTCTGCTTTAACTGTACCAACACTTTCATTGAGATTGGAAACTTTTTGATTATTTTGAAGAATTTTTTTCTCACTAGCGCTTAATCCATAAGGAGTTGCACTATTGATATCACCGGCACCATAAGCTGAGGGTTCATCCGATAGCGCTACCAAAGGTAGGAGCGCTATCGAAAATAAAAGAATCTGTTTTTTCATAAAAGCAGAGATTATGGAAGAATTTTAAATTCTGCTCTTCTGTTTTTAGCCCAACATTCTTTATTGTGCTCATTACATGCAGGATTACTCTCACCATAACTTACTACTGTAAGTCTATCAGCACTGATACCTTTTGCAACTAAGCCATCTTTTACACTTTTAGCACGTTTTAAACCAAGAGCGTAGTTGTATTCATCTGTACCGAATTCGTCACAGTTACCTTCAACTTTGATTGAAAAACCTTTTGCCTCTTGAGAGTTAAACAATGCAGCATCAGCATCAATGTTTGCTTGTTGATCTTTACGAACATTGTATTTGTCAAAATCAAAGTAGATTTTTTTAGAGTTAGCTTCTAAAGAAGCAATTAATTTTTGAAGTGCACTCATACCATCATTAACGCTAGCGCCTTTTGTATCGCTAACATTGTTTTTTGACATATCGACTTCTGGACTTTTTTGGCTACAACCTGTTAGTACCAAAACCGCTACCGCTAAGCTTGTTAAAGCTAATTTACCCATTATTAGATCCTTTGTAAAAGTTCAAGATTAAAAACTTCGGAATTATATCATATTTTTTCAAAAAAGTTACCAATCTAATGACTGTAATTTACCTGTTTTGAGTGGAAAATGATACGTTTTGTTAGCATTTAGGCGAATGATACCTAAAGCACTCTGATTTTGAAACTGTTTTATAAACATAATTGTATCTGGATCTTTAGCAAATCGCGGAAAAAGATTCTCTCCTGTTGCTGTTAATTGTCTGAGATAATCTGTTTTTGTAGAGATAAGATAGAGATTAAATGTATTTCTACCAAATTCGCTTGTTGCTTCACGGCTAGAATATACTATATAATTATCATAAGCAGATGCTGAGTTATTATTTTTCCCATGATAGACCATTTGCTCAACATTTTTATCGTACAATCCTTGCGCAAAAACGTTTGGATAGCCTAAGCGATCAGAGATAAAAACAATCCTTTGATCATTATCAATAAAATTTCCATTAACATCAATACCAGAATATTCTGTTATTTTTGTGATTTTATGTGTTGCTATATCGTATAGGAAGATATCTGTTTGATCTTTAGGCGCCATAGTAAGAAGTAATTTTCTTCCATCTTGTGAAACGTCGGAACAGACAACCATACCAGGGCTTGATATAATACTGCGGCGGCTTCCATCTTTTAAATCGAGTTTATAAACAGTTGGTTGCGCTCCATTATACGATGTATAATAAAATGCACTTTGTTCTTTATTTGCCCATTTTGGGAAAATATTAAGACCGCCTGTTACTATTGTTTTCTGATACGTCAATGTATAGTCTGAAATGACAATTTCACTTTTTTTGGCTTCCGTATATTTTGCAAAAACAACAGATTGCTCCATCCATTGCACCGTAGGTGCACCTACTTGGTCATTAACATCAACAACGATTTTGTGAGATAAAAATGGATAACGTTTTTTATCATTAAGCGTATACGCTTTTTCAAATGTTGTAGCACCTGTTTTTGCATTGATTAATTTTACATTAGCTGAAACATTATTGAAGTCTTGATTCATGCTAAAGCGTAAAATCATATCTACCTTTTTATCTGATAGAAAATTTTCAAGTGGTCCACCTTCATAGCTACTTTGTAAATACTCATCTAACACATTAAAATGACTACTTACGCGAAGGTCACCTGCAACTAATTTAAAAAAGCTTCTTCTTAATTCAAAGTCTGCATTTTTAGGACTTGCATCTTGAATAGCAATTTTGGGTAATACGTCAATTTTCTTAACAATCTCTACCGTTGCATCCGCAGCAAACGAAAAAATTGCAGTACAGATCAGTACAACTATTTTTTTTAGCATTTTTTACTCCAATATATCTTTAAATTCCACTTGCATCTCGAATAAAGGTCCTTTTTCATATTTTGGGAACTCTACTCCCTCCATTGCTTTTAAGAACTCTTTGAGTTTCGTGTTAAACTCATTATTATAAGACAATGAAACTATTTTATAACTAAAAACACCTCTATCACTTACTTTAATAACCACTTTAGCAACATTACCATTTTCAGTATCGACAGTTTTTTGCCAATTTTCTTCTAAAATTTCTTGTACTTTACCAATAAAAGGATCATACTCACCTCCTTTTTTGGTATCAATCATATGCTTTTGTTCAGAGAAATTCAAAGAATTAGCAATTTTTGATGCTACGTTTTCACTCTTTTCTTTAGTCTCTTCAACTTTATTTGGTTTGATTCTTGTAGGCTGCTTTTGGTCTTTTTTCTGTTCCTTAGCATCAGGCGGTAATTTAGATGTGTTAATATCTTCGAATAGACCTCTTAATGATTGGCTTTTTACAGCTTCTTTTGGAGAGGAAGCAACAACTTTCTTCTCTTCTGCTGGTTTTTCAAGAGGCTTTTCAACAGGTTTTTTGACTTCTTCTTTTTTACGCTCTTCTTTTAGTTTTTCAGAATCGTTTTTTTTACGCTCAACCAATGCTACATTCATTGGGTCTTTGTTTGATGTATAGTTTTTGATGACATCTTTTTTTTGAGTGATAATATAAGCAAAAAGAACAAGAAGAAAGATATATAAGAGGATGGACATTGCCCATCCTAAAGAGGCATATTTATTGACGCTTGACACGGGACTATCCGTTCGTTTCTAACGAGACATTAGTAAACCCTGCTTGTTTTATAGTTTTAAGAACGAACATAACATCTTTATACGATAGACCTTCATCTGCTTTAATATAAACAATACTTTTTAGAGGATATTTACTTTTTTGCATTGTAAAGCTATCAGGAAATTCTGCTAGTGAAAAACTATCATTTTTGAGATAAACTTTTTTATCTTTTGTGACGCGTATTTCAAGTTCGGGGAGTTTACTTACGATAGAGGATTTACTGCCATCTGGCAACTTAATAACTTCTTCATAAACCAACGCTGGTGTCGTCACCATCAAGATAGCCAGAAGAACCAGCATAATATCAACTAACGGGGTGATATTTAACTCTGGTACTTCATCTAATTGACTCATCATTAGCTATCTCTTTTCAGTTCATTGGCAGAGAGTAAGATATCAACTTCTCTTTGAACATAAACAATCACTTCATAAGCTTTGCGTCTTAGAAACAGATTGGCACTATATGCTGGAATTGCAACAAAAATTCCTGTTGCTGTTGCAACCAGTGCTTCACTAATTGCTGGTGCAATAACACCTAACGATGCACTTCCTGATTGTCCTAAACCGCTAAATGTCTGTAAGATGGAAACAACGGTTCCAAAAAGACCAATAAAAGGCGCAGTAGAAGCAATAATAGAAAGCATCCAAAGACCGCTGGTAGCGTTTTTTTCAGCTACATTTTTACAAACATTTAATAATTTTTCTGATGCACCAGCAGGATGAGAACATTTTCTTAAAATAGAATCATCGCGCACATTTTTTGCACCCATTAACATTGACTCTAGAGAGCTTTTTTCAATCGAGAGCCAATGATTTAAATAAAGATGTCTGCTAAATAAAATTCCAAAGGTAATCACAAAATAAGTGGATAACCAAATCAAAATAACCCATGTAAAAAAACCACTTCTCGCAAAGTAATTCAAAAACAAATCAAAAGATGACATAAGATTTAAAACTTCCTCGTTTTTGCAATGGATTCAATTTTAGCTGTAGCAATAGCAATAGCAATATCTGAATCACTAATGCTTTCAAGAAGCTTTTTTGCTGCTTCAAGGGATTGGGCTACTTCACTTTCACTGCTTCCGCCAATGGAGACTGCACCATCAGCTAATACTTTTACAGAATTTTCATCAACTTTAACATGTCCCCAATTAATAGCAACCACATCATGATTTCCATCTTTAAGTTCAATGTCAATAACACCTGCTTGCAAAAGTGTTACTAAAGAAGCGTGGTTTGGTAAAACACCAAACTCACCCTCTTTTCCAGGAAGCGTAACACTCTTTACATCGTTGGCAAAAATTTGCCCCGTTGGGGTCACAATTTCCAATTTTAATGTATTCATTTTTTAACCTTATCGCTTCTTAGCTTTTTAGTTTTGCAGCTTTCTCAATAACTTCTTCAATGCTACCTACCATATAGAAAGCAGCTTCTGGTAAATCATCATATTTACCTTCTAGAATACCTTTGAAACCAGCGATAGACTCTTCTAATGTAACGTATTTTCCAGGGCTACCTGTAAATACTTCTGCAACGAAGAATGGTTGTGAAAGGAATCTTTCAATTTTACGCGCACGATCAACGGTTACTTTATCTTCTTCACTAAGTTCATCCATACCAAGAATTGCAATAATATCTTGTAAATCTTTATATTTTTGAAGTACCGCTTGTACACCACGAGAAACGGTATAGTGCTCATTACCTAAAATTTCTGGATTGAGCATACGTGAACTTGAGTCAAGTGGATCAACCGCAGGGTAGATACCTTTCTCAGCAATCGCACGGTTCAATACGGTTGTTGCATCTAAGTGCGCAAATACAGTCGCAGGCGCGGGATCGGTTAAGTCGTCCGCTGGCACATAAACAGCTTGAACAGAAGTAATAGAGCCTTTTTTCGTTGATGTAATTCTCTCTTGGAATTTACCCATTTCGCTTGCAAGCGTTGGTTGATAACCAACGGCTGAAGGAATACGTCCAAGGAGTGCAGACATTTCAGCACCCGATTGAGAGAAACGGAAAATGTTATCGATAAACATCAAAACGTCTAGTCCCATTTCATCACGGAAATACTCTGCCATTGTAAGACCTGTTAATGCAATACGGTTACGTGCTCCTGGAGGCTCGCTCATTTGACCGTAGCACAGTGCAACTTTATCCAAAACGTTCGAATCTTTCATCTCATGGTAAAGGTCATTTCCTTCACGAGTTCTTTCACCAACACCTGCAAATACAGAATAACCGCTGTGTTTAAACGCAACGTTGTGAATAAGCTCCATAATAATAACGGTTTTACCAACACCTGCACCACCAAAAAGTCCAACTTTACCACCTTTTGCATATGGGGCAAGTAAATCAACAACTTTAATACCGGTTTCAAAAATTTCAGATTTTGTACTTTGTTCTTCAAATTTTGGTGGTTCTCGATGAATTGACCATTGTGTTTTTCTTGAAACATCAGCGCCTTGATCTATAACTTCTCCGACAACGTTAAAGATACGTCCTAACACTTCTTCACCAACAGGAACTTGAATAGGATTGCCTAATGCTTTTACTTCAATACCTCTTGTGAGACCTTCACTCATATCCATCGCAATTGTTCTTACACGGTTGTCGCCAAGATGTGCTGCTACTTCAAGAATTAACTTTTGTTTCTTGCCTTCTACTTCATAATTCACTTCAATCGCTTCATTGATTTTAGGAAGGTAGCCATTAAAATCGACGTCAACAACTGGACCCATAATCTGGCTAATTAATCCATTCATTGAATATTCTCCTTTTATTTTTTGCAAAACAGTTTATTTCATAGATTCTACACCACTGATAATCTCAATGAGTTCAGTAGTAATAGACTCTTGTCTGGCTTTATTATATGCCAATGTTAAGACACCAACACGTTCTTTTGCATTATTGGTTGCATTCTCCATTGCTTGCATTCTAGCGCTATGCTCAGCAGCCAATGAATCAATTAACGCATAATACATGTTATACTCAAAGTATTTTTGTAACAATGAGTCTAAAATTTCTTCGCCACTTTCATCCGGTTCCATCTCCATTAAAGAGTTGGTTTCACGAATATCTAGTGGTGATTGAACTGGTACGACATCTACAATTTTTAATTCTTGAGAAATCATATTTTTATATCCATTGTGTACAAGGATCACTTTATCTGTTTTTCCTTCTACAAAGTCATTAATAGCACTTTGAATAATTTCTTGTGCTTTTTCATAACTTGGTGATGAGCTTACTCCTGCATAAGATGCGAAAAGTTCATTACCCTGAAAATTAAAAAATGCAATTCCTTTACGCCCGACTGCTCGTAATCGTACAGTTACATTTTGTTTTGTATAGTCATTTAAAAGTTTGCGAACGGCTTTAATTGTTTGAATATTAAACCCACCACACAAACCTTTGTCTGCCGTTACAAAAATAACATCAACAGTTTTTGGAGTTTCATTTTTATCAAAAAAACGACTTTCAACCGCTCCATTTTTGTACTGATTGATCTTATAAGCAATTTCAGAGAGTACTTCATTAATTTTAATAGCATACACTCGTGATTGCTTTGCTGCCATTTCAGCTCGTTTCAACTTAGCGGTTGAAACAAGCTTCATAGCTCGCGTCGTTTTTTGAGTATTCTGAACACTCTTAATTTTTCGTTTTATTTCTTTAAGGTTTGCCATAGCTTTTCCTTACTTAACTGCAAATGTCGCTTTGAACTCGCCTAATGCCTTATGTAATAGTTCTTCTAACTCTTTATCAATTGCTTTTTTAGCTTTGAGTTGTTCAAAAATTGCTGGATACTTTGCTTCAACATAAGAGTTAAGCTCAGATTCAAAACGGCTAACAGATTTAACATCAATACTGTCCAAATAACCTTTGGCACCTGCGAAGATAATTAAAATTTGTTTTTCAACAGCAATTGGAGCATATGGAGGTTGTTTTAAAAGTTCAACCATTCTTTGTCCACGCTCTAATTGTTTTCGACTTGATTCATCAAGGTCACTTGCGAACTGTGCAAATGCTTGAAGTTCACGGTATTGAGCAAGATCAAGTCTCATTGTTCCTGCAACTTGTTTCGTTGCTTTAATTTGTGCAGCACCACCAACGCGGCTGACAGATAAACCAACGTTAATTGCTGGACGGATACCTGAGTTAAAAAGGTCTGATTCCAAGAAAATCTGACCATCTGTAATGGAAATAACGTTCGTTGGGATATATGCCGATACGTCGCCCGCTTGTGTTTCAATAATAGGAAGGGCTGTTAGTGAACCTGCACCTAATTCATCATTAACTTTTGCAGCACGTTCAAGAAGTCTTGAGTGTAGATAGAAAACGTCACCAGGATATGCTTCACGACCTGGAGGACGTCTTAAAATCAATGACATCTCACGGTAAGCAACCGCATGCTTAGAAAGATCATCATACACAATCAGTGCATGTTTACCGCTGTCTCTAAAAAATTCACCCATTGAAACACCTGCATATGGCGCTAAGAATTGCATTGCTGCAGAATCACTTGCACCTGCATTAACGATGATGGTATACTCCATGGCGCCATGCTCTTCAAGTTTTTTAACGACTTGTGCAACAGTGGATTGTTTTTGACCAATAGCGACATAAATACATGTAACGTTTTGACCTTTTTGGTTGATAATAGTATCGATTGCAATCGTTGTTTTACCGGTTTGTCTATCACCGATAATCAGCTCTCTTTGACCTCTACCAATTGGAACAAGCGCATCAATCGCTTTAATACCTGTTTGAAGCGGTTCATGGACTGATTTACGTGCCATAATACCATGAGCTTTCTCTTCAACGAAACGAGTTTCAGTTGCATTGATTGGACCTTTTGCATCAATTGGATCACCTAATGAGTTTACAACACGACCCACAAGTGCTTCACCTACTGGTACACGAAGAAGTTTTGCTAATCTTTTAACAGAAGAGCCTTCTTTAATTTCATTACAACTACCAAGAACAACGATACCTACACTTGATTCTTCAAGGTTAAGTGCCATGCCTCTCTCACCGTTTTCAAACTCAACCATTTCACCGGCCATAACGTTTTTCAAACCGTAAACATTGGCAACACCATCAGCAACAGAAATAACTTTTCCTGTCTCTTCGATATCAACATTGAGTTCAAAGTTTTCAATACGCTCTTTAATGATTGAACTGATTTCATCAGCTTTCATTTTTGCTCCCACACATTACTCCTTAACTTTCTTTTATCTATATTATTAAATTGCTTTTAAAATATGCTCTGTCATTTGAGCTTTTAAGCGCTCTAATGAAAAGCTTACTTCGACACCAAGATCATCTAACTCCACTTTAATACCAGGATAAGTCTCTTTTTTGCTATGTAATTTAATTTTTGCATTAAATTTCTTGCTAAAATTCTCTTCCAACATTGCTATTTGCTCTTTACTGACAGCAAAATTGGTCAAGACCTCACCTTCATAAGTGTTGTTTTTCAAAGCAAGTTGGTATTTAAGTTCTTTAACCATAGTAGGTATCATTTTTAATCGATCATTGTGACTTAATAGTTTGATAAAATTTTGGAACTTACTATTGCTAGTTTCCAAAAGAGAGAGAACTAATTCCTCTTTAGCCTTTACCGAAACATCAGGAGAAAGAATAATGTTATTAAATTTCTCCAATGTAAAAGCATTGCCTAAATGAGCCAATAATGAAGTCACTTCAATTAACTCTTTATCGTTACAACTACTCATAAGAGCATTAACGTATTTTTTTGCTATTGCTCCACTCATTATGCTACCTTCTTATTAACAATCTTGACGATTTCGTCATTATCTAAAGAGATAGAGCCTTCTTTAAATATTTCGTCTAAAATTTCACTCACAATAACGCGTTGCATTTTACGTCTTTCAATGGTAACGCGATCTTGAAATGCTTTTTCAAGGTTTTCTATTTCAACATCTGCTTCTTGTGCAACTTTTTCAGTTAATAAAACAGCCTCTTTTTTTGCTGTTTCAACAAGAGCTCTTGCATTTGCTTTTGCTTCTTCTACTTTTTGTAATGCAATTTCTTTTTTCGTATGCGATTCTTTAAGTTTAACTTGAATCGAGTCAAGTTTGCTTGCAATCTCATTTTTACGACCAAAATACCATTGCTTAGCTGCATCTGCAACATAGTAATATAAAATGGCAGCGAAAATTAAAAAGTTGATCGTTCTAGGAATAATATCTGTAACGCCCGTACTCTCACTTGCATTTGCCAATAAAGCAACAGGAGCTAATAAGAGTAAAACATACTTTATTTTCATCTTAACTCCTTAAATATGGCTCAACTTAGCAGCAATACTCTCTTTAAAAAGAGGCATTTGTGCTAATAGACCATTTCTAAATTCATCTTTTTCTGCTTCTAAAGCTTTAAAGAAAACTGCACTTTGAGCTTCAAGATCACTCTTTTTTTGCTCGACCCGTTTTGCAGCCTTTTCTTTAGCTTCACTGAGTGCAGCTTCTCTAATTTTGCCCGCTTCAATTTTGCCTTCAGACAAAATTGTTTCTATTTCTTGATAGTGTGCGACAACATCACTGGCATTTTTCCCTGCATTTTCTAAATCGCGATTAATAGAGTTATTTCTATTGTCAATAAACTCCAGAAGGGGTTTATAAAGTGTTTTGTTGAGGATAACCAACAAAATTAAAAATACAGTTCCAGTCACCAGTAACAGTGCTGGGATAATATCCAACATTTTTCTTGCTCCTTTAGCTCGAGATCAGACTCATTTTAGATTTTTCGTAATATATTTAGGATAGGTGTGTTAAAAAATTTCGCGAATTTTACCACATCAAAGGAAAATAGTTTATTAAATAAATGTCTAAGACTAATTAAATTACTTCAAATACTCTAAAAAAGTATAAATTGATTCACCATTTTTAAAATGAATGGTAATAGCATTGTTTTTCGGAATAGCGTCAAAACCCAGCTCTTTGAGCTTCGTTTTTAATGTTTGAAGTTCTTCAGGAATAGCGACAACGGTCTTAGATTGTTTACCAGGCTCTTCATCCATGTTTTTTAATTTTTTGACCAGTGCTTCGGTTTCTCTAACACTTAATTTTTGACCTAAAATAGTATTAACAATGGTTTCTTCATCTTTAGGTTCTAGCCCCACTAATACTTTTGCATGTCCTTGAGACAACGTTCCATCCGTTAAGTATTTTTTCGTTTGATCACTTAAGGTTAAAAGACGGATGGTATTTGTAATTTGAGTTCTACTTTTATGAATAATTTCAGAAAGTCCATCTTGCGTTATTTTATACTCTTCAATAAGTTCTTTATAGGCGATGGCAAGTTCTACTGGATTAAGATCTTCTCTTTGAATATTTTCAATTAAAGCTAATTCGCGTAGATTTTTAGACTCGATATCTGCAACAATCGCTTTAATTTTAGTGATTCCGGCCAGTTTGCTTGCACGTAAACGGCGTTCACCCGCAAGAAGCATGTACCCATCATCTTTTGCAACAACAATGATAGGTTGTAGTAATCCATGTCGTTTAATTGACTCACTTAACTCTTTGAGTGCAACTTCATTAAAATGGGTACGTGGCTGATAAGGATTGGGAGTAATACGCTCAACGTCAATTTCGCGTACTAAATCTTTTGCTTGTTCAATATCTTGCTTGTATGCCTCTTCAACGTCTTCTATAATGGCACTAAGCCCTCTTCCTAAAACTTTCTTGGCACTCATTCCTTAACTCACTAAAATCGAGTTGGCAAGATTTTGATACGCTTTAGAACCTGGAGATTCTACATCGTATAAAATAATCGGTTTACCAAAACTTGGGGATTCTGCAAGTTTAATATTGCGAGGGATGACAACATAAGAAGCGTTTTCTTTATCAACAAAAAGTTTATTTTTAAAGTGCTCTTTCAAATCAGCAAAAACTTGCTTAGAAAGATTATTCTGCGTACTGTACATGGTTGGTAAAAAGCCTTTAATTTCAAGCGTTGGGTTAATCGTTTTTTTAATTAGTTTTACGGTGTTGAGTAACTGTGCCAATCCCTCCAATGCAAAAAATTCGCATTGAATAGGAATAATAACTGAATTAGCTGCACTAAGCGCATTAATAGTAATGCTGCCTAATGCGGGAGGTGAATCAATGATAATATAATCGTATTGATCCTTAATCTCTTCAATTTTATTCTTCAAGATGAGTTCTCTACCTTTGGTATTGTTGTCGTAAAACTCTTTTTCAACTCCCACAAGCCCAATATTCGATGGCGCTACATGTAAGGTCGAAAGTGACGTCTCAAGAATGACTTGTGAAAGACGTTTTCTGCCGATAAGAACGTGATAGATGTTGTACTCATAGTCACTTCTGTGAAAACCAAGGCCCGTAGTCGCATTGGCTTGAGGGTCAATATCGATCAATAACACGCGCTTTTCAGCAACTGCTAAGGAGGCAGCCAAATTAATAGCAGTCGTTGTCTTACCAACACCGCCTTTTTGATTTGCTATCGCTATAATCTCACTCATCGTAAACTATACACCTTTTTATTTTCTAGCTCTATAGAGCCATCATCACACAATATCGCATCACTTAACGAGACCAATTTGCCATCCAAATGGAAAGAGAACTTTCGATTTTTGTCAAATTCTATCTTATATTTACTAAAAACTTTCTTCCACGATATTTTTTTCTCTACCCATTGCATTAAAAGCTCGGCTAAAGTTTTCGGTGTGATAACAACGTCCAAAACCCCAAAATTTTCAGGTGCAGAACAAATATTTATCCCTATGGAACCAACAATATTTGTGCCTACTTTGGTGGTAATCATTCCTCCAATTTTCTTATCATTACAATAAAAATCATTTGGCCATTTAAGCCATACGTGTGAGCCTTTTTCTTCTAATATTTCTTTCATTAATGAAGAAAAATAGATAGAAATAGATGCCAAAGGTAAATCGCTTGGAAGTTGTTTCTCTTCTACACAAAATGAAAAAAAGAAATTTCCTTCTTCTCCAACCCAGCGATTGCCTCTGCTTCCTACACCATTATTTTGATGCGTCGCTCCGATTCCACATGGTGCAAGAAGTGTACCTTCACGAAGTGCCGCGATCAAATACTGATGGGTTGAGTCTATCTCATCAAACCAATATATCGCCAATATTAAGCCTTTTTCCACGAATATAATCTAATATGTTCATAACATTCTTAGATGCTGGTTGTACGCTTTGGACAAGCAAAGAACCCTGTTTACATGTAATAACTGCCCCTTCTTTATGAAGAGCGAGAATCGCACCAAATGTCTCATAGCATGTTGTTTCATCATAGATTTTCACACCGCTAAGTTTCAAGCCCGATTCAAGATAAATACCAGGCCATGGGGTGAACGCTTTATAACGTGCTACGATATTTATGGCGCTGGTTTCAAAAGAGATAGCACCATCTTCTTTTTTAATTTTTTTACAATGGGTTGCATCCGCATCAACTTGAGGCCATGCTGTTATTTCTTTAAAGTGCGTGAGTGTTGTTATTGTTAAATGTGCCGCCAAAGAAGCCAATGATGCAAATAAACTATAAGAGGTGTCTTCTTGCAACACTTTTACGTAAGAAAATCCCAACATTGCTCCCGTATCAAGCCCCTCTTCCATTAACATCGATGTAACACCAGCATACGTTTCATTGGCAAGAAGCGTGGATTGAATTGGGCTTGCTCCTCGATACTGCGGTAATAAAGAAGCATGAAGATTAATGCATGGAGCGATCTCTAAAATCGCTTTTGGCAAAATTTGCCCATAAGCGGCAACGACAATAAAATCAGGTTGATACGAAGCAACCTTTACATACGCTTCTTCTGTGCGCAATGTTTTAGGTTGATACATTTCCAAAGAAGGAGCATGGAGCAGTGCCCATGCTTTTGTATCCGGAGGAGTTAAGATTTGTTTTCGTCCAACGGGTTTGTCTTCTTGCGTCACTAATAACACAACATCTGTATCACGCTCTTGCAGCAATACTTTTAAAATTTCTGTGGCGTAGGAAGGGGTTCCCATAAAAACAATGCGCATATTAATCCTTACATGTAAAAAGTGTGCCACCCTTGTGTACGCCATCAAGCATAAAACTTTTGACATCGCTTAAGTCAAATCCACTGGCAATAAACATTGATTTGCCGTGTTCTAATAAGAAATTAGCCGCTTTAAGCTTGGTGACAATTCCGCCCGTTGCAAATGCAAAATTAGCAGATTTTTCAACTTCAAGTTCAGTAGGCTCAATGTGACACACCACTTTACGCATCGTCGCATCATCGTGTTTATGAGGATCTTTATCGTAGTATCCATCAATATCCGAAAGCAAGATAAGCATATCTGCTCCAAAATAATAAGCTACACGAGAGGAGAGTTGGTCATTATCGCCAAAAACAAGTTCTTCCGTTGCCGTTGCATCGTTTTCGTTGATAATGGGCAAAATGCCATTTTCCAGGAGCGTATCAATGGTACATTTTGCATGATAACAACGTTTTCTAGAGTCAAAGTCATCTGCCGTTAAAAGAAGTTGCGCCCCACTTTTTCCAAATTTTTCTAGTTTTTTGTTATACGTTGCCATCAATTGAGGTTGCCCAACAGCAGCAATCGCTTGACGATTGTGTAGAAGTTTTTTATCAAGCTTTAAAAGGCAATACCCTGCCGCTACAGCACCAGAAGAGACAAGAATCACTTCATGGTTTTTCATAAGAGAGACTAAAAATTCGACTAAATTTAAAATTCGTTCTTTACATAAACGATTATTTTCACTCAGCACATGTGTGCCTACCTTAACAACGACTCTTTTCATCACGAACCTTTGTAATGACATCTGATAACGCATATTTCAGCGGATCAATGTTGATTTTAGAAACAGAAGAGATTGGCATGACAAAAAACGGCAATGCATTCTCTCTCTCATACACATCTTGGGCATATGCGTGTAAATCTTCACGTGCTTTATACTTATTAGCACCCTTATTGGGTTTAAGGTCTAAAAGAGCTAAAAAGCCATCGACTTTTTCGTTAATGTCATCTGGACTTAACGTATCGCATCTCGTTAGCGCAATCGCAAAATCACGCTCTGAAAGCTCTTTTGAGAACTTTTTAAGTTCTTCTTTTAATGTAAAATATTGTTCTTTAAGATCACGATAATTGGCAATATCAATCATAAAAAGGAGAAATTGTGTCCGTTCAATATGGCGTAAAAAATCTATTCCTAAGCCTTTCCCTTCACTAGCCCCTTCAATAATTCCTGGGATATCCGCCATCACATACGAACGGTAATCTTCCGTCACAACAACGCCGAGCTTTGGCGTCAGTGTTGTAAATTCATAATTCGCTACTTCAGGCTGTGCATTAGAAACCACAGAAATGAGTGTGGATTTTCCTACATTCGGGAAGCCTACCAAACCAACATCTGCAATTAATTTTAATTCCAATTTAATTGTTTTGGTAATGCCAGGTCGTCCAGGTTGTGCAAATTCAGGTCGTTGATTGGTTGAACTTTTAAAGTGTGTGTTTCCAAGCCCACCAATGCCACCCTCTAAAAAGAGTTTTTTATCGGCATCAGCCACAAGGTCTAAAAGCACTTCCCCTGTTTCTGCATCAATCACTTGAGTGCCCGGAGGAACAATAACGATAAGATGTTCTCCAGATTTTCCATACATCTTACGCCCCATACCTTGTTCGCCATTTTTGGCTTTAAGATGTTGGTTATTACGAAAATGCGACAGAGTATGGGTGTTTTTATCGATTTGAAAATAGACATTGCCGCCTTTTCCGCCATCTCCACCATCGGGACCACCTTGGATAACATGTTTTTCCCTACGGAAAGAGACTGAACCAGGGCCACCTTTTCCTGAGCTGAGTGTCAGTGTTACATTATCTATAAACATCGTGAAAACCTTTTTTAATGTATAAAGTTCTAGTTTGTATACCTCTGATCATTACATGTAAAAATAGATGACTATAATCATGAGAGGTAACGTGATTCATTGAGAAGAGAGAAAAGAGGTGGAGTCTTAAGACGCCACCTTATAAATTACAAACTTGCGGGGATAACAGAAACTTTGTTTCGTGTTTTATCTTTACGTTGGAATTGTACAAAACCATCGATTAAAGCATAAATGGTATGGTCTACACCAATACCTACGTTATTTCCTACATGTACTTTTGTTCCGCGTTGGCGAATAATAATATTACCTGCGCGTACAAACTCGCCACCAAATTTTTTAACACCCAGTCTACGTCCAGCTGAGTCTCTATTATTCTGGGTACTTCCTTGACCTTTCTTGTGAGCCATTGGTTACTCCTAATCTTTGTGTATCTTAAGTGAAGTTTTGAAACTTCTCTAGACGCTTAAAAAGTTAGACTCTTTAAGCTACTCTTGCCATTACCGCACTAAAGCTAGCCAACCAAAGTTGGCAGAATTTTCTAGTGAATTAAATTAAGCTTTAATGCTTACAATTTTTACTCTAGTATATTGTCTTCTAAAACCACGTTTAACTTTTGAGTCTTTACGTCTACGTTTTTTGAAAGTAATAACTTTTTTATCTTTGCCTTCAGTAACAACTTCTAGTTCTACTGTAGCACCACTGACGAATGGAGCGCCCACTTTAAGTTCACCGTTATTCACAGCAAGAACTTCCGTCACTACGATTTTCTCTTTTGGCTGAGCGTCAAGTTTATCGACATTTAAGTAGTCGCCTTCTTGAACTTTGTATTGCTTCCCGCCATTTTTAATAATTGCATACATGCGTATGTCCTTCTTGGGAGAGATTTTATTTTAAGGCTTGGATTTTACCTAAAAAATCTTTAAGCCAATATAAAAATCTCTTAAGCTTACAGTACCATATCGGTATAATATTCAATTTGTTCGCGTTTTAAGATACGAATGAAGTTCGTACTTCCTTCAACACCTGCGGGATAACCTGCTGTTACGATATACGTTTTATCTTTATTGATAAGGCCTTTTTCAATCCCTTTTTGCAAAGTTTTACCCAACATCATGTTGAGATTACTTGCATCAATATTCATGATAGGCTTAATTCCCCAAGCAATCGTAAGTGAACGTGCTGTTCGCTCATCATGCGTTACTGCGTAAATGTCTGCTTTAATACGGTAACGTGCTAATTTCTTAGCAGATTTACCTGAACTGGTCAATGAAATAATCGCTTCAACCCCTAATCTATCTGCAAGGCGCGCTGTTGAAGAAGAGATAATATCTGTCTCATCCAAGAAAGGATAGACTTCAAACTTACTGTATGGATAGATTGATTCTGTTTCACGAATAGTATTTGCCATGACCTCAACAACATGTACAGGGTTCTTACCAATAGCACTCTCTTCAGAAAGCATCACAGCATCGGTTCCATCTAAAACGGCATTCGCTACGTCGCTAATTTCTGCACGGGTTGCCATCTCTTTTTCTGCCATAGAGAGTAACATCTGTGTTGCGGTGATAACTGGCTTAGAAGCGGCATTAGCTTTTGCAATCAATCTTTTTTGAATGCTTGGAACTTTATAATACGGTACTTCAATACCAAGATCGCCCCTCGCAACCATAATTCCATCACTGACTTCTAAAATTTCATCAATTTTTTCAACGGCATCGAATTTCTCGATTTTCGCAAAAATATGAGCACGTGATTTGTGCTCTTTTAAAATATTTTTGGCACGTAAAACGTCTTTAGCACTTTGAACAAACGAAACGGCAACAAAATCAACACCATTTTGTGCACCCCACAGAAGGTCTGCCTCATCTTTAGGTGTAATTACTTCAATATTGATAACGGTATTTGGAAAATTAACACCTTTGTTTGATGAGAGTTTACCGCTATTTTCTATTTCAGTCACGACATTGCTACCGATTTCGATAACCTTAGCTCGAATATTTCCATCATAAAGATAAATATATTCGCCAACTTTAAGCATATCTAAAATTTGAGGTTGATTAATACAAAGTTCATAAGTGTTGTCTGTCAATTTTTTACCAACAATTTGCTCTTTTGTAAAGTAGAGTTTGTCCCCCACTTCAAGAAAAAAATCATCTTCTAATTTACCAACACGAATTTTAGGTCCACAAATATCTTGTAAAACACCCACTTTTTTGCCTACTCTCTCTTCGGCTTCTCTAATCTTTGCTAATGTGCTTGCATGGTATTCATGTGTACCATGGCTAAAATTTAAACGAAATACATTAACGCCAGCTTTAATTAATCCTTCTAAAACTTCTACGCTATCACTTGCTGGGCCAACTGTTGCTAGGATTTTCGTCTTTTTATTCATATTGTGTTCCTTAACTTTAAATGAAGTTCTATTTTATCACTTGATTGTTACAAAATTATATCATATCCATCGTTTGTAACACCTAAAGCAGTGGTGAAGTTTTATGCATGGCATATCGCATTACTATCGTCAAATAATAGTTTGTAAATCTCTTCCGCTCGACTGTGTATATACTCTAAAGAATGCGCACGTTTACACAGTGTTTTAAAATGATGCATGACGGCTTCATTGATTTGAATTTGCGCTTTAAGGAGAGAATGCAGGAGATATTGATAGCGCTCACTTGATGTGTCGATGGATGGAAGGTTGTATTGTGTAATGATTTTATGGGCATCAATCTGCCATACATGAGCTTTCAATGGCCCGTTTTGTCGCAACAGTTTTTTAAGTTTTTGTGTTGCTTTGTGAAAGACATTGAAGTTAATTGTGTAACTGGAAAAGAAGACTAAATCTTCTATATCTTTCGTAATTTCGTATGCAATTTCATCATGAATGTATTGTGTTATAGCATCATCAATATCCGAAAAATAGGCTTGCATAACGTTTAACCACCTCTTAATCATTCATGTAAATTTGATTATATCGTCATAATATTTCAATAAATTTAAAAGCTTTATATGCTATTATCGCAAAACTAATAATCCTAAGCAAAACGTTATGCGTGAAATAAGGCTATGACACATATTATTCAACACTCTATATTAATTTTTTATTATAACGAAACTGTATTAGAAAGTCGTAATACGGTCTTATACAATACCATTGTTGGACAAAGTGCTTCTCTTAAAGAAAGAGGTGTTAAAGGCATTTATGTCTCATTAAAAAATTCTCCTTATTCACCTATGGAAAAAGAAACCCCTCATCTTGGGAATCTTGTCAAACAATTAGAAAAATTGAGCCAAGCGTTAAGCTTACCTGTTTCGCTAGGTGATTATAAAAAAGATATGTTTAATTATCTAAAAGGTATTAGCGCCGATACATCCGTTAAGCTCTTTCAAAATTTCAATATTGCTATTTTATTTTTTAATCCTGCTGCTTGTAAAAAAGAGCTCTCTGTCCTTTTATATGATGAGGACAAAACGAATGTTGATAAAATTTCTTCTGAATTAGCAAAACTGGGCTATTCTATTGTTCTTGCACAAGATGCAGAAGATTTTAAGCTCAAAGCTTCTGCTAAAAAATACGATATGACTATCACGCATACAGCCATCAATCAGACAAAAAGTAATTCATCGGCTCCAAAAAGTTTAGGACTTTCGAGAGAGCTGATTATCAACCTTCCTGTTTTTATTGATACTGCCGTGAATTCGCTTGTCACAATTACAGGTCTCGAAGCTCAAAAAATAAAACATGAAATCAGACCCTTTAATGAAAAAATCCCCTCTCAAGTTATTATCGCAGCTATGAAATTTAAAGGTGATATTTCAGGCATCTTTTTTCTCGTTTTCCCACGAGAACTCGCTTTAGTTGCACTTGAAGCGATGCTCGGAGAAAGTGTAGAGGCTGATGATACTGCCGCGATTGTAGATGGTGTCGCAGAATTTTGTAATATTATTACCGGAGCGACAAAATCAATTTTTTCCAATAAAAAGCTAAAAGTTCTTTTTGAACTTCCTAAAACATACCTCTCTCTTCAAGTTGCACTAAGCAATACCCTAGGTTCCAATGGCGTTTGGATTGATATGCAACTCGACGAAAAACCTTTTTATATGTTTATCACCAAATAAAATACTTCTTATTTGTGCTTCAAAAAGCGTAAAGCTTCTTGAAGCACACTGTCTTCTTCATCACTTTGTGCTTTCATCTCTATATTTGGCACAACACCATTTGGCCAGACACTTTTGCCTTTGGGCGTCGTCCATCGTGCCGTTGCAAATTTGACTGCCGAAACTTTAGTCTGTAATGGAAAGAGTGTCGCAAAAGTATCTTTGCCAAACGTCGGCGTACCAATAACCGTCGCTCGGTTATACTCTTGTAGCACCGAGGCCACAATTTCTGCACTTCCTGAAGAATCTCTGTTTACAAGAATCACTAAAGGAATGGTTTTTAAAAAAGAGAGGGCATCTATTTTACTGGAATAATCACTGCCATCAAAATCTTCGGGTCGATTGCGGTATATTTTTTTATCTTCTTTATGGCGACTTTTGACATTAATCAGAGGCTTGTCTTTGTCTAAAAAAAGTGATGTAACCGCTAATCCACTGTTTAATACGCCGCCTGGATTATCACGTAAATCCAAAATCATTCCATTCATGGTATGGTTTTGCGAATCATAAAGATATCGAATATCTTCAAGCATCTCTTGCAAGCTATCTTGAATAAAAGAACTGATTTTAATATATGCAATATTACCATCGAACATCAATGACGTAATCAAATCAAGTGTTACCATTTTACGAGTCAATTGTACTTCTGTCATCTTGGTGCTATTGGCTTTTAGAATGCCCAACTTCACTTTGGTATTGGGCGCACCTCTTAATTCCGCAACGACTTCTTCAAAACTCAAATCGCGAACCAAAATACCATCTATCTGAACAATTTCATCATTTTTTTGTAAATTGGCTTTTTGCGCAGGAGAATGATCCACAATAGATTTAATATAGATATGGTGTCGTCGTTGTTTCAAAAAAAGACCAATGCCAGCAACGGGGCTTGTGCTTAAATAGAGTGTTTCATACTCTTCTTCATTAAAATAACGACCATTTTTATCCACGCTATTGACCATGCCCTCAATGCAATTATCCAAAAGACGTTTTTCGTCAATGGGTATAATCGACTCATTCTTGAGTTTTTGCACCACTTCTTGATACAAAGTAGATGCTGTATCATTATTCGTAGTAGGAGGCGTACTTATCTCTGATTGAGCAAAGGCAACGGAACAAGTAACTAAAAAATATACGATGAGAAGTTTCAAATCTTATCCTTTTATTTTGCAGAGTATATAGTACCTTTTTTCCAAAGATTTATACAAGTTTTTATGCAAAAACCAGTCGCATAGGAATCATAGAAGAGTGCTGAAAACCAAATCGCTCATAGAAACGATGTGCATCCGTATTGTCATTATCACTCAGAAGTGTCACTCTTTTGCATCCTTGCTCTTTTGCGTAAGTCATTGCATATTCTAACAAATGGCTTCCAAGTCCTTTTCCGTGCAAGGAAGAGTGAACGACCATATCTTCTAAAAAAGCCACCTTGCCTCCAAGTGCTGTACTGATGCTCCATAAAAGGCTGACCATACCCACTATAGTATGGTTATCTTTTATAACAAGAATTTTCCCTATATCTTCATTCGCAAGGATTGCTTCAAGCCCTACTCTTTGCAACGTGCGATTCGGAATAAATTCAGCCTCTTTTGAGAAAAGTTGTGTCAAAAGGTCAATTAAATGTTCAATATCTGTCGATTTTGCTTCTTCAATGTGCCACATACCATACCCTTTATTCTTTTTATAATTGTAACATAGGAACCTTTTTTGCTTGTTAGAAGAAACGTTATAAAAGGAGCTATTATGACTATTGATGACAGTAAAAAAAACATCAGCCAATCCATTCTTAGCACAATAACAAAAGTTGCCACAAAAAGTTCAGGTACGACAGACCCATTTGCAGATATACTAGAAGCACATCTGGGAACAAAAGTCGATCCAACAGGAGAGACAACGGCATCAACGGAAACTACCGAACAAGATGCCGCCATAGCAGCATTTAAAGAAGCACTTTCCTCAAAAGGCGCACTTCAATTTTATCAAGATTATAATAATGAAAAAATTGAAAAAATGATTGAGGCAAAAAAGGCCGAACTGACTGAGAAATTAGGGCTAGGAGATGATGCACAACCACCACTTGTGGGGCAAGACCGTGAAAATGCATTGGCAAGTCTCGATCAAATGATGAGTGATTATCGCAAAGAATTGATGGAAAAGCTAAGTGCAAATAATGAACAGAGTAAAACCAATGAGATACTCAGTACCTTTTTACAAGAGCTCTCTTAATTATCGCTTCTGAAAAATGAGAAGCATCTTGTCCGCTTCATCGCCAAATAAAAAAACAGGATAACTCGAGTGCAATCTCAGTGTGTCAAGTTTTTTAAGAACGGAGAGTGAATGAAAAAATTGCAGAATCTCTCCTGTTTCTTTACGATACACTTCGCCCTCTTTTTCAAAAAGGGTTATTTTCGTTAAAAGTTCTTTGTTTTTATATGCGGCTTCAACACATAAAAATTGTTCATCTGTCTCTTTATTCATTACGCCATCTGCTACGGCTTCAAAGCCATACAAGGTATTCACATCACACATAAAATAACCTTTAGGCGATAATATTCGTGCGACTGCTTCAAAAAATTGGTTTAATTCCTGAGGAGGAATATAATTTAATACATCTGCTACGGCAACGACACAGTCAAAACTTTTTTCTTCTAATGCATCTAATTCTTCTGTTGTGGCTTGCACGCCAAGACTTAAAGCTCGCTCAACCATAGCGGTGCTTCTATCGATGCCACATGCATCAATGGCATGATTTTGAAGATGTTTTAAAAACTTACCATTGCCACAACCAACATCTAAAACATGGTTTACATGTAAAGATTTTAAATGTGACAAATAGAGTTCATAGAGTTTTTCATACTGTTCATAAAAGCCGATAAGCGGTTCTATTTTGGCATATAAATCAAGAGGATGTATCATGAGTTTACTTTGGTGAGGGCTTTATGACTAAAGCCCTCGTAGATTTTTTAATCAATAAGCTCTTTTTTGAAAAGTGCTTCATCAAACGTTTTACCAAGGAATTCACACACGATTTTAACATCGCGGCGTGCATTACCAAGACAACTTGTAGCCCCTGGGCTTGGTGTCATATTGAAAATAATACCATTGCCTGGGTTGATACTAGCTTCTCCAAGCATCAATTTTTTCTCTGTTTTATTAATGACTTGTGGTCTAACACCGCCGAAATTGTGCGCATATTCGATTTCATCAATTTGTAAGGATGGAACAATTTTGCGCGCATCTTTAATAAAAAGCTCTTTACCGTATTTTGGAACTTCAAAGAAGAAGTTTCTAAAGATATAATTACGGATATCACTATCTTTCATTAAATCATAAAATACTTTAGCAACTTTTCCATCAAATTGGAGTGTTTGCCAAAAATCAAGATACGTACCACCAGTGTAGCGCTCTAGCTTTGGAAGAACCAACGCCGTTGGACCAAAACGTGTACAGCCACCTGCTAAAATATCAGGATCGCCGTGTAATGCCGCAAATGGTAATTTTGGATGTTGCACCATATAGACTTTACCGTTAAGCATTTTTTGCTTTGTCATATAAAAGCTTCCAGCGACAGGAAGACATGCAAAGTCAAGACCATAACCCATTTCATGTGCGATATAAAGTGAGTGTGCGCCTGCATTTACAACAACAGCGTCAGCCGTAAATGTTTGATCTTTTGTCATCACGACAAACATATCACCCAATTTTGTTATGTTTGTTACTTGTGAATTCAAAAAAACATCGGCTGTTTTATCTTCGATTTTTTGTGCTTCATTGACCAAACTCTCAGTCATTGCCCCAAAATCAACGGTACTATATTGTCCACCCTCAACACCGACACCAACGATGTTTTCAGGACGCTCTTTCCCGTTTAAATCAAAAATAAGTTTAGGCTCGATCTTGGCAAGTTTTTCTTTATCGAAAACTTCCAAATACGGATAAAGCTCTTTAAACTCTTCATACCTTTTGAGCATATACGCTACTTCGGTATCCCCAACACCAATTGCCATCTTTTGATGAGCAAACATAAATTTGCCTTCGTGGCCGTATTGTAAACAATACTTAGAGATCATGCTCGCTGTCTCTTTAACCTTTTTGGCTTTTTCTAGAGTATAGTTCGTCTCTATATCACCGCAGTGAATCGTTTGTGAGTTAGAAGTTCCAGCGGAATTGAGTTTCGCCAACTTCTCATACTTTTCAACGAGCGCTATGCGCTTAATATCTGTATATCTTGCAAGCTCATAAAACAGAGCCGCACCTGAGATTCCTCCACCAACGACCAAGACGTCATAGTGATTTTTTGTCATGTTCAACAACTTCCTACTCTAAGATTTTAGGGTGCACCATTTTATTATAAAAAATCCTATAAAAACTTTAAAGATTTTTAAAATAAAATCATTACTTAACCGCGATTGCTTCAACCTCAACCAATGCATTTTTAGGTAAACATTTGACACCAACCGTACTGCGTGCGGGTTTATGCTCACCAAAGAATGAACCATAAATAGCGTTTACTTTTGCAAAATCATCCATATTGGCTAAAAAAATTGTCGTTTTAACCACTTGTTGTAAACTGCTCCCTGCCGCTTGAAGCACATGTGAGAGATTTTGCATCACTTGTGTTGTTTGTGCTTCAACATCTCCTTCAACAAAACTGCCATCAGCACGGAGTGCAATTTGCCCTGACGTAAAAATCATGTTATTCACTTCAATCGCTTGGGAATAAGGTCCAATAGCTTGAGGTGCATGATTGGTAGAAATAATATTCATCTATTTTCCTTTGAAAAATTTTCAATCACATAACGAAATGTCGATAATAAGGCTTCCACTTCATGAAGAGGACAACATTCATTGGGTGCATGAATCGTATCATTCACCACACCACACTCTATCGTTTCAATTCCAAAGCTGCCAAAAAAACGGGCATCACTTGTCCCTCCAGCGGTGGAGAGTTTTGGTGATTTTTGAGTTACATGTAAAAGAGCATTGGAAACCAATGAGACGATATGAGCTTCTTTAGAGGTAACAAAAGGTTGAGCACTTTCACTCAAACGTAACGTAAAATCTAGCCCTTCTAATACTTCTTGCACGTACGAACGAATTGTTTCAAGTGTTGTGTTGGTTGAGTTACGGACATTGAACATAATTTTGAGTTGGCCGGGAGTGACATTGGTCACTTCCATACCCCCTCGTATATCCGTAATGACAAGTTGTGAAGGAGAAAATTGTGCATCACCCGCGTCAAATTGGTAACCTGCGAGCTTATTTAAACGTGGCGCTATTTGGTGTACGGGGTTGATCGTTTTTTCTGGATACGCCGCATGTCCTTGTTTACCTGCGATTTCAATCACACCGTTAATCGACCCTCGTCTGCCAACTTTAATAGCATCTCCAAATACTTTTTCAGATGTCGGTTCGGCCACGATAGCACAATCTGGCAATAAATTGCGTCGTTCAAGCTCTTTGAGCATTTCAATCGTACCGTGTTTCGCATCGCCTTCTTCATCACTGGTCAAAAGCAGTGAAAGTGTGCCACCAAAGTGTTGGGTTTGGCGTAATGCTTGTACAGCAGCGGTAACGCCACTTTTCATATCTTGCGCACCTCTTGCATAAACAATGCCTTCGTGAATAACGGGCTCAAAAGGGTTGCTATTCCATCCATGACCAGGAGGAACCACATCGATATGGCCCGCAAAACATAGGTGTGCGCCATCGCCAAAGCGTTTGTAAATGAAGAGGTTTTTTGTTTGTTCAATATTCAGCTCTATGACGTCAAAGTCACTGAGATACTCTTTAACAAACGCAAATGCGCCATCCTCTTCAGGCGTGATAGAGATAAAACGTAGCAGTTTTAAGAAAAGTTCTTCTGTGTTTAACATATTGCCTCAATTATAAAAAAGTCTTCATTAGAATTGGTGTTCTTTTTTAGGTTATCCTTGTATCTAAAGATTGCCTTAAAGCTTAATCAATGTCGCACCAAAACCACCTAGATTTTGAGGTGCATCTCCATAGGAAATCAGTGACGGATACGTGCTTAAAAACGTTCTAACCGCATACGCCAGTTTACCCGTACCAATGCCATGATAGACCAAAACTTCATCAAAGCCATTAATCAAAGCATCGCTTAAAAATTTATCCAGTCTTTCAACAGCTTCATCAGCTCTTAAACCATGTAAATCCAAAATCATCGAACCGCCATTGCTCTCTTTGGTAATGATGACACCGGGTTTATACATTTTAGGTTGATTACCACTGCGTTTGAGTTTTGACAGCGGCACGCGCATGCTAATGCCATCACACTCTATCAATGCTTCATCTTTTTTAATGCTTTTAATGACGCCTTTGGAACTGCCATATTTAATCTTCTCTCCCACGCTTAAAGGCTCACTGGCTTTTTGTTCTGGTAACGCTTTTTTCGTCTCTTGATGCAGTTGATTGGCTTTATTCAATAAACGGTGAGACTCTTTGACATCATTGGATTTAATGGCTTTTTTGGCTTCACCAACAGCTTCTTTAAACTCTTTAGACATTTTAGTGTATGCTGTCTCAAACTGCAAAGCAACGTTCTCTTTTTCCGTTTTCAATGACTCTTTGAGCTTTTCCACTTCGTGCAGTTTTTCTTCTAAAGTTTGAGATGTTTTGCGCATTTCAAGTTCAAGGTCAATGTTTTTTTGTATCAATTCATTGAGTTTTTCTTTATCTTCACCATACAGCACTCTTGCTTCTGCCACCAAAGTGGCGGGGATACCATAACGAAGCGCTGTTTCAAAGGCGTAGCTTTTGCCAATCGTACCTTTCAAAAATCCATACGTTGGGCGCTCACTCTTTTCATCGTAAATTGCCGCTAAGAGTTCTACTTCAGGATGGGTTGCCAACAAAGAGGCAAGGCGTTTATGGTGCGTGGTGATGACGACTTTCATCTCTTTATCAATCAATTTTTCAATCATGACTTTAAAAAGATTGGCCGCTTCATCAGCATCGGTTCCAAGTTCTATCTCATCGACACCAATGAGTGCGCTTTTTTTAGCAAAAAGTTTGCTAAATTCATTCATACGTCCCGCAAAGGTTGAAATATCGTTTTTCACATTTTGAGGGTCGTCTAAAATGGCATAAATCTCTTTAAAAGAGCCTATTGAAGAGTGTTTTGCATCAATTTTCATTGGCAAAAGGTATTTGCTCAATAACGCCGCAGAAAGAATTGATTTTAACAGCATCGTCTTTCCGCCCGCATTAACACCCGTAATCATCAATACTTGTTTTGAAAAATTTATAGAAATAGGCTTAGGATTGGAAAGGGCTGGATGCGCAAAATTTTCTAATACAATCGCCGAAGATTTGGACGAAGAGAGCACAAACTCCATATCTTTTTCTCTAGCATACGCAACACGCGCATAATACGCATCAAACCGGTCAAACTCTTTATTGATATACGCTAAAAATTTGAGTTGCTTCGTAAAAACCGATGAAATTTGTTTCGCGTACTTATAGACCAGCTCTTCTTTACGGTCTAACAGTTCACTCTCACGACTGACCAGTTTGGACAAACTATCGGGAACCACATAAAAAAAGCCTGTACTGCTTCGCCCAATCACACTGCCTTTTAAAACATGGTTAAATCCACCGCGCAATAAAAGCGCTTCTTGATTGTTGATATAATGGATTTGCTTATCGGCAAGATACAAGGCAATTTTTTCGGTTGAAATCAGACGGCGAAGCGTTGAGCTCATCTCTTCTTTCACCATTTTTAGTGCATGGTTTATCTGTTCAAATTGCTCATCAACGCTTGATTTTAACTCGCCTTTTTCATCAAAATACGCACAAATCTGTGTTATTTCAGTAGGAATAAGAATGCGTTGCATCCATTCACCCAAACCATTATCGAGTAAAACAGCTTTTAAATAGCTCATATAATTGACGATTTTAACAAAAGAAAAAATCTCAACAAGGCGTAAAACACCCATTTTACTCAGATGTGCCAAAGGAATCTCAAGTGAAGGAACTTCAGGAAGTGCTTTGAGCCTCTCTTTGGAGAGTAGCTCATGAATCAGTTTAAAATGTAAATTGGCATCTCCCTCCATGAACAGAGGTTTTTCACGCGCTAAAAAGTGTTTAAAAGAGGTTTGATAATCGCTCAAATCGAGCTTTGAAAAAAGTTTTTCCATCAATGTTTCGTTTTACATGTAAAAGTATCAATGACCATACCTTGGTCTTTTTTATTCTCATCACTTGGGATGAAGCTCAGTGTTCCATTGACGAAAATAAACGTTGTTGAGTTTACTTCAACTCCGCTGTCGCCACAATAGAGCGTTTTTCCTTGCTTAAAAGCACTGATAATCATTCGGTTGTATTCATTCATTTGGCTCTGGCGCATCTCATACCCTGCCGCAAGAGCGATTAAGATGATGATAATACTGACCATCCCTAATTTCATCCGCAATGAAAGGCTCTCTTTTTTGCTGTACCATACAGACCCAAACAGTATAAGAACCGCTAAAAAGAGCACAAATTGCATTAGATGATTCCTCTTAATTGATACGTAATGTCGCCCGCACCAAAGCCGATGACCAATCCATCACTAAATTTTAGGTGCGCACTGCTTTTATCTGTCATTTCGATACTGTTATCGACTCTGAAAATACGTTCTGCAAATTTTGGAGCATAACGTGAAAACTCTTTTGCAAAATCAATAAAAACCTCTTTTTCGCCCGCTTTCCATACGGGAAGCAAGACGAGTTCATCCACACCTTCAAAGCAATTGACAAAGCTCTCTAAATTATCAATCGTACGTGAATATTTATGCGGTTGCCAGATAGCTGTAATTTTTTTAAGTCCCATCAATTCGGCATATTTTTTTGCAGAACACAGGGTTGCTTTTATCTCGGTTGGATGATGACCATAATCGTCTATCAGTGCAAACGTCTCATCTTTGGCAATGATATCAAAACGCTTTTTAATACCTTTGTAGGTTTTCAGTTTTTCGCGAACGCTCTCAACATCCATTTCATTGAGACTTGCTAGTATCGCCAAAGAAGCATCGAGTGCCATATGCGCACCTATGCCCCAAACTTCAAAACGTCCTAAATCTTTGAGGACAAAAGAGGTATAAGGTTCTCCCTCTTTCATAACCGTCGAAATCTCTTTGATATCACGGCTTGGGTAAAGGCGTATCGCATCCAAATCACTTAGCGTTGAGAGAAACTCATCTTCTGCGTTAATCACGCGGATTTTTGCGCTCTCTAAGAAGTGTCGATACGCTCCATAAAATCGATTCAAATCGTAATTATAATATTCCATATGCTCAGGTTCTGCATTGGTAACAATCGCAACATACGGGTTTGAATTTAAAAAGCTTTCATCGCTTTCATCGGCTTCAAAAATGACGTTATTGCCCTCTTTGTAGTACATGTTGGTCCCAAACTGTTTACTCTCGGCTCCAATAATGACCGAGCCTTCAATCAGTGAAGCCAGCATGGCGCTGGTTGTACTTTTTCCATGCGCACCGCAGACAGAAAACACACGTCTGTTTTTGAGGATAAATAAAAGTGCTTCACGTCTTGGCATAATGCTCATGCCTTTTTCGCGAGCACGCACCAGTTCAATATTGTCTGGTTTAATAACCGCAGAATAAATCACCAAATCTTGGTCCGTGATACACGCTGGATCATGAGGAATCACAACAGGAATACCCTCTTTTTCTAAACTGGCTGTAATTTTTGTTGCTTTTATATCAGAGCCCGTAATCTCATAGCCTTCTTGTTTGAGATAACGTGCTAATGCAGAGAGCCCAATGCCCCCAATGCCTACAAAGTGTACTTTTTTCAATGCTCGCCCTTATAAAAATTGCTGACTTCTTTTAAAATTTCTTCTGTTTTTGCGCTGTTTTCAACCAACGCAATACGTACATATCCATCACCCATACCCGCTCGTCCTAAAAAACGACCCGGCAAGACTTTAATATTTTTTTGCTCATACAATTTACATGTAAAAGTCAAATCATCACCCACTTCAAGCCAAATATAAAACGTTGCCGCAATGGCATCAACCCCTAAAATTTCTTTGGCTAAAGAGAGATTTTTTGCGTATTCTTTGCGCGTTATCTCGACATGAGCCATATCGTTCCATGCTAGAGCAGACGCTGCTTGTAAGGGCAGAGGAATTCCCGCACCCACGTAAGTTCTGTATTTGGCATAACCGCTTAAAATTTTCTCATCTCCTGCGATAAACCCTGAACGAAGACCGGGGGCTGAACTTCGTTTGGAGATAGAATTAATCACCAAGACATTTTTAAAGCTCTCATTTCCTACGGCTAAAGAAGCTTCTAACAAGGAAGGCGGCTTTTCATCGACGTAAATTTCACTGTAACATTCATCGTTGAGAAGGACAATGTCGTATTTGAGTGCAAATTTGACCCATGCGCCTAACTCTTCGATACTGAGTACCGAGGTTGTCGGGTTGTTAGGAAAATTGAGGATAATCAAATCCGCTTCTTTCAGCTCTGGCACATTAATGTCTGGTTTAAAGGCATTTTCTTTGGTGAGATTCAAATGAACCACACGCGCTCGACTGGCAATAGCAGCACCTTCATAGATTTGATAAAACGGATTGGTATAGGCCATCACGGGATTTTGTTTATCGTGCAAAAGGTATTGTGGAAAGTTAAACAACACCTCTCGTGTGCCAAACGTTGAAAGCAGTTCGCTCTCTTTTAGCGCAACTCCAAAACGTTTTTGGACAAAACTTCGCTGTGCCTGAGCAACCGAAGCTTCACCTGCTGATTTTGGGTATTTATTGAGTAAGTGAACATTCTCTTTGAGTGCTTCAAGAATGAATGTTGGTGTCTCAAACTGTGGTTCGCCAATGGTTAAATTGACCGCCGGAAATTTCGGATTTGGCGTAATATCTTTGAGTAACGTACTTAATTTTTCAAATGGATAAGGTTCAAAATGCAATGGTTTTCCTTTTTACATGTAAAAGCATTTAATTTATTTTGGCATACCAAATTTTTGGGTAATTAGCTCGCCCGCTTCATTGAAGTAGAGGTAATAGAGCCAATCTTTTTTCACACTGAGACCTGCTAAATAGCGCAATGCCAAATTAGCTTGCAAGGAGGCAATATGCATGACAATAGGCGCAGCAATACCCGCAGGTTTTTTATCGTTAATCACGAACGCTTTGAAACTGCTCTCTTCAAAGAAACAGACTTGACCGTTAAACGCCTCAACCGAGCCATAAACCCAAGGCGTTTTCGTCTCTTTTGCATACGCATCAATCAAACCGCGTGTTGGTAAATTATCGGTTGCATCTATGATTAAATCAACCCCAATTTTTTTACATGTAAAGTCTTCCAAACGTCCTATATGCGCAAATACTTTGACATAAGGACAACGACTTTCAATGCTCTCTTTCACAAGGTCTGCTTTAAATTTTCCCTCATCGCCGAGTTTAAAAGCAATCTGACGATGAATATTGTGCACGCTCACTTCATCAAAATCGACCAGATGAATTTCACCGATGCCTGAACTTCCAAGCGCATACGCCAATGAACTTCCAAGCCCACCGCATCCGATAATGACAATCTTCTTTTCTTGAAGCATGCGTTGTGTCTCTTCTCCCCACAGCTGTATCTGCCTGTGGAAATATTGGGTCATAACGCTTCCCTTTTGCTGACTTGTTTCTTCCATCCCCATAGTTTTCGAGCTTCACTCAGAGTCTCTTTGTCGATGGTTGCCACAATCATCTCCTCTTTATCACCCAACGTTAGCTCCACTTCGCCATACGGAGAAATCAGGCTGCTTTGACCATAAAACTGCCATGTCTCTTCTTCTTTATAACTTCCCACACGGTTCGCACGAAGGATATAGACATTGCCCAACATCGCACGCATTTTTAACAGTTCTTCCCATCTTCTTGCCGAGTCAAATGTCGAAGAAGTTGACGTTAAAACCACATCCACATTTTTACGCATGACTTCTTGCCATACCATGTCAAAATGAAGTTCATATCCGCTCACGATGCCAAAACGAATGCCGCCGTGTAAGAAAATTGGCAATGTGTATTTGGCAATGGCGTTTGCAAAAAATTTCTCTTCATTCCAATGTTTGTAATTAATCAAAAATTGCTGATCAAAAAAATGGACAGATTTTGCTGAAAAATGGGCATTGCTTTTGTAACAAAAATCGCCTTTTACATTCACAATAGGCGCTATGACATGTAAATCATACTCCGCGCAGAGTTTTTTAAGAGCTTCAATTTTATGATTGGATTGCTCTTTTATCATCGAAATAGGCATATTCTCTAGCTCTTTGAAAAAGCTATTGAGTGCATATTCGCTCAATAAAACAACTTCAACCTCTTTTTGTTTACAAATACGAAAATAGTAATCCAATTTCGCTTCGCTCATGGGAAGCGTGCTGAGTTGCAATGCGGCTATTTTCATGCCTCATTTTCCTTTTCTTGCAATTTTGTATAAGTAAGTTTTGCTTCTTCAATCATTTTACTGGCTTCTTTGAGCACTAAAATGCCCTCTTGATAACGCTTCATACCCTCTTCCAAAGAGAGTTCAGGATTTGAGAGTTGTTCCAAAATTGTTTTGGCGCGCTCTAATTTGACCTCAAAACTTTCGTCTTTTTCTGCCATAATTCTTTACCTTTTCAGTGCGCTTGTGCTTAAACTTTTGCCTCAAGTGCTTTTTTGATATAAAAATCAAATTTGTCATACTCCACTAAAAAAGCGTCATGCCCATAGTGGCTATCAATACACACATAATCAACCCTGTCGCCTCTACCCATATTTTCCATTGTTGTCTTAATCAATTCCATCTCTTCGGGCATAAAAAGACAATCACCTTGAAAAGAGATGAGCGTAAGTTTGGTTTTAATATGTTGCAAGGAATCTTCGAGTGAATCGTAATTACGGGTTGCATCAAAAATATTCATCGCTTTAATGATGTAAAGATAACTGAGCGGGTCAAAACGTTTGGCGAAGCTGTATCCGTTATATTCCATGTAGCGTTCTACTTGAAAACGTCCGAAGAGTTCATACAAACCATCGGTTTCAACATAGTTGCGTCCAAATTTTTTATTCATCGAATACGGACTTAAAAAACTAATGTGCCCCGCCATCCGACCAATGGCAAAACTGAGCAACCCTTCTTCTTCAAAATCCTCTTTATCATAATTGCCATTCTTAAAGCGAGGGTCATTGACAATGCCTTCCATCGCTATTTTATTCCACGCAATGGCCCAAGGACCCGTTGCATAGGTTGTTGCTAAAAGGATAACACGTTTGGCAAAACTAGGATATTCTATGGACATACAAAGCCCTTGCATGCCTCCTAAAGAGCCGCCAATAATCGCATACGCCTCTTTAATCCCTAACCGTGTAAAAAGATTCATTTGGGCTCTGACCATATCGCTGATGGTGAGCACTGGAAATTTTAGGCGCAGAGGCTCTTTGGTTTTAGAATTGATACTCATAGGTCCTGTGGAGCCAAAACAACTTCCTAAAATATTGACACAAATCACGCAATATTTACTGGTATCAATAATCTTGCCATCGCCAATAAGAGGGTCCCACCACCCTGCTTTGGTTTCACCTTCATAACGCCCTGCAGCATGATGACTTCCAGTAAGCGCATGAAAGACAACGATAATATTGTCTTTGCTTGCACTCATCTCACCATAGGTTTCATATTTGAGAGCGTAAGATTCTAAAATACGTCCACTCTCTAAATACAAAGGTTCATCAAAATGCTCTACAAAGGTCTGTATTTTCACAATAAGCCTTAATTAACCCTATAATTGGGTGCTTCATGGGTGATGATAACATCATGGACATGGCTCTCTTTAAGACCCGCACTGGTAATCTCAACAAATTCTGCTTTCTCTTGATAATCGATAATATCGCGAGCACCCACGTATCCCATAGAAGACCTTAGTCCTCCGACCATTTGAAAGATAACATCACGAATGGAGCCCGCATGAGGAACACGGCCTTCAATGCCTTCTGGAACAAGTTTATCCGCAGCCGTTCCCTCTTGAAAATAACGATCACTGCTACCTTTCGTCATCGCACCGATACTGCCCATTCCACGATAGGTTTTATACTGGCGTCCTTGATAGGTAATCACTTCACCCGGGCTTTCATCGGTTCCAGCAAGTAAACTTCCCACCATAACGCTTTGAGCACCTGCGGCAAGTGCTTTTGCAAAATCACCTGAATATTTAATACCGCCATCGGCAATCACAGGAACACCGTGCTTACGACCGACAGCTGAACACTCTTCTATCGCTGACATTTGAGGAACACCAACGCCAGAAACGATACGAGTAGTACAAATACTTCCAGGTCCAATACCAATTTTAATACCATCAACCCCAGCCGCTACTAACGCTTCTGCAGCTTCAGAAGTAGCGATATTTCCAGCAATAATATCAACCTCTAGCTCTTTTTTAATCATTTTTACCGTATCAATAATGCCTTTTGAGTGACCATGTGCTGAGTCTAAAACAAGTACATCTACACCTGCTGCGACTAATGCGCGCGAACGCTCCAACTGACCCACACCAATAGCAGCACCCACTCTGAGTCTTCCAAAGGCATCTTTATTTGCATTAGGATATTCTTGACGTTTTTTCAAATCTTTGATGGTAATCAAACCTGCTAATTTATTGTTTTCATCGACGACGGGAAGCTTCTCAACTTTATTGGTTCTAAAAATTGCTTCTGCATCATCAAGCGTTGTACCTTTTTTAACGGTAATCAAAGGCATTTTTGTCATCAGTTCTTCGACATTTTTCGTGTAATCATTTTCAAAACGAAGGTCACGATTGGTTAAAATACCAATCAGTGTATTGGTGTCATCAACAACAGGAACACCAGAAATACGATACTCTGACATAATTTCTAACGCTTCACGAAGTGTTGCGGTTGCTTTAATAGAAACAGGATCAATAATAATGCCACTTTCACTTTTTTTAACACGTCTGATCTCGCGTACTTGTGATTCAACATCCATGTTTTTATGGATAATGCCAATACCGCCAAGACGCGCCATCATAATAGCGGCTCTGTGTTCAGTCACCGTATCCATTGCTGCTGAGACTAGAGGGATATTTAAGGTAATATTTTTGGTTAATTTGGTTCTAATATCTACCTCTTTTGGTAGAATCTCTGAATATTTTGGTACTAATAAAACATCTTCAAACGTTAATGCTCTTTTTCTGATCTTCATGTGTGTTCCTTACAAAATAACTAGGCTTTAAAAGCCTTACATACGTTAAAAAGCGTGCTTTTTAACTCCATTTGCCGCTGATTACTTATTTACTTAAACCGAGTTCTCTCTCTAAACTTAATGCTCCATCAAGCAGTGTTTGCTCACCATACGCTTGCCCAATCAATTGTCCACCAATAGGAAGCCCTTTACTGTCTTTTCCTAAGGGCACCGAAATACCTGGAAGCCCCGCGAGGTTGAGGGAAATTGTATAAATATCACTTAAATACATCTCTAAAGGATCTGCTTTTGCACCAAATTCAAACGCACTCGTTGGGGTTACGGGTGTAAAAATCAAATCTGCCTCTTTAAAAATGGCTTCATACTGTGCTTTGATGAAATGGCGCGCACGCTGTGCTTTAATATAATACGCATCGTAATAACCACTACTTAGAACAAATGTCCCCAATAAGATACGTCGTTTGACCTCTTCTCCAAATCCTAAACTTCTGCTTTTTACAAACATCTCTTTGAGATTGTCGTTGCTTTGACGATTTCCATAGCGCACACCGTCATAACGACTGAGGTTTGCGCTCGCTTCTGCGGTTGCAATGACATAATACGTTGCAATATCGTATTTTGAATTAATAAAATTACGATAAATAATTTTATGACCGGCTTTTTCGAGTGCACGAATGCCCTCTAGCATTTTTTCGCGAACTTCAGGACTGGCTTCATTAAGATAATTTTCAATGACCGCTATCGTCATTTTTCGGTTGGCATCAAGTTTGTCGGCTACGCTTTGATGTGCGATATTTGCACTCGTTGAATCTTTTGGTTCATGCCCCGCAATAATGTCATACAAAATTGCCGCATCTTCAACCGTTTGGGTAATGGGTCCAATTTGGTCCAATGAACTTGAATAAGCACCCAAACCGTAACGACTGACTTTTCCATACGTAGGTTTGAGTCCAACACATCCGCAAAATGCGGCAGGTTGGCGAATACTTCCACCCGTATCACTGCCAAGGGCTGCTATAGCAATACCTGCGGCTACGGCTGCAGCACTTCCGCCACTGCTTCCACCTGGGACACATTTTGGGTTGTGTGGATTGAGTGTTTTTCCATAAAAAGATGATTCCGTAGAGCTTCCCATCGCAAACTCATCCATATTGGTGCGACCAAAAGGAGCAAGACCATGCGCTAACATATTGTCAATGACCGTTGCATTATAAGGAGCGACATAACCTTGAAGGATGTTTGAGCCACTGGTGACTTCCCAACCATTGACTTGAATATTATCTTTAATTGCAATAGGAACGCCTTCGCCGTACGTGCTGATAGGTTTACATGTAAACTGCTCAACGTACGCGCCCAGTCCTTTTGTCGCTTCAATTTTTTGTTTCAAGTCACTTCTGAGTGCTACAATCTCTTCTTTAGGCAATTTTAACGCCTCTTTTAACGTTATCAATACCTCTCCTTTTCTTTATTGTTACATGCTTCTTACTGCACAGCTTGTAAACTCGTCGCAGTGAAGCTCGTGCATTTTTGCCACAATGTCGGCGTATTAAAGCTTTTTAGCCTTATTCTCGGTTGATTTTAATTTTTTTGTTTTAACATTGACCCAATAGACACATAATCCAATAACCACAAAAATTGCACCAACCGTTTCAAATACAAAACTCAGTTCAACAGGAACGCTCAAATTAAGCATTGAGTGCCTCTGAACATCGATGACACAGTTCTTCTTCACTTTTTGCTCTGTATTTCCAACAACGTGGACATTTACATTTTGAAGCTTTGAAAATTTTAAACCTATCACCTGCGACTTCAAAAACACCTAATTCACCCTGCTCTTCATGTTCGATAACTTTACTCACCGTAAACCAATCTTCGGCGTCTACTTTATCAAGGGCGACGACTTTAGAAGAAGCCGTTTGAATGACCAGTTCCAACGTCGATTTGATGATTTTTTCTTTTTTCAATGCATCGACAATTTCAAAAAATTTCTCCCTAGCTTCTACCATATAAACTTCATCAAATGAGCATTCCATTGCAGGGAGTGGTTGATACATAAGATCAAAAACACTCTTCCCACCTTGTTTCACAATGGCAGGTGCATACTCCATCAATTCGTCTATCGTGTAAGTAAGTGTCGGAGCAAACAGTGCCATCAATCGCTCTGTAATCAGTGCCATGGCACTTTGTGCAGAGAGTCTAATAGTGTCGTTTTTCGCATTACAGTATAGTCTATCTTTTGAAATATCCAAATAAATACCACTGAGTTCAACCGCAATAAAATGATTTAAAAGGGCAAAACCTTTTGAAAATTCATACTCTCTAAAATAACCCTCCGCTTCATCCAAGACACGTTTAGCGTGTACTAAAATCCACTGATCGAGTACGCTCATTTGCTCAAACGGTAAAAGTGTTTCTAAATCATTCACGTTTGCCAATAAGAAGCGGAAAGTGTTGCGAATTTTACGATACTGTTCACTAATTTGTTTTAAGATATTATCGCTGATTTTAAGGTCTGTTGTATATTCGCTTGTACCGACCCACAAGCGTAAAATCTCAACACCGTGGCTTTTAGCAATATCGGTAGGAGAGACAACATTTCCTTTAGACTTACTCATTTTTTCACCTTTTTCATCAACGGTGAAACCATGTGTTAAAATCTTTTGATATGGCGCGATGCCATTATTGGCCGTGCTGACTAAAAGTGAACTTTGGAACCAACCACGATGTTGGTCACTTCCTTCAAGATACATAGACGCTGGATAATCACCGGCATCATAATCTGAAGATTGAAGCACCGCTTTCCACGTACTACCACTATCAAACCAAACATCTAAAATATCCATCACTTTTTCAAGATTTTCAGGCGCATATCCGCTGTTCTCAACGAGAAGGTCTGCAATCTCTAAATCCCACCATGCATCGGCACCTTTTTCTTCAAAAATGTTCGCAATATGCTCAACGACTTTCGTATCAAAAATTGGTTTTCCCGTTGTTTTATCTCTAAAAAATGCAATCGGCACACCCCAATCACGCTGTCTTGAAATACACCAATCTGGACGATTTTCAATCATTGAACCTAAACGATTGATACCCGATTTTGGATAAAAACGAACTTTTTGTAGTTCATCCATTGCCATTTTACGAAGACTTTCGCGTCCATTTATTGCTTCATCCATTGCAACAAACCACTGTTTTGTCGCACGATAAATCACTGGCTGATGGGTTCTCCAACAAAAAGGGTAGGAGTGGGTGAATTTTGAGCATTTCAGTAATGCACTGCCCAAAAGTTCTAAAATACGTTCATTGCATTTAAAAATATGCTCGCCTACAAAACTGGACGCATCAGGAAGTAGTCCTAAACGAACCACGGTTTCATCGTAACACCCTCTCTCATCCACAGGCATAACGACTTCAAGACCGTAACGAAGCCCCACTTTGTAGTCATCATCACCATGCCCAGGAGCGGTATGAACACAACCACTACCACCGTCCATCGTAACGTGTTCACCTAGAACAATTTGTGATTTTCTTCCATTCAGTGGATTGATGGCAAAACTGTTTTCAAGGATGTCGGCTTTAAAGGTTTTAACGACTTCACCCGCAATAACGCCTTGTTCAATGAGTTTAACATGTAAAGGCTCTGCAACAATATACCCATCGCTGGTGAGCACATAATTTTCATCAGGACTAAACGCGATACCGACGTTTGAAGGCAATGTCCATGGCGTTGTTGTCCAAATAATAACGGAAGCATCCGTGTTAATATCCAGTTTTGCTTTGGCTTCAGAACTTAGCGCAAACGCTACGAAAATAGAGTAATCTTCTTTATCCTCATACTCAACTTCAGCTTCGGCTAAAGCACTTCGTGCCGCCCATGACCAATACACAGGTTTACTGCGCTCGATTAAAAGACCACGGTCTGCTACACCACACAGTGCTCTATAAATGTCCGCTTCAAATTTAAATTTCATCGTCATATAAGGGTTATCCCAATCGCCAATAACACCTAGTGATTTGAATTCTTCTCGTTGAATATCAATAAATTTGCGCGCATGTTCACGACATAATTCTCTAATTTTACTCTTAGGCAGTGCGTCTTTCTTCTCTTTTCCAAGGTTTTTTTCAACCTGTTGTTCTATCGGCAAACCATGACAATCCCAACCTGGAACATACCGTACGTTCTCGCCAAAAAAATAGTGTGTTTTAATAATGACGTCTTTAAGTATTTTATTGAGTGCATGTCCAATGTGAATATGCCCATTTGCATAAGGAGGTCCATCGTGCAAAATAAATGTTTGAGGAGCATTTTGTCGATTTTGTATCATTTTGGCATAAGCACTCTCCTCTTTGGAAAACCACTTTGCATAACGTGCAGGTTCATTTTGCGGTAAATTGCCTCTCATTGGGAAATCAGTCTGAGGAAGAAGCAAAGTCTCTTTATAGTCCATTGTCGTATATCTCCTTGGACGCTATGCATCGTAAAATTTTTACATGTAAGCATCTCTTAAAATGAGGCAAGTTTATCTAAAAACGATTTAAGAAGCACTTACGGTATAATGCGAGATACGTTATGACTCAAAGTTTTCGCCTGCCAACACTCTTGGCAAGTGTTAGTGCCCTTGTGGCTAGCGTCGTCAAAAGAGTCTTACTTTTTTGACATTACAAAAAATCAAAAAGGTTGTTCCATGAAAAGCTCTTTGATCGTAGTAGGCAAATCACTGCGATACAATCTGCCATTTTTGAATTATATTCACGCAACGATTTCTAAACACCTTGGACTTCCAGACCAAACTGTTTATATCGATAAAAATGACAAAGACCTCTTTTTCGTTTTAGAAGAATCCATTGCGCATGCCGATGAAATTGTCATCATTACCTCGCACGATAGCTTTAACCTCGTCAATAAAGTCATCGCAACACTAGGAGAGGAAGCACTCGAACTTAAAGACGATATGCTGATTCCATCAAAAACCACTGTTTTTGAGAAAAATAGCTATCTATTGGAGCGCGATGGAAAACTCATCAATGTCATCAAAGCGACAGAAAATAAAAAGTTACCTTCCGTTCTGATTGAAAATAAAAGCGAATCGGCACTTTTTTCTATTATCAGCATTGACGAGGATTCCCTGAAAATACTTCTAGAACCTCTTGCTCAAAATTACGAGATTCGTATTACACCTACCACCATTGTCGATGGATGGATTACGGTAGAAGCTGTTTCAAATAAATATGGAAATTTAGAGAATTTTTTTAAAGCAGCCAAATCATTGCTCCCTCAAAAAGTCATTAATCATCCTGATGTGATTGAGCACATTGCTTCGTGCTTAGAAGAGAACAATCAGACATTAAGCATCGCTGAGAGTTGCACGGGCGGGCTTATCGCATCCATGCTCACAGAACATTCAGGGGTTTCTGCTGTTTTCAAAGGTGGCCTTGTAACCTATTCCAATGAAATTAAAGAGTCATGGTTAGGTGTGAGTCCTGAAACCATCGAACGTCATGGCGCTGTCAGTGAACTTTGTGTGCGCGAAATGCTAGAAGGCGTACTCAATGCTAGCTTATCTGATTATGCCATTGCAACCAGCGGTGTTGCAGGACCAACTGGTGGGAGTGCCGAAAAACCAGTGGGAACAGTCTATGTTGGTGCGCGAAATAAAAAGGGTGACATCTATATCGAGAGGCTCCTTTTGGAGGGTGATCGTCAATATATTCAAAGGCAAAGTGCATACCATGCATTTAAACTGCTTTTACATGTAGGCGAAACTATTTTTCTAAAAAGTGAAAAAATGTCTTGACAAATGAATTTTTTTTCTCTATAATTTCAGCCTCATTACGAGAAGAACGGTGAATGACTCGTTAGCTCAGTCGGTAGAGCATCTCCCTTTTAAGGAGGTGGTCGATGGTTCGAATCCATCACGGGTCACCATTCATTTTTTGTGCGACCCCATCGTCTAGTGGTCCAGGATCCCGCCCTTTCACGGCGGTTACAGGGGTTCAAATCCCCTTGGGGTCGCCAAATATTTTCTTCTTTAGTGTTCATGGTCGCTTAGCTCAGTTGGTAGAGCGCCACCCTTACAAGGTGGATGTCATAAGTTCGAGTCTTATAGCGACCACCATTTATGCGCGGCGGTAGTTCAGTTGGTTAGAATATCGGCCTGTCACGCCGGGGGTCGCGGGTTCGAGCCCCGTCCGCCGCGCCACGATTTATTTTCCCTCAGCATTTTCCTATTTTGTTATGAAACTGCCTGAGCATGACTCGTTAGCTCAGTCGGTAGAGCATCTCCCTTTTAAGGAGGTGGTCGATGGTTCGAATCCATCACGGGTCACCATTGTCCTATTCAAAAAAACACTTGTGCGACCCCATCGTCTAGTGGTTAGGACACCGCCCTCTCAAGGCGGGAACGGGGGTTCAAGTCCCCCTGGGGTCGCCATCTCTTCTTAAATACGATTTCCTCGCTGCTGAATACCTTCATTTTCATAAATATCAATTTCGCGTTTATATTCAACATTCGCTTTTTTAAGTTCTTCGTCCATGAACGCAATGAGCTTCGCATCCGAGTTTCGGTGACTCGCAATCAGTAGGACAAAATTAAGATACACTTTTGAAGCTTTGGGCGCTACACCCTTTTCTTTTGGAGGAAACGGACACTCTTTTGCCACCCTTAAAATAGCATTCATCAAATCATTTCGGGTTGTTGTTCGTTTTGCCGCAATTTCCACTAATGCCTCTATCGTCATTTTGCGGATTTTCTCTTCTTGTGCTTGTTGCGGAGTTACTTCAATAACAACTGTTTTTTGCAAGTTGGCTACCACAATAAACAAAGAGATTAAGACGATAATAATTACTGCTACAATGGCAATAATAAGATAGTTCTCTTGCATAAGGAGAGCCTTTTTACTTTTTGCGGATATTATAGCACAACTTGAAGGAGGCAAATTCTCCTTCAAGCATTTGATTTATAATGATTTATTGATATCTCTTTTAGGGTAAGCTAACGCTATAACAAGTGCAACAATGGCAACAGTGTAGTAAACAAATGTAGGTACCGGAATTGGATCACCTGCTGCATAAGAGTGCATACCAGAAAGGTAAAAATTAACACCAAAATAGGTCATAATAATTGAAGAAAATGCAATAGTCGATGCGACTGCAAACGCAAAAGGAGAGCTCCATTTTGGTACAAAACGTAAATGCACGACAGCGGCATAAATCAGAATAGAAACCAAAGCCCATGTCTCTTTTGGATCCCAACCCCAATAGCGTCCCCATGATTCATTTGCCCACACACCACCTAAAAAGTTACCAATGGTCAGTAAGCTTAAACCTAAAATCATCGCCATTTCATTGATGCGTGTTGTTTCAATAATATTGCGCTCAATTTCTTGATTGCGTTTTGCATCTTTTGTGCTGCGTAAAATAAATAAAATCAGCGTAAAGAAACCTAGAAGTGCGCATAACCCTAAGAAACCGTAACTTGCAGTAATAATCGATACGTGAATATTAAGCCAATACGATTTTAAGACAGGTACAAGATTGGTGATTTGTGGGTCCATCCAGCTTAAATGAGCTACAAAAAGCGTTACACCTGTCAAAATAGATGTCAGTGCCAAAGAGACTACAGACTGTTTGGAGAAGAAAATGCCCGCTAATGCAATTGCCCATGCAATATAAATCATGGATTCATAACCGTCACTCCAAGGAGCATGTGTAGAAATATACCAACGAAGAGCAAGTCCTGCCGTATGAATCATAAATGCTACAAAATTAATTCCTAACACTATTTTACTGACAAGACGAATATTGAGCGTTGATTTAACCATCTTGGCAAAAATGAAGCACAATAAAACCAGTCCACTTAGAAGATAAACGGGTGTTAAACGATCAAAAATTTTCGCATGATTAAAAAATATTTCTGCTTTAATTCTACTGTCGCTTGGAATAATATCAGATCCATACTGCTCTTGATAAGATTCTAATTTATCAAGCGCTTTATTGGCATTGTCCCAATTTCCTTTTTCCAACCCTTCGCCTAAAGCTTCAAAATAACCACCCAGAAGAGCTCTTACTTCATCACCCTCTTGTTTCGAAAAATTCATCACCGCTTCTTGAGGAGCGAACCAATGTTTCGTCATATCATTTTGTTTAGGAATCATTTTAAACACTTCGCCAGTGTAAACCATATAACAAATATTAACACGTTCATCTACTTTAAGAATATCTTTGTCAAATTGGTTTCGAAGGGCTGGTTTTTTACGATTTGCTTCCTCAGAATATTTTGCTAATTTAAAAGCATGGTCACCGTCTTTATCAAAAAAGTCATTAAAGGATGCGTATTTTTGAGACTCTGGAATACCAATGATTTTTTTGAGTTCAGGATGAAAAACTTTAATAATAGGAAGAGCTTGCCATTCAGCAGGTGAACTCATCATACTCAGTGTGACTTGATTAGCAGTTAAACCTTGATAACTTGAACTGCCATAGACTTTATTGAGTACTTCAGTTGAAATCGTATCAATAGGTTTAATCCGCCCATCAACACTTTGCACCAATAATCTTCCAAATTTATCGGCATGTTTAACATCGTATTGTTTTAAAAATGCAAGATACTCTTCTGTGGTGTAGGCATGTAAGGGCTGAATCGTACCAAAGAGGCTTCCAAGAAACAAAATTAAAAAGAGTGATTTTACTTTTGCCATATCACGTTGAATCATAAACGCAAGCTTTCTGAATCGACTTTTAGGATTCAATAAATTCAAAAATAAACCAAGTCCTAAAAGAAGGTATCCTAAATAAGTTGGTATTTTACCAGGGTCGTTATTGACGGACAAAATAGTTCCTTTTTCATCACGATCATACGAGGTTTGAAAAAAGCGAAATCCTCTGTAATCTAATACATGATTCATATAAATACGAAATGGCATATGCACACCTTTTTCATCATCGACTACTTCCACTTCGCTCGCATAGGACATAGGAGACATGGATCCTGGATAACGATCAAGTTGAAATTCATTTAATTTGATTGCAAAAGGAAGCGTAAATGTTTGAGAACCCCATTCAAAAGCAAAAGGCACCCCTGCTATTGTCACTTTTGTGGATTCCCCTTTACTGCCTTTGCCTTCACCAAACATAGCAACTTCATGATGTTCTCCTTTAAAATCAACATCTACAAGAAGTGCTGAACTGTTATTACCCCGCATCATTGGATTTTTATCTTCAACAATTTTTTCTTTGCCTTTTAATCCAATATAACGCGGTGCAAAATTTATACTGCCGACAGTATAAAGTTGCCCAGTTATAAACGGCTCTTTTGCACTTGCATCATACTCACCACGTTTGTTCTCAACCATTTTGAACCACGCAATTTTTTCAGGAGAAGTTACATAAAACTTCCCATCTTCCAAAGAAAAAGAGATGACTTGTTTTTTCGTTTGAAGATTTTTAGCATCAAAACTAAAGAGATAATCTGATGTTTCATAACTTTCGCCTTGTTTGAGTGTAACGCTCATGCTCTCGCCATAACCACTAAGCATCATAGAAATCATCGGAACACCATCAGCATCTTCAACAACTTTTTTTGTAGCATTAGGCAGATACTCTTTGAAATGAATATTCGCCTTTTCTCCAGCAACATCCAAATTGAAAGAAAAATGATTCCCCCCAATATGTGATATTAACTGTGGATGGCTATAGGCATACGTTTTACCATCTTTAAGTGCGCGCACTTGAATATAAGCATTGGTCGAAAGTACCTTGTTTTCTTGCATGCCATTTCTTACATGTAAAGAACCTTCAAAGCCAAAATAACGTGTCACACCTGAACCAATCAAAATAAAAATAAAACTGAGATGAAATAAAAATGCGGGAAGTTTATCGAGTGTATAGATTTTGTATCGAACCATATTGTAAATTAAAATAACTCCTAAAGCAACTTGAAGTAACTCAAACCACCATGAAGTATAGATAAGCGCCCAACTTGTTTCAACACCAAAATCATTTTCAACAAAAGTAGCAACACCGCTTGTTATACCAAATAGTACCAGCAGAATGATGGCTGCTTTCATTGACAAAAAATGCCTGAAGACAGAATTCATAAAAACTTCCTTACTAGAAAAATAGGGATATGTTACCGTTTTAGAGTAAATAATTTATAAATCATACGAAGTGAAGTAAACCTCGTGATGTTAGAGGTTTACATGTAAAAAGAAGAGCGATTAACCGCCAAGGTATTTTTTGCGAATGGTATCATCACCAATCATATCAGAAGCTTTGCCATTCATAACAATATGACCATTTTCAAGAACATACGCAGAATCAGAAATTTTAAGAGCTGCAAAGGCATTTTGTTCGACCAATAAAATAGTGATGCCTTCATCTCTAAGACGTAAAATCGTCTCAAAGACCTCTCCAACTATCTTAGGAGCGAGTCCAAGACTTGGTTCATCAAGCATTAATAATTTTGGTTCACCCATCAAAGCACGCGAAATTGCGAGCATTTGTTGTTCACCACCACTCATCGTACCGGCGAGTTGATGGCGTTTATCTTTAATTCGTGGGAATAACTCATACATAGTCTCTTTAAGATGCTCATAATTTTCATCATTATTAAATGCACCCATACGCAAGTTTTCTTCAACAGTAAGATTGATAAAAATTTTACGACCTTCAGGAACAAGGGAAAGTCCATGTTGAACCAAGGTATGCGTTTTGTGATTTTTAGTATCAAAGCCTAAGAAAGTAATGTCACCTGTTTTTTTAACACTGTTAAGCAATGCTTTTAGAGTCGAGCTTTTACCTGCACCGTTTGATCCAATCAAAGAAACAATTTGTCCCTCTTTCACTTCAAAATCAATCCCTTTAACAGCTTCAATGAGTCCATAATAGACATGTAAATTTTTAATACTAATCATTATGAAAATCTCCTAAATAGGCTGCAATAACTTCTGGGTCTTGAATGGCATCAGATGGTGCGCCTTCAAAAATGGTTTTACCATAATCTAAAACTAAAACTTTATCGCACAATTGATTGACAAATTTCATATCATGCTCAATTAACAGTACCGTCAAATCAAAATCGTGACGCGCTTTTTTGATAATATCTCCCAATTCTTCTGTCTCAGAAGGGTTCATGCCAGCGGCTGGTTCATCAAGGAGTAATAATTCAGGATTCGTAGCAAGCGCACGTGCAATTTCGACTTTGCGTTGTTGTCCATAACTTAAATCAACTGCTTTTGTATGTGCAAAACCAGCAATTCCAAAATAATCAAGAATTTCCATAGCACGCTTTTTGATTCGTTTTTCTTCGCCAATAAACCTAGGAAATCGTGTAATAGCTTCGACAAAACTATAACGTGCTTGAAAATCAAAACCTATTAAAACATTATCTAAAACACTCATGCTCGAAAAAAGTCGAATGTTTTGAAAAGTACGAGCGATGCCCCGTCGTACAATCAAATGTGGTTTCAATCCATGAATCATCTCATTGCGAAAAATAACTTCGCCCGCACTTGGTTCGTAATTACCAGTAATGATATTAAACATCGTCGTTTTACCAGCGCCATTAGGACCAATCAAACCAAAAATTTCTTTGCGATTAACACTAAAGCTTGTCTCTTTAATTGCGGTAACACCACCAAAATTTTTTGTGACATTATTTACTTTTAGAATCATTTCGAACTCCTTTTACGAAGTTTGAATAGATCTTTTAGTTCTCGTTTTCCCATGATACCTTCGCGTGCAAAAAGCATAATAAAAATAAGAGCTAACGAAAATACAACCATTCTCATACCTGGCATCGCTGGTGTACTGTAACCGAAAAGATGCATCGGTTCATCCAAGAAACGCATCCATTCACTTCCACCCATGACAAGTACTGTACCGATAATAGCACCTGTTGTGCTCCCAAGTCCACCAAGTACGATAATAATTAAGAGTTGGAAAGTAAAGAAAAAGTCAAAGAGATCTGGAGATATACTCGTAAGTAATGCCGCCAACAAGCCTCCGCCGATACCTTCAAAAAAAGCGCTTGTACAAAAAGCTAACGTTTTAGCTTTAAAGGTATTAACCCCCATAGCAATTGCAGCATCTTCATCGTCACGAACCGCTTTCATGGCACGACCAAATTTTGAATTGACAATATTTAAAATAACAAGAACCGCAATAATAGCAATGCCGCCTGTCCAATATAAATTTGAAAACTCAGGAATATCGTTGAGTCCTAACGAACCATTGGTTACTTCAGGATAGTTAATGGCTAAAATTTTAATGATAAAACCAAATCCTAGCGTAACAATAGCAAGATAATCCCCCCTCACCCTAAAAACGGGGAAAGATAAAATAGCAGCTAAGATAGCGGCAAAAGCACCACCTAATAAGAGTGCAACGATAAAATTTGCATGCAATGTTAATACAAAAGGATAAGGATCAACAATAGCATACTGATACGATTTAGAATCAGGACTAACAAGTAAAAGTGCTGTTACATAAGCACCAATAGCGACAAAACCATTGGGTTCAAGCGAAAACTGACCTGTTACACCATTGATGAGATTGTAGCTCACGGCAAGAATAGTAAAAATTGCAATATTGTTTAAGATACGAACCGTATATTCATCAAAATGCGTGTTTGCAAACCAAATAAACCATACAGCACTCAAAATGATTGCAATATTAATCCATTGATCTTTTTTCATTATTTTTGTCATATTAAAACCTACTCTTTTCAAAGTCAATCCCTAAAATACCTGTAGGTTTGAACAATAAAATCAAAATTAAAAAGATAAATGCAAATGCATCTTTGTAGCCCCCAAGTTCCGGGAAAAACGCAATAACAACGACTTCAGTAAAACCAATAATGAGTCCCCCTAAAACGGCTCCACCAACACTACCAATACCACCGACAACAGCAGCGGCAAATGCTTTGAGTCCTACAAGAACGCCCATCATCGGCTCAACTGAAGGATAATTAACTACCCAAAAAATTCCACCTACGGCAGCAAGAGCTGAGCCCATACCAAACACAATCGTAATAATGCGGTTAGCATCAATGCCCATTAGATTGACGGTATCGACATCAAAGGCAAGTGCTCGAATTGCCATGCCATATTTTGTTTTAAATAAAACCCATAAAATAATTGCTAATAAAATAGCCGTTATAAAAGGAACAATCACAGCAGAAACCGGCATCGTAAGCCCGCCTAATTCTAAAATATTTTCTAAATAAGCAGGGACAGGAAACGCTCTTGGAACGCCACCAAAAAAGACATTAAATGCATTCTCAAGAAAAAAGCTCACACCAATAGCTGTAATAAGTAATGAAATTTTAGGTGCGCTACGAAGAGGACGATAAGCAATTCGATCACTCGCCATACCAAGAAGAGCCGAACCAACAACGGCTAGAAGAACAGCTGCTGCAAAAGGAAGTTCTAATACAGCGATACCAAAATATCCTAAAAAACCACCCACCATCATAATATCGCCATGCGCAAAGTTGATAAGGCGAAGTACACCATAAACCATTGTGTAACCTATCGCGATGAGTGCGTACATACTGCCAAGGCTAAAACCATTGACCATCTGTTGCATAAACATTGTTAAATCCAAATAGATTCTCCTCTCAAATTTTAGAAAACTTTTCACTTTTTACATGTAAATGAAAACTTTTCTAAAATCTCTCCCTTGTGACTAAGGGAGAGAAATATATATAGAATCTATTATGGATTAACTGTTGATTTGTAAACAGGTTTTCCGTTAGTAATAACTTTGATAACAGCAGAACGTGTAGAGTTACCAGATTTATCCATATTTAGGACACCTGAAACACCTTCAAAGTTTTTAGTTGCTTTAATAGCATTGTTGATACAAATACTATCTTCTGGATTGGCACAACGATTCATTGCATCGACCATAAGGTTATACGCATCTGCACCTAAAGCAACAAAAGAATTGACTTCTTTTTTACCAGTTTTTTCAGCATAAGCTTTGATAAACTCTTTTGAACGCTCAGTTGGAGGTGCACCATAATCAAAGAAATCTGTAAACATATAACCTTCAACAGCGTCACCACCTAAATCAATAAAAGTTTGATTGGCTACACCATCACCAGAAAACATTGGTTTATTAAGACCAATTTGTTTTGCTTGACGAGCAATCATAGAAACTTCAGGATGATACATAGGAAGGAACATAAAATCTGGATTTGCTGCTTTAATTTGAGAAACAACAGCTTTAAAATCTTTGTCGCCAGAGCTTACTTTAATCTCTTTAACAATTTTGCCGCCAGCTTTTGTAAAAGCATCTTTAAACGCTTTAGCAAGACCCAATGAATAAACTTGTGCTTGATCAACGACAACAACGGCAGTTTTGAGTTTTAAATCTTTTGTTGCATAGTTAGCAACAACAGCGCCTTGAAAAGAATCGGTAAAACAAACACGGTTTGCAAACGCTTTGTTTTCTGTCAATTTATCGTTCGTTGCAACAGGAGCAATGACAGGAATCTCTTTTTTATCAGCAATAGCAATAACTTGCGCAGTATTGGTACTGGTTAATGCACCAATAATACCTACAACTTTATCGGAACTAATTAAACGGGTTGTTGCATTCGCTGATTCAACTTTGTCACCTTTGTTATCGACAAGAATCAATTTAACAGTATCCCCATTTTTTAGTTTTGGCTGTAACGAATTGGCAAAATCAATACCTTCATTACATGTTTGACCATAGGCAGCGAGTGGTCCACTCATAGCCATAACAACACCAACATTGACCTCTTTCGCGAAAGAGTATGATGCTAGCATTGCAGCAGAGGTAGCAAGAAGAGCTAGTTTTCTCATGAAGACTCCTTATAGTAGTTATGCAAATATATTACAAGAAAGTTACTTAAGGTTGAATGTAAGTTTAAGGAAGATGTGTATAAAAAATATGCAGTTAAGAAAAATGTAGCAAGAATTCCGTCTCAAATGAGACGGAATCTAAGAAGACAAATTAGAATTTGTAGTTAGCTTTTACCCAAAGGTCGTCACCATCAGCATCTTTGCCTTGAGATTCAAACTGTGCACCAAGACTGAAGCCTTTTAAAGCACCTTCAAATTTGTAACTACCGTAAATACTACTGTATGAATATTTCAAAGCATTAAGGTCATCTTTTACTTCTACATAACGAACACCAATATTTGCCGCAGTTGTTAAATCATAATTTAAATCAGCCATATATGCTTTTGTATCTGGTAAATAACCAGTATTTGGAGCAATAACAGGGTCTGTATAAAGTAAATCTGCACCATTGCCAAGTCCAGAAATTAAAGTACCTACAGTAACATTGTCGTTACTTGTTTGAGAATAAGCTACAGTACCATTAATACCTTTATAACCTAAACCCGCTTTTAAAGCATAACTATTAATTGAATTATCACCACCTAGTGAACTATCAAATTTATTGTAATAGTATTGACCACCTAATGTATAACCGATTTCACCAGTTTTTCCTTCATAAAGTGCTTCAGCATAATAGATTGATATAATATCATTAGCATATGCATATGCACCAGTTAATGTTAAACCTGCAATTGATTTATTAATAACAGCTAATGTATAAGCACCATCATCCAATTCTATACCATAACTTGCTGCAGAATTACCTGAACCTGTACCAAATGATTTTGTAAATTTACCAATATTACCTTCACTATCTGTCCTATCTTGATATTTTTGAACATACCCAGCGATTAATGTCGTATTTGGAAGGTCTGTATTGATTACAGCTGCACCTTCAAAAGAATCTTTAACAACGCGAGAACCACTTGTAGCAACAAGTGGTGTATCTAAATACATACGACCAACCATTGCTGTTGTTTTACCAATGTTGTAGGCAACATATGCTTCTGACAATACAGCACCTGAACCATACATACTGCCACTAAATCTATCTTTGCCACCATCAACACCAACGGTACCATCAGCAAATGGAGATGCACTACTTTGTGCAGTTAAGCCCAATGTTAAACCATAAAATGAAGCCGTTTTATATCCAAGTGTTGCACCTGTAGTAAAAATATCTTCCTTAGATGTGCCATTATCATTTGTAAAATAGTAAGCTTTAAGCTCACCATTTACTTTACCATTTTTAAACGCATCAGCAAGTGTGTCTGCTGCGAATGAGCTAGATGCAAGTCCAGCAACAACGATAGCCGCCAAGCTAAGTTTAGCTAATTTCATATTTTCTCCTTGAAAATGTTTGATTACCATTTGGTTACAAAAAGAAGTATACAAAAAAAAATACTAAAGTCAAATAAAATGTGTGATGAAAAAGTAAGCTTTTTAGAAATTTTAGAGATTTGAAGGAGAAAAGAAGACAAGGCAGTGGCAAAAGCCACTACCTTAAAAGACTTAAACAACTAACAAATTAGAATTTGTAGTTCGCTCTAAATCTAAGTTCGTCACCATTAGTGGTACCAGATCCATCTTTGTCTCTTTTAGAATCTTCATATTGTAGTGATAGAGTTAAACCTTTAAGAGCTGGAATATCATAAGACACTTCACCTGCCCAAAAAGTATAATCAATGTTAGCATCATTTTTAGAAGAACCATTGTTGTAAAGGTAGCTTGTGCTAGCTGCATCTAAACTAATAGAAACATAGTTAGCCATAACTTTTAAACCAGTCACACCTACTTTTGAGAAATCATAAGATGCTTCAACTTTATAAGCATCTGTATTTGCTGATGATACTTTAGAAGCACCTGCAATAAGTGGAGCTGTAAACGCAACAGCACCACCAGCACCATTACCCATACCAAGGATAAGATCATCACTATTATCTGTTGTAGTATACGCTGCTTTTAAACCAAACCCATTAAGGTCAATCAAAGCTGCTTGTAAACCGATCATACTACCATCTAAACCAGCATCAACATCTGTTTTAGAACCTTGATATGCAGCATCTAAGCCGATTTTAAAGTTACTCATAGGAACAACATAGCCAAGTGCGCCAACATAAACGTCCGCATCACCAAGACCAGCACCAGCAACATTATTGACTAATGCATATTGTCCTGTGATAGTTAAATTTGGAATTGATTTATTGATTGCTAAGACAGTGTATGCACCATCAAAATCAGCGGTACCAACACCATAGAATAAAGCACGTTTTGAAAATTCTGGAATATCACTGACACCATCAGTTGTAACAGTACCTGGAGTTACTTGAGAAGTTCTACCTTGAAATTTACCTACATAACCTGCTGCCAATGTTGTTTGAGGAAGGTCTGTATTAATAACCAACGCACCTTCGAATGATTCTTTAATCATACGTGAACCAGAACCATTTACAAGTGGAGTAGAAATATATTGGCGACCAACTTTTGCAGTTGTTTTACCAATTGTATATGCAATATATGCTTCAGAAAGAACAGCACCAGAACCATATTGATCACCATCAAATACTCTTTTAGCTTTATCATCAGCAAAAGGAGCATAGTTTGATTGAACTGTTAAACCAAGGCTTAAACCATATAATGAATCTGTTACGTATGTTAAATCAACACCTGTATTAAAAATATCAGAACTTGTTGCATCTGTACCTGAATCTCTATCAAAATACCAAGCTCGGAGTTCTCCGTTAATTTTACCGTTTTTAAATGCATCAGCAAGAGTTGTACTCGCTGCGAATGAGCTAGATGCTAATCCAGCAACTACCATAGCCGCCAAGCTAAGTTTAGCTAATTTCATATTGTCTCCTTAGAGTTTTTATTTTGAAGGCGAGAAAAGTCTATCACAAAAATTGATAAATTACAATTAATCTTGAAGCTAAAAGAGCTTTTTTGCAACTTTTTAGCAACTTTCGTAATCAAGTTGTTATTAAAAGAGATACGATGTAAAATTTATTTAACTGCAAAATCAAATATGTAAAAAACATGTGAGGGGTGTGAGAGTAGAATTTTCTACTCTCATCACTTTTTTACATGTAAAAACTACATTCCAAAAACGAGTTGTGGTAACCATAAAGATATGATAGGAATATAGGTAATAATGAGCAATCCTACAAATAAAACAGCAACCCACGGAAGTGAAGAAACAACGACTTCTTTAAGGCTGAGTCCTGTCATACCTGCAGCCACAAAGAGGTTGAGCCCAACAGGCGGGGTTATCATACCTATTTCCATATTGACAACTAAAATAACGCCAAAATGAATAGGATCAATTCCCAATGCCATAACCAATGGCAATAAAAGAGGTACTGTAATCATAACGATAGAACTTGGTTCCATAAACTGTCCCATCAATAAAAGTAATATATTGACAATGACAAGGAACATAATTGGTCCAACATTCGCTTCAACAATTAATTTAGTAATTTGCTGAGGAATGGTTTCATCTGTTAAGAAGTGAGCAAAAATCATTGCGTTAGCAATAACAAAGAAAATCATCGAACTTGTTAGTGCTGACTCAAGAATGATTTTATAAACATCTTTCATCTTTAAATCTTTATAGACAAAAACGGAGACAATAAAAGCATATACGGCACTCGCAGCTCCCGCTTCTGTTGGCGTAAAGAAACCGCCATAGATACCGCCAATGACAATCACAATAAGCATTAATGCCCAAAATGCTTCTTTAAACTTTACAAGTCTTTCTTTAAACGTTGCAGGGGTTCCTTTTTTGAAGCCTAAGCGAACCGCACCAATGTACGTTAATGCCATTAGCATGAAACCAATTAAAAGACCGGGAATAACGCCTGCCATAAAAAGTTTTCCAATCGAAAGGTCAGCTGTAACACCATAAACAATAAATACAATTGAAGGAGGAATTAAAATGCCTAAACTTCCTGATGTGGCAATTGTACCAATAGCATACCCTTTCGGATAGCCTGCTTCTTGAATAGCTGAGAACATCACAGAACCAATAGCGGCAACCGTTGCGGGAGAACTTCCACTCACGGCTGCAAAAATCATTGCCGCAAAAATAGCTGCGATAGGAAGACCGCCGGGGAGATGTCCTACAATTGATTTTGCAAATTCGATAATACGATGTGCCGCACCACCTTTAGAGAGGAATGAGCCTGCAAGAATAAACATCGGAATTGCCATTAATGAGTACTTATTCAGTCCATCAAATACATGTGATGTAATACCCAACAAATCCATATCTGTAAAGAAATATGCTGTAATTAATGTACTTGAACCTAAAGCAACCGAAACAGGAACGCCCAAAAACATTAAAGCAAAGAGTAACCCAAAAAGACTAAGCATCAACATGTTGTGGTACTCCCCTCATTTCCAATGAATCGTGTAATGTTTCAAGCTCACTATTAACAATAACTTTACTCGCATCTGTTGCAGCCACTTCAAATACTTTTTCACCTGCACGAAATGCCGCACCGATAAAAGCGAAAGGAAGGACAAGATGCGGAATCCACATCGGGATACGAAGGTCTATACTCATTTCACCAAAATCAATCAACATTAAAATAAGCTCATACCCAAGATATGACATCAACCCAAGGTATAAACAGCTAAAAAGATGCGCACTCATTAAAATTAATTTTGCTAAAATGGGTGGCAATTTCTCTAGAAGCATCGTTACAGAGATATGCACACCTTTTTTAAAACCGTAAGCCGCACCAAAGAGGGCTGACCACATAAATAAGTAATTTGTAAGTTCTCCAGCCCATGTAATACTCATATCAAAACAATAACGAAGTACAACATTGGCAAATGCTAAAAGAACTCCTAAAGATATCCCAAAAACAGCGATATTTTTATTTATCGCCATAACCCCTAAATCGAGGATTGCAAAATATTTTTTCATTGTCTTTCTTTCCATCGAAACTTCTTTAATGACGTTCCATGATTCACAATCTTTAAAAATTTGTTAATCACCACAACACCGAAGTTCGCCTCAACTGAGGCAAAGGCATCTTGCTCCAATGCAAGATGCCAAACCTTGTATTACTTAATAGCCTGAACTTTTTTGATAAGGTCTTCACCAATCACACCATAAAATTTAGGATAGATTGCTTCCATAGCTTTTTGCCATGCTGCTTTTTGTTCTGGTGTTAATGTATGAATTTTCAAATTGCCTGATGTTTTAGCATACTCTTTTAACTTTGCCAAGATTGCTTCATCATCTTCAGATGCTAATTTTCTCTCATACGCAGTTGCTTCTTTCATTGCTTGTAAAACTGCTGGTTTTAAATCATTAGGAAATTTTTTCCAAAAACTTTCACTCATAATGACTAAGTAACCAAGATATCCATGCTCAGAAAGAGTAAGGTCTGTTTGAACCTCATTAAATTTTTTAGTATAAAAGTTTGAAAGAGGATTTTCGGCACCATCGACAACACCTTGTTGTAATGCTGAATAAACTTCAGAAAATGGAAGAACTTGTGGGTTTGCACCAACTGCTTTAAATTGAGCCTCTAAAACGTGTGAACTCATAATTCTAAATTTCAAGCCAGCAGCATCTTCTGGAGTTAGCAATGGTTTATTCGCGGATAAATCTTTAAAACCTGCATCCCAATAATCAAGTGCCACAAAGCCTTTTGCAGTTACTTTATCTTTTAGGATTTTACCCACTTCACCATCAAGCACTTTGTAAAGATGTTCTTTGTCTCTAAATAAGAATGGCAAGTCGAAAAGTTGCATTTCAGGAACGATACTGGTAAATTTTGAGAAGCTTGGCATTGCGATATGCGCATTTCCAAGTTTTAGAGCTTTCATCTCTTCACCATCACCGTATAGCTGAGAATTTGGGAAAACGATTACTTCGACTTTTCCATTTGTTAGTTCACCAACTCTTTTTGCAAAGAAGTCTGCTCCCATACCTTTGGGTGTATTTGGACTTACAACGTGAGTAAGTTTGATAGTGTATTCTGCAGCAATCGCAGATGAAACAAGAAGCGTTGCCGCTGCTACCAGTTTAAGAAACTTTGTCATGTTAGACTCCTTTTAATATTATTTCCACTGTTGATTATAGGTGAAAATTATGTCAAAATTATGTAAGTTTACATGTAAGTTTCAAAACGACGATGAATAGAGGCTGTCTAGTTTCTTTTAGTAACGAATTAGCTAAAACTAAATCTTTTCTTACAATTTTATGTTACAATTTGTAACCAATACCTTGGATATTTTTTAAAGTTCCATCAGGAAGCTTCTTCCTTAAGTTTTTAATCATCAAGCGCAAAGCATTGAGACTCATGTACTCATTTTCCCATAAATTCGACTCTATCTCTTCATAAGTGATAATAGAATCCTTATGTAACAAAAGTTCAATGAGCTTAGCTTCCTTTTTTGTCAGTTCATAGATTTGTGTTCCATTCGTAATACTTTTTTGCAAAGTATCATAATACCATTCCGGTGCAATTTCTTGTAAACTTGCTTTTTCTTTTAATTGCAAAAATTTCTCCAAAGCATCAAAAAGTTTAGACTCAGTTATAGGCTTAACAATGTAACGTAACAATGAAAGCTCGATAGCTTCAAGCATAAAATCCACTTCCGTATAAGCAGTAATGATAATAATATGCGCCTTGTCGTCATTCTCACGGATTTTTTTTGCTAACTCTATGCCACTTAAACGAGGCATTTTAATATCTGTAATCACTAAATCTGGCTGATGTTCAAAAAAAAGCTCATAGGCCTCTTCTCCATCATTTGCCAAATAGACTTCTTGAAAAAGAAGGCTTAAGAGTTCATAGACATTTTTGCTAACACCGACGTCATCTTCTGCGTATAAAACCCTGTAATTGGAAAGTTTTCTTAGCATCTTTTCATCCATCATTAACCCTTTACATTTCTTAAAAGAAGATATACTATAACAGCAATTTTTTCAATTTTTAATATTATAGCAATTGTCGTGGGAGTTTTTTGTGAAAATTATTAAAGAGAGCAACATCTCTAAAATCATAACCTTTAGTACCATTTTTATTATCACTTCTTTGATGTTGTTCAATGGTTATTTTTTTATCACCAAGCAGTATGAAATCTTAGATGCCCAAATTGAAGATACACGAAAAACATTTGTAGAAAATAAGCGCGATGTCCTAAGACGCGAAGTTGATTCTATTATTAGCTTCATTGAGTTTAAAAAACAAAGAGCTATTTCTCTGAATATTGAAGATGAAGATGCTATTAAACAAGAGGTTTATGCGTGGATTCGTCATATCCGTTTTGGAGGAGAAGAGCACAATTATATTTTTGTCTATCAGGTCGAAAAGATGAGTGGTGGCGATCAATTCGCCAAAATGCTAATTAACCCAAACCGCCCCGATTTGGAGGGACATTATATTTCAGATGCGTATACCGATGAAAATGGTAAAGCATTTAGAAAGATATTTTTACAAGATATTCATGAAAAAGGTTACTCTTTTGTTGATTACATGTACAAAAAACCCGATAGCAATATCGTTCGCCCAAAAGTCTCCTATTTTAAACTGTATAAAGATTGGAATCTGATTATTGCAGCGGGCGTTTATTTAGATGACATCGATAAAGAGATTGCCATAGCTAAAACTCATTTTAAACGTAAAGTTAAAGTCGAAGCAACTTCTGCCATTATTATTTTTCTCTTATTTGCCATTATCGCGAACACGTTTGCCGTGATGCTTGGAAATCGAATTGAGCGCTTTTTAAACAATTACCACTCACAAGTTCAACAAAAAACCGAAGAGCTTGAAAATCTAAACCGCACGCTAGAGAGTCGCGTACAAGAAGAGATACGTAAAAACAGAGAACAAGAACAGCTTCTCATTCAAAAGTCAAAATTTATAGCTCTTGGAGAGATGATTAGCAACATTGCACATCAATGGAGACAACCGCTTTCCCAACTCTCAGCACTTTTAATGACACTCAAACTAAAATACAATATGGACAAACTCGATAAAACGGCGATGGAGATTAAATGTGTCGAAGCCGAAAATATTGTCGAATACATGTCTCATACCATTGATGACTTTAGAAATTTTTTCATGCCCAATAAAGATAAAAAAACATTTAGCATCCAAGCATCTATTGATGAAGTTTTGCGAATTGTAGGTCAATCTATCGTCCATCAAGACATTATTATCGATATTGATATGCCGCGCGATGCCTATGTAGTCGGTTATAAAAGCGAGTACGAACAAGTCATTTTAAATCTTCTCTCCAACGCAAAAGATGCTATTATCGCCTCTGGAAAGAAGAATGGTCGTATTTCTATTCGTTTAGAAAGTGATGAAAATGTTGTTCGCCTTAGTATTCAAGATAATGGCGGTGGTATAAAAATTGAGCCTATTGAGCGTATCTTTGAGCCTTATATCAGCAGTAAAGAACAAAATGAAGGAACAGGCATTGGGTTATATATGGCAAAACTTATTATTGAAAAGAGTATGCGAGGAAAGCTTGATGTCAGAAATGAAAATGAGGGAGCTATTTTTACGATTGAGTTAGAAAGAGGTTTCAAAGAGGTGCTTGGCGGATCACCTCTTTGAGTCATACTTCTCGAAGAAAATATGAAATTCGCTAAGAGAAGTATAGGAATTCAAAGTAAACGAACGGTTAACTAAAGTAAACCTTCCGTGATTTAATTGAGTTGGATGGTTTCCTCTTGTGGAACACTCAACACTTGATGCGCTTTATTTCGAACTCCTGGTAAATCAGGCTCCTCACCTGGTTTAGTGTTTGTTTTTTTCTTCGCATACGTTTTTGGCGCTTTTGATGGTGTTGTTGGTGTGATTTTACCATTTTTAAAATACCCAGCTTTAATCACAAACAGTTCAGAAAGTTTCATCCCATCAAAAGAGGCATAAACAAGGTCTCCTTCGTTGGCAAGAACTGTTCTATTATTAAAATTGACATACGGTAATTTTCCATTGGTCGTTTCTATACCATCAATTTCATAATTCCATAATTGCGTATTGGCATCATACGTAACGTGAAGCAAAACACCTTTGATATAATTTTTACCTACTAAGCGAGATAATTTTGGGTTTTCTTTCTCACTATTTGATTTTTGATTGGAAACATTTTGTGTATGAATTTCAGGCTTTTGGGGTGCGGAATTAAAGGCACATCCTTGAATAAAAAGCAATAAAAGTGCTACACAAAGATACGAGATAACATTTTTCAAAACAAATCCTTAACTATTTTTGTAAATTATATCAAAATATGGTAGAATTGCGTTCCTAAATTGGGGCTGACATGGCTTCGACAGGAGTAGTTTTAGCTTATGGCTGCATGTCGGAAGTGAGGGTCTTCCGTTACACAACCTTCAAACAATAACTGCTAACAACAGTAACTATCGTCCTGCTTACGCTCTAGCTGCGTAAGTTTAACAAATAATGGACTGCTCTCCCCTCTGATGCTATCTTAGGAGGTCTTGGAGAGTATCATAGCTTTGATAGATATACTGCACGAACGCCTTTACGTGCAGCGAAGTTAAAGGCTCGTTTTGTGTAGTTTTCTGATTGTTGTACGAAGCAAAATTAAACACTATCAACAATATCTAAGCATGTAGACGTCATAGGTGGCTATTTTTGGACTGGGGTTCAATCCCCCACAGCTCCACCAATTTAGTTTTTGTTAGGCTTCGCCCTTTTTTATTTTATAGTATAATGCTTCTTTGACCACGTTAGGGTTTGTATCTCAACAAGGAGTAAGGCTTATGGTATGGTATATTTGGGCTAGTTTAGGCATTTTAGCCATTGTTTTTGAGATTGCAAGTCCAACGTTTTTTGCTCTATTTATTGGACTTGGTTTTTTAGGCTCTGCTCTCTTCTCTTACTTTATTGAAAATTCTCTTATCCTTCAAATTCTAATAGCACTTATAGGTATGTTTGTAGGTGTCATCGTTTTCAAACGTCAAAAAGTTGCAAATGCTCCTACTTCAAAAGTAGGTCAATCCGATGAGTTTATTGGCATGCAAGGAAAAGTTATCCATGAAATTTCTTCTCAAGCACAAGGGAGTGTTAAACTTTTGTTTCCTGTATTAGGAAAAAGTGAGTGGTTGGCGCAAAGCGAAAGCGACGAAACACTTTCAGTTGGAACACATATCGAAATCATAGCAATCCATGGGAATTATCTTCTGGTAAAACCTATCTCAAACTAAAGGAGTTTGCGTGAATACACCTATTGATTTAAGCCTTTCATTTTTTATTATTTTACTTCTAGCCGGTGGGTATCTCCTCTATCAAATGGTACGAATTGTTCCACAAGGTGAAGAGTGGGTCATCGAACGTCTTGGAAAATTTCACACGATTTTAAAACCAGGGCTTAATTTTCTCATTCCTGTTTTAGACCAAGTTCAAACAAGGCTCAATACCAAAGAACTTATTCAGCAAATGAAAGCACAAGAAGTCATTACCAAAGACAATGCTGTCGTGATTATCAGTGCCGTTGTCTTTTATAAAATAAGTGACCCTGCAAAAGCAGTGTATTCGATTGATGATTTTGAATTAGCTGTTGCCAATATGGCGGCTACCACACTGCGCTCCGTTATCGGCAATATGGAACTTGATGCTTCTTTATCGGGTCGAGAAACTATCAAAGCCTCTGTTTCTGAGAAAATCAGCGACCATTTGGAGCAATGGGGATTGTCTTTGACGGCGGTTGAAGTTCAAGATATTCGTCCAAGTGACAGTTTACAAGAAGCGATGGAAAAACAAGCCGCGGCAGAACGTGAGAAAAAAGCACTCATTATGAAAGCCGAAGGCGAAAAACAAGCCGCTATCGCTAAAGCGGAAGGGTTTAAACAGTCTATGATTTTAGAAGCAGAAGGAAAACTGGAAGCCGCTCGTAGAGAAGCTGAGGCGAAAGTCGCACTTGCCAACGGTGACCAAGCCGCGATGGAAGCGATAGCATCACAAATTAAAAACGGTGATGCACCCAGCTATTTACTCGCACAACGTTATATCGACAGTGTACAATCTCTTTCCCATTCAGCAAACAGCAAAGTTGTCTTCATCCCAGCAGACCTCAAACACAGTCTTGAAGGTGTTGCAGGAAACCTTAGCACTCTTTTTTCGACGCTTAATAAATAATATGAAAGCCTTTTAGGCTTTCATCATTTACCGTGAAGCCAATGTCTTCGCAAGTGCCCTTTGAATACGTTCGTATTGTTTATCCATAGGATGGCCTTTGGATTCAAATGCCGCTAAAACATCTTGGTTTTCAGCGTATTTCTTTTCCCAAGTATCAATGTCTTTTTGTTTGTTCGAAATCTTCATATTAATTTCATCAAATGTTTTTTGAAGTTTTGTCTTTTCAGTGATTAATTTATCTTCTTTTTTAAACATTTTTGCCATCAATAATTTTCGTTGAAAAATTTTCTCTTCACCATCTTCAACAAAACGCACCTCTTCAGAGTCTGATTCTTGTAATTTATGGAGTGTTTTGTGAATGCCTTGAATGATTTCCTCAATTCCTTGCCACTCTTCTTGCGCTTTTGCTTTTTGAATGGCATACTCTTTTTGGTCTAATTTGTAGGTATCAAGCTTATTTTTAATCGTAATAAGGGAGTTTTTCTTGTCATAAACTGCTTGTTTGGCTTTTTTATGCTGAATCATAGTCGAGCGAATCGTGGTAATGTTCCATGCATGATTGCTGTCATCTAAAATCGGATTGGCTTTATGGCGATTTCCTTTTGAATCAATACTTTCGTGCACACTAAAAAAGCTTAAAAATTCAATCGCTTTTCTATCGGCATTGGAAAAATGAAACAAGATATCTCCTGCAATAAAAAGCATCAAACCATCAAAAATATCACGCAAAAGATATAAGCTCAATCCTCGTATGGATTTTAAATCTTCCAAATCGCTCTGTTCAATCACAATGATTTCAACCATATTGATAAACATCGGAATAAAGAGTTTTTTAAATTTAACCGGTGTGATTTTTCTAAAATTTAAAATATCTTCTACTAAATGCGGTAAGAGTGTGAAGATTTTTTCTTTATGCGCATCTTGCGGGAAAAATCGTTGTGTGTATTCGACTAAGACGTCATGTGAAAGCCCACATGCCCTTCTTTCTGGACCATCACCTGACATATCGACATTAAAAAAACGCTTGACATAGACAACGCCATCCATACATAAAATCAAATCTTGATGTGTCAGCTCTAATTTTTGTGATATCTTTTCACGTAAAACATCTTTATAGGTTATATGATGTTTCGGCAATCTGCAATTTCTCAGTGCCGCGATAATTTCTTCGAAAACCTCTTCTTCAAAATAGTAAAGTGTTTCATGTACTAAATAAGGTTTGAAATCAAATGTTGCAAAAAAATCGTCAAGAGCCTCTTCAACTTCACTAAAATTTAGGTCGTTTTCATTCTGTTCATCAAATCTGCTATTCATTTTTTTCCATCTAACATAATTTTATAGGCGTTTTTATTTTATCAAAAAAAAATGACAAATAGTTAATTTTTTTTTAATTATTTGGTAAATATTTGGAAACTAAACTTTCTTTTAAAGAATTTTACATGTAACTCTTTCTCTAAGACGCCATAGAAAGATTTTTTACGTCACTGGATACATTATGCTACAATAGAGGATATATACAAAGGAAACCCAATACGAATGAACATACTCTCAAAAAATGCCCCACTCGAAGCTTCTATTTTAAAAATGGAAACAATTTTAAAGGAACTTGATTGCCAGTTACAATTTGCACAAGAAAAACATCCTCTGACGCATTGTTACTCTATCAACCTTGCCTCTGTTGAGGCGCCCAATCATATCTATTCCAATGGAAAAGGAACCCTCTCTTTAGCCTCAAAAGCAAGTGCTTTGGGTGAATACATTGAACGCCTTCAAACTAACAATTTTTTTATAGACTTTCATTTACCCAATCGTGCTTATTATCCTGACCAAAAGGTTTTTGAGTTTGGAGGAGACTATCTTAATCCCGCTTTAGAGCGTATCTACAATCCCTCTAATGAAATAAGTGATGAAGACTTGGTAGATTTTAACAGCGATTATGAAGATAAAGTCGTCACGTTACCTTTTCAAAGCCTTTTTGGCAATGAACGTGTGTACATACCACTTAATATTTTAAGTAATTTATACGTGAGCAACGGGCTTGCGAGTGGCAATACGCCTGAAGAGGCCAAAGTACAAGCTCTTAGCGAAATCTTTGAGCGCCACGCCAAATTAGAAATCATTAAAAATGGTTATGCCCTTCCAAAATACCCAGAAGCGATTATCGCCACATTTCCACAACTTTATGCTGATTTGCTTGAGCTTAGAAATGCTGGATTTATCGTTGAAGTTTTAGATGCTTCTTTGGGTGGAAAATTTCCTGTAACAGCTATCTCACTTATCAATCCTCGCAATGGAACCCTCTTCGTCTCATTTGGTGCCCATCCGATTTTAGAAGTGAGCCTAGAGCGCACGATGAGCGAACTCATGCAAGGCAGAGGGGTTGAAAACCTCGATGCTTTTGAAATGCCAACGTTTGATATGAGCCTCGTCGGCGACAGTTTCAACCTTGAAGCACACTTCATCGACTCCAATGGCAAAATGGGCTTTCCTTTTTTAAATGCAACCAAAAGCTTTACGTATGCCCCTTGGCGTTATGAAGGGAAAGGAAGTGAAGCAGAATACGCTTTTTTATGCGATATTATCCAAGCAATGGGCAAAGAGATTTACTTAAGAGAATACACGTATTTAGACTTTTATTCGTGTCATATGCTTGTGCCTTCCATCTCTGAGGTTTATCCCATCGAAGACATGATTTATCAAAACCGAAACAGTGGGAAATTCATACGCCACGCTGTGCTGAATTTTAAAGAAGAAAACCACGAAGCATTGCTCGAAGCGATTGAACCACTCGAAGACTCACTCAATATGGAAAAATACATCGGTGTCATTTTTGAGCAAAATTTTCAGATGATTGACCTGAAAGCACAAGTTCATCTGCTGTTGGAAAATTATGAAGAAGCTCAAGCCCTTTTGGCATTTAGTGAAAACCCTATGAGCCGACTTTTGTGCGAGATCATTCATCTACGTGAGCAAGCCTTAGCATGGCATGAATATGAAAGTGCTCTTTGGGATATTTTCGGTAAAAATAAAGTCGAACACGCTGTGAATATTTTAGATGGGAAAGCGTATCTTATTGATGTAAGCCTTCATACCCATTATGTCAATATGCTGGATTTGTACGATAAACTCGAATCCAAAAAAGCAAAAATTGTCGCCTAAAATAGATTTACATGTAAAACAATAAAAGACGTTCATTTTTTCAATTTTTTCGTCTCCAATTAACTTCTTTTGCACTATAATTGTGCATTTAATTTAAATAATGAATTTAAATTATACACTTCAAAAAGGAGTCAGAATGCTAGTAGTTATTTTACTGGTAGCGATTGGGTTTATTGTCGTTTCAACCAGCAAATGGAAATTGCACCCCTTTCTTGCGTTGCTCGTTGCGGCATATGGTATCGCTTTTAGCGTAGGTATGAAATATGCCGACATCGCTAAAACCATCACGTCAGGGTTTGGTGGCATCTTAGCATACATCGGTATCGTCATTGTTTTGGGGACGATCATCGGTGTTATCTTGGAAAAAAGCGGTGCAGCGGTTAAGATGGCAAATGTTGTTCTTAAAATTGTTGGTAAAAAACGACCTGTTTTAGCGATGTCTATCATCGGGTACATCGTTTCCATTCCTGTTTTTTGTGACAGCGGCTTTGTTATCTTAAATGCCCTTAAACGCTCCATGGTAAAACAGCTCAAAGTCTCAGGTGTCGCGATGAGTGTCGCACTCGCAACAGGACTGTATGCAACGCATACACTTGTTCCTCCCACACCCGGTCCTATTGCTGCAGCGGGAAATTTAATGGTTGGCAACCTAGGTCTTGTCATTGTATTTGGTTTGGTTATCGCAATTTTTACCATGCTTGCAGGGTATTTTTGGGCGATGAAAAAAGGAAAACAATTTACCAGTGGCGAAGACCTTGATGTGGATTTGGAACAAGACAGTGAAGTCCAAGCAAAATACGGTGAACTCCCAAGTACGTTTAAAGCATTTGCACCTATTTTCATTCCTGTGCTGCTTATGGCAATGGAAAGCATCGCAAAATTTGCGTTTAAAGATGCTAGCGGTACGTTCACTTATAAACTCTTTGTCTTCCTAGGACATCCTGCCAATGCGCTTTTTGTCGGTGTTCTTTTTGCCAGTTTACTTTTACCCAAATTGGATGAAAAAACTCTTTCGGGTTGGGTTGGTGAAGGTGTCAAAAATGCAGGTGAAATTCTTATCATTACAGGAGCAGGTGGTGCGCTTGGTGCTGTTCTTAAAGCCAGCGGCATTGGTGATTATTTAGGGGCTAGCCTTCAAACCCTTAGCCTTGGTATTTTCGTTCCATTCATTATCGCAGCAGCACTTAAAACTGCACAAGGTTCTTCCACAACAGCGCTTGTGGTTACCTCAACGATTATGTATCCACTCCTTGCAAGCTTAGGACTCGATAGTGAAATCGGCAAAGTCTTAACGGTGATGGCAATCGGTGCAGGTGCAATGACGGTGAGCCACGCAAACGACAGCTTTTTCTGGGTCGTCTCACGTTTCAGTCAAATGGATGTTCCAACAGCCTATAAAGCCTATACAACAGCAACGCTTGTGCAAGGTGTTGTGACTATCATCGTGGTAGCAATTTTATCGATGGTGCTACTTTAAGCTTTTTATGTGCAGGCTCCTAGGAGCTTGCACCCTCTTTTTGCATTTCTCTTAACTTGTCTTTTTTACTTTTGCGTTTACCTTTGATGGGCGCGCTTCCTTTTTCTTTCGCAGGCGCAACACCTTCTAATTCAAAGCCTTTTATCTGTTCTTTTGCAAGCTTAATATGACAGCGTTTTTCAATCAAAGCGAAATGCGCTTTATCTTCATGGTCGATAAATGAGATGGCTAAGCCCTCTTTTCCCGCACGCCCTGTTCGCCCGATGCGATGAATGTAGTCTTCGGTTGAGCGAGGCAAATCAAAATTAATCACACAGCTGACATCTTCTATATCAAGCCCACGCGCGGCAATATCAGTAGCAAATAGCACGCGAATCTTGCGCTCTTTAAACGACTTCAGCGTCCACGCTCTGTCTTCTTGAATCAAATCACCGTGAAACGATTCGGCGAAAAAACCATGCTTGCGAAATTTCACAGCGATATTATCACATGCACGTTTATTTGCCATAAAAACCAAGACACGCTCCCAAGTGTTTTCACGCAGTAATTGGCGCAAAAGAGGAGCGCGGTTTTCATGACTCACTTCAATGACACGTTGGTGTATGCGTTCCACCGTTGGCGCTTCGGCTTCAATGCTCACTTCCACAGCACTTTTGGTTATTCTAGAAGCGATGGCTTGCATCTTTTCGGGATAGGTTGCGGAGAAGAGAAGATTTTGGCGTTTTTCTGGCAGTGCTTCTAGGATAGAACTCAACTCCTGCTCAAATCCAAGGTCAAGCATCTTGTCCGCTTCATCAAGCACAAAAAACTCCACATGCGAAAGGTTAATCTGCTTTTTGCTCATGATGTCCAAGAGTCGTCCTGAAGTCGCAACCACAATGTCGCACCCTTGTTGAATGTCGTAAAGTTGCTCCCCAATCTTCTCGCCACCAATGATACTCACCACGTTTGGTTTTACATGTAAAAACGCTCCAAAGCCCTTAAATGCCTCTGCAACCTGCACGGTCAGCTCTCTCGTGGGCGTTAAAACCAATGCTTTTATCTTTGCTTTGCCCTCACCTTTATTTGCGCTCCAAAGCTCTAAAATTGGCAGTACAAATGAAGCACTTTTACCACTTCCCGTCTGCGCTCTGGCCAATACGTCTTTTCGCTCCAAAATAAGCGGAATCACTTTTTCTTGAATCGGCGTAGGCGTGGTATGCCCTACTTCACTCAGTGCTTGAAGAATTTGAGGGCAGAGTTTGAGGGTAGAAAATGGCATGGTTTGGCATCCTTTGAGTCTTTGCGTCATTGTAGAATAGTTTCACTTTAGAGGAGGTTTTAAAGATTACATGTAAAGGCACTTTAGGGTAAGTTTTTGGTGTTATAATACGTCCGTAAAATGTCAAAGGATAAATGGTGGATCACTATAAATGGTTGCTTGCGTTTCACGTTATCGCGTTAATGTCGTGGATGGCGATGTTGTTTTATTTGCCACGTCTTTTTGTGTATCATGTCGAATATGCCGAAAAAAAAGCGTTTGTGGAAGTGGTGAAAATTCAAGAGTACAAGATTTATAAGTACATCGGTCTTCCTGCCTTTTTGGCAACCCTTGCTAGTGGGCTTGGCATGATTTTACTTGACCCTCAACTGCTCTCAAGCGGTGGGTGGATTTATGCGAAATTTACCGTACTCATTGCCCTTGCACTCTACTCTTTTTCGCTGGAAAAGTACCGTTTGGAACTTGCCAATGACACCTGCACGAAAAGTGGGAAATTTTTCAGAGCCTACAACGAAGTCCCGACAGCTTTGGCTATTTTGATTGTCGGCTATGTCGTCACGAAGAGCTTTTCATGGGCATTTACACTGATTACACTAGGCATTTTCGCCATGATTATCGACATGATTTTGGATGGAAAAAAGAAGCCTTAATCTTTTACATGTAAAGCGTTTGCTGATTCACTGGACTTGGAGCGTTGCAGAAGAATTTTAAGATACAAAAGCGCTGAGAGTAACAGAAAATACCCCACGACGCTGTACCCCATCACATCACGCCTGTTCATCTCTTTGTCGTAAATCGCTTTTTCTTCATTCGTTGGAGTCTTTAGTGTCTGCTCCATAGCAACGGCACTCGTTTGAGGAGCATACTGTTTTGGCAACCACTCAAGCCCAATGACAAGTACAAAAACACACAATACGATTGCTGTAAAAATTTTAAGATTTGGCATGAGACTCCTTTTTGGAGAGAAACGGCAAGATGAAAAAAAGTACCATCAGCACCGCAGAAAAGAATAATCCAACCCACAACGTAAGCGTCGAACTCGGCAGTTTTCCAAGAATCGTAAGTCCTATTAAAGAGATGACCAACGCCCAAAACCACACCAAAAAATACGGGCGCTGATGGGCAGGAATGCGACGAGGGTTTCTATCAAGAAGGGGCATCAGTAAAAGCCCCACATTGACCACCACCAACGAAGCCATCCCGATGTACGAGCCTTTAATCATCCCAATGTCAAAGAAAAAGCTTTTCAGCAACTGCAACATCCATAAAAAATACCACTCAGGGTAAATGTGTGCAGGTGTATCGCTTGGATTGGCAGGGGTAAGGTTGAGTGCGTCAAATGCTATCTCATCATAAAAAAAGACGCAATAAAAAAAGAGTGCCAAAAAGAGCGAACATGCCAAAAGAGGTTTTAAAACGGCATTAGAGAAAAAGGGTTTTGGCTCTTTGGGGCTGATGTCGCGTTTGCTAAAACGCTCCTCTTTACTGACATGTAAACCTTTACGATTCCATGAAAGCTTTGTGGTGGCGTACCACTTCATAAAATCCGTATGCACCAAAATCATCATGCTGATGAGCAAAGGCATCACGACAATGTGCAAGGTGTAAAAGCGCAATAACGTAATGCCACTCACACTAAAATCGCCCCTGACCCACAGCACGATGTCCTCACCCGCTCCTGGGATATACTCGAGTAAACTGGTGATGACTTGCGCCGCCCAGTAACTCATCTGCCCCATCGGAAGCACATAACCCGTGAAACCGATGACCATACAGCAAAAGTAAAGCACCATTCCATTGTACCAATACTTCGTTTTGCCGTGTTTGTAAAACCCAAAATAGAGCATGCCTAAAAGATGAATGTAGAGCAGTAAAAAGAAAAAGGTTGAGCCAAGCGCATGAATTTTTCGCCATAACCAGCCGTAATTGACCTCTTGCATAATCGTCGTATGAACACTTTCGAAAGCTTTGTTGGCATCAGGAATGTAATGCATCGCTAAAAAGATGCCTGAGCACAATAACAAAAGGCACAAAACCACCATAATGGCGCCTGTGTAGAGTAAAAGATTAAAGTTTTTGAGTCTTAGATTCATGCCTTGGCTTCCTCCATGAGTTGGAGGTACGCCTCACCTACTTCCCCGACGATAATCACCTCACCGTTTAGTTTAAACGGCGGAATCACCAAGGGCTTGCTCACGGGACTCGCAAGGGCGTTGCCATTGGAGTCAAACTGCCCATTATGACAGGGACAAATAAAACGTTTAACGAGCACATCATACTTTGGCACACAGCCCAAATGCGTGCAAATCCCAACCATCACGGTGTAATAATACTCACCAATGTGAATGTCGCGCTTCTTATCAAGCGTCATCGAAGCATCTTTTTTGAGAATAAAAAGCGGTTTTTTCTGCCACATAAAATAGGAGATTTCATTCAGGGGTAATGTCGTCGTATCAATAAACGTAGCCGCATCCAGTCGCGCTTTTTTGGGTGGTTCTAAGGTTCGGAACATCGTACCGATGCTAAAATACATCCCCGTTCCCGTCAATGCTAAGAGCGAGTAATTCACCACTCTTCGGTTTCTATCCATTCTCATTTTCCTTTGCGCCCCACTTGGCGTGTGACTATTTTACCAAAAACTTTCATCAATAGCTCTTGCAGAGCACTTTGGACACGCTAAAAACTACGCTGACACTGGATTTTCTTTGCACATCTTTGGAAGTATGAAGAGGTTTACATGTAAAGATGGATTGGAGTATTATGGTGAAAACGAAAGGACTTAAAATGATATTTGAATTAGAAGAGGATTTTATCGAGTTATTTAAACTGCTTAAAGTCACTGGCGTTGCCGAAAGTGGCGCACATGCGAAAATGCTCATCGAAGAAGGACAAGTCAAGCGAAACGGCGAAGTTGAGACGAGGAAACGTGCCAAAATTGTTGCAGGCGAGCAGATTGAAGCATGCGGTGACATCATCACAGTTGAAGCCATTTCGATATAAAATAGGACACACTTACTTTAAAAAGCATTATTTTCTCTAATTTAATTTGGAGTATAGTTTCTCCTTCATTTTAAACACTACAATGCATCCTCAAAACGTTTTTTGTCGCTACTGCATTCATGAAGGATGACTAAACTATGCTAAATTTGAATATGACAAAGCGAATTGCCGTTTTTATTTTAGGGCAATTTGTCATGGCGTTCGGTGTCTCACTCTCGGTTAAAGCCAATCTCGGTTAAAGCCAATCTCGGTGTTTCGCCTATTTCATGTGTACCGTATGTGTACAGTTTAACGATGCCTCTTAGTTTGGGCGAATTGACCATTTTGCTCAACCTTGTTTTTATTGCCCTACAAATGGCGGTTCTACGCAAAAACTACCAATGGGCGCAACTGGTTCAACTCCCTTCTGTGATCGTTTTTGGGTACTGCATTGATTTTACGATGCATCTGCTCTCTTCGCTAAGTCCAACGTCGTATGTCGCACAAGCTTTTTGGTGTTTAGCGGCGTGCTGTGTGTTGGCATTTGGTATCTTTTTGCTCTTAAAAACAAAACTGACCTATTTACCGCTCGATGGTTTGGCGGTTGCGATTTCGCACACGTATCATAAAGAGTTTGGTAAAGTCAAAATTAGTTTAGACAGCTCCATGGTCATCATAGGGGTCATCAGCTCTTTTACCTTTTTAAATCGACTGGAAGGCATACGTGAAGGTAGTGTTGTTGCCGCGTTGCTCGTCGGAGCGTTGATTAAATTTTACAGTACCAAATTGGTGTTTGTCGAACAATGGCTGGGAACGCATGTCGCTCCTCAAACACAAAGCACCCAAGAAACAGCGCTTAATTCTCTGGTCATTACCATTTCAAGAGAGTACGGCAGTGGCGGACATGAGATAGGAGAGATGATCGCCAAAAAGCTTTGCATTCCTTTTTACGATAAAGAGCTTATTAAGCTGACTGCCGAAGGGACGGGCTACACGGCGGAATACATCCAAGCCAACGAACAGCATTTAGCCAGTGAATTGCTCTATGAACTCTACGAGCAAAACTATGCTTACGTGGGTGACCAACTTCCGCCTGCTGATGTTTTGTTTATGGTGCAAAGTAAGATTATCCGCGATATTTGCGCCAAAGGTGCATGTGTCATCGTCGGGCGTTGTGCCAATTTTATCTTGAAAGACGACCCAAATTGTTTCAATGTCTTCATTCACGCAAACATGGCGTATCGTAAAACAAAAGTCAATGAAAAATACGCAGTCACCCCACCGTGCAGTGACAAAGACTTAGAGATGTCCGATAAAAATCGCGCCAATTACTGCCTTCACTATACCAAGCACGATTGGAAAGATGCAACCAACTACCATGTTACGATGGATGCTTCTTTGTATGGTTCCGAAAAAGCGGCTCAAAAGATCATCGAACTGTTGAAGGATTTTGCGCACTAGTATCTTTACATGTAAAAGTAAAAAGCTCCAAAATGATCTCTATTTTGTTACAATAATCGCACGTTCTTTTTTACTTTTTGGGACTCTATGATTCTTTACATGTAAGGAGAAAAACGTATCATGAAACTAAAAACCGAAGATTTCCTCGTGCCAGAGGGCACAAAAGTTGAGCTTAAAAAATTCCCCACGCTTGTCAAAGCATTTTACGCCTCCAAAGAAGCGTACGAAGAGACGCTTAGGGAAAATATAGAAGCGCTAAGCGACCTGCAACAACTCCTCTACGCCTCCAACAAATACGCCGTTTTGTTGATTTTTCAAGCGATGGACGCAGCGGGAAAAGATGGCGTGATTCGCCATGTTCTCTCAGGCATCAACCCACAAGGCTGTCAAGTTTTCAGTTTCAAACACCCTGCCGCCACAGAGTTAGCGCATGATTTTCTCTGGCGTACGACCTGCGTTTTGCCTGAACGTGGAAAGATAGGTGTTTTTAACCGCTCGTACTACGAAGAAGTGCTCATCGTTCGGGTTCATCCAGAGATTTTAAAAGGACAAGGACTTCCCGATAGTCTGCTAGAAGATGAGAGCATATGGAAGGAGCGATACCGTTCCATCATGGATTTGGAAAATCATCTGCACCGAAACGGCACAAAAATCGTCAAATTTTTCCTCCATCTCTCCAAAGACGAACAAAAAAAACGCTTTCTTGAGCGCATCGACAAACCCAATAAAAACTGGAAATTTAGCCTCGCAGACTTGGAAGAGCGCCAATACTGGAAAGCATACATGCACGCCTACGAGTCTTGCCTCAGCGCCACCAGCACCAAACACGCCCCATGGTACATCGTCCCCGCAGACGACAAAAAAAATGCCCGCCTCATCATCTCAAATATTCTCCTCGATACGCTTAATTCGCTTGATATGCACTACCCTGAAGCGGATGAGAAGCGGAAAGAAGAGTTGAAGGTGATACGGCAGAGGTTGGTGGAGGAAGAGTGAAAGTTAGCAAGAGGTTTAGTCTTGTTTTTTATTGATTGATTTCAAGCAAAGCATAGCATTAAAATTTTATTGTAGATTTTAAGTATAATTGTTACATGCAAATCATCTATGAATATAAAGAAGTAACACACAAAGAGTTATCTAGACATATTATTGACAATAAAGCATTACATAAATATTTTACTCTTGATTGGAAAACGTTAAAAGCAACACAATATTGTGGAATTTTAAATTTCGACCATCAAGACTTTTATATCTTGCCTAAAATAGCCAATACAAGTGATGAGCAAAATCTAAATATTTTTATATACATGCTGATGTATGCCTATAATATAAAGCTCTCAAATGAACAAATTGCTTCTTGTCAAAATCATAAGCATACTATTTTGGAAATTTTTATTCAAATGTTTGCCCAAAATCTTTTAAAAGAACTTAAAAAAGGAATTTTTAAAGAGTATATTATCCAAGAAGACAATTTAAGAGTTTTAAAAGGCAAATACCTTATCAATGAAAATCTAAAATATAACTTTACAAAAGATAAAATCTATTGCCAATATGACGAATTTTGCGAAAATAACAGTTTGAATCAGTTCTTTTTATATGCAGTTAAATTTTTAAAAAAATTTGTAAATGACAAAAAATTATTAAAACAATGTGAACTCATTTTCGATGAAGTTGAATATAAATACATAGATATAAATACATTGAATTTTCATTTTAACAGACTTAATCAACGGTTTACAACTAGCTTTGAAATTGCACTATTACTTTTAAAACAATCTATCCCACTTTTTTCTCATAATAAAAAGTCATTTGCTTTTTTATTTGATATGCAAATTTTATTTGAAAAATTTATAGCAAGAATTGTAAAAGAAAAATATGATGATGTAGAAATACTAAAAGGTTATATATCCTTTGATGGATTAAATTTAAAGCCAGATATCATCGTAAAAAGTAAAAATTTAATAATAGATTGTAAATACAAGATATTAAAAGAAAATAGTATCGCAAGTAGAGATGATAGATACCAAATGTATGTGTATGCTAATAACTTTAAAAATATTGATATTACGATGCTTTTATATCCAAAACATTTAGATGTTATTGATAAAAATACAACCTTAGGTCAAAATGATAAAAGAGTAGCATTAAAAATGAAAAGCATTGAGTTGGGTTTTGATTGTAATGATTTTGAAAAGTATATAGAAATAATTAGAAATAGAATGGAGTTGATAAATGAAAAATGAGTTTAAAAAATGGTTGAAAAAAATTGGAATGTCACAAAGTGCTCAAAGTAACTATATTTTGTATATTGACAAATACATTCCAGATATTTTACAAACTATTAACATAGAAGTTGGCAGCTTATTTGATATAAAAGATTCAAAAAAGTTAGAAAATATTTTGGATACTTTTCAAGAAAAAGATGAATTGCAAGAAATAAATTTAGAAAAAAATCATTATCCAGTTTCGTCACTAAAAAAATATATTGAATTTTTCAAATCTCAAAATAAAAAAGATATAAACATGAAAACAAAAAACATAATGCTTTACGGTGCTCCCGGAGTTGGTAAAACTTTTAATTGTAAAAAACTTGTTGCATTAATTGAAGGTGCAAATTTTACCGAAAGTGAAATCTTTGATTTTGTCATTAATAATAAGAATGATCAAATTCAAGAGGGAAGTATTGACGAGTTATATAAAACTATAAAAAATGAAAAAAGAATAGAGTTTGTAACCTTTCATCAAAATTATTCATATGAAGATTTTGTCGAAGGATTTAGACCTAATGAAAATGGAAGTATTGAACTTGATAAGAAAGGTGGTATTTTCAAAAGAATTGCCGACAACGCAAGAAAGAATTTAGAAAATAGCCAAATTAATGAAGATGGGAAACAACTTGATTTAGATGAATTGATTCAAAAATTTACAAATTATGTTCAAGATAGTTTAGATAAGGAAGAAAAGTTTTTTATCGATTTAAAAATTACTATAGAAAGCATCAATGATAGAGGAGCTTTTGTTTTAGGTGGTTCAATCAAGACAAATACACAAAGACTGACTCCAGATATTATAAAAAGAGATTATCTTGAGTTTAAAAATGGAAATATAAAATCTTATGAAGATGTAAAACCAACTTACGAATCTCAAAAGAGTACTCATGGAAATGCTAGGTATTATTTTATGATTTATAAAAAAATTTCAGAATTTGAAAAAACATTAAATGTGAATACCATTCAAAAACAAAAAGAAGTACAAAAAAATTACTATATTATTATTGATGAAATTAACAGAGGGAATATCTCAAAAATTTTTGGAGAACTCATTACACTTATCGAAGAAGATAAACGAGGGAAAAAAGAGTATGAAGTAACTCTGCCATATTCAAAAACAGCTTTTTTAATTCCTGAAAATCTTTATATCATTGCGACTATGAACTCAACGGATAAATCTATCGCAACCATAGACATAGCATTAAGACGAAGATTTACTTTCTTGAAAATGAAACCTAACTCTTCGTTAGTTACGCATCCAACATCAAAAGCCTTGATGGATGACCTCAATCAATTTATTCAAGAAAATCTTGGGGAAGATTATATGTTAGGGCATAGCTATTTTATGCAAAACATAGATTTAGATTTTGTCAAAAGATATAAGATTAAACCACTTTTAGAAGAATATTTTTATGGTGACACTGACAATTATCAAAAAGCAATAAATATTTTAGAAATGAACTAAAATTAACTTTCACTTCACAGAGATAAAACATATATTGTTCAAAAATAAAAAGGGATTTTATCTAAAAGAGAAGCCCCTTTCGAGGCTTCTTTTTTTCTTACATGTAAGGTTTTACGCAGGTTTTTTAATCAACAATTTTTCCATATCGGAACTTGCATCATCGGTCAAATGCAAGTTAAAGTTTTCTTGCAAGAATGAGAAGATGTCATCGTTCACAAATTGTGGTGGTTTTGGTCCGAGGTAAATGTTTTTGATGCCAAGGCTAAAGAGTCCTAGAAGAATAAGAACTGCTTTTTGCTCCATCCAACTCAAAACAATCGAAACTGGCAAATCATGTACAGTCACGCCAAGTGCGCCAGCAAGTGCTAATGCGATGTGAACGGCACCGTTACTGTCGTTGCATTGACCAAGGTCTAGGTAGCGAGGAATGCCCGTGTCTGCAACGGTTCCAAAGTCGATGTCGTTAAATCTAAATTTACCACAGCTTGATGTTAAAATCACGCAGTCATTTGGTAAGCTCTCTGCCATTTTTCGGTAGTATTCGCCTCCTGAGCCTGGGGCGTCACAACCCGCGATAACGAAGAACTGGCTGATTTTGCCTGCTTGTACCGCTTCTAAAATTTGTGGAGCAAGACCAAGGATGGTTTTATAGTGGTGACCAGTTACCAGTGTCTCGTCACTGTCAAAGCCTGTTACATCTGGGAGGGCTAATGTTTGTGCGATAACTTCGCTAAAATCGTTGTTTTGGATTTTTTTGCCCTCTTTGATGCCTACGATGTCATATGTATAAAGTCTATCAACATAGGTTGATGTTGATTTTGGAGGAACGATACAGTTCGTGTTCACGATGATGGTTCCGCCCCATTGCTCAAAGAGTTTGGTTTGGTCAAACCATGATTTACCGATGTTTCCTTTGAGATGTGCAAATTTTCTAAGTTCAGGGTAACCGTGTGCAGGAATCATCTCAGAGTGAGTGTAGATATTGATGCCTTTGCCTTCGGTTTGTTTGAGAAGCTCAAGTAACATGTCAAGGTTGTGGCCGCTAACCAAAATCGCTTTGCCTTCTGCTTTGTTTTGAGAGATGCGAACAGGCGTTGGAATGCCAAGGTGAGAGGTGTGTGCATCACTTAAGATGTCCATCATTTTAACACCTGCAGAGCCGATTTTCATCAGTTGAGCGATATGGTCGTCGAAATTGAAGTTTACGTTGGTAAGGGTGAAGTAAAGTGTTTGAGCGATGACGTCATCGACTTCTTTGGTATCTGCACCAAATTCATTGGCATGCGTTCTGTACGCACTGAGCCCTTTAAGACCATAAATCATGATGTCTTGAAGTTTCGCCAAGTTGGCATCTTTGCCACACGTTCCCATATCTTGACCTTTAGAACCACAGCCACCGATTGCACTCATCGAACATTGATCACATAACATGTTTAAAGACATAAACTCTCCTAATTAAAATTTGACAGAATCTTATCGAGAGGATCGTTTTATGTCATTGATTGATCTCAATCAAGACTTTTACATGTAAAAAGCAGAATGGCTCCAAGCGATGATGGTATCTGGGTGCATTGGGCGTGCAATGCCATAGCCTTGCGCTAGCTCACAGCCGTGTTTCAAAAGCAGTTCCGCATGTTCTTGTGTCTCAACCCCTTCGGCGATAACGCTGAGATCAAACGCTTTACTAAGCCCCACAACCGCCTCAACGATGGCAAGGTCATCACGGTCATTGAGAAGGTTGAAGATGAAACTTTGGTCGATTTTTAAAATATCAATGGGTAATTTTCTAAGATAACTCAGTGACGAATACCCCGTACCAAAATCATCAAGGGCAAAGCGAACGCCTAGTGTTTTACACGCATGCATAATGTGTGAGACATGCGCCATGTCTTCTAGTGCGCTGGTTTCTAATATCTCTAATTCCACAAGGTATGCTGGGACATCAGGGTAGCGAAGTAGCATGCTTTGCAAGTAATCTGTAAAGTTTGCATCTTGAAGTTGTCGCGCACCAACGTTAATGCTCACCGATAAATACACGCCCTCTTTTATCCATGCACTCATCTGTTGAAAAGCTCGCTCGATGACCCATTCACCCAGTTTGATGCTTAATATATGGTCTTCTACAATCGGTAAAAAAGCATGTGGAAGTAAAAAGCCTTTATCGGGATGCCTCCACCGAATCAACGCTTCAACACTGACCAGTTTATGCGTTCTAAGGTTCACTTTGGGCTGATAGTAGAGGACAAATTCATTATTATTTATGGCAGAAAGAATGCTTTCAAGGCTCTCATTTTGCTCTTTCACAGACCTGTCATACTCGACGTCAAAAAAGTGGTAGCGATTCTTTCCGCTTTGTTTGGATTGGTACATGGCAAGGTCTGCGTGTCTTAAAAGCTGTTCTGCATCCACGCCATCTCTAGGGTAAAGCGTAACGCCGATACTGCTAGAAACTTGGATGATAGTGTCATGAATCACAACCGGTTCTGAACTGGCAAGAAGCAATCGTTCCAAGATGGGTGTACACTCCTCTTCGCTTGAAAGGTCACTCAAAACGGCGACAAACTCATCACCTCCAAGCCTTGAGATGGTATCGCCTTGGCGCAGTGCTTCTTCCATGCGTCCTGCAATGATAATCAACAGCTCATCGCCCACATGATGTCCGTATTGGTCGTTAATCACTTTAAAACCATCCAAATCCAAATAAACAACCGCCAACTCTTTTCTTCTGCGCTCCGTTTGCGCCATCGCTTGCCTGAGGCGATCTGCAAATAAAACACGATTGGGAAGAGAGGTAAGCGCGTCATAGTGAGCGATATATTCAAGCTGTTTTTCATGCTCTTTCATCGTTGTAATGTCTGTAAAAAGCGCAACATAAGATTGTACATTTCCGTTTTCATCATAGATGGCACTGATGCTGGTCATTTGGATATAGACTTGACCCGATTTGTTTCGATTGGAAATTTCGCCATACCAATGCCCTTTTTCAAGTAGCGATTGCCACATTTGTTGATAAAACGCCTCTCCTTGCCTACCCGATTTTAGGAAACGAGGATTTTGCCCAATGACCTCTTCATGTGTAAAACCTGTAATGCTTGTAAACGTTTCATTGACATCTACGATCTCACCCGAAGCATTGGTAATCATAATGCCTTCTCTCGCATACGTAAAAACGCTTGCAGCAAGTTTAAGTTTCGCTTCTGACTCTTTACGATCCGTAACATCATGGGACAACACAATAAAATGCGCGACGGTATGCGTCTCTTTTTTCTTGGAAACAGAGAGCTCAAACCAACGTGTTTGAGAGTTTACATTCAATGAAAATTGATACCCAAAAGCATGTCCTTGTTTATTGGCTTCTTGAAGAGCTTCCATAAAAACATCTGCAACAGACTGCGGGTAAATTTCGTACACCTTCTTACCCATAAGACTTTGAGCGGCTAAACCCATATGCATAGGTGCTCTTCCCACACTAAAATAAATCCCATCAAGACTCATTTCAAACAATGCATCCGGAATGGCATCCAAAGTACTTTGCAAACTATCTTGTACGGAAAGCAAGTGTCTTTCATTGTGTCTAATGTGCCTATTTTGACGAAACAGCTGTACACCAACACCTAAAACGAACAAAAGAAATCCAACTAAAATGAGCGTAATATGTTTGAAATAACGTACCCAAAAATCCCCAAGTGTAAATTTAGGCGCTTCCTCAAAAGGCGGTACACGAAGCATTCGCAACGCATCTTCTACCCCTTTGTAATCCGCAGGAACGGTAAAGCCATAAATTTGAGCGCTCTTAGCCACATCGCTCTGCGAAGGAAGGGCTAAAAGAGCAACGGTTAAAGCGCGTGCGATATGCTCATCAAAGCTTGGCACAACGACCAAAGGCCACTCAGGATAGAGCCTTGTGGAGTGAAGAAACGGGAAATTGGGATTTTTTTGCTCATTGATAATTTTAATATCTGATACGTTTAGTTTTCCTTCATGCACCATGTCCTCTAAAACATTGGTTCGAACAAATCCCACATCTGCTTCCGAAGACAATACGGCTTGAATGACTTTATCGTGGGGCATTCCTGTTATGAGAAGGTGCATGTCTTTGGGATAAATGTTATGAAGTGCCAATTCATACGCCTGCATCTGATACCCACCTAAGGAATTGGTATTGGTAACGGCAATATGCTTATCTTCCATATCGCATAGCATTGAGATAGGTGAGTCTTTGCGCGCGAACATTACCCCTGCAAATTGGGTGAGTATGACATGCTCTTTTTGGCTAATTTGAGTGACAAGTGGCGCGGAGAGTTTAAATTTATGTTTTAGAACAATGTAATGACCGGGATTGGTTAAAATAATATCGACTTCATGATTGGCAACGGCTTGTGTGAATTCTGGGTAATTGTAAATATGAAGCGCAATAGGTTTCCCTATGGCATTTTGAAGATAAGTTGCAAAAGGTTGCCACTGTTGTATGGCCTGCTCTTTGGGGCGAAATGCTAAGATTCCAAGGCGAAGAGCTTCCTCTGCACTTAAAAATTGACATAAACAAAATAGAACAATGATAAAATACTTTCTCATGATAACTCACTCTTTTTATTGACGAATTATCAAAACTTCCAACACACAGTATAGCACTATTCTGTTTAATGATATTTGTAATTCTTTTTTATTATACCAAAATTTAAATTGTCATGCTTTTGTTTCTTTGTCAAATTTTGCCATACCGCCTTTCAGTGGAAGTGTACTCGGAGATAATGGCTTCTAATTCTCCCATAGAAAACTCAGGCCATAAGGTTTTTGTAAAAAAGAGTTCCGCATACGCAGATTGCCAAAGCAAGAAGTTTGAAAGTCGGTAATCACCGCCTGTTCGAAGCAGAAGGTCCACAGGGGGAATGCCAGCCGTATCAAGGTTGGATTCTAAAATTTCTTTGGTGATTTCACCTTTTACATGTAAACATTTATTCATCGCACGGAGGATTTCATCTTGAGCACCATAATTAATCGCAAGAATTTGCCTGAGCCCTGTGCAGTGCTGTGTCGCCTCTTTGGCATAAGCAATCTCTTTTTGAAGAGCGACAGAAAACTTACTCACATCGCCGATGACATCAAAACAGATATTGTTTTCAAGAAGCGTAGGAATTTCACTGTGCAAATACTTGGAAAGCAGTTTCATTAAAACACTGACTTCAGCCTTAGGGCGATTCCAGTTTTCGGTGCTAAAGGCATAAAGTGTGAGGTATTTTATGCCCATTTTAGCGGCATATTTCGTAATTTCACGCACTTTTTTTGCACCCACTTTATGACCAAAGGAGCGCTCTTTACCTTGACGTTGTGCCCATCTGCCATTCCCATCCATAATAATCGCTAAATGCACTAAATCATTCATTCTTTACTTCTTTTGAGCTTACAATTTATGAGCGCCATTTTATCTTTTTTCTCTTTAGCCCACCTTGACAAATCTTGCCACTTTGACTAAAATTACACCATCGCTACTTTTTAGAATTCTCACAAAGTAGTCTCATTAAAATCGACTCAAGCAACTCTATCTTAGTGGACTTTTTCACATCGAGAGACTCTAGCTTCATGAACGATCAAAATAACAATAAGAAGGTACAATGAGCGGAAACACTCCATCCTCAACGGCACAGCCCTGCGCCACCCCAGCCCCAACTAACGGACAAACAAAACCAAATCATCATACAAAATCACGTACTCACGTCCCCGTTGATGGCTACAAAATCGAAAGTCTTAGAACAACCCCACTCGAAAAACTTTTAGAAATCGCTACGGAACTGGGGATTGAAAATCCAAACGAATTAAAACGTCAAGATTTGATGTTTGAGATTTTAAAATCACAGGTTAATCAAGGCGGATTTATCCTTTTTACGGGCATTTTAGAAATCGCCGGAGAAGGGTATGGCTTTTTACGTGCGATGGATGCAAACTTCTCAGACAGTGCCAACGATGCGTATGTCAGTAGCACACAAGTAAAGAAATTTGCGCTTCGTACCGGTGACATCGTTACAGGACAAGTGCGCCCGCCCAAAGACCAAGAACGTTACTACGCGCTTTTAAAAATCGAAGCGATTAATTATCTTCCTCTTGCAGAAAGCAAAAAAAGACCTCTTTTTGAAAACCTAACACCACTTTATCCAACAGAAAAAATCAAACTCGAATACGATCCGATGAAAATCACAGGACGTGTACTTGACCTCTTTACGCCTATCGGTAAAGGTCAGCGTGGTCTGATCGTTGCACCTCCACGAAGTGGTAAAACCGAACTTATGAAAGAGCTTGCGCACGGCATCGCACGCAATCACCCCGAAGCTGAACTGATCGTTTTACTGGTTGATGAAAGACCTGAAGAGGTAACCGATATGCAACGTTGTGTCCAAGGTGAAGTGTATAGCTCAACCTTTGATATGCCAGCATCAAATCATGTTCGTGTCGCCAACCTTGTGATTGAAAAAGCAAAACGCCGTGTGGAAATGGGCAAAGATGTTATCATTCTCTTAGACTCCATTACACGTTTAGCACGTGCGTACAATACAGTAACTCCATCCAGTGGTAAAGTGCTCAGCGGTGGTGTGGATGCCAATGCCCTTCATAAACCAAAACGTTTCTTTGGTGCGGCACGTAATATCGAAGATGGCGGTAGCCTTACGATTATTTCGACAGCCTTGATTGAGACGGGAAGTCGTATGGATGAAGTTATCTTTGAAGAGTTTAAAGGTACAGGTAACAGTGAAATCGTTCTCGATAGAAATATTTCTGATAGAAGAATTTACCCAGCGGTGAATATCATGAAATCTGGTACAAGAAAAGAAGAACTCCTTCTTACGCCAGATAGACTTCAAAAAGTATGGGCACTTCGAAGTGCTATCAACCAAATGGATGATGTAGAAGCCCTTAAATTCCTTTACGCTAAAATGCTTAAAACAAAGGATAACGAAGAACTCCTGTCCATTATGAATGAATAAAATTTTCTTACAAAGGTAGCGCTGTGTCACAAGTACTTGCCCTAAAATACCGACCTTCTTCTTTCGACAAGCTCATAGGTCAAGAATCCATCACACAAACACTTTCACTTGCGCTCAACCAAGATAGGCTCTCACACGCCTATCTTTTCTCTGGACTTAGAGGAAGTGGTAAAACTTCAACTGCACGTATCTTTGCAAAAGCTTTGGTATGCGAACAAGGTCCCACTGCAACACCCTGCGAAACGTGTGACCACTGCCTCAGTGCTAACGAAAACCGCCATATTGACATCATAGAGATGGACGCTGCGTCCAATCGTGGTATTGATGACATTCGTGAGCTCATTGAAAGCACCAAATACAAACCCAGTAGTGCGCGCTTTAAAATCTTCATCATCGACGAAGTCCATATGCTCACAACGCAAGCATTTAACGCACTGTTAAAAACCCTTGAAGAGCCACCACCGTATGTTAAGTTTATTCTTGCCACAACGGACCCACTGAAACTGCCAGCTACGATTTTATCGCGTGCACAGCATTTTCGTTTTAAACAAATTAAAACTGCTGATGTGGTCAATCACTTGTGTCATATTTTAAATCTTGAAAATATCGAGTATGAAAAAGAAGCGTTAGAGATGCTTTCACGCGCAGGTAACGGCTCTTTGCGTGACACACTGACGCTACTTGACCAAGCGATTATCTATTCTAAAGGGTATATCACACCACAAAATGTGGCTTCAATGTTAGGACTCTTGGACCCAACCCAACTTGAAACGATTTTCACCGCCATTTTAAATGGCAATAAAAACGAATTATTGCACCTCATCAAAGAGTTTGAAGCCTATGAGTGTGAAATCGTCATTGACGAACTCATCGCGTATCTGAAAAATGCCTTTTTTGAGCAAGATCGAAGATTTTCTACCCTTTTATATGAGCGTTTTTTCAAAATCTTAAGTGAATCCAAAAGCCTTTTGTACATCAATGCTAACAACGGTTTTGTGCTTTCATTGGTCTTCTTTAAAATGGTTGAAGCAACCAACATTAAAACGATTGAAGAGATGATAGACTCACTCGAACATGAAAAATTTCGTCTCCCGACTCCTGCGCAACCGCAACCGCAAGAAGAAGAGATTCCAAGCGAAGAAGTTTTACATGTAAAAGACCAAGGCGTAACGACAACACAGCTTTTTACGCGTCTTTGCGACAAATTATTAGACCGTAATGTCGAACTAGGCGAATGTTTTAAAACACACATTCGTTTTGTTAGTTTTGACGAAAACACGCTCACACTCAATTCCAGTGCCGAAGATGAAAATGCAAAAATTCTCAACACGCATTATGGAATTATCAAACATTTTGTACAAGAGCTTTTTGGCTTTGAGACCAAAATTAAAATCAATAAAGTCACTCCTGAACCTGAGCCTCAACCAACATTAGAGCAACAGTTTCACGATGCAGAACTCAGTGCCAATGAAGAGAGTTACTCAATGGTTGAAAACTCCACATTTGACGAATCTCCACAAAGCGAGAGTTGCGCAACGGGAGCAATGATGGCACAACAGCGTGAAGTTGATGCTAAAGAGATTTTAAATACGCCTTTTGTGCAACGCGCAACAGAACTGTTTGACCCACAAAAAATTCAAATAAGACAGAAAGTATAACTATGGATAAAATTCTTATCATCAATACCGGCGGAACATTTAATAAACGCTACAATCCTCTCAAAGGAGAACTGGAAGTTCCCAAAGACGGTGTCGCCGTTGAGGCAATTTTGCGTTACTGCTACAATACTCCTTATGAGCTAATCAACATCGTTCACAAAGACAGTCTTGAGATGAATGAAGCAGACCGTGAACTTATCGCAAAAACAATTCAGCAGTCTTCTCATACAAAAGTGCTTATCATTCATGGCACCGATACGATGGATGTAACGGCAACATTTTTAGCATTACATGTAAAAGAGAAAGTCATCACACTCACAGGAGCGATGGTGCCTTTTAGCATTGATGGCATTGAAGCGACGGCTAATTTTATGATGGCATTGGGTCATCTAAGCAATAACGATACAGCAGGCGTTTACATTGCAATGCATGGCATGGTCGCAACGCACAGCAAAATCTACAAAAACAGACAAAAAGGGATTTTCGAGCCTGCTTATTAAGCGGCTCGAATCTCTTTGGTTCTTCGAAAAATAAAGTGGCTCATCACAATCACATAATACGGATAAATCACCACTCCTAAAAAGGGAATAAGCGTTAGCGCAAAACAGACAAGCGATATACCTCTTAACTGCCCTGAACACTCTTTTTTTAATCTAAAATACTCGTCTTTTGAATTGAGCATCGAAGAGACATCTAGCACCAATAGTTTATGAAACATATAATAAACAGGAAATAACAGTCCAAAATTGAGTAAAGGGACAAAGGCTAACGGCAAGAGTAAAATAAATAAAATCACCGTCACCAAAATAGTTTTGAGCACAAACCATAAATAACTGATAAGGTCAATCCCTTTAACATGCACGCTAGGGTAATAGCGCGTTCCAATCTCTTTGATAAAATAGCCTGCAAACAGCCCCACGATGACCGAATAGACCATCAAGAAAAGATAATAAATCACAATCGCCGATGTCAGAAAAAGCAAAATACCCACGATGGTTTTCGTAATTAAGAAAAGTGAGACGAGACTAAAAAGCCACGTTTGCTCTAAATTACCTTCAAAACCTTGCAGCCATTGGGTTATCCATAGACTAAGAGCGCCTATTCCTCCGAACATTAACCATATAGCGCCAATAAAAAAGGCAATCGTCAGGATAAAAGAGAGCAAAGAAACTAAAAGAACCCTTGGAGAGAGTGTGTCTCCAAGAGCCTGTGTAAAGATGTTGGTTTGAAAAGAAGATTGAGGTGCCATCATTTTATTGGATTATTTGACCATTAACGCTTATGACCCCTTGTTTAAAGGTCACATCGTACACAAAATAATCTCCCTCAGCACGGCCAAGCTCAAAATCTTGTGGAGCGGTTAATTGCAATGCTTCAAGTGTCGCACGATCTTCTTTATGGATTTTGAGTTTAGATGTCACATCCAATAGTCCTATTAAGGCAAGAGGACTTTGTTGGTCGCTAAAATCATTTTTAGCAATTTGCAATGTCGTATTGATAGAGACATCTTTCAGTGCTAGTGTGCCAGAAAGTGCTTTAAGTCCAATGTTAAAATCAAAAACCATTCCGTGTCTTACAAGCGCAACAAAATCATCAATCAACGCTTTTTCACCGCCATTTTCTGGAGCAAGAACCATTGCATTGTAATCAGCTTGAATTTTCTTAATACTCTCACTTTGCAATCCTTTAAGGGAAAGGTTTGCTAACAATGTATTCAGTTTAACCTCTTCAGCAAGGGCATTGGTAAATGAAAGATTGTTCAAAGCGTAATCGGCTTTTAAGCTCCACTCTTTACGAACATCTTCCGCACTGCTTGTCACTTTCATAGCGCCTATCGAAAAAGAAACAGCTGAGTACGCATCTTTGGTATCAAACGCATAATGCTCCAAAGAGAGTTCGCCTTTATTATTCAAATCATCTTGATAATCAAACGTATATAAGAAGTTTTCAAGATTACTCTGAACCGTAAAATCGGTGGCCTTCACTCCTAAATTTTGCTTTTGAATGCCCACGACACCATGAACAATACCCGCACGTTCATTTAAGCTCAGTGTATGCCCTTGTGTATCCACATCAATGGTTCCCTCTTCGACATGAATGCTCTCTTTAATATCTTTGAGTTTTAACGCTTTGAGTTTTTCGTCGCTACTAAAGGTCATATCGACACCAAAAATACCTTTGTCAAGAAGAGGCAATACAACGCCTGATGCCTTAGGGTCTTTGGCAATCTCTTCTTGGGTGACTTGTGGTAATTTTGCCAAGGTTAATGACACTTTTGCATCACTTGGGAACAGATGAGAAGTAAGCATCTCACCTTTAAAACCAAGACCATTAAACGCTTCATTAATACCTGCATTGGTTTCGTCTTTAAGATTTTGTGCGAAAAGTTTATATTGAGCATTTTTAGCCACTAATGCATCGAGCATGAAATCACGTGCTTTTTTAGCATCACTTATTTCAAGTGTAAACGTTCGTTTTCCTGTGAGATAACCACTTTTACTGATAATCTCTTGTTTAAAGCCATTTTTTTCAAGAAGGCGTTGATTGTCTTCCAGTTTGGAATCAATCTGTTTTGAGATGACTAAAGGTGTAGCAACAATAGCAGCAGCTACGATAGATGCACCAATAAGGTATTTCGCGTTAGCCATAAAGAGCCTTTTAAGATTTATAACCTATAACATAATAGGTATTTTTGTTAGGAACTTTTTCCACCGCAATTTTATATTTTTCTGACCATTTTGCAATCATATCATTTACCAAAGCCATGTCTTCACCAAGAGCTTCATTTTTGATTTTAAAGTAATCTTTATTACTAGAAAGTGCCACAAACGAGTGATGTGTTTTAAGCGCATCGTGGAGTGCAATCAAATGTTTTTCAACATTCTCAAAACCAATAGTATTGGCAATAACGCGTGTTAGTTGTGCTTCTACACTAGGGGTGATACTGTATCCAAGTTGTGTTAAAATAGCTTGTTTTTCCATGTCTTTCCTTCTATAAATTGATTCTTTTGGGTCAAGAGACCACCTTTAATACCTTTAACGCTTTTGTGCGATGAGCACATCTTCGATCATTTTTGAGATATCGCCATCTAAGATAGTATTCACCTGTGAATAGGCGATATTGCTACGATTGTCTTTGACTTGTTGATACGGTGCTAGAACGTAACTGCGTATCTGATGTCCCCAACCAATTTCACTTTTTTCAACACCGTCTTTCTCCGCTTGTTGTTTTTCAAGTTCAAATTCATAGAGGCGTGATTTTAACATCTTCATAGCCGTGGCTCTGTTTTTATGTTGCGACCTATCGTTTTGGCATTGCACCACAATTCCTGTTGGAATATGCGTAATTCTAATCGCACTATCGGTTTTATTGACGTGTTGTCCGCCTGCACCACCCGAACGGTACGTATCGACTTTTAAATCACGGTCTTCAATCACGATATCAATGTCATCATCTACTTCGGGGGAAACCATCACCGAGCTAAACGAGGTATGACGTTTGGCATTGGCGTCAAACGGGCTAATACGAACAAGCCTGTGAATCCCATTTTCGACTTTGAGGTAACCATACGCATTTTCACCGCGGATGATAAACGTTACATCTTTAAGTCCCGCTTCTTCACCCTCTTGGTAGTCCATCACTTCGACTTTAAATCCACAGCGTTCCGCCCATCTAAGATACATACGGTACAAAATGCTTGCCCAATCTTGGCTCTCCGTGCCACCAGCACCTGGGTGAATAGAGATAATGGCGTCTTTTGTGTCATTCTCACCACTTAACATCATGGCAATTTCAAGATTGGTAATATGATCTTCTAAATGTTCCGCGTCCTTAAACAACTCAGCAATCGTTGCTTCATCATTTTCAGCATTGGCCATTTCATAAAGGTCATGAGCATCAAAGACAACATTTTTGGCTTTGGTGTAGCGACTAAGTAATGAACTAATGGAGGTTTTCTCTTTTTGCAACACAGCAGCCTTCTTCGCATCATTCCAAAATTCTGGATTTTGCTCAATGGCTTCAATCTCTTGCAACCGTTGTGTAATATCATCAGGTTTGATAATCTGTGCGATATTTTCCACTTTGATGGTTAGTTTTTTGAGAAGTTCTGTATATTCGTAATTATCCAAATATATTCCTTTTGCTATAATACGCTTTCTTGTTTCCAACGAAGGGTAAAATGCATTTCACGCACGCTCTTCGTTAAGAAGATATTTTACTCAAAAGTGCCTAAAATGAAAATAGTAAAAACAATTGAAGAACTTCAAGCGGCTAGAGCTGAGCTTAGAGGCTCAGTTGGTTTAGTCCCAACCATGGGAGCGTTACACAATGGTCATCTCTCATTAATTCAGCAATCTACCGCTGAAAATGACCACACTATTGTTTCTATCTTTGTCAATCCTACCCAATTTTTAGAGGGTGAGGATTTGGATAAATACCCTAAAAAACCTGAAGCCGATATCAAGATTTGTGAATTTGCAGGTGTGGCTATTTTATTTATGCCTTCATCTGAAGTGATGTATGCGTCCATTGAGCCTTCTATTTTAGCGCCTACTTCTAAATCGTATATTTTAGAAGGATTTGCAAGACCGGGGCATTTCAATGGTGTCTTACGTGTCGTTTTAAAACTTTTCAATCTTACCAAACCCACACACGCCTATTTTGGGAAAAAAGATGCTCAACAACTTTATATGATTCAAAATATGGTGCAGTCGCTTTTCTTAGATATTAAAATAGTCCCGTGCGAAATTGTTCGTGAAGATGACGGTCTTGCACTTTCCAGTCGCAATATTTATCTCAATCCCGCCGAACGTAAAGAGGCACTCAAACTGTGCGAATCTCTCAAAGTTGCGACACGTTTACTCATCAAAGGCGAACGTCATATCCCAAATATTCAAGCTGAAATGTTAAAGGCTTTAGCACCATTACATGTAGAATACGTGGAAATTTTAAATCGTGATTTTGATACAATAACGACACTTGAAATAGGCAACGCTATTATTTTAGTTTGTGCAAAAGTCGGTACAACGCGCCTTATTGATAATCTTTGGGTTTAAAACACCTTTTTCTGCTTCATTTGGAAGTAAACCTCAGCGCCCATGTGGCTAATGTAGCTTTTTGGACTTGCCAGAAAGCATAGAATCAAGTTCACAAGAACTTTTTTAAGGATACCATTGAAAAAACTACATCTTGTTTCATTAGGATGCAATAAAAATCTCGTCGATAGCGAAGTCATGCTCGGAAAACTCCAAGCGTATGAACTGTGTGATGACCCAAGTCAGGCTGACGTGCTTATCGTCAATACTTGTGGGTTTATCGGACCTGCGAAAGAAGAGAGTTTAAATACTATTTTTTCTTTGCACGAGGCACGTAAAAAAAATTCACTCTTAGTCATGGCTGGGTGTTTAACAGAGCGTTACAAAGAAGATTTGACGAAAGAGCTCAAAGAAGTCGATCTGTTTACCGGTGTCGGTGACTACGATAAAATTGATGAAATTATCTCTTTACGCCAAAATCGTTTTAGTCCTGCTACGTACCTTCTTAATGAAGAAGAACGCATCATTACAGGCTCCAATGCGCATGCATATGTCAAACTCTCAGAAGGGTGCAATCAAGCGTGCAGTTTTTGCGCTATTCCAGGATTTAAAGGCAAACTTTTTTCACGCACGCTCGAATCAATTGTTAAAGAGGTAAAAGCTCTTGTTTCCAAAGGTTTTTTTGATTTTAGTTTCATTTCACAAGATAGCAGTTCTTATTTAAGAGATCATGACGAGAAAGAGGGACTTATCAAGCTCATAGATGCCATTGAAGCTATTGAGGGTGTCAAAAGTGCACGCATCTTATACCTTTATCCTACCACCACGTCCAATGCACTCATTGAGCGCATTATCGCTTCGCCTTTGTTTCATAACTATTTTGACATGCCGATTCAACACATCAGCGACAGTATGCTCAAACGCATGAAACGAGGCGCGGGACGTGAGCGTATTATTGAACAACTCACGCTCATGCGACAAGCACCCAACAGTTTTATTCGCACCAGCTTTATCGTGGGACATCCAGGAGAAAGTGAAGCGGAATTTGAAGAACTCTTGAGCTTCATGCAGACATTTGAGTTTGATCGTGTCAATATTTTTGCCTATTCGGATGAAGAAGACACCTCCGCATACGAAATGGAAGATAAAATTGATGCTAAAACGATTAATAAACGTATCAAAAAACTGGATAAATTAGTATCAAAACAGAGTATTAAAAGCCTTGAGCGTGAAGTGGGTCAAGAGGTGAGTATTCTTATTGAAGGCGAAAGCAGTGAACATGAATTTTTCATGGGAGCAAGAGAACTGCTTTGGGCTCCTAGCATTGATGGCGAAATCTTAGTCAATGATTCAGATATTGGGGCTATTGCCATTGGAAAGTGCTACAAAGCCACCATCAGTGAACGTGCTGGAGATAAACTCATTGCAACCATTACTTCCGTTGCATGAAGCAACACTTAACACGCTTTCTCATCAAAAAAATCTTTTAGCATTTTCAGGCGGTGGAGATTCCACTGCCCTCTTCTTTTTACTTTTAGAACAGAACATTGCGTTTGATGTTGCGTTTGTTAATTATAAAACAAGAGAGCAAAGCGATGAAGAAGAAGTTTATGCTAAAGAGCTCTGTCAGCGCTACCATAAACACTATTTTATTTTTACATGTAAATTAGAAGCTTCCAATTTTGAACATAATGCCAGAACAAAGCGATATGCTTTTTTTGAAACGCTGATTGAGATTTACCACTACAACAATCTTTTATGTGCGCACCATTTAGGAGACCGCTTAGAGTGGTTTTTAATGCAGTTCAGCCGTGGTGCAGGATTGGTCGAGATGCTAGGCATGCAAGAGATGGAGAAAAGAGAGCGCTATACGCTTATCAGGCCACTTTTACATGTAACAAAATCCTCGCTTCTTGATTTTTTACAAGCGCACAATCATCGCTACTTTAATGATGAAAGTAATGCAAGCATGGAACACTTACGCAACCATTTTCGCCATCATTTTGCTACGCCATTATTAGAGCAGTATGAAAACGGTATCGCTCAGAGTTTTGCTTATATGGAAGAAGATGCTAAACGATTGCACCCTCAAACCTCTTACAAACGTATCAAAGACCTTTTTATCCTTCAAAGAGAGACCGATGACCTTTTGAATATTCGCAAGATTGATAAAATTCTAAAGCTCCTAGGCAAACTTCTTTCCAAAGATGAACGCCAAGAGATTTTACGTACCAAAGAGTGTGTCGTTGCAGGAAAAATTGCTGTCTGTTTTCAAGAAGATGCTATTTTTATTGCTCCTTATGTCAAAGAGGAGATGCCAAAACTCTTTAAAGAAGCGTGTCGTAAAGCTAAAATTCCTTCGAAGATTCGCCCTTACCTTTTTTCTTCACAGTTGGAACCTCACGCGTTGCGTTAAGATCATACACTTTAATTTTAAAGGTGGATGAGATATTTTGAGCATTGGATTCAAGATGGATGGGAAAATCTGCTTGAACAATATTGCTGTATTGATTGAGCCCTTCTAAAAAGTTATAGAAGTTCTTCGGCGTTTTCAGTGTAGATGTCACATTGAGTTCATACTCGACAAACTCTTTTTTATAATCTGATTTTGTAACCTCCACCAAGGAAACTTGTGTAAAAAATTTAGCCGCATAACGAATAAACTCCTCTTGCGTAAAAGGGTGTTTAAACGCTCCGATAATATGCACATTCTCAGCTTTGAGTTTTGAGAGTTCCGATTCGCGCTCTAAAAAAAGATTTTCAACACGTGTTTTATGCACCAAGACGCGTTTATGCTCTGCTTGTAAAACACGATGGTCTTTGACATTAGGAATAATGAGTAAAAAAACAAAAGAAAAAGTAATAATGATAAACGCCATTAAAAAAAGCAAAAGCTTCATTAAATCAATTTTTTCTAAACTGCGATCAAAACTACTCACCAAGTCCATCCTCGCTAAGAATTTTGTTCACACTCACAAAATTGTACCATCCCTCTTTTGTCAAATAAAACGTTGTATTGCTGGTATGAAAAATAGATTTTAGTGGCGCTGCTAATAAAAAATTAAAGGTATCTTGGGTGGGGGTCACACCGTATAAAATGAGTGAATTACGCTCCATTTGTACTTTTTTTAACGTTATTTGATCAGGCACTAAATCAAAAAGATTTTTCATACTCTCTTTAAGCAACGTGTTGTTGGAAAAAATCTCCTCTGAAAGTGCTTTTTGACGTAAAATTAATCCGATAGATTCATCATCTTCATCGATTTTCGTCTCTAGCATCTGACGTTCTTGAGTTAATTCAACAATACCCGTTTTAAAGGACCGTACTTCATACACGATATAAAAATTGAAAATGAGCATAAATGCAGACATAAGGGCAATAAAAATAACCCACATTTTACTAAAGAGTGATAAAAAGGGCTTTGGACGAGGAGCTATAAAGCTGTATCTCATTTAAAAACCTCTTGCATTGCAATATCACACATACGATCACACACATCTACTTTATGGATTTCAACATCCATCATCAACTCATCTTCAAGCTGATGAATCAAATCTGAACTAATTTCGTACCCGTCAAAAATAATAATCTCTTCAATGAATTCACTAACATACAAAGGATTATGATAGTACTCTTCTAAAGACGATTTCAAATACTTATAGACCATCAAATCACGGCCATAAAGCTCTAAACTCATATCTTCTTCTTTGACATCATCCAAACCTTTAAAATGGCCAATGGTTCTATCATCAATATCCGAAAAAGAGTCTGCTGAACGCAGGTCATCAATATCTTCTAAATCCGTCAATTCGCCTAGTTCATTCAGGTCATCTAAATTGTCATTATCATCTTGGGCGAGCTCAGGCATCTCACTTTCAGAAACAATCTCTTCTTCTTTTTGCTCATTTTCCCAATCATCTACATTCGCATTATGGGTAAACGAAGATTCATTTTGTGTTTTAAAAAAAGCACCAAAAAGTAACTGTTTTTCTTTAAAGACCGCAATAATAAAGAAATTTTGACAATTAAGCATATAACAGGTGGATTTACTTTTGAGTTTTTGAGAGACGATAAAGTCGCTGAGAATGATGAAAGGTGAATAGATAAGGTCCACACCCACTTCTGAAAAGAGGTTTTTCACCCATTTGATTTCAATGTAAGAAGCATACGCACTCCATTGATTGGAAAGTGCCACATGATGAACATTATGCATATCCACGTTGTATTTGCTAAAACTGCTACTATTAACACCTTCAATGGCACCTTGCCCCATCGAATCAAGTAAAAAAGCGATATAGACAAACTGGAATTCGTCTTGAAGAGACATTAAATAATTTTCAATACTTTTATCGAGAGCTTCAACAGGGAGACTTAAAGGAAAAACTTTGGTAAATGTTTTTTGAAGAACGCCATCTTTTAAGACTTTGCAACGAAGCAGGCATTCTGCTTCATTGAACATAATCGCAACAAAAAGGTTCTGAAATTTTTTCTGAAGAACAGTTTTAATGCTCATGCCATAGACTCTTTGTTCACGTCGCTACTCTTATGTAAATTTAGGATATATATTAGACTAATCTTGCTTAAGTTTTCTAGAATACAAAGCAAAGTAGTACCATTTTGCTGTTTTTAGGCTAAATCGCGTGTTCTTGAAGCTGTTTTTGTATCAGTGTTTTGGCTTCGTCCATACTCAGTCCAGTGACATAAAAAGGCTCTCCAAAATAGAACTCCAATGTACAAAAAGGTTTGGGGATACAAAAGGCATCCCAACTCTTCATTTGCCAAAAGGATGAAGGTTTGCAATTCATCGTTATAATCGGTGTATGTTGTATTTGTGCTAAATTAACAATCCCATCGGCAACACTGTGCCTAGGACCACGTGGTCCATCAGGAGTTAGCGCAATATCACGTCCGGCTCTTAAAGATTTTAACGCACTACGAAGGACACTACTTCCACCTTTGGATGTGCTTCCTCTTACCGTACTTCCACCCAATATTTTGATGAGTCTGGCTATCATTTCACCATCAGAATGACGACTTATCATAGCATCAATATTTTTTCGGTGTGCATAGTGCCAATAGGCAAAAGGTAGCATTAAAAGCTCTCCATGCCACATCGCATAGAGGCTTGGCGTGGAAGAGCCGTTGGTGGTAATATGAAACTTTTTTTTACATGTAAAGTACAGAAGTTTGAGAAAAACAAAAACGAGTGGAGGCAAAATCCAGATGAGGATTTTGCGTCGGTTTTTTTTAGAGAACAATTTCGCCATATAACGAAAGACGTTTTGGATTGGTGATTTTAATATCAACATTCTGACCCAACAAACTCTCATCACCTTTAATCTGCACCAGCGCATTGTTATCGCTTCTGCCTGCTAAAAAACCGCTATTACGAAGTTCATCAATATAAACCGTATAGATTTTATCGCGTTTACTTTCCGCAATTTCATCTAAAATTTCATCTTGAATCAATTGTAGCTGCTCAAGCCTTCTAGCAGCAACTTCAGAATCTACTTGATTGGTAAACTCTGCCGCTTTGGTCAAAGGTCTTGGAGAATATTTAAATGCAAAAATTTGTTCAAATTTGACTTGTCTGACGACATCTAACGTATCTTCAAAATCTTCATCGCTTTCACCAGGAAATCCGACAATAATATCGGTACTAATGGATACATCAGGAATCATCGCTCTTAGTTTTAAAGCCCTGTTTAAAAACCACTCTTTGCTGTAACCTCGACGCATTTGTTCTAAAATATGTGTTGAACCGCTTTGTAATGGCATATGCATGGACTTACATACTTTTGGATTATTGGCAAATGTTTCTAAAAATTTATCATCCATGTGAAGCGGGTGAGGCGACGTAAAACGGATGCGTTGTACTTCTGGAATCTCGCTGATTTGATTTAAAAGGTCAGAAAAATCCATCGAATATTTTACAGAAGCACTAAAACGCTTACCGTAGTTATTGACATTTTGCCCCAATAAAAAAATTTCTTTAGCCCCACTAAGAGCAGCTTTTCGTGCTTCATTGATAATCAATTCAGCAGGAATAGATATCTCTTCGCCACGCGTATGTGGTACGATGCAATACGTACATTTTTTATCGCAACCGATGGAAATATTAACATACGCTTTATAAAGACTATTTCGATACTCGCCAAAAGCATAAGCACTCTCGTCATAATCTGTATCGACACTCAAAAATTTTTCGGTATTAACAGCGGTAGAAATTTTTGAAACATTGCGCGCGCCAATCACAAAACTGACATAAGGAGCACGTTTAAATATCTCTTTTCCTAAATGGCTTGCCGTACATCCGCACACGCCAATTTTTGCGCCATCTTTTTTTTGAAGGTTGTATTTTCCAATTTCTGAAAAAAGTTTACTAACGGGTTTTTCACGTACACTACACGTATTGATCAAAATAAGATCAGCGTCTTGGACGTTACTAGTTAAAACATAATTTTCTTTATCCCCTAGTTCTGCGATAATGTGCTCCGAATCTCGCACATTCATCGCACAACCTAAGGTCTCTATATAAAGCTTTTTTTCCTCTTTTATACCCAAAATAAAGCCTTAAAGAATATGTACTTCGTACATGTAATCGCTCTCTCCTAGACCATAACGAATATCGCGCAGGTAAACACTAAAACCTTTTTCTTCGAAATGCTCTACTAAAGCGACCAAGTCTTTATGAGAATTTTCTTTGTCAAAGTAAAAAATTTTCTGTCCATCTTTTTCAATAATTTCAGTCACTTTATCCAATGTAATTGTCTTTGGTTTTCCATTAATTTCATTTCTGGCTAATTTAATTTCCATTGTAAACCTCTTTTCTGTCGAAAAAATTATCGTTATGTGCCCAACATGCACAAAGATATATCGCGAAGTATACTTTATTTTCGATAAATTCCTCATTAAAACCACACCATTGAATCTTTATAAAGAAAAATAAAAGAAGATTTTGGCTATAATCCTCTTTCCTCATCTCGCAATCGTTTAAATTTCCATGATTTGTATTTGATATTTTCATCATTGCGACACCTATCTAAATTGAGATAAAATACGTTAAATTTTTTAAGGACACCTATGGAAAGAATTGTAGACATTATAGAATCCATTGCCCATGAAAAGGGGTTAGATATCAATGAAGTGCGTAACACCGTCACTTTAGCGCTCGTAAAAACAGCTAAAAAAATCTATGGATCAGAGTATGAATACGATGCTGAAATCGACCCTGCAACTAAAACACTAAAACTCTATCAAAAAGTTATTGTTGTTACGCCTGATGATATAAGGCTTCAAGAAGGAAACGAAAATTTTATTGCTGTCAAAGAAGCCAAAGAGATTGACCCTGATGTAGAAATCGGCGATGAGCTGACTTATGAATTGCCACTGGATAATTTGGGAAGAACAGCCGCTGCAACCCTCCAAAAAGAACTCGAGTATCACATTCAACGTCTCTTAGAAAATAATATTTTTGAAAAATATCAAAAACTTATTGGTAAAACTGTTTTTGGAACGGTTGTTCGTATCGATAATGATGAAACAACGTATATAGAAATTGATGAAATCAGAGCTGTTTTACCACGTAAAAACCGCATTAAAGGTGAAAAATTTAAAGTCGGTAATGTAGTAAAAAGTGTGATTCGTAAAGTCATGATTGATAAAACGCAAGGAATGTATGTTGAACTCTCACGTACCAGTCCAAAGTTTTTAGAATCTCTTTTAGAACTTGAAGTCCCTGAAATCAAAGATGGCATGATTAAAATTGTCGGAAGTGCTAGAATTCCTGGCGAACGAGCAAAAATTGCACTGAGTTCATTGCATCCTAATATCGACGCCGTTGGTGCTACCGTTGGTACCAAAGGTGTACGTATTAATGCCGTGAGCAAAGAGTTACACAATGAAAATATCGACTGTATTGAATACTCTAACGTCCCTGAAATTTTCATCGCACGTGCTTTAGCTCCTGCGATTATTTCCAATGTTAAACTTCAAAACGGTAAAGCCATCGTCACCTTACCAAGTGATCAGAAATCAAAAGCAATTGGTAAAAATGGTATTAACATTCGTTTAACCTCAATGCTGTGTGGTGTTGAGATTGAGCTTTATGAATCAGGAGCTGCTACGGCAAATACAACCGCCACCAACGAAGCGCAAGTTAAAGAAGAGATTGAACGCAATCCAAATGCGTTAAAAAACCTTTTCGGAGGACTATAAAACCTTTTTACATGTAAAGCTTCCGCTTTACATGTAAATCTTTTCATGCCTTTTATAAGGCTCTACGGATTGATTTTACTCTGTCTTTTCTTTAACGTATTCCGCCCCATGATTAATCTTCTCTTTTGTCCATTCAGCGCTATCTTTCGCATCCTTTTTAATGCCACCCCATGTTGCGCATCCACTCATCAACAAAATTGTGACTAAAGCTAAAAGAATATTTTTCATTATTGTGTCCTTTTTAAATGATTTATCCTCTTCGTTTAAAGTGAGGATTGAGTTTACTCAGTACCAAATCGGCAATCATATTGCCAAGTAAAGTAAGAAAAGAGGAGATAATAAGAATCCCCATGATCACAGGATAATCACGACTTAAAGCGCTTTGGTAGAAAAGTAATCCCATACCATTAATGGCAAAGATAGACTCTAAAATAACACTACCGCCAATCAGACCTGGTAGAGAAAGTCCTAATATAGTAATAATCGGTGGGGAAAGGTTGGGAAGAATGAACCGTATTAAAAGCGCTTTTCCTTCAATGCCTCTGCTTTTAGCAAAAAAGATGTAGTCACTTTTAAGAATATTGAGCGTTAAACTTCTTACATACAACGTTAAACTCCCAAGTCCACCAAAGACCATAACAAAAATGGGAAGCACTAAATGCCATGCCATATCGATAATGTACCGATAACTGCCTTGCGCTATGTCATTAGAATGCAGTCCTGATATCGGAAAGATTTTCCATTGAACTGCAAAAAAAAGCACCAAAAGCAACGAAAGATAAAACGATGGCATGGCATAACTGATTAAAGCCACTTGCTTAATGCTTTTATCGTACGTCAAAGATTGTTTCATCGCAGATTTGATACCAAAATAGATCGAAAGAAAAAACACAAAAACCATACTGATGACATTCATCAAAAGAGTAATAGGTAATCGCTGTAGTATCTCAGTACGTACCGTTTTTCCACTCGCAAAAGAGATACCAAAATCAAGTTGCAGTATCGCTTTTAACCATGCAAAAAATTGCATGCTTAAAGATTGGTCGAGTCCATAAACGTGTTTGAGCTGTTCAAGTGCTTCAGGGGTGATGTTAGGGTTGAGTTCACCGCTTGCAAAGAAAGAGTTTGGAGCCAAATGAATCGCCCCAAACGAGATTAGAGAAATAATACAGAGCATCAGTACTACATAACCTAATTTTTGCAGTACCACTCTCATTGTATTCCTTATTTTCGCATATCCCAAGCAAGTACAGTATGTCCTTCTTCGTCTGTTTCGTCCATACCCATACCCATAATGCTATAGCCAGCATCGACGTAGTGAACTTCACCTGTAACACAGGAAGAGAGGTCACTTAAAAGATACATGCCGCTGTTACCCACTTCATCGGTTGTGACATTTTTGCGAAGTGGCGAATTTACTTCATTCCAATTTAAAATCATTCTAAAATCACCAATGCCACTTGCTGCAAGGGTTTTGATAGGGCCTGCACTAATCGCATTTACACGAATACCTCTGCTTCCAAGATCAACAGCAAGGTAGCGTACACACGCTTCTAAGGCTGCTTTTGCAACACCCATGACATTATAATGAGGTACATAACGAGGTCCTCCTAAATACGTCAAGGTAAGAATAGAGCCATTGTCGTTCATCACAGGTAAACATGCACGTGATAATGCAACTAGAGAGTACGCAGATGTGCCAAGAGCAATATCAAATGCTTCTTTGGTGGTATCAACAAATTTACCCGTTAATGCTTCTTTAGGTGCGTAAGCAACCGAGTGAACCACGAAATCAATTTTGCCGAAATCTTTTTCTAAAGAGGCTGTCAATGCTTCTAGGTGTGCTGGATTATTAATATCAAGCTCATACACTTTATCGCATCCAAACTCTTCAGCAATCGGTCTGACTCTTTTTTCGAGTTGTTCATTCAAATACGTAAATGCAAGTTCAGCACCTTGTTCCTTGCATGCTTTAGCAATGCCATAGGCAATGGATTTATTATTTGCAATACCAACGATGAGGCCTTTTTTGCCCTTCATAATCATAATTTCTCTCCTTATTTTTTAACGCTATCTGCGATTTGAATCATGCTACAAAACGCTTCTTCATTCCAGCTTGCTGTTCCAACTAAAACACCATCGCACGCTTTTACATGTAAAATTGCTTCAATATTATCAACTTTAACACTTCCCCCATACAACAAAGGTGCACTGAGTTTAGAACGAAGGTGTACCAACACTTCTTCAATATCTTCCAAACTCGCTGTCAAACCCGTGCCAATCGCCCATACAGGCTCATACGCAATCACCATTTTTTCATAATGAATGTCAATGCCTTCAAGTTGCTCCCAAAGGTAACTCATAACAGCATCGATACCTTGCACTCGTATCTCTTGCGGTTCGCCAATGCAGTAGATAATCTCTGTCTCTCTGGCTTTGGCAAAATCATATTTTTGTGCGATAAAGTTTTGACTTTCCCCTAAAATATGACGTCGTTCACTGTGTCCAATCAAGACGCTACTGATGCCAAACTCTTCGAGTTGTTCAAAACCTATTTCACCGGTAAATGAACCGTTCTGCACAGGGTAAAAATTTTGTGCGCCGACTCTGAGAGAACGAATCTCAGGGTAGCTATCTAACGCCGTAAACGGAGCAAAGATACGCACTTCAGACTGAATGGCGTGTTGGTGCATATACGCTTGAACACTCTGTATAAACGTACGTGCTCTGCCTCTGGTGTAATTGGTTTTAAAGTTTGAAGCAACAATCATGCTTACTCAGTCTCACTTTTACTTAAGACTTTAACACCTGGGAGTTCTTTTCCTTCAATGAGCTCTAAACTAGCGCCGCCACCCGTTGAGATAAACGTCATCTCATCGGCATCGCCTGCACGAGCGACCACATCAGCAGTATCGCCACCACCTACAACGGTTGTTGCATGGGCTTGCGCAATGTCGTGAGACATTTTAAAGCTGCCTTTGGAAAATTTTTCCAATTCAAAAACACCCATTGGTCCATTCCAAAGAATTGTTTGGGTATCGGCAAGGGCTTCTCTAAAAAGACGAGAGGTTGCAGGTCCAATATCCAGTCCCATCCACCCTTTTGGAATCTCTTGAACCGTAACAAATTTGATAGTGGCATCTTGTGAGCAGGTTTGTGCCGCTACGACATCTACCGGCAAATAGAGTTTAACACCCAAGCGTTTTGCTTCTTCCATGACACGATTGGCTTCATCTAAGAGTTCATCTTCAACCAATGAGTTACCGATATCAAGTCCTTGCGCTTTTAAAAAGGTAAACGCCATACCGCCACCAATGACGAGTTTATCAACACGTGGCAATAAATTGATGAGTGCTTGAAGTTTACCGCTAACTTTACTACCGCCAACGACTGCCGCAAACGGACGCGTTGGACGGCGAAGAAGGTTTTTGGAAAATTCAACCTCTTTTTGAAGTAAAAATCCAGCCGCAGAACTTTTTTCATTAAAATAATGCGTGATGGCTTCTACTGAGGCATGCGCCCTATGGCAAACACCAAATGCATCGTTAATATACACTTCTGCCATATCTGCAAGTGCTTTTGCAAAATCTTCATCGTTGGCGGTTTCACCCTTGTTAAAACGAAGATTTTCCAGCAGTAAAATTTCTCCTGGTTGCAATGCTTCTGCTTTTTCAGTCGCATCTTTACCAATGACATCTGAGCTCAAAATCACTTCTTTGTCCAAAAGACGTTTGAGTCTCATTTGAACGGGTGCGAGTGAATATTTTTCATCCACAACACCTTTTGGGCGACCTAAGTGGCTTGCTAAAATAACAGCACAACCATGGTCCAAACAATAACGAATCGTAGGGATCGCTGAGCGTACACGTCTATCATCTGTGATATTGGCAAACTCATCTAAAGGCACATTGAAATCACAACGAATAAAAACTTTTTTACCTGCAATATCGAGGTCTCTAATAGAGCGAATCATTCCCTGTCCTTCTTTTTATTTACTTACATGTAAAGCCATATCGATCAAACGTGTCGAATAGCCCCATTCATTATCATACCATGCCATAATTTTTACCATGTCGCCACAAATCACTTGTGTCAAATCAGCAGCAACAACGGAACTCCATGAACTCGTAACAAAATCTTGAGAAACTCTTTGCTCAAGGTCTACTTCTAAAATACCTTTTAAAGCACCTTGCGCTTTTTCCATCAAAATTGCGTTAATTTCTTCTTTGGTTGTTTGTTTTTTGATAAGCACGTTTAAATCAACCATGGAAACATTAGGCGTTGGAACACGTACACTTTGTCCGTGGAGTCTTCCTTTGAGGTGAGGAAGAACCAACCCAATTGCTTTTGCAGCACCTGTGGTTGTTGGAATCATATTGATAGCAGCAGCGCGTGCACGGCGTAAATCATTTTTTCTATGTTTCACATCTAAAATATTTTGGTCATTGGTGTAAGAGTGTACGGTGGTCATCAAACCTTTGTCGATACCAAAAGCATCATCTAAGATTTTAGCCACTGGTCCTAAGCAGTTTGTGGTACAACTTGCATTCGAGATAATGGTTTGACCTGCGTATTTATCTTCATTGACGCCAAGGACAAACGTTGGCGTGTCATCTTTTGCAGGAGCGGAAAGAACAACTTTTTTGATACCATTGTCAATAAACACTTGCATGTCTTTTTGAGTTAAAAGTGCTCCTGTACATTCAAGAACAACATCCACACCATAATCTGCAAAATTAAGTTCTTTTGCATCACGTGTTGAAAACATTTTTACCTTTGATTTTCCCATTTGCATATAATCATTTTCGAGTAATTCCACATTTCCTTGGAAAATTCCATGTACACTATCGTATTTGAGTAACTGTTTTGTTGTGGCGCGTTCAGCTGTATCATTAACACATACCAACTCAACATCATCGCGTGAATCAATAATTCTAGCAACGCATCTTCCAATGCGACCAAATCCATTTATAGCAATTTTGAGTGCCATAGGTTTTCCTTTTGATATAATAATCATTTTAGTCTATTTGCTTCTGTTTTAGAAAAGCAAAATATTTTAACAAAAATGATGTATAAAAAAGTTTAAAGCACTGGAGAATCCACATTGCATATTGCGATTTTTGGTGGTTCGTTTGACCCACCACACATAGGTCATGAAAAAATAGTCTATGAAGCACTCAAAATCTTGGATATTGATAAACTCATTGTCGTACCAACCTATCTTAGCCCATTTAAAGAGAACTTTTGCGCACCGGCTCTGCTACGCTTCCGTTGGTTACAAGCGATGTTTGAACACGTACCCCACGTCGAAGTCTCATCGTATGAAATTGACAAAAAACGCCCAATACCAACGATTGAAACGGTTTTACATGTAAAAGAACTCTACCCAAGTGCCAAGATTTCTTTAATCATCGGCAGCGATAGTTACGCAACATTACCCAAATGGAATCGATACGATGAGTTGAGCGCTTTGGTTCAAATTGTTGTTGCAAGACGCGGCGATTTTGTTCCGCCAAAGGACTTGAAAATTTTACCAATTAATGTTAATATCAGCTCTTCAAAGCTCCGCTCATTTTTAGATAGAAGATTTCTTCCCAAAGCCATCGAAAATGAAGTGATAGCGTTTTATACAAGGAATCCAATGGATAATAGAATTGAAAGAATTGTCACTGCTTTAAGTGATAAAAAAGCAGAAGACGTACAAGTATTTGATATGAGTGGTAAAGACTATTTTGTAAACACTGTCATTATCGCCACAACAATGGGTGAGAGACATGGTCTTTCATTACTCGACCATCTTAAAACAGAACTCAAAGGTGCTGGTGAAACTTTTTTAAATGTAGATGCTGATGATAACTGGACCGTGATTGATATGGGAGACATCCTGATTCATCTTATGACACCGCAATATCGCCAAAAATACAATCTTGAACTTTTTCTCAAAGAGCGAGAAGATGAGATGAAAAAAGTAAGAGGCGTAGAGTAACCTTATTTGATAACGGCTCTTAGGCAAAGCCTAAGAGCCTACGTACGCTGCGCTATACACTAAAGCTTAGCGTCTGGTTTGGGTGTTTTTTCTGTACTTTCAGGCAGCTCAGGATAAACAATAACCGGCTTTCTTCCTTTTAACGCCTTCAAGAATGTCTCAATCTTTGCACTTTCCGTATCACTGATGCTAATGCCTAACTGAACGCTTCCCATCTCTTTAATAGCATCTTTAAGTGTCCAAATAGCTCCATTGTGAAAATACGGTGCCGTTTCGCTGATATTTCGTAATGTTGGGGTTTTGACCATACCGTTCTTATCCCCTTTAAAATCACCGACTTGTGCGAATTTGTATTTGCCCGCCACTTGAAAGGGTTGCATCGTACCACCTAAAGCGATACCATTATGACAACTTGCGCATCCTTTATCCATGAACAATTCTAAGCCCTCTTTTTCTGCTTTACTGAGTGCATTTTCATTTCCCAGCATAAAGTCATCAAAGCGAGAAGGGGTAATCAATGTTTTTTCAAAAATAGCAATTGTTGCGGTAATTGTCTCAAATGTAATTTTGACACTATCGCCATATGCTTGTTTAAACGCTGCAACGTACTCAGGAATAGAATTGATACGCTCTTCAACTAATTTAGGCGGTGCCGCCATCTCTGGTCCTGCTTGGACAGGGCCTTGTGCTTGATCGGCTAGATGAGGGCTTCTGCCATCCCAAAATTGCGCTTTGAAAAAAACTGAATTGTAAACCGTTGGAGAATTTAAATGATGTGGATTGGCTGTCCATCCATGTCCAATTGCTGCACTGATACCATCGGTTCCTCCAAGTGCCAAGTTATGACAGGTATTACAACTAATCAGCTCACTTTTTGACATACGAGGATCAAAATAGAGTTTTTTGCCCAACTCAATTTTCGCTTCTGTCATAGGATTCTTAGGGTCATCAATTAATTTTAAAACCGCTAATTGACTTGAAGGAATTGCTTCAATCGCATTTTGCTTCACTTTATCCACCAAGCTATTCGCACCGAATAAGACTGTTGTACTCACTATACAAAGACCAATTGCCTTAGAAATTTTCATTTCTTCTCCTTTTTAAGATTGTAAAAAGATTATATGCACTTTTATCTTAATTAATAATTAATACTATTTAGAATTTATTTCTATTATAAAATATTTTCAAATAGGATAGTTAATATCTTATTAAGTTCGGCTCCTATAGAATTCTCATTTTACATGTAAGAAGGATTGTGGGCTATGGAAAAGTTTAAAGATGTTTTAAAAGCAAGTAATCTCAAATCAACGCATCAACGTTTAGCAATTTTAAATTGTATTGAGACATTTGGCCATATTGATATCGACACTCTTTTTGACGCCATCATTCGCAAATACCCTACCATGTCCAAAGCAACCCTCTACCGCAATATCAACGACTTAATCTCTTTTCATATTTTAGAAGAAGTCAAACTCCCACATCAAAAACAACAATATGAAATTAAAAAAGTGCCACACATTCATCTTCTTTGTTCAGAGTGTGGAAGTGTTGAAGATATGTTTGTTGAAACAAAAGCACTTATGGATGCAATCCATTCACAGAGTGGTTTTCATATCAATCATAGTTTTATCGTTATGAATGGTATTTGTAAAAAATGCTCGCAAAAGAGTTCTGATACTATATAACATTATATTTTAAAATACTAATGCGCCCTATCTAGAGTTTGCTAGCAATAGAGATTATTAAGCTCTACTTTTCTATACTAATATTTCTCATAAATTACATGTAAGGATTTTATATTCAGTCATGAAGATTATTTTGCTGCTTGGGCTCATTAGTAGTCTTCTCTTTTCTGACTCCCTTGATGCACTCTTACAAGAATATAAATCAACTTCGGACAATTCTCTTCAAACGGTAAATGAAAAAATTGGGCATGTGGTCATCTATTCTCAAAAAGAGATTCGCCTGATGCAGTACACCAAGCTCAACGATATTTTAAAAGAACTTCCCTTATTTAACATCAACACCAACCAATTTGGACTAACCAATTACTCCTTAACCGGTTCCAAAACAACTACCAGTGGTTTTTTTCGTTTTTTTATCAATGATCATGAAATCAGTTCAGGCTACGATCAATCCACATCGCTCTCTTGGGGCGATTTGCCGTTAGATTTTGTCGATCATATCGAGATTTATTACGGAGAGAGCTCTTTTTCATTTGGCAATGAGACGGGCATCTATTTTGTACGTATTTATACCAAATCCGCGCTCAAAGAGAATAGTTCTGAGGTCAATAGTTGGATCACATCCAAAGGGGCAAACTCCCAAAGTTTTACAAACTCGGCCAGTTTTGAAAACGGCTGGTCTTACCTGATGTTTTTCAATCAGGAGAAAGTCAAGAAGACAACCATCTACAATGACCAAAAACTTAACAGTAACGGCACAAAGCACTATGTGTATATGGATATTAGCAACGACACCACCAAAATCAACATGGGCTATACCGATATTTCTCAAAATAATTATACGGGTCTTGCATTTGATGCAACCCCTAACAGCGGTAAAAACCTCTCAAGAGACTTTTTTATCAACTACACCCACTATTTTTTAGACGACAAATCGCTTAAAGCAAATCTCTCCGTTGATGTGAATGATCGTAGTTATGATGAAGCCAATACGCAGGGAATTGCTATTGTTCCATTAATCACCTTTTCTCAATATGGTCCTAATGGTCCTAAAAGCTACAATGAGGATTTGCGTTTTATCAAAACAAATGCCTATCTTTCAAAATCATTTGATGTCGAAAACAACTCTTTTATTACGGCCATTAACGTTAAAAATAAAACGTACGATGTTCAAAACAGAGAAAGTGATACGAACAGCAATATAGGACGTTTTAGTCCTTTTGATGAGGAGACCATCTCTTCTTTATTGTTACAAGACAGTTATAAACTCAGAGACGATCTTATTTTAGTCGCCAACACAAAGCTTGATTACTATGACCGAAATGCTTATTTAAAAGACAGTTCAGAAACCTTGCTACGCGTAGGTGCTATCTATACGCCTACCGAACATTGGGGATTTAAGAGTTTTTATACCCAAACAGCCCTAGCGCCTTCGTTTTACAATGTTGATTATGCCAATGCAAGCAATCCAAAGCTTAAATCTCAACAATACCGATTTTACACGCTTGAAGGCGTTTATACCGAAGGTAATTCAAAATTTGGTATCACTTACGACCATGTGAATATTGATGATTTTATCTATCTCACACCCGTTGGTTTCATCAATGTTGATCATACCATTACAACTAATGGCATTCTTTTTGACTATGAATACAGCTTTACCGATAGAGACAAAATCCATCTTAATTATTATACTTCCAATCTTAGCGAGACCATTAACAACTCGACCAAAGGTGGCTACATTAAATACATGGGAGGGTACCAAAAGTTTGATTACTTTACCTCTGTAATTTACCGCAATGGATATGACTACCTTGGACTGAGCATTCCTGATAGCTTCGATATGAGCCTGGGTGTGACCTATCATGCCACAAAAGATTTGAGCTATAGCCTGAAAGCAAATAATATTTTTGATCGCTCCACGCAATCGCTTTATTTTACCAATTTAGGAACCCACTTTTTTGCTTTGGACGATAATGACCGAAGTGTTACCTTCTCTATAAGATGGGTATTCTAATGAGAATACTTATCCTTTTTCTAACCCTTCTAAGCTTTTTATTTGCAGAGAACTACACCTTTTTAGTGCAACCCTATAGTAAAGAAGTTGAATTGGAAGCAAAAATTATTGCTGAAGTGGCTACGGCTTCGATGCATGAGAAAATTAAACTTTTTATTCCGCATATCTCAAAAATGGAAGAGAAAGTCTATTCAAAATATTTTACACTCAGCTCCAAATGTGAAGCAGCCAACTTTGTCTTTGTTAATAAAAATATTGAAAATGAATCCTTATGCGATAATACGAACCGTCTTTTCTTTACCAACAACTATCGCAAACTTCTCACAAATGATAAGTATTTTGGAGCACTTTTTTGGAATAAGAGTAGACCAAACATTGTTTTTATTCAAAAAAGACTTGATGAAAAAGCAATCGAGCTACCAAAAACGTTTGACCAGTTTGTTGAGAATTTTTAATGCGCATGAAGTCTCTTTTTAAAAATCCTTTCTATCTGCTCGTCCCCATTGTGGTAATCACTTCCATTTTATTTTTTTTACTCCTGGTAACGCTTAGACTTGAGAAGAGTATTGAAACCAAAATTTTTGAAATCTCAACATCCGATGTCTTCTCGATTACCCACAACAGTGCACGTTATATAGAATCCCTCCTTCAAGGTCAGACCAATTATATTGACGATATTAAAAACAATGAGTTCATTCAACATAAAATTGAAATGAGTTTAAAAACATTATTAACGCCCCACATTAAATACGCTTACCTTTTATACCGCGATGACAGAGGCATTTTTCGATTTTTAAGCGATGCTTCGACGTTTGAAGAGAAGGCAGCGCTGGATCAAAAGTTAGATGTAGATAGTCCTGAATGGCTACAAATCTATGTTAAAAAAGAGCCGCTTGTTATTCGCCACACACTTTTACAACAACTCTCCATCAGTTATTTGGTACCTATTTTAAGCCAAGGAAATGTTGAACTCATTTTAGCCATTGATTTTTCTATCCACAAAATTGAAGAGATCAATCAAATCATTCATATGATCAAAAGTGGCATCGTAGGAGCGATGTGTGTTATTTTTGCCATACTCATCTTTGTCATCATCCAGACAAGGCGTTTTAGTGCAGTTCGAAAAAGTGCCTTTATCGACAAACTCACCAGTGTTTACAACCGAAATTACCTTCACAAGTATGAAGATTTTATGAACCTCAATGATTATATCCTCGCAACATTGGACATTGATTACTTCAAAAAAATCAATGATACTTATGGGCATGATACGGGAGATCACGTTTTAAAACAAATTGCCAGTACTATGTTGCTCACGATTCGACATAAAGATGATATCGTTATACGCTATGGGGGTGAAGAGTTCTTAATCTTAGCCAAAATCCATAGAGATGACCATTTGAGCGCTTTAAATGTCATCGAACGCATTTTTTATGCTGTTCAAGAAAATAAATTTTTGATCTCCCCAACGGAGAGCATCCGTGTCACCGTTTCCATTGGTATTAATCTTGTACCACACAAATCACGTACTTTCCAAGAAGCGTTTAAACTAGCCGATATTGCACTCTATAATGCTAAAACAAAGGGACGAAACAGAATAGAAATCTATGATGAAAATGAAAATACGCATAATACTTCGATGTCACTCAATGAAATTAAAGAGTCCATTGAAGATCATCGCATTCAGTGTTATTATCAAAAAATTATCCATTCTCAAACACAAGAGCTTTCCCATTATGAAGCACTCCTTCGTATTATCGATAAAAATGGCACTGTGATTTTGCCCAATCGCATTCTTCCAACCATTAAAGGTACGTTTATTTTACGCAATATTTCTAAAGAAGTTTTGAACATTTGCTATCTTCAATTATTGGCACATCCGAATATTACTATCAGCGTCAATCTCAATCCTCATGATGTTATCGATGAATCCATTCTTTCAATTCTCAAGGGCTATGCAGCAGAAAAAAATATCGCACCTAGGTTAGGATTGGAGATCATTGAGACAGAAGATATTACCAGCAGAGAAGATGCAAAAAATAATCTTTTAATGTTAAAACAGTTAGGTTACACCATTTATATTGATGATTTTGGGAGTGGTTATTCCAATTTTATCTATCTTGCAGAGATTAAAACGGATTTTATTAAAATTGATGGCACGATCATTCAAAAAATTCTAGACGATAAAATCTCTTTTTCGTTGGTAAAAAATATTGTTGCATTTGCCAAAGAGGCACACATTAAAGTGATTGCAGAATATGTCAGCGATGAGAAGATTTATAAGATGATTCAGTCTTTAGGGATTGAGTATGCACAAGGCGTCTTTTTCTCAATTCCTAGCCCTTCGATAGATGATTAACTGCTTTACATGTAAAAATCAAAACCAGTTCTTTGCATCAATCTCTTTTTCAAGAGCATCTTCAATGGTATCATCTAACTGATAAAAAAAGTCAAATCCACTGCGGCGTTCTACTTCATCAATATTGACAATATACTTCTCCAACGCATCTCGCATTTTAGCTTTTTGAGGAATAATGAACGCTAATGCTTTTATCGAACCATTTTCTTCAATTCCAAGATATATTTTGTAAAAGGCTTCAGGGATTTCAATATGAAAAGCGCTTTTAAGGTAAGAAGGATTGGTAGCGAAAAGAGGTCCTGAATACACCCATAGCACGTTAAATTTTGGAGCGAATTGTTCTAATTCTATCACTTCAAGTTGCTGCCATAATTTCTGGTTTAAAGAGGATTTTTGAGGCGTTATATTTGTCATTAAAAACGTTTCTTCTTGCGCCTGTTTGCCATACAGAAGGGCTATTGCATGATTGGGAGCCATGTGTCCTCTGTCATATCCACTATTCGTATAATCTTGCGGTGTTACCAAGCCTAAATTTCGCCAATCAGTACTAAAACTATCGGGGCGTTTCAGAGAGTGTGCACCCTTTGGTGTGGGTTTTAGTTGGTACACAACCCATAAAGGATTGCCTTTTATATCAGAGTATCCAACCATGTAAGCTTCATTTCGGAAAATGCGCGTTGCATGTTTTATCGTGGAGTCCGTTGCCGTTGGAACGCCCATATAAGACATCGTGTCTCTGGCAACAAAAAATTCGTAGGAGTAAACTAGCCCTCCTAAAAGAAGAGCTAGTAAAAATATTTTAGGATTTTTTATCAAAAAAGTAATGAAGGCAATGTTCAAACGTAATGAGTTTCGCATACGCTTTTACATTTTTTCTTTGGCAGTAATACCTATCAACTTTAATCCCAAACGTAATGAGAGCGCTACAGTAGCAAATAATTTAAGGAATTTAGCTTCTTCAGTCGTACCAACAACACGATTTTCGTTGTAAAACTTATGCAACGATGCCGCTAGATTTTTGAGATATTCTGTCACTTTTTGGACTTGTCTTGACTGAAAAGCATCTTCAAGGACTTCAGGCAAAAGCAACGCACTGAAAAGAAGATTTTGCGCATCTTCACTCATATTTTCAAGTTTCACATGGATAACATCGCTAATATTTTTTTCAGCTTTTGCAAAAATTTGATTAATTCGAGCATGCGCGTAATTGATGTAAAAAATTGGATTGTTGCTGTCTTCTTGTTTAAAAACATCCACATCAAATTCTAAATGCGTGTCTGATTTTTTACTTAAAAATACAAAACGCAATGCATCGCTCCCGATTTCACTCACAACGTCGCTCATCAAAATAAAATTACCCGCACGCTTACTCATCTTATAAGGCTCACCACCTTTGAGCAGTGAAACCATTTGAGCAAGCAAAACTTCTAGTTTCGTTTCATCGTATCCGAGAAAATTGATTGCAGCTTTAACGCGTGTAATATACCCGTGATGGTCTGCTCCCCAAATATTGATATAATGATCATACCCTCGTTGGAATTTATTATCGTGATAGATAATATCGCCCGCTAGATAGGTTGGTCTTCCATCTTCACGCACAACGACACGATCTTTTTCATCGCCAAGCTCAGTTGAGCGAATCCAAATTTTTCCGCCTTCTTCGTACGTTTTGTGACTCTCTTGCAATTTTTTGAAGCTTTCATCCCATTTGTCATACAGTGATTTTTCGCTGACAAACTGTTCAAACTCAATACCCACATCGGCTAAGTTTGAGCGAATAAGCTCAAGCATTTTATCTTTGCCCCACGTGGAGAGTGTTTTAATATTCTCTTCACTCAGGAAAATGGCTTCACCAAGCTCTGACTTAGCGACATGCGCTAAATCGATAATATATTCACCTCGATAAAACTCTTCAGGCCAAACAACTTCTAACCCAAGGATGTTTTCTCGACCCGACAAATAAAGAGAGAGTCCTAAAAGATCGACCTGATTACCGGCATCATTCACATAATATTCACTGGTAATTTTATAGCCTAAATGTGTACCAATGCGATACAAAGCATCGCCCATAACAGCACCTCTGGCATGACCAATATGCAATGGTCCTGTCGGATTTGCACTCACGTACTCTAGTAAAATACTCTCATGATAGTCATCACGTCCAAACTCAGATTCATGCTGTATCGCCCATGTGGCATACTGATCTAAAAAAGCTTCACTCAGCTTAAAATTAATATACCCCTTAATAGGCGTCACTGCTTGAAAAATAGAGTTTGTATCAAACTTTGTACAAATCTCTTCCGCAATCGCAATAGGTGATTTTTTGAGCTCTTTAGCGAGCGAAAAAGCTATGGGAGTTGCATAGTGGCCAAAAGAGAGATTACTTGGCTTTTCTAAAATAAACTCTCTTTGTAGTGTCTCTTTAATAACGCGTGTAACCGATTTTTTCAACACCCAACCTTATACAGATTTTTTTTCGTCTGTTGTTGTCGTTGTTGCCGTTACATCAGGTTTTGATTCAACTTTATCTGTCGTCGTAGTTGTCACTTCTTCATCTTCTTTGATTGCTTTTTTAAAGTTTTTGATACCTGAACCTAATCCTTTGGCAAGTTCTGGAATTTTTTTTGCCCCAAAAAGCAAAACAACAATCAATAAAACAATCAGCAATTGCTGAACACTTGGACCCATTTTTTCTCCTTATAAGAAATTACATGTAAACTTTAAGTTCGGGCATTATAGCATTTTTTTATAAACTAAAAATGAGATGCTAAGACTTAATCGATATTTGCCCAGTTGTTAATAAATTCGCCTAAATCCATTAGAGCTCTTTTCTTTCGAGAAGCAAGCGCAATAGCAGTCAAATCATGCAGTGTTGTCGTTAAATCGTCATTAATCAATAAATAGTCATACTCTCGAATACGTGTCATTTCTGATACTGCATTCGCTAATCTTTTGGTAATAACCTCTGTTGGATCAGTGCCACGATTGATCAATCTTTCTTGTAAACATTTTTGATCGGGTGTTGTTATAAAAACCGATGTAATCATATCACCAAATTTTTCACGTGCTATTTTGTGTCCTTGGACATCAATATCACAAATAACCAACTTTCCTTCATGTAACTCTTTTAAAATAGGTTTTAAGGAAGTACCATAATAGTTATCGTGCACTTTTGCCCACTCTAAAAAAAAGCCTGCTTCAATATCTTGTTCAAACTCATCTTTGGTAATAAAATGGTAATTCACGCCATCTTTTTCACCTTCTCTAAGCGCCCGAGTTGTACTTGAAATAGAAAAATATGAATCGCTAATACCCTTAAGAACCTCTTTCATTAAAGAGCTTTTTCCTGCTCCACTTGGACCTGAAATAACTAAAATATTTCCTTTCACGCGTCCCTACTCTTTATCATCAAATGTAATAGAGATGTTGATGCGCATTCCTTTAAGGGCATCGCGTAAAATATCACTTTGAGCAAGCCCTGAAATGCTTCTTGCAACACTGCTTTCAATCTCGCCGCGAATCACTTCTATCTCTTCATTTTGTTTCTTTTCTGGTGATGTTGGAGCAACATCAATGCATTCTTCTTCGACCTCTTCACCAAAAGCACTTTTGAGTAGATTTTCATTTAAATCATCTAAAGAATCAATAGAAGTATCCGATAAAATTTTGCTTGCTGCAACATCGACTTGTGGAATTGTTATCTCTTCTTCTACTGAAGGAAGTTCCATCGCGACATCAACATGAGGAATTAAGAGGTCATCGTCTTCAAAACTCAAATCTTCATCCTCATCGTCCTCACTAGATTTTTCATTTAAAATATCTTCGAATGCATCAATCATATCTTCTTGCATATCTGCTTCCGCCGTTTCAGCGATATCTACATCTTCTGATTCCAAAGATAGGTCTAATGATTTATCCTCATCTAACAAAGATTCTTCCAAGCTTGGAAGGTCTAAGGTATCTTCTTCCTGAGTATCCTCTTTTTCATCATCACCCAATAATAAACTATCTTCAAAACTTGGAAGTTCTAGGCTGTCTATTTCATCATTTTCGTCTGGTACCTCATTAAAGAAAAACTCTTTATCGTCGTCTTCATTAGCACGTGCCGCCATCTCTACGATCTCTTCTTCTTCTTCACGTTCTTCTTCTGCATCATTATCATCAAGGAGTTGTTTCACTTCATTGATATCATCTTTATCAAGGACACATGGCGTATGCAAAACTTCTTCATCCAAGGCTTCTTGCGTTTCGTCATTCTCTAGTAATTTTTCTTCAGGCTCTTCATCAAAATTAAAATCTTCATCTTGCGCTTTTTCTAATGGTTCATCCAAGGTCTCATTTACGTCAAGGTCTTCACCATTACTTTGTGCCGTTAGCTTTTCTTTTGGCATATCAAGGAGATCATCGTCATCAAGGCTTAAATCTTCAAAGTTAAGCGAGGAAATAGAGAGATCATCCACGTCATTCTCATTATTACCCTCTTCATCTTCTTGTGGTGCTGCATTGCCAAGCGGTATCTCATTTTCTTCATCACCATCTAGTGTATTAATCTGGTCGATATCAAAGGCTACGGAGTCTTCAAGCAATGCATCTTGTGATGTGGCATCATCATTGTCATCTATTTCATCTTCACTTTTCAAACTACTTAATACATTTTTGACTTTATCAAGCAATAATAAAAAATCGGTTGGAAGAAACGGCTTTTCTAAAATAACATTGGCGCTTTCAGGTTTTTGAGAGCCTCTTTGGCAAATGGAGATGACATAATTACATCCTGTGTGCTCACAGAGCCCTTGTAATGCTTCTTCGTCGTAGAGTTCGTTATCAACCATTACTACATCATAATTAACCAATGGAACTAAACCGTAATCGTCAAATTCGTCTAGTTCATACCCTGCTTTATCAGCACTAAGTTTGATTAATCTTGAAACAGCGGGATTGTTATTGAGTAGTAACAGGCGCATGCTCACTCCTGAATGAGAATTATTAGCTCTCATTGTAGTATAAAAAAATTTATGATTGCTTTAACGCACAAAAAGAAGTGTCAAATGATTGATAGCTTCTAAAAATTCTCGTTTAAAAAGCAGCATGACAGAAGCCAATGTTGCTATTAAAACTACTAGAGAAACGGCAATTCTAATCGGAAAGCCTACAACCAGTAAGTTAAATTGCGGCATGGTTTTCATAAGCATTCCAAAAACAACATCTAAGAGCAAAGAGAAGGCAACCACCGGGAAAGAGAGTATAAAACCATAAACAAATATGCCTGTCGTCGCTTTTAATAAATACGTCAAAATATTCATGTGAGGATAAAAAGTACCTAAGGGCATCAAAGTTAAAGAATCTGCAATAAATAAAAGCATTTGATGATGTCCATTAAACGCTAAAATAACCATTAACCCAATCAAAGCTAACAGTTGTGATAATACAGGAATAGACGTACTCGTTTGTGGGTCCATAACACTCGCCATTGTAAATCCCATAACAAATGAGACTTGCATTCCTGCCATTTGTAAAATTGAAAGGGCTATTGTTAGAAAAAGTCCTCCAATAAGACCAATCAACAATTCACTTAAAATTGCAAGCAAAAGATTAATCAGCGTAGGCATTACATGTAAAGGCGGCAATAGAGGAAAAAGAAAAACGACCATAAAGAGCGTAATGGATGTTTTGATTGACAAAGGAATTGTTGCATGTGAAAAAAAAGGGAAAAAGGCAAATAATCCGCTAAGTCTTGCAAACAAAAGAAGAAATAAAATCACTTGATGTTCACTAAAAAGCTTAATCAGTGATTCCATATTATGCCTCTTCTTTCAATCCATCCAAATGCAAATGTCGTACATAGGTGCATTGTTTTGCAAGTTGCTGATTGTGTGTTACCAATAAAAGAGCAGCATTTTCATGTTCGATATACTCAAAAAGAACGTTCATCACTTCCTGAGCCGTCTTATCATCTAAATTACCGGTAGGCTCATCTGCAAAGATAATTTTTGGTCTTTTTGCTAATACACGTGCAATGGAAACCCTTTGTTGCTGACCGCCGGAAAGATCGCCTACTCTGTAATGCATAAAATCAGCTATTCCCAATCGTTTAAGCAATGCATTATCCATTGTTTTATCACTGAGTAAAGAAGCTAATTCGACATTTTCATTTGCAAAAAAACCTTTAAAAAGATAATGCGACTGAAAAATGATACCAACATCATAACGTCTTAACGTGAGTCTTGCATCATCATTATCTTGATAGATATTATGATCACACAAAATCACCTCTCCTTGATTTGGCGTTAGTAAAGTAGAACAGATATGAAGAAGTGTTGATTTACCACTGCCACTGACACCTAATATCGCCATGGACTCTTTCGGAGAAAGTGAAAAATTAATATTTTCAAACAGAGGATAATCAAATGCATGGGAAATATTACGTGCATCAAGCAAAGACATGAGTGTCCTTTGGAAAGAAGAATGAGGTGAAGGAAAATTCCTTCACCTCAGGAAATTACTTAAGTTGTTCAGCGACTTCGCTAGCAAAGTCGCATGCTTTTTTCTCTAAACCTTCGCCTAGTTCAAAACGAACATAGCCTACAAGTTCAATTTTACCACCAAGCTCTTTACTTTTTTCTTCAACAACTTGTGCGATAGTTTTTTTATCATCCATAACATAGAATTGACTTAAAAGCGTGTATTGTTGGTCAAGCTGTGTATTATCAGCGATAAAGCGTTCGAGTTGTCCAGGAATAATTTTGTCCCAGATTTGCTCAGGTTTACCTTGTGCTTTAAGTTCTGCTTGCATCTCTTTTTTCGCGTTTTCTAACACTTCATCTGTCAATTGTACACGAGAAACGAACAAAGGCATACGTTTAAGAGGTTTTTTAAGACGACTTAACTCTTCGTTCTCTTTTTCAATGTCTGCTTTGATACCAATAGTCTCTTGCTCAACAAATGCTGGATCAAGTTCTGTATAACTTAAAAAAGTTGGTTTCATAGCTGCGGCATGCATACAAAGGTTACGAATAAATTCGCCTGCAGCCATTGCCGTTTTTTCACTATCACAATTAGCAGCGATAAGAACACCTACACGGCCATTTGAGTGAACGTATCCATTCACAACGCCATTGGCACCCGCTTTTAACGTAGCAAAACGTCTGACAACAAGATTCTCACCAATCGTTGCGACTTTTGTTGCGAAATACTCTTCAAACACAGTACCGTTAATGGTTGTTTTCATCAACTCTTCAGTTGTTTCAACATTGGTTGTTTGGATATGAGCGGTTGTCTCTTTAGTGAGATTAATAAACCCTTCATTTTTAGCAACAAAGTCTGTCTCTGCATTGATTTCGCTTACAGTTGCTAGTTTAAGGCTTGCATCAACAAAAACATTGACCAAACCTTCACTTGCTAATCTGTCCGCTTTTTTAGCCGCTTTACCAAGACCTTTTTCTCTTAAAAGTGTGGTTGCCGCTTCAAAATCTCCGTCTGTATCCACCAATGCTTTCTTACAATCCATCATGCCAGCCCCTGTGGACTCGCGTAATTCTTTTACTAAAGCAGCAGTAATTTCAGCCATTATTCGCCTTCCTCTACTGCAAATTCTTCTTCGCTGACCACTTCTTCGATCAACTCTTTTTTCTCATCTTCACTAATGTCAGCCGCTTCTTCAGTTGCTGGAGCATCTTTTGAACGGATTTCATAACCTTCTGTCATTGCTTCACACATCTCTTTACAGAAAAGTTGAATTGAACGAATCGCATCATCATTTCCTGGAATTGGAAGATCAACAACATCTGGATCACAGTTCGTATCAAGTGGTGCTACAACAGTGATTCCAAGTCTTCTTGCTTCTTGAACCGCAATTTTCTCTTTTACAGTGTCAATAACAAAAATCATATCTGGTAAGTTTTTCATGTTTCTGATACCACCAAGGTAATCAAGAAGTTTCTCTTTTTTTCTTCTAAGCATTAACGCTTCTTTTTTAGTTAGAAGGTCAATTTGTCCATCTTCTTCCATTTTTTCGATGATATCAAGTTTACGGATTGATTGTCTGATTGTTTGGTAGTTTGTAAGCATACCGCCTAACCATCTGTGGTTAACGTATGGCATACCGCATTTTTCTGCGTACTCTTTAATTGCTTGGCTTGCTTGTTTTTTTGTACCAACAAAAAGCATTGTTTTGCCTTCTGCTGCCGCATCTTTAACAACATTGTATGTGTATCTGAAGTAACGTAGTGTTTTTTGTAAGTCTACGATATAGATGTTTTTTCTCTCACCGAAGATGAATTTTTTCATCTTTGGATTCCAACGTCTTGTTTGGTGTCCGAAGTGTACACCACACTCTAATAGGTCTTTCATGGTTACCATGAAGCGCTCCTTTGTTTAATTTTGGTTTAGCCTCCACACCCATCAACAGTAAAACTGCAACCGTAAAGGATTGGTGTGTGTGAGATTTGGAGGGTGATTATAGTAAAAACAAGATTAAATTTTGCTTTTTTTAATAAAAATATAAGCAAAATTGTTTATTTTAATTTACATTAAATCAAAAAAACTCTATAATTGCGCACATTTAAATTTATAACAAAAAGGTCATGCCGTGCGTTTATTATTGGCTTGTCTTTTGAGCCTTTCTTTTCTTGTTGCTGCTCAAACCAGCACAGCAGGAACGAATGGCAATGAAGATTTAGAAACTGAATTCAACACCAAATCTGAAGAAATCTTTGATCCATTAAGTGGTTATAATGAACTAATGACTTCTTTTAACGATAATTTTTATGAATATATTTTGAGACCTACGGCTGAAGGGTATAGCTATATTGTACCTGAAATGGCACGTAATGGCGTCTCAAACTTTTTTGACAACCTCTTTTTCCCTATTCGTCTTGTCAATAATCTTTTACAATTCAAATTCCATAACTCTTTAGAAGAGACGGAGCGATTTGTCTTGAACTCAACTATGGGTATCTTAGGGTTTAGAGATGTTGCAGATGAAGAACTTGGCATTAAAGAGCATAAAGAAGATTTTGGCCAAACACTTGGGTTTTACGGAGTGGGTAGTGGCTTTCATGTGGTGCTCCCGATTCTTGGACCATCCAATGTCCGCGATATCGTCGGTTTAGCCGGTGATTATTGGCTTAATCCAATCAACTATATTGAATCACGCGATGCTAATTTACTTGACAATACAGCAGAATCTTTCTATGTAACAGCGTACTACACCATCAACGAAACATCTTTACATGTAAAAGAGTATGAAAATATTAAAAAAGATGCGATTGAACTCTACCCGTTCTTACGTAGCTTGTATGAATCACGAAGAAATAAATTAATAAGTGAATAAATAACGATGAAAAAATTACTGATTTTATTGATAAGTATGCTGTTGTATGCACAATCGTCCATGGCGCTTCAAGAGAGTGAAATCAGCTCTTTTATGCGCACCAATATTGATCTTGCAACCTCTATCTTACGCAATTCCAAGCTAGCAAAACCTGAAAGAACAGCACAATTATATGCTATTTTCGATTCTGTTTTTGATTATACATTGATGGCCAGATTGGCGATTGGTGGGAAACAATGGGAATCGCTGAACCACGACAAACAAATAGAATTTACAAAATTGTTTGAAATGAAACTCAAAAACTCCTATATGGAAAAACTTGACCTTTACACCGATGAAAAAATTGTCATTAAGAACCTTGAAAAGATAAAAGATGCACGCATACACCTCACGACGCACTTAATGCGAAATGGTGAAGTGTATGAGATTATTTACAAGTTTTATAAAGATGCCAATAACAATTGGATGATTTATGATGTTGATATTCTAGGTGTGAGTATTATTCAAACATATCGAACACAGTTTGCTGAAATTCTTGCTAAAGAGTCATTTGATAAGTTACTCGATAGGCTCAAACAACCTGAGCCTATTAGAACACAATCGTAAAAAAGAAAGTTGTTTACGCGTTAATTTTTTCTTTGATGATTTTTGCTTTTTGAGCAATTGTTTCAATTTTTTCTGTCGCACTAAGTGTATCATTTAAAAGCACTTCCACAAAAGCACTTCCAACGATAACACCATCAACACCGCGCGCTCTCTCCTTAGCTGTTTTTTCATTCACGCCAAACCCTACAAACAGAGGTGTTGAACTTTTTTCTTTAATCGCTTCAATCGTTTTAGTCAGGTCTTCACTGGCATGTGCACCCGTAATACCCGCATAAGCGACAAGATAAATAAACCCTTTCGCATTTTGAATGATTTGAGCGATACGTTCTTTAGAGTCCGTAGGGGCAACAAAGCTTACCATAGAGAGTGCATATTGGTCCATAAGAGGTAGATAAGGTAAAGCTTCTTCATGAGGCAAATCAGGGATAATAAATCCCTTCACACCAAATTCTGCTGCTTTTTGTGCAAAATATTCGATACCTGTATGATAGAAAGGATTAAAATAACCCATCCAGTATGTCTCAATTTGTGGGGCAATAATGGAAGAAATATCTAATAACGTCTCCATTTTAAAGCCATGCTGCAACGCTTGTAAATTAGCAGCTTCAATAATAGGTCCATCCGCAACAGGATCTGAAAATGGAATACCTAATTCAAGTTTATCCACACCTGCTTCTTTAAGAGCAGATGCTAAATCTAACGAAAATTGTTTGTCTGGAAATCCAGCCGTAATGTAGGCAACTAATTGCTTCACTCTTTCTCCAACATATGAGGTACTTTAATTATTAACGGATTTAAAACCGTAAAAAACGATGCATCATTTTCGACATCTCTACGGTATTTTTCAAATTGGTCACTTACAAGTAACAACCAATCAATAAATTCTTCACTGGCAGGCCCTTTTAACATCCTTGCTTCTTCAACGATATCTTCACATAAAACAGCAAGTTTAATAATAGGATCGAGTTTTAAAAAACCAGCGGCGGATTTCATATTATGAAATATCCGAAAGAGGTCTCCAATATTATCACTATACTTATCGACTCGATTCAACCCAATGATGAGAGGCTCCATGTTTTCACACATGATTGCATAGTGGGAGACAAAATCTTCAACAATTTCGATGTCAAAATCAACTTCCAATTGTGCCAAAATACCCATTGTGCATACCTCCGAAGTTTTCAATTGTACCATTTTTAATCTAAAATTTTCTTATCTTAAAATTGGGTATAATTCTTCCATGAAAACAATTACATCTATTCAAAAAAACAAAGGAACGACTCCTTTGACAGTCATCACAGCCTATGATGCCCTCTTTGCTTCTTTATTTGATACCAAAGTGGATATTATTTTAGTAGGCGATAGCCTCAATATGAGCTTTAATGCCAAGCCCGATACGCTTTCTGCCTCCATGGAAGTGATGCTGTACCACACAAAAGCCGTATGTGCAGGAGCCAAAGATACGTTTATCGTATGTGATATGCCCTTTGGAACCTATACCGATGAAAAAACGGCTCTGTTAAATGCTTCTCTTGTTTACAGTCAAACCAATGCACATGCCATCAAAATCGAAGGCGGAGTCAGTCGAGCACCTATTGTCAAAGCTTTAACACAAAACTCTATTGCAGTGATGGGACACATCGGACTTATGCCTCAATACGTTAGAAGTGAAGGCGGATATAAAGTACGCGGACGCACTGAAGAAGATGTATGCGCTCTTATTGAAGACGCCAAAGCCATTGAGCAAGCAGGTGCGTTTAGCTTGGTGATTGAAGGAGTCGTTGAAGAAGCGGCACGTCGTATCTCCGAATCCATTTCAATTCCAACGATTGGCATAGGTGCTGGCAAATACACCGATGGTCAAGTCTTGGTATGGAGCGATATGTTAGGCTTTTTTCAAGCCTTTCAACCCAAATTTGTTAAACGCTACTTAGACGGTGCTACTTTGGTACAAAATGCGGTTGAAGCGTATGTAAAAGAAGTTCAAGAACGCACGTTTCCTGAAACGCAATACACCTATACAAAGTAGGCTTATGGAACGCGTTGTCGAAATCGAAAAAATCTCTTTTGAAAGCGAATATGAAAAGAGTCTTCGCCCTACCTCCTTTGAAGATTACATTGGGCAAGAAAAAATTAAAAAGAATTTACAAGTTTTTATCCAAGCGGCACAAAAACGCTCAGAATGTTTAGATCATATTCTCTTTTTTGGACCTCCAGGTCTTGGAAAAACTACCTTGGCACATATCATTTCAAATGAAATGCGTGCGAATATTAAAATCACAGCAGCACCGATGATTGAAAAAAGTGGCGATTTGGCAGCCATTCTTACGAATTTGCAAGAGGGAGATATTTTATTCATCGATGAAATCCATCGTCTCTCACCTGCCATTGAAGAGATACTCTATCCTGCGATGGAAGATTACCGTTTGGATATCATCATCGGCTCTGGTCCAGCGGCTCAGACCATTAAAATTGATTTACCCAAATTTACGCTAATTGGAGCAACCACGAGGGCAGGTATGATAAGCTCTCCCTTAAGAGATCGTTTTGGTATGCACTTTCGTTTACAGTTCTATACCAAAGATGAACTCTCACTCATTATCACCAAAGCATCGCATAAATTGGAAAAAATATGCCTTCAAGATGCCGCTGTTGAAATGGCACGACGTTCACGAGGAACCCCTAGAATTGCTTTGCGCCTTTTAAAACGTATTCGTGATTACGCCGATGTAGCCGATGAAGAGACGATTAATAAAACGCGCGCTCAGTACGGATTGAATGAATTAGGTGTCAATGATTTGGGCTTTGATGAGCTTGATTTAAAATACTTAGAACTGCTTTTACAGACCAAAGGACGTCCTTTGGGTCTGAGTACCATTGCAGCAGCACTGAGTGAAGATGAGGGAACCATCGAAGATGTGATTGAACCTTATTTACTGGCCAATAACTACATCGAACGAACGGCGCGTGGACGCATTGCAAGCCCTAAGACGTATGAACTTTTTAGACTAACACCTCCTGTTTTACACGGTGGATTATTTGAGGAAACTTTATGAACGAACATCGCTTTTTCCTAACAGCCATCTTCCTAGCCGTTGTCTATTCGATTTTCAAATTATATGAACCGTTTTTGATGATTATAACCATTGCTTCACTTCTTGCAATGGCAACGTACAATGTCAATTTTAAACTCTATACTACCTTTAGAAACAAGCACATTGCAGCACTTCTTTCTACGCTACTCTTGTCTGTTCTCTTGTTCGGCCCTATTGTTTATACGATTACATCCGTAGGCAGTATTGTCAATAGTTTCGATGTGTCCATGATTGAAAAAGTTCAAACATATTTACGCAATATGAACTATCAATTGCCTGCTCCTATTGCATTTTTGCAACCTAATTTAGATGATTTTATCAGTACTCTCAATATTGCGCAAATCTCAACAAAAGCACTCTCTTACTTAGGCGCCATCGGTAAAAATAGTGCGGGATTTTTAAAAGATATGCTTCTTATCGTCGTCTTTTTCTTTTTTGCTCTTTTAAATGGTAAAGATTTACTGGATTATTTTAAAAGTGTGATGCCAATGGATGCAAAAGAGGTTAATGTTGTTTTCTCCGAAGTCACCAATGTGATGAGTGTTGTCTTTTATTCGATTTTACTCAGTGCCATTTTTCAAGGTGCGTTGTTTGCTATTATTGGGATGGTATTTGGATACGATGGATTATTGCTTGGTATTTTCTATGGATTTGCTTCGTTGATACCTATCATTGGCGGCGCTTTGATGTGGGTACCATTGTGTTCTTTAGAATTAGCACACGGTAATGTTGCCACAGCTATTACGATTGCGCTTTATTCTATTATTGTTATCTCTATCATCGCCGATACCTTTGTTAAACCACTGATTATCAAATACATTAATGACACATTGGTTAAAACGCCGACAACCGTAAATGAACTTTTAATTTTCTTCGCTATTTTTGCAGGCTTAACAACGTTTGGATTTTGGGGAATGATACTAGGGCCTGCGATTACCACGCTGTTTATTTCTATTTTAAAACTCTATAAAGTTCTCAAAGAACAACATTACATGTAAAAAAGAGGGGGATTATTCCACCTCTTTTATCAACGCTTCTATTTGCTCTATAATCTTATGATGACGGGCTTTACGCTCTTCAATAAATTGAGCTTTTTCCTCTTTTAACGCTGCAAACTGACTAATGAGCCTGTCATAATCTTTGCTAAGGAACGTATGGCGTGTATTCATCATATTTTCAAGCTCATACAAATGAAATGATGTGCGTAAACGCTCTTGAATCTCATCAATCTTAGGCTGATACAGTGAAAATTTTGTTGGGTTTTCTTCATAAAGTTTGACAGATTTTTCAATCTTGTTTTCTAAAAATGCTACACACACTTCAGTTGCGTTTTGATAGTTGAAACTTACGGCGCTACTTAAGTGATTGAACTCTGAGCTAATCTTGGCGTAAGAGTCTGCTATCTCGTCATTAAATGGCTTTAGAATATTTTCATACACTTTAGAAGCAAAACGGCGCATATTGGCAAATTCAATGTCTGAATGCAACTCTTCGCTTTTGCGAATCACTTCGTACGGCGCTTGCCATTTTAAAATACCTTGCTCCAAAGACTTATAGACTAAACGATTTTTTTCATTGACTTCATTTTGAATGGCACTCAAATTTCTCACGTATTGTTTAAACATTTTGCCAATCAAATTGTCTTCATAAAATAGACTTTTATAAATGACATCAGAATTGATTTTGGGTGCTTGGTATTCAAAAGGGAGGTAATGCGTCTCTTTACTTAAAAAACTTTTTTTCTGCGCTTCATAGCGAACCTGTTTTTGCGTTGTCATTTGATTATAAATCGCATCGGAAATGGTTTCAATAATTTGCTCAATGCGCATAAATGCACTTTTCAGGTCATGCGAAAATTTGCTTTTAAGGTCTGTAAATAGACCTTTTGACTGCATTTCAAAGCGAACGATTTCATCTAAGAGTTCATCGTAAATCGTCAAAAAGAGTTGGTGCTGCGCAATCAATTTTGAAGCAATATCTTTAATCTCTTTGCTAATAGCAAACTCTTTGGCTTGCGTCGCTTTGGGTTGTATTTCTTGACGTATAAACGTAAGAACTTTATCGATATTAGAATCTTCCAATAACTGGATATTTGAACTTAAATCGCCCTCTAAAATGGCGTCTAACTCTTTTTGATACGCTTTAAATTCATGATCTATTGCTTTGAAATCAATCTTTTCGCCACTGTTTTGTAGTTTTACATGTAATTCATGCATAAAGAGTTCGAGTCGCTCTTCCATCATGACTTTTTTATCATGACTGCGTGACTCTAAAGCTTGGCGAGCTGAGATGGGAATGACATCGCTAAAGAACTCTTTAAAAGCCGTTTTGACATAAGTAGTTGTCTCTTCAACTTGTGTGGGTGTAAATTTATCTTTTTGATTTAAGACACACAGTGACTTGTTTTGATATTTGCCTAAGTATTCTTCTAAGACTTGAAGCTCACTCATCTTGCCCGCATTATCGATAAGCGTCAGCCAAATGATACCATCTACTTCTTTGAGGACTTTCTCAGTGGTTTGCGTATCGCTTGCCGCTTGAGAATTGAGTCCGGGAGTATCGACAAAAACAATATCTTTGAGGATATTAAGAGGTGCATACAAAACCAAATAAGCAATGTCTTCGACATGTTCGCGTTGGTCGGTAAAACTGGCAATAGAGCTGATATCGTGGTATTCATCCCTTCCATCTTTGTAACGCACACGAATTTTAAACGCATCGCCGTAACGAATGTAATTGACTTTAGAAGTCACAGGTGTAATACCCGTGGGTAAAATGCTTTTGGCTAGCAGAGCATTGAGAAACGTTGATTTACCACTGGAAAATTGCCCCGTAATTGCCACTTTCATTGGCTCCTCAGAACGCATTTGCAAGCGATAGAGTGCTTCTTTGAGTTGGGTTGAAGGCGAATGCTTGTCATCTAACAAAATATACTGGATTTTTTTAAGCGCGCCTAAGAGCGTCGCATCAAATGTTGGGGTTACCTTTAAAAATTCGGCTTTAAAAGAAGCGATAAAATTTTCCAATAGACTCATTTTGCTTCCTTTGTACCATTTAAATCTTTAAGCACGATGTGCATAACGCGCTCTTTTTCTTTGATCTCCAAAATTCTTGCATCTTTTTGAAAGCTTTGATCTTTCATCTGTTTCATGGCTTTTTCAAGCGTTGCTTCTTCATGACCAAAACGCTCCTCAATCTCTTTAGCAGGAGCTTTACATAAGACGACAAAAGCGTTGAGCAATTCTGCATTGACACGTTCGAGTTTACCCTCTAACATCTCTTTAATCGTGTCAAATTCTGCACCAAACAGTGAATCGCAAATACTTGAGAGTTGGCTTTGTTCATTTTTACCGTATTTTCGGATGGCTTCATTGACACTGGTAATAATCGCCATGCTATTTTTAAACACCAAAATAGAACCCAAATGCTCTTCACAAAACGTTTTGGCATCAAAGTGAACTTTAGCGTCTTCATGTTTGAATTCACCGTATTTTGCGTCCATAAACTCAAGCGTACTTTGCATTTTCTTTTCAAATTCATAGCGATAATCACGAATAAAATCGACCATGCCATCTTTGATAGCGGTTTGGATAATAGAAGAAATTCGCTCTTCTTTGGGTGCTTTTTTATTTTTGGTAAACTCATAGCTAACATCATCCATAATGCGGCGTTTTACAACAGATTGTAAGGTATCCAGACGATTATAGGCAAATTTATGCAACGTGGTGAAATAGTGTTGTATTTCTAACTGACTCTGTGCGATTGCTTGATTGATTTGCTCTAAAAAGTTTAAAATACTCTGTTTATTTTCTTGATGTTTAGCATACGCTTGTTCTATCTCTTCTTGTGAAATAGAGAGTAAATGCATCTCTTGTTCAAAAATCGACAGAGATTCTTCTACAATAGATTCAATTTCATTGCGATTTGCGGTAATAATCAAATTGGCTTTTTGGCTATTTTCACCAAAAAGCACCTCTTCGAGATACGCTTCAACCAATGGAAGGCCCGTTCTTTGCATATCGTATCCCAGAGCGATTGCTTCATCGCTTTGACCTAATTTATGCATTAGAGCCAGTTTTCCCGCAATCGGAATAAAAACAATTTTTGCAATCACTTCATCAAGCTTTGCACCCTTGTTTTGTTCTTTTAGACGGTCTTCAATACTGCGCTTCGTATAGGCGATAACTTCTTCAAGCTCTTTTTCTTTAATCGCGTCAATCCGTGTAATCACAATCAGCAATTGCGCAACATGACGATAAAGCAAGGCATCAATGATAAAATCAACATCTTTTTGCGTTGCGGCTTGTGCTGCATTCATCAGATGAATCATTAAATCACATTCGCTCAAATACTCTAAAGTAATCTCTTCACGCTGAACAACAGGGTCATCAAGACCTGGAGTATCGACAATTTGTACGCCATCTTGGACAAATTTCAGGTCAGTATACAGTTCAACACGTTTTACAAGATTGCATTTTTTATCGGAATGTTTGGCGGAAGTATAAAGTGCTAAATCATTCACAGCTATCGTTTGACTCTCGCCTTGTGGGGTAATCCATGTTGAAAACTGTGCTCCAAAATGGGCCTTACTCTCTGCGACAAAGGCTTCTAAACTTTTAAGACTTTTAGCACCCTCTTCTATCTTATGCCACTCTTTAGCATTCCAAAAATTAACAACGGCATACGGCTCTTTGGCATATTTAATCAGTGTGAGATTGGCGGTTTCAGGAACAACCGACGTTCCAAGAACTTCTTGCCCTAAAAGCGCATTGAGCATCGTAGATTTTCCAGCATTCATGACACCCGTAATACCAATCGAAAAGCGTTGATTTTGGAGTCTTAGAAGCATCGCGTCCAATTTCTCATTCAATAAAGGAACTTCGATACTCTGTTTGAGATTATCAATCGCTGTCATTAAGACGTTCAGTGCTGTTTTATAGTGGTTTTCTTGGACGGTTGCACTTTTTACATGTAAATTAATTTTTTCTATTTTTTTCTCTTCAATAAGCGAAATCAACGTACTGAGCGTTCGCAAACCATCATAAGAGATAACCTCTTCTTTGCGTAGGATTTCTAATCGCTTGATAATGGTTGCATTAATCTGCACATTGCCAATATCCATGAGAAAAAGCAATACTTGCATTTGCGCGTATTGAACAGACTCTTTCGTAAAAGGAGTTGAAAAAAGTGTCTGTAGGACTACTTTGGGAGCTTCAAGCATTCCCATGTTCGCCATATTTTGCGGATTGATGATCAATAAAATAGCAATGCTATCGCAAAAATCATCGAAAGTGTTGGATAACGTGTGACTGAGTTGAGATTTATGTTTTTCTTCTAAAACCACTTGTTGGGTTATTTTCTCATTCCAAACAAGCAAAAAAAAGTCATTGACAACATGCATACAGGGCTATCTTTAAAATTTTTTAATGAGATTTCTTACTGTTTTTATTATATCAATATTTCTTATAATAGAAACAAAAATGTTGGATTAACCGTTCCGATTAAGGCAAAAAAAGGATGGGACAAGTGCCCCATCCTTTATCAATTTGCATGTTAGCGAAGTGCTACGAGTTTTCTTCTCATATAGGCAATTTTTGATTGAAGTGGTAAGTGTTTTGGACAGTTATCTTCACAAGCTACTAAGCTCATACATCCAAAAATACCATCATCATCACCAATGAGTTCATAGAAATCTTCATCGGTTCTATCATCATGTGGGTCCATTGCAAAACGTGCAACTCTGTTGATACCAACCGCACCGATAAAGTTTGGTCTCATCAATTTTGTTCCACATGCAGCAACACAAATACCACATTCGATACAACGATCAAGTTCAAATGTCTCATCAGCGAGTTTTGGATCCATTGGTGCTTCGAGTTTAGAAATATCAGGTTTATGATTGGTATGAATCCAACTCTCAACACGTTTACTCATTCCATTCATCCAGTTACCGGTATCAACAGAAAGGTCTTTAATGAGTTTGAATGCTGGCATAGGCATTAACTGAATAATGCCATCTTTGAAATCTTTCGTTAAAGTTCGGCATGCAAGTCTTGGAGTACCATTCACCATCATACCACAACTTCCGCAGATACCTGCACGGCATACAAAGTCAAATGAGAGGTCTGCATCTAAAGTTTCACGAATTTTTGTCAAAGCAATAAACAGAGTCATACCATCTGTTTCTTCTAGTTTATACTCTGCAAAATGTGCTTTAGAAAGTTTTGATTGTGGGTTATATTTCATAGCCCTGATCGTAATAGTTCTACTCATTTTGTATCTCCAAATCTCTCATTTTTAGCTTTATAGTATGGTTGCAATTCAAATGGCATCAATGCATCTTGGATTTCATGTCTATCTTTGCCTGCTGCTTCCATCTCTTCACGAATTTTATCCACTTGCTCTTGTCGTTGTGTACTAATTGGGTTTTCGATAATATTACCTTTAACACCATATCCACGGAATGCCGGTGGCATTTCCATTTTCATAATATCAAGGTCTTCATAGGTTACTGTTGGTAAGGTCTCACCATCTTTCCATGAAGTCAGTGTTCTCTTCAACCAATTAACGTCATCACGTTTGAGATAATCTTCTCTATAGTGTGCACCACGACTTTCTGTTCTATCACGTGCACCCACAGCAACACAGAGTGCCAATTTAAGCATCATAGGAACACGGTACGCTTCTTCTAACTCTGGGTTAGCAGAGGTTGTTTTTGATTTAACCGTAACATCATGAGATTTTTTAAGAAGGTCTTCAAGTTCATTAACCGCTTCTGCAAGTCCTTTGCCATCACGGAAAATCGCAACTTTTTCCCACATAATATCACGCATTTTGTTTTTGATTTCAAAAATGTTGTATTTACCTTTGTTGGTCAAGAGATGGTTAATGAAATCGCTTTGTTTTTTAAGTGCTCTCTCAATCGCTGTTGTATTCACATCAATTTCATGAGATAGACAGAAATCTGCGAAATAATCACCCACAATCATACCAGCAACAACGGTTTCACTCACTGAGTTACCACCAAGACGGTTAAATCCATGCATATCCCAACATGCTGCTTCACCCGCAGAGAAAAGACCTGAAAGCGTTGGAGACTCACCTGTTGGTTTGGTTCTAATACCACCCATTGAGTAGTGTTGCATTGGAAGAACCGGCGCCCAACCTTTTGGACCTTCATCCGCAGGGTCGATACCGTTAAAGATTTGACAAATTTCTTGTACGTCTCTTAGGTTTCGCTCAATGTGTGCACGACCAAGGATAGAGATATCTAACCACAAGTGCTCGCCATACGGAGATTTAACACCTTTACCTTTACGGATGTGTTCCATCATACGACGACTTACAACGTCACGACTTGCGAGTTCTTTTTTCTCTGGCTCGTAGTCTGGCATAAAACGGTGACCATCAACGTCACGTAAGATACCACCATCTCCTCTACAGCCTTCTGTTAAAAGGATACCTGAAGGAACAATTGGAGTCGGGTGAAATTGAACCGCTTCCATATTACCAAGTTTAGCGATACCTGTTTCAAGAGCAATTGCAGCACCAATACCATCACAAATAACCGCGTTGGTTGTTTGTTTGTAAAGTCTTCCATAACCACCCGTTGCAATCAATGTACCTTTAGCCACATATGCCCAAAGCTCACCCGTAACAAGGTCTCTTACAACAGCACCGTAACAGCGGTTATTTTCGTGAATTAAAGCAATTGCTTCTTTTCTATCTTCAATATTAACATTATGTTTTAATGCTTCATTCGCAACACCAAAAAGCATGGTATGTCCTGTAGCATCCGCTGTATAACAGGTTCTCCATTTTTTGGTACCACCAAAGTCACGAGAGTGAATGTAACCATGTACTTCATCATCTTCAACAATGGTTGTTCTCTCAGCGTTCATAATCGCCTCACGAGGACCTTTTTGAATTCGTGTCCAAGGCACACCCCAACCTGCTAATTCGCGGATCGCTTTAGGAGCAACCGTTACGAACATACGTGCAACTTCTTGGTCACAACCCCAGTCGCTACCTTTTACGGTATCGGCAAAGTGAACATCTTCGTTGTCACCACGACTCATTTTTGAGTTACCAAGACTTGCTTGCATACCACCTTGTGCAGCCGCAGAGTGTGATCTCTTTACGGGACAAAGACTTAAAACCGTTGTGCTAAGACCTTTAGATTGCGCTGCAATCGCCGCTCTTAAACCTGCTAAACCACCACCGATAACCAGTGCATCACAATATTTTACGTTCATGTTTACGCCCTAACCTTCACATCATATCTTACTTCTACTTGTGCAGTTGGCTGAAATTTTTCACCTACATTGTGTCTGTGTTCGTATCCAATTTTTACATACGCTGCAAGAGTTAAAAGACCAAGTGCAAGGAAAAATGTTGTGACAGCCCATTTTACTTTTTTAAGATTCTTACGAGATGCTTTTGCATCTGCACCTTCAAACCATCCCCATTTAACACAAAGACGATAAAGGCCGATACCACCATGGAATTCTACTGCTAAAAGAAGAAGAAGATAAAATGGCCACATATAATCAGAGTACATTCTATCAGCTGAACCAAATGGTCCGATTTCATCTGCTTTAGTCGCCATTGTAAACAAGTGAGCAGAACCTAAGAAGAACATCGCGAAACCAGTAAACGCTTGTGTAAACCACATCGTTGTATCGTCATGTTTCATCATGCCCATATGGGTTTTATATGCTTGGTATTGTCTAAAATTAATAGGCAATTTACGCATTCCAAGCATTGCATGGACAATAAATACTGCAAAAACGAATAAGACGATTGCAGAAACAATTACAGGCTGTGGCTCGCTTAAGAACATACTGCCTTCAAACATTTTGGTTATGGTGTACATAAAATCTTTGCTAATCAAGATTGTTGAAACAAAGAACATATGTCCCCACATAAACAAACCTAAAAATAGACCCGTCGCACTTTGAATATAATCAAGTTTTGCTGGAAGTCTACTTTTTTTCCCCTCAATACTAGTACCTAGAAAACCTTCAAGTAGGTCACTCACATCTCATCCTTTTTGTGAAGTTTGATAAACACGCATTAATGTGCAAAACGCCACAGTGACGTCTTATTATCTTTTGTAAAAGCTTTCTTAAGCCCTAAAGCTAACAAGCCATAATTATGCCGTTTTGCACACACCTGCTGAAATTATAATATAGCAAAGGGGATTTAAAAGGGATTTTTTTATCCCTTTTTTCCTCGCCAAATTATAACACCATATAATAGTAACGAGGCCACGACCATAGCTAAAGAGAGCGCTTGTCCCTTACTCATCCACCCACCATAGACAAAACCGATTTGAAAATCAGGTTCTCGATAAAACTCTGCGACAAAACGCGCTATGGAGTAAAAAGCTCCGTATAAAGCAATTAATTCTCCATCGTATCGCTTATGCAAACGATACCAATAGAGGATAAGAAAAACGACCAATCCTTCAAGGAGTGCCTCATAGAGCTGAGAAGGATGGCGTAAAACACCGTCCACATAAATTCCCCATGCCACATCGGTAGGTCTACCAACTAATTCTTGGTTTAAAAAGTTTCCAATGCGTCCGAAGATATACCCCACAGGGACACTGAGGGCTACAACATCTAAAAGCCCCCATATCTTCATCTTATGCCTAAGACTAAAAAACCATGTTCCAAGCAAAAAGCCTACGATAGCACCATGATAGCTCATTCCACGTATGCCGACGAATGTTCCATCCATAAAAGGATTAAACATTTGCCACGGATGTGTCAAATAGTAATCAACATGTGGATCATAAAAGAAGATATACCCAATACGCGCTCCTAAAATAATGCCGATTTCTATCCAGATAAAATAGTTCTCTAGCACTTGATTGCTAAACCCTAAATTGTCTTTTTTAACAAACCATTTAGCGGCATACAACGCTCCTAAAAGCGCACAAATATACATAATGCCATACCAATGAACGGCTATAGGGCCTAACTTGAAGGCGACAGGGTCAAACTGACTGTAGATATGATTCCAAAAAGGCATAGGATTCCTTACATGTAAAACTGAACCGATAGTAGCAAATTTGGCTTAAAAGATGAATTAGATTATTTTTTTGCTTGAGAGATCATGCTTCATATTCAACAAGATTACGACCATTAGCTTTAGCACGATACAGCGCTCTATCCGCGCGCGAAACCATACTTTTCTCATCATCGCCATGACAATAATGAGTCACGCCAAAGCTTACGGTAACATGTCCGACTGTTTCAAAAGAGGTATTTTCTATAATAAAACGCAGTTTTTCACACAAGGCAATTCCTTTTTCTAAAGAAGCGGTAGGTATTAAAATCAAAAATTCTTCACCACCCCAACGTGCGGCGATATCTTCTTGACGAATATTGTTCTTAAGGCAAAGTGCTAATGCTTGTAAAACACTATCACCTACTTGGTGGCCATAAGTATCGTTGATAGCTTTAAATTTATCTATATCCAAAAGGGCTACTGCAAATCCCATAGGATAACGTGTTTGGGCATGTAAATAACTTGAAAAAAGCTCATCTAACTTCAATCTATTATACAATCCCGTCAAACGGTCTGTAATGGAAAGTTCTTCGATACGTTTTTTATCGGTTATATCTTCTCGAATCGCTGTATACCCTATCTTGGCACCTACTTCATTGTATAAAGGGGCAATGACTGCTTTCACCCAATAGGCTGACCCATCTTTATGGCGATTTTTCATTTCCCCTTCCCAATTTTGACCTTTATTAAGGTGCTCCCACATCGTTTTATAGACCAAAGAGGGCATATCAGGATGTCTAACAATACGATGATTTGCACCAATGAGCTCTTCTTTACTGTATCCAGATATCTTACAAAAAGCACTGCTTACTTCCGTAATTATCCCATCACAATCGGTTGAAGAGACAATGACATAACGGTCAATAATATCGATATAACGCTCCAGCGCATATTTAGAGTGGCGGTATGCGGTAATATCACTGATAGTAATTACCGTCGAAAGAATGGAAAAATCTTCCGCAAAAATAGGTTGAACATTAGCCTGCACCCATACGATAGAGTTGTCTTTACGACGAATCCCCATAATCACATTGTGTTGTGCAAGTTTTGTCTTAAACGCTTGCACGCTTGGCCTTTCTTCATGCGTAAAAGGTGTTCCATCTTCATGAATAGCCTCCCATTGTGGATGATTAGGCTTTTTCCCGAGAATTTCATGTGCGTCCAGTTGAAGAATTGTTTGGGCGGCTACATTGGATTGTGTAATTTCTCCTTCTTTATTTTGAACCAATACCCCTTCGTTCATGGCTTGAAAGATAGAGTATATTTCTGCTTCCGATTGAGAAAGTTTTTGGGTCATTTGTGCCGCTAAACGCATTGCCTCTTGGCGTGTTCGCTGTTGAGAATATAACAAAGCACCCAATAATAAAGAGAGGATAATGCCTCCAACAAGCTCAGCAATTGGTAAATAACGACTGTAACCCATATCTAAAACTTCGTTGGATTTAAAAATCAGAGTCCATTGTTGTCCGTATTGTGCAATAGAAGCTTTTTTGGATAAACGCGTATGGATAAGTGATGGATTAGAATCATAAATTTTGGAATTTTCCGACACGGAACCTTCATAAATTTCAAAATCCGTTGCAATGTATTTCATACCCAAGATACTCTCAAAAAATGCATGAGCTTGCAGCGCAGCAATCACCACGCCACGTGCGGCTACTTCTCGCTCTTTGATTGTTTGTATTGGCATAAAAGAGTAGTAAACGGGCAGATAAATCACAAATCCTCCGCTATTACTTTTTATGGCATCCCCCGAGTGTGCATGCATCACAAATTCAAGTTTAGACGAGAATGTCGCCTCATTATTTTGAATAGCGTGCTCTAAAGCATTCAATCTTGTTGTCTCTGAGGTAATGTCGTACCCAAAAGCTCTGCGATTTGATTCATTAAACGGTTCAATAAAAATAATGGGGAAAATATCGTGTTGGGTTGGGCTAGGAAATACTTTGTAAGACATAAAACCTTCGGCGTGTAATTGCGCCTCATGTGTTTTGAGTTCAGAAAAAGCAATGCGAGGTGCATATGCCATCGCTTCTAACCCTGGAAAATTTTTCTGTACATGATAATAATCTAAAAATTGTCTCCACTCGGCACGATTGACGTTATCGGATGACATTAAAAAAGAGGCAACACTTTGAAGTAGTTGAACTGTGTCTTCGATAGCATTTTGAATAAGAAGCGTGGTTTGTTCAGTAGCATTGTTAAAACGCTCTTGTTCTGTTTGGTGAATCCACTCCGCACTTTTCCATGTAACAAGAACTGAGAGAATAATACCCAAAAGGACAATGCAACATACCGTTAAAAAAGAATGATAGAGTTGCTGGGCTCGCTGCAAAATTTCCTCTTATTGATGTCAAGTGTGACATTCTAACGAAAAAAAAGGAAATTTCAAATGGTACTTTTAAAAATGAGGGAGGCAAGTTTTGGCTTGCCCCATTGATGGTATTTTGTGGATTATTTAACCTGAATTTTTTTCACTTCACTTTTTTCAACTTTGAGTTTAGGAAGAACAATTTCTAAGACGCCATCGTTACTGCTTGCTTCAATATTCTCCGCGTCAACATTTTCAGGCAATGTAAAACTACGTTGAAACTTACCGTAACTACTCTCTAATTTATAATAGTCTTTTTCTTTACGCTCTTCTTTGAAGCTTCGCTCACCGGAAATGACAAGTTGATTGTCTTTAATATCAATACTAATGTCCTCTTTTTTTACACCGGGTAAATCGACTTCAATGTGATACGCAAATTCACCTTCCCTGGTACTCACGGTTGGTCTAAAAGATGAAATACTGCCTTCTTCTGATTCGATAGGATAATAGCTTGAAAGTCTATTTTCCAACTCTTTAAGCTCTTTAAATGGGTTAAATCGTGTAATCATCATGGTAAACTCCTTTATTTTTTTGAAAGAAGTTTATTACATGTCAAAAAGTTTGTCTGCCACTTAAGTAGCACTACTCCTCAGGAAGATGCTCTAAAAGATTTTGGGAGTCTTTGATGCGTATTTCTTTACGTTTAATATCAATCAGTCCCTCTTTTTTCAGCGCTTGAAGATTGCGGTTGAGCACTTTGCGTACTGTGCCTATGAGATTGGCTAATTCATCGTGTGATAGATTATTAATCAATTTTAGCGTCTGTTTATCGCCTTGTTGCTCAATATTGCGTGCAATGAGTTTGACCAAACGCGTCGTCGTATCGTACAAAGAGAGGTCTGTTGCCAATGTCTCAACATCACGTAACTGCTTAGCGACATAAGGGAAAAAGAGTTTATTAAACGAAGGTTTTGTCTCTATCCATTCACGAAAAAGTTCTATGGGAAACACTAAAAGCTTAACATCATCCAGTGCCATCGCGACATTTTCATGCAATTTTCCATCGAGCAAGCTGATAATATCGTACATATCTCCTTTTGCTAGCAAATACAAAATTTGTTCTTTGCCATTTTCAAAGTTAATTTGCGAAATTTTGACACGCCCTTCTAAAATGATAAAAAAATGCTCCATGCACTCCTCAGGTCGCATCAAGATTTCACCTTTTTTGACATAGGTTATCCGTCCAAAACGGGCGATATCTTCGTGAAGCTCTTGTTGTATGACCTCTAATGCGTACATAATTATTTCACCTCTCCATCCACATACATCCATACTTTACCGTAACGTTTGAAACGAGACTGCTCTTCATGAACGCCTTGAGCGCCATTTTGTATAAAACTGGCACGAAACGTGACTTTGCCAACAGTGTCTTTTTCCCCGCCTTGCCACGTCTCTAAGACTTCAAGCCCCATCCATGCTAAACTTTTACATGTAAAAGCAATTTCTTCTTTGAGATGTTTAGCTCGGTTGTTTGGATGCGTCGTTTCATACAAATAATCCACCAAGGAAAAGACAAAAGCGCTGTAACGTGAACGCATCAGTGCAACCGCGGTGGGGGCATTACCCTTTTTATGATACGGCTCACAGCACATTTCATAAGGTTTTAAACTGCCACAAGGGCACAAGTCACGTTCATTCATAGCGCTTCTTTCATTAAGTGATGGAAGAATAATTATACTGATTTTTATGTAAATCATTTCTTCTATGCTCGTGCATTTCGTCACCTAATCTGATACCTTCAACTTCGTATATCCTGAGATACGGTACACTTTCATACTTGAATAACGAGGCCTTTTGTTGATACTTTTTTCTCTTTTTACATCATGGAAACCATGGTTTCCGGTTATTGGTTTAACCATTTCTGCGTTTATTTTCAATACCACAGAATTTGCGCCCATTAGTTTGCTTACCAATATTGCCAGTGATTTGAACATCAGTGAAGCACATGCTGGAATTATGATGACCGTGTATGCGTGGGTCGTGGCAAGCCTTTCTTTGCCGTTGATGCTTCTTACTAAAACGATGGAGCGTCGGCGTTTGCTTTTATGGCTCTTTATCCTTTTTATTGCCAGTCATATTCTCTCCTCTGTTGCTTGGAATTTTTGGATTTTAATGCTCTCACGCATTGGAATCGCTCTGTCACACGCCGTATTTTGGTCCATTACCGCTTCTTTAACCTATCGTTTAGCACCCGAAGGTAAAAAAACACGCGCACTTGGTATTTTAGCAACGGGTACATCCATAGCCATCGTTTTAGGTTTACCGCTTGGTCGCATCATCGGTCAAGCACTTGGATGGCGAGCTACATTTGGCATTATCGGCTTTTTGGCGTTTTTGATGCTTTTTGTTTTGATGAAAGTCTTGCCTTTGCTTCCAAGCATCAATGCAGGTTCACTTAAGAGTTTACCGCTTCTTGCAAAACGTCCCGCACTGATGGGTATTTATGTTTTATTAGCCTTAAGCATTACCGCACACTTCACTGCTTACTCGTATATCGAACCTTTTGTGCAACAGGTTTCTCTTTTCAGTGCCGACTTTGCAACGCTAATACTGTTTATCTTTGGACTGGCTGGATTTTTAGGTAGTGCTATTTTCGCATATTTCAAAAGCAAATACCCCTTTGTTCTCATTTCAGGAGCATTAGGTGGATTAATCGTGTGCTTGCTGTTGATGCTTCCTTTAGCGCCACATATGCTTTCTTTTAGTCTCATGTGTTTTGTGTGGGGCATCACGATATGCCTTATTAGCCTTATGCTTCAAGTCACGGTCTTAGAACTGACTCCTGACGCGACGGATGTGGCGATGTCACTTTTTTCTGGTATCTACAACATTGGCATCGGCGGAGGTGCTTTTGTAGGAAGTCTCGTCATCTTGCATCGTTCTATGTCAGAGGTGGGAGTCGTGGGTGCATTTTTTGGAAGTATTGCATTGATATTATGCATTGTGATTTGGACAAAATTTTTAAAAGTAAAACCACACGCATAAACGGAGCCATCGACGTGCAAAACCACTTTACATGTAAAAAAATTAGAGTGTTTTGTTACACCTCAAATAACCTTATTACGCCCTCTTTCTTTGGCTTCATACAGCGCTTTGTCAGCCTTGTCAAAAATTTTCACGATATTGTCGTATTTTTCAAACTGGGCGGTTCCAAAACTGGCCGTCAGTGAGACTATTTCAGGAAATTCATACGATTCTATGGCAACGCGTATTTTCTCCGCCAATACACGTGCGCCTTCAATGTCGGTATCACGGCAAATCAATAAAAATTCTTCGCCTCCCCATCGCCCAAAAATATCGGTCTCGCGTTTGGTATATGTTACGATTCGAGCAACGCTTTTTAAAACCTCGTCGCCTCTTTTGTGCCCATAATTATCATTCACATGTTTAAAATAATCCAAATCGAACATAATGATGGAAAGCGGTAATTGGTCTCTATCAAACATCTTTTTTTCATACTCTAAAATATCATCCAGCTTCAAACGGTTATGAATACCTGTTAATTTGTCGGTATTGGAGAGAATTTCCAGTTGCGTGTTATATTTTTTCAGCTGATATTGCCTTACGAGTACAATTAAAATAATAACGCCAATAATCGTCGCGACCATATAAAGATAGGTGTAATTCATGCGTTCTTCATAATTGACCGATATCCATTTGTTTAAAATCGCTTGGTTTTTCATTGTATCAAGCGAGTCAATCGCTTTTTCAAAAACGGAGAGCAGTAAGGGTTCATCGTTGCGTGTTGCGACACCGAGTTCCCATTTTTCATCAAATTTACCCACGATTTTCAAAGAACCGTAATACTCTTTTTGAATTTGGTACGCCACCGTGGCTAATGTTCCAATATAGCCAAAAAGCTTTTTTTGCTCTACTTTTTGTAATCCATCCGCATCATTATCGACTTCGACCAGTTGCATATTGGGATACCGCACTCTTAAAATTTCACCGTAAGCATACCCTTTTGCAATCCCAATCGGCTTATCGACCAAAGAACTTAAATCCGAATAAAACACCTTATCAAATTTCGAAACTAGCACAAGGGGGATATGCAAATAAGGATGCGTAAAATTCATATACATTCTTCGCTCTGGTGTCGGCATAGCAAGAGAAAAAATATCGCATTTTCGCTCTTTAGCATACATCATGGATTCTAACCATGTCCGTGTAGGAACCAGTACAATCGGTATGCCAATAAAATGTTCCATCTCATGGATATAATCTGCCGCGATACCGACATGCTTACCGTTTTGATTCATCTCCAAAGGCATCCAATCGGGGTCAATACACATCTTAATCGTCTGTTTTTTCGAAAGATACATCTGCTCGTCCAGCGTAAATGCCAACCTTATTTCTTTGGGTAAAATGTTCTTTGACCATTTTTCTTTTAATCTTTCTAGTTCTTCATCCGTCACATTTTGCAACGCTTTATTGATGAGTGATTGTAACGTGGTATCATCATGGTGCATCACGATATAGAGGTTCTTGTCTTTTAATTTTTGTAACTCAACTTTTGAGACTATGCGCAAATTAGCAAGCATCTCTTTATTAATGATATATTGCGATGTAAAAAAATCATCTACGCCCGCATCAATGAGTCCAAACGCTATTGCTTCAAGCATCTCTTTGGCCGTCTCATACTCCACTACTTTAAAGAATGGGTACTCTTCTTTGAGGTATTTTGTGGTAGGCCATCCTTTACCTGCACCTACGGTTTTGCCCTTTAAATCATCGATAGAATGAATATCTTGGCGCTTGGTTTGTGCAACAAGAGCCAAATCCATCGTAATAAATTTATCGCTGAAAAGAAAATTTTTGCGTCGTTCTGCCGAGGGAATCAAAGGCTGGGCGATAGTAATTTCATTATTTTTAAATTTCTCATATAAATTAGGCCATGTATCGCTAATAAAATTCAAACGTACACCCATTTTATCGGCTAAAAGTTTCATATAATCAACTGAGTATCCTTTAGCTTCACCGTTTTCATTAAAATCATACGGATACCAATCCAGCTCATTCGTAACGCTCAAAACAGGATGTTCACGAATGTACGCCTTTTCACTTTCGCTCAGCTCTATTTTTTGAATCTTTTGAGTTGTTTGCTCTCCTGTACCTAAAGGCAAATATTTACGTTTTATTTTTACATGTAAATCAGAAGGCATGGACTCTAGCATTTTATTGAACAACGAGATAAACTCAGGCCAATCCGTTGCCGTTACCATAGACTGCTCTTCCGCAGGGTATTTTGGAAAATTAGACACTGTGACATTTTGCAGATGATAGACCTTAACAAACAGGCTCATAATCGCGATGTCACCTACAAAACCATCAACCACATTGGCATCAACCGCCTTCATCGCTTCAAGACTATTGGGATACATGATGTATGTAAAGTTTGGATAATCATGCTTCAATTTTTCATTAATCACATAATGAGAGACAATCGCAATTTTTTTAGACGGTGATTCAAAAAATGTATTGGGATTTGTCGTTTTATTGCTTAAAAGAGAAAAAGGAAACGCGCAATACGGTTTCGTAAAAAGCATATTTTTAACACGCACTGCATCAGGAGTTGCCTTTAAAATGATGTCAATATTCTTGCGTGTTGTAATGTTTCGCAGCGCTTCTGCCCATGTGCCATCACTGACATACTCTATTTTGAGATTGAACGTTGAAGCAAAAAACTTGATGTATTCAACGCTGATACCCGTGTATTGCCCATCTTGCATGTATTGATACGGAGGAAGGTCTTTGGTGATTCTCACCCTGAGTGTTTTTGTGCGGTCAAGCCAAGCTTGTTCTAAAGGCGTTATGGTGATAGAAGAGAGCGCACTCGAGCAACTTAACAATGATAAAACAATGAAAACTATCTTTGTTAGTGCTTTCATATCACACCCCATGAAACTAAAATGTCGTAGTATCTAGTATGCTAAGGCGATTTTATGTTTGTATTACGATTTCTAAAAATAATGAAAGTATCGTAGTCAATTTTTCTTTAAAACAGTTGATATTAAAAAGTTAGGCAATAATGCGTTGGTATTAAAAGAGGCGACGTTCTATTTACATGTAAAGCCAAAAGCTTTACATGTAAATGTTGTTATTTAACCTTCGCGAAGTGCTTTAGCTATGAGTTCGATTGGGTTTTTGAAGATGACATCAACCTTTTGTCCATGCATTGCATCACTGAGCTGCATTCGACAGGCACTACACTCGGCACTGACATACTCAGCACCCGTCTCTTTAATCATCGCTGCTTTGGGGAGTCCTGCGGCTTTAGCGAAGCGGTAATTTCCTGTTTGCATCGTCACACCACCAAATCCACAACAGCGATTTGGGTCACTCATCTCTTTCATCACATAATTTTGTGAGAGTAAGTTTCGTGGTTCTTTCCAAATCCCTTGCATTTTGCGTGCGTGGCAGGGGTCATGGTACGTAATGGTTTCACTTCTACGAGATTTACTGGCTAAGATTTCAGCTAAATTGGTCTTTTTTTCCAAGTATTCGGTTGCCATAAAGATATGAGGTGCAATCGCTTTGGCGCGTGATTGCCATTCAGGTTGGTCATGGAAGAAATGCACGTAATCAGCTTTAATCATAGCACTACACGTGGCTTCAGGAATAATAATGGCATCAAGTTCATTGACAAAGCCTTCGATGTACTCGATATTAAACTTTGCCAAATAATCGACACTGTCAAAATCGCCTGTAAAGTACTGCGGAGCGCCACAGCATTTTTGTTGTTTGATAAGATACGCGTCTATTTGCAACTCTTTTAAAATTTCCAGTAACGCTTTGCCAATATCGGTGTACATGTAATTGGCTAAACAGCCGATGAAAATGCCTACTTTGCCTTTACCACCATTGTGAATGACATCGGGGTGTGAATTCAAAAATGTTTTCTTTTTTAGGCTTGGGAACAGTCTATCCATCTTGATAATTGGGAAATTGCGTAAATACATAGAGCTTTGTTTCTCTACCATCTTAAACCCACAGGTTTGAAACATGTAACCAAAGCGTGCAAGCACATCCATAATATTACGGTTGCGAAGCAAGAAAAAGGCGAGTTTTTTGTACCATGCCAATCCAAATTTTTTGCGAATGTCATTACGTGCTTGCTCAATAAGCATATCCACAGGCAAATCGTTCGGACAAACATCGACACAGTTTGTGCATAAAAAACAGCTCTCAAAGATACTTTTCGCATTTTTATCGAGTTCTAATTCACCGCGTTGGTACGCACCCAGAAGGTCTAAAAAGCCTCTAGGACTGGTAACTTCATCGCGATTGACCTCATGAATGGTACACACAGGAATACACTTACCGCACTTAACACACGCATCGCTCGTTACATTAAATTTAAACATCTGTTACACCGTTTTACTGAAGCGTCGTAGCTCTTCAGGGATTTTTTTCAAGTACGCATCAAAAGGCATTACGATATTACGAATCAGCAGGGTACCTGTTGTATTCACCAAAATCTTTTTGCCCTCTTTATCAATGCTGACAAGCTCTTCTTCCACAAAAGGAGAAAGAGCCGACATGGCATCGGCAAAATAATCAAAAAAGTCTATGCCAAACTGTGCTTCAATGCCGGCGATGTTAAGCTTGAAGTTGCTCATCATTTCCATAATAACCGCTTTTCTCAGCACATCATCTGCACTCAGAGTCAAACCTCGATGTACCGGTAAAATACCTGCGTCAATTGCTTTTTCATACTCGTCCATCTCTTTGAAGTTTTGCACGTAATGCGTCAATCCTTCACCGATACTGGTTAAACCTATGCCAATTAAGTCTGCACCGCCTTTGGTTGTATAGCCTTGAAAGTTACGATGCAACTCTCCTTTTTCAATCGCTAAAAACAGTTCATCATTGGGTTTGGCAAAGTGGTCCATACCAATCATTTGATAGCCGTTAGCCGCTAAATAATCAATGGTATAACGCATAATAGCAAGCTTGACACTTGGATGCGGCAGTGTGGTCTCATCAATTTTACGCATCGACTTTTTCATCCATGGCACATGCGCGTAGTTAAAAACAGCCAAACGTGTTGGGTCAAGTGAAACGGCTAAACGAAGCGTTTCTTGAAAACTTTCAAAGGTTTGATAAGGAAGTCCATAAATCAAATCCATATTAATTGATTTAATCCCTGCTTCTTTGGCTATCTTAACGGCGTTACCCGTTACATCGTAGGGCTGAATGCGATGAATCGCTTTTTGCACCTCATCGTTAAAGTCTTGAACCCCATAACTGATGCGGTTAAACCCATTACGAGTCAGCACGTCCAGCTGTTCTTTGGTTAAAAAGCGTGGGTCAATCTCGCAACTGATTTCGGCATCGTTTGCAAAATTTTTAAAGTAACGTTTAATCGCACCGATAATGCGCTCTAATTGTGTCGTGTTGAAAAACGTTGGTGTACCACCACCAAAGTGCATTTGAATGACTTCGCGTGAGGTATCAAGATGATGAGAAAGCAGTTCTAATTCTCTTTCTAAATAGTCAATATAACGCTCTTTTTTATCCTCTTTGCTGGTGTAAACAACGTTACAGCCGCAAAAATAACAGGCACTTCGGCAAAAGGGAAGATGAAAATACAATGAAAGTTTGCGACTTTTATCTTGCTTCGCCAAAATACTTTCATAACTCTGTGTTGTAAAACCCTCATGAAACTCAGGAGCCGTAGGATAACTCGTGTACCTAGGCCCTGGTTTTGAATACTTCGCAAACTTATCAAAATCAATCATACATGCATCCTAACGCTCAATAGCACTGATAATACTTGCCCCTTCAGGTATATAGAGATCTTTGAGGTCTAAAAAGAGATTGGGGTGCTCTTTCTTGATTTTTTTAATCAATTTATCAAAGTCGATCTCACGTTTTTTACTTTTGTTTATCTCTTCCATTGCAACAGTCCAAACATCTTGGAAATCAAGAGGCAAGTGTTGCAAAATACTTTTTTCGAGCTTGAGAAAAAGTGTCTCTTGCTCTGCTTTTTTAAAATGTTCTATCATTTTACTGAGTGTTTCAATGGAGAGTAATGCGTGCAGCTTTTGCTGTTCATCATACACTAACCATGGCTCTTTGGTATTGTCCCATGAGCCATTTTTAAGACGAAGAAGCTTAGTATTTTCTTCTTCACTTGGCACAATCTCCAAAACCGTTTGCTCTTTCTGTTTGCTTAGGTTAAGACCTTTTGAAATTTTCTCTATCATCTTAAACTCTTTTTTTCGTGTAAAATCCATTAGTTATTTCTGTGCCTATCGAGCCATACCATGACTGCTTTTTGGGCATGAAGTCTATTTTCTGCCTCATCAAAAATCTCATCGGCATGTGCTTCAAAGACACTCTCACTGACTTCATAGTCTCTGTAGGCTGGTAAACAGTGCAAAAACATCGCATCTTCTTTTGCCAAAGCCATCATGGCATCATCAACCATATAACCTTGAAAATCGCTTATGCGTTTTGCTTTTTCACTCTCTTGTCCCATCGAAACCCAAGTATCCGTTGTTACTACAGTTGCACCTGCAATAGCCTCTTTAGGGTCATTACCAATTGTGATAACCGCACCACTCTCTTTAGCAAAGCCTAGCGCATCTTCTAAAATGTTAGCATCAACCTCATACCCTTTAGGGGTTGCAATGCGAAGTTCAAACCCAAGTTTAGATGCCATCATCAACCATGAATGCGTCATGTTATTACCATCTCCGACATAAGCAACGATTGGTTTTTTATCTTTTTTATATTCAACCATAGTCATATAATCTGCCATCAATTGCACCGGATGATACGAATCACTCAGACCGCTAATCACAGGGACTTTAGAATACGCCGCAAACTCTTCAAGCGTACTTTGAGCGAACGTTCGTATCATAACCATATCTACCATACGGCTAATCACACGCGCAGTGTCTTTCATCGGCTCGCCTCGTCCTAATTGCAAATCATTGGAAGAGAGAAATAATCCTTTGCCACCCAATTGATGCATACCCACTTCAAAGCTTACTCTGGTTCTGGTACTGCTTTTTTCAAAAATCATACCGAGTGTTTGGTCTTTTAAATAAGGCACATAATTTTTTGCTTTTGCCTCTTTTTTAATAGCAAGCGCTAGATCAATAATCTCTAAAATTTCTTGCTTGCTATAATCTTTGAGTGTTAAAAAATGTCTCATTATTTCGTTATCCCCTTTCATTTACTCTATACATGAGCGTTTAAATCATATATAAAGCATTTCAATACTAGTGTCGGTTTAAAATTTCAGCCACTTCTTTAGCATGGTAGCTGATGATAATATCTGCGCCTGCACGTTTGAATGCGACCATCGTTTCCATCATCACACGGTCATAATCTATCACGCCTGCTTTGGCAGCGGCTTTTAAAAGCGCATATTCACCACTCACATTATAAATACACAAAGGTGTGGTCGTTGCGTTACGCACATCTCGTATAATGTCTAAGTAAGCAAGTGCTGGTTTTACCATTAAAATATCGGCACCTTGTTTCTCATCTTCTACCGATTCAGCAATGGCTTCTCTGCGATTTGCTGGGTCCATTTGATACGTTTTTCGGTCACCAAAAGAGGGAGCTGATTCTGCGACATCGCGGAATGGTCCATAATACGCACTGGCAAATTTCGTTGAGTAACTCATAATCGGCAGGTTAATGAACCCTTCGCCATCAAGTGCTTCACGCAATGTTTCAATCATACCATCCATCATGCCTGAAGGGGCTATCATATCGGCACCTGCATGCGCATGCACTAATGCTTGTTTGGCTAAAATTTCTAATGTTGCATCGTTATCAACGCTTTCATGTTCCATATCTAAAATACCACAATGTCCATGGTCTGTAAATTCACAAAAACAAAGGTCTGTCACAATAAACATCTGCGGAAAGCTTTTTTTAATCGCGCGAATGGCACTTGCAATGATTCCATGCTCACACAATGCATCGCTTCCGATACTGTCTTTTACTTCTGGAATACCAAAAAGAATAATTGAGTTAAGACCTAAGTCTTGGAGTGTTTGGCACTCTTTGAGAATTTCATCGATGCTCATCTGGTAAACACCCGGCATTGAGCCAATCTCTTTTTTAATATTTTCACCACTTTTTACGAACAACGGATAGATAAAATCGTCCAAACTAAGAGTGGTTTCGCGAACCAAAGAACGAAGGGTCGCGTTCATTCTAAGTCTTCTAAATCTCTTAAACATTCTTTTGCCTTATCTTTGTTAAAATTATGTCTTCTTATAAAAAGATACGATTTTAGCATAATTGGATATAAAAAAAGATGAAAATAGAAATTTCCGAGGTTGCAAACCTCCCTTCTCGCTTTGGAACCTTCAAAATTCAGTCATTCAAAGAAGGTATCAAAGAGCATTTAGTTATCTTAAAAGAGCCATTAGGCGAGATTCCTTTAGTCAGAATTCACAGCGAATGTTTAACCGGAGATACCATCGGTAGTCTTAAATGTGACTGCCGAGATCAGCTTGAATATGCTCTCAAAATGATTGAAAAAGAGGGAGGTATGGTGATTTATTTACGTCAAGAAGGTCGTAACATTGGACTACTCAATAAAGTCAATGCCTATGCACTTCAAGATAAAGGCTACGATACCATTGAAGCCAATCATCAATTAGGCTTCAAAGCCGATGAGCGAACGTATGAAGTGGTGGAGTTTATTTTGAACTACTATGCCATCCCTCGCATTAAACTTTTAACCAACAATCCTCGAAAACTAGAGAGCCTCAAGGGAATCGACATAGTTGAGCGCGTTCCTGTTATCATCGAACCCAATAAGTACAACGCAGGCTATCTTAAAACCAAAAAAGATCAAATGGGACACCTATTTTAGGAGAAATCTTATGATACGAAGTGCTACGATACAAGACTGTGACGCCATCCAAGCACTTCTCACTCAATTGGGATATGCCAATACCGCTTCTTTTCTGGGTGAACGCATCGAGACATTACTAACCCACCCCGATGCGATGCTCGTCGTCTATGAAAAAGAAAGAAAAGTCTTAGCGCTGCTTTCTTTACATATCATTCCACAAATTGCCCTTTTGGGCGCTTTTTTGCGCATCAGTTATTTTGTTGTGGACGAATCCGCACGCAACTTGCGCATCGGTTCAGAACTGGAAGCATACGCAACGCAGATTGCCAAAGAAAACAACTGTGATCGCATTGAAGTGCATTGCCATAGCAGACGTATTGATGCACACCGTTTTTATGAACGACAAGGCTATTTACAATCACCCCGCTATTATGTGAAAGAGATTCAAAATGACTAAAAAGGAGTTGAGATGTTAAAGGAGTTTCGCAATTTTTTGATTAAAGGCAATGTTGTTGATATGGCGGTTGGTTTTATTTTTGGTGCGGCATTTGCGACCATCGTAAAATCCCTTGTTTCCAATGTCATTATGCCTCCAATTGGATTATTACTGGGAAATGTTGATTTTTCTTCTTTGTTTATCGCGCTTGATGGCAAAACGTATGCATCCTTAGCCGATTTGGAAAAAGCAGGAGCGCCCGCCATTAAACTCGGTGTCTTTTTTAATGATTTAACCTCGTTTATTATTTTGGGATTTGTGATGTTTATGATGATAAAAGCATACACAAAAATCATGCCAAAAGAGGTAGCAGCACCTACGACAAAAACATGCCCAGAGTGTGCGATGAGCATTCCAGTTGCCGCTAAAAAATGTCCTTATTGTGGCATTGAGCAAGCATAAAATCTTTTACATGTAAAGTATCAAAGCTTTACATGTAATTTAAAAAATCTTCCAAACTTTATAATCAATTTTGCGAGCGTCTATCAAGCCAAACACTCGACTATCAACACTCATGGCATCTTTGCCTTCGACAAAAATACCTTTTTTTTCAATGCGAGTAATCTGTTTAAGCATCATACCCACACCCTCATAATAAAACAGGACCAAATCACCTAGCTTTAATGACAGTGGTCGAAAGGCGATTATCCAATCGCCTTCCTTTGCAAGAGGGTACATGGAATCACCCTCAACTTTAAAAATCTTTATCATAGGATAGGATACACCAACTCCTCATTCGGTAAGTAAGGCGCTTTTGCCTTTTTGGTTGCAACACCTTTAATTTCCCAAAAAATAGCCGCAAATTCATTCACCGCATCTAATAAAGCCATCGCTTTTTCACGAGAGACATGTTGTTTAGCTGCCCCACCCAACCCCATAATCGTATGTACGAGGGTATGAATATTTGGGTATTTTTCAACATGGGCTGGCTTAATAAAATCACCCCAAATCACACGGATTTCTTCTTTACACTTTACGGCTTCGCTCTCTTTAACGGCGATATAGCGGCTTAGTGTATTAAAATATTGAGCATCATTGCTCACAGGTAAAGCTGTAATCTGATCGACCATACGAACCACACTTAGCGCTGCAATTTGAGCAACAATAGGATCATAAATACCACACGGAATATCACAATGCGCATGTGCTATTTCAGGGGTAAAAAACTGGGATAACTGTTTCATTTCTCCTCCTTATGATTGTTGGTTTTATGGCTTTTATTTTACTCTTTATTATTAAACAAATATTTAACATTTTAATATACAATTAATTTTATCTTTTGATTCTAAGGAGACAACATGAAACGAAGAGACGCCTTAAAAGTTGCTGCGCTTGCAGCTTTAGCTACCACCTATGCATCAGCATACGACTCAAAACTCATCGTCAATAAACAAATGGTCTCGATCAAAGATCCTGCAAATCCCACAGAAGCAGAACTCAAACACTCTCCTGAAATCACTATTGGTGCAACAGACGCAAAAGGATATGCGTTAGTAGAAGTCAATATTGGACAAAAAGGTATTCTCCACCCAAGCGAGGAGAAGCATTGGATTTACGAAATTGACCTTTTAGCTGATGGTAAAAAAATCGCCAGTGTTGCGTTAGAGCCCGTCATTTCACGCGGGTATCTAGCCGCTAGAGTCAATGCTAAAGAGGTCAAAATGGTAACGGCTATCTCTAAATGTAATATTCACGGAGAATACACCACAACCGCCAAACTTTCTTAAATCGCATTCTATCTCACCATCAAGAGCAATCACTGCTCTTGATTTCTTTGACTTATGTCATTGCATTTTGCCTTCTATCCTTGGGATAATATAGAAAATTACCAAAAGGGAATACAGATGCGACGCACCATTAAACTACAATTAGCTTTGGTCTCTTTTATTGTTATTACTGCAGCACTCGCTTTAGGGTTCAAATCACTTTATGATGGGAAAGAGCAACTTAATGAACTCGATCAACTCCAATCACTGGTTCAACTCTCAACCAGTATCAGCCTTTTTGTTCATGAGACACAAAAAGAAAGAGGTGCAAGTGCTGGCTTTTTAGGCTCTTCGGGTAAAAAATTTGCCGATAAACTTCCACCGCAGCGTGCATTGACTGACCAATACCAACGCGGCTATCAAAATGCACTCATTTCCCTAGAAAAAGCAAATTATTCTAAGTCCCTTCTTGATAAAATCGCAAAAATCGATACCCTATTAAAAGAATTGCCTTCCATACGTAAACGCGTCGATACCTTGCAAATCAGTGCCCAAGATGAAGTGAACTATTACACACTCCTTAATAAACACCTCTTAGACATTGTGGCATCAACCGCCGTTCTTTCCTCTAACCATGAAATCGTTAAACAACTCTCCGCCTATGCCAATTTTTTAAAAGCAAAAGAGCGTTCAGGGATCGAAAGAGCCGTACTATCCAATACTTTTGCCGCAGGAAAATTTGCACCGCATATGTTTGAAAAACTTATTACACTCATATCGGAACAAAGCTCCTATATTGACTCTTTTATAGGAACAGCATCTCTTACGGCTACAAATTTATATGAAAAAACTATGCAATCCCCTATTGTTGCCGACGTAGAAAAAATGCGCAATATTGCTATTGAAAAAGCGCAAAGCGGTGATTTTGGTGTTGATGCCACCTATTGGTTTGACACAATCACTCAAAAAATCAATCTTTTAAAAGAGGTGGATGATGCCCTTTCCAAAGAGGTTTTAGCAGCGTTAGATACTCTGCATAACGACACAAAATACAATATGACCCTTCACAGTGGTGGCTTATTTCTTGTAACGCTGTTTGTGATGATTTTATTGTATGCCACGTTTAAAGATATTATTCAAACTATTCAATTATCACAAAAGAAACTAGAAACCATCGCCTCAAATCTTGATTTGACACTTTCACTCGAACTCAACCGAGACAACGAGATTTCAGACACCTTAGGACAAGTTCAAAAACTCATTCATAACTTTCGTATGGCGATTACCAAAGCCATTGATTCTTCCAATCAAAGCGTGGAAGCCAGTGCTAGTTTAGGAAACGTCTCATCCAATTTAGCCCAAAACATCACCAAACAAAATCATTTTATTCATTCAATCCAACACGAGATGGCATCACTGAAAGAGAAAGAAAATACCATGCAACAGATGTCTTCTACAACAACGCTTGACTTACAAGAAACAAAAAAAACACTCGAATCCTTTGTTGCCAATATGAGTAAAGTTGTCTCGATGATTTCACAAGGAGCGCAAAAACAGCATGATTTAGGAGAGCAAGTCGATTCATTATCAAAGCAAGCCATACAAATAAAAGGTGTTCTCGAAATCATTGGCGATATTGCCGACCAAACCAATCTTTTAGCGCTCAATGCGGCCATAGAAGCAGCACGCGCGGGAGAGCATGGACGAGGGTTTGCCGTGGTTGCGGATGAAGTACGAAAATTGGCCGAACGAACACAAAGCTCGCTGCTTGAAATTAGCGCTATGACCAATGTGATCGTACAAACGATTCATACGGTTACAACCGAAACGGAAACAATTTCACAATCGTTTTATCATCTCTCGCAAGAAGCAACGACACTCATCGACCAATCCAATCACACGTCTAATAAACTAAGCCATACCGTACAGATTTCTGAGCAACAAACGTCTCAACATCATATAATCGCGCAAACCGTTGAGACATTTCAACAGCATATTGATGAAGTAACGCTTCTTTCAGAACAAAATAACACCTTAGGCGAAAATGTTGAAGAAATATCAAAACATCTTTCCCTAAAAGCTGAAAGTGCCAATATCGAGTTAAAACAATTTCGCATCCATTAAATAAAGATGTCCGCCTAGAAAAAGAGGCGTTCTGCACATTTTGTAGAAAATATTAATACATCATTAATCCCTCTTTCGATAGGATATATTCTTTATTTAGCACAGAAAAGGTCTGTAGGTATGGCAGCATTTGAATTACCCTCTTCTTTTTGGCAGCAAGTGGATGTTTTTACAACACTCTTGCTACAATACAACCAAACGCACAATATCACAGGCGCAAAGACAAAAGAAGCCGTTATGAAGAATGTTGAGGATAGTATCTATCCTATCGAATATTTAGAGGTCGAACATCTTCACAATGCCATTGACGTTGGAACAGGAGCTGGATTTCCTGGTTTTTTACTCGCATTGGCTTTACCGCATGTTCAGTTTACGTTATTTGAGCCTATTGGTAAAAAAAGTGCTTTTTTACATTTAGCAAAATCAACGTTAGGTATCAAAAATGTTACTATTAGCTCCAATAGAGTAGAAAAAGTTGCACCGTTTGATGTTGATTTAATCTGCTCACGTGCCGTGACCAATACAAAAATGCTGATAAACTTATGTGAAAAGTTTATTCATGTTCAAACCACTTTGCTTTTTTACAAAGGAGAGCTTGTCGCAGAAGAGATACAAGGACTTCAAAATTGTCAAGTGTATCAAAGAGACAAACGCTATTATCTTGTTATGAAGGATATTCATGCTTATTAAATTATCGATTTTTATTGCTATTGTTTTTTTAATTTATATTTTCTTTTTTAAAACGCAACGTAAAGAAGAGATATCAAAACAAAAATCACACTCCAAAAAAGTTATAGAGGGCGATACAATGGTAGAGTGCCATGCCTGTTCTACATTTGTTAGCCATGATGAAGCCATTATTAAAGATGGTCACTACTTTTGCTCAAAAGAGTGCGCGAGGTTACCGTAATGATACTCATTGGTCACACATTAATCCCTAGTGAGCCTTTTTACCAAATTGAAACCGAAGCCCAAATTGCACAAACACCTGCAAATGCAACCGTCAGTTTTACATTTAACGCACCGCTTGCAGGGTATTGTAAAGCACAAAATATTTCTTTTGCTTTACATGTAAAAAACATTGAAGAGCTTGTTTTAGCGCATGCACTAGGTGCTTCCTATTTTTTAGTCGATAAATCGTTAGCATTACAAGCTCAAAAAATTGCCGATGATTATCTTTTTGATGGAAAAGTTTTATTGAAAAGCAATGACAATACGGAAATTGAATTTGCGGCAATTCACTCCATTGATGGCATTATTTTTGAACACGGTTTTACCTTTCTTTCATAAAGAACATGAATGCATAAAAGTCATTATTTTATTTTAGCGTCCTTTGTTTCGGTTTTTTATTGGCTCTTAGATGCATACACCAATGCCTCCTTGTATGATACATCCTTTGTCAATGAGGTCTTGTTACAAACACCGCATAGTATTGTCTTTATGAAGTTTTTTACGGCACTGCTTCTTTTTGCACTCAGCCTTACTCCTTTAATCTTAAAACAAAAGAGTACTGCTCATTCCGTAGAACCGCCGCTCAATGAGTTCACAGAGTTGCAACGTATGGCTGATATTCTCTTTTCGTCTCTTTCAACCAAAATTAATACGATTAAATCACTTGAAATATTGGAAGAGGCGTTGCATTTAGAATCAACCATTCTTTTTATTTATGATAAAGAGACTTTCTCACTGTACAATGAAAATGACTTTATCAAGTCTGCCTTTCGTTCGAAAGAGATTACACCGCTTCAAGCCAATCCTAATCGCAGTGAAATTGAAGAGATTGCCATCAGTTGCTATGTCGAAAAGCGCCCTGCGTCCAAAGACACTATCAAATGGGCAAACAAGCACTTAACACTTTTTAGCTTTGAACTCAAAGAAGACCGCAGTGAAAAAGCACTGGGTAGTTTAATGATTGCAACCCATACACCGCAAATGATTGAAACCCATAAGAGCTTGATTCAGCGCTATCTCCAAATGCTGACGTTTGTCCTCTCACTTGCCATGAAAAAAGAACTTCTACAAGGATTGAATGTTCAATACTCCAGTGAAAGTAGCAGCTATGACAAGATACTGGATATTATGAATTACTCCAAAATGCAAGAGCACATCGAGCATGAATTTAAGCGCCATAAGCGCTACCATACGCCTTTGACATTGGTTATTATAGAAATTAATATGTTTAAAAATATTAGCAATATTTTTCCAACAGATGTCATTACAACTCTTAAAAAAGATTTTATACAGCTCGTGAAAAAAAATACGCGCGATGTTGATATTTTTGCAAAGTGGAATACCGATCAATACGCGCTTTTATTACCCAATGTCGATTTTAGAGCCGGACAAGGAGTTGCTAAAAAACTACAAGCGATTTTAGCCGAGACAAAATTCGCACGTATCGGAAATCTATCGTGTAACTTTGGCATTACATCGCTTGTTCCAAAAGACACCATCGCAACGTTTAGAGCACGCGCGGAAAGTGCTTTGGTTGTCGCTGCCTCACGCGAGAGTAATCATGCAATCGAGGTTAAACTCCACGCCGAGCATTAAATAATAACACGTTTTAACGTTGGAGAGAGTTTTGTTGTGATTTCGTAGCTAATCGTTTTAAAATACTCGGCTAGCGGATTGGCATTATCAAACATACAGACTTCTTTGGCATCGCCTTTTAAACAAAAGCTATCCATAGACATTCGACCTAATGTAGGTTCATTGTTTGCCATTAAAACAGACCGGTAACCATCAAAGCGGAAAAATCCATCTCCATAGCCAATATCATAAGTGGAAATCACCTCATCCTGAGGTGCTTCATACGTGCCGCCATATCCAACACGTTCCCCTTTTTTGAGGATGCGGGTGCTCAATTTTTCAGCCCATAGCGCTAAAACAGGTTTTAAATCATACGTTGCAATGAGAGCATCCAGCGTCGTATATCCGTACATCGCGATTCCTGTACGCGCAAAGTCATCATCCCCTAAAGAATCCACGCGCAAAAGACCGGCAGAATTACAGCAATGAAAATTTGCCATTGGAAGTCCATAGCTTTTAATCAGCGCTTTTATACGCTGTTTGCCACGTTCAAAATTACTTTTTTGCCAAAAAAATTCACTGTTAAACTCATCAGCACTTCTAAAATGGGTAAAGACCCCTTTTAAAACCAATCCTTTTTGTACAATTAACGCCATGGCCGCATCGATATTCTCTTCTTTAATACCGTTTCTATGCATTCCCGTATCAAGGCTCAAATGAATACGCGTACCGCTCGGAAGCGTTTCTAACGCTTCATACGAATGTGTTGCCAGAGAAATAGATGAAGGAAGATTTTCTTGCGTTGGATGGTCCACCAAAACAAGAACCTCTTCAAATAAAGAAGCGATGCTTTTAGCCTCTTCTATATTTTTTACAGCAGCTCTTTGAAGGCCATATTCAGAAGCCAAGCGTGCCATCGTTAGAAGGTCATGCCCATACGCATTATCTTTCAATACCGCCATTAGCTTATGTTTGCCACCTGCTTTTGCCGATAAAAGATCAAGATTATGAAAGAAATGCGCTTTATTAATTGTAATGAATGCCATGATTAAGACTTTGTATTAAGTTTACCCATCACAAACCCACGTAATTTGCGGGCTTGATAATCAAGTTTGTAAAAATGTTCGTACACGCTTTGGGCGTCGAGTGTCGGATGATTGGAAAAATCAAAAGTAATGCCTTGCTTGTCTTTAGGAACATTTGCATCTATAAACGCCAAAAATGCTTCTCTTGCATCGAGTAACTTTGCTAACTCTTTTTCCATCATCTCATTTTCACTCATATTTGTTCCCTTATTTTTCTGCTAGGATATGCATTTTATCGCCAATCATTTCAAAATAGAGTTCTTTCTCACCTTTAGATGCAAACGATGGACTTTTATATGTTTGATAAAATGAAACTTTGAAAAGTTTGCTATCGTCTGTAGATGGATAAGGTGAAATACTCATATTGTCAAAAATAATTGTTTTATTCTCTTTACGTGAAAAAATCTGTTTTTTCATATTTGAAAAAGCAACTTTTCCTGAACCATCGGATTTTTTAAAATCATTTGAGTAAAAATTTAAATAGGTATTAATATCGTTAATTTTCCAAGCATGTTGCCATTTATACACTTCACTTAAAATCACAGCAACGCTTTCTCTCGACATTTTAGGCACTTTTGACTCACCAATAATCGTCACCGTTTTTTGGGCATTGATTTCTGTATCAAGATTTAAAATAGCATTATTTTCCATGACCACGCACCCTTTGCTCAAATCATCGCGGTCTTTTCCATCAAGTGGCATACCATGAATCCAAATCCCATCGCCACTTCGTCCTCTTAAAACATCAAATAAATTTGGGTAAGAGAGTGAAAAAGCTAATGGTCCATAAAATTGGTTGGTTGGTTTAAACCGTTTGGTAATTTCATAAACGCCCACAGGTGTTTTCAAATCACCACGTTTTACTTTCGGACCACTTTTACCCATAATCACGTCATCATGTGTTTTCACAAGCTTCAGTCCATCATCATTGACACGGAAAACTTCACAACGTTTTTTATCTTTTTCACAAACGATGACAGAATCAACGTCATCGTAAAAACCATAAGAGACATCCATACCTTTGAGTTGTTTTGCCCAATACTCTTTAGACATCAACTCTTTTTCACTTGGAGCTTTTGTTTTAGCGAGTGCTTTAACTTTGCTTGACCTAAAAGGCTCTCTTTCTTTTGTTTCTCTCGCTTCTTTAGTCGTTTCTCTAGTTTCTTTGGCTGTTTCTTTCACAACCTCTTTAGATTCAAACTCTTTTTTGAGGAAATCCTCAACAGCATTAATACCTTTGGTTTTGTAAATACGATAGATATCTTCTGCCGTTGCGGCATATAAGGCTAAGGCAAAAACCGATAATAAGACAAGATAACGCATACATTCCTCTCAGGATAACAATTTTTGATTGCTATTTTATAAAAAAATCTCTTAAGACCTCCTCTGTTTCAAAAACAAAATTGATTTTCTTTTTTTACGTATCTTTTAAACTTCTTTCGTTATTATCAACCCTGACTTAATAACGAGGATACAAAATGTCGTTTGAACTTATGTTAGCTTCTAGTATCGTTACCCTGCTCGTTATTGTATTACCTACTCTTTTCTTACTCAGCCAAAAACTAGGTCCTCGAAATCGAAAGAATAAAGCCAAAAATAGCGTCTATGAAAGCGGTATCGCCTCTCCTGTTGGGACAAGTGAAAGTCGCATCAGCGCTAAGTTTTATCTGGTTGCCATTTTGTTTGTTTTATTTGACGTAGAGATTATTTTTATGTTTCCATGGGCGGTAAATGTACGCGAACTCAGCCTTTTTGGCCTTTTTGAAATGTTTACGTTTATTGCATTGCTCTTAGTAGGTCTTATTTATATTTACCGCATCAAGGCACTTTCATGGCAGTAGGTGCAGAAGCAATTTTTGGCGATAGCGCCATTACCACAACTTTAGAGAGTGCGATTCATTGGGCAAGAGAATCTTCAATGTGGCCTTATGTGTTTGGAACGGCGTGTTGTGCCATTGAGTTTATGAGTGTTGCTAGCAGCAAATACGATATTGCGCGCTTTGGAGCAGAAGTTGTCCGCTTTTCTCCACGCCAAGCAGATTTATTAATCGTAGCAGGTACGGTCAGTTACAAACAAGCTCCTATTTTAAAACAAATCTATGATCAAATGAGTGAACCAAAATGGGTCATTAGTGCGGGTGCATGTGCATGCAGTGGTGGATTTTATGACAATTACACAACGCTGCAAGGTATTGATGCACTCATTCCTGTGGATGTGTATGTCGCAGGTTGCCCTCCTCGCCCTGAAGCTTTTTTAGACGCTCTTTTGGAAATTCAAAAAATTCAAGCCAATGAAAGTCTGTTGGAAGATCGTGCAAAGCGGCTTTTTAAAGGATTGCTAGATGTCTAAATTCTTTAAACAGACGTTTGAAAACCAATACGAAATTGACTCTTTTGGGTCTATTATCCTTGATAAAGAGCTTATTCTCAAAGCATTACATGTATTATCACACGATGATGGATACACGTTTTTAGTCGATATGACCGCCATTGATTATTTACATGTAAAAAACCAGCGTGAACGTTTTGCCATTGTTTATCTCTTGAGAGACAAGAATTTTTCCAACCTCATCACACTCAAAACATATATCGATAGCGCGATGGCAACACAAAGTATTACGCCGCTTTTTAAAAGTGCCAATTGGTCAGAGCGCGAAATTTGGGATCAATACGGCATTCATTTTATCAACCATCCCAATCTCAAACGCATTTTGAACCATAAAGAGTTCATAGGGCATCCGTTGCGTAAAGATTATCCTATTACAGAGGGACAAGTCTGTCACCGCAGTGATGATTTGATGGATGAAATGACGCCACGCCTTAAGACCAAAGGCTATACCTCGCATGAAGAACTCATGTTTTTAAATCTAGGGCCTGCACACCCAGCAAGCCATGGAACCATTCGAACTTTTGTCGCGCTGGATGGTGAGAACATCACCTGTGCCGTGAGTGAGATAGGCTATTTACACCGTGGATTTGAGAAATCCTGCGAAAATCATACCTACAATCAAATTATCCCTTATACCGATAGACTCAATTACTGTTCTGCCATTTTAAATAATATTGCTTTTGCCCATGCCGTTGAGGGTATTTTGGGTGTTGATTTGCCTGAGCGCGCTAAATTTATTCGTGTTATCATAGGAGAACTCTCACGCATCATTGACCATCTTGTCTGCTTGGCGGCTATTTTAGTCGATATGGGAGCATTAACCAATTATTGGTATTTGTACAATCCCAGAGAAAAGGTCTATGATTTACTCTCGAAACTTACAGGCGCACGTCTGACCAACTCTTACATGCGTATTGGCGGTATGAGCCATGATTTATACGATGGCTTTGCAGAAGATTTAAAATTATGTCTTCAAGAGATTGAACACGGCGTGGGAGAGACCTTAAAACTCATTGAACACAACCGCATTTTTCATGATAGAACCCAAAATGTAGGTATCATCACTAAGGAAGAAGCCATCAACCGAGGGCTTAGCGGTCCAAATCTTCGAGCCTGTGGCGTGCCTTACGATTTACGAGTCACTGCCCCCTATTACCATTACGAAACATTTGACTTTGATATGGCACTTGGGAGCGTGGGCGATGTGTATGATCGTATGATGGTTCGCTTTGAAGAGATAAGACAAAGTAAACGCATTATTGAACAAGCGATGCTCCGACTCCCTACTGGAGCCATTTGTGTGGATAACCATGCCATTTCACTTCCGCAAAAAAAAGATGTTTATAGCAATATTGAAGGGTTAATGAACCAATTTAAATTGATTTATGAAGGGGTTAAAGTTCCTCCACGAGAATATTATCGTGCGATTGAAGGGGGGAATGGCGAACTTGGATTTTTTATTGTCAGTGATGGCAGTGGAACGCCTTATAAAGTAAAAGTCAGACCTCCTTGTTTTTACGCAATGGCAGCTTACCCTCGTATCATTGAAGGTAGCATGATTGCGGATGCTGTTTTGACCTTGGGAAGTTTAAATATCATAGCAGGAGAGTTAGATCGATGAGTCATTTTACGTTTAATAAAGAGAATGAAACCAAGTTTAATTCTCTCCTTGAACGCTATCCCAACAAAAGCTCTCTGATGCTCCCTTCCTTATGGATGGTACAATATCAAGAAGGCTGGATTAGTTTAGATGCTATGCGTTTTATTGCAGAAAAATTAGAGTGTGCTCCTATGGAAGTTTACTCCGTTGCCTCTTTTTATACCATGTTCAATCTTCAACCTATTGGCAAATATCATATTCAAATTTGTCGTACACTTTCATGCATGTTGTGTGGTTCAAAATCTTTACAAGATCACTTACAAAATCGTCTTCATATCAAAGCAGGTGAAACCACAAAAGATGGTAAGTTCACCCTCTCCTTGGTTGAATGCCTCGGCTCGTGTGGAACAGCGCCTTGTATGAGACTCAATGATGATTATATTGAACATCTGAGCATTGAAAAACTCGATGAAATTTTAGATGAGCTTGAAAAATGATTGTTAAGCTTGTGAGTCGTAATTTTGACATTCCAAATTCTCATACACTAGAAGTTGCACGTGCAAATGGTCGGTATGATTCCCTGCACACTCTTTTTACAATGAGCCCTGATGAAGTCATTACGGAAGTTGAGCAAAGCGGTCTTCGTGGAAAGGGGGGCGGTGGCGCACATACAGGTGAAAAATGGCGCCTTATTCCTCCTCAAAGCGATAAGCCTGTTTACCTCGTCATCAATGCAGATGAAGGAGAACCTGGAACGTTTAAAGACCGTCAAATTTTAGAGTTTGACCCTCATTTGTTGATTGAAGGCATTATCTGTGCTGCGTATGCCATTAACGCGCATCATGCTTATGTTTATATTCGAGGCGAGTATGTCTTTTGGATGAATCGTTTGCAAAATGCTATCAATGAAGCGTATGAGGCTGGCCTTTTGGGTAAGTCTATTTTAGGGCATGATTACTGTTTACATGTAACGATTCATCAAGGTGCAGGCGCTTATATATGCGGCGAAAAAACAGCTCTTTTAGAATCATTGGAAGGCAAGCGGGGACATCCTAGACTCAAACCAAAAGGAAAAGAGCCAGAATGGTTTTTCGGAAATCCTACTGTCGTCAATAATGTCGAAACCATCGCAAGTGTGCCGTACATCATTGCAGAAGGGTATGGAGCGTATCGAATGCATGGGACACACGAATCTCCTGGAACGATGCTCTTTGGCATCAGTGGGCACGTTGAGCGCCCTGGTGTGTATGAACTTGCCTATGGGACACCAATGAAAGAGGTGATTTATAACTTATGCGGTGGCATTAAAGAGGGTAAAAAACTTAAAGCCATCATTCCCGGTGGTTCATCGGTTCAAATTTTGCGTGCCGATGAAATTGAAGACATTACCTTGGATTACGAATGCCTTAAAGCGCATGGTTCTGCTTTAGGAACAGGGGGTATGATTGTTCTTGATGAAAGTGTGAGTATTCCTGAAGCCATGAAAAACCTTTTTGCTTTTTACCATCATGAGTCATGCGGTCAATGCACACCGTGTCGAGAAGGGACAGGTTGGGTCGATAGCATCTTAGCCAAAATATTGGAAGGCAAAGGTGTCCAAGATGATTTTCAAACCATTCTTGATGCCTGTGATATGATGAATGGCAAAACGATTTGTGTTTTTGCACCATCGGTTGCCTTTATTGCACAAAGCTATCTCAAAAAATTTCCAGAAGAATTTAAAGCGTTATTGGCCTAAGTTTCTGTTTGTTTGTCAAGCGTCATTGGAGTATGCGCGATTCCGCATCGTATTGGAATCACGCACTTTTTCTCTAATGCAAACTCTTTTTAGAGTTGTTCCAAGAGCGGAAACATAGGATAATAAGATGATAAAAACAGCAAAGCTGTATTGACAAGAGGCACTAATTCTCTTGGTTCATCTACCACTTTATTCACTATTTTATACCCCTCACCTTTATGGGTTTCTATAAAATCCAGTGGAATTTTTGCCCTTAATTGTCGAACTAATGACCTAATTCGCTCTTCACTTGCAATCTCGCCTTGATAAACATAACAAGCAATATCGTTAAATGAAGTAACATGCGGCGATTTAATAGACAATAATTTAAGCAATAACGCTTCTTTTTTTCCTAAAATTACCTCTTCTTCATGATTAATAAATTTGCAATGCTGAAAATCAAAATAGACATCTTTTGATAAAAAGAAATTATCGTCATTCCAAATATCACATAGCTTGTAAATACTAAAGATAATCTCTTCTGGCAAGAAATCTTTAACAATCACGCTTTCGTAAGAGAGATAATAGAGAGTTTTAAAAATAGTAGGCTCAGGGTTTGGCTCTAAAATAAGTAATATTGGAGCATCACTTCCATGCTCTCTTAGAAATTTCATGGTGCATACATCTGTTGGATTTTTAAGATTGAGGATGAAAAGGTTATAGGAGGCCAAAGCAACAGCATCTTCGTTAAAAAGGTCTTCTTCGTTTTGTACTTTTTTTACATCCATTTTCAATCGTAGTCGATTTAAGGCTTTATCAATTTCATTTGCTAATTCTCTATCTGGTTCAAGAAGGAAAATTTTCATTTTTGCTCCTTATTTTCTTTGATTTCTTCCTCTTGTTCTTTTTTGTCTAGCGTATTATTATAACATTTAAATTAATACTTTTCTTGATTGTAAGTACAATAGCCAATTCCTTCGAAAGGAAAAGTACACTATCTTTGTTTTATAAAAATCATACTAAACGCAAAAAAACGAGGGATTTATACATAAGTATAAACCCCTAAATTCATCGTTTTAAAGAACGTATTTATTGCTCAGGGCAATTAGAAACTATAGGATAAATAAAAACGTGCATACGTAAAGCTATCTTCTCCACTGACATGATCATACGTACCGTATCCTGCCCAAAGTCTTGTTGCAAAACCTTTTAAAGCACCACTAAATTTATATTTTAGATCAAGATCAATTTCACTGGCGCCATCAAGGTACATTCTATCGGAAGAGGATGTACCGCTATTCATATAGCCTTCATCACTTTGCGTGTAGTAGGCGTATTTAAGAGCTGAGCTAAATCCTGGAATTCCAAAACCATAGATTGCTTCAATAGAATAAGCATCAACGCCTGCAAAAATTGCGTTATTGGTGAGCATATCGGTATAAGCAATGGCATCAGGCACATGCCCGAAGGTTCCAGGAAAGTTCGCTTCCTCATCCATTGTGGTATAAGCAGCATTGATTTTAACGCCACTTATTTCTGTACCAGCTTGAAACCCATAAAGCGTTGCATTATCTTTTCCCGTAACTAATGGATTATCATAATGGGCACCCGCATAGGTCATGGCTAAAGAGAGAGGAAAATCAATGGGTAATTTATACTCTGCTTGGAGATAATACTCATCATAGCCACCTGCTTTAATAAAAATAGGCGCATCCCATATCGAATAAGGAGCCGCACCATACTTTCGATCTTGATTGGTTGTGAGGTATTGACCATCTACTTTCAACCCTTTAATACTTTTATTCACAAAAAAGACAGAGTACATACCGTCACTAAAATGTTCATCTTGTTGAGAATTACCTACGGCATCACTACCATATCGCATTTGCCACTCTTGGATATAGATTAGTTTAATCATCGTGTCAGGAATTTCATTGAGGGTTAAGACTGCCGCATCAAAAGAATCTTCGAGAACAAATGCTGTGCTGGTCATAATAAGAGGTGTTTTAATTTTTTGACGGCCTACTTTGATATCCGATTTTAAGAATGAGTATTGAATATATGCTTCTGAAAGGAGTGTTGTACTGACTGAGTTACGAGGGTCATCTTCCCTTTCTGGCTGATAAGGGCTTGTAGCATCACTCTTTTGCCAATCTAAATCATGGGCTGTTTGAAAACCAAGACCTAATTTAAATCCCTTAAAAGAATCTGTCACATATCTCAATTCAGCGCCAATAGAACCAACATTGACGTTATTTACGGGAGCAGTTTGAATCAAAGCATCAGAGTTACTGCCGCCTGTATATTCAAATCTTAATTGACCACTTACTGTTCCATTTTTGAAGGCATCTGCAAGTGCATCGCTGTTTGCGTATGCTACCGTACCCATTGCCATCATTGCCACTAAAGATAATTTTGCTAATTTCATTATTTCTTCCTTTAGTTATCTTGGTGCGTTGTCCTATTCTCAAATAAGACAATGCACTCGCAATCACAATCCTATTAGGATTAAGCCTGCCACTTAATCCTAAAGGAGCCCTTTTTATTTATATTTTAAATCTTCCAATAACTGTTTTTGGACTTCTTCTTTTTTCGTGTCTAACTTCCCGTTATAAAACTCATACTCAGGTTTATAATAGTTCAGCATACTTCGAAGCCCTTTATGCCCGATTTCAGCATGACAAGATGCACATCCGATTTCTTTATCAGTACCTTTAAGGCTTGCATAATGCTCATGCATTTCACGGCCTTTCTTACTGATATACCCATTTGTTTCAAAATTTGGATGACAACTAATACATCCTTCATCTTTCACAAAATGTTGTCTGTTTTCACGATTTTTGTACCAATCTATATCTTTGGGATTTCCAAAGAAATGGATTGCGCCCTCAACAACACCGTTCCTTGCTTTTGTCATGATGTAACTTAGAACATTATCATGAGGCAAGTGACAATCAACACAATTCACCCGAATACCCGTTTTACCCTTACCACCATGAACATCATTTTGATAAGCAGCCACCATAGGATCCATTTCATGACAAATGACACAAAATTTATCATTACTGGTTCTATGGAGTCCTTCATAGGTTCCCAACGAGAGAAGAAGACCTATAAACACGCCTGCCAAGCCAATAATAAAAATTTTACTTTTTATAAATGAGATGAGTTTTTTTATCATGGTGTCGGCCTCATCCAAATTTTTACATCATTACTATGACATTGCAAACACATATTGTCTGATGGTTTATGCTCATTATGACACTCATCACAATACAGCTTTGGACCATCATGAATCGAGTTATGTGGATTGACATGTAATGCATCCATAAATTTAAGCCTGTCTGCCAAATACTGCTTGGTTTTATGGCAAGACAAACAACCTTCATCGCCAATCAGTTTAAAATTTTCAGGGTTGTCTCCTTGTCCCTCATGGCAATCTGTACATTTAAACGACAGCTTGGCATGGTGAGGTTTTAAAGGAAACTTCTTTTCCAGTTCAGGCGAAACTTTGATAGGAGGAGCCACCTTTGACTCACTCCCGACTAAAGAGACCATCCCCATCAAAAGAAAAAACCCTATTGCTAAAAGAGTTTTTTTGCTACACATGATTAGATATTCTCTCCTGCAATCAAACCAAAGGTTAAACAATCTGTTACAGCAACCGTACCTAAACGACTTGCGCCATGTGTTCCACCTGTCACTTCACCTGCCGCAAAAAGACCTGGAATTGGTTTATTGGTATTGGCTGAAATGACTTGTGCTTTTGTATTGATTTGTAAGCCACCCATTGTATGGTGAGGTTTTGGCATTAAACGAATCGCGTAGAATGGTCCTTTCATTTCGATTGGCTCACTTTTCACGTCTTTAAGTGTTTGTTTTTTAAACTCGTCTTCTTTACCTGCCATTGCTGTTTCATTGTATTTTTTAATCGTCTCTTTTAATGCATCTGCAGGAATCTTATAGTTTGCAGCAACAGCGTCAAGCGTATCAAATTTTTTCATTACACCACCCGTGATACCTTTTTCAATGATTGGATGGATTTGTGGGTCAAATGTATTGTACGTACCAATAACAACAGGGTATGCTTTTGGATCTTTTCTTAAAATGACATACTCAGCATCTGCTCTTGTTTTACGATCTGCCATTTCATTCATGAAGCGTTTACCGTTTCTAACATCAATTGCAGCACCAAGTCTAAAGAGTCCTTGTTGTGTTAAAAGTGGAGCTACACCAAAACCTCTCTCGTCTGGACTTGCCCATGGTCCTTGTTGAATCCATGAAACATGTACAGGGATTGCACCAATTTGGAATGCTTTAAGTAGTGCCCCAGCCGTTGCTCCTTCGTGGTTTGTAGCATCTTGATCTGGAGCGATACGAGGGTCTTGGAGTTGTCTGTACATTTTATCCATAGAGAAACCACCGCTTGCAAGGACAACACCTTTTTTCGCTTTAATGACTTTTTTCTCGCCCGATTTATTTTCAAGGTCATCACTAAACAGTTTACTATCGAATCGATAATTGGTTCTGATGACAACACCGACAACACTTGTACCATCCGCACTCATCACAAAATCATCAAATTTTGTACGGGTCATGATTTTACAACCAGGAAGTTTTTCAACAAATGCGCTCATTGGTTTGATAATGCCTGAACCACTCATATTATCAGTGACCAATGATCTAGGAACAGAGTGACCACCAAACCACGCAGGTTTTACATCTTGGAATTTTGCACCACATTGTACGGCAAAGTTCAAAGCATCATTGGATCGTTTAACAATCGTCTCCAATAATTCAACGTGATTGATACCAAGCCCTGCTTTTAAACAATCGGCAATAAAAAGCTCACCAGAGTCTTGAATACCGTATTTTTTTTGTGCAGCGCTGTTAGGAACAGCCATACCGCCACCATTAATAACAGAGTTACCACCTACACGTCCCATTTTTTCAACCACTAAAACTTTATAACCTCGTTCTACGGATTTAGCAGCTGCAGCAAGACCTGCGAAACCTGTACCAACTACGATAACATCGTATTCTTCATCAAATTTAACCTCTTTTTCTGTTGGAGCTGCCGCCATTGCATTACTTGCGCTAAGCATTGCCAAACCTGCTGTACCAAGAGCACCCAACTTAAGTGCGTCTCTTCTAGACATAGTCTCTTTTTTCATTTCTTTCTCCTTTTGAAGTGATATTTTATTTGTAACTTAATTTTAACGACTAACTGTGATATTTAATGTGAGATTCCTATGAAATCATTATGAAGCAAATCGTATGTAACTTTTGATGGAAATAGTGATGAAAAATATGTTTAAAAGAGGAGGTAAATGACGATTTTAGCGTTATAAAAATGAATAAATGACGATAAAAAGCCATAAGTATGGATATTTTTTTAATAAAAAATTTTAATTATAAAATACAAAAATTGAGAAGAAATATAACCCTTTATGGAAAAAACATCTTTGTAAAAGTATCTCCTTATAATATAGGTAGTGATACTTAGATTGAGAGTTAGGAAGTATGTTTTATTTTATGTAAAAATGATGAGGCATTAGTGTCTTGTAAAAAAGCATTGTATGCGATATCTTTATTTCTTAATTCATAAGCATAGGCGAGTCGTTTGGCGGTATGTATAGAAGGGGTGAAAAGGTCACCTTGTGGGAGTTTATGTTCGTATTTTTTCAAAAGTCGTTGTTCCAAAGTCGCTTGTGATTTTAAAGCATCTGGATAAATGTGTTCTACGCGTATTTTGTGATGGGTTAAATACTCCGAAATCAGTCCAAAGCGGTGACAATCAAACGCTTCTTTTTCTGAACACATCAGTGCAATGCGGTATCCTTTGCCTAATCCGTGTTCTAATCGCAAAATACCTTTTTGAAAGCCTTTTGTTTCTTGCACTTTTTTAAAATTAACTTTGCCATCCTCAAACAATACCTTCTTATCGTCATACCGTGCTCCAAGCAAATCACCCATGTAGAGATAATCTATCTTATGAGATTTCAGGGCATGGCACAATGTTTCTTTATTGTACTGAGGAACAAAAGAGCTATACGGAGAACTGCGTACATCGACAATGGTTGTAAGAGCATTTTTGTGAGCTATATCTATAAATGCTTCGATAGGATGCGTTGAATGCCCAATCGTATAAATCGCTTCGCCAAAACGCTCATGCATGGTTATTATTTAATAAAAAGCGACATATACGATAACCTTGCGGTTTCGATTAAAAAGTCTACACCAGGGAAATATGCAACAAACGTATTACCGATACCGCCCCAAATGACAGCTACCGCAATAAACCCTATCGTCAGTGCTGAGATGCCACGAAGGGGAGGAACATGGTCCCATTCAGAATCACACGCAGGATAAAAATACATCAATGCAATCACTTTAAAATAGTAATAAATCGAAATAAACGTTGCAATGATACCGCATACGGCTAAAAACGTGTACCCTGCTTCGATGGCACCTGTAAAAATATAAAATTTACCGACAAATCCAATGGTGCTTGGAATACCCGCTAATGAAAGCATAAAAATACTCAGCATCGCTGCCATATAAGGATGGACATGCGCAAACCCTCTAAAATCCTCATAGGTAACACGCACGTGCTCATCCGCTGCGATGTACGAAATAAGCCCAAACGCACCCATGGCGGAAAGAAAATACGCAACCAAATAGTAGATGATAGATGAAGAAGCACTCTCGCCTGCATAGCCAATCGAAACAAATGCGATGAGTAAATACCCCGTATGCACGATGCTAGAAGCCGCAAGCATGCGTTTTAAACTCTCTTGCACAATCGCTAAAAATGTACCATACAGGAGTGTTGCGATGATAATTACGATAAAAAGGGTATCCCACATATCACGAATTGGGTCAAAATCAACTAACATCACACGTAACACAAATCCAAAAATGGCGACTTTAAACGTAGCGGCCATGAAAGCAGTTACAGGAAGGGGCGAGCCATCATACACATCAATGGTCCAGTTTTGAAACGGAAATGCGGAGATTTTAAATAAGAAAGTCACAAGAATCAATGTGGCGCCAATCACAACGACAGAGACATCTTTTCCCATTAAACTATCCAGTTTATCGCCCATTTCGCCTAAAATAGTCGTTCCCAACCCTGCATAGATAAAAGCGGTTCCTAAAAGGAAAAAGGCACCTGAAAGTGACCCTAAGACAAGGTATTGATAACTGGCTTCTACCCGTTTGTCATGGATTTTTTGAAAACCAATCATGACATACAATGCCAAAGAAGCAATCTCTAAAGCGATAAAAGCTGTGATAAGTTCATTGGCATGTACGAGTAACATCATTCCAAATAAAGAGAACAAAAAGAGTGCAAAAAACTCTTTTTTAAAATGGCGTTTGGCTTGAAAATAGTGTGTACCAATCAAAGAAGTGACAAGTGCGCCCGCAAGTAAAATAGCATCAAAATAAACCGAATAGCTGTCAATAATCAACATTTTTGAGAAGACGTTTTCAAAAGGAAAAAGCGTAAAGAGTTTGCCAAAATACATCAAATCCGCACCTAATGCGCACAGTAAAATAACAAACGTAAAAAAAGAGAAGCGTTCCATAGAGAGACTTTGGAGGGGTGATAATAGCATCAAAAGAACGCCACCACCGCCAACAATGAGCAGTGGCAAAAGATAAAAGAGTTGTGTCTCTAACATTATTTGCTCCCTACATGTAAAATATCAAGCAAATAGTGTTGCAAGGTCGGTTCAATTTTATATAAAAACAAGTCAGGATAAACGCCCATGGCGATAATCAGTACCGCCAAAGGAATCAAACCCAAAATCTCATTGAAGCTTAAATCACGCATCTTAGAGACATCATTCTCACTTTTGACTAAAATAGCTTTTTGAAAAACCCAAAACATATAACTTGCCGCTACTAAAACCGTTAAGGCGGCTAACACGCCTAAAATCGGGTTATAATGAAAGATACCCAAGACGATAAGAAGTTCTGCAACAAACCCATTTGTTCCAGGAATGCCCACGGTACAAAAGAGCATAATGGCAAAAAAGAGTGTAAACCAAGGCGCTTTAGAAGCGATACCGCCTAGGGCACTTAAAGACCTGATGCCAAGATGACGCTCCATCACACCCACAAGCAAGAAAAGCCCCCCTGTCGCAATCGCGTGTGCTACCATTAAAAATGCACTTCCCATCATCCCTTGAATATTGAGCGCAAAAACACCGGCTGTGATAAAACCTAGATGGGAGGCGGATGAGTACGCGAACATCTTTTTGATGTTATACTGGCTAATAGCTGCTATACCAAAATAGATTAGCCCAAAAATACCCAATGCAATAAAAAATGCCGAAAACGAGACAAATTGTTCGGGAAACAGTGGCATCATAAATCGAACAAGGGCATAAACACCCAATTTTGCCATAATGGACGAGAGTAAAAAAACACCGCCCGTTGGCGAATTAGAGTACGTTTCAAGTAACCATGTATGGAAAGGGAAAAGAGGAATTTTAATGGCAAACGCTAACATAAACCCTGCGAAAAGAAGTGACTTTTGCATGTATGTTAAGGTACTAATATGCACCAAATCTGACAAGGCAAAACTCCATGAGCCAAACTCATAGTAATGTGCCACGCCCAAGTACAAAATGCTCACAAACATAAACAAAGAACCCATAATCGTATAAATCGTGACTTTGAGTGTCGAGAAAACACGATTGCTAGAGCCAAAAAGACCTATAATCATAAAAACGGGCAACAACATCGCTTCCCAGAAAAAGTAAAACAAAAAGAGGTCTAACGAAAAAAGCGTTCCACTAATACCTGATTGTATGAGTAACATGCTGACCCAATAACTTTTTGAGCGAGAATTGTGCCATAAAAGAAGATATGCACTTGGAATTAGCGTCGCAATGAGCATTAAAACAATCAGAGAAAAACCATCAATTCCGACACTGTAAGAGATTCCATAGCTTTGAATCCATGCATAATTTTCCCTAAATTGAATGGCGCCTGAGAGTTCAAAATGCGTATAGATATAAAGCGCCATCGCAAAAATAACCAATGAAACACCAAATGCGATATTGCGCGTCATCCTAGAATTCAGAGGTAAAACAAGCACAATAAATGCAACAATCATCGGTAAAAAAATAATCAATGATAAAATTCCTACTGACATGCCTACCCCAATATCGCAATCAAATAACACGATGCCACGCTCACACCTAATATCATGATGAGAGCATAAAAACGCACATGTGCATTTTGCATAATGGCAACCACGTGGCCTACCTTGATAAATCCACGACTAAGCCCCATAACAATGCGATCCACGATATTGATATCCAGTGCCACAGCAATAAAAGAGCTTAAACGTTTTATAGGCTGAACTAAAAGCGCATCGTAAATTTCATCCACATAAAATTTATGATAAACCACACCGTCTGGTTCATAAGGAATACGTAAATCATAATAACGAAACTTTTGGTATGCAATGGCGATACCTAAGCTAGCGGCCAAAATATTCACACCCAAGAGTAACCACTCGGTTGAATGTTTTACATGTAAAGTTCGCATGCCCCATGCTTCAAGCCAATGCCCAATGAGATGCTCTCCGCCTAACAGCTCAGGCAAGCCCAAAAAACCTACAAATGCTGCACCGATAGCCAAAACGACTAGAGGCGCTTTCATGCTCCAGCCAACATCGTGCGCTTTTACATGTAAAGCGTGTTTTCCCTCAAATACGACAAAAAAGAGTCGAAACATATAGTACGATGTTAGAACCGCGCTCATCACACCCAATCCCCAAATAAGATAATCACCACTGCTAAATGCAACCAATAAAATCTCATCTTTGCTAAAAAATCCCGCAAAAGGAGGAATGCCACAAATCGCAAGCGTGGCTATAAGCATTGTTATATAGACAACAGGGGTAATCTGACGCATACCGCCCATTTTAAAAATATTTTGTTCGTGATGCAAACTCACAATCACCGCTCCCGCCCCCATAAATAAAAGCGCTTTGAAAAAAGCATGGGTGAAGACATGAAAAAGTGCACTGCTATAAGCACCCAGCCCAACGGCTATAAACATATAGCCTAATTGAGACATCGTAGAATAGGCAAGAATTTTTTTAATATCGCTTTGCTTGGTCGCAATAATCGCGGCAAACAACGCACTCAAAGCACCAATATACGCGATAAAGTGTCCCACATGAGGAATCAGTTCATACAAAAATGAAAAACGCGCCACCATGTAAACACCCGCGGTAACCATCGTTGCCGCATGAATGAGCGCTGAAACCGGTGTGGGACCTGCCATGGCATCGGGGAGCCAAACATACAAAGGAATTTGAGCAGACTTTCCCATCGCACCAATGAACAAGGCAAGCCCAACTAAACTGACGATAGATAAAGGTATCGTGGTCATTATCGAAGCAATCGCTTCATAACTAAAGCCTATTTTTCCGCAATAAAAAAAGAGAATAGCTAACCCGATTAAAAAGCCAAGGTCGCCCACGCGATTGACAATAAAAGCTTTATTACCAGCAACCACGTTAGCATTATCTTGAAAATAAAAGCTAATCAGCAAGTATGAGCAAAGTCCCACGCCTTCCCAACCAATGAACATAATTAAAGGACCATCCGCAAGCACAAGTAAAAGCATGGACGCTAAAAAGAGGTTAAAGTAGAAGAAAAATTTGCCATACCCTGCATCTTCACGCATATACGCTGTTGCATACACATGAATTAACCAACCTACAAAAGTGATAAATAAGACCATAAACAACGAAAGCTTATCGCCTAAAAACCCCATCATAATGTTGTATTCACCCACACTGAGCCACAAATAAGGCTGATAATGTAAAAGAGCATCATAACGAGCAACATGCACAAACGCACTCACACCTAAAATAAAACTGATAGCAGGAGAGAGAAGGGCTGGAATGCTAAACCATTTTTGAGCAAGTTTTTTTTGTGTAATAGAATAAAGATAGAGCGCGCCAATCAACACAGAAGAGAGTAAAGGAGCAAGAACAATCCATGCTAAAATAGCACTATTCATACGGCCTCCTTTTGCGAAAGCGTACGAAAAATATCTGAATCGAGTGATTTTTTACGCTTATACAGTACGACAATAAGCGCCAAAAAGACGGCAGCTTCTGCGGCTGCGACGGCTATGACCATCATTGCCATCACTTGGGATGCCATGGAATGGTGGTAATTGCTTAACGCAACAAAGATTAAATTAATCGCATTGAGCATCAACTCAATGGACATGTAAATAATAAAGATATTTTTACGGCTGATAACACCTAAAAGACCAATAGAAAAAAGGATCATCGCCACGACAATATAAGCAAAAATGGTATCTGCTATCATGCTTCATCCTTTCTACCAAATACCACAGCGCCCAAAAGTGCCACTAAAAGTAAAATAGAAATAAGCTCAAACGGCAAAAGCCATTTTGTAAAAAGCTCTATTCCCAACGGTTTAATTTTTCCAAAATTCTCTTGCAAAGAAGGAATATCTAAGGGCATCTTGTAAAAAGCTCTCAAAATTAAAAAATTAAGAGGTAACAGTGCGATAGAGCCTAAAAAGAGCGTGATGTTTTTATTGGGCTCTTTGGGTAAATTGGCTTCTTTCACGTTTAAAAACATGATGATAAAAATAAAAAGTGTAATAATCGCACCTGCATAAACAATAATTTGCACCATAAATAAAAAAGAAGCACTTAAAAGAGCGAAAAGTCCCGCCATCGCAATAATCGTTAAAATAAGTCCTAGCGCGCTGTGAACAGGTTGATGAAAAACGACCATACCCACGCCCCCTAAGATAGCGAAAAAAGAGAGCAGTAAAAAAAGAACGTCCATCATGACTCTTCTCCCATCTTTTTATTGGCTAAGAGTTGCTCTTTTGTGAGGACAAAATCTTCACGCTTTTTACCAATAAAACTAAAAATCCCACTGTCCATTCGAATAGCATCACACGGACATGCTTCCACACAAGCGCCGCAAAAAACACACTCTAATAAATCAATATCAAACCGTTTAGGCATCTTTTCATCGACATCATCGTTTCGCTCTTCTGCCTCAATAAAAATACATTCAGCAGGGCATGCGGTTGCACACATAAAACAAGCGACACAGCGGACACTGCCATCATCTCGCTTTGTCAAGCGGTGTACCCCTCGATAGCGTTCTGTAATATCTTTTGGATTTTCCTCAGGGTAATTGAGCGTCTTAATCTGCGGTGTATCACTTAAATTAGTGATAAAATGAGACAATGTCGTTTTCATACCACCAAAGATGGCAGGAAGATAGAGCTTTTCTTTGAACGTATTGCCATGGCGTGGAACGATTTTAATGCCCATCTTACAACCCTTTCACGACGATAAATGTCGCCGTAACAACGATGTTGGCAATCGCCAAAGGCATCAATACTTTCCACCCCAATGTTTGAAGTTGGTCGTAACGAAAACGAGGTAGTGTCCACCTGACCCATACAAAAACAAAATTAATCATGAGAAGTTTGACGGCAAACGTCATAATCTGAATGACCGCTACAGCAACATTGATTGACGTTTGTGTCAAGCCAGAGAGCAATAACATTCCAAGTGCTGCAATGACAAAAAGATTCAGAATGATCAAAAGATTGGTAAGTGTTTTTGTCTCATGGTTTCGCTTATCAGCGTGTTCAATCCAGTGGTTGTGCTTTTTCATCCAACGTACAAAGCCAAAACTACCTAAAGGTAATAACACCATTATGGCTATTAAAAGCGTAGGCATATGCATTTGTAAACTATGGGTATTTAGATACGGTAGGTGATATCCACCTAAGAAAAGTGTCACGATCAACGCACTTGATGCGCTCATCGCCACATATTCGCCCACAAAAAAGAGTCCAAAACGCATCGCGCTATACTCTGTGTGAAAACCACCGACAATTTCACTTTCACCTTCGGCTAAATCAAAAGGAGTACGGTTCGCTTCGGCAAAAGCGGTGACGATAAAAATAAGTGCAGCAATCGGTTGCAAAACGATGCCCCAGGCAGGTATAAAACCACCAATCAGATTTCCTTGATAGGTCACGATGTCGCCCAAATGCACTGACCCATACGTTATGAGCACTGACACCAACGAAAGTCCCATCGCCGCCTCGTAGCTAATAACTTGCGCACCCGCACGCATAGAACCTAGAAGCGAGTATTTGTTATGGCTAGCCCATCCGCCTATCATGATGCCATACACGCTTAATCCCGCAAGCGCTAAAAACCATAGCACCCCTAAGTCCATCGGTAAGCCTTGCATAATAAAGCGTTTTTCATTCACGATTAAGTCATCGGCAAAAGGCATGACCATAAAGCTTAAAAATGCCGACGCGAAAACAAGTACCGGTGCGAGAGAAAATAGAAATTTCTCCGTAATGGCTTTGGCTTTAAAGTCCTCTTTGAAAACCAGTTTGAGCATATCGGCAAACGATTGCACTAAACCTCCGAGTCTTATTCCTGCGATATGACAACGATTGGGTCCTAATCTGTCTTGAATCAGACCTGCGACACGTCGCTCAATCCACACTAAAATCGGTGCGGCACCCAACGAGAAAAGTAAGGCTAAAATAACATTGATAATGACAACGCTGATGCTCAGTGTACTCATAAAACACTCTTTGGCGTTTCTTTGAGCATCTCAAATGTGATGCCTTCAAAGGCTTTGTTCTGAATCATTTCTTCGTCCCAAACTTCTTTACATGTAAAAAGCCCGTCGCCTAAGATAGTACCGACAATTTCTAGCACTGTTTTATGCGGTTTATCACTGTGAATAGCACAGGCGCTGTATTGGAAATACCCGTCAATATTGATAAATGTTCCTAAACGTTTCGTATGCGAAGCAATCGGTAAAACGAGTTCGACTTCTTGACACGTCATTTCATCGGTTGGGCTTAAGACAGCGATGTTTTGAGCGTAATGCATCGTTTTAATGACAGAAACATCGTGTCGTCCAATAAATACGACCAACTCAGCAGTTTCAAGATGCTTTTGAAGGGATACGAGCGTATCATCTATTTCTAAAAGTTTGAGGGCACGCGCATTGCAAGAACGATCGGCACATTTAAGAAAATCATCGCCAAATCCTTCATCAAAGCGGTCTGGTTCATACGCATTGATGGTGATTTCATACAATTTAGCCAACTTTTGAAGACGCACCATCTCTTCTAAAGCAAGCGAAGAAGAAAGCAGAAAAAGTGTTTTGCCTAAATGCCGTTTTAAAAGACGTAAGAATTTTCCTTCAGCATACTCATATTCGCTCACACGTCCTCGAATTAGTGCTTGAGATTCTTGCGAAGCATTCTCTTGTTGATAACTGAGTCTTCCCGCATCACAGATAAAATAGCCATTAATTTTATCATTGAGCCGTGGTCGATAACGATAAATCATCTCATCTTTGTATTTTTCTTTATGATGATCAACATAAATGGAACATCCTCGCGCACAATGATTGCAAATCGCCTCTTCACTTTTTAAAAACCACACTCGTTTATGAAACCGAAAATCTTGACTGGTCAGTGCGCCAACGGGACAGAGGTCCACTACATTCATGGCATAAGGATTGTGCAGTTTTTCACCCGGAAAGGTGCTGATAACGGAGTGGTCGCCCCTGGAAAGTACCCCTAATTCATTTGTTTTTGTAATTTTTTCCGTAAAACGTACGCAACGGGTACAGAGCACACAACGCTCTTGGTCAAGGACAACATTGGCTCCCAAATCAACCCGTTTAAGTCCACGAACTTTAGGCGTAGAAAGCCTACTTTCATACAACCCGACATCCATATAGTAATTTTGCAAAGAGCATTCGCCCGCTTGGTCACAAATGGGGCAATCAATGGGATGATTAATGAGTTCCATCTCTAAAATAGAACGTTTCACGCGGTCAATATTGGCACCTTTGGTGCGAACAATCATACCTTCTTTAATCGGTGTATCACAGGCGATTTGCGGACGCTTTTGTCCTTCGATTTCGACCATACACATTCGGCAATTTCCATCTTTTCCTAAAGAAGGGTGGTAACAAAAGTGAGGGATGTTAATCTGATGCGCTAAAAGCTCTTCAATCAGTAAAGCACCTTCTTTCACCTCCAAAATTGTTCCATCTACCGTAATATGCGCCATAAACCTTCTTTATCCTTGCTGTGACGAATTTTCTCATTCTATCTTGCAAAAACTTTAAAGTTGCTGTCACTTCCGGTTTACTAAATTTTTAATAAAGAGATGTTAAACTCTACCGTTTTTTCTAAAAGGAGCCTTATGTTCACACCTCGTTTGCTTAAATGGTTGGCGGCTGAAATTATTGCTGTTCTTTTAATTACGGCGTATATTTTCATTGACGCAAGTGACGTTTATGAGTGGTGGGTTGGAGATACTGATTTTGCTTATTCATTAACTCCATGCGATTTACATCAAAGTACTTGTAGTGTGACTTTAAAAGATGGCACTATGCTTAGCTTTGATATTGAGCCTAAAAACATACCTTTGATGCAACCGTTACATTTTAAAGTTACGACAACTACGAATCTTGCCTATATTGAACTGAAACTTTTCGCCACCAATATGAATATGGGTTTTCACTCCGTGACACTCAAGCCGACATCGACAGGTGTGTATGAAGGCGAAGGCGTTTTACCAACCTGTATGGTGGGCGATATGAACTGGCAAGCCAATGTCATTTTAAATGAAAAAAACAAAAGTTTAGGGGCTATTTTTTCGTTCAAAACAGATAAATAAAATTCTCATTTTAGTTTCGTTACAAAAGGTAATCTTTTGAAAATTGAATGAATATTCATCTGTGGCGAACGGAATGAGTCTTGCAATTTTAGCTATACTTGTTACTTTAATTTATATGCAAGTGATTTTTGAGGAGATGCACCGTGTCCATTACGCAACGAGGCGAAGAGCTTTGTTTTGACGAGAACCAATTTATCGTCTCTAAAACAGACCTCAAAGGTAAAATTACCTACGCCAATGACCTTTTTATAAAGATTTCTGGTTATAGTGAAGAAGAACTTATTGGAACTCCACACAATATTTTACGTCATCCTGACATGCCTCGTGCCGTTTTTAAACTCTTATGGGATAAGGTCCAAAGAGGCGATGAAATCTTTGCTTATGTCAAAAACCGCACAAAATCGGGTTACTTTTACTGGGTGCATGCCTATATTACGCCCATTATCGACACGAAAACAGGTTCTACTATCGGGTATCATTCCGTAAGACGTGCTCCAAATCCTAAAGGAATTGCTGTTATTGAACCGTTGTATCGCAAAATGGTTGATGCAGAAAAAAACGGTGGCATCCAAAGTTCACTTTCGCTTCTTGAAAATACGCTCTCAGACTTAAAGGTTAGTTATGCAGAATTTATCCTCTCTTATGAATAGATCTTCTCTTGCCAAAGTACAAGATGCCAATCTTATTTCGTTGGTCATCTTTTTCATCTCTTTTTGTATCGAAGTCTCCATCAATGGTTTTCATTGGATTCAAATCATTAACCTCAGCAATTTTGCATTGGGTTGGTTTATGTTTATCAATATTCGTAAAGTGCAAAAGACCATCCATGCGTTAGCAGATATCGTACACGAAAGTTCACGAGGGCAGCTTCATGGCAGAATCGTCAATGTTAAAGATGGCGGAGAACTTAAAACACTGTGTTCTAATATGAACTCATTGCTGGATAACTTTGAACTCATTACCAAAGAGATTAAAGCAACGATTCTCGCAGCATCCCAAGAAGATTTTAGTCGTAAAATTCTTCAAAAAGGAATGCATGGTGAGTTTAAAGAACAGACCAAAATGATTAACCAAGCGGTATATGCGATGCAACAAACGCACGAATTTATCGCTCGCAATACACTCAATGCCGAATTGGCGCAAATTAGCAGTGGTTCCAATGACTTTTCAACCGTGCAAGCGAATCTAACCAGTATCGTTGAACGCTTAAAAGAGACCGCTAAAGATGGTGAAGTCTATGCGGAAGAGACCAAAGGGAGTTACCAAAATCTTCGTGAAACGATTGATAAGATTACTTCATTGATCGAATTTGTCAATCAAAATGAGCAAAGTATCGGTGTTTTAGCCCAACGGACACGAGACATTAGCAATGTGGTTGATATGATTAATGATATTGCCGATAAAACCAACTTACTTGCACTCAATGCCGCCATTGAAGCGGCGCGTGCAGGCGAACATGGACGTGGCTTTGCCGTTGTTGCGGATGAAGTACGAAAACTCGCTGAAACCACACAAAAAGCAACCGCTGAGATTGCCATTTCCATCAAGATGCTTCAACAAGAAACCTCAGGCCTTGAAACCAACGCAGAGTCTATGAAGCAAAATGCCGATGCATCGACCAAAACACTCGATACGCTCAGTACAACGTTTAATAGCCTTATCGCGCATTCGGATACCACGTCGAATAATATCAATACCATTCAACAAACCATCTTCGTGACATTAGCGAAAATGAATCATGCGATTTTTAAATCCAACGCTTACAGCGCTGTGTATGTCAATGACACCAAAGCATCATTCCAAAACCATGAACAATGCAGTCTTGGTGAGTGGTATCATCACGATGGTCAAGCAATTTTTGGCGATACTCAAAGCTTTAAAGCACTCTATAACCCGCATCAAAGTTTCCACAATCATGTTTTAGAGGTTGCAAAATTGATTCGTACCACCGAGTCAAATCTCTTGGATGAAAAAGAGCAGATTATCAACTACTTTAAAGAGGTAGAGCGAGAGAGTAAAATTCTTTTCGTAACGCTTGATGCTATGATTGCAGAGAAAAATTCACGCGCTTCATAAAGACTCAAAAAAAGAATTACATGTAAAACTTTTACATGTAATTCTCACACATACTCCATCACCAAATCATCCGGAACACTGGGCAATTTAATCGTAAACAATGCGCCTTGTTCCGTATTTTTGACTTCAATAATACCGTTCATATTATTTTCAATAATCATTTTGGTCATATACAGTCCGATACCTGTACCTTGTTTTGCGTACTTTGTTGTGAAATACGGCTCAAAGATACGGTCCATATGCTCAGGCGCAATGCCTCTACCGTTATCTTCGATAATAATCAAAATGTAGCGATACCCTTTTTTAAGCTGTAAACGAATAAAAGGATGACTCACTTCTCTGTCTCTTAAAACGTCTTTGGCATTTGAGAGAATGTTCAGTAGCGCTTGCGCAAATTCATTAGGATAACCTAATACTTGCATACTCTCAGAAATATCAAACCGAAACTCGATACCGTGGTATTTTAAAGAGGCTTGTAAAATAGCAATCGCCCTTTGGCAGGCTTCTGAGATTTCAAAAATCTCTTTGTCTTTAGAGGGTTTAAAAAAGTTTTGAAAATCACTGATAGTATTGGACATATAGGCATTGATTTTATTGCATTGCTGAATACTCTGAATGAGAAATGCTCCATCAAGGTCATTAAATTCATGCTTCACTTGTAAGTTCATTAAAATGGCACTGAGCTCGCCTAAAGGTTGTCGCCATTGATGCGCGATATTTCCTATCATCTCACCCATACTGGCAAGCTTGCTTTGTTGAATGAGTAATTTTTCCTGCTCACTGCGTTTGAAAATCTCTTCATTTATTTTTGATTCTAGGTTATCAATCATCGTGTTAATCACGTCTTTGAGTAACTGCAATTCATGCGCTTGTGCGGTAGCATGCAATCTGGAGGAGAGTTTACCGCTTTTAAGGTCATTGACAACATGGATGGCATCTTCGACAAGCACGATATCTTGTTCGATATTTGCCGATGCTTTGGCGATACTTTGATTGAGAAGGTTTGCCATATCTTCAAGCTCATCTTTGCTGTTGAGCGTAATGGCTTTAGGTTGAATGCTCTTGGTCTCCAAATAACTAAAGAACTCTTTAAGCCCTTCTTGTAATTTTAAGATGGAAGAGACAATGTGGCTAGAGAGTAAATACCCCGCAATAAACACTAAGGCAGAAAGCAGTAAAACAATCACGCCTAATTCATATTTGAGTGCATTAGCGCTTATTTTGATGTCGGAAAAGTTTTTCTCAGCTTGTGCGACGGCATCATGTTGTAATTTTTTCAACCGCCCTAAAAGACTATAATACCGCTCTCGCTCTGTGGTATTGACATTCACATAAGCGCCTTCTTCAAAACGTGCTGAAAGATAGTGATGGGTTTTATTGACCGCTTCCACATAACTGTGCCAAATGCCATATGTGGTCTGGTCTAAAGCTCCAAAATGCTCTTCTAACAATTTTATCTGAGCTTCTAAATCCACTTCAATACTTTTTCGATAATCATCATTCGGAGACATCACAAGCGAAAGGCTCATTTCGCGCAAAACGTTCAAAGGCTCAATATAGTTTTCTTGCAAACTTTGCGTACTTTGCGAATTTTCAAAAATGGTGGTAGCATTGTGGATATTCTCTTGGCTCAGTTTAAAGGAACGCTCCGCCAAAATCAACATTCCGATAAAGGAAAAACTAAACAGTAAAAAGAGTTTATATTTGATTTGTATTTTTTTCATGGAATTCTCTTCGGTAAAATAGGTGCTTGAAGCTCCTTAGGATAAGGTTTGTCCCCTCGTATCGACCAATGTTGGTTGGTAACAGATGCTTTCCAAAACGGTTGCATGCCAATACTCAATGGCTCAAAAACCAACTCTTTATTCATCGCAAAGACATTATTGGGGATAGGAACAAACAACATATACGCCTCCTCTTTGGCACGCTGACGAATTTTTTGGCATAAGGCGTTAAACGCCTCACTGCCCTGTTCCAGCCGGAAAAACTGTGAAATATACATCTGCATTACAGCATCATCTCGTACAAAACTCCACGGATTGCCCTCTTGATAATTAAAAAAAGTCAGCCAAGGATGTCTGCCATACCAGTCGATTGAATTTTGGCTTAGAATATCCCAATCTTGTATCGTTTGGTTATTGGATAAAAGCAAATCATACACCTTTTTTTCATCGGTAGTGATGGTGTAACGCAAGGTGATATTGTATTGTGAGAGTTGATACTCAATACCTTTCCACAAGAAAAGCAATGAATCTTGCGTTACCACTTTAAAGGTTTTATTATCCAACGCATCATGCACCTCTTTAGGGCTTAATGGGCACTCTTGCGATTGCAACGCTTCTTGATTGATTGCCCCTTCTTGTTTATAGGTAAACATGAGAAGATTGTGTTGATTTAAGGCGCAATTTAGGGCTTGTCGCACTTTTTTATCGTACACGGGTGAATCTTTTTTCAGTAAATTAAAATAGAGCGCAAAATTATTGGTCGAAGGTAAAATAACGAGTTTTGAGTAAGAAGATAGCATCGTCTCAATTTTTTTATTAAACGGAATAGGCATAAAATCAAGCGCGCCCTCCTCAGATGTGATGCGGCGCAATGCCTCATCCGTTTCTAACTCCGTATAAACGGTAATCGTCTCAATTTTAGGCGAGCCTTTTTCCCAATAGTACGGATTGGCTTTGAGGGTAGCTTTTGGAGTCTGTTTACGTCCAGTAATCACTCCTTCTGTCAAAATATAAGGCCCTAGCCCATACGGTCCTGCCTCTTCGATATTAGGTCCCGTCGCCGCCCCTCTCCATGCAAATTTTTCAAGGTAGCTTTCCGTATAAAAATTAATACGCGCAAGGTCACGAAACAGCATCCCATAAGGTCTTTTCAAAAGAATGCGAATTTTAAAATCATTAATTTTTTCAACTTTTTGAAGCGAATTTTTTATGTCCGTATAACTGATGGGTTGTTTTTGAAAATAATCAAAATTATGAACGACGGAGTCTGCGTTAAAAGGCGTGCCATCTTGAAAGCGTACCCCTTTGCGCAAGTCACATTCATAAACGAGTTCACGAGGATGCGTGCATCGTGTCGCCAAGGAGTATTCCCAACCATTGTCATTATCTGCCAAACGAACCAACCCTTCATTTATCATGCGTGACACGGTTACATAAGGAAGTGCGGGTAAAAAGACTTTTATGTGCGATCTTGGGTCTTTTACATGTAAAACCCGTGAAGTGCTATCATCGACGCGGTAGTTGATTTCAGGCATTGACTCGGCAAAGATAACAGTAGCCACCAAAAGCAAAAAGCACAGTTTCATCATGGCAATCGCTTTGGTAAAATTGGGGTTTGAAGCTCTTTTGGATAAGGCTTATCGCCTCTTACAGACCAATGCTCACTCGTAATTTTCGCTTTCCAAAACGGTTGCATGCCAATGCCTAATGGTTCAAACACCAGCTCTTTATTCATCGCAAATACGACATTGGGCGTTGGAACAAAGAGCATATACGCCTCTTCTTTGGCGCGGTCTTTGATTTTATTGCACAGTATTGTAAATTTTGGGTCATCTTGTTCCACCAAGAAAAACTGTTCAATCAACCCTTTCATCACAGAATCACCATGAACAAAGCTCCAAGGATTGTTCTCTTGGTACCGAATGAAAATAGGCCAAGGATGCCTACCGTAATAATCTTGTGTTCCTTGAATCAGCATATCCCACGTTTGAATGTGGCTATGATTTTTTTGAACGAGATTGTAAATTTCTTTCTCACTGGTCGTGACTTGGTAGTGCAGTGTAACACCATACTGTGCTAGCTGGTATTCGATGCCTTTCCATAAAAACATTAAGGAGTCTTGCGTAGCGACATTGAGGGTGACCCCATTTAAGAGTTGGTAGAGTTTTTGAGGACTCATACTACATTCACTCTTCTTAAATGCGTACGGATTGAGAACCCCCTCTTTTTTGTACGTAAAATCGAGCAAATTTTGCTGATTGATAGCGCAGTTGAGTGCTTGACGTATCTCTTTACGATAAATTGGAGAGCTTTTCTTAAGCAGATTAAAATAGATTGTAAAATTATTGGAAGACGGCATAGAGACCAATTTCGCATAAGGCGAGAGCATGCTCTCAATTTTTTTATTAAAAGGAATTTGCATGAAATCAAGTTTTCCATCTTGAAACAGGGTCATTTCAAGAGCTTTTTGACTCTCAAGCTCCGTGTAAAACGTAATTTTTTGAATGCTAGGATACTCTTTTTCCCAGTAGTAGGGATTGGCTTCTAGAATGACTTTGGGCGTCTGTTTCATGCCAGTAATCATCCCTTCAACTAAGATATAAGGTCCCAAACCATAAGGGCCTGAGGCTTTGATATTCGCCCCCGTTTCCGCACCGCCCCAGCCATACTTTTTTAAATACGCTTCAGAATAAAAATAGATACGTGCCAAATCACGAAACAGCATACCATACGGTTTAAAAAGATGTAGGCGTATTTTATATTCCGAGACTTTTTCAACGGATTTGAGCGAATGGTGAATGTCGGTATAGTTAAAAGGTTGTTTGAGAAAATAGGAAAAATTATGCACCACAGAATCCGCGTTAAACGGAGTCCCATCTTGAAATCGCACACCGTGACGCAACTCAAATTCATAAAGCGTGGGAGAAAGTTTCGTGCTCTTTGTTGCGAGCGAGTACTCCCAACCTAAGTCGTTTTCAGCCAAGCGCACTAACCCTTCATTGACCAAACGAGATACATAATTATAAGGCATTGAAGGCAAAAAAACCTTAATGTGCGAGCGCGGGTCTTTTACATGTAAAACCCGTGAACTACTGTCATCATCACGATACGTTACAGTATCGGCACATAACAATAGCGATAAAAAAAGCCATAAAAGGCTATGCTTCAAAACTGTATCCTGCCAGTGAATGATTTTTGATGAGATTACTGCGCAATTTTTTACGCAACGTTTTAACCAGTGTACGAAGAGCGGCGATACTCATGAACTCTTCTTTCCAAACGCTCATTTCAATCTCATCGTAACTTACGACCATCCCTTTTTTACGGAGCAATAACTCTAAAAAATCTGACTCTTTATGGGTCAAATCAATTTCTTCGCCATCGTTATGCACCAAAATACGGTTTTTAAAATCAAATTTGCATCCGCCGCATTCAAAAAAAACGGAACGGTCCGATTCAATTTCTTCAATACATAAACGAAGTGCGCTTAAGAGTTCATCCAGAGCCACAGGTTTAATGATGTATTTTTCGATTTTTAACTCAATAGCACTTAAAAGGTACTCTTTATCGGTATGCGCGATTATCATCAGAATCGGTGTTTTTTTATCGACTTGGCGAATCTCTTTGACCATATACAAGCCATCGCGTACAGGCATACGAAGGTCGGTTAAGATAATATCGGGACGTTTTGCATAATACATCTCCAGTCCCTCTTCGCCGTTTTTAGCTTCAATGACCTCTTTAAGATAGTACGAAAGTGAATTCGCCATAGGTTTGCGTATGCCTTCTTCATCTTCGGCATATAATAACGTCATATTTTTGAGTTTTTCAAGCCAAAGTTCCATTCTTTTGCCTTTTGTATAAACTTTACATGTAAAGATTTTAACGAAAAAATTCTTCTAGGATAGCTAAAATTACTATAACACCAAAATATGAGAAAAAAATGAGGTGAAAGTTCTCTCCGTTTGTCTAAAAAACGGAGAGAGGAGGTGTACTACTTTGTATAATTTTGGAGGTATTTTTCAATCGTGTAGCGTTCACTACCACTCAAACCTGCTTGTGCGCTCATCGCATCCAAGATAGACGGCCACACATTGGCATCAAATTCATCTTCAGGATGCAGTGCGTGACATGTTCCACATTTAGCTTGAAACATCGCTTTACCTGTATTTAAGATTTTGCTTTTATCGGCACCTAAAGCTGCTGTTTTGACAAAACCTTTGACGGAAACATTGAGCCATACGGTATCGTATTCGTCTTTTTTCTGACCAATAATTTTGTAAACCGATGGGCTTTGTGCTTGGAAACCCACCATCAATACACCAGCTTTTTCGTACGCAATCGTACTGCCTTCTGGCATAAAACCTTGAAACTCGACTTCGCTGTATTCACCACTCGTTGAAAGTGTCTTCACTTCCGAAGCGATGACCAGCTCTCCAAGAGCTGATCCTTCGCTTGCTTCTGCATACAAAGGTGCGTTTTTTGTCAAAAACGCACTTTGTGCAAATAGCATCGTCGATGCGACACATAACGGTGCTATCAATTTCATTAACTTCATTATACGCCTTTAATATGTGGAGCTTTAAAGATTCCAATTTCTGGAACTTCACCTTTGTATTTTTCAATTTGAACCAATGCAGTTGCTTGGTTACCTTGTGCAAGTTCTGATGTTCCAACATCAGGAGTTAGAACATTGACATCCCCGTGACGGCAAAGTGTTCCTGGTTTTCCTGGCTCTGTTGGGTCATACCAAGCACCCTCTTGCATTCTCACCGCACCTGGCATAATTGCCTCGGTTACAATTGCCCCTGCAAGAACTTGACCACGTTTATTGAAAACTCTTACGACATCACCGTTTTTGATACCACGAGAGAGGGCATCTTTAGGGTTCATCCAAATCGGCTCACGTCCATCGACCTCTTCAAGGTGGCGAATCCACGTATTGTTGAGTTGTGAGTGAAGGCGATATTTCGGATGTGGACTGACTAAGTTGAGTGGATACTCTTTTGCTACTGGTGAGCCAAGCCATTCCATTGGCTCAAACCACATTGGATGACCTTTACACTCTTTATAGTTATATCCCGCAATTTTCTTAGAGAAAATTTCGATTTTACCGGAAGGTGTACCCAAACGATGTACGATGGGATTTTTTCTAAAATCACCCATTTTGATGAATTTTTTCGCACTTTCAGGTGTCTCAAATTTCACATAACCTTTTTCCCAGAACTCATCAAAGGTAGGCATGGTAACGCCTGATTTGGTTGCTTTGTCGTAAGAGGCTTGATAGAACGATTTAATCCATTCCATTTTTGTTTTGCCTTCGGTAAACGCAAGCACTTGTTCTGCTGTAAAACGGCGTAAGATATTGACAAAAATATCAAAATCGTCCATCGCTTCACCCGCTGGTTGTACGGCTTGTTTCATAGCGAAGATATAGGTATTGCTGTGTGCTTTGGTAATATCGTTACGCTCTTGTTCTGTGGTTGCAGGCAAAACGATATCAGCCATTCTTGCACTGGCTGTCCAGAAGTTATCTTGAACGATAAACGTCTCAAATTTTTTCCACGCTTTAATCATACGGTTACGGTCTTGATGGTGATGGAACGGATTACCGCCAGCCCAATACGCCATTTTCAAATCAGGCCATTTGAGTGTTTTACCATCGAAGTTATACTCTTTACCCGCATTTTCCAAACATTCAACAATACGAGAAACTGGAATAAGTTCCATTTTCGCATCTTGCCATGGACCTTTCACTTTTGTTTTGATACTAATGCCTGAAAGTCCTGGAGACGCCGCTTTGTTATTGGCATCTGCTGCAAGTCCTGTGGAGCCATTGAGTGGTTTTTCACTCAGTGCGTTACCGGTTGCAGCAGCTGGCATTGGCACACCACCGTTTGAGTAGTGGTAATTTAATCCGTATCCTCCACCAGGAAGACCGATTTGTCCAATCATACTCGCAAGCGTAATCATCATCCAGTTAGGTTGTTCGCCATGGTGCGCACGTTGTGTCGCCCATCCACCCATCAACATCGTACGTTTTGAGACGAATTCTTTGGCAAGCATTTTAATCACATCTGCTGGAACGCCACAAATTTTAGCAGCCCATTCTGGTGTTTTTGCCACCATGTCTTCGCTTTCACCAAGCAAATATTTTTTAAACTCGTCAAAACCATAGGTGTATTTTTTAATAAAATCTTCACTATGGAGTTTTTCGGTGTAGAGATAATGTGCCATACCAAGCATCATTGCAACATCGGTTGTTGGTCTGATTTGGATGTGCTCTGCTCCAAAATACATACCCGTATTGTTATAAACTGGGTCAATCACATAAAATTTCACGCCACGTTTTTTCGCTTGTGCTTTGAGTTCTTTAAGATACGTATAGACCTCATGCGTTGGAACGCCCCAAGCGATTTGATTGGTATTGACTGGGTCACATCCCCAAAAGACAATACATTCGCTGTTTTCAATCAATACAGGATAAACGGTTTGTTGCGCGGTAGATTCATCACTTCCTGTAATATACGGTGTGATTTGGCGAATCGCATGGGTTGAATAGGTGCATGTACGAGAGGTATAACCACCTGAAATACCGAGCATTCTGCCCAAAAGCGCTTGTGGATTACCAAGACTTCCTACACAAAACCATCCATAACTTCCGCCATAAATGGCATCGGGACCGTAATCTTTATGCACACGTTTAATTTCATTTGCCACTAAATCAAACGCTGTTTCCCATGAAACGCGTACGAATTTATCAGACCCTCGTTTGCTTTTATCGCTTTTGTAACCATTTTTGAGATAACCCTCACGGACACATGGATATAAAATACGATCTTCCGCATACGTACGAGCAGGAATCGCTTGTACGAGTGTTGAAGGATATTCATCACCCTCTATTGGCGTGACTTGCTCTAAACGAGAATTTCTTACACCTGTTTTAAAGGCACCAAAGTGAGACGCGCTAAATCCTTCTGCTTTATCATTAAATAAAGAATCTCCGACTAAGGGAATTGCTTCTGCATTGACTGCCGCGACAGCAGCACCTGTTGCTGCACCACTTACTTTTAAAAACGATCTTCTGTCCATTTTTCTTGTCATCATGTACTCCTTGTTTCTTGTTTTAAAAACCTTTGATCCAACCCTACATGCAGTTTTACATGTAAAAACTTTTTCATCGTCTTTACTCCACCTCCCGCCAAATCTTAACTTTCCAAAGATAGGCAACCACAGACATAACACTCATAAAAAGAATCGCCATAAGCCCTAAATGTTCGCGCTCTTCTTTTTTACTATCGCCAATCTTCTCAAAGTAAGAGATAAGTTTTGTTTCTGATGCTTGTGTCAAACCGACCCGTGGCATGGAAGTTCCCGCCAATAATTTTTGTGGGTCATTGATAAATGTGTGTAAATACTGTACATCTTTGCTACGAATAATCATCGATAAATCAGGAATTTTCGCCCCCATATAACGTTTCAAATCTTCTGCAGAAGTAAAGGCTTGAAGTGTGTCATATTTCATACTATGACATCTCTCACATGCATCGGCAAAGATAGCTTTTCCACTTATCTCTTTAGGCGCAATAAACGTCAAATAAGCCACCATATCGGCAATTACCTCATCGCCCAATCCTTCAAAACTTGGCATTGGATGCGGATTTTCATCGTTAAATTTGTGACTCAACTTAGCTGCTTTTGCAGGATTTTTAATAAAAGCCGCCAAATAATTTCTCTCATACAACACACCAGCCGTTGATAAATCAGGAACGACAACCCCATAAGCCGCACCAGCGTCTTGATTGCTCATAACAGCGGCAAATCCTTGCGAACTGAGGGCATGACATGCAATACAGTTGGCTTCAACGGCTGCTTTTCCTTTTTCAATATCTCCCTTAGAACTGATGGTTCCCACATCTTTGAAACTGTAATCCGCAGGGGCAACGCTTGGGTGCATCACATGGTGTGCTAAAGGTTCAACCCCGATGTATAAAAGAGCACTCAGAATAAGTACGATTGCTAAACTTTTCATGCAACACCTCCTATTTTTTCACGTTTTGTGATAATAGGCAGTGCCACGAAGAGTGCCAAAAAGATAATAGATGCCATAAACCCGATATACGCATTGATGCCAGTTGGCGGTAATTTGCCATACAAGGTTAAAAGCATCATATCTGCTATCAAAAGCCAAAACCAAACACGAAATCCTTTGCGTTCATGCGCAGGTGCGACAACCTCGCTTCTATCTAAGAAAGGCAGTGCTATAAAAATCACATTGGCAACCATGAAAGCCAAAAAGCCTAAATCCGAACTAAAGAAAAAACCACGAAGCACTTCATAACTCCAAAGAAAATACCACTCAGGGTAGATATGAAGCGGCGTTTTCATTGCATCAGCTGGCTCAAAGTTAATCGGGTCCATCGCAAAGTCATAGTGGTAAAACGTAAGGAAAAAGTATCCCACCATAAAAACACACACGACAAAAATATCTTTGGAGAGGAACACCGGCCAAAAAGGAATAACTTTAGAACTTTTTTTATCACCTTCTAGGTATTTTTTTGCTTCTATATCAAAATCAAGTTCTTCGCCTTTTTGGTTATTGACGTGTGGAAAGCGAAGGGTAAAAAAGTGAATGGCGATAAATACTAAAATGAGCATGGGTAGCAATAAAACATGCAACATAAAAAAGCGGGTAAGCGTCGCATCGGCTACGGTAAAATTACCGCGAATCCAAATGACCAAATCAGTACCAATCACAGGAATACCGCCAAACAGATTGGTAATAACTGCCGCCGCCCAATAACTCATCTGTCCCCATGGCAACATATAACCGCTAAATGCTTCGGCGGAGAAGAGTACAAATAAAATCATGCCGCCTATCCAAATCATCTCACGGCCTTGTTTGTATGAGCCATAATAGATACCGACAAACATATGAATATAAATGACTAAAAAGACTAGCGATGCACCTACTGCATGCAGATGTCGCCAGAGCCAACCGTATTTCACCTCTTGCATGATGGTGTAATTCACGCTGTCATACGCCAAATGAATGTCTGGTTTGTAGTACATCAATAAAAACACGCCACTGATGAGTAAAATCATAAATAAAACCGTTAAAACTACACCCATTGCCCAGAGGAAATTGATGTTTTTAGGAATCCAATACTCTGTCAAAAGCACTTTGGTGACTGCTTTGATGGCAATGCGTTGGTCAAGCCAGTCGATAAGACCTTCAGATTTTCGAATACGTGCCATAACTACGCCTTTGCCATCATTTTTTTGTACATCTCGCCCTCTTCGCCTAAAACGAGTGTTGTTCCATTAATGTTAAATGGAGGAATTTCCATCGGACGAGGTGGCGGCCCAAATGTATTGATGCCATTGACATCAAACTCACCACCGTGGCAGGCACATTTGAACATCTGTGTTTTACTCTCATAACTGGGAATACAGCCTAAATGCGTGCAAATTTGAACACCGAGCGAATAGGTCGTACCTTCAACAACAACGTCACGTTTAAGATTGATAGGCATTGAAGCAGACTTTTTAATAATATACACCGGTTTGCCACGCCACTCAACGGTTTTGCATTCACCCTCTTTCAAACTACTAATGTCCACGGTTGTAAAACCAGAAGAGATGACACTTGGAAGTGGGTCCCAAGCACCTTTCATTGCAAGAAGCGTCGCACCCGTACCCACAGCGGCAAATCCGCCCAAGGTTAGACCAATAAAATCGCGACGATTAATCGAATTTTCCATTAGCTTCATACCTTATTTTTTTGCGATAAAATCAGCAATTTCTTCCATTTGAGCATCACTGAGTGTTGCCACTTGCGGTTTCATCGTCGTCTTTAATGCTTTACCGTAACTTCCGTCTTTGTAGCCTTTGAGAGCTGCTATAAAATCTGCTTTGCTCATATCTTTGATGATGGCACTTTTACCAAGGGCCACTTTTTCACCTTGCGCACCATGACATGCGATGCATTTATTGTAAAGGGGTGTTGCATTTGCACTGACACCAACCAATGAAACTAAAATACCCAGTGTTACCGCCATCTCTCTCATTCCAAGCTCCCAAATTATTCTTAAATAAAAATTACATAAAATCTGTAATTTTCTATTTTTATAACTGAAGCTTAACGAAAAAAAATGAGTAATTAATGAGGCATATATGATATGTGATAAAATTTTTACATGTAAAAAAAGAGCTACTTTAAAGTCTATAGCAGTTATCATAAACAGAAAAAAAGAGCTTTTATGGACGCACAAACATTGACGACATATCCCATTCCTTCGCTCATTCGTCAGCTTGCCATTCCTGCAAGTTTAGGAATGATTTTTAATACACTCTATAATGTCGTTGATACCTATTATGCAGGGCTGATTTCAACCGAAGCACTCGCCGCTTTGTCTTCTAGCTCCTTTTTGTTTTTCTTTATTATTGGACTAGCATATGGTGGAACAACCGCACTGAGCGCATTGATTGGGCATGCGTATGGCAGACGGCATTTTGTGTATGCGGCACTTCTGAGTAAAAAAGGCGTTGCGCTTGTGATGATTTTAGGCTTCCTATTAGGAGCTCTTGGATATTTCAACTTGGCGTTTTTACTCGACCTCATCGGAACAGAAACCGCTTACAAGTCTTTAGCAACATCGTATATGCGTATCATCTTGCTCGGTACAGTTTTCTTTTTTGCCAACTTCGCCCTCAACAGTGTTCTTGTCGCCACAGGTGATACCAAAAGTTACCGAAATACGCTCATTTTTGGCTTTTTTGCCAATTTAGTGCTTAATCCTTTATTTATTTATGGCCTGGCATTTATCCCTGCCATGGGCATTGGAGGCATTGCTTTCTCAACGGTTTTGATTCAAATATTAAGTGCAGTTTACTTACTGCTAAAAGTGCTCAAAACAGGGCTTTTTGATTTTACATGTAAACACCATTTTTATCCTCATTGGCGTATGTATAAACAATTTTTTGCTCAAGCGACACCCCCTGGTCTTAATATGCTGATGATTTCTCTAGGCTCGCTCATCGCCCTTCATTTTGTGACGACTTATGGGTACAAAGCTGTTGCGGGGTATGGTATTGGGTATCGGGTTGAGCAACTCATGCTGCTTCCAGCCCTTGGTATCAGTAGTGCGACACTGAGCTTAGTGTCAAACAATATGGGGGCTGGTAAACTGCTTCGTGTCAAAGAAATTCTGATTTCCGCTCTTAAATACGGTTACTCTATCGCATTACTTGGTATGCTCATTATGCTCAGTTTTAGTACATGGATTGTCTCACAGTTTGATAATGACGCGGACGTTATCTTTTTTGGTAGTAGTTACATTCATGTTATGCTTTTTCTCTTCTGCGGTTATGTGACCCACTTTGTCTGTGTTTCTACACTTCAAGGTATCAAACAACCTGCTATGATTTTTTACATTGGCTTATCACGCCAACTTTTAGCACCAACGACTGTCTATCTACTGCTTGTCACGTATCTCAAACTCTCTTTTATCTGGATGTGGATAGGTCTTGGGGTGATTGTTTACAGTTCGGCACTTTTTTTGCTATTCTATACACTTAAAAAAGTCAATCATCTTTTACATGTAAAAGGAATTCAATGAAACATGTTCTTGCCTTCTTTGTTTTAGCATTACTTTGCTTATCTTCCCTAAATGCCAAAGAAATTGCCGGCGTAACACTGCCAGAACACTTAAGTCACGACACATTAACGCTCACTTTACAAGGTGCGGGCGTTCGCGATAAGTTATTTCTTGACCTTTATGTTGCAGGACTTTACACAGAAAAACCCTCTGCGACACTTCTGCACGATGATGTTCCTATGAGCATGACGTTACACATCACCTCTTCTTTGATTACCAGTCAAAAGATGGAAGAAGCAACACGCGAAGGGTTTGATGCATCGACCCATCACGCCACAAAGCCACTTCAAAACGCTATTGATACGTTCATTGCCGTTTTTAAAGAGCCTATTGTTCAAAAGGATGTGTATGAATTTTTCTATCTTCCTGAACATGGCGTCAGTATCTATAAAAATGGAGTTTTAAAACAAACCATAGAAGGGCTTGCATTTAAAGAAGCATTGTTTGGTATTTGGCTAGGGGATGCGCCCGTTCAAGAGAGCCTCAAACACTCACTTCTTGGAAAATAGTTTATTTTCCAATCACAAGGGCATACAATATCATGCCCTCTGTTTCTAAAAATGTCGCCACCTCTTCATCGTAATACGCACCAATGCCACTGCATCCAATGCCTAAATAGTTTGAAATAAGATACAAACGATGTCCTATAATGCCCGCTTTTTGCATCAAAGCTTGATAATTTTCACTCTCATCGCCGACCAAGAAAAATGTCACCGCACTTTGAGCACCTAACGCTTGTTCTAGACACAAATACCCTGCCAAGTTGGCAAAATCGCCTGATTTGAGATATGCTCCCTCTTTCCATAATCCCCGCCACAAACCCTCAACTCTGTTGATAACGGCGTAGATGTCTACACGCGTATCGCAATCACTGGGAATGGGTTGGGTAATAAACTCCATAATCGTTTGAAAGTGCTCCTGCGAAATAGCGCTTGAAGGGTTAAAGTCACGAATAGAGCGTCTGTTCCAAATCGTTTTAAGATAACTATCTTTATCCAACGTACAATGAGGCATTTTCATTTGAGGTTGTTTTTTCAGACTAAATGTACTCTCATAAGCACGCTCTACGAGAATATTTGATTCAAACGTGTGCGTGCCATCACAGCTATCAAGATGCGTAGCAGGCAATTTACATGTAAAAGGTTGTTCATCGCCTACACAAGCAAAGGAGAGAAAAAATTCCTCTTTGCCAAAACCAAAAAATTGGTTGAGCGTTTGTTTATCGCCATCATATAAAATGTGATACGATTTGTCTAAAAGATAACATGATGCTTCAAGTGTCCCTAACATATGGCCTGTATCTTGCAAACAATATCGAAACGCACGATTGCGGTATTTCCATGAGGAACGATAATAAAGTGTTGAAAATAAAAATAAAAATCCTGTTATTTTTTTTACATGTAAAAGCGGCTCTAGCCCTTCATCGTGCGCTAAAGAGCACAAACGAACCAACGCTTGCTCTTTTTGATTGAGATGATAAATCCCATCTTCAAATCCTCTCACCTCTTTGATTTGTACATACACTTCCGTGGGATATAATGCGCCAGCACTTGGATTGGTACGAAGCGAGTACGTCACACCTGGATAACTTTTTTGAGCGCTCAAGCCACCAATTAAGATAAAAAAACGATGCATTGGGTTGGTTTTATGAAGAGGGATACGCGTAAAGTGTTCAGGATAAATTTTAAAACTACTGGGCTGATGGTCCCAATCTATGAAATGACTTCCATCACGAACCGATTGGTATGAGTGCATGGTTTTGGCATAATAGGCTAACATCACTTCTCCTTTGTCAAAATCTTACTCCAAATCATGTACGCCTTAGCTCAAAAATCGTTTTTACATGTAAAGTTTAATCCAACCCCAACAGCCATTACTTTATAATGCCCAAAAGGAGAAACCATGGAGTATCAACAAAGTAATCGAAATGTCCAAATTCCATGTATGCTATACGGCACGGCATGGAAAAAAGAACGCACCGCTGATTTAGTTGAAATGGCATTGCACAATGGTTTTAGAGGCATCGATACGGCCTGTCAGCCTAAACACTATGAAGAGGCATTGGTGGGGGAAGGTATCTCGCGTTTTTACGCTCTTGGTGGTAAACGAGAAGAATTGTTTATTCAGACCAAATTTACACCGCTCAATGGTCAAGACCCGATGCGTGTTCCTTATGACCCAAAAGCAACGCTTGAAGAGCAAATTTTATACTCTTGTGAGGTTTCAAAACGCAATCTACGCACCACATATCTTGATTCATTGTTACTTCATTCTCCCCTATTCCCTTACGCGAATCTTTTAAAAGCATGGAAGAGTTTTGAAAGTCTGATTGAACAAGGAGAGGTGCGCCAAATTGGTATCAGTAACTGCTATGATGTCACCTTGTTACAACACCTTTTTGCCGATGCTACCATTAAGCCCTCGGTTGTTCAGAATCGTTTTTATCAAGAGAGTGATTACGATAAAATGCTTCGCGCCTGGTGCAACGAGATAGGCATTATTTACCAGAGTTTTTGGTCACTTACCGCCAATCCGCACATCCTTCAAAGTGACATCATGCATGTAATTGCTAGACATTACCAAAAATCTACTGAACAGATTTTCTACCGTTATTTAATTCATAAAGACATTATTCCTCTCAATGGAACAACCTCACAAGAACATATGAAAGAAGATTTGTCTGTTTTTTCGTTTGAGTTAGATAAAAAAGTTATAGAAAGGATAGATACACTATTGATATAGCGGTGGTGTCCCCAGCGCGATTCGAACGCACGGCCTTCAAATTAGGAATTTGATGCTCTATCCTGCTGAGCTATGGGGACCAAAGACAAAAAATGAAGTAAAAAAAAAGCCGAATGTGTAAAAACACATTCGGCTTCTAAGCGTGGCTTTTTAGCCGTTACGTTTTTTGATAATCTCTTCAGCAACGTTTCTTGGAACTTCATCATAATGATCAAATTCCATAGAGTATGACGCACGACCTTGTGTTTGAGAACGAAGATCCGTAGAGTAACCAAACATCTCGGCAAGAGGACAAAATGCATTAACAATTTTGTTACCGCTTCTATCATCCATAGAGTTGATTTGACCACGACGTCTGTTTAAGTCACCGATAACATCACCCATAAAGTCTTCTGGTGTTTCAACTTCGACTTTCATGATTGGCTCAAGAATAACTGGTTTTGCTTTTCTTGCACCCTCTTTAAAGCCCATAGACGCAGCGAGTTTAAATGCCATTTCAGATGAATCGACCTCATGGTAACTTCCATCATACAATGTAACTTTAACGTCTTCCACTTTATAGCCTGCAAGTACACCACTTTGAAGTGCCTCTTTGATACCTTTATCAACCGCTGGAATATATTCTTTAGGAACAGAACCACCTTTGATATCATTCACAAATTCATAACCTGCACCTGGCTCTTGTGGCTCAATTTTAAGATATACGTGTCCGTATTGACCACGACCACCGGATTGTTTTGCGTATTTGTATTCTTGATTCACTGCTTGACGAATGGTTTCACGGTAAGCAACTTGTGGTTGTCCAACTTCGGCACTTACTTTAAACTCTCTAAGCATACGATCAACAAGAATTTCTAAGTGAAGCTCACCCATACCAGAAATAATGGTTTGACCACTCTCTTCATCGGTTTCAACTCTAAAGCTTGGATCTTCTTGCGCCAATTTTTGAAGGGCAATACCCATTTTCTCTTGATCCGCTTTCGTTTTAGGCTCAACCGCAACAGAGATAACAGGATCTGGGAATACCATTCTCTCTAAGATGACTGGGTCTTTTTCGCTTGCAAGTGTATCGCCGGTCAATGTGTCTTTAAGACCAACAACCGCGCCGATTTCACCAGAATGAAGCACTTTAATCTCTTCACGTTTGTTCGCATGCATTTTAAGAAGACGACCAATTCTCTCTTTTTTATCTTTTGTAGTGTTGTACGCATAACTACCGCTCTCTAATGAACCACGGTAAACACGAACGAATGTTAATTGTCCAACAAATGGGTCTGTCATAATTTTAAACGCAAGTGCAGCAAATTCACCCTCATCGGTTGAATCAACGACACACTCGTGTCCATCTTCATATTCACCTTTGATTGCGTGAACTTCTGTAGGAGATGGCATATAATCAACAACAGCATCAAGTAAAGGTTGAACACCTTTGTTTTTAAAAGCTGTACCACAAATCATTGGGATGAATGTCATTGCAAGACATCCTGCTTTAATACCTGCTTTAATCTCTTCTTTGCTTAGTTCTTCGCCGCCAAGGTATTTTTCCATTAATGCATCACTTGTCTCAGAAACAGCTTCTACCATTTTCTCACGGTATTCTTTTGCTTTGTCCGCAAGTTCTGCTGGAATTTCAACCACTTTATAGTTTGAACCCATTGCAGCATCATCATCCCAGATAAGAGCTTTCATCTCTACAAGGTCAATCACACCTTTAAAAGTATCTTCTGCGCCGATTGGAATTTGAATAGGCACTGGGTTTGCTTTTAGACGATTTTTAATCTGTTTTTCTACGTTATAAAAATCCGCACCAACACGGTCCATTTTATTAACAAAAACCATTCTTGGAACATGGTAGCGGTTTGCTTGTCTCCATACAGTCTCAGATTGAGGTTGTACACCACCTACCGCACAAAAAACAGCGACAGCACCATCAAGAACACGCATAGAACGCTCAACTTCAATCGTGAAGTCAACGTGGCCCGGAGTGTCGATGATATTAATTTGATGATCTTTCCATGAACAAGTTGTTGCAGCAGAAGTAATGGTAATACCTCTCTCTTTTTCTTGTTCCATCCAGTCCATTGTTGCAGCACCATCATGTACCTCACCAATTTTATGAGAGATACCGGTGTAAAAAAGAATTCTTTCGGTTGTTGTGGTCTTACCCGCATCAATATGCGCAGCAATACCAATGTTTCGTACCATGCTTATGGGGGTATTTCTTGCCATTATCGTTTCCTTAAATATGTTAGGAGTAAAAATTGAGAAATGAGAGAGAGCAGTTTAAATCTAAACGCTCTCATCATCATTCTACCAGCGATAGTGAGCAAACGCTTTGTTTGCTTCTGCCATTTTATAAGTATCTTCTTTTTTCTTAAAGGTAGCGCCTCTACTATTAGCCGCATCTAAAAGTTCATTGGCCAACCTCTCGATCATTGTTCTTTCACTTCTTTTACGAGCAAAAGAGACCAACCATCTAAGAGCCAATGCTTGTTGACGAGCTGCTCTAACCTCAACGGGAACTTGGTATGTTGCACCACCTACACGTCTGCTTTTAACTTCCATGACAGGTTTTACATTGTCGATAGCTGCATTAAAAATTTCAATACCTTTTTGACTTCCGCTTCTTTTCTCAGCTAACTCTAATGCACCATAAAATACTTTGGTTGCAACACTTTTTTTACCGTCAAGCATCAACGCATTGATAAACTTTGTGATGATTTTGCTATTGTAGATTGGATCTGCTAATACTTCTCTAACAGGAGCTTTTCTTCTTCTCATGATATTTCCTTCAAATTTTTGAAAAATTTTACTCAAATAGTGTCAAATCAAGGACACTACCTGTGGTTAAATTTATTTAGATTTAGGTTTTTTAGTACCGTACTTACTTCTAGAAACTGTTCTTTTTGCAACACCTGATGTATCTAAAGCACCACGAACAATATGATACTTAACACCCGGTAAGTCTTTTACCCTTCCGCCACGCACTAAAACAATAGAGTGTTCTTGAAGGTTATGTCCCTCGCCACCGATGTAGCTAATGACTTCAAAACCGCTAGTCAATTTGACTTTGGCAACTTTTCTCAAAGCAGAGTTTGGTTTTTTAGGAGTTGTAGTATAAACTCTTGTACAAACGCCTCTTCTTTGAGGGCACTTATCAAGTGCAGGTGATTTTGATTTTTTAATCACCTTTTTTCTCTCATTTCTGACGAGTTGGTTAATGGTTGGCACATTATTTCCTTTATTTTGTAAAAAATAGGTGCTAATTTTATTTAAAAATAGCTTAAAAAAAGGTTAAGTTAAGGGAACCTTAACTTAACCTCTGTTTGGATTGAGTTCGATATTAAATTGTTTGTTTTGATATAAACCTGTTCCAACTGGAATCATACGACCTAAGATAACGTTTTCTTTAAGATCTTCAAGCATATCCATTTTACCGGCGATACTTGCTTCTGTAAGAACTTTGGTTGTCTCTTGGAATGATGCTGCAGAGATAACACTATCACTACCGATAGCGGCACGTGTTACACCAAGGAGTGTAGGCTCAGCAATTGCCGGTTCTCCACCCATTTTCAAGACAGCTTCATTCTCTTCTCTAAAACGTCTACGGCTGATTAAATCACCCATGATAAACTTCGTATCGCCACTATCAACGATGCGTACTTGACGTAACATCTGAGAAACGATGACTTCGATATGTTTATCATTAATCGCAACACCTTGACCGCGGTAAACTTGTTGAATCTCGCTGATAAGATAATAATGAAGTGCTTTTTCGCCCATAATACGTAAAATATCATGACTTGAGATAACACCATCTGTTAGTCTCTCACCCGCATGCACAAACTCGCCCGCTTGAACGTGAATTTGTGTATTTTTATCCACAAGATACTCTACGCTTGTACCGTCGTTTGCATCAATAATGATGCGCTCTTTAGAACGTAGTGGTTTGCCAAAACGAATGGTTCCATCAATCTCAGCAATAACCGTTGCATTTTTAGGACGACGCGCTTCAAAAAGCTCACTAATACGTGGAAGACCACCGGTGATATCTTTTGATTTTGCAATCGCCTTTGGTGTTCTACCAATTAAATCAGCCAGACCAACCGTAACGCCATTTTGAACGAAAATCGCTGTTTTTGGCTCAAGTTGGTATTTAATAATTTCGCCATTTTTATTAGCAATAATGATTGTAGGCTTCATACCGCTTGGTAAATACTCATTAATCACTAGTCTGCTTTGACCTGTCATATCATCAAATTGCTCTGTTGCACTAATGCCAGGTTCAATGTCTTCAAATGTAACCGTACCTGCATCTTCTGCAATAATTGGTGTTGAGTATGGATCCCATTCAGCAATCGTAATTTGCTCACTGGTTGAAGGATACGCAATCAACGTTTTAGACTCTACAATACTGTTATCTGGCACATCAATAATAGAATCGCGTGGGATATAATGACGAATTGCTTCTCTATCATCATTGTCCGCAACAACCGCAAAAATACCTTTTTCTTTAACCACATGGCCTTTTTCAATGTCATGGATACGATCCAAATAATCACCATGAAGTTTATAATACTTCACAGCACCTTTTGCATCTGCATGGATTTTTTGAATAATCGGCTCACCGTTTTTAACTTTAAGCTCACTTGCATACGGAATACGACTTGGTACGTTCCACCCCTCACGGATAACCTCGACAATACTTTCATTTTCTTCTACAACATCACCGCTGTTGTAAGGAATGTAGAATTTACCTTCGATTTTACCGCTAACACCTGCAAGCTCATTTGGTTTTGCAAAGTCACTTTTACGTAATGTATAGCGAATATTTTCACTTGCACCCGTAATAGTAATCGCAGTCTCTTCGTGTGCTGTATCGATTTCAATTTTGCCTTTAAATGGCGCTTTGATTTTTGGTTCAACAAGTAAAACAGCCGCATTTCTACGATTGGCTACGATGTTTTTACCTTCTTTTGTTACATACGTTTTTACGTTGTAATAACGAATAAAACCCTCTTTTTGCGCAATAACTTGACGGTCTTGCGATTCCGTTGATGCCGTACCACCGATGTGGAATGTACGAAGTGTTAGCTGTGTACCTGGTTCACCAATAGATTGTGCTGAAATAATACCGACGGCTTCACCTGGGCGAACCAGCGTACCTTCAGCCAAGTTAGTACCATAACATTTGGCACACACACCTTTTTTAGCTTTACATGTAATCGGTGTACGAATCACAACAGACTTAATGCTTGCTTCTTTAAGCGCTTGTGCTTTTTTCTCATCAATGAGCGTACCTTCGGTAAAAAGTACTTCGTTGGTAATCGTATCAATAACATCTTCTGCTAAAACACGACCTGTTGCTCTCTCATACAAGGATTCGACCAACTCACCGCTCTCACTGATTTCTGTAATCTCAACACCTTCATGCGTTCCACAATCATCCATAGTCACTTTCACGTTTTGTGCAACGTCGATCAGTTTTCTGGTTAAGTAACCAGCGTTCGCTGTTTTAAGTGCGGTATCGGCCAAACCTTTACGTGCACCGTGGGTTGAAATAAAGTACTCAAGAACATTTAGACCTTCACGGAAGTTTGAAATAATCGGTGTTTCAATAATACTTCCATCTGGTTTTGCCATAAGACCCCTCATACCTGCTAACTGTCTAATCTGTGCGGCAGAACCCCTCGCACCAGAGTCAGCCATCATGTAAATAGAGTTAAAGCCGCCTTTATGACTTTCGGTGAGTTTCATCATCTCTGACGCTACTTCGTTGTTTGTGTCTGTCCAGATATCAATAATTTTATTGTAACGCTCTTGCTCTGTTAAAAGACCTGAACTAAATTGTTTTTGAATTTCACGTACTTTTTTCTTCGCTTCTTTAATCTTTTTCACTTTCGCTTCAGGGACACGAATATCATCAATCGAAACAGAAATACCCGCTTGTGTTGCGTATTTAAAACCAAGATTTTTAAGATTGTCCAAAAATCCTGCCGTGATACCAATACCACCCTCTTTAAAAATAAAATCAACCAAACCACCAATATTTTTCTTTTTCAAGACCCTATTCCATAACTCTTCAGGAACAAATTCTGGTAAAATCGATTTTAAAATTAAACGACCTGCTGTTGTAAAAAGAATTCTGTCATTAATACGTGTTTTAATTTTGGCATGAATATCCAAAAATCCAGCATCAATAGCGATATGAACTTCATCCACGTTAGCAAAAATTTTATTGCTGCCTTGTGCATGCGGTTTCTCTAACGTTAAATAATAAAGACCCAAGACCATATCTTGTGTTGGAACCGTTACCGCTTTACCGGAAGCTGGAAGCAAGATATTCATAGAACTGAGCATCAAAATCTTACACTCAGCAATCGCTTCTTGTGATAATGGAACGTGAACCGCCATTTGGTCACCGTCGAAGTCCGCGTTAAAGGCAGAACAAACGAGAGGGTGCAAACGAATCGCTTTACCATCAATCAAAACAGGGTGAAACGCCTGGATTGAGAGTTTGTGAAGTGTTGGCGCACGGTTAAGCATAATAGGATGACCTTTAACCACTTCCGCTAAGCATTCCCATACTTCATTGGTTTTCATATCAATCATTTTCTTCGCTTGTTTAACCGTTGTTGCATATCCTTTTTCTTCAAGGCGTGCTAACAAATGCGGTTTAAACAATTCAAGAGCCATCTGTTTTGGAAGACCACACTGATCCATTTTCAAGTTTGGTCCAACAACGATAACAGAACGGCCTGAGAAGTCAACCCTTTTACCAAGTAGGTTCTGACGGAAACGTCCTTGCTTACCTTTGATAATCTCCGAAAGTGATTTTAAAGGACGTTTGTTAGCACCTTTAACCGCATTCGCACGACGACCATTATCAAAAAGTGCATCAACTGCTTCTTGTAACATACGTTTTTCGTTGCGAATAATGATTTCAGGAGCGTCAAGTTCCATCAAACGTTTCAAACGCGCATTTCGGTTGATAACACGACGATACAAGTCGTTTACGTCACTGACCGCAAACTTTCCGCCATCCAAGGCCACAAGTGGTCTAAGATCTGGTGGAAGAACTGGTAACATCGTAATCATCATCCATTCAGGACGATTACCGCTATTTAAAAATGCTTCAACAACTTTAAGACGTTTAACAATTGTTTTTTTCTTTGCTTCAGAACTGGTTTGATTAATGTCTTCTTTCAATTGACCAAGAACTTCAACAAGATCAAGGCTTGCTAAAAGGTCACGAATAACTTCACCGCCCATTTTAGCCACAAAACCAGTATCTCCAAATTTTTGTTGGAGCGCTTGATATTGCTCTTCATTTAAGACATCATATAAAGCAACTTTGTTCTTGTTTTCAGCATCGTAAAATGCTTCACCCGCTTGTTCAACAATGTATGCTTCATAATAGAGTACGCGCTCTAAGTCTTTCATCTTAACGCCAAGAAGTGTTCCAACACGACTTGGGAGAGAATTGACATACCAAATGTGTGCCACAGGAGTAACTAACTCAATATGCCCCATACGTGAACGTCTTACTTTAGTGCTGGTAACTTCAACACCACATTTTTCACATTTGATACCTTTATAACGCATCTTTTTGTACTTGCCACACAGACACTCATAATCACGGACAGGTCCAAAAATTTTCGCACAAAAGAGACCGTCTCGCTCTGGCTTTAATGTACGATAATTAATAGTTTCTGGTTTCTTTACCTCACCATGACTCCATGAGCGAATTTTCTCAGGACTTGCAAGTCTAAGTTGGAATGCTTGAAAGTCTCTAGGACGGCTTTCTTCGTGAATCTCAATTGGTTCTAGTCGCTTCATCTTCTTCTACCTCATCATATATCTCAACATCTAAAGCCAAAGACTTCAACTCATTCGTTAAAACGTAGAATGTTTCAGGAATACCTGTTTGTGGTACATTTTCGCCTCTTGTAAGAGCTTTGTACGCAAGAATTCTTCCTTCAACGTCATCTGATTTAACTGTCAACATCTCTCGTAGAGTATAGGCTGCACCGTATGCTTCAAGAGCCCATACCTCCATCTCACCAAATCTTTGTCCACCAAAGAGTGCTTTACCACCAACTGGCTGTTGTGTGACCAGTGAGTACGGTCCGGTACTTCTTGCATGCACTTTTTCATCAACCAAGTGGTGGAGTTTTAACATATACATGTAACCCACATTGACTTTTTCATGCATTTTTTGACCTGTCATACCATCGTATAAATCTGTCTTTCCGTCTAAATCAATTTTGGCCATTTCAAAAAGTTTTGCAAACTCATCTGTATTAACGCCTTCAAAAATAGGTGTTGCAAATTTAACACCTTTACTCCAATCGCGAGCATAGGTTAAAAGTTGTTCATCATCCAATTTGTCAATAAAGTTCTTAGCATCCATTAATTTAGCAACATCCGCGATACTAATCATTTTTTCGCGAAGTGTTTTAATCCAGTCACCTTGTTTCTCTTTGAAAATCTCTTCGATCTGAGTACCAAGACGTTTACCTGCTAAACCTAAATGGACCTCTAGAATTTGTCCAATGTTCATACGACTTGGAACGCCCAGTGGATTGAGGACAATATCAACAATCTCGCCATTTTTAAGGTAAGGCATATCAACTTCACGAACGATATTGGAAACAATACCTTTATTTCCGTGACGTCCTGCCATTTTATCACCCACTTTGAGCTTACGTTTTGTTGCTACGTACACTTTTACAAGCTTCACAACACCACTTGGCAAGATATCATCTTTTTCGATGATATTGAGTTTTTCATCATGCTCTTCTTTGAGTTTTTTCTTCTCATTTTGGAAGTAAACTTTTAAATCTTTGTAATCATCTTGTACTTCGTTAGAGAATGCTTTGACAATAGAGTTGATTGAGAAACGATTGACGTTGTGAAGGTCCTCTGCTTTAATAAAATCACCTTTTTTGTAGCTGTTTTTACTAATTTCTTGATCTTCTTCTAATGGGTTTCTAAGAAGCATTGCATTGATACGCAACATCTCTTCTCTATCTAACATCAAGAGTTTATCATGATGTTCACGGTCCAAAATCTCTTTTTCTTGCTCATACGCTTGAACGGCACGTGGGTCTTTGTCATACCCTTTTTTGGTGAAGATTTTAACATCTACGACAATACCTTCTAACGATGGTGTCGCATAGAGTGATTTATTAACAACGTGTCCTGCTTTTTCACCAAAGATTGCACGAAGGAGTCTCTCTTCAGGTGTAGGTTTTACTTCACCTTTTGGAGAAACTTTACCGACTAAAATCATACCTGGAGTTACGTAGGTACCGATTTTAACAATACCGCTGTCATCAAGGTGTGCAAGTTCTTCTTCTTTAACGTTAGGAATATCTTTGGTGATTTCTTCAACACCGTCTTTAAGTTCGCGTGCTTCAATCTCTTTTTCATAAATATGAACGCTTGTAAATGCATCTTCACGAATCATTCTTTCAGAGATGATAATAGCATCCTCGTAGTTATAACCGTTCCATGGCATAAAGGCAACCATTGCATTCTTACCAATAGCAAGCTCACCTTGATCCATGCTTGGACCATCCGCAAGGACAGTTCCTTTTTCAACAACGTCGCCACGTCTTACAATGACTTTTTGCGTAAACGTTGTATTTTGGTTGGTTCTAAGATTTTTTTGAAGTGCATAATGGTCAATAAAGGCACCACCTTCATCTTCACCAAGAATATACACGTTTTTATTATCTACTTTTTCAACGATACCTGCACGTTTTGCTTTAATTGCTTCCCATGAATCGCGTGCTGCAATTTTTTCAACACCTGTTCCTACAATTGGAGCGTCTGATTTCACTAAAGGTACCGCTTGACGTTGCATGTTTGAACCCATTAACGCACGGTTCGCATCATCGTGTTCCAAGAAGGGAATGAGTGAAGCGGCAACACCTGCAATCATCATAGAAGAAAGGTCGATCAAATCAACTTTCTCTTTTTCAATCAAAACCGTTTCACCGTCCACACGTACTTCAATCAAATCTTCAACGATTTCGTTGTTTTCATTGACTTTCGTACTTGCTGGAGCAATAACTAAACCCTCTTCTTGCGTTGCAGTGATATAGATAATTTCATCAGTAATGGTTGCATTTTCAACTTTACGATACGGTGCTTCCACAAAACCAAGGTCGTTTACTTTTGCATACATGGAAAGCGTATTGATCAAACCAATGTTTTGACCCTCTGGGGTTTCAACAGGACAAATACGACCATAATGCGTTGGGTGAACGTCACGGACTTCAAAGCCTGCACGTTCTTTCACCAAGCCGCCCTCACCAAGAGCTGAAAGTCTTCTTTTGTGGGTAATTTCACTCAGTGGATTGGTTTGATCCATAAATTGTGATAATTGTCCGCTTGAGAAAAATTCTGCAATAGCAGATGTAATCATTTTAGAGTTAATCAAATCATGTGGCATCAACTCTTCAACGCTACCGCTAAGTGCTGTAAATTTATCACGAATTGCTTTTTGCATTTTGATAAGACCAGAGTGTAATTCATTGGCTAAAAGCTCACCAATCGCTCTAATTCTTCTATTACCCAAGTGGTCACGATCATCGATATGGCCTTGACCATTTTTAACTTTAATTAAGTATTTCGCCGTTTTGATAATATCTTCACTCGTCATAATCGTCACATACTCAGGCACGCTAAGACCTAGTTTATGATTCATTTTCATACGACCAACTTTCGTTAAATCGTAACGCTCGGAATTGAAGAATAAGTCTTTCACGAAAAGCTTAGCAGCTTCTTTCGTTACAGGCTCACCCGGTCTCATTACTTTATAAATACGAATAGCGGCTAAATCATTTTCATCTTCAATGCTCTCTGTTTGACGCAAAAGTTTTAATGTTTCGTTATCAGCAATAAAAGAGTTAATGATGGCATCATCTACACCACTTGCAAGGTCATTGGCGATTTCAATGGTTTCACACTTTTGTTCAATAATTTTTGCGAGTTTACCTTCATCTAATTGTGTGAGCGTATCGTAAAGGACTTCACCACTCTCTTGGTCTATAATAGGTGATGATAAGAAACGATTCACTAAAATTTCAACTGGATATTCAATAAATTTGACACCGTCTTCAATAAATTTTTCCGCTTTTTTACGAGCAAGACGTTTACCTGCTGCTAAAAGAAGATTACCGTGCTCATCTTTCATGTCAAAATCAACACGACCTAAGAAATTATCAGCAGAAAATTCAATTAAAAATTTATTGTCTTTGATGAGAATATTAAGGACAGGATAGAAAAGTTTTAAAATATCTTGCTTACTATAGCCTAACGCTCTAAAAAGAATCGTAATAGGTACTTTTCTACGCTTATTAATACGTACGAACAATGTATCTTTTGCATCGTATTCAAAGTATAACCAAGAACCACGATCAGGGATGATTTGTGCATTGTAGATAAGTTTGTTAGCAACCGTTGGGCTCTCTTCCTCTTTGAAGATAACACCAGGGCTTCTATGAAGTTGATTAACAACAACTCTTTCAACACCATTAATAATAAACGATGTTCTATCGGTCATTAATGGAATTTCTCGAATAAAAATGGCTTGTTCTTTAATATCTTTCACACCAGTTTTTTCACCGGTTTTTTCATCTTTATCCCAAAGGATAAGGCGAATGTTCATTTTTAAACTAACAGAATAAGTAAGACCTCTCTCCATACACTCTCTAACGGTGTATCTAGGTTTGCCTACTTCTGATCCAACGTATTCTAAAGTAAGTCTATTTTGTGGATCATGGATTGGGAAAATGGATTTAAAAACCTTCTCTACACCGCTCTCTTCTTGAAGGTTTTCAACATTTAAAAACTGTTCGTAACTCTTTTGTTGAAGTTGTAGTAGATTTGGTACATCAATTTTTTTTGGGACTTTGGAAAAATCAACTCTTAAGCGATTTCCAGATTTTAGGCTATTTAACATGAGTCTACCTCGTGTAGTTGTTTGAAAAAAGGGCAGTAGGTTCATCTATCAAATGATAGAATTTGTAACGACTAATAATTTCCAGGGAAAAAGTTTTGTGGAGAGAGCACAGGCCTACTCTCCACAACAAAATTACTTAATTTCAGCGACAGCGCCAGCTTCTTCAAGTTTCTTTTTGATTTCTTCAGCAAGTTCTTTAGATACACCCTCTTTAAGAGTTGTTGGTGCACCTTCAACTGCATCTTTAGCCTCTTTAAGACCAAGACCAGTAATTTCTCTTACGACTTTAATAGCGTTAATTTTCTTCTCGCCACCATCTTTAAGGATAACGTCGAATTCTGTTTTCTCTTCAGCAGCTTCGCCACCAGCAGCAGCAACACCAGCGCCTGCAACCATAACTGGAGCAGCAGATACACCGAATTTTTCTTCGAAATCTTTAACCAATTGGCTTAATTCAAGTACGCTAAGACCTGAAATATACTCTAATACGTCTTCTTTTGAAATTGCCATTTCAAATCTCCTCAATTTTTTAATTGTTTTTAAAGAAGAGCTAATGCTCTTATATTTACATGTAAGAACGCAATCTTACACTTGCTTGATTATTCTGACTCTTGTTTTTTAGCACGAAGTGCATCAAGACCGATTGTAAAGTTGGTAATTGGTGCCATCCAAGTTGAAAGAAGCATTCCAATAAGCTCATTACGAGATGGCATTTTAGAAAGTGCTTCAACTTTAGCAGCATCAACAATTTCGCCACCTGCAAAACCTATTTTGATAACAAAGTTAGGATTTGATTTAGCGAAGTTTGCTACAACTTTAGTCACAGCTAACTGATCTTGTCCCCAAATAAAGATGTTACTCTCTTTAAGGTCAAGTCCTTCTAAACCAGCGTTTTTCATCGCAATAGACGCCAAAGTATTTTTAATTACTTTAACATTAATCGCTTCTGGTCTTGAAGCATTTCTTAATGCTTCGATAGCTTTTGTATTAAGACCTTTGTAGTCACAAACAATCAAACCGTCGGAAGCTTTAAACTCTTCAGTAAGTGAACTAATAAATTCAGCTTTTTCTGTTCTTGTCAATTTTTCTCCTTTCCAACTGGTGATTTCAAGTAGAGCTGAGATGTCTCAAATTAAGCTTGCGCCTCTACTCTCTCCAATCAAAGATTTACTTAGTTTTTTATAAAATAAAAGTTATCTAAGGTCGATTAACTCTTGGTTTTCTAGATTCATTGATGGGCTCATTGTTAATGAAAGAGCCGCACTTTTAATATATTTACCTTTTGAAGCAGAAGGTTTATGTTTATTAATTGCTTTAACAAACGCTTCAAAGTTTTCACGAATTTGTGTTTCTGTAAAACTGATTTTACCAATACCAGCATGGATATTTCCTTGTTTATCAACACGGAAATTAACTTGACCACCTTTATTGTTTTCAACAGCTTTTGCTACATCCATTGTTACAGTACCTGTTTTTGGATTTGGCATAATACCTTTTGGTCCAAGAATACGACCAACTTTACCTACTAAACCCATCATGTTTGGTGTTGCAATAAGAACGTCAAAATTGATACGACCTGCTTGAATCTCTTCAATCAAATCATCACTACCAACGATATCAGCACCAGCAGCTTTTGCTTCATCTGCTTTTTCGTCTTTTGCAATAACAGCAACGCGAACTGTTTTACCTGTACCCGCTGGTAAAACAACTGAACCTCTTACCATTTGATCCGCATGTCTTGGATCAACGTTAAGTTTAAGTGCGATTTCGATTGTTTCGTCAAATTTTGCAGAAGCTAGGTTTTTAATATTTGCTAGGGCTTCATCAACTGAGTATTTTTTTTCTTTATCAACTTTTTTTAAAAGCTCTTGAAAACGCTTATTTACTTTTTTTGCCATTTTTATCTCCGCATAATTTTGCTTCCGCCTTCATTAACCCTGACGGTAAAGGGTGGAAATTAATCGACGACGTTAATACCGATACTTCTTGCAGAGCCTGCAATAATTTTTGCTGCTTGCTCACGATCCGTTGTATTAAGGTCAGCAATTTTTTTCTCAACAATCTCAAGAATTTGAGCTTTTGTGAGAGTTCCAACTTTGTTTTTCAAAGGATTGCTTGAACCACTTTTAAGACCTACTGCTTTTTTAATAAGATCAGTTGCAGGTGGTTGTTTTGTAATAAATGTAAAACTTTTGTCTGCATATACAGTGATTACAACAGGAATTCTATAACCTGCTAAATCTTTTGTTTTTTCATTAAAAGCTTTACAAAACTCCATAATGTTAACGCCTCTTTGACCCAAAGCTGGACCAACAGGAGGTGATGGATTTGCTTTAGCAGCTTCAATTTGCAATTTAATTTCGCCAATGACTTTTTTTGCCATTTCTTTTCCTTTACGCTTAAACTATTTTTTCAACTTGAGAATAGAGAATCTCAACAGGTGTACTTCTACCAAAGATTGAAACATTGAGTGTGAGTTTGCCATGAACCATATCGTACTCTTCCACTGAACCCGTGAAGTTAGCAAAAGGACCTTCTGTAATCCTGACACTTTCTCCTGTTTCGAAGAATATTTTTGGTTTTGGCGCACCTTTTTTCTCGGCTTTTTCTAAAATCAATGCAATGTCTTTTTCCATTAAAGGTGTAGGATTTTTTGCCTCACCGATAAATCTTCCGACTTTTGGCAATGATTGAATAAGATGCCACAGTGCTGTATCTAAATCCAGTTTTGCAAACGCATAACCAGGATAAAGACTTCTCTCACTAATCTTTTTTTTACCATTCTTAACTTCGATTACATCTTCCGTTGGAACAAGAATTTGTTCCAATTTATCAGCAATACCATGATCATTGACAAGATTAATAATCGCTTTTTTAACTGCTTGCTCACTCCCAGCATAAGTTTGAATTGCATACCATTTATGTGCCATTCTCTCTCCTTAAATTAAAGAGGACAAAGAAAAAGACATAATCGCGTCAATCAATGCTAAAAAAAGTGAAATGACGGTTACAACAACAAAGACAGAAATGAAAGCATTTCGAATCTGCTCTTTAATTGGGAATATAACCTTTGACAATTCAGCTTTAGAATGATGATAATAAGCTCTTAATTTTTCCATTGCATTACCTCGACTAGTGGCAGGGTAGGAGGGACTCGAACCCCCAACCTGCGGTTTTGGAGACCGACGCTCTACCGTTGGAGCTACTACCCTACATGTAAAGTTAAGTCAAAAAATCGACTTAACTTTTTAATTTCACTTCTTTGTGAACGGTATGTTTTTTCAAACGTGGACAATATTTACTAAGTTCAACTTTCTCAGTAACTGTCTTACTATTTTTAGTCGTAGTGTAATTGATATCACCACATTCACTACATTTTAGTCCGAATTTAACGGTCATAATATTTCCTTGACTTTCATTACATGTAAGGGTTTCCCCTTACATGTTAAAATTACTTGATGATTGTTGAAACAACACCCGCACCAACTGTTCTACCACCCTCACGGATTGCAAAACGTGTACCCTCTTCAAGAGCGATTGGAGCAATAAGTGCTACTTTGATTTTTACGTTATCACCAGGCATAACCATCTCAGTACCTTCTGGTAATGTGATAGAACCTGTTACGTCTGTTGTACGTACATAAAATTGTGGTCTATAGTTATTAAAGAATGGAGTATGACGTCCGCCCTCTTCTTTTGAAAGAACATAGATTTCAGCTTCAAAGTCAGTGTGTGGAGTGATTGATTTTGGTTTACAAAGAACCATACCACGCTCAACTTCTTCTTTTTTGATACCACGTAGTAAGATACCACAGTTATCACCAGCTTCGCCACGCTCCATCTCTTTACGGAACATTTCAACACCAGTTACTGTTGTAGTTTTTGTATCTTTGATACCTACGATTTCGATAGTCTCACCAATTTTTACAGCACCTCTTTCGATTTTACCTGTAACAACGGTACCACGACCTGAAATAGAGAATACGTCTTCGATTGGCATCAAGAAGTCTTTATCTGTTTCACGAATTGGAGTAGGGATATAAGCATCAACTTCAGCCATAAGCGCAAGAATTTTCTCACCCCATGGTCCAACAGTACCAGCTTTTGCTTCTTCAAGTGCTTTAAGCGCTGAACCAGCTACGATTGGAGTATCGTCACCTGGGAAATCATATGAACTAAGAAGTTCTCTAATTTCCATTTCAACAAGCTCAAGAAGTTCTTCGTCATCAACCATATCTGCTTTGTTCATGAAAACAACGATATATGGAACACCTACTTGGCGAGAAAGGAGGATATGCTCACGCGTTTGTGGCATAGGACCATCTGCTGCAGAAACAACAAGAATCGCACCGTCCATTTGAGCAGCACCTGTAATCATGTTTTTAACATAGTCGGCGTGGCCTGGGCAGTCTACGTGAGCATAGTGACGATTTTCTGTTTCATATTCAATGTGTGAAGTTGCAATGGTAATACCACGCTCTCTCTCTTCAGGGGCGTTATCAATACCATCATAATCTTTAAATTCACAAAGACCTTTTGTCGCTAAAACTGCTGAGATTGCAGCTGTAAGCGTAGTTTTACCATGATCAACGTGACCAATAGTTCCGATGTTAACGTGTGGCTTGGTTCTAGAGAACTTTTCTTTTGCCATTTTTTCCTCCGTAATGAGTTTGTGTTTTTTAGTACATTTTCAATTTTAAAGTTTCAAAAACTTTTTGGTGATGGAGCTCATAGAGGGACTTGAACCCTCGACCTCTTCCTTACCAAGGAAGTGCTCTACCCCTGAGCCATATGAGCCGACTACAAAAGGGGAACCGACATTGTACCTAAAAATAGTAACGATTTGATTTTAATTGATAAAAGTAAGACTACTGAACTTGTTCTGTAGTGCATTTAAGCAGAAAAAATTCAACAGCTCCCAGTTTATATAATAAAATCGTTGGAGCGGGAGACGGGACTCGAACCCGCGACCCCCAGCTTGGAAGGCTAATGCTCTAGCCAACTGAGCTACTCCCGCAAATGGTGGTGAGAGAAGGATTCGAACCTTCGAAGACATAGTCAGCAGATTTACAGTCTGCCCTCGTTGGCCACTTGAGTATCTCACCGTATCTATACCATTTTCATTTCTGGTCAAACACTGTCTTTCACAATATAAAAATGGAGCTGGTGAACGGAGTCGAACCGCCGACCTACTGCTTACAAGGCAGTTGCTCTACCAACTGAGCTACACCAGCATCCTTGATTGTGAGGTGAAAGTATATCTTAAAAGAATTCCAAAGTCAATACTTTTCAACCGTATTTTACACAAGTTTGCTAAAATAGTTCTCAATTTTCTTCTATGAAGGGGTTATATGAAAATTCTTTTTTCACCCAGTGAGACAAAAACAACATTAAAAGATGCTTCTTCGATTACATCTCGTAGTTTTATTTTCCCAAAACTTTTTGAGAAACGCTCAGAAGTTTTAAGGCACTATCAGCACATTTTAGACGAAAAAGACCCCGTGGTTCTTTCAAAATTATTTGGTTTCAAAGATAGCGCTAAAATAAAACCCTATTTAGATGAAAACATCTTTTCATCTTTTACATGTAAAGCCATTGAACGCTATAGCGGTATTGCGTATGACTATCTGGATTACGCTTCACTTACTCCTTATGCAAAACATTTTATAGAAAATAATGTGATGATTTTTTCCAATCTTTTCGGCCCACTTTTAGCAGGTGATTTTATTCCAGAATATAAATTACAACAAGGCGAAAGTCTCCAAGGCTTTAAACCAGAAAATTTTTATAAAACCCATTTTAGCAATGCCATTGATGATTGGATAGGCAATGAAACACTTGTTGATTTACGTGCGGGGTTTTATGAAAAGTTTTTTACTCCTAAAGTCCCTACTATTTTAATGAAGTTTCTGAAAAATGGAAAAGTGGTAAGCCATTTTGCCAAAGCCTACCGCGGTAACGTTTTGCGCCATTTGGCACAGCAAATGCCACGAGATGAAGTTGAGTTTCAAAAAATTTGCTTTGAGGGTCTTAAAATTGTTGAAATTCTACATACGAACCTAAAACACGAATACGTCTATGAAATTATTGATTGATTTAGATTAAAAAAGATACAATAACCCTAAAATCTATAAACACAAAGGAAGCGCTCATGGATATTTTACAATGGATTGTGATTGGTGTACTTGTTTATGTCATCTACTACCTTATCAACAAATACGAACAAAGAGTGAACGAACTCACACGTCTTATTGAGCTTAATCGTGAAGAGATTAATAAAAACAAGGAAAGCATTGCTAAAAATGCTGAAGGCGTTGCTCTTAACAAAGAGAAACTCAATCTTAATCAAGCTATTATCGAAAAACTCAAATAATCTTTGGGGCGATGGTATTCGCCCCTTCTTTCTGCGCTATTTTTTAATTCCTCGTGCACCAAGGTTGCCATAACGGTGGTAGCTGTGTGAAATACTTTGCTCCATAAAATAATGTAACAATTCCAAGCGTCCTTCCATCAACGGCTTAGAACGCACAATAAATGTTGCACTTTTTGCGGCTGCTTCAAACACATTTTCTGTTATCAACGCTTCATTTGCATAGATGATTTTTTGGACGTCTTTAAAACATTGAGTAAAAGCAGCTTCACTTTCACGCACCAAAACATCCTCTTTTGATAAAAGATGTTCTTTATTTTCATAAATAAATGAAACCACATTGCTTTCAATATCTGCGGCAATACTGACATGTAAAGCAACTTTAGAAATTTTTGCAGCCATAATGCGACTCAGAACATCAAAGAGTGTATCGTCTTGATGAACACGCAAAGCAATTTTTTTCAGAGGTAAATATTTGAAAATATTGTCCTCACCTCTGACATTAGCAAAATCTTTCTCTTTGCTAAAGACTTCTTCATAATTTTCAAGATAACTCGCCACCGCTATGGAAAGTTTCTCAAATGACTCTTTAAAGAGTGCATGCGTTCCTTGATGACTCATGTCTAACCATTCATTGATTAAAGAGATAAATGCATGTTTGACGCTATGGTTCACGCGCGGCATTCCAGTATCCTCTATATCCATAAACAGCGTCACATAGTTATGCACGCCCGCTTTTCGACCCGCACCGATAGCAGATTTTCCCATACCACCAAAAGGTTGGCGAAGGACAATTGCGCCCGTTGTTCCACGGTTGATATACAGATTGCCTGCTTTGAGATGTTTTCTCCAATATGCTACTTCTCGTTCATCTAACGATTCAATCCCTGACGTTAAGCCATATCCTGTCGCATTAACAATCTCAATAGCATGTTTCAAATCTTTGGCGCACATGACAGAGAGTACAGGACCAAACAGCTCATTCATATGGCAAAAGCTACCCTCTTTTACACCCCATTTAATCGCTGGCTTTAACATATATTCGTTTTCATCGCTGTATGCGGGTGCTAATGCCCAACTTTCACCCTCTTCTAATGATTCAAGAGCATGTTTGAGCGCACCATCGACTTTATTGGCAAGTGTTCCCAGTCGGTTTTTAAAATCCCATACGGAACCGACATGTAAACTTTTAGCAGCGTCAATCAACCCTTTTTTAAAGTGAGGGTCGTTATACACCTCTTCTTCCAAAACCAACAGCGATGTCGCAGAACATTTTTGACCGCTGTTTGAGAAGGCAGAATGAATCACATTTTTAATCGCTTGGTCACGGTCACTCATGGCAGTTACAATGGTTGCATCTTTGCCACCCGTTTCAGCACTTAAAAAGAGATTTGGACGTGTTTCAAGCATTTTATAAGCGGTCTCTTCGCCACCTGTTAAGATGACAAAATCTACTTTTTCATTTTTAATCAAATGCTCGCCTGCCAAACTTCCAGAACAAGGGACATATTGAAGTGTATTTTTACTAATACCCGCATTCCAAAAACATTGGCATAGCTCATACGCACAAAGGGCTGCCGCACTTGCGGGTTTTATAATCACACAATTGCCCGCGGCTAAGGCGGCTGTAATGCCACCGACAGGAATAGCTATCGGGAAGTTCCACGGAGGTGTGATAACGCCTACACCTTTACCTTTACATGTAATGTTTTGATAATCATCAAAATAACGCGCGGCATAACCGTAAAACTCCAAAAAGTCTATCGCTTCACTGACTTCCACGTCGGTTTCACCAAATACCTTTCCAACTTCTGCCGCCGCTACACCGATAAGGTCGCCTCTTTTTTTACGCACTTCATTTGCCACGCTACAAAGAATTTTTTGGCGCTCTGCTGTGCTTAACGCTCTCCATCCATCTTTATCGGCATCGGCCACTTCGACTGCTTTTTCTAAATCTTCTTTGGTTGCGAGTGCGAATTTTCCGCAAATAACGCCTTCTTTTAATTGGGATTTATCGATGACCTCTTTTACAGCTCTTTGAACAATTTCTTCACCACCGACAACCACAGGAACGATACGAACATCATCCTCTGCTTTTTTCATCCAACGTGAGCGAATCTCTTTCGCCCACGCTTTATTGGCAGGTAAAATAAAATCGGTATCAGCTTCGCCATGATACTTACCCGTATAATAGGTTCCGCCTTCATAATCATCCCATTTTTCTTCCAAACGATTTTGTTTACGTTTAGGACCTATGACAATATGCTCTGCATTTTCAAAGGAAGCGATAAATTTTTGTTTTTGTGTTTCCCACTCTGGCGTACCTGTTTTTAATCCAAAAGAGTAACGTATAAAATTATCGACACCCGTATTTTCATCAAGTCTTCGTACCAAATAGCCTATGGCATTGGTAAACTGCTCTTTTTTTGCCGTTGGGGCATACAAGATAATTTCACCGCTCAGTTCTTTAATAGCAAGACGGGCAGATTCACTCATGCCTTCTAACATTTCCATACTAAAATACTCACTCGTACCGTATTCACGTGCCAACTCATATCCATACGCATGTTCAAATAGGTTGTGTGATGCCATACCGATATTGACATACGGAGCATTTTCAGGACGTAAAGCGTATTCAGCCATGATTTTATAGTTACTATCGGTGTCCACTTTTTGCGTAAAAGTCACCATTTCCCAATGGCGAAGCGCAGATTCTGTCTCTTCCATCTCCATATTCGCACCCTTAACCAAACGCATCTTAATAGGCGCTCCACCGCTTTCAACCCTTTTTTTCGCCCATTCAACGAGTTTTTGTTGCCATAAATGAGAATCGGGGAGGTACGCTTGAAGAACGATACCGGCACGGAAATCTTTAAACTCTTCTTGCTCCAATGTTTTGGTAAACGCCATAAACGTCAATGCCAAATCACGGTACTCCTCCATATCGAGGTTAATAAATTTATTCTCTTTTTCACCTTTGGCATTCACGAAACTGTATTTTTTTGCTTGTGCATAAATACGTGTAAGTCGCTTCACTAACTCTTCAATTGTATCTTCAAATGATAGTGCGTTAATTTGAGAAAAAATCGTTGAAATTTTAATGGAAATATAATCAATATTGGGATTTTCAAGCACTTTGAGGTATTTTTCGATGCGCTCTTCCGCTTCATCTTCACCGAGAACAATTTCACCGATTAGATTGATATTAACGCGTGTTCCTTCTTTATGGCGTTTTTCAAGGTGAGCATTGAGCATATCATCTTCGCCTTTTAAAACAACCGTTTTTGTATCTTCGCGTACATTTTTAACAAAAAGCGGTACGGAAATTTGTGGTAAGTAGATACCCGCATTGAGAAATAAAAAGACTAAAAATCGCTCACTCGTTGTAAAAAACGATGCCATTTCATACTTGGAGAAAAGATACTCTATTTGATTGGCGACACGGGCAGGATTGCTGCTTCTAAAACTCTGATCCATGAGTTCAATTAAAAAGACTTTATCTTTTGGATGGCTGAGCATCTTATTCATTTTAATATGAAACTTGCGGTCAAATTCACTGACAAGTTCTGTTGCACGGTTTTGCCATGTTTCAGCAAGCCTAATCGCTCGATTCATCACTTCGGTATGTTGTTGCATTTTCGCTCCTTTAGCGGATTATTTTATTCTTAAAGTTATTACGCTTTTAAAGCAAAGCTCTAAAAGCTACGCTATCGCTGAGTTCTCCTCGGCGGAGTGCCCGCGCACCTCTGGTGCTTTTTTATTTTTAGTAGTACTAAAAGTAGTACTTTTTTTGCAATACAAAAATTGGGCAAAAAAAACCGCCTGCCAAAAGGCAAACGGTTTTACATGTAAATCTACTTTTTCTTGCCTAAATAGGCCTCTTGAATCACTTCGGAATTTAAAAGCTCTTCACTGCTTCCTGTATGGGTAATCTTTCCAAGCTCCAATACATAACCACGATTGGCAAGTTTTAAAGCGGCCTTTGCGTTTTGCTCTACCAATAAAACCGTGACGCCTGATTGGCTGATTTGTTTAATCGCTTTAAAAATAACTTTCACCAAAACAGGCGCCAACCCAAGACTAGGTTCATCAAGAATTAACAGCTTTGGTTTACTCATAATCGCCCTTCCAATGGCTAACATCTGCTGTTCACCACCACTTAGGGTTCCTGCAAGTTGTTTATGTCGCTCTTTGAGTCTGGGTAAAATCTCATAAATCCACTCTAATGTTTTAGCATCGTATTTTTTAAGACTATACGCGCCCATCATTAAGTTTTCCTCAACGCTGAGTGTTCCAAAAACACGACGGCCTTCGGGGGAATGACTCATTCCAAGACCTACGATTTCATGCGCGGGAACCTGCGTAATCTCTTTGCCATCAAAAAAAATACTTCCCGATACGGATTTTAAAAGACCGCTGATGGTACGAAGGGTTGTCGTTTTACCTGCACCGTTGGCACCCAAAATGGTGACGACTTCGCCTTTATTGACATACAAGTCAATCCCTTTAATCGCTTCAATAGCGCCATAATTGACATGTAAATTTTTAATTTCCAGTAGTTTTTCACTCATCTTCGTCATCCTCATCGCTACCAATATACGCTTCAACAACCACAGGGTCATCTTGAACAAAGGAGGGGACACCTTCACTGATCTTCGCACCAAAATTGATAACGGTAATGTACTCAGAAAGACTCATGACCATTTCCATATCGTGCTCAATCATCATGATAGTCACACCCATCGCTTGAATTTTGCGTATGGTTTGTGTGAGCTCTAACGTCTCATTTTCATTTAAACCTGCCGCGGGTTCATCCAAAATAAGCAGCTCTGGTTCCGCCGCTAACGCGCGTGCCATCTCGATGCGCCTTTGAATTCCATACGAGAGGTCACCCGCTGGAGTCGTTGCATATTGAGACAAATTGAAAAATGCCATCAACTCTCCGACTTTTTCCCAATTTTCTCTTTCATCTTTATAATACGCAGGCGTTGGAATAATGCCGTTATACCATCTCTGCTTTGATTTGATATGGCGCCCTGACATAATGTTTTCGGCAACACTCATCTCAGCAAAAAGGCGAATTGTTTGAAAGGTACGCAAGATGCCAAGTTCTGCAATTTTATAAGGACTGACACCTTTAATCTCTTTTCCCTTCCAGAGGATTTGACCGATTTCAGGCGTATAAATCCCTGTAATACAGTTAAACAGTGTCGTTTTGCCTGCACCGTTTGGTCCGATAATGCCGTAAATCTGCCCTTTTTTCACTTTCATTGAGAGGTCGTTAATGGCAACTAAGCCTTGAAACAACTTACTCACATTTTTAATCTCTAAGATATATTCGCTCATTTGACCTCCTTTTTAAGGAAGTTTGGAATATTGCCAAACTTAACAGGCCATATACCGCGAGGTCTTAGAATCATGGTTAAAATCATCGCTACACCAAAGACAAGATAGCGTGCTGTTTCAAACTCTCTGAACATTTCAGGCAAAACAAACATCACAAACGTTCCGATTAAAACACCTGGCAAGGAAGCTGAGCCACCTACGAGGACAATCGTAAAGAACATAATAGATTGCGTGACATTAAAGGCTTCAGGACTCACGGCGGAGTATTGAACTGAGAACATACTGCCTGCCGCTCCAGCGATACCCGCACCGATAATAAACGCATAGAGTTTATAGTAACGAATACTAATCCCCATGCTTTGTGCCGCGATTTCATCTTTATGAATGTAAAACATCGCGCGCCCAAATTTACTTCTGTCCAAATTGCGCATAATAAAAAGCGTGATACCTAAAAGAATAAATGCCATATAATACATATGGGTTTGCGTGACAAACTCATACCCAAATACTTTAACCACATCGATACCAAAGATTCCATTGGGTCCACCAGTGAGTCCAAACACATCGTTTTCCAAGACTTGAATGAAGATGATGTTAAAACCAATGGTCGCCACTAAAAGATAATCACCCCTTAGGTGAATAATGGGAGCGGCAAGGATAAACGCAAAAAACATAGGAATTAAAACCGCTGGCGCCCATGAAGCAAGAATAGGCAGACCAAAATGCACATTCATAATGGCTGTCGTATAGGCACCCAAACCAAAGAACATGGCGTGTCCCATATGAAAAACACCCGCTCGTCCTAAGATGATGTCTTGCGAAAGTGCAACGACGGAAAATACCAAGAATGTCGTACCGATGGCTAACCACGCAGAATCAACAAACAGCGGATAAAACCCCATAAAAACCAGTAGCGCAATGGCTATAATGCTTGTTTTATTCATCATACCTTCTCCGCTACTTTTTCACCAAGGATTCCCGTTGGTCTAAACACTAAAATGACAATTAAAAGCACAAACGTAAATGTTTCCGCCCACTGTGTCGAGATATACCCCGTAATAAGTGCATTAAAAAGTCCCAATAACAGACCTCCAAGCATCGCACCTGGAATATTACCAATACCCCCCATAATAGCGGCAACAAAGGCATTCAGTCCATACATCCAACCCATATCAAAGGTGATACCACGATAATAAGCGCCAATAAACAGTCCTGCAACGGCACCAAGGCTTGAGCCAATAATGAAAATAATCATAATGATACGATTAACATTAATTCCCATCAGTTTTGCGGCATCTTGGTCAATGGCAACAGCACGGATAGCTGTACCAATTTTTGTTTGATTGATAAAAAAATAAAGCCCTATCATCAATAAAGAAGAGAGCCCTAAAATCATCACTTGCGTAAAGGTAATCACAACACCTCCCACGGTCCACAATGTTGAAGGGAACAAGTCTGAGGGAAATATTTTCATATTGGGTCCCCAAATGAGCATCACGGAATTTTGAATGACAAGTCCTGCACCCAGTGCTGATACCACCGCGCTAAGTCTAGGTGCTGTTCGTAAAGGTCTGTATGCAAGACGTTCAAGAAGAACACCTACAAAAGCAACAATCGCTGCTGTAAAAACGAACACGGTTATGACGGCGACAAGTGAGGTAACACTCTCTCCAAAAATCTGTGAATACACACTGAGTCCTACAAAAGCCGAAAAGGCAACGAGGTCTCCGTGGGCGAAGTTAATTAACCTCATCACCCCGTAGACCATCGTATAACCTAAAGCGACCAATGCATACAAACTTCCGATAGTCAAACCATTGACCATTTGTTGAAGGAAAATATCCATGGGCTTTACTTTATCCTTTGTGATTATTGGTAAACGATTTTATAGCTTTTGTCGGCTTGTACTTCATAGGTCATATAACCACCACCAATTCTTTCACCGTCTTCTCTAAATGTCACAGGACCTGTGATACCTGGAAAATCTTTGAGTTTATGCATTGCTGCTGCAATGGTTTTTGTATCTTCTGATTTTGTCTCTTCCATTGCATGTAAAATGACACGAAGACCATCGACATTCATCAATGACCAGATAGAGGCTGGCATCATGTTGTATTTTGCTTTGTAATCAACTAAGAATGTTCTAGCAATGTCATAAGGTAAGATATCTGGCGTTGGAACATTAATCAAGAAAGTTCCTTTAGCACTATCGCCTGCTAGTTTCATATAGTCTGGGTTGTCATTTGAGTCACCGCCAACGAAGTCGGCTTTAATACCCAGTTGCATTTGTTGCGCGCGAAGGAGTCCACCATCGGTATAGTAACCACTAAAATAGATAACATCTGGCTCCATTGACTTGATTTTTGTCAAAGTCGCTGTAAAGTTTTGTGTACCTGATTTGATTTTGCCTTCATAAATAATGTTGGCATTTTTAGCTTTGAGCGCTTTTGAGGTTGCGTCTGCTAAATCGGTTGAGTAACTTGAATAGTCTGAGAGAATGACAATTTTTTTGTATTTTTTGCCATCAACAAAATATTTGGCTGTGAAGTCAGCCTCAGCACTGTTTGGAAAAGAGTTTCTGAAAAATGTCCAGTATTTGTGTGCAATCAAAGAGTCGCTGGTACCATCGCTGGTTTGAAGCACCCCTGCTCTGTTATACGTTGTTTGAGCCGCTTCTGTTGCACCAGATGTGTACGAACCAATAACCGCTTTTACACCTTCATTGACCAATTTTTTAGCACAAATAGCTGCTTGTTGTGCAGCACCTTGGTCATCACATGTTACGACTTCGATTTTTTTGCCAAGCACTCCGCCTTTTGCATTGTACTGATCAACGATGAGTTTAACACCGTTATCAATACTTTGGCCTTCACTGGCGTATTGACCTGTAATTGGAGCTTGAACACCAATTTTAATCACATCAGCAGCGACACTTACACTCGCTAACATTGAGCATGCCACTAACGAAGCAGCGATTTTTGGTAACATTTTTTTCATCCCATCTCCTTTTAAAAGTTTGAAATCACATCCAAACATTTTTACATGTAAATGTTTGAATGTAACTTCTATTTGGGTTCTATAACGTAACACCCTGCCATCCACTCGCCCACATCTTCAATCTGTTGAATCGCTGTGGCGTGAAAACTCGCTTTTAAAGAAGGAAAATGACTCACCACTTCATCAAAACTTGCAATAATTTCTGGAACACGCTTCGTCAGTTTTTTTCTCGCTTGCGTTGAAATATCTGCATAGAAAGCAAAAATACCATAATCCAGCATCGATTCTTCTTTACGTTTTCTCTGCAACATTTTGCACAGTCTCTCAATTTCAAAACTGTACTCCGCTTTTGCATTGCAAACACCGTTTTTTAGCATCATAATCACACGCGAAATAGAATCATTGTGGTTACTGTGTGTAAAACGCTCATCCAAAGTGATGCTAAAAACACCTTGCGAAAGAGCATTTTTTTCCATAAATGTTTTAAACGCTTTTCGATTGGGAAGTGAACAGCGCAAAATATCTGAAACGGTTGCATCAATGAAGACTTCAGGCGCATTTTCAATCAAACTTAAGGCTTGCGCAACATGAATGCAAAGAATTTTTTGAGGACCCGCGGAAAGAGTTAAGCGATTGTTTGTCCAAAAAAGGAAGTTACGCTCGGCTTGTTTAATGCCATCTAATGTCGCTTGAATAACCATCGCTTGAGAAGGAAAATTACTCATAATAGTTCTCCTCAACTTCTTGCATGACACCACTTTCAAGCAATATATCTTCAATCAATCTGTTTTTAGAGATGTTAAGGGCATTGGCGAGCTTAGAGAGCGCTATATCTAAATTAGCATCAATTTTAATCGTCAATTGAGCAATTTCACGTTTTTTTGTTTGATGTTTTTCTATCACGCTTTGAATTACATCACGACCAAATTTCTGCTTTGCCACGTTATTCCCTTAGTAAAAATTAAGAATACTAAAAGTAGTACTTTTTGACCAACAAGGAAATCTTAGTATATTTTTTGAAAAGTTATCTACATCGAGATGATGAATTTTTACACAAAGTGTGTGATTTAGTTTAATTATGTGCTTTAAAAGAGCCATTTTAAGGCTATATTTAGAAATTGAGAGTAAAAAAAAATTTTTTACATGAGTTACAAAAGGTATCATTATACCTCCATAAGCTATAATCACAAAAAACATCTAAAGGATCATTATGGCAAAAATTGTTTTGATTACAGGTGCAACTTCAGGATTTGGAGAAGCGACGGCAGAAAAATTTGCTAAAGCAGGTTATAAAGTTATTGTCACTGGTCGCAGACGTGAACGCTTAAATGCCTTAAAAGCGCGTCTTTCAGGCTATGATATTTTGCCATTATGCTTTGATGTCACACAAAAAGCTGATGTGTTTCAAGCCATTGCATCCTTACCCGAGGAGTACAAAAACATCGATATTTTAGTCAATAATGCAGGTCTTGCCTTAGGACTAGAGTGTGCGAATGAAGCCAATTTGGATGATTGGGAGACAATGATTGATACCAACATCAAAGGTTTACTCTACGTAACAAAAGCGGTTTTGCCAGTGATGGTTGAGCGCAAAACGGGTTATATTTTCAATCTTGGCTCAACCGCAGGCACATGGCCGTATCAAGGTGGTAATGTCTATGGCGCAACCAAAGCGTTTGTCAGACAATTTTCACTCAATCTACGAACCGATTTGAAAGGTACACACGTGCGTGTCACCAATATTGAACCCGGCATGGCACAAACGGAGTTCTCCGATATTCGTTTCAAAGGCGACAAGGCAAAAGCGGACGCGGTGTATGCCAATTCAACGCCGTTATCAAAAGAAGACATTGCCAATACGATTTTCACGTTGGCAGAACTTCCAGCTCATGTCAATGTCAATACTATCGAGATTATGCCAACGGTACAAAGTTACGGCGGACTCGTTGTTGAAAAGTATTAAACTCTTTTTACATGTAAAGCGCAATGCTTTACATGTAATTTTATTTTGAGGTCATTATGGATACACACACTAACAACCCTCTTCATGGAATCACTCTAGAAAAGATGATTACGGAATTACACGCACATTATGGCTGGGAGAAGCTGGATGAGATTATGCGCGTAAACTGTTTTCATGTCAATCCTAGCATCAATTCTTCATTGAAATTTTTTCGTAAAACCCCTTGGGCAAGAGAAAAACTCGAAAAACTTTATCTTAGTTACCGCGCGACACACACCAAGTAATTTTTGATGACATACGCAAAAGCATTTGGGTTTACCACCCTGGGTATGATTTTAATGAGTTTTGAATCTCCGTTGATTAAGATGACGCACGTCATCGCTCAAAACTTTACATTTTATTTTGGTATTTGCATGTTTATCAGTCTCAATGCCACACTGTTTCTCCAATACCGCTGGCGCATCATAGAGCTGTATCGTCATCAAATACTCGCCATTTTAGTCTGTGCCTTGTGTACGGGACTGAGTAATTTTTTCTTTATTCTTGCGGTCAAACATACCAGTGTCGCGAGCGCTGTTTTTATCTTAAGCACAGGCCCTCTCATCAGTGCCTTGATGTCTTTTTTATTCTTTAAAACCAAAACACCTTTTCGCACCTTTGTCGCTATCTTTTTTGTTTTTGTGGGACTCTTCATTATTTTATTTAATGACTTAGGTCTTGGCAATATGGAAGGGAATCTTTACGCGTTTGCGTGCGTTTTTGCGTTTATTTCTATGCTGTTTATTTTTGAGCGTAACAAAGAGGTCAATCGTTTAGCATGCTTTGGCACGGGCACACTCATTGCTTCTTTACTGGCGGCATTATCGGCTCCCATCGCCCTACCCGATACCTATTCATTAGGGATTATTTTATTTATGGGAATTATCTTAACACCGATTTCGAGAGCATTTATTGGTGTGGGTACGAAAGTCTTATCATCCGTTGAAGTTGCACTACTAACGATTATAGAACCGCTGTTAGCACCATTTTGGGTGTGGATATTGTTAGATGAAAAACCGCTGATCAACACACTTATTGGAGGAGCCATCATCGTGACAACCTTAGTCATTCACTCCATGATGGCATTAAAGAGGCAAAGAAATTATTGATTTGAAACGTTAAGCTGTCCGTAGAGCGCATTAAGGTCGCCTAAAACCCAAGCATCGACAATTTTTTCATTTTCAAATTTAAAGAAGCAAGAACCTGAATAACGAATTCGATTGCCCGTTGGTTCAAATCCAAACAGTTTACCCGAGTGCGTTCCCGTATAAACCAATCTTACAGCGGCTTTGTCACCTTCGATGACAATATCTTCAATCACATGATACAAATTTGGGAAAGCACTAAAAAGCATCTTAGCGTAGTCACAAAAACCATTAATACTATCGACTCTCATACCTAAAGAGCCTCTAAAATTTAATGAAGGGTCTAAAAAGCGATGTGCTTGATCCAATTTTTTATCGTTCCAAAGCACCTCATAGTACTCTTCAATAATCTGCCTTATTTGCCTTGCCATCTAATTTTTTTCCTTTTCTGACCCCTGTTTTCCAGGTACCTTATGGGCAGGGGCACTTGCACCACTTTCAAACCAGCTTTCACTCGCATCATATTCAAACTCGAAAACTTTGTCTAAACCTTTTTTTTCAAGTTCTTCATCAATGTTCTGTGGCGTAAGGCCTTTTTTCTTACACACCTCTAGAATCTCTTCGATATCTTCTTCAGGGATTCCACTGTAACGCATTTCTAAAACTGCTTCATTAGCCGTCATACTTTAATTCTCATTACAAAAAATAGACTTTTAGTCATACAAAACGTTTGAATGCTCAAACACCGCCAACGCAATATTTAGCGAAATTATAATCATATTTTTTCAAAAAATAGCTAAAATTCTTTTGAAAGGAGTTTCCATGCTCAAAGTTATCATTTTATGGCTTGGTTTTACGCTGCCATTACTTGCGTTGGAACATTATGAGGTCTCTGTTGCATCGTACCAAAAAGAGGGCAATTTTTTTATCACGTTGCGCAAATTTAAAGACCATGAAAAGACGTATTATCTGACATTAAATCCTTATACATTAGAAACAGCTATTCAAGAACTTAACCATGTTGCGCTCCAACCATTAGATGAGCGTTTTAAAACAACACCGTTTGCTTCGCTTCTCAAACAAGCTACCTCTTTTGATGCAAAAGGCGGAGCACCCAAAGCATTCACTTCCCTTTCACACGCAATTTATCTTACGATGGATTTATGCCCCTCTTCTAAAAAAGGATATGAAAATACCTTTTTAGAGAATCTCACTGCCCAAAATGGCACAACGCCTATCGCCATTGCCGTGAGTTCCGCATGGATAACACACCACGAAAGTGCTTTTAAAGAACTTGTAAACAATCCTCGTCTTGACATTACATGGGTCAATCATACCTTTAGTCATTTTTATGACCCGCACCTTCCCAATCACACCAATTTTATGTTGCATAAAAATACCAATGTCAAACAAGAAATTTTAGGACTTGAACAAACTTTAATAGAGCATGGTGTTACGCCTTCAGTGTTTTTTCGCTTTCCAGGACTCATTGCCGATAAAGCACTAATGAAGGAACTGAAAGAAACCTACTTTCTCATTCCACTTTCTGCGAATGCGTGGATTGCAAAAAATCAGCCTGTCAAAGAGGGGAGTTTTATTTTGGTTCATGGCAATAAAAATGAGCCACAAGGAATTAAGCTGTTGGAAGCAAAGCTTCCGAAGATTTTAAAGACGTATCAATTTCACGCGATTAAAGAGGCATTTGTACCGTAGTTTAACACCAAGCCTTAAAAGCTTGGTGTTAAAATGATTATTCGTAGTATTCGCTGTCTTTTTTATCGGTCACGAACATGTGTCCGGGCGCGTGCGTAATCGCAAAAGGCAGTTTCATCTTGGTAATGACATTTTGAGGCGTTACACCACATGGCCAAAAAAGTGGAATTTCATCGGCTTTGATTTCAACTGCATCGCCATAATCAGGCTTTGAAACATCGCCAATGCCTATCATTTCGGGGTATCCTACTTGGATTGGTGAGCCATGCATTCGTGGAAAATGGCTTGTCACGACACACGCATCTGCCACTTTTTCTTTTTTGATAGGGCGCATACTCACTACCATTTCACCTTCAAACCCTTCAACAGGTTTGAGTGCAATGTTCGTACGATACATCGCAACATTTTTTTGTTGATCGACATGGCGAAGTGGCATACCGTTTTCGATGAGCGCGGTTTCAAATGAAAAACTGCATCCAATCAAGAAAAACACTAAATCAGGTTGATAATAAGGCGTGATGTCCGTTACGGTTTCAACAACCACGCCATCACGTAAAATATTGTATTTTGGAATCTCTTTTAAGATGTCAGCACCGGGTGCTAAAACATGTGAAATATGTCCATCACTAATCACTTCAAGGACAGGAATCGCTTTAGAGTTCGCCTTAGCAAATGCCTCAAACCCTTTAGCATACGCTTTAGGCAATGCTACCATATTCATCTGTATATAACCAGGACATTCGCCTGCTGTTGGTCGTGTAAATTCACCTTTCGCTATTTTTGCGCGTAATTCTTTTGGTGACATAACTATCCTTTAATCAAAAACTAATCGAATTGTATCAAATTTTTAGATACAATTTTTTTTAATAACTTTTTTACATGTAAAGGTATTTATGTACGCTTTTAGCTCAATCGAAGAGATTACTCTTCAGCATTCAACACGTCACATGGACAAAATCCAAGCCCACTTTCCTTATGAACACACTAAAAAGGCTGTCGATGCTTTTTTAAAGCTTGAACGTGGGGTTATTTTTATCTATACTGGCTTTTATGTCGCAGGCTACGCTGAAACCGATGGCCCGCTAGGCGCTTACTTTTTGGCCAAAGCATTTGAAAAACTGGGCTATACCCCCGTTATCATCACCGATCATTTTTGTGAAGATTATTTTTTCGATGTCAAAACACTCTATATCCCGCTTACAGGTTTAAGCGAAGCAGAAAGTACGCTACTTTTAAATACGTATAAACCTATCTGTCACCTTTCAATTGAACGCTGTGGTCAAAATGCAGAGGGCAGTTATCTTAATTCACGCGGTGTAGACATCAAAGAATTTACCGCTCCCGTGGATGAACTTTTTAAACTGGGTTCCAAAACCGCCCCTAGCTTTGGCATCGGCGATGGTGGCAATGAAGTCGGAATGGGAAGCTTTGCCGAAGTCTTAAAAGACAAAGAATTTTTTTATGACTACTGTGTCATTCCTTGCGATTATCCGATGATAGCATCGGTCTCTAACTGGGGCGGATATGGCTTCATAGCAGAGCTAGAAAGGGTTTTACATGTAAATCTTTTGCCCTCGTTTGAAGAAGTCGAAAAATACTTGGCGTTCATCGTTTCCAAAGGTTCTGTCGATGGAATCAAACGAGAATCTGTGATGTCAGTCGATGGTAAAGACTGGGAGATAGAACCACAAATTCTAGACGCTTTGAAAGAATACGCAACAAAAGGATAAATCATGAAAGTCATCTGTTCACACTGTTTGGCTACCAATAATGTCCCAAAACTTGAAGTCTATAAAAAAGCCAATTGCGGCAAATGCAAAGAAAGCTTACTTGACCCGCATCCTATCGCGCTCACCAGTGACACACTGGATGCGGTTTTGGAGAGTACCGACGTTCCTGTTATTGTTGATTTTTGGGCGCCGTGGTGTGGACCGTGTAAATCCTTTGCTCCCACCTTTCAACAAGCCGCACACGCCTATCCGTTACGCATTCTCTTTGCCAAAGTCGATACCGAAGCCGAGCAGTTCTTAGCCTCTCGCTTTAAAATCCGCTCTATCCCGACCTTGATTGTTTTTAAAGACGGCAAAGAGATTGAGCGTGTATCGGGAGCCATGAGCGATGAAGGATTGGATGCGTTTATTCAGAGGTTTTTGTAAATTATTCAGTTTTACGAGGATCAAGAATAGCTAATCTAATATCTTCAAAATCTGTTAATATGTATTTGGAGTTTTTACATGTAAAAGTTTTCAGATTTACTGATAGAGACAATCCTAAACCAAGAAAGTTATGCGTATCTATCATATGTACATTAAAGAAACCAGTGTAAGGATACATTGGTATAAATAAATTTCTTTTTATATCAAAAGAAATGTTCAAAGCAAACAAATTAATTATTTTATAAAGAACCAATGAAAGGTCATTAAAAAATTGGCTCTCATGACCATTACTATAGCTCAAAACGTTATATCCATAATTATATTTTTCTTCGTTAGGATAATAAATTAGAACCAGTGGCAGTTCTAAGTCAATATCAGAATAATATTTACTTGTAACATTTCCATGTTTTGATTTGATACCCAAGCTAAAAACTCTATGAAAGCATGAAGACATGTCACTGTTTAAATTATCTCTTTCTTGTTTTTTATTAAATAAAGGATGCTCAAAGATAGACAAGATTTTGATACATAAATTCTCGATTTCAAATTTTAAAGGTGAAAACTCTTGATCAAAATACACTTTATTTAAGAGCTTAGATTCTATCTCAAAAAAAGGGTAAAGAATATTCCAGTAGAAATATTTTTCTTTTTCTAGCGCCATAAAGAAAACTCTTTCAAGAACTTCAAAACCTGCATATTCTTTGCATTCTCTACTTTAGCATGTTCGATAGTATCCAAAAGAGCAATCTTTTCTTGCGCAACAACGGTTACTAACTCTTTTTGATATTCAGGCAATTTATGAATGATAACTTCCCAAACGATCTCTTCATCAATACCAAAATAACCGTGATTGATTTGATTACGAAAATCAACGATGCGGCGGTATTCGCTTTTCAAAAGTCCGCTGTTTAACAACACTTTGGTAGCTTCGCCGATGATCTCAAGCTCTCTGATGCACGCATCCCATGCCATCTCATGGGTGAGCAGTTCAGCACCATTTTGAATCTTACATGTAAAGCGGGAAATTTTATCGATTGCGATGAAAATATCGACTATGTAAAGGCTTATATCGCGATTAGACATAGAGCACTTCGTGGGCGATTTTCTCTTTTACAAGCTTGCGAATGGATTTTTCAAGCCCCAAATCGACTTTAGCACCTAGCTCTTTTTCGAGAAGTTCTTTGAGTGCATAGTAGTTGTCAAAACTTGAGGGCATATCGACGATGATGTCAATGTCACTTTGCGGGGTTTGTTGCTCTTTAGCGTAGCTTCCAAAAAGCCCTATTTTTTTGACATTAAACTGCTCTTGTAAGAAAGGTTTATGTGTTTTAAGATAGTCTAAAATCAACTCTTTAGTCATAATATCCTTCCTCATTTTAGTGCTTCTATTGTACCAAAAAAAGAGCTTTTTGTGCATTATCTTTCATTCTGAAATATTTTCAACCTCGCTTCTCCCACTTTGCTACCATAATCCCATAAATCAAAACTGAGGTGCATAATGGTACTGGGGAAGTGTCCGTATTGCGGTGGCGCGGTTGTATCACAAAAGCTTACCATTCAAGGGCAGAAGGTCAATCTTTACACCTGTGAGCATGCCATAAAAGAGCGGGATATTAACGATGACTTGGTCTTTAGTGCTACTTCTTCATGTCGTTTTCGGGTCTATTCCAATGCTTTTTTGCGTTGGAACAAACGCAGTTTTAGTGAAAACGAGATGAAAAAATTGCTCAGTGAAGGGCAAATTGCGGTGCGTTTGCATGGGCGAAAAGGTACGGGAGAATATTTTAAATACATTGTTCCCGATGCAGAATATGGTGTGTCGATTCTTTGGGACTGCGAGGTTGCGTAACGTTTTACATGTAAAAACTATTCGGTAATTTCAGGAGACGGCATATCGATAAAATAGCCTTGCGAATAGTCAATGCCTAACTGTTTCACGGTAGAGAGAACGGTACTGGAATGCACAAACTCTGCAATGGTTTTGATGCCCATCTTTTTGGAGAAATCAACGATTGTTTCCACAACAATTTGCGCGTTTTTGTCTTTGTCGATGTCTTTGATGAGGCTTCCATCGATTTTAATAAAATCGGGATTGAGCTTGATGATATACGAAAAATTGGAAAAACCGCTTCCAAAATCATCAATGGCGACTTTGGCGCCATAGCGCTTAATCTCATTGAAAAAACGGACTACTTTATTGAAGTCATTGACGCGTTCAGACTCCAAAAGCTCAAACGTAACACGTTCGCCCATATTGGAATTTCGCAGTTTAGCGATAATAAAATCGTAAATATCTTGGTTGATAATATCTTCAAACGAGAGATTGATACTAAAATCATACGCGTTTTTTTCAAATACAGCAAATGTCTTTTCGATAATCGCAATTGTGATTTTATCGTACACTTTAATCATCTTCGCCACAGGAATAAAATTGTGCGGTGAGTGAATCACACCCTCTTCATCAATCAAACGAGAAAGGGATTCAAATTTGATAATTTCATCGGTTTGGTTGTCGATAATCGGCTGAAAGTAAGGGACGATGCCCGAAAAATCCACAATGGCTTTACGCACTTTTGTTGCATATTTGAGATTGCTTTCATACTCTTGTGGAAAATGCATCGAATCTTCGTAAATCCAGTATTTTAGTTGCGCATTTTTCGCATATTTTAACGCCATACTCACTTTTGAAAAAATATCTTCATTGTTTTCACTAGCATTGGAAGAAAGCGTACAGTCCACATAAATTTCCGTTTGAGCATAGGCGTATTTTAAATGCGTCAAACGTTTCGAAAGTTGGCTTAGATAGTTCTTTAAAAAATAAAAATTCATTTTTTCTTTGAGTAAAATGGCAAACTCATCGCCCGCTATTCGGTAGACGGAAATATCGGGTAATTCCTGCTTTAGACTCTTAGCAAAGGATTCTAAAATAAAATCACCCACAACAAAACCGTAAAAGTCATTTAAAAGTTTGAAATTATCAATATTGGCAAGGATGAGGGTAAAGTTATTTGTTTCTTCAAGGTCATGGCGTAATTTATAGAGGTTAGGCAAGCTTGTGAGTGGGTCTGTATAAAATTGTTCAACAAGATTGTGCTGAACCATGCGAAGTTCGCGAGAAAGAAATTTTATTTTCTCTTGGAGGCGAAGCTCTTTATCTAAACTCTTTTCCATTGTGTATGCCTCAGTGTAAATAGTCGCTAAAACTTAACAACGATATTGTATCTAAAGATTGGGAAAATCGAAAAAATTATGAGGATAACCGCAGATTGAGTCATCTTTTGCTACAATCGTTTTAAATCGAACAAAGGAGATTCTATGAAGAAATCAAAAATTTTGGTCAGTTTGGCATCTCTTTTATTGGCATTAAGTGCCAATGCCGCCACGAGAAAATCGCAAGAGACAGAGATTCCTCGAACAGCGTATAAGGACATTTACAAATATTATATTCTAGAAGCGAGTAAAAACGCTACTATCTACCAAGTGACTTATAAACGCTTGGGTTACGATACGATTTTATATGGAAAAGTAGAAATCAATTGTCCCTCTAAGTATATTCGCTCTATGGGAACCAGTGTCAAATCCGTAAAAGAGATCAATACAGCAAATCCAACCCAATGGACAAGACCAACGATTGGTTCCATTGAGTTAGACTTAATTACGTATGTGTGTCGCTAATTAAAGACTTAAAAGTTGTGTTAAAAGAGGCTTCATCTCTGCGTAATCCGCTCTTTTACTAAAGGCTTCCATCAGTTGCATCTTAGAAGCATACACTTGGGTATCGAAAAAATCCATCGAACTTGAAAAATCAAGTCCACCCACGCCGAGTGTATTCATGGCTTCCCAAACTTCTGGAGAACTGAGTGCGTTCATGGTATCTTGTGCCATCATTTTCGTAAGCCAACCATTGTCGCCTTCACTAGCACCTTTAGAATCATAATGCAATAAAAAGTCTTCAAAACTGGCATCTTCACCTTTAAGGGAGTTGTACAATCCGTAACTGATGCCTGCGTACGGGTCAATTTGAAAAAGCCTGTTGTCCATCATGAACTCCTTTTTACATGTAAAAGATACAAGCAAAAAACATACCTTATAATGGAAGCACTTCTCCTAAAAATTCAACCAATCTACGCCATGACTTTTTATCGGCATCTTCTCTATAACGCTCTGTCCCAAAGACGGTAAACGCATGTGGCGCTCCGCTGTAGGTAATCATTTCATGTTTAATGCCTGTCTTTTCTAGCTCCTTGCCAAGGGCTGCAAACTCATCTAAACTCACACTTGCATCGGCTGAACCATGCATCACTAAAATAAATCCTTTTGTTTTTGTATAGTCTTCTCCACTGGGTGTTGCTAAACCGCCATGAAAAATCGCAAACCCTTTCAAAGGTGTGCCGCTACGTGCCATCTCTAACAGTGCCGCCCCGCCAAAACAGTACCCAATGCCAATCGCATTAGAGACATTTGCACCCTCTTTTTTAGCAGCCGCATAACCCGCGTCTAAGAGTTTACGCATTTTGGCTCTATCATTATACAAAGCATTGGTCAAAGCTTTTTTTTCATCTACTGTAACGGGTTTTACATCTTTACCAAACAAATCAACCGCAAAGGTGGCATAACCAAGCGCATTAAGCATTTTGGCGCGTTTGATTTCATATGTATTAAGCCCATCCCAATCATGCACGATAAACACTAAGGGCGCATGTTCTTTGGGCGAACTGTAATACCCTTCATACATTTTACCATCAACCATGTAAGGTACAAACATCTCTTTTGCACCAGCAAATGTTGCAAACAATGACATCACTAACACAATCCATCCATACTTCATTTTAGACTCCTTGGGTTTAGTTCAATTATTGTAAAGAAGCTTCCTTCAATCTTATAATAATCTATCGATTTAATGCGGCTTTTTAAGATTGTAACACATTTGTAACTCTTCTTCTCTACGATTTTAAAACTAAATTTTTTGGAGGATGTTGTGAAAAATAGGTTAAAAACATTATGCGTATCGCTCTCTTTAGTGGCGTCAAGTTTGTGTGCGGGCACTTCTGTTGAATTTGTGGGCATGAATGCACCAAGTACCCCTGAACAGATGGCAAAAGCTTATTCAGAAGCTAAAGTCATTATTCATACAGAAAGTGGTGGAAAAATCGAACGTAATCTCTCTTATCAAACACTTTTTGGCGTTAAAGACAAAGTCGGAACCAATAAAAACCCAGCAGGTCAGCTCTATTCTATGTCTATGAAACCGCTTATGGACCCTTTTGGGAAACCACTGATTGCAGAAACGCCTGATAGCAACTCACTTTTAAATGTCAATGGCTCTTTATTTTTAGTCACGCATTATGAATATGACTGGATTTTAAGCGATGGTTCGTCGGCTGAAAAAACCGATGTCTGGCATGAAAGAGCGCCTATGAGCATGACGCTTACGTCCATCAAACAAGACCCAAAAACAGGAAAGCTTAAAGCATTCGATCAAAAACCGATTGATTTTTCAAGCGTGGGCGGCATCTGGATTCCCTGTGCTGGTTCACAAACACCTTGGAATACGCATCTAGGAACGGAAGAAGATTATGACCTCTTCTTTACAGCAGCAAGTGGCAAAAACTATAAAAAAGCTCAAAAAGGTTTAAAAGCGATGAGCGAGCTTTATTTTGAAGGTAAAAAAGAGGCAAACCCTTATGATTACGGTCATATCACGGAAGTTGCCGTGAGCCAAAAAGGCGATACTACGGTGACAAAACACTACGCGATGGGACGTGGAACATGGGAAATGTCAAAAATCATGAGTGATGGCAAAACCGCTTTCTTTGGCGATGATGGAGCGTATGTCGGACTTTACATGTACATTGGCGATGCATCAGGAAACCTAGATAGCGGAACACTCTATGCCGCTTTGTGGAAACAAACCAATGAAGATGGTGCACGTGATGGCGGACAAGCTAATTTATCGTGGATTAAACTCGGGCACGCGACCTCAAAAGAAGTTGCCGAGTGGAAAGATAAATACACTTTTAATGACATCTTTGAAGCGTATGCCCCTGCTGAATTTGATGCTAAAAAACACGAAGGCTTTAAAGCGGTTAAAGCAGGTCACTCTGAAATTGAGTACCTAAAACTCAAACCGGGAATGGAACGTGTTGCGGCATTTTTAGAGACCAGACGCTATTCAGCATACCTTGGTGCGACAACAGAGTTTAACAAAATGGAAGGGGTTGCCTTTAACCCTGAAGATAAAAAGCTCTACATCGCGATGTCCTACATCGAAAAAGGTATGGCAAAAGACAGTTCTTTTGCAAAAGATGATATTCGTATCGCAAAAAATAGCTGTGGCGGTACCTATGAGCTAACGCTTTCAAGTCATGTTAAAGACAGCAATAATGAAGCGATTTCAAGTGAATTTGTTCCAACCTTTATGCACGTTCCAAATGCACTTTTAGGCGAAGAGATGGCGATGGATGCGCAAGGAAACACCTGTGTGGTTGATAAAATAGCCAATACCGACAATCTCTTTTACTCTTCACGCGCTCGTACACTCTTCATCGGCGAAGACAGCGGAGCGCATGTCAATAATTACCTTTGGGCGTATAACATTGACACGAAAAAACTCTCACGTATTCTCTCCATTCCAGCAGGTGCAGAATCCACAGGGCTTCAAGTCGTCGAAAATCTTAATGGATATGCGTACATCATGAGTAACGCGCAACACCAAGGTGATTTTACGAAAACCACCAGCAAAGAACTGAAAGCGAAACTAACACCGCTTATCGACAAATTTCAAGCACCTGTGGGATACATCTATGGCATCCCCGGTCTATAACCGATTTTTACGTGCGACTTTTTGCCTCAGCCTAAGCCCTATCATGGGCTTTGGCGGCTCTTTGGTCGGTGAATTTATCAGTCGTTTAACGTTGCCAAATCCTTATGCCAATATTCCCGCTCAGTGTTATATTGAAACGATGGGCGGGACGCAAAATGCTTGTCTGTTTTGCCATACCAATGCCCCTGCTCGCGCGCGCCTTGGCAATAACAATCCTCAAGCTGGACTTTCCAGTGTTACAGGCAATCTTCAAACCACTTACAGTTTCACCCCAGCATCTAAACAGAGCAAAATGGCAACCATCAACCCGTGGGAAAATACACTCTATCCCGAAAAGCTTGAACAGGCGTACCAACAAAGCGCTCACCGTTTTGATGAAACCACGATGCTTGCGTATCTAATGGAAGATAATTGGAAAAAGGCTTATGCCAAACGGCATGGGAAAATGGGTTGGGACAATGGCATCGACGATTCGCCATGGCGGCTTTTCCCCGACCTCGATCCTTCGGATTTGCCTGCTAAAGAAGATGGCTTTGTCAGAACAACGGATAAACATAAAGCCATTTTTGGAGATATGACAGGTTGGCGAGCAATTAATTTTATGCCTTATGGTATTTTCACGCCTATGAACGGCAGTGTCTCTGGCATTTATATTCGTTTGCCTCACATCTTTATGCAAGATGAACAAGGGCGTTGGAGTGAAAAAATCTACACCCAAAATCTCGACCTTTTAGAGCGTGCGATTACCGATAGACTCACACAAAAAGATGCAACACATTACGTTGGCAAAGCCAATACCGTTGAAGTCACTCGTGGTCTTTACCCACTTTATACCGAGTTTGCACATCCACTGCATTATGTCGATTTGCGCGCCAAAGGCACTCGTGCGACAAGAGTCAAAGAGATTCGCTATATGGTTAAAACTAAAATGTTTTATCCCGGTGAAGCAGCGGAAAAAGAGGAAAATGCACCCCTGTATCTTAATGAAAAACAAGGTTGGATTAACAACGGCGCAGGGTGGACACTTGCAGGATTTATCGAAGATGCACAAGGTGATTTACGACCACAAAAGGCTGAAGAGTTGATGCAATGCATCGGGTGTCATAGTGATAATTATGGATTTGAATCCTCCGCGTTCACGTCTGGAACGGGCAATACGATTGATTCTACGTGGGCATTTCCTCGCAAATTCCCTGCAAAATTAGGCTGGAGGGAGATGGACTATCTAGGCTATCATACACTCCAAGGCAAAGCGCTGACTTCTATGGGTGACCCAATGAATCGAGCGGCCAATGAAGGTGAATTTGGCTACTTTTTAAAACATGTTGTCGGTGCAAATTTGTATGGCATGATGCCAAAAAGTATGGAAGATTTTTTGGTGCAACACATCACCAAAGCCAATGGCTACAGTGACGATTGGAAGGAGCTTGATACTACACATCCCGAGACTTTGGTATTTCAACAGCGTTTACATGTAAAACTGATGCAAACGTTTGTAGCACGCAAAGCCTACCTAACAAACGAGAGCTTAATTGAGCCAGCACTGTTTTATCCTACACCCAAAGAAGCATTACACGGAGCTATCAATTATCGTAAAGTGGTTGCAACCCAGCGTTTTACATTAGGCAAAGATGTTTTTGATATGACCCCTTTTACATTTCGTTATTACCGTAACGCACACGAAGGCTATACCCATTTAGATGGCTCGGCGTACCAGATAGGCGATATTATTACCGATAGACCCATCGAAAAAGAGGCAAACATTATGGAGAGTGTAGGAAATGCTCCAACCTTGATTGATGAAAAAGATGCGCTGTATGATGGCGAGTATCTGCCACTTTTAAAGTATCCTTTGGTTTTTGAGCATTATGCAAAATAGACATATTTTCTAATATAAAAGCGTTATAATCTAGTATTCCACTATTTTTAAGGAGTCACTATGGCAAAAAACATTTTGTTTATTGTTGGAGATTTTGTTGAGGACTATGAGATTATGGTTCCCTTTCAAGCGCTAAGCGCAGTTGGTCACAACGTTGTTGCTGTGTGTCCTAAGAAAAAAGCAGGGGAATTTGTTCGAACGGCAGTCCATGATTTTGAGGGCGACCAGACGTACAGTGAAAAACCCGGTCACAATTTTACACTGAATGGAACATTTGACACGATTGTACCTAGCAACTTTGACGCCTTGGTCATTCCGGGTGGGCGAGCGCCAGAATATTTACGATTGGATGAAAAAGTGTTAGAGATCGTGCGTCATTTTGCCAAAGCAAATAAACCCATCGCGGCCATTTGCCACGGCGCACAACTCTTAGCCGCCGCTGATGTCCTAGGAGGCAAAAGCTGTTCCGCTTACCCGGCATGCGCTCCTGAAGTGACCAAAGCGGGCGGAACTTACAAGTCCATCGAAGTCACGGAAGCCGCCGTGGATGGCAATCTTGTCACAGCGCCCGCATGGCCAGCACATCCACAATGGATTGCAAAATTTTTGGTGGTTCTAGGCACAAAAATCACGTTGTAAATTTTTACATGTAAAGAGGAGAACGTCTCCTCTTCTTAACTTAAAAAGGGTTTTTATGGGATTGATTTCACATTTGGACCATTTGGTTTTAACGGTCAAGGATATTGAAAAAAGCATTGCGTTTTATACGCGTGTTTTGAAAATGGAAGAAGTGAATTTTAAAGGTCGCAAAGCTTTGAAATTTGGTCACAGTAAAATCAATCTTCACCAAAGCGGACACGAGTTTGAACCCAAAGCGATGCACCCAACTGCAGGCTCGGGTGATTTTTGCTTTATCACACTCAAACCTATCAAAGAAGTTTTAGAACACCTGCGTGCATGTGGCGTCGCATGCTTAGAAGGACCCGTTAAGCGAACAGGTGCCAGAGGTGAGTTACTTTCTATCTATTTTCGCGACCCCGATGGCAATCTCATTGAAGTTGCCAATGAATTAGTTGCCCTCTAATCTTCCCAGCTAAACGGCACACTCATGCACGTTAGTCCCGCTTCGGCTTTGACGAACTCGCTGATGTCGCATGAATCGACCTTATAACCGAGTGATTTGACAAGCGCAATGCTTTTAGGAAACGCTTCGTTCATGCAAAGGATGTCACCTATTTTAAGGACGTTTGCGCCAAAAGGCTCGTCTGCGGGAACGTCGATTTTTGAAAACCCTTCAAATGCGTTTGAATCAACCCAATCGGCATTGATAAGCAGTGTCTTTTCATCCAGCGCGGTGCATCCCGTTTTAAGGTGCAAACAGCCCGTTACTTTAATGGGAGTAACGCTGTAACCAAAAGGTTTAATAATCGCTTCTAGCGCTTTGATGCCTTCTTTGTTCGTTCGAGGAGACTCACCGACAAAAATCTTTTTTCCAATTTTAAGGACATCGCCGCCTTCGATTTTAGCGGGAAGGATGATGCGCTCAACCTTACGGTATTTGGCAAATATCTCTGCCATCGCTTCGCTCTCTTGCCTTCGCGACTCTACGCCCATAGAGGTCAAAACGGCGATTTCTTCAAAAACGATGATAGGGTCTTCCACAAACACGCTATCAGGACAATCCACGTTTTCATCCAAGGCGATGACGTGTGCGCCACAACGTTCTAACATCGCGCGATATGCCCCATGTTGCATGTTAGCTTTGTTCATATCAATCGGTTCACTTTGTAAAAAGGTGAGCTCACACTCTTGTAGCTTTGGGGAGGGCAGATGGGTGATAGCCATCAACATGGGCAATCCTTCTATTCGTAAAGTCAAAAAGTGCAATCATAGCACAACTTTTCTAGCCTTGTTTAAGAAGATTGCCTATAATGCCATCCATATTGTCCATGTTTTCACGTTCAAATGAAACCAATAAAACGTACTTGAGGAAAAGCGTATGAATAAACCATTACTCTCTCAAAAAATCCCTATTCAGATTTTTAATACCATCATTGTATTTTTACGTCAAAACTATACGCTTGACATCTCCACACTGTTAGCTAAAATTGGCTTGGATGAAACGCTGTTGGAGGACAAACATACCTTTGTTAATGTTGCATTTTTAGCAAGTTTTATAGATGAAATCATTGCACAAACCAAAGATGTCGAATTTTTGTTTAAATTAGGAACGGCGAGTAAGCCTTACTCTTTAGGCATTTTGGGTTATATGATGCTGCACAGTAAAAGTCTCTATGATGCCTTAGTCAAACTCTGTAAATACCATCGCTTATTGGGCAATCGTTTTCATCCTACGTTGCAACACGTTGGTGAATACACCTATTTACGACTGTTGGGAGAATCGAGCCTGAGTGATGTTATGTTTGAAACCTCTATGGCCGAAGTTCATTTTTGTGCACTCTTAAGCATCATCAACCAAATTGCTTCGCAAAAGATTATTCCATCCAAAACATTGTTTAGGCACGCTAGGCCCAAATACATTGAGCGTTATCATACTTACTTTGGCACAGAGATTTCTTTTGATCAGCCTGAAAATATTTTGGTTTTTGAGACCTCATCGCTTCACATTAAAACCCTTTATGATAATGAAGCCCTACTCACTTTTTTTGAGAAAGAAGCGAACAAATATATAAACCTTCCACCCAAAGAGGGTTTGAGTGAGAAAGTTTCAAGGCAAATTATTTTATGCATTGAAGAGCTTGATTTTTCACTGCAAAGCGTTGCTAAAAAACTCTCACTGCATCCTCGAAATTTGCAAAAACAGCTCAAAAAAGAAGGAGAGAGTTTTGCATCCCTCTTAATGGACGTTCGCAAAAAACTTGCACTTCAGTACTTAAGAGACGGTATGGAAATTACGATGATCGCAACGCTTCTGGGGTATGGTGAGCTTAGTTCTTTTAGTCGCGCATTTAAACAGTGGTATCAATGCAGTCCTGCCCATTGGTTGGAGCAGCACACACACAAAGCGTGAGCAGTTATCGCACTGCTCGTAGCCAATGCTCTTTTACATGTAAAAGATTAAAAGAATTCTAGTGAGTCTTCTTCTTCAACTGGAGGCAACAGTATCATTTCAAACTGGATGATACTTGAGAGTAGTGAGGCGTCCAAGTAGTGTATATCAATAGCCGTTTTTTCTTTTAAAACCGCATCGGTCCAAGAGATTAAATCCTCGGTAATCGCACGTAAAATAACCAAAATTTTCTTTTTATTGACATGTTCAGCAAGTGTTTCGATATGCTCGTCTAAAAGTTGGGATAATTTGGATAGGCTAAAACCCAAATCTCGAAATTCCAAGTTTTTTTCCAAAATACTCGCATAGGAGTTAATTTTTTCATTAATATTTGTAAAGTAGTCTTGATTGTGCTCAATATTATAGTCTTGAACACCTTCATAGAGTTCACTGCAACATTCCAAAATATCTTGAATGTCAAGCTCGTCTATCGTGCCTTCTGCACAAAAATCTACCGCGCTTATCTTCGCCTCGTCTTTATAGTGCATCTTTGCCAAATCATGTGACAAAGCTTCTGAATCATAAATGTAAAAATCATCTTTCGCTTCATTATTTTGAGCAAACGATTCATAGACAAATTGCTCGATGGTTTCCAAATTGGTTCCGAAACGATTTTCTGCCTCAAAATGTTTTTGATTCCACTCTTTGCACAGCAAAAAATAAAGGCTGTAAAATTCTTTGAGGTTTTCAAGAGGAATGTGTTTTTCTTTATGCGCTTTCGCACCTTCTTGGATGTAGGCGTACGCCCGTTTGATATCAGAATAGATATAAATGGTCAGTTTTGATACCGCTAAATTGTGGACTTTTGCGACCTCAGGGTCAGCAAGATACTCTGCAAGTCTCGAATCTTCAATGATAAATTTTTCAAATGGCAACACAACATCATCAATTAAAGCTTCAAGTTTTTTACTACTAATTCCCATCTGCAACCTTTTAAAAAGAATCTGAAAATTGTATCATAGTTTCAAACTATTGGTACCTTCTTTTTTTTCATTTTTAAAAGTATTTTTTCGTTCATTCCAAGCGTTTTCAACAGACACTTTTTGCCATGGCTTGCATCGCTTTTGCACTGACATGTAATGCTTCAAGTTCCTCAGGAAGCAGTTTATACTTAAGAATTTTACTCGCACCTTTGCGCGTCACTACCACAGGGACATTGAGGACCACATCGAAAAGATTGTATTCACCTTCTAGATAAACGCCTAAAGGAAGAACCGAATGCTCGTCGTTGGCAATCGCGCGAATGATGCGAAAAACGCTCGCAGCCGTACTATGATTGGTATTGCCTTTGTGCTTAAACACTTCAAATCCTGCATTAATCACATCACGGTAAATCTGCGCTCTATCCAACAATGGCAAGCCATTTAATTCGCAAAACGTATCGACATCTAGCCCACAAATATTGCAAATACTCCACGGAAGCGTGCTTCCTTTGCCGTGTTCTCCTAAAATATACCCGTTGATATTTTTAGGGTCTATTCCCACTTTTTTACTAACGATTTTCATAAAACGCGCCGTATCGACCAATGTACCTGCACTAATTAAACGCTCTCTTGGATACAACCCCTCTTTATAAGCGATATGGGTCAATACATCGACGGGATTGGTTACCATAATAAGAATGGCTTGTGGCGCATAGGTGTGGAGTTCGTGAACAATTTTTTTAATTAACGTGGCATTCTCGCCTAAAAGAGTATCTCTGGTTTGTCCCTCTTTTTTGAGTGTAATGCCAGCGGTGATGACAATGACATCGCAATGCGCACAATCAACATAATCGCCACTGTGCAAATGGGTGTTGCGTGCGTACGTAAATGACTCGACATACGAAAAATCTGCCACTTCGCCCATCGCTTTTTCTTTGTTGCGATTGACTAAGACAATTTCACTCATGCTGCCAAGTGTCAGCAAATAATTCACCAACTCAACGCCAACGCCACCTGCTCCGATAATTCCTACGCGCATTATTTTCCTTTGAAATATTCTGAGGAATTATACATTCAATGCGCAAAGAACATAGCTGAAAAATTGGGCATGTTTGCTTAGGCTATTGAAGGGTGAAGGAGAGGAAAAATAGAGGTGAAATAAAAAACGCTCAGACCGGGCAATCTGAGCGTTCGTATAAAAAAGTTAGGTTGTTTTCCAAAAAGGAGGTATTGTCTTGGTAATGAAAGTATAGACATTTAACTTAAACAGGATATGAACTGTTTGTTAATACATTATAAATAATCTATGATATTTTACGTCACCCACGCATAATGCAAGAGCCATAAATCGTTATTTGATAAAGATAAAACACAAAAATTTGTCTGCGATTTTGAAAAAAATACGCCAATCTCTTTTACTTTTAGCCTATTTCTACTATGATTTTATTTATAGAACAGCAAAAGGATTTTTCACGATTACGCATGAAGAGCAAACGAGAATCACAACTGTTGCCGTCAGAGTCGCTGCGATGCTCCTTGAATACGGCGCAGAAAGTCGCTTGATTGAGCAACTCACCTCTCGCCTAGGCATTGCATTAGGCTGTACGTCTATTGAAATGTCCCTGATTCCCTCAGCCATTGTTTTAACCACGCTTGTGGGGGATTCTTCGGTCACAACAACAAGACGCGCACATGAACAACCCATTAATATGTCCATTGTCCATCAAATTGTCTCTATTTGTATTTTGGCAGAGCAAAATCCTCGCGATATTATGTTGGTAGAGCGAAAACTAGCAGCAATTCATTCAAACCCTTATCCTGTATGGCTGCTTATTCCCACCATTGGAATTGCTTGTGCGGCTTTTAGCCACTTGCAAGGAGCTGATTGGATGGGATTTCTCATTACCTTTTTAGCGGCATCAATTGGAATGATTGTGAGAAGAGAGCTTTCTCGTCGTAATTACTCTTTATTGATTGTTTTTGCATTTACCGCTTTTGTGTGCACGCTAATCGCTAGCCTCTCCTTTTATCAGGATATTAGCAGTACGCCTAGTATCGTCCTCTCTTCAAGTGTTTTGTTACTTGTCCCTGGATTTCCGTACATCAATTCGATGCTAGATGCCTTTAAAGGTTATATCAGTATGGGATGGGGACGTTGGACGCAGGCAACATTACTGACCCTGATGTCTTCACTTGGTATCATGTTGGCGATGGGTCTTTTGAAACTCAAAGGTTGGTAACGATGGTATGGATTACACTCTTACTCAATGCCTTATGGGCCGCAATTCCTGCTGTCGGATTTGGGATGATCTTCAACGTTCCACGCTCCGCCTTGCCATTTTGCGCGATAGGTGGCGCATTTACATACGCTCTAAGAGAAGCTTTGATGCACCAACACTTTTCCATCGAACTCTCTACGTTTATTGCCGCGACAGCGATTGGCATCATCAGTGTTTTTTGGTCACGCCGTTACGTTATGCCTCGCCCGGTATATACGGTTCCTTCTATTATTCCAATGATTCCTGGAAAATATGCCTATGAAATGATGATTAGCCTTGTTTCAATGAACAGCGATGGTGTGACAGATACTTTGCTTTCTAGTTTTATCCAAAACGGACTACACGCGGTTAGTATTTTATTTGCAATTGCGTTTGGACTGGTCTTGCCTTCTATGTACTATACAAAACGAAAACAACCTATTATCTAACATGCATCACACAAAATATTTTTACATGTAAATGTCTATTAACATGCTTTAGGCATAGTATAAAATTTAGATTTGATTGAAATAGCGAATTTAAAAGGGGGGGTTAAAAAAAGAGTGGCTCCGAATGCTGGATTCGAACCAGCGACCAAGTGATTAACAGTCACCTACTCTACCGCTGAGCTAATTCGGAACACCAATGAATGAGGTCGAAATTATAGTGAAAAAAAAATCTATTGTCAAGGTATATTTTGACAATAATACAAAAAAAGTTTTTATTCACTCTATTTTAAGAGTAACATAAATTCAAAGCTCTCGTACAGAATCATTCAAGGAAAAGTAAGAAGAAAGGTTGTAGGATAATATAACATTTACATCTTAAGGAGTTAGTATGCATAAAAAACTTGCTACATTGGCACTTGCTGGGGCATTAACTGTTCCTATGTTCGCTGCTGAATTTATCACGATTGGTACGGGCGGTGTTACAGGAACATATTATCCAACAGGTGGCGCTATCTGTCAAATGGTCAATAAAAACAAAAAAGAGACCAATATTCGTTGTTCAGTCGAATCAACAGGTGGTTCAGTTTACAATGTAAATACCATCAAAGCAGGCGAGCTCGATTTTGGTATTTCACAAAGTGATACAGCATATCAAGCTTACAAAGGTGAAGGAAAGTTCAAGGAAGCTCCAGTTCCTGAGCTAAGAAGTGCTATTGCTATTTATCCAGAATTACTTGCGCTTGTTGTAAGTAAAAAATCTGGCATTGAAAAAATCACAGACCTTAAAGGCAAAAGAATCAATATGGATTCTCCAGGTTCAGGCACAAGTATGACAGCAGATGTTGTATTTGAAGCATTTGGCATCAAACGTTCAGACTTAGCGTTGGCAAATGAACTCAAATCAAGTGAAGGACCAACATTACTCCAAGACAATAACGTCGATGGTTATTTCTTTGTTGCAGGTCATCCAACAGCAAATATCAAAGATGCAGCAAACTCTGTAGATATTAACATCGTTCCTATTGCTGGACCACAAATCGATGCATTAATCGCAAAATACCCATACTATGCAAAAGGTACTATTTCAGGTACATTCTACAAAGGTGTCACCAATGATGTTCCAAGTATTGGTGTTAAAGCCGTTCTTGTAACCAGTTCAAAAGTAAAAGATGAAGTGGTTTACCAAGTTGTAAAAACTATTTTAGACAATTTTGACAAATTTAAAGAACTACACCCTGCCTATAAAACAATTACAAAAGAGAGCCTACTTGAAGGTTTAAGCGTACCACAACATCCTGGTGCGATTAGAGCATTTAAAGAAGCAGGTCTTTTAAAATAATTTTACATGTAAAGCTCCAAAACTTTTGGAGCTTTACTTCCATTTCTACACAAAGGTACTTATTTGAAAACACTCGTTGAACGTTTAGATGATGAAAAGCTCATCAATGAATTTGAAGGACAAAGAGACTTTGAAAAAGGAAGTTGGCAGTATTGGTTTGTTTCTATTATTGCTTTTTCATGGTCGCTCTATCAACTCTATATTGTTCTAGACCCAAGCAATAGCGCTTATATTCGCTCTATTCACCTTGCATTTGCAATGCTTTTAGCTTTTTCAATGTATCCTATATACAAAAGTAACAAACTCAAATCCGTTATTACATGGTACGATTTATTTTTTGCCGCTATCGCCGTTACGGCGGTTCTTTATCAATGGTATGCTTATACTGATCTTGCAATGCACTCTGGTAACTGGACAAAGCTTGATGTTATCGTTGGTGTTGTAACTATTATTGCTGTTTTAGAAGCTTCAAGACGCGTTATGGGCTTGCCGCTCATGTGTGTTGCTATTGTTTTTTTAGCTTATGACCATTTTGGTCCTTATCTTCCAGATATTATTGCTCATAAAGGCGCAAGTCTTAATAAAATTGTCGGTCAAATGGTACTCACTACCGAAGGTATTTTTGGCGTTCCATTAGGCGTTAGTGCTAGTTTTGTCTTTTTATTCGTCTTATTTGGCTCTTTATTAGATAAAGCAGGAGCAGGAGAATATTTTATTCGTCTGGCTTATACCATTGTTGGACGTTATGATGGTGGCCCTGCAAAAGCAGCAGTAGCGGCTTCAGGAATGATGGGTATGATTTCAGGCTCTTCTATCGCCAACTCTGTTACGGTAGGAACCTTTACGATTCCGTTGATGAAACGTTTAGGTTTTAGCGCACACAAAGCGGCGGCAGTCGAAACAGCGGCTTCCGTGAATGGGCAATTAATGCCTCCAATCATGGGTGCAGCAGCATTTATCATGGCAGAATTTTTGGGATTGGATTATACTGATATTATTTTTGCAGCATTTATCCCAGCATTTACATGTTATATCGCATTGTTCTATATTGTCCATCTCGAAGCTAAAAAGCAAGGCCTAAAAGGCGAAGACCCCGATAAACTTGGTCGTGTATGGGATATGTTTATCAAAGGTATTCACTATTTTATTCCTATTATCTTTTTGATGTACACACTAATCGTCCTTCGTCAATCAGCTCAAAGTGCGGCATTTAGCGCCATAGCGTTTATGATGTTAATTATGGTCGTTCAAAAACCAATTAAAGCGATGATTTACAAAGAGAAAGTCACACTAGACCTCATTGTATCTGGCTTTGCCGATATTGGAAACGGCATGGTCGCAGGTGCCAAAAATATGGTCTCTGTAGCAGTAGCAACATCTGTTGCAGGTATTATTGTAGGGTCCGTGACATTGACAGGTGTTGGGTTAATCTTAGCAGAAGTCATCGATAATTTATCCGGTGGATACATTTTAGCCGTTTTATTTTTAACGATGTTTGTTTCGCTTATTTTAGGTATGGGGCTTCCAACGACAGCAAACTATATCGTTATGGCGGCACTTACTGCTCCAGTCATTATGGATTTAGCTGGCAATAATGGTTATATTATCCCAGCTATTGCGGCACATATGTTTGTCTTCTATTTTGGTATTTTAGCGGATGATACGCCACCCGTTGGTATGGCGGCTTATGCCTCGGCGGCTATTGCAAAAAGTGATCCGATTGTCACGGGTATTCAAGCATTTATTTATGATATTCGAACAGCGCTTTTACCGTTTATGTTCTTTTTTAACAATGAACTTCTTCTCATTGGTGGCGTCGATCCGGCTGATCCAAATGATGCGAAAAGCTGGGTTTGGATTACCAATCCTTTTGAAATTGCCATTATTTTCGGGGGAGCGATTTTAGGTATGTTTGCCTTCACTTCAGCAACGCAAAGCTTTGTACTGACTAGAATCAATACCATTGAACGCATTATGCTCATCGCCGTCATCCCATTTATGATGCTTCCGAAAATTGTCGCAGCAAAATTAGGACTTCCGAGCCATTATCTCTCTTATGTCATTGGCTTAATCATTTATGGCATTGTCTATTTTGGACAAAGGGTAAAATATAAAAAACAACAGCTTGCACTTGCAGCGTAATCGGTGGGATTTCCCACTGATTATTTATTGGTTTGTTTTATAAAAATCTACCCCTGCAATTTTTTTTACATGTAAAACATTTTGTTTCAAAAGTTTTTGTAAATTTTGAAGACTTTGGGCATCGAAACACAACTCAATATCTTCAAAGCTTTGAGGTCGTCGCTTTAAAAGCTCAAGGATTTCTGCTTCATTAAAAGAGCGTTTTTCGGGAATGTAATTTTTTTTGTAAGCAATAGCAATGGGCAAATTTTCCAAATAGTGTGAAAGCTCCACTAAGGTATCGATACTGACACCTCTCACATCATAAGCAGGAGGACGGTCAATCGTTCCCACATCAATCCGATCAGGCTTAATTGCTTGTAAGACATCATTTAACAACTTAAATTCCTCAGGAGTATCGTTTAAGCCTTCCACTACTAATATCTCAATAACGAGCTCACCATGGTATCGTTTTCGGAACGTTTTCATACCTTCAATAATCGAATCAATACGAATGTCTTTATGTGCACGATCCAGACGCTTAAAACACTTTTCACTAACACAATCCAGTGAAAGTTTAACAATATCTAAACGACTCAAACTCTCTTGTATAGAGGGTTGCATAATCGTAGAACCATTGGAGAGAATTAATAATTTTGGGTGATTTTCAATTTTCTGTATCTCATGAATGAGTTCATCCAGATTTGGATAAAGTGTAGGTTCTCCATTAGCTGTTAGCGTCACGACATCAAGATGGTGGTGCTTGTCTAATGCTTGCTTGAGTTCATGAATAATGTCCTCCACAGGAGGTGCATTGTGTGCTTGATTGACCGTTTTTGCACCTTTAAGCTCGCAATAAAGACAATCAAAATTACACTGTTTTGAAGAGGGACTAAGGTCGATGCCAAGAGATTGCCCAAAACGCCGTGACGTAATAGGTCCAAAAATAATCTGGCTGATAGGAAATCCTTTTACATGTAAAGCAGTTTGCCCTTATAAGAAGGACAAACTATGAGATTTTCGTGCGGGTTTGAACTTGTTTGATGAAATACTGTGCGTTTTCAACTGGGATGTCTGGCAAGATACCATGCCCCAAATTGAAAACATGGCGTTTATTTTGCATCACAGAGACAATATGAGAAATTCCATCATCAATTGCCGTTTTACTGTAAAGACGTGTTGGTTCCATATTGCCTTGAAGCACATATTTGTCACCTAATTTCTCTTTAGCCAATTCAATCGGTGTGGACCAATCCACGCCAAATACATCAAATTCACCATCAATTTTATCCAAGTATCCGCTAATGCCTTTGGGGAACAAAATCACAGGCACATGAGGATATTTTGCTTTTAAATACGCGCTAATCTCTTTCATATACGCCCAACTGAATTCAAAATAGGCACTCTCTTCAAGAGCCGCCGCCCAAGAATCAAAAACCATAACAACATTGGCACCATTTTGAATTTGGCGTTCCATATAGCCTTTAATCACTTCTGTCACTTTTTTCAAAAGAGCGTGCATAAAAGAAGGCTCAGAATAAATGAGCTTTTTGACTAAGGCATATGTCTTTGTACCTTGCCCTTCAATCATATATGTCGCAAGCGTCCAAGGAGCACCACAAAAGCCGATGAGCGCTTTATCGGCTGCTAATTTGCCTCGAATCAATCGAATCGTCTCATACACATACTCTAAGCCATCAATCGCTTTTTGAACATCCAGTTTATCAAGGTCTGCTTGATTTTTAATGGGGTGTGAAAAAACAGGACCTTCACCTTTTAAGAACTGAAGCTCCATACCCATTTCTAAAGGCACGACTAAAATATCGCTAAATAAAATTGCCGCATCTACCCCTAAAATATCAACCGGTTGAAGTGTGACTTCACACGCTTTTTCAGGGTCTTTACACAAGGACAAAAAATCGCCTGCTTTAGCTCTTACTTCCATATATTCAGGCAAGTAACGCCCCGCTTGACGCATCATCCACACAGGTGTATACGGCGTTTTTTTGCCGAAACAAGCATCTACAAAAATCATCAGTGATTTCCACCTTTATGTAACAAATATAAGCCTGAGGCAAGCGCTAAAATTGAAATTGAGAGATACAACATCTCTAATGCACCTTCGTATTCTGCATGAAGTACGCGTTGAAAAAAGCTGACAATCAACACCATAACAATCACTTTTCCAATTTTATCTTTCAGCTCGTCCAATGAACTAACGTATAAAATCTTATTGCTTCCTGAGCCTTTAGCAACGTCTATTTCAGAGATAAAAAGCTCATAAATACCAAAACCAAAAATCAATAAAACAACCGCAATCAAGTAAAGATCAATCGCGCCAATAATATTGGCAACAATATCTTCATGAAAATTGGCAGGATGTACAGCTGTAAAAAAATACTGGTACGTTGAAACCAAGACATAATATAAATCAGAACTGGCGACAAAAAACAATGCAAATGCCGCCAAAATGCTAAATATTACAGCAGTTAATGTGATAAATCGACTTGACCATAATGCTGATTCAAATAATTTTTCAATCATTAGGCTTCTTCTCTTTTAATCCATTTTTGAGCAATTCTAACCGCATTGGTCGCAGCACCGACACGAATTTGGTCAGCAACACACCATAAATGAAGCACATTATCACGGTTCAAATCTTTTCTAATTCTTCCCACATACGTCTCATTCGTATCTGTTGAGATAATTGGCATCGGATACTCTTTTTTAGCTGGCTCATCTATGACAACAACATTTTCTGCATTTTTCAACGCTTCAACTGCTTTTTCAACATTCACATCTTTTTCAAAATGAATGGTAATGGCTTCTGAATGGCTTCTCATAACGGGAACGCGAACACATGTTGCGCTGATTTCCATCGTTTTACCCAAGATTTTTTGAGTTTCATTGACCATTTTCATCTCTTCTTTTGTGTAATCATTGTCCATGAACACATCAATATGAGGAATAACATTGAGTGCAATTTGATACGGGAATGTTTTAGGTTCACATTGGTCTAATTTAAAAGCAAAAAAGTCTTGCATTTGATTGACGAGCTCTTCCATTCCGCCCTTACCTGCACCACTTACCGCTTGGTAGGTAGCTACATCCACACGTGTAATATTAAATAACTCATCCAACGGTTTTAAAATTTGTACCATTTGAATCGTTGAACAGTTCGGATTTGCGATAATACCTCTGTTTTGCCATTGGTCAATATCATCCGGATTGCACTCAGGAACCACAAGAGGAACTTCAGGGTCCATTCTAAAGTGGCTGGTATTATCGATAACAACAGCACCTGCCTCTGCTGCAAACGGTGCAAAATACGCAGAAATATCTCCACCTGCACTGAAAAAGGCAATCTCAACATCATTCTCTTCAAAAGCTTTTTCTGTGAGTTCTAATACTTTGTATGTTTTACCTTTAAATTCTATCTCGATACCAACACTTTTGCTACTTGCTAAAGGGACAAGATTATTCACAGGAAAATCAACTTCTTCAAGAACTCTAAAAAGTTCTTCACCTACCGCACCAGTAGCGCCTACGATTGCTACATTGTACTTTTTCATTACTATTTACCTTTTTATAATGTGAGACTTTTTTAATAACCCAATAAAACCGTATTAAGTTATCAAAAAAGTCTATTTTTTATGAATGTTATGAACTAAACCAATTACGACTCTCTAAGAAGAGGTCCTCTTTACTAATTGCCTCACTGTCACTTAAAATGACTGCGCGTTCTACGACGGAAATCAACTCTCTAATATTTCCTGGCCAGCGATAATACATCAACGATTCAATCGCTTCTTCAGAGAAATAGCGTTTTTCAAGTCCGTATTTTTTAATGACACGGGCTAAAACAACTTCACAAATCGGCAAAATTTCCTCTTTTCTTTGACGTAAAGGGGGTATTTCAACAGGAATCGTATTGAGTCTATAATAAAGGTCTTCTCGAAACTGACCCTCTTTAATACTTTTTTTAATATCTGCATTCGTTGCCGATACAATACGTACGTCGATAGGAATCTCTTTTGTACCACCCACTCTTACCATAACGCGTTCTTGAATCACACGTAAGAGCTTTGCTTGCAAAGTAATAGGCATCTCACCAATTTCATCAAGAAAAAGTGTTCCGCCATGCGCCACTTCAAAATAGCCTTTTTTTTCGCTGGTTGCATCCGTAAAAGCGCCTTTTTCATACCCAAAAAGCTCGCTTTCTAAGAGATTTTCAGGAATTGCCGCCATATTAATTGCAACAAAAGGATTTTTAGCTCTTGGAGAGTTTTTATGCACATAATTGGCAAAGAGCTCTTTTCCAACGCCACTCTCGCCTAAAAGCAATACACTCACATCTGTTTTTGCAGCTTTTCTGGCAATATTGAGTGCTTTATCTAGCTCTGGAGAAGTCGCTATAAAATCACCGTTATCTTCTTTCGCACTCTCAATTTTTTCAAAGCTTTCTTTCACTTTGGTACGAATTTTATCATGACGTTTAATCGCTTCAACCAATGTCTCTATTTCAAAGGGTTTGGTTAAAAAATCTTTAACGCCAAGGCGGACAGACTCAATTGCACGACTCAATGTCGCATTACCTGTTATCACGATAATATCATATGCACCATCAAGTTTTTTAATAAACTCTATACCGTCCATTCCGGGCATATTAATATCGGTCACAATTAAATCAACACTTGCATCTATTTTTTTCAATGCATCAAGCGCACTTTTGTAAGTAGATATTTTAAATTCTTCATATTCCCCTAGAGCAATCTCTAAGGATTTTCGCATATTAATATCGTCTTCAACAATCGCAACGTGCATGCTTTTTGTGTCCTAGCAAAAAATTTACCTAACGGCATTTATAGTAGCGAATTCATCTTTAAAATCTACTGTGAAGCGTACAGGTTCAATGATGAGCTCAATCCTATCATTGCCATTTTTCAAATACTGTTCATTGCGAGAAAGAAGGTGTGTTGATAGAGAATAAAAGCAAGGTAAAATCGTGTCAAAGTGTTGTTTGAGAAACTGATGAACAGAAATAGCATCTGGTTTGTGAAGTGACAGTTTGCAGAGTTGTTGTGATGTCCCTTCAAAGGGAATCATCACAGGTGTAATATTCTTTTCTTCATAGATAACAACACTATTTGCAGTGACAATTTTGTATGAAAACCAAAAAAGTTCACTGCAAAATAGCGATTGTGATAGTCCTAAAATGATTAGTAGGCGAAAAGCTCTTGCCACCTACGTCCGCTCATTGAGATTTCCATTCTAACGCTATACAAGCCGTCTTTAAATGTTGCATCTGTGATGGCAGCATCTTTGATTAAAGCATTCACTTGTGCAGTCACACGAGAATCTTTCAACATGGCATCTTTAACAGTCTCTGTTGAGTTAATTTTTACGCCATAGAGTTTTTCTCCAAGTTGGCGATACCCGTCTGTAATAGCTGCTCGTTTAGCAAGTGCAATCGCTTGTGCAGGAGAAACCGTATGCATTGGCGCGATACCTTCACCATACACAACAAATGATTTTTCATTGCTGAAATCATACATTGCTGCTTTTGGATCTTTAGGTGGCTCCTCTTTTTTTGCGGAGCATCCTAAAACCATAAACATCAATCCGAAACTTGCTAAAAGTACTACAAATTTTTTATTCATAGTGACACCTTAATGTAATTTTTATATTTTAAAGCAACTACTATTCCAACTCTTCGCCAGATGGTGTTTCATCAACAATAAGTGATGATTCAGAGGCTGGCGCATTTTCACCTTCTTCTAATCCTTCAATTTCTGGCTCTTCCTCTTCTTCTTTAGGGCAACGAGCGAGACTTTGTACGACATCTTTACCATCGACAGAAACCACTTTAACACCACTGGTATTACGTCCTGCTTTACGGATGGTTTCCATATCAACACGAATCATTTTACCACTACTGGTGAGTGCCATAAGGTCTTTGTCTTCATCGACAATAACAACACCGACTAAATCGGCAGTTTTTGGAGTAAGTTTCATAGCGATAACACCTTTACCACCACGATTTTGTAAACGATACTCTTCTGCAGTGGTTCGTTTACCGATACCTTTTTCCGTTACCGTTAAAAGCTCTTCTTGGTCATTGTAAATAACAGCAGCGCCTACCACTCTATCGTTTTCTTCTTTAAAACGAATACCGGTGACACCACGTGCCGTTCTTCCAATCTCTCGCGCATCGCCTACTTCAAAACGGATACACATACCTTTTTTCGTAACGATAAAGAGATATTTCGTGTCATGTGTGACAACTTTTGCTGTGACTAATTCATCATCCTCATCCAACGTAATTGCTCTTACACCAACGGAGCGAATATTTTTAAATTCACTAAGGTTTGTACGTTTAATAACACCGTTTTTGGTAAAAAATGCAAGTGATTTTGTTTCATCAAAATCCGTTGTTGGAATAATCGCCATGATTTTTTCATCAGCTTGAAGCTGAATGAGATTCACAACAGCTTTACCTTTAGCAGTACGACTTCCTTCAGGAATTCTATACACTTTTAACCAGTAAAGTTGTCCGCGGTCTGTTACAAACATCAAGGTGTCATGGGTATCAGAGACGAAGAAACTTTCAATAAAATCATCATCGTATGTTGTGACAGCAATTTTACCTTTACCACCACGTTTTTGTTTTTCATACTGTTTTACGGGAACACGTTTAATATAACCACGGTGTGTAATGGTGACTACCATTGGCTCATTCGCAATCAAATCTTCCACATCAATATCATCATAATCATCAACAATTTCAGTGATACGTTTCGATTTAAATTTATCTTTTAGCTCAACTAATTCTTCTTTAATTAAATTATTGAGTAATGCTTCGCTACGTAAAATATCGCTTAAGCGTTGAATCTCTTTTAAGAGTTCAGCTAACTCATTTTCAATCTTATCGCGTTCTAATCCCGTTAAACGTTGTAAACGCATATCCAAGATGGCCCCAGCTTGGACTTCAGAGAGACTAAAACGCTCCATCAAACCGTCTTTTGCACTCTTAGTATCGGCACTGCCTTTAATGAGCGCGATAATCTCATCGATATTATCAAGCGCTATTTTAAGTCCCTCTAAAATATGTGCTTTTGCTTTTGCTTTTTCAAGATCAAAAATAGTACGACGAATAATAACGGTCTTCCTGTGACGTAAGAAAAGCTGTAAAAGTTCAATCAGCGTAAATATTTTAGGTTCTTTATTGTGGATAGCAAGCAAAATAACACCAAAGGTTACTTCTAAGTTTGTCGATTTATAAAGGTTATTTAAAACAATATCGCTCATCGCTTCACGCTTAAGCTCAATCACGAGACGAATACCATCACGGTCACTCTCATCGCGAATTTCGCTGATACCTTCAATCATCTTTTCTTTAACAAGACCAACAATTTGTTCGATTAAACGTACTTTATTGACTTGGTATGGAAGCTCATCAATAACGATAATATCTTTATTGCCTTTTTTCTCAATATGCACTTTTGAGCGAATTCTAACGCGTCCGCGTCCTGTTCGATATGCTTCTAAGATACCTTTTTTACCAAAGATAATACCGCTGGTTGGGAAGTCTGGACCTTTGATAAACTCCATCACTTCATCAAGCGTTGCTTCTGGATTGTCAATCAACAAAAGAAGCGCATCTAAAAGCTCATCCAAACAGTGTGGAGGAATGTTCGTTGCCATACCAACCGCGATACCGCTTGAACCATTTAAAAGCAAGTTTGGTACACGACTTGGCAAAACATCAGGCTCAATCATACTATCATCGTAGTTAGGGACAAAATCGACGGTGTCTTTATCTAAATCACGAAGAAGTTCTTCTGCTAAAACGGTCATTCGAGCTTCCGTATAACGCATCGCAGCCGCGCTATCGCCATCAATCGAACCAAAGTTTCCTTGACCATCGACCATGGGGATACGCATTGAAAACGGCTGTGCCATACGAACAAGCGCGTCATAAACCGCCGTATCACCATGAGGGTGGTACTTACCGATAACATCACCGACGATACGAGCAGATTTTTTATAGGGACTGCGTGAAGAGACCGCGAGGTCATTCATCGCATACAAAATTCTTCGATGAACAGGTTTAAGTCCATCTCTAGCATCAGGAAGCGCACGACCAATAATAACACTCATCGAGTAGTCAAGATAACTGGTCTTGATCGACTCTTCAATGCTTATTGTTTTAATGTCTTGGTTTGAATCAAAAATATTATCCATCAATTAACCTTACAAATGTAAATTATTTCATTATACTTTAGTTTTCTTTTGTATCAGCTTAGTTTTCCAAAAGGGGTCAGGGCTAAACTTTTAACTTTTTGAGTATTTTGCTCACACCAGCAACGCTTAGAGAAAGTTCTCTTGCAATATCACTTTTCGTATGACCACTAACGTACGCTTTTTGTATGGCATCATTTCGCTCTGATTTATTTTTTACATGTAAAAAAAAATGCGACAGTTTTTCTTGATGTAAAGGCACTATTTGCCCATCTTCTTGCTTGTACTTTATTTTATGAAATGTGTCTATCTGTAATCGCTCCGTGGCACTTAGAGGCACATTTAAACACTCTAACAACTCTTTCATATTGTAGTCCCGTAAAACAAATGCGTTTTGAAGAAATGGAGGCACAGCGTCTTTGAGTATACTGTATGTTGCACAATAAAGATACTCGCCAATTTTTTGGGTTATTTTGGCTTTGATGGGATTGGATTCAATGTATTTAAAGAGGGTTAAGAGATACTTCTCATCTAAAACATACCATGACTTAAACCTATCTTGCCATAGATGTCCTACTCTAGAATGACGTTTATTGAAGTAACTGGCGTATTGCGCACCCAGTTGGCGCATGCCTGAGGAGAGGTTTTCACGCGTATTTTGCACTAAAATATGATAGTGGTTATCCATCAAACAAAATGCATGGATGTTAAATTTAAACTCTTTTGCAACATTTGCTAGCAGTTCTATAAACTTTGCTTTATCTTTCTCATCTTCAAAGACATTGCCCTTGGCAACACCTCTGTTATAAACATGATGATATCCCAAACTTTCAATGCGTAATCTTCGTGGCATACTTACTATCTTTTTTTGCTAGAATTATAGCATAGAAGGTTAAAAAGTTAAAAGTTTAGCCCTGACCCCTTTTGAAGGAATTTTTGTGTTTGCACATTTTAATGAAACCATTTTAAAAGTCATAATTATTATAGCAATCCTTGTGATGTTTATTGTTCTTTATACGACAGGTATCGCTTTTGTGTTGGGTATTCATACCCATTCTATTTTCATTTTACATAAGCTTTCTGCACTGATTATTATTGGGCTTTTAGGCGTCCATGCATGGTTGAGAAGGTGTACGATTCGAAGACTTCTACAAGAATGTGTTGCGATTATTTCAAACAAGCATATTCGCCATGAAGACAACATTGAATTTTTAATTCATAACACTAAAAATCAACCTTTCCAAGAGTTATGTAGCTTGCTTAACTTTGACGCTTCTTTTCTTCAAGCCAAACTACTGGAAAATCATGTGAACGTTGAGAAGAGTGAAGATACTTTAAAAACAATTGCTAAATATAACGACAAAGACATGTATGAAATACTGTTATTGATGATGAAATTACATGTAGAAAAAAACAGCACCTCTCCTATTTATATCAATTCGTGTCGAAATGCGTGACTTAGTTTTCTTTCGCATCTGCCAGAACAAGCGCAAACACTACATTCACATTCTGTTCTTTTAGTAGATGATGTGCTTCTTCCAACGTGCTTCCCGTGGTGATGATATCGTCAATTAAAATGGCATCTATTTTACGTTTACATGTAAAAGTAAAATCACGTTTATGGGCTTGCCTATAAGCTCTGCTTTTGCCCGAATAACTTTCATGATTTTTTGCTCTTAAACTTCCGTACAGTGGCTTTAAAAAGGGCTGTGTGGCTTTGGCTAAAATGGCACTGTGCGAATAACCGTGTCTCACATGATCGTCAATCGGAATGGCGCAAACGCCTTGAGGTAGCTCAAAGGTTTTCAAAAATTCAAAAAAAGTATGTTTTCCTAGTTGCGCAAAAATTTTGGCGCCAATGTAAGTGTGTTTGGTGTGAAGCAGTGGTGCTATATCGTTGTAGTTATAAAAAGAATAGACTTTCAGTCCGCTTTCCAATACCCTAAAAGCAGGTGTTGGTGCTAAAATCGTTTGCAGACAGGTTTTGCAAAGTGGTTGCCAACTGAGGTTTAAGCAAAGATGGCAACGCATTTACATGTAAAGCTAGTCGATTTTGAGAATGGTCAAAAACGCTTCTTGCGGCAGTTGCACTTTACCGATGGATTTCATACGTTTTTTACCCTCTTTTTGTTTATCAAGCAGTTTTCGTTTCCTCGTAATATCGCCACCGTAACACTTTGCAGTCACGTTTTTACCCATTGATTTCACGGTTTCTCTAGCGATGACTTTGGTGCCGATACTCGCTTGGATCGCCACTTCAAAAAGTTGTCGTGGAACGATCTCTTTCATCGCTTTGACAAAGTCTCGCCCTCTGGTTTGCGCACTTACCCTTGGAACGATGATAGAAAGTGCATCGACGACCTCACCCGCAACCAAGACGTCTAGTTTCACCAAATCACCCGCTTGATACCCAATCGGTTCGTAATCAAAACTGGCGTAGCCTTTGGAGACTGATTTGAGTTTGTCATAAAAATCCATAACGATTTCATTGAGGGGAATTTCATACTCTAACAGTACACGCTCAGGACTTAAGTAGTCCATCTTTTTTTGCAAACCGCGTTTATTGTTCATCAAGATGATGATGTTTCCCAAAAATTCAGTCGGTGTTAATACAGTCGCTTTAACATACGGTTCAGAAATCTCTTCAATCTCATTTACGGGAGGAAGCTCACTTGGATTGTGTATATCCAAATTTGCTCCTTTGGTTGTTTTGACTTTATAGGTAACCGTAGGTGCGGTTGCAATTAAGTCAAGGTCAAACTCCCTCTCCAAACGCTCTTTGATGACTTCCATGTGAAGCAGTCCCAAGAAGCCAACCCTAAAACCAAACCCAAGTGCGGCAGAGGTTTCAGGCTCATACGAGATACTAGAATCATTGAGACTGAGTTTGTCTAACGCGTCACGGAGTTCTTCAAATTTATCGGTTTCAATCGGATAAAGCCCTGCAAAAACAAACTGCTTTGCCTCTTTAAACCCACCGATAGCTTCAGCCGTTTTGCGCTTTGCATCGGTGATAGTGTCGCCCACTTGAACATCACCAACGTTTTTAAGACCTAACACGACGATGCCGACCTCACCCGTTTTGATCTCAGTCGTTTTTTGCATCGCCAAAGGGTGTGGATACATCAAATTAAGCACTTCATGCTTTTTGCCTGTACCCATAACATAGACTTCTTGCCCTTTTTTAATAGATCCATCGTACACGCGCACTAAGGCAAGCGCACCCAAATAATTATCGAACCAACTGTCGTAAATCAATGCTTTAGTTGGAGCGTTTTCATCGCCTATAGGAGCTGGGATTTTATCGACAATGCTGTCTAAGAGTTCTCGCACACCGATGCCACTTTTTGCACTGACATTTAATGCTTCAGAGCAGTCTAAGCCAATGGTATGCTCTATCTCATCTTTGACACGATCTGGATCAGCCGCAGGAAGGTCTATTTTATTGATAACAGGGATAATTTCTAAGTTATTTTCAAGGGCGATGTAAACATTGGCAATTGTTTGTGCTTCCACGCCTTGAGAGGCATCAACGACAAGAAGCGCTCCATCACTGGAAGCCAAAGAGCGACTTACTTCATACGAAAAGTCCACGTGACCCGGAGTGTCGATCAAGTTAAGAACGTAAGGCTGTCCCTCTTTGACATAAGTTAAACGGACACTTTGCGCTTTGATGGTAATGCCACGTTCTTTTTCGATGTCCATGGTGTCCATCATTTGCGTGGTCATTTCACGTTCACTAACAGCACCACACTCTTGGATCAAACGATCTGCTAACGTGCTTTTACCATGGTCGATATGGGCGATGATTGAAAAGTTACGAATATTTTTCTGCATGCGTTATACAAATAACCCATTAACACTTTCATTGTGATAAACACGACGAATGACTTCTGCAAAAACAGGAGCAACACTGAGCACTTTAATTTTATCGCTTGTCTCTTTTAACGGAATGGTATCTGTGACGATTAATTCATCCAACTCGCCTTTGGCAAGGCGCTCATACGCTGGGCCACTTAAAACAGCGTGTGTACAACATGCCATAACGCTGGTTGCACCTTTTTTCTTCAAAACTTCAGCCGCTTTCACAATCGTGCCCGCAGTATCAATCATATCATCGACCAAGATGACATCTTTGCCATTTACATCACCAATGATATTCATCACTTCAGACTCATTGGCTTTTTCACGGCGTTTATCAACAATGACCATATCCACGCCAAGGAGTTTTGCAAAGCTTCTTGCACGAGCCACACCACCGATATCTGGGCTTGCAATAATTGGGTTTTTGAGATTTTTTGCTTTGACATAGTCGTTAAAGATAATAGAACCATAGAGGTTATCTACGGGAATATCAAAAAAACCTTGAATTTGACCGGCATGAAGGTCAATCGTCACAACACGATCAACACCGGCTGTTTGAATCATATTTGCAACGAGTTTAGCAGTAATTGGAACGCGAGGTGCTGCCTTTCTATCTTGCCTTGCATAACCAAAGTAAGGCATGACAGCGGTAATACTATTTGCCGAACTTCGTCTTAAAGCATCGGTTAAAATAAGTAATTCCATTAAATTTATATTTGCGGGTGCACACGTTGATTGGATGATAAAAACATCTTTTCCACGGACACTTTCACTGACTTGAACACTGATTTCCCCATCACTAAAGCGCTTAATTTCAGCCGCCGATAGAGGAAGAGAAAGATGTTTTGCAACACGTTTAGCAAACTCTGGATTTGCTGTTCCTGCAAAGACTTTATAGCCTCTCATATTCTATATCCTTTAACATCAAAAAGTTCTCTATTTTAACGCAAAGGGACTTAAGATAGCGTTAAGATTATAAAATGCATCGCCTCTTTGGGCAGTTCTACTTAACCCTTTTTTAATCTTCATTCTTAACACTCCTTTAACACTTAAGTGTCATAATACGTTTAATTATAGTTAATATTGAGGTAGCTTATGAATAGTTTACGCCGTTTTACGTCATTGTGTATCGGTTTTTCATTTTTAGTGATGAGTTATACAGGCATTTTACTGTTTATTGCCCCCAAAGGAAGAGTTGCTAATTGGACGAATTGGGAACTTTTGGGCTTAGATAAAACACAATACACCAACTTACATGTCAGTTTTATGGTTCTTTTTTTAGCTGGGATGATTGTGCATATTTATCTTAATTGGGGTATTCTAATCAATTATCTTAAAAATAAAACACGCTCTTTTTCGCTACTGACCAAAGAGTTTCTCTTGGCCTTTGGCTTTAACCTTCTCTTTTTAATTGGCACGCTCTATTACTGGTCTCCTTTTGATGAATTTCTTAATTTTGAAGATGATATTAAGAGTTCATGGGAGAAAAAAACTCTTTCAAAAGCACCTTACGGACATGCTGAACTCTCAACGCTCCAAGAGTTTGCACTGCGCACCAACACCGATATTAAGACGCTGGTGCAAAAACTGACCCGTGCAAAATTACAAGGTGTACAAGAAGACCAAACGATTGCCGACATTGCCAAACTCAACCATTATTCACCAGCGCAAATGTTTGACATTATGAATGCACAACCAACAACACCTACCTTAAAAGAGGGAGGAGGGTATGGAAGGATGACACTAAAAGATGCATCTAGCACATATGCCTTTTCTTATGAAACAGCTGTAAAATCGCTTCAAGAAAAAGGTTATAATGCAACAGAAACTTCGACATTGCGAGACATTGCGGATGCTTTACATGTAAAGCCTATTGATCTATTAGAATCGTTAAAATCATCCACGACAAAGGAGTAAAGATGAAACGAACATTATGCTTTTTAGCATTGATATCCCTTGTGAGTTTGGGGCTGTATGCTGCAGATTTACCAGCACGCGGACCTTTAACATTTGAAGCATACGATAAAAACAAAGATGGCGTTATTACCGAAGATGAATTTAATAGCGTTAAAAGCGAACGAATGAGTGCTATGGCAGATGCGGGTATGCCGATGCGAAATGCTGCCAATTCACCCGATTTTTCGTATTTTGATGCCAATAAAGACGGAAAAGTGACCAAAGAGGAGTTTCAACAAGGACAACTCAAACGTATGCAAGAAAACAGACAAGGCAGAGGAAGAATGCAATAGTCTTAAGAGGCGACCAAGTCGCCTCTTTCTAGCCTCTACTGGAGATAAAAATACCCAATACGATCAGTGCTAGTCCCAAAATTTTATAAAGCGTTACACTCTCACTAAACAGATAAACCGATGAGATAAAAACAACAACGAAAGTTAAGCCCATAAACGGATAAGCATAGCTAAGCTCAAATTTTGTCATTGCCGCCATCCAACATAAAGATGCCACAAACGCAGAGACAAACCCACTTAAGATAAATGGATCTAAAAAGAGTTTCAGTAAAAAGATGAGCTTTTCAGCAGACGCGTCAGGTAAATGACCATGAAAAGGAATACGCCATTTAATGACAAGTTGCCCGTATACCGTAAAAAAAATCGTTCCAAAGATATATAAATGTGCCATTAACATTCGCTCCATTTCATTAAAACTTCACAGACTTCATCCACTTCTTCTAATGTGATACCATAATACATCGGCAAGCGCACTAAGCGTTCGCTCTCTTTTGTGGTATAGATATCTTCTTGAAACATATGTCCATATTTAAGGCCTGCTGGTGCGCTGTGCAATGGAATGTAGTGAAAAACGGCACCAATACTTGCCTCTTTGAATCTTTCTAAAAGGGCTGTTCTCTCTTCTAAATTTTTTACTTTGAGATAGAACATATGCGCGTTATGAACGCATTCGCTTGGAATCGTTGCTAGTTCCAAAAGACCTTTTTTTGCCAAAGGTTCTAATCGTTCAAAATAGGCTTTCCAAGTATTGAGTCGATGGGTTTGAATAGCATCGACCATTTCCAAATTTCCCCATAAATAGGCCGCTTGAAGTTCACTTGGCAAGTAGCTACTGCCTATATCCATCCAGCCATATTTATCAACCATGCCTCTAAAAAATTGACTACGATTGGTTCCTTTTTCACGAATAATTTCAGCTCTTTGAGAAAAGCGTTCATCATTAATCAAGAGCAATCCGCCTTCACCACCACTGGTGATATTTTTAGTCTCGTGGAAACTAAACGCACCTAAATGTCCTATCGTACCAAGGGGTCTTCCTTTATAGGTTGCTTCAAACCCTTGTGCAGCATCTTCAACAACATAAAGATTATGGCGTGCGGCAATATCCATAATTGCATCCATATCACATCCAACCCCAGCGTAGTGAACGGGTATAATGACTTTTGTTTTAGGTGTAATAGCCGATTCAATCAAACGCTCGTCGATATTCATGGTATCTGCTCTTACATCCACAAAAATGATTTTAGCCCCACGCAAGGCAAACGCATCAGCTGTGCTTACAAAGGTGTAGCTAGGCATAATAACTTCATCGCCCGCTTGAATATCTAAAAGCAAGGCCGCCATCTCTAATGCATGCGTACACGAAGGCGTTAAAAGTGTTTTACAACAGTGATATCGCTCTTCAAACCATTTTTGACAGCGTTTACCAAAAGGACCATCTCCTGACATTTTAAGGCTGTTCATGGCTTCTAAAACATATTTTTCTTCATTACCAGTTCGTGGAGGTTTATTAAAATGAATCATCTTCATGTTCTCTTCATCTAGTTTATAGAGCTTTTTCAAACTCTGTGATCACTTTCAAAACACTGTTTTAAAAGTAGCATTGACGCTTGGTTTCTTATCGAAATTTGCGCACCTTGATAGTGTTTTACTGTTTTACATGTCAATTAAAAATCGGATTATCGTATCGTACTTTTGAGGAAATTTTTGGCATTTTCACCCTCATTTAAAATCACATCAATGACACTCACGCCATGTTCAAACGGTGGAAAAAGCTGATGATATTCTTGATACCCACCATAATCCATCCATTCTACGGCAATTCCCGCTGCTTTGAAAATGGATTCGTCTAAATAATCTCGCGCGGCAGGACCGCTTAGATAGGTCGTTGCACCCAAATCTTGACATAACGCTAAAAGACGTTCACTTTTCCCTTCCGCTAAAACGAACTCTCTGGAATCTCGAATGATGGTTTTAATTCCGAGCATTCCGCAGATTGCGTCAATAAAATGGCGGTTAATCTCGCTGATGTATTCTGAGGTCGCATTCAGATACAATGCTTCAAATTGCTCTTTATACGCCTTAAAATGCGGTGCTTTTGCATAATTTTGAGCGATACTTTTCCAATGGTTCACGTTCCATTTGGTATCCGTAATCTTTGTTTCATTGATTTTCTGATGCAAACTCTCTTGGCGCACAGGGATACTTAACCATTGAAGTCCATTTTGTGTTTTGATTTTATTGCGATTACGCCAATCATTTTTAGTGTACTGCATATCATCATACAGCACAAATTCATCGACACTGCCGATGATATCAAAATACCCTTTCCAAGGTATATAATTAGACTGTAAAATAGCGATTTTTTTCATAAATTAATCATCTCTTGAATAATATAAAGTGGCCTTCGTTTAACTTCATCAAATATTTTTCCAATATATAAACCGGTAATGCCAATAATGGCAAATAAGAGACCGAACATAAAAAACATTGATACCATTAAACTGGTCCAACCCTCAGCAGGGGTGTGAAAGAAAAAGTAACGAATCACAAGCCATCCAGCAAAAATCAAGCTTATAAAAGCGATACCAAAGCCAAGTTGAATCGATAAACGAAGCGGTTTATTGGAATGCGAAATAATCGAATCTGTTGCAAGACGAATCAATTTTGAAAGATTGTAAGAGGATTGTCCATACGCTCGTGGTGCATGTTCAATATCAATTTCCGTTTTCTTAAAACCGACCATTTTCGCAAACAACAAAAAATCGCGACTGTGTTCACGGTAGCGATTGATAGTCGCTATCACTTTATGGGCATAAATCCCAAAGTTAGCAATACTGTTGTCATGCTTATTGTCTGTGAAATATTCTAAGACACGATTAAAAGCACGTGAGCCTAAACGTTTAAAAAAGCTGTCTTGTCTTTGGGCGCGTCTTCCAAAAACAATGTCATAACCTTCGATTGCTTTATTATAAAGTTTAATAATCTCCTCAGGGCGATCTTGTAAATCGCAGTCCATAACCACAACCCATTCGCCTTTGGCATGATCAAGTCCTGCGGTAATAGCATAATGCTGTCCAAAATTCCGAGAAAGGTTAATGCCTTTAACTCTTTCATCGCGAGCACACAACATCACAATTCGCTCCCACGAACCTTGCGGGCACGCATCATTCACTAAAATAATTTCAAACTGTTCTGTAATTTGAGAAAGCGTTTTAACTAAACGTTCATACAGCTCAAACAAGCACTCTTTACAGCCATAAATTGGAGAAACCACACTGATCTTAACAGACTCCACGCACGACCTTTACATGTAATTTAAGGAGCGGTCATTATACGCTTTTTCTTCCTTGCTTCCGCTTTAGTTTTTTTCTCATAAAGTGGGTTTTTTTCAAAAACAACAACACTGTATTCACCAATATAAAACTGTTCAATTGGATCAGGCATATTCATATGTTTTATCGCTGAATAGAAATCGTCTATATCTTCTGGTTTTAGCATAAAAAAGACTTTTCCATCGGTTGAATCTTTTTGATACCACCTATCGCTCGAAAGCCATTTTTCCAACGTTACATTCTCATCGCTGATTTCTATCGGACGAATATCGATATCCCCATCACTAAAAACAGTGTAAATATGTGAATCCCAATACTCTGCGTAACCAAAGTGAAGTCCTTTACTTTTGAGCTCTTCCACTAAGGCGATTCGCTTATCGACAATCGCTCTCCAGCCATCTGGCGAGACATAATTCCATGACAATCCCATTGCCATTACGAGTGATAAAGATAGAAGCAATTTAATAAACAAAGAAAAGAATCGCCACATAATCACATTACAGATTAATATCATCATCAAAAAGGGAGAAATATAGCGTATATTGTTGCGCGCTGCCCATGCATTTTCATGCAAAGAAGTTGTCGCATAAAGGGTAAAAATAAGTGCAAATCCCACATACGAAAATAAGACGAAGAGTCGTTCCGTCGCGCTCATTTGATAATATGCTCTTTTAATATACAAAGCCGGTACAATCAATACAAAGGGGAAAAGCCCAAATTTTAAAAGAGAAACTACCCCTTCAAGAGAAGAGATACGCACATTAGCATTCCATTCTGCTCCTATAAAATTGAGTAACCCTAAGAGTGCATGTATGGCATGAACAGGTAAATCTTCCAAGGGCACCAATACAGCGTTATTTGCACCACCTGCAAAATGTAACCGTTCAAAAAGATTATAGTGGGTCACCGTTCCAATCGCCATAATAATACATGCAAATGCAAAAATGACCATTCTTTTGACTGTAAGCATACGTAAAAGCGTTGCTTTAAATGTTTTAAGGCTATCGCGGGCAAAATAGATCATGAGTGCCAATGCCCCAAAAAAAGGTGTAATGTAATAGACAAAAAAGCGAATAGGATTGGCTAAAACGAGCAAGTAGAGTAAAATCATAAAGAAAATAAAGGCTTTAATCTGTGTGCTTTTGCTGATGACATGAGGACTGAGTTTTCGAAAAATAAACATAAAAGCTATCATAAAAATAAAGTACCATGTATAAGCGGCCTCACCGTATAATTCTCTTAAATACATCGGTGAATACGCGATACACACAACAACGCCACCCATAATAGATGAAGCGCGAGAAAGCATTAATGAACGTAAAAACCAGTAAATAAAAACGACCATAAATATACTAACTTCAAATACCGTAAACGCATGCGCAAAATAACCATTTTTATCGGCTAAAACCCAAGGAATAACTAAAAGTTGTTTATAAAAGACCCATAAATCATTATTGACATACCACCAATGACTTGGGAAGAATGTTCCTGCTAATACGATCTCTTCTGCTAAAATGTTTGCAATGGCAGCATCAGAATTGAAAAATGCACGATAAGTTTTAAAAATATAAAAACTGATTTCGTACAAAACAACGCTTAGAAGCAACAAAGCGCCTAAAAGAGGAAGGTGCTTTTTGAGGAGGTATTTGAAATGCATCTTTTTTGTCATGCTTACTCTCGGTTAGATAAGAATTCAATCGCTTTTTGGTAGTAACGGCTATGTTCTAACCCTTCTGCTTTTAACTCATTAATATATAAAACCAATCGTTCATCGATTTTTGTGATGATTTCATCTAAATCATCGGTCAATGTAATCAGTTCTATATCTTCAGGGCGAATCGTATGATGCTCTACCATCGTCGTTTTGATAAAATCATAGAGTTTTTCCCAATAGCATTTACCGTACAAGAAAATACTAATTTTTGTAATTTTTCCTGTTTGTGTTAATGTTAAGGCTTCAAAAAGCTCATCGAGCGTACCAAAACCACCGGGAAAGATAACATAAGAAAGTGAATATTTTATTAACATGACTTTGCGAACAAAAAAATAATCGAAGCTAAGATGTTTCGTTGTATAAGCATTACCCGATTGTTCATGCGGAAGATTGATATTTAAACCGATGGATTCACATTTTTGGGTATCAAAGGCTCCTTTATTCGCTGCTTCCATGATACCATGTGAGCCACCGGTGACGATAGAATACCCTCTTTGCCCTAATCGATTAGCAAGGGCATACGCTTCTTTATAATAATGGTTATTAGGGTGGAAACGCGCACTGCCAAAAAAAGTAACCGAAGGACCTAAGTCTTGAAGCTCATCAAACCCTTTCACGAAGTCTGACATAATACGTAGCACACTCCATTCATTGGTATGTGCTGTGTCCTTAATACGCTTAAATTGCTCCATGCGATGTTATCGAAGCTTTTCTAAACGTTCACGTTTAGTGCCAATTTCTCCGATTTGAACACCAAAGTTTCCGTCCACTATCACAACTTCGCCCATAGCAATGACTTTATCACCGACTAAAATTTCTAAAGGATCATTCGCTAATTGGTCCAGTTCAATAACAGAACCAATGTCCATACTAAGCACATCTTTGAGGAGCATTTTTTTTGAACCAATGCGTACACGAATAGGAAGTTTAACGTCTTTAATCAATTCAATATTGCTTAATTCTTCTGGAGACATATTGGTTGTTGTTTTACGAGGTTCTTCAACCATGATTTCTGGAGCAGATACGGATGGACTTGATGCCATAACAGTAGGTTCTTCACCAATAAGAGGCACTAATTCATGCGTAATCGCAAACGAAATGACATCATGAGAGTGATGAATGGCCAGATGATAAATAAAGAGTTTTTCATACCCTTTAAAATCAACTTCGCTGTTTGCATCAATATACTCAACACTGTTAATCTCAAACTCTAATTTTGGCATATTTTTTTGACTGCCAAGAGAACGTGAAAAAGCACTTAAAATATTAGAAATAATCTCTTTGATGGCATCTAAATCCTCAGAATCCATCTCCTCTTTCTCATTGCCTTCTCCACCAAGCATCATATCGCCAATTGCCGTTGCAATAGACGTTGCAACCGTAACACGCATACGCCCATTCATTTGCCCGCCAACGGTAACATCAAGCTTGGCTAAAGGAGGACTGAGTTTGAGTTTACTCTCGCCACTCTCTTCTTTATTTAATTCAACAGTAGGTGCGATACCTGTTAATCCCTCTATGGTTGAAACAATTTCTTGTTCTAATAATTGTACAAATGTATTATTCACACCTTACCCCTGTTGTTGTATATCAAAGGATGAAATTTTTGACATTCTCACTTGCTCAAGTTTTTCAAGTGCGCTTTTAACTTCATCTTTATCCGTTTTAACGAGTTCTTCGATTTTTATAGATTTTCGAAATCGATGCAAGCCAATTTCTGCTAAAAAAAGTTCTTTTTTATCAATCATTACGATTGCTTTATCATCGGCGGCACGATCCAGTCTAATAATATCACCTTTTTTCAAATCCAATAAGTCACCTACGCTAAGCTCTGCTCTACCGATAATGGCTTCATTAAAGACTTCTGCACGTGAGATGAGAGTATTAAGCTCTTTATTACGGCTTTTTTTAGCACTGGTTTCACCCAACATAATATCACGATTTGCCAAACGTGACAAGATGGGTTCCAAATAGATAACAGGATAACATAGGTTAATCATTCCGCTAGAATTTCCAATGATAATCTCCATAACAACCATAATAACAATTTCGTTTTGGGAAACAATCTGTACGACATTAGGACTGGACTCTTTGGTTTCTACCGTTGGATACATATCCGTAATGGGAGCCCAACCTTCTTTAAGACGTTGCATGATAATACGCAAAATGGCATCAAGAAGATTAAGTTCAATATCGGTAAGTTCACGTGTTGCTTCGTAGGCTTCCCCCATACCACCTAAAAGTCTGTCTATCATTGGAAACGCGATGGAAGGGTTAATCTCGATAATACAATTACCATCCAGCGGTTTAATGGAGAAGACATTAAAACTAGTAGGGCTAGGAAGTGACATCAAAAACTCACCATACGTCATCTGATCGACAGAATGGAGTTGAATTTCAACGATACTACGCATAATAGAGGAGATTTGCGACGCAAGATTTCTCGCCATTTTATCGTGAATACCTTTAACCGCACGAAGCTGCTCTTTTGAAACACGATTGGGACGTTTAAAATCATAAAGGATTACTTGCCGTGTGTCATTGCCTTCGCTTTCACTAACAAGCGTATCGCCCTCTTCTTCAACAACTTCTAATAGTGCGTCAATCTCTTCTTGACTTAGAATATCAGCCATTGTATAGTCCCAACTGTTCTTTTATCTTCGTTAAAAGTTTTTTATGGATTTGAGAAATTCTCGACTCACTTATCTCTAGTATTTCACTGATTTCTTTTAAATTCAACTCTTCAAAATAGTAAAGCTGAATAATCATCTGCTCTCGTTCGCTAAAGGTTGATAAGATAGCATGAATCATCTCTAGCAATTCATCTTTTTCAACTTTTTGAGCGGTATCTTCACCTGAGAGAATGGTGACTTGTTCGTTTAATGACATCACGGAGACAATCATTGAGCTGTTTCTAGCTTCCGCTACTTTTTCAATATCTTCGCCTAAAACTTTTGCTAAGTAAGCATCGTCAGGCTCATTACCATGTTCACCCAAATACGCCGTAATCTCTTGATCAACCATTTTAATGAGGCGTCTATTTGACCGACTCATCGTATCCAAAGAGCGTAAAAAATCAAGCATGGAGCCATAAACGCGCTTTTTACCGTATCCCCAAAAAGAGTCATTCTGGTCTTTATCGTAACGGCGAGACAGTTTAATCATCTCTTCTGTGCCAATAGAGATAAGATCATTGACATCCACAGAAGCAGGAAGCCTTTCACGTAAACGATAGGCCATCGCTCTTACAGCAGGTAAGTACTGCAGAACAAGTTCATCCTGCTCTTTTTTAAGATTTTGGCTATAAGGATTAGGCTGCTTTTTTAACGTAGGATTCATTACTCTCTGTTGAGCCTTTCATTAACTTTTCATAGTGCTGGTTCATATTTTCAATACTGCTTAAAAGATTTTCCATCACTTTTTCTCTGTTTTCAAGTTCATGGATAAAATAATCACCAATATTTTCATGCTCTTTTTTGTTAAAGATAAATGTACTCATACGCTCTAAATCAAAGAAGTTCATGATGGCCAAATGGATGATCAAATAAAAAACCAGCGTAATCTCTAACGTATAAAAGAGAATCTCTTCTGGCTCAGAAAAATTCAATATGGAAAACGCCAATCCTATAAAAAAACCACTAATGGTAAAAAAATAGATAAAATTTTCTGATTTGACCATACAATATACCTTTGTGAAATGTATCTAAAATTGCTCAATAATACGCTTAAAAAAGCTCCCGAAACTCTTTCCTGTATCACTTTTAAGCACTTTTCGTTCCAATTTATACACAAGGTTGTTCACAATGCGCTTCATATCCAAAGATGCCATTGAATTGGGTGCATCATTGGTAAAAAGGGTACGTTGTTTGATACTCTTTGAAACCACCTTATCCTCAGGTAATTTTCCGATTAAATTCAGTTTCAATCCATTGCCAATGTTCGCTTGCGCTACTTTATTAATTTTATCAAAAATGAGCTGCGCCTCTTTTTCGCTTTTGGTCATGTTTAAAATAAGATGGATGTTAGACTGTGTTTTACTGGTAATTTTAATCGTTGCATACGCATCTGTAATCGCAGCAGGATCAGGAACAGTCACAACAATGACTTCATCCGCCGCTTCTAAGAACAGCTGAATATGTTCTCCAATACCCGCCCCCGTATCAATAATCATAAAATCTAAATCATCAAGCACTTTTGTCTCTTCCAAAAAGCGCTCAAATAAAAACTGCTCAGAGTATTTTAATATCTCATCACCGCTTTCACCCGGAATAAGCAGTAAATTCTTTTTAATAGGGACGATGACATCTTTTAGGGAACATTCTCCTTTTAAGACATGGAGAATATTTTTATCAATGCGAACGTTGAGGATGACATCAAGATTGGCAAGTCCAATATCCGCATCAAATAACGCCACCTTGTATCCATTATTAGACAAGATATTTGCCATGTTTGCACTAATGGTGCTTTTACCAACGCCACCTTTACCGCTGGTAATAGCAATGAACTTCGTACTACTGTGTTCTTTATTGGACGCCCCGACCAATTCTTGAAGTTTATTCGCCTGTGTTTCCATGTTCACCTCTTTTTTTCTCAAAACCATCAAGAATACATTCAACCAAAAAGTCACTGGATGCTGGAACAATATCATCAGGGACTTCTTGACCAATGGAAAAATAGCTCACGGGTTTATCGGTATCATAAATCAAAGAAAATATCGTTCCAAAAACCTTGGTCTCATCAAATTTTGTAAAAATCAGCGTATCGATATTTAAAAATGAGAAATTTTTAAAGACCTCTTTTAAATCTTCTAGTTTACTTCCTGCCGATAAAACCAAATTGACATCGATTTGAAAATTACTACTTTGGATAAACTTATTGAGTTTAATCAATTTCTCTTTGTCGTATTGTGAACTTCCTACGGTATCGATTAAAATTACATCGCAATGTGCCAATGAAGAGAGCGCATTGTTAAAATCAGCAGGTTCAACCACATCTTCAATAGGTAAACGCATCATTTTTGCATACTGAAACAGCTGTTCAACCGCTCCAATACGATACGTATCAAGGGTAATAATCCCCACTTTAGAGCGTTTTTCCTGAATGTACGAGTAACGCGCCGCCAACTTCGCAATCGTCGTTGTTTTACCGACTCCCGTTGGACCCACAAACATCATTACCCGCTTGGAGCCTTTGGAAAGTTCTTCTTCCATCCTGACAGGGATAAGCTTACGAAGTAACACTTGAAAATAGCGTTTAATGGTCTCACTGCTGTTTTTCATACGGCTAGGCATGTGCTCTAGCGTTAAATTCATAATATTTTCAAGATGGTCTTCGCCCATACCGCTGGTTTTTGCCAGTTTATAAATTTCGGCAAATTCAGAAGGAATCGCTAGATGGTTACGATGGTGCGCTTTTTCTTCCCAAAACATTTCTTGAATCAACTTAATTTTATCAGCGAGCTTATTAATTTCGCACTTAATCTCGCCCATACTTTCATTGTTCTGATTGCGCTCTGCTTGCCTAAGTGTATTGTTGGTACTGCCACCTATATCACTTGTCGCTTGTGCAATTTGAGAGATTTGTTTGGCTGCTTCGGAAAGACTAAAGAGAACATCTTCCCCGCTTTTGTATTTAGAATCAACTCTACTAGGCTCCATTTTGGGTGCAATCGGCGGCGTAGGTTGGTCTTCTTCAATCGCAACAACCACTTCATACAGTGCTGATGTGCTGATTGTTTTTTTGCGAATTTGTTTGGTACTAATCACCAAAGCGTTTTCACCACACTCGTGTTGAGCGAGTTTCAGTGCTTCTGCTGGTGTTTCTCCACTAAACGTATGAAATTTCACCCATTATCCTTTGAAACTTTTTAGCATAAAAAGTGGAACGACAACGGACAAACGCTCACTCCACTTGGGGTGTGGAACGATTAAGTTGTGTTGATTGCGTTTGAGATTATCGAAAAATATTATATCTAAATCAAGCGTTCTTGGTCCATTTTTAAAGAGCCTTACACGCCCAAATTGATCTTCTACATGTAAAAGTATTTTGAGCAATGCTTTTACATGTAAAGATGTCTCCAAGACCATCACTGCGTTATAAAAGTCATTTTGTTCGGTGTAACCAAAAGCTGGGTTTTGCAAAATGGGTGATGTTTCACGTACATGAAACCGTCTGTCATTGAGTAACCGACGATACAATGCAACAAATCGCTTTTTAACATCACCCACATTACCACCAAGACCAATCACCGCTTCATAGCGAAATGCATTGGCATGACGTTTACGAACAGGAAAAAAAGAAATTTTTTCTAATTTCACCCCATAACCTCAGCGCCATGACTTCGTACGACAATCGTATCTTCGATGCGAACGCCAAATTGCTCTGGCAAATAAATACCTGGCTCAATGGTGAAGACCATATTTTCTTCGATAATGGTTTCACTTCGTGCGCCAATCACAGGAAGTTCGTGAATATCAAGTCCCACGCCGTGCCCTGTTGAGTGAATAAAAAATGCTCCAAAGCCTGCTTGGTCAATCACATCACGTGCCGCTTTATCAATCTCTTTGGCTTTGACACCCACTTTAACAGCATTTAGTGCCGCTTCTTGTGCCCGCAAAACCGTATCATACACTTTTTGCTGGAAGGTATTTTTGAAGTATTGCTCTTTACTAAAATTAAAATGCTCATCAAAAGAGCTTGTGCGTGTTCTATCAGAACAGTAGCGCGCATACTTAACCCCAGCATCCAAAAGCACCAATTCGCCGTGTTGTAAGACTTTTGATGTTGGAAGCGCATGTGGTTTAGCAGCATTTTCACCCAAGGCTACGATGGGAGAAAAACTAAGCTCTAAAGCACCTTTGTATTTAAAAATCGACTCGGCTTCAAAATGGGCCATCTTTTCATCCAGCCCTAAACCACCCTCTTTTAAAAATTCCCCAAAGCGTGTAAATGCATCTTTGCCAAACAACGCGGCTTTTTTCAGTATTTGAAGTTCCGCTTCGCTTTTAATCATACGTTTTTTTTGTGAAAAATTGGGTTTTTCTTGAAAATGGATACTAAGCTTATCAGTAAGTCTTGCATAAGCATCTACACTCCATTCACTAGGATTGTATGCTAAGGATTTAATACCGCTTTTTCGAATGAGCAAACGTGCCGTCTTTAATAAGTCACGTCTGTCGCCTTCAATCACAGAAGCACCATGAATCACTTCAGAAGCCTCTGTGGTATAACGTGGGTCGGTAATAAAAAATGCTTCGCTTCCTAGTTTCAAAAAAACGGCATTATCGCATGAAAAGCCACACTCAAAATAGAGCGCATTTTCATCTTTGAGGATATAGTTCACGTTATGCTTTTGCTTGTTGTTGTGCCGCTTGAGCTTTACGAATCGCATCGATTTCGCCTAGCATTTGCATCATAGAAATCATTGCCAAGTGGTAACCAAATGGTCCAAAACCGCTAATTTGTCCAGTACAAACAGGTGCAATCATACTTTTTTGGCGGAACTCTTCACGTCTGTAAATATTGCTGATATGTACTTCAATCGCAGGTAATGATACGGCACTAATGGCATCACGAATCGCGATAGACGTATGTGTGTAGGCTGCTGGATTGATGATGATACCATCGGCGTCACCTAAGCATTCTTGGATTTTATCAACCATTTCGCCTTCTAAATTGGATTGGAAAAATTCGATTTCGAAATCATTTTGTTTTGCAACCGCTTCCATTTGAGAATGAATCTCTTCAAGTTTCATCGCGCCGTACACGCTTTGTTCACGGTGACCGAGCATATTAAGATTTGGACCTTGAATGACAACTATTTTCATCTTTTACCTTTTGTTTAAAATTTAGTCTTATTATATCAAGGGTTTGTTTAGGATACAATTACACGAATTTTTCGTTTGAAGAATACTCTTTCAAACGTGTAAACAAAGGAAAAAAGTGACATTAATAACCGCTGATTTTGTACTGGTGTGCAATGACACATTTGAAATCATTGAACACGGTGGCGTTTTATTTGACACAACCATCGTTGAAGTGGGCAATGGTGAAGATTTACGTGCCAAGCACCCTACTGCAACCCTTATTACCACACCTAAAAACAGCGTTATTCTGCCTGGACTCATTAACGCGCACGTTCATTTAGAGTTTAGCGCCAACCAAAGTATGCTTCACTATGGCGACTTCATTCCTTGGCTTCAATCAGTCATCAAACACCGTGAAGAACTTAGCGCACTTGCCACAACGGAACTGATTACATGTAAACTTCAAGAGATGCTCCAAAGCGGTACAACAACCCTTGGTGCAATTAGTAGTTTTGGAGCTGATTTAGAAGCGTGTACGCAAACACCGCAACGTGTCGTCTATTTTAATGAAGTATTAGGTTCAGTTCCAAGTGCGGTAGATGCGATGTACAATGATTTTGTAGGACGCTTAGAAGCTTCAAAAGAATTGACATCTCATCGCTTTATCCCTGCGATTTCGGTGCATTCACCCTATTCAACACATCCGATTTTGGCAAAAAAAGCCCTGCAATTAGCACGTGATGAAGGATGTGTGGTTTCAACGCATTTTATGGAGAGCCTAGCAGAGCGACGTTGGTTAGATAAAGGTGAGGGAGATTTTCAGACATTCTTTAATGCCTTTAATCCTCATGCTAAACCCATGTGCAGTGCGATGGAGTATTTAGCGCTTTTTGAACACAACGACACACTTTTTACGCATGGCATTCAAGCCACGGAGCAGGAGTTAAATGTCATCGCGACACAAAAAGCGACTTTGACACATTGCCCTGTTTCCAACCGACTTTTAGGTGTGGGGAAACTAGACCTTGCAACGGTTAAAGAACAGAACATTAACCTTACCATTGGCACCGATGGACTGAGTTCAAATATCTCTTTGAACCTTTGGGATGAATTACGATGCGCTTTAATGATGCACGCGCAAGAAGAACTTTCAACGCTTGCCATCACGCTGTTACAAGGTATTACATGTAATGCTTCAAAGGCACTCAAACTTCCATGTGGAACGCTTCATGCAGGCAATTACGCCGATATGATTGTTGCAACGTTGCCACAACCTTGCGAGACAAAAGACGTGGCATTACAGCTTATTTTACAGACGAAACAAACGCTTATGACGTTTATTGATGGAGAAAAACTATGTTAGATTTGATTAAAAAACCGTTTCTTTGGGTGGGCGCACTTTTAAATTACATCCAAAATCATTTTAAAGCACTGCTTTTTATTTTGATTGTCGTACTGATTTATGGCTCTCAAGAAGAGTTAAAAACCCCTAATTTAGCTGTGGTGAAAATCGAAGGAGAAATCACACAAATCGATGACATCTTAGAGACAATTAACAAAGCCGATAAAGACGAACACATCAAAGGTGTGCTTTTACATGTAAATTCTCCCGGAGGAGCGTTAGCGCCTTCGATTGAACTTTCTATGGCTATCAAACGTTTGGCAATGCATAAACCCGTTGTTGCCTATGCCGCAGGCAGTATGACCAGTGGGAGTTATTACGCGTCGATTTGGTCCAATTACATCGTGGCAAATCCGGGTGCGTTTATCGGCTCAATTGGCGTTCTTTTTCAAGCGCCCAATGTTGCTGAACTGGCTAAAAAACTGGGTATTTCTGAACAAATTATCACGGCAGGCGATTACAAGCAGATGGGAACGTTTACGCGTGAATGGACACCAAAAGAGCGAGGTGCTTTAAAAGGTCTTATTGATGATGCGTATGGTTTGTTTGTCCATGACGTAGCCACAGCGCGCGGTCTAGATGAAACCAAACCCAATGAGTTTGCAAACGCACAAGTTTTCATTGCCAGTAAAGCATTACATGTAAAACTGATTGATGAGATTGGTTCTATCAATGAAGCCAAAGAAAAAGTTGAAGAACTTGCGCAAGTCAAACAACCCATCTGGCAAAAACCAGACCCGATGGACAAATGGATGAAAAAGCTTGAAAGTAGCTCAAAATTACCTATTTTTAATTTAATGGGATACTTGAGATAATGCAAAAATCATCGCTTTCGCTTCAATTTATACAAACCGCTTATGTACTTCTAGGCACGATGTCGATGGCATTTGCTGTCGTTTGCTTTCTCTCTCCCAATAACATGGTCACAGGAGGAGGCATCGGCATTGCTTTGATTTTGCATTTTTTTATGACACAATTAACGCTTGGAACGTTACTGGTTATCGTCAGTGCGCCTTTTGTTCTTTTGGGATTTATCTATTTTGGTAAGCTCTATACGATGAAAACCTTTATGGCGCTTCTTGCAACATCGTTTTTTACTGACCTTTTTCGAGAATTTTTGCACCTAAAACCTCTGACCGATGACATCTTATTGGCTGCGATTTTTGGAGGTATTTTTATAGGGCTTGGCGTAGGACTGGTCATTAAAGGTCGCTCTTCCACAGGCAGTACCTCTGTCGTCGGCGAAATTGTTGCCATGAAAACAAAACTCAAAGCCGCTGAAGTTTTACTTATCATCGACGTTACCATTATGGTTGCCTATATTTTCGCTTATGGTGACATGAAAAAAGCGCTTTACAGTATGCTTGGCGTGTATGTCACTTCTAAAGTCATCGATATGATTTTAACGGGACGTCCTTCCAAAAAAGTCGTCAATATCGTCTCAAATAATGTTGAAGCTTTAACCGAGCAAATTCGCGAAAGAATTGAAGAACATGGTACCATTTTTACAGGCGTGGGATTGCACCATCAAAAGCAGACAAAAACGGTTATTTTACTCTCGGTTGAAACCTCAAAAATTCAGCTGTTAAAAGATATTATCCGCGAGTATGACCCAGAAGCGTTTCTCATTATCTCTGAAGCTTCTGAGTTTTTAGGAAGAGATTAATCACACAGGAGAAAGCCGAAAAAGCTTTCTCATTTTTAAACCATCAGCGAGAGTTTTACAATATAAAATCCACCAAATATCAACCATAAAAATAGAATTGCCGCTAAATAAATAGGCTTCATCCCTACATTTTTAAACTTACTCGTACTGGTTTCCATACCAAGCGCTGTCATCGCCATCGTGAGCATAAAGGTATCGATGGCATTAATATCTGCTACAACACTTAGAGGTAAAAGGTGCAAGGAATTAAATCCGGCAACCACAATAAAGAAAACCGCAAACCAAGGAATCGTAATTTTTGTTTTGGTTTTAGAAAGCGTGCTTTTTGAACTGCGCATCAACCAAAAGCCCAAAATCACTAAAAAAGGTGCTAAAAGCATCACGCGAATCATTTTAACAATAACCGCACTTTGTGCTGTCTCTTGGTCGATGGCATTACCAGCCGCTACGACATGAGCGACCTCATGAATCGTACCCCCGATATAAATACCCATTTCAGAAGGTGTTAGAGGGACTAACCCTAATTTATATAAAAAAGGATACAAAAACATCGCAATGGTTCCAAACACCACAACCGTTGAAACGGCAACTGTACTTTTATACGCTTCCGCATTGACGACAGGTTCAGTAGCAAGTACCGCCGCCGCACCACAAATAGAACTACCCGCCGCCGTTAAAATCGTTGTCTCTTTATCGAGTTTCAGTACTTTTGTTCCTACAATATAACCAATAATGAAGGTTAAACCAACAACGGCAACACTGGTTATAATGCCTGCAAGCCCCACTTCTTCAATATTTTGAAACGTTAGCCTAAACCCATACAGCACAATGCCTGCTCGTAAAATTGTTTTGGTGGAAAAAAAGATACCCGGAACCCACTCTTTGGGCAACTTGTGACGTAAGGTATTGGCATACACCATACCTAAGAGAATACCGATAATCAAAGGGCTAATACCAAGATGTTTAAACACTGCGAATTCTCCAATATACGTCGCACTGGTTGCAAATAGTGCCACAAAGAGAATTCCGCTTAACGTGTTGTGTCTATTTTCTTTTTGAAACATACACATCCTTCAAATTTTTAGCGTATTATAAAACTCTCAATATAATAAGTAAAATAAATTATATTTGCTATAATCATAAATATTACTCATCAAAGGAAGCACATGACCCTAAAAGAATTGAATATTTTTTACCACTTGTGCGATGATGCGCATCTTTCAAATCTCGCTCAAAAACTTGGTATCACACAATCTGCCATTTCGCTAGCCATCAAATCTTTAGAGCAAAAAATTGGTGAGCCTTTGTTTGATCGCATCGGAAAAAAATTTGTTTTGAATGAAACAGGACGGCTTTTTAAAGAGAGAACCTATCTTCATTTTATGGCGCTCAATGACGCTCAAAATTTTTTTATCAGCAATACGTTATCGGGTATTTTAAAAATCGCTTCGAGTAAAACCATCGGTAATTTCGTGACTTCCAAAATCATCTTTGATTTTTTACAGCATAATGAGCGTGTTCAAATCCAAAAAGAGAGTCACAACTCCGCACAGATTATTCACATGGTCAAAAACGCTATCATCGATGTTGGATTTATCGAATCGACATGCGATGATCCGGATATTATCAAAGAAGCCATCGGAAATGATGAGCTTATTGTCGTCACAAGTGATAAAAGCCTTGCCAACAAAACCGTTTATGTTGATGAGTTGTTCTCAAAAAAGTGGATTTTACGCGAAAAAGGCTCTGGAACACGGGAAGTTTTTTTAGAAGCGTTAGGCGACATTGCTCAAAATATAAAACTGTGCATGGAATTTAGCGAATTTGAAGAAGCAAAAATACTTCTACTCTCTTACCCACAAGCAATGACATGTGTTTCACGCGTTGTGGTAGAAAAAGAGCTAGAAAGAGGCGAACTGTTTGAAGTGAGGCTCAAAAATTTATCTTTTAAACGCACATTTCATCTTATCTATCATAAAAACAAATACCCTAGCAAACTCTTTAGCGAATTTAAACAATTTGTCCTGCAACACACACAACACTAGAGCAGTGTCACCTCTGCTTCGAGGTAACACTGTATTATTTAGAGTGTGTGTTCTTTGCGATACGCGATAATCTCATCAATACTGACAATCGGGAAATCGTATTTTTGTGCAAATTTGACAATTTGCTCGCCTTTACTCATCGTCCCATCAGGATTGGTGAGTTCACACAAAACGCCATAAGGAGAAAGACCTGCAAGACGCATTAAATCCACCGTCGCTTCAGTATGCCCATCGCGTTCTAAAACACCATTGGCTTTAGCGCGCAAAGGAAACACATGCCCGGGAGAGACTATTTTCATTTTACCCTCAGGATGAATCGCCGCATGAACGGTAGTACGTCTGTCTTTAGCACTCACTCCTGTGGTTACGCCCTCTTTAGCTTCAATGGAAATGGTAAAACCTGTTTGAAACTTGGACTGATTGTGGGTTACCATCATGGGAAGTTCAAGTGCATCCGCTTTTTCAGGCGGCAAGCACAAACAGACAATCCCACTGCATTCACGAATCAGTAGTGCCATTTGTTCGGTGGTCAGAGACTCTGCATGGAAGATGATGTCGGCTTCGTTTTCACGATCATAGTTATCCATCACGATAACGCCGTTTTGAGTTTGTAATGCGCGCAAAGCTTGCATTACGGAGCTGTTGAGCGAAGAATTCGCACAGATTTGATTCATGGGTTACTCCTAAACATTGAGTAAACTTACCAGAATCAGGGCATCTTTAAATATAGACACACGATTTTGTCATCAACAATGGCAACAATGCACTACATTCTCTCTCATCCGGACTTTAACCGTTGGTTTTGGAATCACACCAAATCTGCTGACCTTTTAACATTAGACTTCTTACATAACCCTTGAAAAGATGAAGAGTTTGTTCAGAGTGCATTAATTTTTAAAACTCAAAATTGAGTCATAGCCAAAGCTATGGCGATGTTTTTAGTTTTAAAAAGTAGCGTGCTATGGACGATACTCTTTTTTCAACGGGTTATGTAAGAAGTCTATTACATGTAAAAGCGCTCGCGGACTTTCTTGCGCACAAGATTACCGCCAGTAGGGAATTACACCCTGCCCTGAGAAATAAGTTTCACAAAAATTATACTGCAATATTCTTAAAAAATAAAATTACTTTAGGAAATACGTACTAAATTTTGTTTTATGAGTTTAATATCTAAAGATGGTGCGTTTCCAAATACTCTGGAATATTCTCTGCTAAATTGTGAAGGACTCTCATAGCCGACTAAAAAAGCGGCTTCTCCTATTTCATTCACTTCGCTAAGGAGTAACTGGCGCGCTTGCTGAAGCCGTAGTAGTTTTTGATACTGTATCGGACTCATGGTTGTTATGTTTTTAAAATGCCTGTGAAACGATGCCACACTCATGCCTACTTTTTTACACAACGCATCCACACGCAAAGGAGCCGAGACATCGTGATTGATAGACTCAATTGATTTTGCAATCCGATACGCATTGCTACCGCGTAAGACAAACTGATGCAACATCGCTCCATATTCACCTTGCAACACGCGGTACAGCATCTCTTTGATGATTAAAGGAGCAAGGGCAGGTATCTCTTCTGGTTGATTCCATAGGCGTATGAGACGCCGTGTAGCATCCAAAAGCTCGACGGTTGTATATCCAACTCCCATACTGTGAGCTTCACATTTAGCCTGCGTTTGTAAAACCGTCGTATACTGCATCATCTCAATCATCTGTTCTGGCTCGAACATCAGTTGCAGTGATAAAAAAGGCTTTTCCTCAGACGCTTCAATAATCTGCCCTGTAACGGGCAAATGCAAGGAAGAGACTAAATACGATGTGGCATCATACGCATACGTATGCGCTCCTAACATCACCACTTTAGCCCCTTGAAGGATGATGAATAAAGAAGGCTCATACACCGTGTGTAACATCTGAGAAAGTGAGGAGGATTTAAACACATTCATGTGTGCAATCGGTGTCGTATTAAGTCCTTCATGCAATCTCTTTTGCGATAAAAGCATGACCATCTCTTCTAACAAACCTTCTTTACTGACTGGCATCATCACTCCTTTTATAATCGCATACCGCCTGAGACTTCAATGCGTTGTCCGTTAATCCATGAGGCATCATCGCTGACCAGCAAAGAGACCGCCGCACCAATATCTTCAGGCAATCCCACGCGCCCAAGCGCAATTTGGGAAGCGATGTATTCGTTGATTTTAGGATTATCCCGATTGACGCCGCCTGCAAAATCCGTTTCAATGGCACCAGGGGCTACTGCATTCACACTGATACGACGTTTCCCCAATTCCAATGCCAAATAATGTGTCAAAACCTCAATGCCCCCTTTCATCATGGCATACGCGGCATACCCAGGGATACTAAAGCGCGTTAGACCCGTTGAAACATTAAGAATTTTACCGCCATCTGCGATGAGAGGCAGCAATGTTTGTGTCAGAAAAAAAGGACCTTTCAGATGGATGTTCATCAACGTATCAAACGCTTCCACACTCGTTTGTTCAAAAGATTGGTTGATACCAATACCCGCATTATTAATGAGAATATCAAACTGCTTTTTGTGCCAAACGGTATCTAAAAGCAATGCCAGCTCTTCGCTAAAGTTCTCAAAAGTCTCGCTTTTTGAAACATCTAATGGCAATGCCGCTGATTGAAAACCGTATCTTTTGATTTCTTCAACGACTTTCAGTGCTTCTTGCTCGGCTTTTTGATACGTGATAATGACGTCAAATCCCTTTTGTGCCAAAAACAACGCCATGCTTTTGCCTAAACCTCTACTGCCACCGGTGATAAGAACTGTTTTCATATCTTCTTCCTTTGAAGTTATTTGATATGAAAGTCTATAATGAATTGTATCTTGTAGGTTAGCACAGAATGCTTATAGATTTGCCTATTTCTATCAATTAACGTTTTTTAAGGCTATTGGCAAGCCCAGAGGAGACAATGAGCACAAGTCCGATAAAGTAAACCGGTAAAATGGGTTCATCAAAGACAATAATAATTGATGTTGCCGATAAAATAGGCGTCATAAAGATAAATGGTGCCACAAACGAAGCATCTCCATTTTGCAGTGCTTTAATCCAAAAGAGATAGGAAATGCCATTGAGAAAAATACCATTGATGAGAATATAAAACCACTCACGCGCACTTGGTAAAACAAACGAAGAGAATGTTTGCATGGAGATGAACGAGTAGATAATGGCGGTGAAAAAGTAGAGAGTGACCGCATTGGAAAGCGTGATACTCACTTTCTTACTCAAAACAGAAAACAACGCAAACGAAAGTGCGCCTATTAAAACCATCGCAATGACACGGATATTGGAAAAATCAATCGACGCAAAATTGCCCTTGGTGATGACGATAGTAACCCCTAAAAACCCTAAGATAAGCGATGCCGCTTTGTTTGCGGTGAGTTTTTCTTTGAGAATGACTAAGGAGAGTAGGACAATAAAAATTGGCCACGTGTATTGCATCACTAACACTTCTAAGCCATTGGATTTTTCATACCCAAAATAGAGCATCAGGTAATAAAAAAAGTCTAGAAATCCCAGAACAATTAAAACACCATACATCTTGGCCGAGTATTTGAAAAGTTCGTGGGTTTTTTTCGTATAAAGGGCAACCGCCAACAACGAAAGAAACGAGACGACACTGGAGTAAAAAAGATACTGATGGTGATCCAAGCTCGATTGCCCCAATTTGGCAAAAACGGGAATCAATGACCACAAAACAATACACAGTGCGACATAAAAAATACTTTGCGCTTTTTTAGAAAACCGTTGCATCACCACCCTTTTGAAAAGACTATTATAACCCATTTTCAATCTTTGCTATAATTTCACAAAAAGTAGATATATGAAAGAACGTATCGCCAAACTCCCCAAAGCTGAATTACACCTTCATATTGAAGGAACCTTAGAGCCAGAGCTCATGTTCGCCTTAGCGCAAAAAAACAACATATCCATTCCCTACAAAAATATTGAAGAGGTCAAAAATGCCTATAATTTTACCTCGCTTCAATCGTTTTTAGACATCTACTATGCAGGGGCAAATGTGCTCATCACCGAGTCTGATTTTTTCGATCTAACATGGGCATACCTGCTTACATGTAAAGCGCAAAACGTTGTTCATGTGGAGATTTTTTTCGACCCGCAAACGCATACCAAACGAGGCATTGCGTTTGAGACGGTTCTTAATGGCATAACCAAAGCACTTGAGCAAGGTGAAAAAAAGCTTAACATTAGCTCGTTTCTCATTATGAGCTTTTTACGCCATCTCAGCGAAGCAGAGGCGTTTGAAACGTTGGAGCAATCTTTACCGTTTAAAGAAAAAATTATCGGGGTCGGGCTTGATTCAAGTGAAGTCGGACATCCGCCTTCCAAATTTGAACGCGTCTTTGCAGCCAGCACCAAAGAAGGCTATAAAATCGTGGCACATGCGGGCGAAGAAGGCGATTGCTCGTACATTTGGGAAGCGATTAATCTTTTACATGTAAACCGAATCGATCATGGCATTGCTTGTGACGAAGATGCAAAACTCGTGGATTTTCTCATCGAAAAACAGATTCCTTTGACTGTTTGTCCACTCTCTAATGTCAAGCTCAAAGCGGTCAAATGCATGCAAGAACACAACATCGCAACACTGCTGCGCCAAGGTGTTTTAGTCACTGTCAATTCTGATGATCCCGCTTATTTTGGAGGGTATGTCAATGAGAATTATGAAGCCATTGTGGACGCTTTATCGCTAAGCGAAGCGGAGCTAAAAGAGCTTGTTAAAAACTCTTTTAAAGCATCCTTCTTAAGCGCAGAACAAAAAGAAAACTATATCGCTTCTCTTTAAATAGAGCGTTTTGCAAGACCTCCTAGCGAGGTCTCTTTATAGTTGGTGTTCATATCGCGCCCTGTTTCAACCATCGTTTGGATGACCTCATCAAAACTGACTCGATGACTTCCATCCGTATAAGAAGCATATTCTGCCGCACTGATAGCACGAATCGCCGCTATTGCGTTACGTTCAATGCAAGGGACTTGCACATACCCACCGATAGGGTCGCACGTCATACCAAGATGATGTTCTAACCCCATTTCAGCAGCATAATCTATTTGCTGAAGGTTACCGCCAAAGATATACGCCGCCATACCTGCGGCCATCGAGCATGCCACGCCGACTTCGCCTTGGCATCCCACTTCCGCGCCTGAGATAGAGCCGTTAAATTTTGCCAAGTTACCCAGTAAACCTGCAATGGCAAGCGCGCGCAAACACTCTGTTTCATCTAAATCATATGCTTCTTTAAGGTAACGTAGTACGGAAGGAACAACACCCGAAGCCCCACAAGTAGGTGCGGTGACCACGACGTGCCCACTGGCATTCTCTTCACTAACGGCTAAAGCATAAGCAAACATTAAACCGTGCGCTTTTTTATCTTCTTTACGTGCTTTGGAAAAAAACATTTTTGCTTTTCGGGGATAGTGTAGAGTTCCAGGTAAAACACCTGTTTGTTTGAGTCCTCGCTCAATCGTCTCTTGCATAGTATCCCAAACCTCTTTGAGATAAGGCCAAAGCGTTTCATCTTCGTAACGCTCGACGTATTGCCAAAGTTCTTGATGCTCTTTTTCGCACCACGCCATAATCTCTTTCATAGACGTGAGTGGATAAATGGATGCTTTTGTGAGTGCTTCACCCTCCTCTTTCAGCGCACTTCCGCCCACGCTATACACTTCCCAAGACTCTTTACATGTAAAATGTTCATCCAAGGCTTCAAAGAGCATTCCATTGGAGTGAAAAGGTTTCATAATATCCATCCGAAAGACGACTTCCGTGGGGGTTGGCGCTAAAGTTTCGATAATAGTTACATCGGTTAAATGCCCTTTACCCGTTAAGGCTAAAGAGCCATACAACGTTACACGATAGGAAACAGCGTCTGGAGTTTTTTGTTTAAATCGAAGGGCTGCTTTTTGAGGTCCCATCGTATGACTCGAAGAGGGTCCATGCCCTATGCAGAAAAGTTCTTTAATCGAGTCCATGAGATTCCTTATGGGAAGAGTTCAAAGCATTTCCAACTTTTCGTCTTAAAGTATGTATTCTATTCGTCATATCAAAAAGACTCTCATGTAAAGACATATCAACAGGTGAACTTTGCCAATTTACGGATGATGAAGTACCTTTTTTTGATACTGTTGGTTTCATCGATAACCTTTTCTAGAAATTTGGCACGTATTGTATTGAATCTGAACTTAGAAGTATGCAACGTGAAACTACCGTTAAAAAAGAGCGTCTTTTTCGTAAAACTGTATCGTATTTTTTCCAGCACTTTTGGCTTTATACATGGCTTGATCAGCTTTTTTCAAAAGCTCATCTTTGGAATCATTATCGCTCTTAAACAACGCAATACCAATGCTTGTCGTACAATAATGCTCAATAATGGTGCTTTTGGTCTCAGAGAGTGTATGCCTGAGTCGATACGGCTCTGATAAAGAGATACGAATGGTCTCTGCGATACTTTTTACTTGATGTTTCACATGATTTCTATCTTCAGCAAGGTCTTGAAGAATAATCACAAATTCATCCCCTCCAAAACGTGACACCGTATCTATCTCTCTAATGCATCCTATCAATCTACTAGCGACTTCAACCAAAAGGACATCGCCCATACTATGGCCATAGGTATCATTTAAAGACTTGAAATTATCGAGGTCAAGGAATAACAAGGCACAATATTTATTACTACGTTTACTGCTTGCCATAGAAAGCGTAAGTCGTTCCGATAATAAAAGACGATTGGGCAGTTTGGTTAAAGCATCGTAAAAAGCCAATTGTTCAACATTGGCTTGCATTATTTTTCGCGAAGTAATTTCTCTCGTGACACCATGATAACCTATAATTTCGCCTTTTTCATTGCGCTCAGGCTTGGATATAATTTCACCCCACAGAAGTCTTCCATCTTTGCAACGATGTTCCATCTCAAAAGCAACAAATTCATTATAAATACCTCTACTCTCCTCTTCTTGTCGCTGCTTTAATTTTTCTATAATAATCTTCACCCCTTCAGGCGTGAACATTTCAAAAACACTGCGTCCTATCACTTCAGAAGCTTTATAGCCCCGCAATCGCTCATCCGCTGGGCTAATATAGGTAATGTTCAAATCTTTATCGGCTCTCCAAATAACATCTCGCACCTCTTCTGTCAAGTGTCGATAAAGCTCTTCACTCTCCTTAAGTTTTGTCGTAACAATGCTCTTTTCAATGGCGATACTGGTAAGATTGGCAGATTGTTCTATGACGGAGATATCTGTTTTTACAGGAGCTAATGCGCAGGTATGATAAATCGCAAATGTTCCTAAAACATCCCCAGTGGATGAAAAAATTGGTTCTGACCAACACGATTTAAGCCCTGCTTGAAGGGCTAACGCTTTATAGGGTTGCCAGGAAGGATGGGTATCGATATTTTCAGCTATCACACGTTTTTTCAGATAGGCAGCACTTCCACAAGACCCCACACTTTGACCGATACAAAGACCTTTGACAGCGTCATTGTAAAAGGCAGGCAAACTAGGTGCAATCACTTGTGAAAAAGATTTGCCTTCAGAATCGAGTAAAAGGATACTGCAAAGCATTTTTGGATTTTGCTCTTCCACATTTTTGACAATGGATTCAAGAATGGTGGGTAAAGGAAGCATTTTAGCGATCATTTCGAGAATATCGTTACGATGACGTTCACGTCTCTCTGCCGCTTCTCGATTTTTGACCTCACGTCGCAATCTGTAATACCAATACGCAAACAGAATAAACAAAAAAATAATGCCCACACTGTATTGTAGAATGGTTTTAGCCTGAATTCCTTGCTCAATTCGCATCCCAATCCAACGATTAAAAATTGTATCGGATTCCTCTTTGGAGATGGATGCCATTGCTTTTGTCATAATGGAAGCTAATTCTGTATGACTTTTTGGAAAAGCGAAACGGTGCTGACTTGAAAATTCGGTTTGCCCTGAGATACGAAGTTTTTCGAGACCATTGTTTTTAATCGCATAGTTTATGGCGCTCATATCACCGACATAAGCATCTGCTTGTCCTTCCATCACAAAAGTCAAAGCTTCTAAAATATTATTGGCAAGGATTAGGTGAATGTTTGGATATTTTGTTGCGAGCATCTCTTGCGTAAAATAACCTTTTTCAACGGCAACACGCTTCTTTGATAAACGATCCAAACTCCCTATAAATTGCCCCTCACCATTATCAACAATCATCGTCTGCGTATCACGATACGGCTCAGAAAAGGAAAAATATTTTAAGCGCTCAGGGGTTTTAACAATGCTAGTTAAAACATCTATATCGCCTTTTTTAGCCAAATCAACCAATTCAGACCACGATTTTCCTTTCATAATTTCAAACGTAACACCTAATTTTTGCTCTAAAAGACGCAGATAGTCCACCGCCATACCAACAAAAGTTCCATTTTTATTGAGCCATTCATAAGGAGCATATTCAGAGTCCATTCCAACGCGAATGGAAGGGTGGGAAAGAAGCCACGCTTTTTCGTTATCGGTAAGATTGAGTGTTGGTTGAGAAAGAGAAGGAGGTTCTGCAAAAGTCAATACGGGATTGAGCAAAAAAAGAAATAAATAAAAAAGAAAAAAACATCTGTTTTTTCGAGTCTTTATGGAAGGCTCCTTATTCAAAATAAATACACCTATTTTTCATTCCCATTTGATTAATTGTACTTATCAAATAATTTAATAAACCTGAATTTAAATGTACCATCTTTGAAAGCCCTATTCGTCGCTATGTTTTCCTTCATCCAGCTCTTTATGACACAAGGAATACTCCTTGCATCTGCAACAATAATGTCACGCAAGGAGAACACACTATGGATGAAAAAGACCTCAAAAAAGAGTTAGCAAGATTAAAACGTTTGGCCGTTGAAATCGCAGGCGAAATTCACGATATCGTTGAAGATACTTTGTGGGTGAAATACAACGAATTACCAATACTTTCAGCAAAAGTCGTAGAAGCTGTGAGAGAAGCAGAGCGTTTTAAAGCTCAACACAATCTTTAATGACGCACTATCCAATCAGAAATTTTTGAAACGACCTCTTGCTCAACACCATTAAATCCATGGTAAGCAAACGCTAAACACGGCTCGCCTTTACTTTGACCGCCATGAATGAGCATCAGCTCTTTTGCAGAACTGAAAGTGAGCTTGTCCATCAATGAAGGAGCAAGCGCAACAGGGCATAAAGCACATCCATCGCTTTCATGATGAACCACTAAAACAGGCATGGTGAGTTTTTCAAGTGGCATTTCAGGAACGGCTTTACTTTTTTTATCGTATAAAATGGTAGATGTCATCACTAAACCATGAATATCTTGTGCGTCCTGTGACGCAATGTAAGCAACCGATTGGGTTCCCCTACTTGTACCAACCAGCCAAATAGGAGCGTTTGTTTGTGTTTTTATCCACGATAAAATCGCATGAATATCGTGCACATGCTCTTTCGTTTGTCGAAAACCCGATAAAAAAGGTTCGTGTTGTCTATCTGAGGGTGCATCGACAATCACAACCATACAATCTTCTTTGGCAAAAAGTTCACGAGACCGTATCAAAAAATTGCCCTCACCCCAACCAAAACTGCTATCTTCTTTGATTTGCAAACCACCATGTCCTCCTGCAAAAAGAACGGCAACCGCTTTAGGGTTTGATGGCGTAAGCGTTAAAATTCGCTCACTCACGCCCTGACGCGATGGAATATCAACCACATTAGCACACCACGCCATGATGCTAAAGAAGAGCACCATCGCAAGAGATTTCATACAATTTCTCGCTTACTCACGGCTTTTGCAGTTAGAATGGTATGCGGTGTTTGTAGCTCGAACATATCGTCTATTTCGATTTTTTCCAGAACAATTTTTTTACCCTCTTTGACAATTTGAGCATAGCACTCTTTTTGTTCCAGACTCGGCTCTTTAGCGTTTAAAGCGTTAAGATACGTTTTTAGCAATTGCTCTTTGGATGCTAGATTTTGGCGTGTTTGAAAAATAATTTGCTCATGAAAGGAGTTTATGAGATAGGTTTTATCACGAAAAAGTCTTTGTAAACGTTCGTTAAATTGTGACTCAAGTAAGCCAATTTCACTTTTCCATAACGCGATTTTTTGGTCCATCGAGCGTTGCGAAAAGGCACGTTTTAGATGCACTAATCCCTCTTCTTTGCTGTGAATGATTCGGCGTACAAGAAGATGACAGTTCTCCATCATCGCGTCAAGTCGCTGAAGCATTTCAAATTGGTCTGGCAAGAGCATTTCTATCGCGGCAGAAGGCGTTGGAGCGCGTAAATCCGCAACGAAATCGCTAATCACATAGTCGATTTCATGCCCAACCGCAGAGATGATAGGTGTTTTACATGTAAAAATAGCATCGGCAACGATTTCCTCGTTAAATGCCCATAAATCTTCAATACTTCCACCACCTCGCCCTACAATAATCGCATCGACTTTTAGACTATCGGCTCGAGCGATATTAGCGGCAATGACAAACTTAGCATTTTCACCTTGCACTAACGTATCTAGCAGTGTAATCTCAACCAACGGCCAGCGTTTTTGCGCCACACGAAGCATGTCTTGTAGTGCGGCTCCCGTGCCTGATGTGATGATAGCAAGATGACGGATAAATTTAGGCAGGCTTTTTTTATGAGCCGCCTCAAAATAACCTTTTGCGCCAAGTTTTGTTTTGAGTTGCTCGTACGCTTTTGCTAGTGCACCACTCCCGGAAGGCTCCATACTCAAACAGTTAATCTGATAAGTTCCGCGGGGAGAAAAAACGGAGATAGAACCATGGATAATGACTGCCATGCCCTCTTCAACTTGGAATTTTAACGATTTGGTATTGCCTTTAAACATCACACACGAGATAGAAGAGTCGGCATCTTTGAGCGTAAAATACAGATGCCCAGAGCTATGATACGTAGGTCTGGAAACCTCCCCTTCAACACTTACATGTAAAAAGGTTGTCTCCAGCAGAGATTTAATTTGATTGTTTAAACTCGAAACGCTTAATGTTTGACTCATCGTTTTCGAGCAATCACCAGTGTGGAGATGTCCATGGAGAAGCTTTTGCAAAATTCTGTCTCTAGTCCTGCAGCATCCAACTCTTTTTGAAGCATTGACGCCGTTAAAAACCCTTCAATAGAATTTGGTAAATATTCATACGCTTCTTTGTTTTTAGAGATGATTCCACCCAAAATAGGTAATACTTTATTCAGATAAAAATCTTTAATCGCAAAGAAAAGACCTTTTTTATCATCCTTGGTGAATTCTAAAATAACAACATATCCACCTTGTTTGAGAACACGTGCAAACTCACGAAACGCCTCTTGACGTTTAACGACATTGCGAATACCATAACTAATACTCAATACATCCGCACTCTCATCAGGTAAAGGAAGCTCCGTTGCTTCTGAAATCACAAACTCAAATTCTGGGAACTTTTGTTTGCCCACGTTGGTCATCCCCACAGAAGGGTCAATACCTAAGATTTTGCCGATATTACGTCCCGCTTTTTTAGCCTGCTTTGCCCAATAGCCCATCATATCGCCGGTACCGCAAGCGACATCTACGATAAGCTCTATCGGTTTGCTATAACGTGCGAAAGTTTCATCGCACGCTGTTTTACGCCATTGGATATCAATGCCCATACTTAAAACGCGATTGGCCGTATCGTATGTTCCAGCGATGTCATCAAACATCTGAACAATTTTTTGTTGCTTGTTGTCGTTATTCTCCAAAACAATTCCTAACATGTAAAATATTTTGCCCGAAAATGAGACAAATTCTATAAACATAATGTCTAAAAAATATTTCTGCCTCACAAGAGGCAAGCTTTAGTACCTAGTGTAACGTAGTACCAAGAGCTTTGCCCTTGGTACGTGTAAAAAATTAAAACAATCCTGCGATTTGTTGTGCAATTTTATCTTCTAAAATAGGTGTAGCCTCAGAAAGTGTTAAATCCATTTTTGTCGCTTCTGCAAACATCATTGTTTTGTGTTCAATGAAATCACTCTCATAAGATTGGCTACTGTTATTATAGGTATTGGAATTTATTCTTCCTGTAGTATCATCTCGGACAGGTCCCCCAAAGCTATTTTGGAAACCACTTTTTTGACCATCTCTGATATAAGCTTGTCCTCCGACACTTCCTGTACTTGCCATAACTTTACCTTTAGCTTTCTCACGAATCACGATATCCACTTGCATTTGATAAATCGTATCTTCGGTTGCTTTACCGATTAAACCACCCACAACAGCACCCGCTAAACCAGCAGCGGCCATACTTCTGCCGTTACTACCAGAGTTAGCAATCGCACCCGCTGCACCACCCATTAAAGCACCACTGGCAACATTGTTTTCACTTTTTTTGTTGCAGAATAAAATATTGGTCATTAAGACATACGTTGCCATTTCAGGATCGTCCACAATCGTATATCCTTTTGCATATAATGCTTGAACGATACGGTTTTCAAGATTGATTGGAGCGCCACTGGTGTTTTTAGTCGAAACAAAAACGGTTCGCTTCTCTTTGGCAACAGGATTAATAAAAACGCTTTGTGTCATACGTGCACTGGTTTGTAATTGTGATGTCGCACAACCACTCATCAAAACTAAAGCAGCACTAAGCGCTAATCCTACCTGAAAAGTTTTTTTCATCGTAAATCCTTTATTCGCTTGTAAATTAAGTGTGTTATTGTACCCAATTATGTTAAATTCTTTGTAACAATGGCTTTGTAGACGTCTTTAATACTGTACTAAACCATCTCGTCTCAACTCAATTTCCGAAACGTCAATCGAATGATTTCTTGAGTTTTTGAGCAATTTTAAACTCTTCTTTTTTAAGCTCTTTTTTCACAAAAAATAAGATGGGCATCTCACTTTTTTTGAGCAGATAAAAACCACTCTCTTCCATTAAAAAAAAGCGCATATCCAACAGAAGCGTTTGATAAGAAGGGCTTTGCACGAATTTAAGAAGCTTTTCTCTGTCTTTGCAAAGAAGAGGATGGAGTGCTTGCGTCAATGCCGCTAGCATGGTATTATCAAAAATAGATTGACTGCATCGTAGCAACGAGATACTATTTTGCGTTATCTTAAAAATGGTTTTAGGAGCGTTTGCCCCATCTTCCAATAAATCCGCAACCGCTCTTTCAAAACAGAGCATCTCATAATAGAACAAGACCTTAAGGACTTTTTGAGTGCTCATACCGCCAAGCAAGGAAAGCTCTAATTCATCGGTTGTCAATTTATCGCATTTAGCAAAGACCTCTTTCAATGAAAAATCATAATTTTGAGGTAATCCAAATAGTGAGAGGTATCGGTTTTTATACCGTTTGTCTTGACTCACGTCTAAGAGGATAAACGATGCCAAATCTTTTTCAAAAGCATCTTGTTCTTGAATGGATGTAAATCGTACGCTCATAACACCAAACCGTTCAGAAACGGCTTGCTCATTTTCAATGTAGAGCTGATGAAGCGTTTTTTTATAAAAAGGAAAGGTGGTAAGGATACACTTTACCACCTCTTTAGGAGCAAGAATCAGATACCGTCTTTTAATTGTGCTTTTTTTCACACTAAGACTTTTAAAATTGCTTTTCCATGACAGGAATGACCTGTTTTTTACGGCTTAATACGCCATCTACCCACATTTCATGGTTGATTAATTTTTGATTAAAAGCATTTTCAATTTTACTTTCATCATCACTGACAACTAAAAATTGAGAACCTTCAATCATAATATCGGTTAAAAGAAGCATGACAGTGTGGCGACCACCCTCTTCTTTGTACGCTTTCATATCGGCAAATAACGCCTCTTTCATCGTATCAAACACTTTTAAGTCTACGACTTCAAGCTGACCGATACCGATTTTATTGCCACCCATTTCAAAGTCTTTGTAATCACGAAGTAAGAGTGTACGCGGGCTTGCACCAATCACGGCTGATTTTACTAAGAACATCTCCATACCAAGGGCTTTAAAATCTTCCACGCCTGCTATTTTCGCTAATTCTTTGACTGCTTTTGTATCGGCTTTGGTACAGGTCGGCGATTTGAATAAAACCGTATCGCTTAAAATAGCAAGCATCATCGCACCCGCAATATTTTTAGGGATTTCAATTTTGTAGTGGTCATACATCTCTTTAACAATCGTATTAGTACAACCCACAGGGCGTATCCAACACTCAAGAGGTGTCGTCGTTGTGATATCTCCTAATTTATGGTGATCGACAATCCCTAAAATCGTTGTATCTTTGAGATTGTGAGGCGCTTGAGCAAGGTCTGAATAGTCGGTAATATAAAGATTATCTCCTGAAAAATCATTTTTAAGCATCGGCTTTTCAAGACCAAACGTTTTTAAAATAAATTCTGTCTCTGGACTCAACTCACCTTGACGAGCAGGAGTACAAGGCTCTCCCAATTGTGTTTTAAGATATGAGAGTGAAATGGCTGAGCAAATAGAGTCAGAATCGGGATTAATATGTCCGCAAGCATAGGTTTGCATTAAAATTCCTTATGTGTTTTTACATGTAATTATAGCCGATTGTTACCTATTTTTGAAAGACTATCTCAAAAAACAACGATTGATTTTCAATTAACATAAATTTAACACTTGTTTGTGACAATCGTCCTTTAAAATAATACCTAAGGACACCGTATGATTCCCCAGAAGCGCCTTTGCTTATCACTTGCTCTTCTCCCCCTGTTTGCTCAGGCTGAAACCCTCAATCTTGATTCCATTAGTGTCACCGCAACAAAAGTTGAAACCAACACTAAAGATGTTTCACAATCCATTGCCGTTGTCAATGCGCAAACCATTGAAGATAAAAACGTACTCGATGTGAGTAGCGCACTTGAGAATATCCCAGGTGTCAATGTGGAAAGTTCCAGTAATTCGCCTAGCCCGCGTTTAATTATTCGTGGTGCTGGACTAAAAGCGAGTTATGGGGTGCGAGAAATCATGGTCATTAAAGATGGAGTTCCCATGACGGATCCTGATTCTTTCACACGTTTTGATTATATTGATATGCAAGATGTTGAGAGCATTGAGGTACAAAAAGGACCTGGTTCCATTAGTGCTGTCAATACCACAGGTGGCGTTATTCAACTGATTACAAAATCCGTTTTTAAAGAAGACAAGAACAGTATAAAACTCGGTCTTGGAAATGACGGCCAACGCAATCTCAACCTAAAACTTCGCGAAAAAATAGACGATAACGATTTTGTCTCCATGAATTTTTCCAAACGTACTATTGACAACGACTGGCGTGACAATAATGCGTTTGATTCCACTCAAATAAGTCTTAAATACGGTCATATCTTTGAAGATGATGCCACATTAGAGAGTGAGCTCTCTTACACAGAATCCAACCTAAAGCTCCCTGCTTCGATGACAAAAGATGAATTTGAAGTCTTTAAGCAAACAGGCGAGCAACACGATACCTCAAGCCCATGGCAGTACACCGCACGTAACTCTAAAATCCTCTCATTCAACACAAAATACGAAAAAGAGGTCGGCGATTTTACCTATAAACCTCGCTTTTACATTAACCATTGGGAACATTTTCACCCTGTTACGGGCATTATTAACGATGCAGACAAAAACTATGTTTACGGAACCGATTTAGAGACTGACTATGCACACCAATTGTTTAACAACAACGCGACATTGGTTTTTGGACTGACAGCCAAACAAGACAGAAGCGATGATGCGAAAAAATACCAATATGCCGATGTAATTACTTCTGGAACGGGACGCATTTTACAAACACTTTCTAATGAAAAAGGCGCACTTGCCAATGTAGAAGATTCACTAGCATCGTTGTACGGAATTTATGCTATGGAAACCTTTTCGCCGTTTGATAAAACCACTGTCGATGTAAGCACGCGTGTTGATAAGCTCTCCTTTGACATTAGCGGCAACGAATACAGTTATTTTAATTACAGCACGGGAAAATACGCGACAGGTGTGGGAGCATATGCCATTGATAAGAGTTATACGCTTCTTTCTTCCAAACTAGGTATTACTTACGCAATAACAGATGCCACGAACATTTATAGTTCCATTGCCTTTGCCAATCAAGCACCAACCACAAGTGAACTTGGAGACAATGAAAATTTAGATAAAACCAAAAGTATTAACTATGAAATTGGTCTTAAAACGCGTACAGAAAACTTTTCTTACGATATGGCCATTTACCAAAACGATGTCAAAGATGAAATCATCCAAATCAAAGATGCCGGTGGCAATACTATCTACGATAATGCTGGACAAACCCAAAAACGAGGTTTTGAATTTTTAGGAACCTATTACGTGAATCGTGCGTTAAGTTTTGGACTTTCCTACGCTTACAGCGATTTTAAATACAAAAGCTTTCAAGAAAAAGTTGGGGCTACGTTTGTGAATCGTGATGGAAACTATTTACCCTATATTCCTAAAAATCAATACGGGCTTGAAGCCAATTATAAAATGGATAATGGCTTTAAAACACGTATTCAAACCAAAACATGGGGAAGCTACTACCTTGATAGCGCTAACTCCGATAAATACGAAGGCTATGATTTTGTCACGGATGTTATGGTTGGGTATGAACATAAAGCGCATCTCATTCAGCTTAATATCTACAATATTTTCGATAAACATTATGCCATGCAAGCGGACAAAAGCGTCTACGGCGTCGAAAGTTACAAAGCAGCAGCACCACGAAGCGCCATGGTTAGCTACCGTTACACATTTTAAAGGATAAAATATGGTTGATCAACAAAAACGAGACGCAAACGATCTCTTTGGCAATCCTTTAAGCGCATTTTTCTTTAAAAACAAGGCATTTTTAATGCTTTTAAGAATCGTTGTTTTAGCGCTATTTGTCTATGCCATTGTCTTGGGTTTTATCGCTCCTACCAAAACGCAAAACAGTTTTACAACCGTTGTATTTTGGTCGCTCTTTTGGCCACTCTTTATGGTCATCACACTCTCCACATTTGGACGTCTGTTTTGCGGTATTTGCCCGCATGCTTTTGTGGGCAAATACCTCACGAGATTTGGACTTCAAAAAACAGTGCCAACATGGCTCAAGCAACCCATGATTGGTGTTTTACTCCTCTTTTTTGGCTGGTGGACGGTCTATTATATCTACCCAAGTGCCTATAAATCACCTCTAAATAGTGCTATCTTTTTTAGTGTTATGAGCTGTATTGCCTTTAGCTTTTTCTTTATGTTTAAGGAGATGAGCTACTGCAAATACATCTGCCCCATTGGCACACTCACGCGCACGTTTTCCAAAGTTTCATTTACATGGCTTGGAACATACGAGGAGAGTTGTCACAGTTGTAAAACATTTGATTGCAGTAAAGCGTGTTCGTACAACCTAAAGCCCTTTAGCTTTAATACCAAAGCTTCGATGGGAGATTGTACGCTATGCATGAGCTGTGCGCAAAGCTGTGAGTCTGTGAGCTTTAAACTCACTAAACCCTCTTCATCTCTGTTTCAAAAGTTTCAAACTTCAACGGCTGAAGTATGGGCGATTTTACTCATTACGGCTGCTATTACTATCACGATGAGTTTTCACCATGCCCTTAGTCGTGTCGCCATTAGTGACAGCTACTTTTGGGTGCAAACGGGGCAATGGCTTCAAAGAAGCGTCGGTATTGAAGGCGTTGATTATGTTGGTGTGAGTGCTCTTTTGTGGGCAGTCCTATGTACCATTGGGCTTGCAAGCGGGGGCATATTTATCGCTTCTAAACTTTTACATGTAAACTTTAAATCAGCATTTTATACGCTCTCTTATGCCTTTATACCTCTTTTTATTATTGGTGGATTATCACACACCTATACGTTTTTCTTTGTGCATCATTACAGCACTATCGTGAATGGTTTTATAGAAGGATTTCATTTGCCTATCGCTCCTGTTGCCGCGTTAGCATCCAACAAAGATGCGTGGCTAAGTGTTTTTGGCGTGATGAATTATATAGCAGTAGTCTGGGCGTTACTCATTATGGCAAGACGCATCACTTTTTTTCATGCAACACGTTTGAGGCGTTTACTTGCTTTTGGATTTGCTTCACTTTTGATTTTCTTTTATCTTAGCCTGACACTGTACCGTGTCTACGCTTTTACGACATACGGTGCTAAAAAAGGCGGACACGCAAACCACGGCACAACGCAAGCATTATTTGCAACCGTCCCGATGAATCAAGCACATCTTCTCCAACAAGGTGCAATGAAAAATCAAGGTGTTGTCTGCGGTATGCCCCTAGACATACATTTTAAAACCAATCACAGTGCAATACTCAATGGCGAAATTAGGCAATATTGCTCACTGCACTGTTTAGCAGAAGATTTACATGTAAAAAAATTACCGCTTGAACAGATAAACGTCGTAGATGTGTCATCTCTAAATTTCATGGATGCCACAAAAGCCTTTTATGTGGTAGGCAGTCGCATCAAAGGGACAATGAGTGAAACAAGCAAATACGCGTTTGCTACGAATGAAACCGCGCTTGCTTTTCAGCAAAAAAATGGCGGCAAGATTGTCTCTTTTGATGAAGCGTTAGCCATTGCAATCAAGGATTTTGAATGAATACCATTGCTTTACTACAAAACGTCGTTGATTACGGTGTGATTGGCTTATTAGGCATCATGAGTTTTATCACACTCTTTTTTTGGATTGAGCGGTTGTTGTTTTACCGTTCTTTAAACATTCAAACGTATTCGTGCAAGGAAAAACTCGAAATGGATGTGAGCAATCACATCCACATTCTCTCCACATTTGGCTCAAATGCTCCATACATTGGGCTCTTAGGAACAGTCTGTGGCATTATTATCACGTTTTATACGATGGGACAAAGCGGGCAGATTGATGTCAAAATCATTATGTCTTCACTAGCACTTGCCCTCAAAGCGACGGCAATGGGTTTAGTCGTTGCCATTCCTGCGATTTTTTTCTATAACCATTTGGTACGAAAAATTGAGAAAATTTTAATGCTTTGGGACATACACGCGCATGAAAATACATCGCTTTGAAACCATCAATGTCGTGCCTTTTATCGACATTATGCTTGTTCTACTCGTGATTGTTTTGACCACAGCCTCTTTTGTGGCGAAGGGAATTATTCCAGTAGATTTAAGCCAAGCAAAATCAGCCCAACCTTTTACGCCCAAAGAAGAGCTTATTGTCACGATTGACGCACACAATCAGTTCTATTTTAATGATAAAGCCGTTGAGAAAACAGAAATAGAAGCAGAACTTTCACGCTTTGAGCCAACATTGCCTATTCTTATCAATGTCGATAAACAGATTGCCTTTGAGCATTTTGTCTTTTTTTTAGACCTGCTGAAACAGCATCACTATGAGCATATTGGGATTATGGCAAAAGAATGAGACGTTATAGCACCGCTTTTATCCTCTCTTGTAGTGTTTATGCTTTGATTGGATGTGCATTTTTTTACCAACATATGCACTGCTTTGTACCACAAAAAAGCACCGCACCTTCTTTCATGGCCATGACACTTTATGCACCACCTAAAAAAGAAGTTCCTCAGACAGTGAATTCTGTTAAAGAGCTTGAAAAAAAGGTGGAGCCTTCGAAACCTCAGCCAGACGTTCACCCCAAAAAGCCGCGTATAAAAGAGAGAAGTGCTCCAAAACGTGTTACGCAAAAAGAACCTCTCAACCAAAGTTTTGACGAAGCTTCAAAAACCGAGTCAATCATCGCGTCAGAGGAGGTATCTCATGAAGAAGAGAATGCGGCTGCGTCGGTGAGTGAAGAGCCTTTACATGTAAAACAAAAAGCGTATTTAGAAGCGTTAATCAAACGCATTAACGCGCACAAAATTTACCCAAAAGCAGCGCAAAAAGGGCAAATAGAAGGGGATGTACTGGTCGAATTTACGATATCGCCTAAAGGAGAACTCATTTCTTGTGTCATCCTAGAGGGAAAAAATATCTTTTCAAAAGCGACAGAAAAAGCTATTTATCAAAGCTTTCCCTACACATCTGACGAGACTCTTTTCACCTCAAATATGACATTTCAAATCACATTAAAGTATTCACTGCTTTAATGTGATTTTTTCCCGTGTTCTTTCTCCGGCTTCTTGTCGTTATCCTGATGTTTAATGTCTTTGTCATCAAAATCACGTAAATCATGACCATTTTTTAATGCTTTAAAATCATTGGAACCTGGTTTAATCCCTAAGTTTTTGGCCATCACACCCCAACCTTGCCCATGAGAGCGCTGATACTCTTTGAGAACAAAATTGGGTGATTTATGAGACATCTCGGACAAACGTAAAATCATATACGCATCCGCAGGTGCTCCAACACTTTTCATGATAACACTTAACTGTGTTTGAGGCGTATTAAAACGTGACACAAGACGGGATTGATACGTTTGCGGGTCTATATTTGAACGAAGATTTAACGTTGCCATCCAATCAAAATCGGCTCCAATTAACAAAGACCCACTTAAAACCATCATCATCACTATTAACTTCTTTCGCATGCGCGCTCCTTCATTTTTTAATGTCTGTCTCTATCATTATTGTCTCTATCGTCTCTGTGTGAGTCATGCTTTTGGTCATACCGTTTCGTGTTTGGGGAGACGTTTCTATTTGCCTCTTGGTGTGTTGGATAAGGCTGTTTTTGAGTAACCGTATGGCTTTGAGGATGTTGTTCTTGCCTTGGTTCAACAATCACACGCTTTTCTGGATACACTTTATAGTGTGGCTCAACATAATGATGTTCTTCATAACGTACTTGTGGTTTTTTACGATAAACAATATCATGATGATAATGCAACTCTCGATACGATGGTCTATCACGAATCCCTAAAAAATAAGCATAATCATCCCAGTACACAAAACGTCGTTCACGGTATAAACCTAAAATATACTCCGGAGGACGGTTTGATAATTCAGCCAAACGAAAAATCATATATGCATCCGCAGGTTCTCTCACGCTATCTAAAATATAAATGACTTCAGATTCTCTGTACCCAAAACGATCTATCAACCCATAGCGATAACTGTAAGGATCAGAATGCGAACGAAGATTTAAACTTACCATCCAATCAAAATCCGATGCCATGAGTGCTGATGATGTAAAAAGTGTACTCAATGTTAAAAAAGTCATCATGCTCTGTTTTAATTTCATGCTATACTCCTTTTATTTTGGAATTAAAGCATTATTATCCATAAAAGTGGATTGATTGTGAAGAATCCCCCTTATTTTCTCACATTTGATGTGTATAATTTTTCAGTTACTAAATATTTACATAAAAATTACGTTTATCTTTTATAATTTTAAAATAAGATATATATAAAGAAAGGTTAATGATGCGCTATCAACAATCAAAAATTATCACAAGCGCTGCAAGTTATTTTATGCACCACTACACGAAACACTATCTCAATGTCACTGACCCCTCCTTAGGCTTGCCTCCCCCTCCAGAGGCAAAGCCTTATTTACTTTATATTCATGTGCCTTTTTGCTCCATGTTTTGTCCTTATTGCTCTTTCAATAAATTTACTTATACCAAAGAGGCGGCAACGATTTATTTTAAACGCTTACGCGAAGAGATTTTACATGTAAAAGCATTGGGCTATTCGTTTGATTATCTGGTCATTGGAGGCGGTACGCCTTTAATAGATGAAGAAGAGCTTATCAAAACCATAGAATTGGTTAAAAAACATTTCAAAATTGAGCATGTTTCATGTGAGACAGACCCAAATCACATTCAACCGCACACCATTGAAAAACTCAAAGGACTTGTCGATAGACTCTCTATTGGAGTGCAAACGTTTGACGATACTCTGCTTAAAAAACTAGGTCGTTATGAAAAATTTGGCTCAAGCGAAGTGGTGTATGAGAAAATTGCCTCCATGATTGGACTCCTTCCTATCACCAGTGTTGATTTGATTTTCAATTTTCCAACCCAAAAAGAGGCAGGGTTGATTCGTGATTTAGAGCTGTTAAAACAATTATCGCCTGAACAAACCAGCGTCTATCCACTTATGACCTCTTCATTAGTCAAAAACAGTGTGAAAAAAAGCTTGGGCGAATTTAGTATGACCAATGAGTTTAACTTTTTTTCTCTTATCAAAGAGAGCCTCAAAGAGATGTATCCATCACGTCACGGTTGGTCATTTTCTAAAGAACACAACATAATTATTGATGAATATATTATTGACCACGAAGAATATGTCGGTGTGGGTTCGGGTTCATTTAGTTTTCTCAAAGACACTCTTTATCTTAACGATTTTGCGCTCGATAGTTATGACTCTTTAATTCAAGAGAAGCGAACAGCAGTCATTAAGCAACGAACATTTCCTGCGAATAGCCAAATGTACTATCGTTTAATGGTTGATTTATTTAATGGAAGTTTGTCTAAAAAACACTTTGAAACAATGTTTAATACGCCTATCGAAAGCGCGTTAGGCAAAGAGCTGATGTTATTGCGTTTTGCCAAAGCCATAGAAGAACACCCTGAGAAAATCACCACCACAGAATTTGGCGATTATCTCTTTTTAGTGTTAATGAAAGAGTTTTATATGGGAATGGACCGTATTCGCAATGAAGCGCGAAAGCACCTTAGCCTTTAAAAGAGGCTAAAGAGAGGCTTTCGCTCCATGTTAATACAAAAAATCCAATGTGCTCGCCATTAATATCAATAATAGGCGTGTATAAGACATACTGATCCCCTCGCTTAAGATACCCCGTACCTTGAAAATTAACCTCTTTGATAAAATGAAGCCCATTGATTTTCTGGTTGATAATCGTATAGTTATCCAACATCAGCTTCGGGTCGTATTGAACAGCATTGGCAATCGTGCGGTATTCATTTTTCATCAAAACATATAACACAACTCCGTCTTTTTCAAAATAGGTACTCAGTGCCTTAAAATCAACAACTGTTTCAATCGTACCTAGATACGTCTCTTTATCAAACACAGGCGAAATCGCACGCATAAACATGCCATGGCGACCTATCTCAATCCCTTTAATAGGATGTTTAGTGCTTTTTACTTTTTCGAGGGCATGACGAAAACCGCTTAAGTCATCATTGCTCTGATTATGATAATCCCACAAACGCATAAAACTTTTAAACTCTTTTGTATGCAAATGTAACCGTGCATTTTCAAAAACATTGGCGAGGGCCATCGCGTTTTTGATACTTAAAAGATAATCCACGCACAATGCCCGATCTTGTTTTCCCAAACAATCAACCACATAAGGGCTTTTGGCTAAAATAACCGAACTAGCAAGCGAAACACGCGTCGTCTCTTCGATTTTATTGTGTAACGTTAGCAATAACGCATCCATCTGCTTTTTAAGAGTTTCTTCTTCTTCAAATGAGATTGATTTATTGTACAAAAATAGGATAATAAGCCCAAAAGAGAGCATGATAACTGCACTAAAGAAAAAACGTCTCTCTTTCATTGCGCACCTTCTTCTTGGTCATTTTCAACGTTATCCAATAGCTTTTTCTTATCTAGCTTGAAAATATACGTAAACCGTGACCCTTTATCTTCATACGACTCTATGTCAATATCAATATCATTTTTATTGCAAATATTTTGCACAATATTTAACCCCAAACCAAATCCTCCTTGAACTCCATCTTCTCGTTCAAACCGTTCAAATACTTTATACAAATCTTTAATTCCTTGCCCGTGGTCAATAAAACTCAACACACAGCTACTCTCATCTTTTTGCTTAAGCGATATTTCCACAATGCCTTGAAAATAAGAGTACTTAATCGCATTAGAGAGTGTATTGTCAATAATGCGTTGTAATTCCACTTTGTTCACATAAATTTGCATATTCTCTTCAATATAAGATTGCAGTGTAATGGCTTTTGAAATCGCGATATCCTCAAAAAATGAGACCCGCAGCCCTAAATATTCTGAAAGATTGATAGGCTCTTTAGCATACATCACTTTGTTATGCTTGATATAATACTCCACATCTTCATACGTCATTTGCATCTGTTTGGTCGCAGCTTTAATACGTTGAAGATGTTTGGAAGAGGTCACATAATGAGAAAGCAATTCCACATTGATGTTGATAACTCCCAGTGGCGTTTTGAGTTCATGCATGGAATCATTAAAAAAATCATTCATATATCGTTGCATTTTTTTATAAGGATAGATGCTTGAATTGACAAAAACATTACTCATCAAATAAACGAGAAAAAGGACAATAAAAAACAGCATTGTCGTCACAAAAATGATTTTTGCGTAATTGAGCCGTACTTGCACCACAATATAAAAAAGGCGGTTATCGTTTGTTTTAACCTCTTTTTGATAATACAAATAAGGATAAACCACCAAGACTTTAAAATAGAGTTTTTCTAAATGATGTTCAATTCCTTCGTATAAAAGGGTGTGCTGATTATCATAGATATTAAGGTGAAACCTCACACTGCGGGGAATATCAAACTCTTCTTTAGAAAAAATACTTTTTTCATGCGCATCGACCCATTCAAAAAGCTCTTGGGAGGCTTTATACTTCTCTTCGGTAATCGTACTTTGAATCGCAAAATAACTTGGCACGCAAAACAGTGCCATGACAATTAGGGTATAGGCTAATACGGAACGAAGAGGATTAAGCGATAACATCAATCTTATACCCGAGCCCACGTGAAGATTTAATGAAATCCTCTTCGCCTACTTTGAGTCTGATTTTTCGTATGTACATTCTGATATCGGCATAGCTAATCTCTTTACCTTCCCAAACATTCTCACGAATCATCTCAATATCGCAAAATGTATTTTTACGGCGTATCAAAAATCGTACCAATTCTTGCTCTTTGGAGGTTAAGATGATAGTTTCATCTGCCTTTTTGAGCTCGCCCGTTTCAAAATTAAATAAGCAGCCGCAACTGAGTTTAAATGCACCTTCCATGGACGTTTGATAATGCTTTTTAATCAGCTCCTTGATACGAAGTTCCAACTCTTTTAGCTCAAAAGGCTTTTTCAAATAATCATTACAACCCAGCTCATACCCGATGGCAATATTATCAATATCGACTAATGACGTCGTGATAATAATCGGCGTCGTAATATTGGCCTCTTTAATATACTTGATGAGTTCATGTCCATTGATTTTGGGCACTTTAACATCCAATAAAAAAAGATAATAACACTTTTGCATAATAGCATCCAGTGCACTCTCTCCATCAAAAAAGGCATCAACTTCGTATCCCAAGAGCTCTAAATACTCTTTGATACTTTCATTATAGTTGTAATCATCTTCCAACAATAAAATTTTCATACCTTTCCTTATCCTAAATAAATCTGACCCGCGTAAATAATATAATAGCGTAGCATTAATACCCCTAAAAGTACCACCGCTGCGTTAGTAATGATATAGACAACACGATAAATATGGTTCCTAAGTGCCAAAATAACCGTTACGAGAGGAAGTAGCAGCCCTAGTCCAATGACGCCACCCCAAAAAATGAGCGCTAAGCCACCACTACTCAGTGCCGCTTTAGCCGCCATAGGCGCATCACCGCCTGCGTAAAAGAGTCCAATAAAAAAGATACCCAACAAAGGAAGTTCGGTCAAAATAACCCGTAAGTCAAGTACCAAAAGATACTTAATACTCTCTTCATTGAGTGTGCTTTTGAAAAACAACAACCCAATTAAGATATTAACGGCAATACCCGATGAGACGCTGGAAGTTAAAAATAAAATAGGCAGTACGGGACTATTCCACAAAGGAATGGCATACAATGCCGAGAGTAAAAATCCAGTATAAGAGCCAATGCATAACGCCGCGATTAATAAAAAATATTCAATCATTTTTGCATAGGAATGAAGCCCCTTGACCCAGCCAATCAATCCTTCAAGAGGCGCAAGCCATGCGTATTTTAAAAGGCTTCTCTCAAAAACAAGTAATGTAAACACTAAAACGATAGGGGTATAAATAAATAAAAAAAGTACGCCCAAACTCATCACCGAACTTGGATTGTAACGTATTAAGAGCCAATAAAAAGAAAGAGGTCTTCCTAAGTCTGCCACGAGAAGTAAAAGCCCCAAAATAATTGAAATGGGAGCCACGACCACGCCTGATTTAATCATGGCATCCCAAATAGAAGAGTTACTACGCTCATGCCTGTTCCATTTAACCAATAAGGCGACAATGATGGAGCCCGAACTAAGCCCTGCTAAAAAAAGGTACACTGCAACAGCCCACGACCAATGAATGGCGCTGTACTGCTCAACACTTCCCCACATTGGACTCATGATTTTATCCCTTTTCGGTTGGGCACAAACGCCACTTTTGGCTTTGTTCTTAAATGCTCTTTTGGAAAAACTAGCACCTCTTGCAGTGATTTTTGATACACATCAGAATGTGTTTGCTTCATATCGCCAAAGCTTAATGCCTCAGTAGCGCAAATACTAACACACGCGGGCAATAGCTCTTTAGAGACTCTATTTTCATAACAAAACGTACACTTTTCTACAACGTTTTTAAGGGGGTTTACAAAACGCGCATGGTAAGGACACGCCAAAATACAATATTTACATGTAATGCACACTTTTTCATTGATGTGTACTAATCCGTCTTTACTCTGAAAAGAGGCATTGGTTGGGCAAACCTTCACACAAGGTGGATTTTCGCACATCATACACGAAAGCCTTTCAAACTGCATGCCAAGATTGGGGAAAACACCTTTGGTTTCTACATGGACTTGCAACCGAAACAAATCATCGGGAACATTGTTTTCCAAACGACAGGCCACGCTGCATGCTTGACATCCGATACACAGGTTTTCATCATAAATCAAACGGTATTTTTTTGGCATCTATTCCTACGCTTTCACAATCGATACACCTGTATTGGTGATCATGGCACCACAAATGGGAGCATTCTTTAAAGAGAGTAATGTGGAGGGGTTGAGCCCAATGTGATGTGCACGATGCATCAAAGGGGCTTCTCTTCCAAATCCCATATACGCAAATAAGGTATCTGGGCGAATCCCTTCTGTGATAAATACATGGACTTTTTCTTTGGAAATATCATTGTGTAAATAACACGTATCGCCTTGTTTTAAACCGTGTTTTTGTGCCGTACTAGGATGCATCCAGACTGGATTATCAGGCATCAGCATGTGTAAATAGGGTACATTATGCGTATGTCCGTTCGTATGAATAGCGCTTTTTCCGCTAATGAGTGTGTAAGGAAATTGAGCATTGACGTTCATATCCATTTTACTTGGAACACCAAATCCTTTAAAGTGAGATTCTACCGTTGCGCTGAACAATTCAATTTTACCCGAAGGTGTTTTTAGATGCTCTAGCATGAAACTCATGACTCCTTTTTCATCCACAAAAGCTTTTGAGCGAGGATAGCGCTCACAAAAACGCTCTACCGATGCTGTTTCAAGCGCGAATAACGAAGGAACTGCATACGAAACGTAACCGCGTTTGAGTAAATTTTCTAACAATTCTCCATTGCCCTTGGCTTGATATGCTCTTAATTGTGTCATTGTTTTCCACGCATACACTTTGCCAAACCCCATGCGCTCAGCCAAGTTTCGTAAAATCTCAAAACTACTTTGCGTATGATTAATAGGAGCAATGGCGCGATTACGCATTGCATATGAGGGCGTAGAGGAGGCATAAAGCGAAATGCCTTCATCCCGCTCTAGATACGTTGCTTCAGGCAAGATAACATCTGCCATCATCGCGGTATCGCTGACATAGATATCATTGACCACAATAAAATCTAACGTCTCCATAGCTTCTTTCATCTTTTTAGGATTAGCCACCGTCACAAGAGGATTATGACGAGAAATAAACCATCCGTGAATCGCATACGGTTTCTTTGTTAAGATAGCCTCTGGTATGGCGGTTAAAACACCGTGTTTTTTAAAGACAAGCGCATTGTCTCCCTCTTCCCCTGCACCATCAACGCGCGGGATGGATAAAGAAGGAGTCGGGAAAGGGTCATTTAAAAGGGGAATAATATTCTCGTGTACAAGTGCATTAATACGTGTAGGTGTTTTAGTAAAATAGATACCACCCTCTTTTTCAACATTGCCCATTAAAACATTTGCGATAATAATAGCGCGTGAACGTTGATATTCTGCAGGTGAAGTGGTTGCCTTATGTCCCCAATCTAATAGACATTTTGGAGCGGCACGGTACACTTCATCGGCAATGCGTTCTACCACGTGTGCGTCAATGCCCGTATAGGGCTGTTGCCACTGCGGTGTTGTCTCTTTGGTTGATTTTTTAAGAGCATCTAATCCTATACAATAGCGCTCAACAAAGGATTTATTGTATTTTCCATCGCGAAGCCATATATGAATGAGGCTTAACACAAATGCCAAATCACTGCCCGGTTTAATGGGATACCACTCATTGGCTTTGGACGCAATCAGTGAAAAACGCGGGTCAAACACGACAAGCTTTTTGGAACTATTTGCCGCAAACTGAGCCATGGATTTTGTAAGCGCTATATCCAGCCCTTCAAAAAGATTATGACCAAAATTAACAATGTAGTTGGTATTTTCAAAATCGCGGTGTAATTTTTCCCCAAAGGTGTGTTCAAAAGCACTTTCAATGGCAATAGGACAAGAACTCCAATGCGAAAAAACATTGGGTGAGCCAAAGTTTGCGGCAAAAGAACGTAAAAAAGTATAATGCATTCCCGTCTTAGAAGAAAACAGAACACTCTGTGCACCATAACGTTTTTTAAGTTCATTTAATTTAGTAGCAATAAGCTCCAAAGCCTCATCATAACTGGCTTCGCGCCACTTATTTTCGCCGCGTTTTCCAACGCGAATCAATGGGGTGACAAGTCTGTCTTTATCATACAGTTGTGATACACCCGCCACACCCCGTGCACACAAGCTACTGCCTATCTCTTTCGCGTAGGCATTGCCTTGTAACCAAACGGGTTTACCATTGACCACGCGCACTTCAATGGGACATCTACTACTGCACATCTCACAAATTGAGCGAACAAATTTATCTTCTAAAGGCAGGGAAAAATTCTCCAAAGCACCAAGGCTACCTGGGATAAAGAAGGATGCACCTGCAACAACAGCGCTTTGTTTTAAAAACTCTCTTCGCTCTTGGCTACATGCCATCGTATGACCTTTTGAAAACATTAATGCTCTATACTAGCACTTGGCTTACTAAAAAGATAGCCTTGTGAAAAATCCACGTGCAATCGTTCAAGTTTTTTTTGAACGCTTGGTTTATCCACAAATTCTGCGACAATTTCGTAATTCATTTTATGTGCAAATGAAATAATCGTCTCAACGGTCATAGACGTTGTGCGATTGGTATCAATCTCTTTGATAAGTGAGCCATCTATCTTGATAACATCAACCAATAATTGCGCAAGGTACGCAAAATTGGAATACCCTGTTCCAAAATCATCAATAGCAATTTTACAGCCTAAACATTTTACCTCTTTGATAAACGCTGCAATCTCTTCAAAATTTTCAATGCCTTCTGATTCTACAATTTCTAAAATAACACGATGACCGCACTGGTATTTTCGAATATTTTCATACAAGCACTCTTTGACGGAATTGGAGAGAATATCACCTTTGGTGAGGTTAATCGAAAAATCATAAGGCTTGTCTTGAAAATATGCAAATGATTTCATAATGATAATTTTGGTGAGTTTTTCATACAAACGTGTCTTTTTAGCCTGTTCTAAAAAGTAATAAGGCGCAAGATAACTGCCGTCTTCTTCTTGTAAACGCATCAAAACTTCGTATTTAGTGATTTTTTGAAGTTTGTTATCATAAATGCCTTGGAAAAAAGGAATAATACGATCATTTTCAATCGCTTGCTTAATTTTTTGAATAATCTGAATATTATGTTCCGTTTGTGTTTTGAGCGCTTCCGTATCGTCATAAGAGACCATGATTTGGTTACTTCTTTTTGCCTCTTTAAGCGCTACATGTGATTGCATGTAAATATCATCTAAACATCCTTGTGCCACACCGACATTAAACCGAACGGCAACTTCATAGCCTTTAATATTAAAAATATACTTTTCAAGATACTGAATAATGCGTTGTACTTTTTCATAAACCAATTTTTTCCAAGCAGTATCGTTTTCTTTCAATAACAATGCAAATTCATCCCCGTTGATGCGAAAAGCGACTTGATGATTTTCATCAAAACTGTGCGAGAGCAACGCTCCGATTTGTTTCAACAACTCATCACCAACATCATAACCCAAATAGTCATTAATCTCCGAGAAACCCACTAAATTGATCAGAACTAAAAGCTTTTCTCTATCATCAAGGCGAATTTCATGAAAAAGCGATTGACGGTTTCCTAAACCTGTTAGTTCATCTAACCACTGTTCTTGTATAATTTTGTCTTTTAAAATGACCTCTGTAATATCCATGCTACTGGAAATATATTCGAGTAAAGCGCCCTCTTCATCAAAAAGAGGCATCACCATGCTTTTGATGTAGAATTTTTCACCGCTCTTGTTCCTATAAGGTAAGATGCCTCGCCAAATTGTTTTTGCATGAAGGCTTTCCCAAACAGCCTTATAGGTTTGGGTATCCACATCTGGTGCTCTAAACATACTGTGCTTGGAACCGATAATCTCTTCTCGCGTATATCCTGTAATCGTGCAAAACGCATCATTAACATACGTGATAGTCCCGTCTTTATCCATTTTTGAAAAAATAGCACTTTGATCCATTGCGATTTTGTATTGATTTAAAAAATTAATACTTTCATCTAACTCATCTTGTGTCGTATTGACAAGGTGCGTGAGTGATTTTAAAACGGACGTCTGCACAGGATGAGGCAGTATCGTCAGTTGTTTCGGCTCTTGCAAAGATTCACTTAAACAGAGTGTAGTCGTTGTGACATTGAGCAAGTGGTTTTGCGCATTGGAGTGAAAAAATTCTCCATAGGTAAAAAAACCAACGGTAGGTGCGATTTCCTCTAACAATTTAAATTCATAGTGCAAATGCTCTTTGAGAAAAAGATTTCTAACACTGCACGAATAGATAAAAACAGCTTCGGGAACATAACGATGTACCGTGCGTTGCAGTGTGTTTGCCATTTGCATAATCTCTTCGATATTGCCAATAGCAAAGCGCACTTTATCTCCTTCTTGAAAATGCCCAGCAAAAACAAATGAATGATCGGGATTGACGGCAATCATCGAACGGCACACTTCGGTATAATCACACACATTTACCAACGGAAATGCAATCGTGCTGGTGGGTAAGTTTTGCAAAATTTCTTCGCCAAAATAGTGCTTATAGACATCAATAATTGGCACTCCATCTAGCGCATAAATCGTATTGTTGTCACATTTACTCACACGCATTTCTTTGCCAATTTGCGTCCACCCAAAAGAATAATCATGATGAACCTGTAATACATTACTTTGAATTGTAGCGATGACGATACCTTCATTTTCAATGGAGTTACCATGAATAATCAATGTCTTAGTAAACGTAAAATCATCTCCCGCGTTTCCGCCAGCGACAATCAAATGTGGCGCGACGGTATTAAACGCTTTTAAAAATGATTCGCTATCGCCTCCACGCAATGTCTCTGCAAAAGCAATACACACTTTTGTATTTTTTTTGACAATTTCGTTGGCAACGCTTTTACCACTTTTGGCATCTACCACAGGAAAATAATAGACGCTCACTTGGCTTTTTTCAAGAATACAAAAAGAGAGAACAATGCTTTGATGCTGAATATGGCTTTGATAAATTTCGCCCGCAGTTGTTGAGCCGATGATGGCACTATTGGGTAAGGTGCAGTGAAGGTAATCAAGAATTCCTTGAATTTTATTCGGATTTATCTCACCACAAAAGAGTTGAATAAGCATATGTTCTTTACATGTAAACGTCTCTTGAACAAACATTTCAAGCCCTTTTTGGCTCTCATACACATAGTTAAATAGCTTCACGACCTATGCCTTGCTATTGATTTAATCTTTTTTACATGTAAATACATTAAAAGGCTTTTCATACATAAACGATTTTATCAAGCTCATCTTCACAATGTCATAGATGTAAGAGAATAATGCGTAATGTGCTTTTATGGTTCTAAGGTTTTATTGACATCATCGCGCGCATTTTTGACTTGCCACTTTAAACGGCGATAGCGCAACCTGCTACGAATGCGTTTAATGCGCTCAATATCTTCCATATTGACGCTAATTGGCGTGTGTTCAATATCAGCACCCTCTCCAATATTGATTTTTTCTGCTTTTTTAAGCGCTAGTTTTTGTGACTGAAAAACACTGCGGTGTCCTGTAATTAAAAAGGCAATGACGACACTTAACGCCGCGTAATTTGCCATATGCACTCCAAAAAGTTCCACCGCCATAATAATCGACGCTATCGGCGAATTTGTTGTACCTGCAAGCACACTCACAAACCCAAGGGCTGCAAATAAAGCCACATGCTCACCTATCATATGTCCAAAGGTTACACCGCTTGTCGCACCTACAAAGAAAATAGGCGTAATGACGCCACCACTACCTCCAACTCCTAGAGTAATGGACGTAAAAAGCGTCTTCATAATAAAGTCATACCAATGAATACTTTGTGAGCCATACGCCACAGGATCAAGCGCGCTGCTAATGGTATTAAGTCCCAAACCCAAATATTTAGGTGTGAGGATTAATGAAATAGCAATCATAATCATACCGCCGACAAAGGCTTTCAGATAGCGGTTGTAGGGAATGTGTTTAATCCACGTTTCTATTTTATTGACAATGGTGATAAAGCTATCAGAGACAATGCCAAAGAAAATTCCCGCAATAACCACTTGCCCAATTAAAACCAAATCTAAATTCAGCGTGCGGTAAAAATTGATGTCATAATACACATACTTCACGCCTAAAAATTGTGCCGTTGTAAATGCCGCAAACCCAGCGATAAAGGAAGGCAGTAAAACATCGTACATAATAACGCCGATAATAAGCACTTCAATTCCAAAAATGGCTCCTGCGATTGGTGTTCCAAACACCGAAGCAAAACCTGCACTAATACCGCAAATAACCAATTTTTTACGATCTTCTTTTGAGAAACGAAGCAAGGTGGCGATGAAAGAAGCCGCACCCGCACCAATTTGCGCTCCAGGTCCTTCTTTTCCCACAGAACCGCCTGAAAAAATAGTTAAAACCGTTGCCGCTAATTTAACAGGAATGACTTTAACGTTAATCAGGCCTTCATTTTTATGAACAGCCTCAATCACTTTTTCCGTTCCGTGACCTGTTGCGCTTTTATCAAATGTTCGAACAATCCAAATGGTTAGCATCAATCCTAATGGCAGTGTAAAATAATAAGCAAAGGGCAAATCTGAACGACTTTGTTCAGCGTAAAATAAAATTTTGATAAACCCTGAGATTAAACACCCAATGATAATTCCCACACTGGATGAGAGTACTAACCATTTGGAGACACTAAAGAAGATAATCATCTGTTCTGCAATATGTTTTCGCATTCTTGTTCTTTCGATTTAAGCTGGTTTTTATTATAACCCTTTTCTCTTAAATGGCTATTACAAAATCCCCATATTGCGCATATTTTAACAAAAAAATTTAACAATTAGTGAGAAAATCTAAGAGTCTTTTTTCAAAGACTCTTAGGCAGTGCTCATTAGCCGACAAATGTTTGCCCAGCATAAAGCATATAATAACGCAGTGCTAATACGCCTATAAGGACTATCAACGCATTAAAAATCACAAACCCTTGTGAATGTTTGACACCGTGAGGCAAAGCAAAATTAAGCCCAACAGGAAGCACTAAACCTAATCCCACAACGCCAATCCAAAGAAGGCTCGCAAGCCCACCACTACTAAGAGCCTCTTTTGCAACATGCGCTGTTACACCGCCTTGGTACATCATGCCTACAAATAGGATGAATAAGAAGAAAAGTTCCGCAAAAATAACTTTCACATCAAGACCATGCAAGTAACTAATATTTTCGCCTTTCACACTGCTGTTGAAAAATAAAAGCCCAACCACTAAGTTGGCAGAAATACCAGCCGAGACACCAGAAGCCAAGAAAAGCGCTGGTAAAACAGGTGTATTTAGAAGTGGGAAACTGTTCATTGCTGAAAGCAAGAACCCTGTATACGCTCCAACGCCCACTGCTAAAATGAGCGTAATCACTTCTAAAGCTTTCGCATAATCCAAGGCAATAGTGGCAAAAACACCCAAAAATTTAAACGGCCCTTCGTCGATTAACTCTTTTTTAAACACACCGAGTAAGAAGAGTAAGACAACAGGGAAATACGCGAACAGCGCTAAAACACCTATGGTCATAACAGAGCCGAAATTATAATGAATCAACAATCTCCAAAAAACAAGCGGACGAGTTAAATCTGTAATTAACAAGAGTAAACCAGCACCAATAGTCACCGGTGCTAAAATAGCGCCTGCTTTAATGATTCCATCCCATGGCGTAACTTCGTTTCCTTTCATCCATTTAATCATAATTGCCGAAATGATAGCGCCTGCGGAAAGTCCTGCGAGGAACAGATAGACCGCTATTGGCCAATGCCATACGACTGTGTTATATTGCTCCATTGAGCCCCATATTTGATTCATGATTTGATCCCCCCTTTATGGTTAGGTACAATAAACATTTTTGGATTCGTTCCAAGTCTCTCTTTTGGTCGATACGTTGGACGCTCTGAGAGCACTTGATTGATTTTACTTTTTGGATCGTTTAAATCGCCAAAAACCAATGCGTCTGTTGGACATACGGTGACACAAGCTGGTTCTTCACCTCTACTTAAGCGCGATTCATGACAAAATGTACATTTATCAGGTGCTTTAGTGACAGGATGAACATAACGTGCTTGATAAGGACATGCCGCAACACAGTATAAACAGCCGACACATAAGTTGTTATCAACTAAAACGATACCATCGTCATTCACATACGATGCTTGGGTAGGACAGACACTCACACAAGGCGTATGCTCACAATGCACACATGACTGACGGTGATATTCATACCCCAAACTTCCATTTGGATACTCTTCTTGTTTGACCCACACTTGTAAGCGGTAAACGGATTCTGGTATTTTATTTTCAGACCTGCACGCAACATTGCACGCTTGACAGCCGATGCACAAGTTGTTATCGTGGATCATTGCATATTTTTTTGACATGGTTTTTCCCTCCCCTTACGCTTTTTTGACTTTGACGCCAATGACATGCAGATTCATACCGCAGTTAGCTGACACATGCGGTGAATAAAGCGCATTACTATTTACACCTTTGCCATAAGCACGTTTAAGATCTTTACTCACATGCCCAAATCCAAAGTATGCAAATACCGTATCTTCTCTCACACCTTTGGTGACAAGGGCTTTGCCTTTTTGAGTGCTGTATTTATTATAGACTTCAATGTTATCACCGTTTTTAATGCCAAGACGTTCTGCTGTTTTAGGGTGAATCCAAACTGCTGCGTCGTCTAAAAGATTGTTAAGCCATGCATTGTTACCGTTATGACCGTTGGTACGTACAGCAGATTTTCCATTGATAAAATAGAGTTCATCGGATTCTTTGTATTTAAACGACTCATAACTTAAACCGCCTTTTTTAGAAATGGCTTCCAATTCAGGACTAAAAAGTTTAATTTTATGTGGGAAATCAAACAAGCCCTCATCATTGACTTTACTGGCCGCACTTGGGAATTTTTTAACAAATGCTGCGACACTTTTTTTATCTTGTAATAACAACGGTACACCAAAACTCGCACTACCTGTTGCTTTGAGTTTTGCGAGCAAATCTAAATTATCTCCTACTTGTTGTAAGCGATAATCTTCGATATCTTTGTAAGGGAAATACGCCTCTAATCCCATTTTTGCTGCTAACTCTTTTGCGATTCTCCAACCTGGGCGTGACTCGCCAATTGGTTCAACCACTTTTTGGCGTCCAACGCCGTAACTTGGATTTTTACTGCCACCTGCGGTAAACTCTTCATCTCTTTCAAGATAGGTTGTATCAGGAAGGACAATATCTGCAAACCATGCGGTATCAGAAACTTGGATATCCACAACCACAACTAAATCCATCGCTTTAATGGCTTTAATCACATGTTCCATATTTGATTGTGTCATGACTGGATTGTTCCGTGCGATAAACCACCCGTGGAGTTTATATCCTACGCCCGGTAACGCATCAAGTGCGGCGTGTGGAATAAGCGTCACGATACCATTGCCTTTTTTACATAAGAAAAATTCGCTGTCTTTTTCGCCAATACGGTCAATTCTTGGTACCTCAACTTTGGGGTATGCTGGAATTTTTGGTTTTTTAAGGGTTGGCGCTTTTGGATCACCTTCACCGATAAATTTATTGTAAAACCCTGCATTTTTATTGAGGTAATAGCCACCTTCTTGCTCGATTGCACCGACTAAAACGTTACACATCATAATCGCACGGCGAAGTTCAAGTTCTTGTGGTGTTAATGTTACTCTATGGCAAAAATCGAAAATGGCTTTCGGAGCCGCTTTGGCAAACTCATGTGCCATTTTTTTGATGACATCCGCAGAAATGTCACATTCAACGGCCATTTTCTCAGGAGTATATGAAGCGATACTGGCTTTTAACTCTTCAAAACCTTCACAATGTTTTTCAACAAATTTTTTATTATAAAGATTGTCGTTAATTAAAACATGCATAAAACCAAGAACAAACGCTAAGTCGTGACCTGGTTTGATAGGATGCCACTCTGTGGCTTTAGCCGCCATAGTTGAAAAACGTGGGTCAAGTGAGACAACTTTCGCGCCATGAGCCATCGCATCCATATATTGACGGGCATAAGAGATAACAATGCCTTCAAAAACGTTATGGCTTGGATTGATGATGTATTTTGCTTTGGCAAAATCACGTGAGACGCCATTTTCAAACACATCGTCCATTGCTAAATCATACGCTAAGGGACAGGTTGCTTCGTGACCAAAGATATTTGGAGAGCCATACGCTTGCGCTAAATTGTGAAACCATGTTTTGTTCCAGCCACTTCGCGCCGTAAAAGCAACCGTATGCGCGCCGTATTTTTGTTTGATTTCACCTAATTTTGTAGCAATGAAAGTGTATGCTTCGTCCCAACTGACCTCTTTCCACTTTCCTTCACCACGTTCACCTACACGCATAATCGGCTTGACTAAACGTTGTGGATCATACAATTGATTAAAACCAGAGCTTCCTCTTGCACAAACTTTGCCACCACGAGCTTTATCGGCTGGATTACCTCTGATAAACACACCTTTTCCATCTTCCACACGTGCTTCAATGGTACACGAACTGGTACACATTTCGCAAATGCTCGGTGTAAACTTCGTGTTGCCTTTGTATTGCTTTTTACTTTCATCCATGGCACCTAAGGTTCCAGGGATGCTAGAAAATCCAGCAATAGCCGCAGCAGTTGAAGAGAGTTTTAAAAAGCCCCTTCTGCTAAGCATTTGAGTCATCTTTCATCCTTTTTCTAAGATTTCTATGCGAGTATCTTAGAAAACGTATGTAAATTTTATGTAAATATTTAGATTAATTTGCAGTTTAGTTTGACGATTTTTGATGAAGTGTTTCAATTGTCTTATCGTTATATACACCGTATATATCACGATAAGGTCTTCCAATCTCTTTTGGAGCCGACGAAGAAATGGTAGCCACTAATCCTTTGATATCGCTCGTATTATCATTAGCCAGCGTTATTTCAAAGCCAGCAAGGCTTAAAGCACTTTGAACGGCAAGGAGCGACGTTGAGGCTACTAAAACGCCCTTGGGCTTTAAAAGTGTACGCAGTGTTTGAAAAAATTCCAATGTAACCAAAGAAGCGTTATTGCTCTCAAGAAACGGGTCTAAAAATATTACATCAAAGGTTTCATGCAATTGACGCAGTGCATAGCGCGCTTCGGCAATAATTAACGTTATCCAAGCAAACTCATTTTGATAGGTTTTCGTCTCAATAAGGCTTTGAAGCATCTTTACATGTAAAACATCTTGCAAGAGCTTCTGGCTCGCATGTACGAGCATAAAATCTTGGTCGATTGCTTTTACATGTAAATGATGTTTAGCACACTCTTTGGCAAGTTTAACACTCTGATATGTGTTGTATCCCATCCCAAAACCTATCTCTAAAAGCGTCACATCATCTGTTTCAAGGCGTTTTTTTAGACCCGATTTTTCAATAAAGAGTTCTTTCGCTTGACGATATGCTCCTGCTTTTGGATGATAATAATCACGGTACAAGGCGTTCCATAACGTCACACTACCGTCTTCTAAAATAATTGCTTGAGGCGTAGGTGCATCGTGCATCTTTTTATTGTCTACCTTATCTCCTTGATAAATGCCTCTGTACTGCATGGAATGTAGCACATATTCTCCAAATTGCCCTTTTGCCATATGCCATTTTGGCGCAATCAATTCATGCTCAGGCGTATCGGTAGAGAGCCGAATAATCGGTATGGAAGAAGGAACATAACGGAGAAGTTCTATTAAGGCTTCTGCATATGCATACTCGCTTAAAAGATGAAACGGTTTTATCGCATATTCACGCGCCAAGTCGGTACCTGAAATTACATGTAAATTGTGAAACTTAATTCCATCGATGTGAGCATCGATGATGCCCTGAAGACTTTGCTTCCACATTGCAGGTGTTTCATCTGGCAATCCAATGATGAGATGCGCATAGACCTTTAAGCCTTTGGCATGCAACCGTTCAATAGCGTTAAGAGAACAAGCCGCATCATGCCCGCGATTGATACGCTCTAAACTTGCATCATGCAAACTTTGCACGCCTAATTCAATGACAACATCAATGTGCTGATTTAATTCACTCAGATACACTAACGTCGCTTCGCTTAAGCAATCAGGACGCGTTCCAATATGCAATGCCTTAAAAGGATAAAGACTTAAGAGTTTTGCATAAGTCTCTTTTTGTGTGAGTAAAGAAGCGAACGTTCCAGTGTAGGCTTGAATGTATAAAGCAAACGCCTGAGCGTTATAACGCCTTTTGGCAAAAGAGAGTGCTTTTTGTATCTGCTCTTCCACGCTCTTAGCATCGGCGATTTGTGCGGCGCGTGCACCATGCTCTGGGCAAAAAGTACAACCACCCTGCCCTTCACTGTTGCGATTAGGGCAGCCAAATTCAAGATTGACAGGGATACTAAAAAGAGCTTCCCCATAGCGCTCTTTCATGTATGCTTTATGCGTGAGGTACGGTAGCATTATTTAGTGAAAAATTTGCGAATTTTCGTGAGTCCTAGCTGCATACCGCTATACATCATCACTTTTGCCATCTTTTTCCACATCGGTTTATCGTAACACGGATTAGGACATTTGCGACAGCTTGGTTTATCATCATGCGGACAATTTTTAAGTCTTCCATACGAATAAAAAAGAAGTGTTTCGCACTCTTCGCAGAGATGGTAAGGCAGTTCACATAAAGCTACTTCTTGAAAACTCACTTCAAAAACACCCTCTTTTTTGGGAACATCATGGTGTTTTTTAGAACAATTGAGCTGAATAAATTTATGGAGTGTTTGGCTATCGGTGTGTAATTTTTCAGGTGTCATAGAAACTCTTTAAAGGTTTGATGAACCTATTATAGAGAAAAAATATAAATAAAAAGTTTTACATGTAAAAGAAGTGGCAGACTTTCATCTGCCACTTCTTAGAAAATGTCCTTATTTGGCAGGAATAATAATGCCTTTATACGGTCCAAATTTATGTTGATGGCGATTTTTGTCATCATTGTATGGTCCAATATCGCTGTCAGCTGCTTTGACAATAAGGTCTGGAAAATCTTTTTCTTTATTCGCTTTGATTGGGCGAACTTTATCATAGTCGTTAATGTATGCGGCAACATCATACGCTTGATCATCTGTTAAGATTTTTGCGTCACTGGTTGCACCAAGAGGCATATTGGCGATAATCCAATCGGCTGCTTTAATGACTCTAAACATACCAGCCCCTGTATTGTACGTATCTTTTCCCCATAATGGTGGAAATTCATATCCATTGGCTTTACCGTCACGTTTAACACCTTGACCGTTGTCACCATGACATGAGGCACAAAACTCTTTATAGACTTTTTCACCCGCAATTGGATCAGCGGCGCGACTCATAATGATTTTACGATTAACCTTCATTAAAGAAGTACCTTCAACTTTTGCACCAATAGGCACACCTTGAGCCAACCAGTACATATATGCCACCATCGCTTTCATCTCTTTAGAGTTTTCAGGCAACGGCTTACCGTTCATACTGCGTTGCATACAACCATTAATACGCTCTTCAATCGTACCAATCGCATTTTCACGTGGGCGATATTGTGGAAAGTTTGCAAAAACACCCATAAAACCTGCAGAGTATTTTTTCGTACCAGCATCTAAGTGACAACTATTACAGGCGAGATTATTGCCTGCATAACGCATTTTTCTATCCGCTACTTCAGGTCCAATGTATTTGTACGTTTCGGAAATCAATGATTTACCATAGCGTACATAATCACCAAACATATTATTGGGGATTGTTTTTTCATCAGGTGCTTGCCAATCTTTCACTACAACTGGCTTAAATCCTTGGTTACTTCGTTTAGCAAGTTCCCCTACATCAAATGCAAAAAGCCCGCTTGCATATGTTAGAAATGTTGCTGCCAACACTAAAGACATCTTTCTCATCGATTTCCTCCTTAGAAATTTATTATGTTGTAATCATAATCTTTCATCGTCAATTTAACGTCAATTCTGGGAGAAATATTTTTAGGTATAATGCGTGTGATGTTACGAAAAGGAGTTACTATCAAATCCGTTCGCATCTTTGCACTTCTCTTGGCTCTTTTTGTTCTCTCGATGCTCACTTTAGGCTTTCTCATTTATAAGGCAAACAGCAATCTTTATATCGAAGATGCCCAAAATAGCGTTGAAAGTGTCTTGAATCTGACGCAAGAGCTCATTTCTCACGAAAAACAACTGGCACTCAGCGTCGCCTTGATGCTCTCACAAAATGAACCTATCAAAGAGGCGTATCGTACACAAAATCGACACATCCTTTTTGAAATCGTACAACAAGAAATAAAAAAAACCAAACAATACCTTCAAATGGAACATCTCGAAGTACAATTTCACACACGTGAAGGGAATGCTTGGGTCAGAAGTTGGGATTTTGCGAGTTATGGCAACGAATTGGCATCCTGGCGCAAAGGTATTGCTCTTTTACATCAAACTAAAGTTCCTTTAGTCGCTATCGAACTGGGAAAGCGCCTCAATATTAAAGCATTAGCACCCATATTTGATAAAAATGACTTTATTGGTTCATTAGAAGTGATTACTGACTTTGACGACATTGCACAAAACCTAAAAGACAAAAAAATTAACTTCGTTGTTTTAATGAACGACCAATTTTTAGAAATTGGTTCGTGGATGAAAGAGTACGAACAAATCAACCATTTTGTTGTCGTCAATAGTAGCTGTGTTGCCAAATGTGCCAATATGCTCCAAAATATTCTCACTCCCGAAATTCTTTCGCAAGGATTTGCGAGAGAAAATGGCACATTATTCGGTTTTATGCCATTGTTTGACATCGAATCGAAACAGATAGGTTACATTGGTGTTTGGTTCGATGAAGCTCTACTCAAAGAATCCTTGTTACTTCGTGCCACACTGGTTCCCCCGCCACAAGGCACGCACATTAAAACGTTAATGCCTTCATCGCATCAACCGCAACAGGAGATTATGATTCGATGAAAATTTTACTGTTAGAAGACGATTACGCTTATAAAGAGAGTATTCAAGACTCTTTGGAAGAGATGGGATATGGCGTCGATGCATTTGAAGATGGGAAAAAAGCCTTAGATGCACTGTTTGAGAACCAATACCATCTGGCACTGTTGGATATTCGCGTGCCGCATATCGACGGATACGAAATTCTAAAACAAATTCGTAAAGCCAAACTCGATTTACCGATTATTTTTATCACGTCATTGACGGACATTAACAATTTAAGCCTTGGATATGAGCTTGGTTGTAACGACTATATCCGAAAACCTTTTTCGCTCAAAGAGTTGCAATACCGTGTTTCGCAAACCCTCAATGCTTATCATTTGAAAACGACACTTGAAAACATAAAACTCTCGCAAGGCTTTACCTACCGCCTGAGCGACCACTCATTGTGGTTTGAAGAGATGCAAATCCTTCTTAGTGCATTTGAAAGTAAATTACTTTTTTTATTGGTTAAGAACCGCGGTAATTTTATTTCTACTGAGCTCATCCACGAATACGTTTGGGATGGGAAGACGGTAGGTGATAATGACATCCGTATGCTCATCAAAAAACTCCGAGACAAAACCGATAAAGATTTCATTATTACGGCAAAAGGAATAGGATACAAAATTGAAAAATGCCACCCATAACGCTCTTGTTTTTGCCTTAATTTTAACATTCTTAACTCTGCTCGTTGTCTCGTTCCCAACGCTTAATTACATTTCAGCCTCATTGCGCTTGGCACAATTTAATCAAGAAAGAGAACTTCGTTTGTATGCCAACGAAATCGAAAAAATCATTCACGACATTTCACCCATGCAAAAAACGTTTATTTTCCCACGCTCAATTTTGTATAAGTCCGCTTTACTTGATGCCTCAAACCATGTCGTTTTTTCCTTGATTCAAGAGCCAATCCCCTCTTTTGACGATGCCTTCTTTTATAAAAATGACCATTCACTCTTTTTCAAACAGGCCTTAAGAGAAAATCCTTTACATGTCAGCTATTTGATCGTACAAAAAAAACTCTCCTACTCACAAGTTATTTTTGATATTTTAGTGATTGTCGGCATTGTTTTAGCGGGAATGTTTATTATCTCTTATATCCTCATCAAAATGCTTTTAAAACCTTACATCGAAACATCCACACGCATGAATAATTTTTTTACCGATGTGATGCACGAGCTTAAAACCCCATTGGGCATCATGCAACTCAATATCGAAGGGCTAAGCGCTAAATACAAAGACAAGCGACTTAACCGTTCACTGGCTGCCCTTTCGACGCTTTCAACACTTTACGATGATTTAGAATACTTCATCAAAAACAAAACCATTACCTATACGCAAGAAAGTCTTGATTTTTCATTTTTTTTAGAAGATCGTATTCGTTATTTTGAATCTTTGAGTTCGTCTAAAGGAATCACAATGATGCGCTATATCGAACCTGACCTGTTTATCACCATGAACCGCATTGAGTTACAGCGCATTGTCGATAACAACCTTACCAATGCGATTAAGTATTCTCACCCTCAAAGTATCATCGAAATTACGCTGATGCATCAGCTCGATGCCATTTTACTAAGTATTAAAGATCAAGGGGTGGGTATTAAAGAAGTTGATAAAATTTTTGAACGTCATTACAGAGGCGATATTTTTAAAGGTGGGTTTGGAATTGGTCTGAGTATTGTCAAAAGTATTTGTGATAAGTATGGAATTAAAATTGAAGTGAATTCAAAAGAAGAGGAAGGCAGTGAGTTTATATACACATTTGCAGAGGAGAAAAATCTCCCCTACGAAACATTATAGTGCTGTAACGTTCTCAGCTTGTGGGCCTTTTGGACCTTCACCAAGTTCATATGTTACTTTTTGGCCTTCTGCCAAAGATACACGACCATATCCTGATCTATTTACTTGGCGAAAGTGTACGAATACATCTTTGCTGCCATCATTTGGTTGGATAAAACCAAAACCTTTTTCGTTGTTAAACCATTTAACGGTTCCCTCTAATAAAGCCATTCTAAGCTCCTTTTTGAAAATACACTCCATTACGGTAGTGGTCGAAAAGTAGAAAATTGAGTATTTTTGGAGTGTTTTAGAGAGCCTATTTAACGAGCCGTAACAAAATACTACCAAAGATGAACTCGAACCTCATCTTTCTGGAGAAAAAGTGTATCCTATTTTTAAAAATAAAGCAAATTTAAAAACGCTTTTGATTATACTCGTAACATGAAGATAGCAAAAACGTATGCATTTTACAGTGCAATCATCTTATGTTTCGTTACTATTTTAATCACAAGTGTGTGGTTTGGTAAAAAAACAGATGAACAACATCAAATCCAAATCGAGCAAAAAAATGTGTTCGAACACTACCAAGCAGTCCTAAAACTCGAGTCTATACTCATTAAGAAGACTGTGTATGATTACTCCATTTGGGATGAGTTGGTTGAATTTATCCAAACAAAAGAGACTACATGGAGCAAACTCAATTTAGAGCCTATTTTAAAAACATTTAATGTAGATGCTGTGTATGTTTATGCACCCGATAAAACGTTAGTTTTTTCAAAAACAGACAATTCTCTCACTTCAATCACGCCAAACTTATCGACTTTAAATATAAACAAGCCTTTATTCCAAGATTTTTTTCAATACGATGACAAAGAATTTATTCAATTTTTCTTGGCTCCCATTCATGCATCATCCGATATTGAACGAACAGGTAAACCCTTTGGATTTTTGCTTTTAGCCCGAAAATGGGATCACACTTTTTTAGATTCGATAGCAAAAATTACTTTAGGTAAAACAACACTTGTCCCTGTAAATAAAAGTAACACTATAAACAGTGATTCATTTTCTTTACCACTTCAATCGCTTGATAATCATACGATTGGCTACATCTCCTTTTCCTATACGCCTTCTGTGCTACTTTTTATCTCTGATATCCAAAATTATAGTGCTATCGCTGGATTTTTCATTATACTCTTAGCACTTTTTCTTTTTTACCTCTTAACCCAAAGAGTCCTTTTTAAACCTATCCATTACATCTCTATGGCACTTAGAACACACAATCTCAATTATATTCATGCTCTCTCAAAGCAACAGCATGAATTGGGCGAAATTGCTGAACTGATCTGTGAGCATGAACAACAAGCACTTTTGTTGGAGCATTATAAAGAAGCGATTGATGAGAGTACGATTGTTTCCAAAACCAATCCTCAAGGTATCATTACCTATGCCAATGAACAATTCGTTGCTATTTCTGGCTATGCAAAAGAAGAGCTTGTTGGCAAACCTCACAACATCATTCGCCATCCAGACAATCCTCCAAGCTTTTTTAAAGAGATATGGAATACGTTGCATGATGGAAAAACATGGAAAGGCATTGTCAAAAACAGGCGAAAAGATGGCTCCTCGTATTATGTTAAGTCTGTCATCATGCCACTAATGGATGCGGAAGGAAATATTGAAGAGTATATTGCGATTCGCTACGATATTACAGAGCTCTTCGAACAAGTGGAGCATCTACGTAAAGAGACATTTGCAGAACTTCCAAGCCGCAAAACATTGTTGGAAAGTATTGAACATGCACACAATCCACATTTGGCAATTCTCAATATTTGTGGATTTCGAGATATTAACACCCTGCATGGGCAACATTTTGGCGATCTTTTCTTGCAACAGCTTGCCATTAAGACTAAGGAGCTTTTACCCGTAGAATTTCAGCTTTTTCATCTACAAGCCGATGAATTTGCCATCTTCTGTGACCATATCTTAGCATATGATATTTTTACCCAAGAGTGTCAGAATCTTATGAATACCCTCAACAATGAAGGACTCTTAGTTGAGAACAAATACTATCCGCTTACGCTTCGTATCGGTATTGCCAATGGAGCAGACTACCTTTATAATCGAGCAGAAATCGCACTCAAAGAAGCTAGAAATACCCATAAGTTTTTTGTGATTTATGATGATAATGAAGGTTTTCAAAAGCGCCTTCAACAAGATATAGAATGGAATCAAACGCTCAGGGATGCACTCATTAACAATCGTTTTACCATTTTCTTGCAGGAAATTGTTCCTCTATTTAAAAGTGCTTCTAAACGTAAAAAATATGAAGTTTTAATCCGCTTAATTGATGTCAATGGCCGCATTATCTCTCCATTTCATTTCATTGATCTTGCCAAGCGTATGCACATTTATCATCAATTAACACGATTTGTTATTCAAGAAGGGATTCGAGCCGCTTTCGAACTCAATTGCGATATTTCCATCAACATCACAAAAGAAGATATTCTCAACCAAGAAACAACGACATTTTTACTCAACACCTTGCATCAATACGCCTTATTAAAAAATCGCATTACCCTTGAACTCGTAGAATCAGAAGGTATTGAAGATTCAAAAGAAGTGCAAACATTTTTACAAACAGTGCGTAGCCATGGTTGTTTATTAGCTATTGATGATTTTGGCGCTGGTTATTCTAACTTCGAATATCTTTTACGCTTGAATGTAGATTTTATTAAAATAGATGGCTCATTGATTAAAAATCTTGATACCGATGATAACGCCCTTGCAACGGTAAAAGCCATTACACATTTTGCGAAAAATTTAGGTGTGGCCATTGTTGCAGAATTTGTCCACAAAAAAGAGATTCTTGATATCGTTAAAGAGTTAGGAATTGATTACGCACAAGGATTTTATCTCCATGAACCAGCCCCCAAACCAAAACTCAAATAACACCTTAGCCATTGAAAACTTTCTAACCGTTGTCGCAAATGATGAATTTGTAGAAGGACATGAAGTCTTAGAAATTGAGTGGCATCGGCTTAAAAAGCTACCTGAGTATTCTGATGAAGCTAAAATTCTTAAAGGCTTAATTAATGCATCAACGGCTTTGGCTTTGGCATGCAAAGGTAAATATGAAGGAGCAAAGCAAGTCTGGCAAACGTATGAAAAATATGCTCCCCTCATTGCAACAACTCCTTCGCCACACACTGCACTTTACCAACAAGCAGAAGTACTCTTAGCTCAAAAGTATGCGCGTTACATGTAAAAAGTTGCATAAACCAAATAGAACGATAATATCCATAAAAGAGCATGTAATAATTTTTTATACATCCCTTCATCAATTTTATCTTGAATAAAACTTCCCATTTTAAATCCGATAATGGATACGACGACAAACAGAAGCATTAATCCAAGATTATCAACGCTAAAACTCCCATGAACACCAAATAAAAGCACTTGTAAACTTTTATTGGTAATAAAACAAAAATTCATTACTCCAATAAAGCGCTTTTTTTCTAAATTAAGCTCCAGAAGCAATATGACAAGCACGGGTACCATAATGTTCGAAATTCCGCCAATAAACCCACTTAAAACACCCATTATAAAGATCATACTTTGGCGGTAGTCTCTCACCCAATGGGAGATTGAAATTTTAAGACGTGTTTTATTGAGATACAATAAAATGACGGCAACTAAAATCAATTTGTAATACGGACTATTAGAGAGAATTAAAAGATTTGTCCCTACGAGACTGCCACCAATGACACCTACAATTAATAACTTATACTCTTTCCAAATATCACTAAAAGAATTATCTTTTTTGAGGCTAAAAATGTTAGTGGCAATCGTTGGGAAAAGGGTATATAACACTGCTCTTTTTAAGTCTACAAAGAGAGCAAACAAAGGTGTTGCAATGATAGGAAAGCCAAATCCAAATATACCGTGCACCACACCAGCCATACATGCGACACTTATTTCAAAAAAGAACAAAGCATCAAACATGTTTGTAGTACCAACTCATCGTATCTTCGCCAATGTGTTGCGAAAATACTTTCGTTAATCCCTTTGGAAGCGTTATCACTTCACCCTCTTTAGCATGAGGCGATTGAAAGATAAGATACCAATCAACCTCTTGATGCAACGCATTTAACATCTGTTGTCCACCCTCAATCATTACCATCTGATAAGTTTGAAGAAGATTTAAAGAGGTCTCTACTCTAACATTACGATGAGGCACGCTAAACAGTGGAATCGTCTTATCAAAATCTTTCTGATGGGAATAGATAAGAATATCAGGTGCTTTTCCGTTGCATAACCTTGCATCTAATAGAGGTTTATCTAAACGAACCGTATTACCACCAATCACCAACAAATCACAACGGTCTCGTAAACAGTGAACCATCTTTCGGGAATCAAGCGATGTAATAATTCCACCCGTTGCTACATTATTAGCGCTCAAAGCTATTTTAAAAAAGACAAAAGGACGTTTTTGTTCTTTACATGTAAAAGGTGTGAGCAACAACGCACACGCATCTTTTAAGCATCCAAAGCTGACATCAACACCTTGACTCGCCAAGAAAGCACCGCCACCTTGTGCTTGTGTACTTGAATCATATGCTCCTATTACAACGCGCTTAATACCAAGCGTATGAATCAGCTGTGAACAAGGAGGTGTTTTACCATAATGATGACAGGGTTCTAGCGTTACATGTAATGTTAAATGATGAAACAGGTTTTTGTGGTGTTTGGATAAATAAGCATGAATTTGCGTAGAATCTTCGACTAAAGAGAGTGTTGTATCGCCACTTAAAAGCCTATAAGCTTCTTTAAGTGCCATTACTTCAGCATGGGCAAAACCTGCCTTGTGATGTGCGCCAATCGCAATAATTTCACCTAAATCATTGCTCACTACCGCCCCAACAGCAGGATTTGGGAAAGTAAGCACTTGGTATGCCCATGCGGCATCCAGCGCTTTTTGCATCAGAAATGTATCAGATGCACTTACCATTCAAAATAAGTTCGTACTTTATCAATTGACTCAAGAGGAATTTCTTTTAACTCTCCCTCGACAAGAACATACAGTACATTATTTTCAAATTTTTCGAGAATTCCTATGAACTTCTCTTTATCTTTAAGCTTGAGTTTGATTTTTTCACCCAATGAAGCTACAAAATGTTCAGGTTTTGTCAGTTTACGCTCGATACCCGGTGAGCTAACTTCAAAAAAATATTCACCATCAAGAGGTGGTTCCACATCAAAGATAGGAGATAAAATACGGCTAATCTCTTCACATTTATCCAGACTAATGCCCTCTTTAGAGGTAATAAAAATACGAAAGATTCGTTTATCAAATTCTGTTGCCACTTCAGTATCATACAAAGAGACTCCGCAGCTTTCTACAATTTTTGTAATTTGTTCTACATTAATCATCGTTTTTCTTACCTTTTGTGAGCTCTTCTTCTACTTTTGCAAACAACGCATCCATCTTGTTCTGTCTCTCTAAACTATCATCGAAACGAAACCTAAAATTAGGACAACGAAACCATCCTTCTGTTTGCATACAATGTGTTTGAATATGGCGTTTGACTCTATCAAGATGCGAGACAATATAATTTTTTTCTTTTTCATCGTACATAGAACCATCAAGATAAACAATTGCATCGTACTTGCCGCGACTGCATTCAACATCGACAACACAGACTCCGCGCAACATCTCATCTTGAAGTGTGCTGAGTGCCTCAGGGATAAGCTCCCTTAAGACGCTCTCTGTTCGTTGGATTTTAATACTTTTATCCATCATAGTTTCGCTTTTTCTTCAACCTCTTTAAAGCTCTCGATATAATCGCCTACCTTAATATCTGTGTAGCCTTCAATACCGACACCACACTCATAACCTTTGCCCACTTCTTTCACATCATCTTTAAAGCGTTTAAGAGAGGAGACACTGCCTTCATAAATAATAACACCATCACGAATAACTCTGATTTTAACACCGCGATTAATTGTACCATCGGTAACAATACATCCTGCAATATGCCCAAGTTTTGGCACTGCAAAAACTTCTCGAACCATTGCTTGACCAATGTTTTCTTCACGGATTACAGGCGCCATCATACCCGTTACAAGATTGGTGACATCATCAATTAAATCATAAATTATATTATACGTTTTGATTTCAACACCAAGGCTTCTTGCTTTTTCTTTTACAACACCTGTTGGACGCACATGAAAGCCTAAAATCACACAGTTTGAACTAGCACCAGCTAGCGCAACATCGCTCTCTGTAATACCACCAATGCCTGCACTTACAATATTGACTTTTGTTTCAGAATTTCTAATTTTTTCAAGACTTCCTTTAATGGCTTCAAGGCTTCCTTGAACATCCGCTTTAATAATAACTGGAAGTGTTTTTAAAGCGCCCTCGGCAATCATATCGCTTAGTTCATCTAAGCTGACTTTGGTTGATTTTGAAAGCTCTTTTTGGCGTAAATATTCCGCTTTTTTCTTCGCATATTCACGGGCAATTTTATCGGTCTTAACACTAATCAGTGTTTCTCCAGCACCTGGAACTTCACTGAGCCCTAATACAACCACTGGCTCACCCGGTTTTGCCTCTTTCACAGGGTTACCACGATCATTCAGAAGAGCTTTTACTTTACCAAAGGCAATACCAGCAACAACAATGTCACCTACTCTCATTGTACCGTCTTCAATCACAACGGTTGCAACAGGACCTCTACCTTTTTCTAATGAACTCTCAATAACCGTTGCTTTTACATCACGCGTTGGGTCAGCTTTTAGCTCTAAAAGATCGGCTTGAAGTAAAATAACCTCTAAGAGTTCATCAATACCCATACCTGTTTTTGCAGACACAGGAACAAATTCATGTTCTCCACCCCAATCAATTGGCGTAATGCCTAATTCTGCAAGCTGTGCTTTCACAAGATCAGGATTGGCAGATTCTTTATCCATTTTATTGACAGCAATGATAATAGGCACGCCTGCCGCTTTTGCATGTTCGACAGCCTCTTTTGTTTGTGGTTTGACACCATCATCCGCGGCAACAACAACGATAACAATGTCGGTTACTTTAGCACCGCGTGAACGCATTTCTGTAAACGCTTCGTGGCCCGGAGTATCAATGAAAGTGATATTGCGTCCATTTTTTTCGACCATATACGCACCAACGTGCTGTGTAATACCACCCGCTTCACCCGCAGCTACTTTTGCATTTCGAATATAATCGAGTAAAGAAGTTTTACCATGATCAACATGCCCCATAATGGTAATGACAGGTGCACGCTCAACAAAGGTTTGCTCACTCGCATCAATTTCTTCATCGTATGCTTTCACATAATCAAAAGACTCTTGATCGTTTACCGTTGTCACATTAACGCCAAATGTCTCGGCTAAAATTTCAATTGAATCTTTATCTAAAAAGTCATTTTTGGTAAACATAACACCCAAGGAGAAAAGTTCTTTAATGACTTCACCAACGGGTTTATTGATTTTTTCAGCAAATTCATATACTCTGATTTCTTCAGGAATTTCAATAGCGCTAATAACTTCACTCTCTTGAACCTGAGTAGGACGACGGCGACGCTTACGACCTACACGCTGAATTCCTTGCATAACAAAATTTGTTTTTTTAGTGGTTCGAATTTGACTAGGATCAATCTGTTTTTTCTTCCTATTATCTTCATTAACGGGTAGCCCCATATTAAGATCAGGAAGAACAATCATCTCTTCTTCTTCTGCATCAATATTCGTATCTGCCATTTCAATATTTAAAGCGATATCTATTTTTTCAGTATTTGATTTTTTCTCAGCAGGTACTTTTTTGATTTTCTTTTTCTTTTTTTGCAATTCGCTGGCTGCAAAATTTGATGCAAACATTGCTTCAATATTTTTAGCCGTGCTTTTTTCATTATAAGAGCGTGGAGATTCGTCTTCACTTTCATCGGCTTCGATTTCTTTAGCTTCTGGTCTTTTTTTCTTAACAATTACAAGACCTCTACGCTTTCTGACGTTGGTAGCATCAAGCTTTTCTTCGCTTTCATCACTCTCGTCGCTATCAGCGTTCATAGAAGATTTCGATGATGCTTCTGCTTTAGGTTCACTATTGCCTAGCTCACGTTCTTTTTCTTTGAGTGTCTTTGTTTTAGGGAGAGTTGCTTCTACGGCTTTAGGCTTTTCAATCACAGGAATTTCTTGTACCTCAACTTTTTTAACTTCTGCAACTTTGACAGGTGCTGTTTCTACGGCGGGCTTTGCAGTTTGTGCCGTAGTATTGTCTCCTGTTAAAACGTAGTTAATTAATTTCTCGGCATCTTCCGTACTGATTGAACTTGAAGGGGCTTTTGCATCAAGTCCGATATCCATCGCTTTTTCGATAATATCTTTATTTTTCATCCCCAATTCTTTTGCTATCTCGGTTATGCGAACCTTATCCATTCGTGCCTATCTCCTTAAAAATTTTACCAAATTCCATCATTGTCTTGTGATTTGTTTTGCATTTATTGTTGAGTATTTTCACAACTTTCTTTTCATTGCTTTCCATACATGCCTTGCAGATATAAAAACTTCTTCCTATCTTGGAAAAGAGTACGAGTTCACCGCTAATGATCTGCAATCTTTGTAATTTTTCTTGTAAAGCTCTTTGCCTACAAACAATGCACATTCGTATTGGTTGACTCATTTTTGCGCCTGATTATATCAAAATTTAGCTGTTTTTCAGCTTTGTACAATTTCAAAGCCGTTATTATCCAGCTCAAAAATTTCCACTCTAAACATTTCAAAACTTTTTTTAAGTGCTGTAGCAACTTTTGTTGCATCTTCCGCTTTCACTAAATTAAAAAAAGATGACCCACTGCCTGATAGAGTACTCATCAAAGCGCCATTTTTTAACGCCATATCCCTTACATCAAAAAGTTCCCGCATTTGCTTCATACGACGATGCTCATGCATGCAATCTTTTGAGGCAACCCTTAAATACTCCCAATTTTCACTAAAAAAAGCCGCACACAACATTGAAGCGCGCGAAAGATTGTAAACAACATTTTTCATCATATATGACTTGGGTAACAATGTTCTTGAATGTGCAGTAGACATGGGACGATCTGGAATCACCATCACTACTTTTAATTTATCACTGAGCTTCTTTTGAAGTGTTTTTACTTTATTGTTCTCGACAACAGAACTTGTAAAGCCACCATACACGGCAGGAGCGATATTGTCAGGATGTGTTTCATAAATCAACGCTTTATTTAAGATAGTCTCTCTACTGGCTTTAATTCCTGCCATTTCATAGGCGCTTGCAATAGCACCCACAATCACAGCCGAGCTACTACCAAGCCCTCTTGAAAATGGTATATTGTTATAAAACTCAAATCGGAAAGGATCTTTTTTACCGACCAGTTCTTGATAAATTTCATAAAAAATGGAAACAAAAATATTGTTATTTTTAAGCTTGACGTTCTCTTCACCTTCGCCTTTCACAGAGATACTCTGATAACTAGCAGGTTTTATAGATACCTCATTGTAAAGTGCAATCGCAAGACCCAAACAATCAAATCCTGGTCCTAGATTAGCACTGGTTGCTGGTATTTTTATCTTCACCTATTTTTCTCCTAAACTGCTGGTAACATATAAAGAGGCTCTATCTCATCACTAAATTGTGAAGGATTTAACTCAGTAGGTAACTGAAAATTTTGCTCAATATTATCATCAAAATGCCGTGTCACAATCTCATGATTCTCTTTAACAAAATAGAGATTTCGCATTGCTTTAATGGGTTTATTATTATTCAGTACAAATCCATCACAGGCAAATAGTGGAATATTAAGACTCAAACTAAGTGTTTTTAAAAAAATATAACTAATTTTAATCGCCATAAAACTTCCAGGGCCTCGTGCAAAAAAGAGTCTAGCTGGGCTATAATCTTCGAGGATCGTTGCAAAAAGAATAGGGAGTACTTCACTGGTTTGTTCTGTCGTTTGATAATTTTTAATTAAATGGTTATCACTATAGACGCCAATTTGCAAAGGAGATGCAAGTGAAATAACAACAATATCAACAATTTTTTTTATGCGTAGACCTTTTCAAACTCTTGTGCTTTTTCTGGGCTGAGCGCTCTAATTTCATAATTACTTGGATCACTTAATATAGCCTTAGTCAATTCATGATTCAGATTGTGACTACCTGCAAAAGAGCTATAATCACCCACAAAAGGTGCTCCGAGCAATGATAAGTCACCAATGGCGTCCAAAATTTTATGGCGAACAAACTCATTGGAAAAACGCAACCCTTCTGGATTAAGAATTTTATGATCATCCATAACCACAGCATTATCTAGTGAACCGCCAAGAGCAAGTCCTCTAGAACGTAGCATTTGTGCGTCTTTTAGAAATCCAAATGTTCTTGCACGTGCTATCTCTTCAATAAAATTCTTTTTGCTAAACTCAAAACCGTACTCTTGTCTGCCAATAGCAGGATGATTAAATTCAATCACAAAACTATAACTTGGTTTCAAACTAGGAGTTACTCGCGCAAATTTTTTGCCATCAGATACTTCAATTTCTTTTTTAATAATAAGCACATGCTTTGTTTCATCCAGCTTTCTAATACCTGCTTCATCAAGCATCATACAAAAACTAGCACTGCTTCCATCCATCACTGGAACCTCTGGACCGTCTAAAACAACACGAACGTTATCAATACCATAGGCATAAATTGCTGAGAGCAAATGCTCAATTGTTGAAATATAGGCACTTGAATTACCAATGACCGTTGCCATCTGAGTATTAACAACATTCTCAGGTGTTGCTTTGACTAAGAGGCCAACATCACTTCTGTAAAAAAGTATTCCATTATTTGCTTCAAGTGGTTCTAAGTGCATTTGAATAGGCTCACCTTTATGAAGCCCTATGCCGATGCCACTTACAGCTCTAGCCAATGTTGTTTGTTTCACACAACTTCCTTTATCTCCAACACATGTTCACGCATAACAATTTTTTGAAGAATATTTTCTTTCAGCATCTCTCGTTCCACAATCTCCCCATTAAAAATGAGATGGCCTCGTGGGCTGATGCCATTGAGTACGATATAATCGCCATCACATTGTACTAATCCGTCAATAATACCATAAATACTTAAGCTCTCTTCACAAAAAACTTTCGCACCACTATTCACACGGCCAAAAATGACCATCGGGAGGCTTTCATGAATTTCTTCACCGGAACGTATAGGTCTATCGTACAATTTTAATTTTCGATTCTGTTTCGTATCGTTCGTCTGAATTGCAATCTCTTGAGTGGCTTCTTTTTGAATAGGTTCATCAACGAAAGCCGCCTCTTTTTTAATACCTGCGAAACGTATATTACACTGATTAATGTCTTTATAACATACCCCACTTTGTTCTAACAAAAAGCCTATTTTGGGTGTAATATTCCCTTCTATAAGCAAAAAGAATTCCTTCAAAAGGAGGCTATTTTTTTTAAAATAATCAAGAAATGCTGCTTCATCATCAATTTCGATGTGAAACACTCTGACATTTTTTTGCGTTACTTTCATCTGTCAATCATCTTCTTTGCTGAATCAATAATACTATAGATACTCTCTTTCAACCACACTTCATCCATCCACTCCTCAGGTCTTACATCAACCCCTTGAACATACATTCCAAAGTGAAGATGATCTCCCAAAGCTAAACCCGTTAAACCGGTTTTTGCAATCACATCGCCTGCTTTGACAACATCGCCTTCTTTTACCAAGAAGCTTGAACAGTGACCGTAAAGAGAATAAACGCCTAAACCATGTGAGATGATAATATTATTACCGTAAATACCATTTTCTCGTGCTAAAACAACAACACCATCGTTTGATGTTTGGATAGGTGCTTGAGCATTACTTGCCAAATCTAAGCCTAGATGATAAGACTCGCTCGTAGGCTGTTTTTCGTACTCGTAAAAACGATGATCTCCAAAACTTGCTACAACTTTGCCATTGCGTAATGGGTAAAATGGTTTTAAGAAAAAACCATTAATTAGATCGGTTTGAATCGTCGATGTTACTTTTAATATGACATCTTCATTGCCATCGCGCATCGTTTCATTAACAAATTTAAATTTTTCCAATCTTCCCAATGATGAGCGTTCTGGTGCGACTTCTGAAATAAGGTCGGCAATTTTACCATCTAAGAAACGATCTTCAAGTTGAATCGTTGATGTCTTGTATTTACGGTCTTGAAGAAAATATGGAATATGTGCTTTTGTAATATTACCAGCTCTATCAACAGCAACCACTGCTGCGCTAAAGTTTTCAGCACGAGTAGGCCATGCAACTAAAGAGATATAATAACCCTCTTTATAAAAAGGTGTTGGATAAAACTTTTTGCCAAAGCTTGTCTCAATATACAGCGATTTCATCGCTTCGTCTTGAGCTTTGAAAATAACAGTAGCAACGCCACCTTTCATAATTTTATACGAACTTCCCACAATGGTTACTTCAGGTCTTCTCGTATCGACTTTAATAATGGCTTTAGCACTTGCATGATTTCCTGAAAAGAAATTCCATTTACTGGCATCTACCGCTTCAATACTTAATTCAAACAATTTTTTATTTGCACCAAAACCTGTTTTTGGGAAGGATAGATTAAGATCGACAATTTGTTCAGGCGTTTTAAGTACTTTACTCTCTAAATCCACACTTTTTTCACCATCAAACAAAGATGCTTTAAACATTTTTATGCCACTTTCATCGCCTATTTGAACATGAATCGGGTCTTTTAAATTCCATTCAATTTCTTTTTGAAGCATAATCTTTGGCGCTTCTCTTTCAAATAAACTCGAATTATAGACATAAGCCAATCCACCGACTAAAATTAAAAAAATCAGCCCTAAAAGAAGTGCCGCTACTGAGGATTTTCGTTGTTTTTTCATTTCTAATTTATCCTTTTAATTTTCTCAACAATTTCGTCTCGAAGTATTGTGGGGTCACAAGCTGGCACTTCAAATCCTGCCGCTGTTTTATGACCTCCACCGTGATACTCCAAAGCAATTTTTGAGACATTAATATCTTTACTACGTAATGAGACTTTATAGCCTCCCTCATTCTCTTCCAAAATCATAATTGCAACTGTCACATTGACAATACTGCGTAGCATATTGACGATATTTTTAGTATCGTGTCTTTTTGCACCGGTTGCCTCTAGCGTTGCTCTATCAAAAATAATTGTTGCAATTGTACCATGCTCATACACATCAAAGTGATTGAGCATATACCCCATCAATCTGATTTTTGAGAGTGGCTCACGACGTTTTACTTTTGAAGCAATATCTTGAGGATTGGCTCCACATTTCACTAATTGCGACACAATGGTAAATGTTTGTTCATCCATATCACCGTACAAAAAGAAACCTGTATCATCAGCTATTGCCGTATAAAGACATATTGCACACGCTTTTGTTATCTCAACTTTATTAGCTTTTAGAAGTTCATACACGACCATACCTGCGCTACTAAAACGATCAACAACAACGTTTATCGTACCAAAATAGCGATTGGTTATGTGATGGTCAATGTTGATAATCTCATAATCGCCTTCTGGAATTTTTAGGCGATCTTGGGTTGAGCAATCGCAACTTACAACCAAATCAAATTGCTTAGGCAATTCATGTTTAATTTTTGAAAAACCAGGTAAAAAGTCGTATACCATTGGTAATTCTTTATTTTTGTTGTAATGCGTTACTTTTTTCCCAGCTCGGATTAAAACTTCATAGAGTGCTAAAGCGCTACCTAGCGTATCTCCATCAGGATGCACATGCGAAACAATAACGATATGATTTGCTTCAAGCATCTTTTTCCACGCTTGTTGATACATTCTCGATACCACCTTGAGATAAAAGGGCGATTATACTTAATTTTAGCTGATATGTATATTATCTTGCTTTTTTAGAACTCTTGTAAACAAAGGCTAAGACTTCAGCAACCGCCTTATAAAGATTTTCAGGAATCAACTCTCCAAGATTGCATTTTTTGTAGAGTTCGCGCGCTAAAGGCGGGTTTTCAACAATTTGAATATTATAATTCATGGCCACTTCTTTAATGCGCAAAGCCACATAATCTGTCCCTTTTGCAATCACTTTTGGAGCCGCTTCTTTATCTTGATTATAGCGAATTGCAATGGCATAGTGCGTTGGATTGGTAATCACAACATCTGCTTGCGGAATCTCCTGCATCATACGCTTTCGTGTCATTTGCATTTGAATTTGCCGAATCTTTGCTTTAATTTTGGGATCACCTTCCATCTGTTTATACTCATCTTTAATCTCTTGCTTACTCATACGTAAGCTTTTAAAATAGGTATAGCGAACAAACAACAGATCCATCAAGGCCAAAATTAAAAAGATAAGTAAAATCACCGCAGCTAAAATCAATACTTTCGACTTTAACCATCCCAATTGTTCATAAAGCGGAAAATAGATAACCGTCGGAAGTTCTTTGGTAAATTCAAGTAGAAAATAATAACTCACCCACATAACAACGGTTACTTTTAAAATAGTTTTGATTGTTTCGACTAATTTTTTAATAGATAAAAGGTTTTTCAGCCCTTTAATAGGATCTAGTTTGCTAAAATCCGGCATGAGTGGTTTGGTTGTAAAAATAAACCCCGTTTGTAAAATATTGGCAAGTAAGCCAGCAATCGCAACGGACAAAGCAAGAGGAATAACCATATAAATAATTTCACGAAATGTGATTATGGAGACTTGGAGGGTGATTTCTTTGGTGATTTCACTGCCAATAAGAGACTGATAATAGTAGTATAAATAGACAACACGTGATTCAATCCAAGAAAGCATTGCCAAAAAAGCCACCAAAGCAACCACCAACGTAACAAAAGCGCTGGTGTCCATACTTTTAGGGACATTACCGTCTTTTCGAGCATCTTCTATTTTCTTGGAGGTGGCTTCTTCGGTCTTTTCTTGATCATCAGCCACGCATCACCCTTTGTGGTTAGATGAGTGTTTTGTGTGTGATTTTCATTGAAAAATCAAGCCATACGGCTTGATGAATCAAACTACCACTGCTGATAGCATCCACACCCGTTTGAGCATATGCCACAATATTTTCTTTAGTGATATTGCCACTGGCTTCTAAAAGGACATGTGAAAAATGATCATTTTTGTAAGCCACCACTTCAGAAATAGCCACATGAGACATGTTATCACACATGATAATATCAGCACCACAGTGCATTGCAAACTTTGCAAATTCGACATCTTCGCACTCAACTTCTATTTTACATGTAAAAGGGAGTTTCTCTCTGGCTTCCCCAATAAAAAGTTTTAAATCATCAATGGTTTGAAGGTGGGTATCTTTAATCATCAAACAATCATCAAGACCCATACGATGATTATTGCCTCCGCCGCAACGAATCGCATATTTTTCAAACACACGCAAATGAGGTCTTGTTTTACGCGTATCGAGCAATTTGACACTGTACCCTTCCAATGCTTTTTTATACGATGCCACATTCGTGGCAATTCCACTTGCATGTTGCATTAAGTTCAAAATCACGCGTTCGCATCGTAAAATATTTTTTGATTTTCCTTCAATCAGTGCTACTAAGTCACTTTTTTTGAGTGCATCGCCATCATCAAAGTAAAACGTAATGTCTAGCTTATTCATTTTGCAGAGTGTTTTGACATAATCACGTCCTGCAAAAATGCCTGTATCTTTACAGATAATATTTGCACTTGCAAAACTGTCTTTTCCCACTAACGCAAATAAATCGCCTCTGCCAACGTCCTCTGCTAATGCTTTTTTGACAAATGCTTTAATCATAGTTCAAACATCCTATTCAACGCTGCATGCGCCCATATACGCGTATCTTCAGAAATAGTAATTTCGTTTTCAAAACGCCCTTCTTGGATACTCAGAAGAACATTATAAACATCTTGAAGGGTCGTTTCATTCATCGTCGGACATTCTGGTTTAGTGGATGAGAGGATATAAGTGTTTTCTTGACGCAACCGTTTCACCATATTGTATTCTGTCCCAATTGCAACTTTTTGCTCTTTCGGTAGTTTATTGACATAATCAATAATTTGACTGGTTGAACCAACAAAATCGGAAAGCTCACACACTTCTGGCTTGCATTCAGGATGCGTCACAATCAAAATATCAGGGTATTTTTCACGATAAAAAGCAATATCATCGACATCAAAAAGTTGATGGACCGAACAAAATCCATTGTAACAAATGATATCTGCTTCTTTTGGGTCGGTTCCATCTGCCACAACACATGATTTCAGTCCCATCTCTTTTGCGATATTTTGTCCCAAACAACGGTCAGGAACAAACAGTATTTTTTTATTGCTCTCCAGTGCTTTTGTGATGATTTTCTTCGCATTAGAACTCGTACATACATAGCCACCCATTTTACCAACAGCCGCTTTCACCTCAGCAGAACAGTTGATATACGTCACAGGCAAGATATCTTCTTTTGTGAGTCCTTCTTTTTCCAAAAGCGCTATATTTTGGTTGTAATAATCCACATCAATCATTCTAGCCATTGCACAGCAAGCAATTTTTGGCATTAAAACACGCTTGTTAGGTGCTAAAATCTTAACACTTTGCCCCATAAAACCTACGCCACAAAACAGTAAATTAGGATTGGCATCGTTGGCTGCCCATTGAGCAAGTTGTAATGAGTCACCTTTATAATCCGCGAGTTCAAACACTTCATCTTTTTGATAAAAATGCGCCACAATACTGACGTGCAACTCTTTTTTGAGCTTTAAAATGGCCTCTTTGAGAGCTTGATTATCCACTGTAAAATCCTTTGGTTATATCACAATTTCGCATTATAGCGTTAAAGAAATAATAACAAAATTATTGCTATACTGCCTTATTTCAACAAAGGATTCTATGTGGATTTTCTCTTTAATATTAACGTCCAATTCTATATTTTAAGCTATCTTGTCGGCGGTATTCCGTTTGGATTATTGCTCGCTAAACAATTTACGGGCAAAGACATCAGAGAAAGTGGCAGTGGCAGTATTGGGGCAACCAATGTTTTAAGAGTGCTTAAAGAGACCAATCCATCACTTGCTAAAAAATTGGCAATTACCACTGTCGTTTTAGACGCGCTCAAAGGTATTGTTGTTTTATTAGTTGCTAAATTAATGGGTTTAAGTATTGAGACACTTTGGAGCATTGCTGTTCTTGCCGTTATCGGTCACTGTTACAGTCCTTATTTAAAATTTGAAGGTGGCAAAGGTGTTGCGACAGGTGCAGGTGTTTTACTGATGATGTTGCCTATTGAGACTTTTATCGCTTTTATCACATGGTTTTTAGCAGGGAAAGTTCTTAAAGTATCTTCACTCTCTTCATTATTAGCACTTATTGCACTCATTGGATCATCGTTTATCGTTCATCCAGATATTGAGGGCATCAAAACGCATGCACCTTTATTTTTAATTGCGTTTGTTATTGTCTATAAACACATTCCAAATATTATGCGTCTATTTCAAGGCAAAGAGACAAAAGTTATCTAAAATGATGCAAATTATCATTAAAGATTTAACATTTGAGACCATTATCGGTATTTTAGAAGAGGAGCGTTTGTCTCCTCAAAAAGTTATTTTACATGTAAAAATAAATTACAATTACAGTCAAAAAAACTTTATTGATTATGCTCAAATCGCCTTCTATCTTGAAGAACAAATGAAAAAAGAGGCCTATTTTTTGATTGAAGATGCCCTAGAAGATTTAAGTCAAAAATTGCTTCATCTCTATCCTCAAATTCTCACATTAAAGATAAAAATTTATAAACCTTCCATCCTACCAAATGCGATAGTTGGGGTTGCGCGTAAAGTCAGCCGTAATAAAAATTAAAATTTCATTAAAAAAACTTTAAATCTAGCTAAAGTTGTGGTATAATCCCGTTTAAATTTTAGCAATTAAGGATTTTATAATGCGAATTTTAATCGTAGAAGATGAAGTAACCCTCAATAAGACTATTGCAGAAGGCTTACAAGAGTTTGGTTATCAAACAGATAGTTCCGAAAATTATAAAGATGCAGAATACTACATTGGTATTCGAAATTATGACCTCGTATTAACAGATTGGATGTTACCAGATGGTGATGGCGTTGATTTAATCAACCTCATTAAACAAAAATCTCCTCGTACAGCAGCAGTTATTATCTCTGCAAAAGATGACAAAGAGAGCGAAATCAAAGCACTTAAAGCGGGTGCAGATGATTATATTCGTAAACCATTTGATTTTGATATTTTAGTTGCACGTATCGAAGCAAGACTTCGTTTTGGCGGTACAAATGTGATCAAAATTGATGACCTTACGATTGATCCAGATGAAGAAAAAATTACCTATAAAGGTCAAGAGATTGAACTAAAAGGTAAACCGTTTGAAGTCTTAACACACCTTGCTCGCCACAGTGACCAAATCGTATCTAAAGAACAACTTTTAGATGCTATCTGGGAAGAGCCAGAGCTTGTGACACCAAATGTTATTGAAGTTGCTATTAACCAAATTCGTCAAAAAATGGACAAACCACTTGAAATCTCTACCATTGAAACAGTAAGACGAAGAGGTTATAGATTTTGCTTTCCCAAAAAAGTATAAGAGATAGTTTTATATTACAATTAGTGTCTGCTTCGGCGACACTAATTGTCATCTTCTCCGTCATCCTGTATAACTACATCAAAATTTCTATTTTTGAAGATATCATACAAGAACTTACGAAACAAGCCCAAGTGATTGCAACGTCGCGTACCAGCTCGGTTGAACGTATGGGCATTAATATCTTTGATCCTTCTTTAAGTTCCATCAATAATCCTGCTGATGTGCATGTCAGTGTTGCGATACGAGTCAATCAACAAAATATTCCTTCCTTCGAGCAAAGTGAAAATAATGGTGAATACTTTTTAACGATTTACTATCCGCTTGAAAAACGTTTACATCATTTTATTTCCATTACAAAAAACATCTCTAATACGTATGTGCTTCTGGATAAAATCCTCAAAAACATTTTGATTATTAATCTAACGGCCATCTTTTTGATTCTCTTTTATGCCCTATTTCTTTCACGTATGCTTGTTTTGCCTATACGCTCCTTAACGACAAAATTGGCAACCATGAATGAAAACTTTCTACAAATAATTGATATACAAAAATTACCCAATGAGTTTCAACCATTAGGCAATAGTATTAATAAACTCGTTGAGCGTATCCAAATTTTTGTGAATTCTCAAAAAGAACTTTTTATTGGTGCCGCGCATGAACTTAAAACGCCTCTTGCCGTTATGAAAACAAAAAATGAAGTGACACTTTTAAAACCACGCGAATCTGAAAAGTATATTGATACCCTAAAAAGCAATAACCAAACAATTAATGATATGAACAAAATGATTGGCAATATTTTAGAAATTGGGCGGCAAGAAGGAGCTCAATTTGAAAAGCCTGTTGAAATTGATTTGGTACTTTTTTTAAAAGAACAGATCAATAATTATACGATTCTTGCGAAGATGGAAGAGAAAAACATCATTGAAGAAATTACTCCAAAACACTATAAAATTATTATCCAACCTACTCTTTTAGTACATATTTTGCAAAATTTTGTTCAAAATGCCATTAAATTCACTCCGATTGGTGGCAAAATAACGATTCAAGCCTATCTTAACAAAGATGGCTTTTATATTCATGTCATTGATGAAGGCATTGGTATTGATGAGAGTAAAGACCTCTTTGCGCCCTTTAAACGCTATGGAAACCAAACAGGCGCTGGACTTGGACTTTTTCTAGCAAAAAACGCTGCAGATGCAATCGGTGCTAAAATATCACTCAAAAACCGCGAAGATATGCAAGGTACTCGTGCAACACTTTTTATTCCCCTACGCAAACACACTATTTAAATTTCGTTAAAGTATTTTTAGTGTATAAACTCGTCAAGAAAATTGACTTTAACGAAGGAAAGTAAGCATGTCTTTAATGATAACGGAAGAATGTATCGCATGTGACGCATGTCGCGACGAATGTCCCAATGGCGCTATAGAAGAATCTGATCCGATTTATATTATTGATCCAGATGTCTGTACAGAATGTGTGGGCCACTATGATGAGCCTGCTTGTATTTCTGTTTGCCCGGTTGAATGTATTATTCCTGATCCTGATAACATTGAGAGTGTTGAAGAACTCAAGCTAAAATACGAACAACTCAACAGCGACAATTAATGTCTAAACGAACAGCCATTATAGATATAGGGTCTAACTCCGCTCGAATGGCTATCTTTGAGAAAAGTAGTCGCTTTGCATTTCATTTAGTCAATGAAACCAAAAGTCGTGTTCGGATTGGAGAAGGTGCCTATAACGATGGCGGAATTTTACAAGAACCCGCCCTCAAACGCGCCTACACTGCTTTAGAAGAGTTTGGGCATATTATTAAGAGCTTTCAATGCTCTAAAACACTTTGCATCGCAACTTCAGCACTTCGAGATGCGCCCAATGCTTCAGCGTTCATCAATCAAATACGCAATGACCTAAATATTCATATTAAAATTATTGAAGGTACGAAAGAAGCCTATTTTGGTGCCGTAGGTGCACTTAACTATCTTAAAGAAATCAAAGAAGCTGTCACAATTGACATTGGGGGAGGTTCAACGGAACTCGCCAAAATTGAGAATGGCGTCATTGTTGAGACTATCTCTTTAAATATTGGTACGGTACGCCTTAAAGAGCTTTTCTTTGATAAAAAAGCTCCATTAGATAGAGTTCGTTCATTCATTGAGAATGAAATCTCTAAGATTCCAGAACGTTTTACATGTAATACTATTATCGGCATTGGTGGAACATTACGTTCTCTTTCAAAAATCATTATGGAACGCACAAACTACCCTCTAAAAACGGTGCATGGATTTGAATATGAAATCTCTAAACATGAACCTTTTGTCAATGCGATTGTTACTTCAGATGTCTTAGGTCTTAAGAATCTTGGTATTCGTAAAGACAGGTACGATACCATGCGTGAAGGGTGTATTATTTTTCAATCCATCTCCAAAAGGCTCTCCAACCAAATCATGATTACCAGTGGAGCGGGTGTAAGAGAAGGTGCTTATTTATGCGATTTGCTACGTTCTCACCATCATAAATTTAGCCCAGAGTTTAAGCTCAGTTTGAGAAGCCTCAAAGATCGTTTCAGTATGATGGAAAAAGAGAATTTACATGTAAAAAAAATTGCGCTTTCTTTGTTCGATGCATTAGCCTCTATTCATATGATTGATCCTTGTTTTAAACATGAGTTAGGTGTTGCAGCCGAACTATATAACATCGGTATAAAATTGGGATTTTACCAAAACCAACTGCATAGTTTTTATTTTATTCTCAACAATCTTAACTATGGATTTTCACACGAGCAGAAAATACTGATTGCTATGCTTATAAAATATCATGTCAATAAATTACCCAGTGAAGAAGATATACAAACCTATAAAATGCTCCTTCCTGACACTGCAACGCTGCATTGGTTAAGTTTCTTACTCTCTTTAGCTAAAGCTATCAATATTGATTTACATCAAAGTCATACCTCTTTTAGCTACCAAAACCATACGCTGACCATTCAAAGTGAATCAAAGCTTTTTCTTGCCAGAGAGCAAATTAAACAGCTCCTCAAACCTGCATCATTCGCTATTATCATTAAATCATTGTAAAAAGAGTTGTTGAATTTATTTAAGAAGAAAGAAGGAGACTCAAGAGAGCTTTTACGGCTCTCTTGAAAGCAAAAATTACTCTTAGAATTTTTGTCCGATTGTGAATTCAAAAGAAGCCGTTTTATCGCCTGTCTCATCCATAACGGGTTGTGAGAAAATCAAGCCGATTGGTCCAAGAGGCGATGTCCATTCTAGAGCGACACCCGTACCACCACGCTTAATATCAAGATTATCTTCACCAATCATGCCGTAATCAAAAAAGATTGCTCCACGCATTTTCAGACGTTCGATCAATGGAAAACTCATTTCAACGGTATTGACGAGCATTGTATTACCACCCACAAGAACATTCGTTCCTGGTAGTTTTGGAGAAAGTGAATTAGATTCGTATCCACGTAATGTTCTCACACCCCCCATATAAAATTTTTCACCATATGAATATTTTTCATCAGCTGAATCAATGGCAAGATATTTAAACTGTGCTTTATAACGTAGAATCAAATCGTAATCAATTAAATCTTGTAATCCATAGTAAATTGCAAATTTATTAACGCTACTCATGTATTTTTCATTGCCACCAAGTCCAGCAATTTCTAAACTGGTACTTGCAGCAATTCCACTACGTGGTAAATAATAATCATCAGTATTATTAAATGATAATCCAGGTACTACAGAACTCTTAATTGTTGTTTCATCTGTCCATAAAATATTTTTATATGGAGCTAGTTCATTATCCAAATTTGAAAGCTTATTTTGTTCCAAAATATACCCAAGCGATACCCCCCAGTTACGTGCAATTTTACGACCTAGAACAACATTAATTCCGTATTTTTTTTCATCATAGTAGTAGTAATCGTTGTCTGCTGCATAAATTTTTCCACCTAAACTATAAACAGAATCGAACAATCGAGGATTTGATAGCGATAACGCACCATTGAGTTCACTGTCTGAACGCTCGACATCAATACCTGCTCTTAGACCTGAACCAAAAATATTGCCATCAGAGACACTCGCACTTAAAAGAAGACCATCAGATGAGCCATAACCAATACCACCACCGATAGAACCCGTTGCAGCTTCTTTGACATTAATAACAAGATCCATCTTGTCTTTGCTAAGACGTTCTTCTTTAATCTCTACATCTTCAAAATAACCTGTACGTTTTAATGCACTCTTCGTATCAGTGACATCTGTTCTGCTGTATAAATCACCATTGGCCAAATATACTTCACGTCTTACAACTCTATCAATTGTTCGACTATTTCCAGCGATACGCACATTATTAATATACACTTTTTCACCAGGAATGACATGATACGTAATGTTTGCTATATGATTTTTTTTGTCATTTTTGACATCGGGGATAATTCTAACAAAGGCATAACCAAGATCAGCTACTTTTGTTTCAATCAATGTCATATCTTTACGAAGTTTCGCAACATTGAATACTTTTCCACTATGAAGAAACATGGATTCGATAATTGCCTGCGTATCAATCATTCCTTCAGGAACATCAATGGCAATATCTCCCACTTGATATTGTTCACCTTCATTAATGCTGTACACCAAATCAGCTGTATAGCTATCAAGATACGTTTTTAAGAAAGGTTGGCTCACTTCACAATCAAGGTACCCTTTTTGCATATAGGTGTCTTTTATGCGAGCTGAATCATGTTCCAAGTCGTTAGTTCGAAGCTTCCCATCGTTAAAACCCCACATCCAGGGTAACCATTCTGCCGCTTTATTTGCAATGTTTGGTTCAATATCATTATATTTTAACTCTTTAGAGCCGCATAATGTGACATTTTTAATAACAATATTCTCACCACGATTAATAATAAAATCAAGCGACATCGAAAGCTTTTCAGTAAGAGGCTCTGTTTTCGTCTCTACGACGGTGTCAAAATACCCTTTATCTTCATAAAACTTAATGATTTTTTGTTTTGTAGCTTCAGCACGTTCAGGGTCATACACTTCACCTTTTTTAATGCCTGATATTTTAGTAATCTCATCTTTATCGCTATCACTAATACCTAAAAAATCAATTTTGGCTACTACAGGTTTTTCTTTTACATGAAAAACAAGAGCACCATCACTAACCTCTTCAACCCACACATCTTCAAAATAATTTTGTTTATAAAGTGTTTTGATCGCTTTATCAATTTTTTCCATATCGACTGAGTCACCGGATCTCATATCGATCATTTCCGAAGCCATCTCAGGGGAGAGGTGGATCAAACCATCAAACTGGAGGCTTTTTAACTGAGCCGCACACAATGAAGTTGCGACAACGAGAGACAACGCAGTTATTTTTTTCATACTGATTAGCCCTAGAATATAATTTTTAGATATTTTGAAATATAATACCATCTCTAGAATTAAGTGCCTATTAAACCTAACTATAGGCAATATTAGGGTACTTAACGTGGTGAAAGAAGGAGACAAAATGGTTGTTGGTATTGTAGGGCTTGGCTTAATGGGAGGCTCTTTAGGTTTAGCGCTTCAAAATACAAAATTAGTTTCAAAAATTGTAGGCTTTGATCACAATTTAAGCCACTGCGAAGAAGCTTTAAAATTGGGCTTAGTAGCTGATATTGTCTCATTTGCTGAAATAAAAAAATGTGATGTCATCTTTTTAGCAATTCCTGTTGGTAGTATTATTAAAGCTCTGCAAGAGATGCAAGATGTTTCAGATAAAACAACGATTATTGAACTAGGTAGTACAAAAGCAGAAATTGTTGCTTCGGTACCAAAATGCATTCGAGACCGTTTTATTGCTGCGCATCCTATGACTGGAACCGAAAAATTTGGTCCAAGTGCTGCCATTCAAAATTTATATCACGATAAAGTTGTTGTGCTTTGCGATACTGATAATAGTGGTGATTTACATAAAAACAGAGCTATTCAAATATTTTCTCATATTGGTATGAAAATTGTTTTTATGGATCCTATTGCGCATGATGACCATGCTTCCTTCATCTCACACTTACCCCACGTGATCAGTTATGCATTGGCCAATACGGTGATGGGACAAGAAGATCCAAAAAGTATTTTATCGCTTGCGGCAGGTGGTTTTAGAGATATGAGTCGTATTGCCAAAAGCTCACCGCACATGTGGTCTGATATTTTTAAACAAAATCGAAAAAATCTTTTGCATTCTATCGATATTTTTGAAAAAGAGCTTGAAAAATCTAAAAAAATGATTGAAGAAGAGGATTGGAGCAGTTTGGAAGCATGGATGAGCAAAGCAACCACACTTCATAAAATTTTATAAAGAATCTTTACATGTAAAGATTCTAAGCTTCTCTCAAAAGTATTTTTACAAAAGATATTTTTGAATTTACATGTAAAACAGCTTTAGACTATTCCCCGCCAAATCTGACTAAGGCACTTGCCCATGTAAAACCACCACCAAAGGTATCCAAAAGCATTAAATCACCTTTTTTGATACGTCCATCTTCATAGGCTTCATTGATTGCCATAGGAATTGATGCGGCAGAAGTATTCCCATATTTTGCAACGGTTAGAACTGTTTTTTCAATAGGAAAATCAAGCTTTTCACGAACAGCTTCTATGATACGAAAGTTAGCTTGATGGGGAATGAAATGATCAACTTGAGAAGGTTTAAGATTGTTCGTTTCTAAAATATCAACTACATCTTTTGTCAAAGTTTTCACTGCTATTTTATAAACGTCATTGCCTTTCATTTTAATAAAATTGAGTTTATTATCTAATGTTTCTTGGGAACATGGAAATTTAGAACCACAACCTGGTGTAATTAAATAATCTCCATAGCGACCATCAGCAGAAGCATGTATATCGATAATTGATTCATTCTGCTCGGTTGTCGCACTGATAATAGCAGCACCTGCACCATCTCCAAAAAGGATACATGTACCACGGTCCGTGTAATCAATAACGCTACTCACTTTTTCAGCGCCAACAATCAAAATATTTTTTTTCATGCCAGATTCAATATAAGCTTTCGCCATAGAAAGCATATATACAAATCCGCTACATGCAGCACTAATATCATACGCCATAACGTTATTGATACCTAATTTTGCTGCAATAATACATGCTGTTGAAGGCATACAAAGATGATCAGGGGAGAGTGTGGCACAAATAACCAAATCAATATCTTCTGTAGTAAGACCTGAGCGTTCTATGGCTATTTGCGCTGCTTTTACACCTAAATCACTGGTCGCTTCTTCGTCACTTGCAATACGTCGTTCTTTAATACCTGTTCGTTTTTCTATCCACTCATCACTCGTATCAACCATTTTTTCAAGATCTAAATTACTTAAAATACGAGAAGGAGCGTAAGCTCCGATAGATTTTAAAGATGCGTACACAAATCTCCTTTATTGCGCTAAAAATGCCAATTTATGCTCAATATCAGTGTTGATATTTGAACTTGAAAAATTGATAGCTTGAAATATAGCATTTTTGACTGCTTTGGAATTACTTTTTCCATGTCCTATAATAGCACAACCATTAATGCCAATCAAGGGTGCTCCGCCATATTCTGCATAATCTACTTGCTTCTTAAGCACTGTAAATACTTTGCGCATTAATACAGCACCAGCGATTGCAAGAGGTGAGCGTCTAACATTTTGTTTAATGATTTTTGTGATAGATTCTGCTACACCTTCACTGGTTTTAAGTAAAATATTTCCCACAAAACCATCGCAAACGATAACATCAACAGAACCATCAAAAATATTATTGCCTTCCATATTTCCAACAAAGCTATCTAACTTTTTAAGCTCGAAAAAGGCTTCTTTGGTAATCTCATTGCCTTTACTTTCCTCTTCACCATTGGAGAGTAAACCAACTTTTGGTTTTGCAATTTTTAGGACATCTTTTGCATAGGTTTCACCCATAACAGCAAACTGTACTAAATGTTCTGCTTTACAATCTACATTAGCGCCAACATCAAGCACTAAACTCAATTTCCCAGGAACTGCTGTTGGCATAATGGTTGCGATAGCAGGTCTTAGAACCCCTTTTAATCGTCCAATTCTTAATGTTGCTAAACTCATCGTAGCACCGCTATGCCCCATTGAGACAACGGCGTCGGCTTGTTTGTCTCTTACAAGATCAACAGCTTTATAAATAGATGTTTCTTTTCGCTTTAAAGCATTGGTTGCTGCTTCATGCATATCTAAAACATCTGTCGCTTCAATGAGAGTAATACTGTCTAAATATTCATCGGGGATTAGAGGTTTAAGCGCATTAGTATCCCCAACAAGTAGGGCTTTAAACTTGCGCTCTTTTAGCGCGTGCAGAGTTCCTTCAACAATAGGAGTGGGACCAAAGTCCCCTCCCATGGCGTCAATCGCTATGGTTAGCATTTAGTTTTTATATTCGCCTGTTGTTTTGTTAACTCTATGAGGCATTTTCCATGTGCCATCACTGTCTTTTACTGGCATAGGAAGGGTTACTTTATAGTGTGTTCTTCTTTTTGCAGCTCTTGTTTTACTTACACGTCTCTTAGGTACAGCCATTTTATTCTCCTTTTAGTTGTTCGCATTGTCCACAATAGTGGTAATCACTCTTGAAAGCTTCTATTTCACTTTGAAGCATGACTTCAAAATCAATTGAACCTTCAAAAAATTCTATTACATTTAAAAGTTCTTCCCCTTCAGTATCAACATACAGACCATCGCTGGCAAAAACTTCAACACATTCATCTATACTCAATTTAAAATCTTCAGCACAACGGTCACAAGCATGCATCAGAGTACCTTGAATACGCCCTTCACACTTGATTAATGATTTGCCTATCTTTTGTGCATTCCCTGAAAATCTAATTTCACCTAATTTCGTTTCAAAATGAATTCCACTTGAAGGAATTTTTTTGAATTCAACAATCATAGGAATTAAAGAATTTCTCGTCTTGCAAAAAAGAAATCAATTTCAATTTTTGCATTCTCTAAACTATCACTACCATGTACAGCATTCGCATCAATACTCTCAGCAAAATCTGCACGAATAGTACCTTTTGCAGCTTCTTTAGGATTAGTTGCGCCCATGAGATCACGGTTTTTAGAGACGGCATTTTCACCTTCTAATACCATAACAACGACTGGCCCACTAATCATAAACTTTACTAGTTCACCGAAAAATGGTCTGCTTGCATGAACTGCGTAAAAAGCTTCAGCATCTGCTTGGCTTAATTGTACTTTTTTCATTGCTGCAATTTTTAATCCGTTTGATTCAAATCTATCAACAATTTTTCCAATAACATTTTTCGCAACTGCATCTGGTTTAATAATGGATAATGTGCTTTCCACAACTCTCTCCTATGTATTTAATATTTTTAGAATTTCATAATTTGTAGGGAATTAGAACGTGGGAGTATAGCAGAATTTTTTTTTAATATCAATTAAACTAGCAATTAAATTTTAAAAAATAGAGGAGCGAACTCCTCTATTAAAATTTATTCAGCACAAGGAGTTGTGCCTTTTCTCATATCTGCACCAATTTCATCACGACTAGGCTGGCCTGGATATGGAGCATCCCATACGATACAACCTTCTGTTGGACAGGCTTCTGCACATGCAGGAGCATCATGATGACCAACACATTCTACACATTTATCAGCATATACATAATAAATATCTGCACCTGTTGGATTATCACTATCATCTACAATTGCTTCAACAGGACATTCATCAATACATGCACCACATGCGATACAAATATCGGTAATTTTTACTGCCATTATTTCTCCTTCACTTAGTGTTTTTTACTCGTAGAAAACTATATCGAAACTAAATTAAAATTGGTATTAAACCCAAATTGCTAGTTAAAAATTAGGCCAATCATTTAATTTAGCAAATTCACGCCCAAACTTTCTCACTTATGTCTCATTAAAATAAAATAATAACTATATTTTCTCTTAATTCTTTAGCAATATCTAAAAAAGGTCAATAAAGATTTAACTTTTGTTTTTTATTTAACTTTACCAAAGCGTTTTTTTCATACTATTATTCAAACACAATTATATACGGAGTTATGTATGAATTCTTTAGCAAAAAAGGTAACAATTTTACAAGTTTTAATCGTTTCACTCTCTATCTTTGCTTTTATCTTTTACATCAATTTATATCTTAGTAATTACATTAAACAAGAAACGGAACAAAAGATTAATGCAAATATTATGGAGCAAGTGCAGACGGTTAAAGTCTACAACAGTGCCTTAGAAGATACTGCATTAAAACTCTTTACCATTTTTGAATCACGCTTTGGTAGCTTTTATTTAAATCCTGATGAAAAAATAAAAGTTAATGGCGTAGAAACACCCCTTATCTCTTCAGGTGGTTTTACACTCAATAATAATTTTGCTAAAGTAGAATCCTTTACAGATTTAACAGGAGCTGTCGCTACTGTTTTTGCTTTAAGCGGTGATGACTTTGTTCGCGTTTCAACATCCTTAAAAAAAGAAGATGGCTCACGGGCAATGGGAACCTATCTTGGTAAAAAAAGTCCCGCATATGAACCCATTATGAAAAAACAAAAGTATGTTGGGAACGCTCGTCTTTTTGGAAAAGATTATATTACCGTTTATTCTCCTATCATTGAAGATGATAAAATTTTAGGAATTTTATTTATAGGTTACAATTTCACCGATGGGTTAAAAACACTTAAAGAACAAATTAATAAAATGAAAATTGGCGAAAATGGCTATTTCTACGCTTTAAATACTAAAAGTGAAGCATACGATATCCATCCAAATCTAGATGGCGCAAAGATTACATCAGAAATTGATAAAAAGATTTTGGCACAAAAAAAGGGAATGCTGCATATTACAGAAGAAGGAGCTGACAAGATTTTGAGTTTTCAACCATTTGATAAATGGAACTGGGTTTTGGTAGCTAAAGCTAATGAAAAAGACTTCCAAGCAGCCAACGATAAATTACGTACGAATCTTATTATTGCTTCATTAATTATGACGATGATTATTTTAGTTATCATTTGGCTCATTATCAACCAGATTATTACAAAACCTCTTTTAAACCTCATTATTAAAGCGAAAGAACTTTCAAGTGGAGACGGAGATCTTACCCGTAAATTAGAAATCAAAGGTAAAGATGAAATCGCGCAAGCAAGTGAACAAATTAATCATTTTATTGAAAAAGTACGCGTTCTCATTTGCAATGCAAAATCCCTCTCTAGTGAAAACTCCTCTATTTCACATGAACTTTCAACCACCTCATTGCAGGTTGAGAAACTGGTTGAGAAATCAACGAGCATTGTCCTTGATACAACCACACAAGCCAATCAAGTACGTGAAGAGATGAATGGCTCCATTGATCAAGCTAAAAATAGCAAAGAAGACATGATGAAAGCAAATGATTCTTTGCATTCTGCAAGTAATGCTGTTATTGCACTAACAAAAGAAATTCAACAGAGTTCAGTCACTGAAATTGAGCTGGCACAAAGATTAAACCAATTAAGCGTTGATGCAGAGCAAGTTAAAAATGTTCTAACAGTGATTAGTGATATCGCAGATCAAACCAATTTATTAGCATTGAATGCTGCTATTGAAGCAGCGCGTGCAGGCGAGCATGGTCGTGGATTTGCTGTGGTTGCGGATGAGGTTAGAAAGTTAGCAGAGCGCACTCAAAAAAGCTTAGTAGAAATTAATGCAACCATTAATGTCATCGTACAATCTATTGTTAATTCAAGTGAACAAATGGGCAATAATTCAAAAAAAATCGAAGAGCTCGCAATGACAGCACATGAAGTGGAAAGTCGTTTGCATGAAAGCTTTACGATTATAGATTCCGTTACTAAAATTACGGAAAATACTGTAGATAGTTACATTCTAACTGGTCGTGAAATTGAAACGATTATTACAAAAATTAGTGAAATCAATAAAATTTCCACTGAAAATAGCCGTAGCGTTGAAGAAATTGCTGGAGCGGCGGAACACTTAAGTCAAATGACTGAAAATCTCAATCATAAACTAGGAGAATTTAGAACATAACTTAGATTGAAACTTATTGGATAGAATTAGTCTTATTAGTTAAAATAGTTATATATATTTAATTGTATAATTTCTGTATCAATAAAAATTCTTAATTAAAGGATCAACTATGTTAGTAACCAATAAGGCACCAAATTTCACAGCTACCGCTGTTTTAGGTGACAATCAGATTGTCGATAATTTTAATCTATATGAAAATTTTGGAGATAAGGGTACAGTTCTTTTCTTTTACCCTTTAGACTTTACTTTTGTCTGCCCTTCAGAAATTATTGCATTTGATAAAAGACTTGAAGAGTTTAAAAATCGTGGTATCAATGTAATTGGTGTTTCTATTGACTCACAATTTTCTCACTTTGCATGGAAAAACACTCCTATTAACCAAGGAGGCATTGGACAAGTGAGATTTCCTTTAGTAGCAGATATTACAAAACAAATCTCTCGTGATTATGATGTTCTTTTTAAAGATGGTGTTGCTCTTCGTGGCTCATTTTTAATTGACAAAGATGGTACTGTAAGACATGCTGTGATTAATGATTTACCACTTGGTAGAAATATTGACGAAATGCTAAGAATGATAGACACTATGCTCTTTACAAATGAATACGGTGAAGTATGCCCTGCTGGTTGGCAAAAAGGCGACAAAGGTATGACTGCAAGCACTGAAGGTGTAGCAGATTATCTAGCGCATAACTCTGACAAGCTTTAATCTTTTCAATGCTTTAGGTTCAAGAGGTTATATTCTCTTGAACCTAAAAGCTTAATACTTTACGAACACAAAACGCATTTATCAACAGATGCTATTACATCCATACGCGAAACCCTAATACCCTGCTGTTTTTCTAAAGCAGTCTGATACTCATAAAAATTTTGATCATAATCCACATCATGAATTGCCCCACAATGTGAACAAACAAGATGAATATGCGGTTTTGAATAGATATCATAACGCATTTTCCCATCCGCGACATTCACTTCAATAACAACACCTTTTTCTTTAAGCGTTGCAAGATTTTTATAAACCGTTGCTAATGACATTGAAGGATTTTCTATTCTCAAAGCTTCATACAAATCATCAATTGTTGGATGCATTTTTCTATCAAGTTCTTTAAGAACAGAAATTCTTTGGGGTGTTGCTTTAAGTTCTTTTGTTTTAAGAAGATTAATGAAATCATTCATAAATTATTCCCCCCCCTTTCTTGAAATATTTTACAAATAATTCCATAATATAAATCAATTTAGCTAAAAAAAACTCAACTAATATTTTTTATTAATTAACTATTTTCTTTGCTAATGATGTGAGCGAGTTGCTGACTGCTAATTCCCAATCGCTCTTCAATAAGATGTGTAGCTCCATGCGTTATAAATGCATCATCATATTCAAACGTTTTAATCATTACATGTAATGCATTTTTTTCTTTTAAAGCCATGAGCAAGGAGCCTACTCCTCCTATTTTTGCACTATCACTAAAGATATACCATTTGGTGTATTTTTGCGCAAGCGATGTTAATAATAGCTCATCTAAGGGCTTAACAAAACGCAAATCAATAATGGCCGTTTCTATACCTTCTTCTGCTAAAATAGTTGCTGTTTCAATAGCTTTTCCAACACCACTACCATATCCAATCAATGCAATTTCACTCTTACCATCTTGTAGCAGTTGTGCTTTGCCATATTCAAATTCTGGCGATTCATATGCGCTACAATTACTAAAAGCACCTCTTGGATAACGAATGGCTAAAGGGCCTTGGTGCGTATAAGCATATTCAATAGCAGCGTGCATACTCTTTTCATCACGAGGAGCCATTAACGTCATATGAGGAATGGCACTTAAATACGAAATATCAAAAGCACCTTGATGTGTTTCTCCATCTTCACCAACAATGCCTGCTCGATCAATGGCAAACACGACATTCAGATTTAAAATACAGGCATCATGAATAACTTGATCGTACGCTCTTTGTAAAAATGTTGAATAGATACTAATGAAAGGTTTGAATCCTTCTTTTGCCATAGCACACATCGATGTTACAGCATGTTGTTCCGCAATGGCAACATCCCAAAAACGATTTGGATAGGCTTGAATTAAAGGTGTTAGCCCTGTACCACTAGGCATTGCGGCAGTGACACCGACCACATTTTCATGTTTTTTTGCCAAATCCATCAATGCTTCAGAGTACATCGTCGTTGCATTCTTACTCACACCTTTTTTAATAGCTTCACCGCTTGCCACATCAAAAGGTCCGACCCCATGCCATTTTTCGTAGTATCCTTCGGCCATTTCATACCCTTTGCCTTTAAGGGTTTGCGCATGCACGATTACAGGTTTTTTTAAACTTTTAGCCGATTGAAATGCACGAATGAGACTCTCTAAGTCATGCCCATCAATAGGTCCAATATAATCAATCCCTAACTCTTCAAACAACATACCAGGGGTTATTAGCTTGATACTCTCTTCAAATTTCTTTGCCATATAGGTTGCGCTTTCTGGCAAATACTGTAAAATTTGTTCGGTTGTTTTTTTAATTTTTTGATAAAACGTTCCTGCCATAGCTTGTGAAAGAAACTTACTAATGGCACCAATAGGTTTTGCAATACTCATTTTGTTGTCATTCAGAATAATCACAACCGGATAGCGTCTATCGCCTAGCTCATTGAGTGCTTCGTACACCATACCTGCACTTAACGAACCATCACCAATAAGCGCAACAGGAATACGTTTATTTTGTTCATTTTTAAGAGCAATTGCTTTTGCGGCCCCGACTGCAAGAGAAATTGACGTTGAACTATGTCCCGCTACAAAAAAATCATAAGGAGATTCATCAGGTCTTGTATAACCGCTGATACCATCTAACGTACGCAATGTCTCAAACGTATCCCATCGATCTGTCAGTAATTTATGGGTATACGCTTGATGGCTTACATCAAAAATAAACGGGTCATTGCTCACATCAAAGACATAATGCATTGCAACAATCAATTCTACTGCACCCACATTACTACTCAAATGCCCACCATTATGACTGACAGTTTGAATGATTTTTTGCCTAATTTCTTCACAAAATAGATTTAATTCTTCAATAGATTGTTCGCGTAACTGTTTCATATTTCCCAATACTTTTTTAATTTTCTTGTAATAGATATTTCACTTTTTCAAGACGCATTGCCAAATTACCATCAAGGTTGCCAACATCACTTAAAATAACAACGCCTCCGAGTGTAATTGCATCATCAGATGTTACCTTAATTTTCTCTTCATTAGCATAAAGTTCTTTCAGTGCATCCAAATCTTTAGGATTCACTTTTAATTCAATCTTACTGGCATCTTTCACCTCTTTGAGGAGTGCTTTAGAAAGCGCAACGGCAATTTGTGTGCTAGAACTATTGACCTCTTTTTTTATCACTTCTTTTGCAATTTCAAATGCAGTGACACTTATTTCCGTTTCCATTTTGCTTAAACGTTCATCAATACTTTTATAAAGGGTATCCAAATGCATAATAGATTTCAAATAATGTGATTTCACATCGCTAACGGATGCTTCACTCTCTTCCTTAGCTTTTTGATACCCTTGGGTGTAGGCATTTTCTCGCTCTCGTGTTAATTCTTCTGTCAATCGATTATTAAAATCTTGTTCTTGCTTTTCTATTTGAATTTGCAATTTAACAACATTCGATGTCAGTTCATCCGTTTTTTTAAGTAACTCTTCTATAAATTGGTTTTGTGCACCTTCCTCAATACGCGTGATATTTACAATTTCATCAGGTACTTTTTGAGGCTCGTCTGTATAGAGTATCTCTTGAGAAAGATCATCACCTAAATGTGTCGTCATTGTTGCATCTGCAACATTTGACCCTAAAACTTTAAAGCGATAACGTTGAACGGCATGTTCATCAACTTGTCCTTTATCAATAATGTTATCTGCCATATGTTTAACCTATCATCTCTTCTGCTTCACCAATTTGAAGAATTCCTTGTTCTGCAAGTTTTTGCACCTCTTCAACGATTTTACGCTGAGACTCTTCCACATCTTTGACTCTTACAGCACCTAAAAAGCTCATCTCTTCATCAAAAGCTTCTTGCGCACGCTGTGACATATTTTCAAAGAATTTTCGTTTTAAATCATCCGCGGCACCCTTAAGAGCAACCATTAAATCACGCTTATCTGCTACTTTTAAAATTTCGCGTACCGCATTACCATCTAGTTTCATAATATCTTCAAACGTAAACATCATGTCTTTAATCACTGAAGCGAGTTTTTCATCGGCTTGTTCAATATAAGCAATCGTTGTTTTAGACGCTTTTTGCCCCAAGCGGTTGAGGATTTCAGCCACGGCTCTTGGTCCACCCACTTCAACTTTATACGAGGTCAAGGATTCAAGTTTATTCTCTAAAACAGCTGAGACTCTTTTAACAACCGATGGTGAAATTTCGCCTAAGTTTGCCATTCTAATCGTAACCTCACTGCGAAGTTGATCGGGGAAGAAAGAGAGTGTTTCAGCCGCACTGGTTGGATCCATATGCGCTAAAATGAGTGCAACCGTTTGGGGATGTTCATTAATAATAAAATCGCCCAATTGTTGAGGCTTGATTTGTGATAAATACCCAAAACTTTGAGAATTTTCCATCGACTTAGAGAGCTTATCAAGAATCTTTTGAGCGCCTTCGGCACCAAAGGTTCGGTACAAAATCTCTTTGGCATACTCCATACCGCCGCTTCTAATGTATTGGTTCGATTGCAAAATAACATAAAATTCTTCAAGTACCGCATTGGCAACAGATTTATCAATATTTTTGGCTGTGGCAATGAATTTTGAAATATCGGTTACGACATCAATTTCCATATGTGAAAAAAGATTTGCCGTTGCATCTTCACCAAGTTGTATGAGCAAAATAGCAGATTTTTCTGCCATTGTCAGTTCATTGTAAAGGGTTTTTTGCTCTTCAGTCAGTTTCATTTTATCCAAGGTCCTTTGAACTATTGCGGGTATCAAAATCACCCTCATTGCGAATCATTGATTGTAAAAGTGACGCAAATTCTTCACTTCTTTGTTCAGCAAGGTGTTTCAGCTTTTCAAGAAGGACATCGTATTTAAGTGTCTCTTCATTAAAGTCTTGTCCAATACCCAACTGATCTTCAACTTTTTTACGCGCTTGCTTGAACTTCTCTAATGTATCTTCTACACTATCTTCATCTTCAAGTTTAACTGGCTCCACTTCATCTTCGAAATCATCCAATTTTGTTTCAACCATTTTTTGGCTGAAGGGAATAATGACTTTTTTGTAGAAAACAAATAACAAAAAGGCTACCACGAGGTATTTTAAGATAGGGACTAATGGTCCGACGTAATTTGAAACTTTTTCAACAAAATCTTTTGTAGGAGCTCTTGTACCATCACTGGAAAGAGGTTTAAACTCAAAATTACTTACAGTAACTTCATCACCTCTAGCTTGATTGTACCCTACAGTTTGTTTGACAACATCTCGAATAGCATCCATCTGCTCTTTTGTAAGAGGTGTATATTCAAGCTCACTTTTTTTATTACCTTGCGCATCAACACCATATTTATAGCTACCATCGACAACAACCGCGGCGCTTAAACGTTTAATCTTAGCAAATTCATCTTTAGAATTAATAACTTTTTTTGATATCTCGTAATTTGTTGTCGTCGAACTTTTTTGATAGGTCTCACTCTTTTTAGTACTTTCCAAGCCTTGAACAGGGCCTATATTACTAATCGCACCTGGTACCCCACCAACATCCTGAGGCTCTTTACCCTCGCGTTTTTCTTCAACACTTTGTTCACTACGTGGCACTGAATTTGGATCATAAATTTCACTCACGGTGTCTTGTTGTGAAAAATCAAAGTCAATAGTAACTTTAGCATTGACTTTATCAACACCTCCGATTACAGGTGCCAAAACATTCATAATTTTTTGTTCAACGTTATGTTCAAATTCTTTTTTATAACGCATCTGACTTTTAACAAGTTCGCCTTGGAAAATATTGCTGTCGTTATCCCCTAATGGTTCACCATCTTGATTTACAATGGAAACATTTTCAGCCGTAAGATTGGAGATAGATGACGAAACAAGATTTTTGATACCCAGAATTTGTTTGGCAGAAAGACTCATGCCAGATCGAATATTTAAAACAATAGAAGCTGTCGGCGTAGCTTGCTTTTGTGCAAAAACCGTCTCTTTAGGAATTGCAATATGAACGCTAGCATTTGCAATGGGTCCAAGACTCTCAATCGTACGAGCCAATTCACCTTCTAAGGCACGAACGTACTTAATTTTTTGTTCAAAATCAGTAGCACCAAACTCAGTTTTATCAAAAATTTCAAACCCGACTTTGCTATTTTTAGGAATCCCGAGTGCCGCGATAGCAATTCGCTCTTTATGCACAACATCACTTGGAACAGCAATCGTTCCATCGTTCACAATTTTGTAGGGAACCTTCTCTTTTTCCAATTGTTGAATGATGAGTGCAGAATCACCAGCAGTAGTGTTTTCAAATAAAACACTGTAACCATTTGCCATAGTGGAGTTTGTATTTTTATAGAGCATAAGAAACACTAAAAAGCCAATCAAAACAATAATTGAAACGGCGGCGACAATCTTCTGACGTAACGTCAAATTTTGAATGAGTGTTGCTATCTGATTTAAAAGTGTTCTAAACTCCATATGGCTTTCTCTTATTTGTAAATTGTTTTAAAGAGTTCAAAAAAACGTGCGTTTTGCTCTGGCGTTCCAATAGTAACACGAATGGCGTTCATACCGTATGAGCCCAAATTTCTAACGATTATACCTTTTTCCATCAATTTTTGGGCTATTTCACCCGAATTTTTACTCGCATCAAACTCTAAAACAATAAAGTTTGTGTAACTTTCAATCGTTTTGAAACCAAGTTCTTTTGCAAATTGTTCATAGACTTTCATCTCTTCAAAATTCTCTTTCACCGAAGCATCCACAAATGCTTGATCACTTAAAGCGACAATTGCTGCTTTTAGTGTAAGATTGGTAATATTAAACGGCGCTCTTAATTTGAGAAGTGATTTTATAATTTCTGGTTGTGCGATACCATAACCACAACGCATTCCACCTAAACCATACGCTTTAGAGAATGTACCCGTATAAATAGCGTTAGGGTATTTAGTAATAATATCATTTGGAACAATTCTTTTGGCCTCATCTTTATGGGCTGCATACTCCTGGTACGCTCCATCAATGATAACTAACGTTTCAGGACTAATTTGATCTAAAAATGCATACACATCTTTGGTATCTAAACATTCGCCCAAAGGATTATTGGGAATACACAAAACAACAATGGATATATCGTTATTTGCTTTATAAATCTCTAACATTTCTTTAAGATTATGCTGTGAAGAAGGTGTTTTAAGAACTTTTGCTCCCGTTTGGAGGGTATAAATTTCATACATTGCAAATGTAATTCCCGCCATCAAGACTTTTGTCGTAGCATTGGCTTTAGCATGAATTGCAAACTCAATCACTTGATCGCTTCCTGAGCCGATGATTATATTTCTTTCTTCTACATTGTATTTTTGAGCCAACGCCTCTTTGAGTTCGTACATACTATCATCGGGATAAAGATTCATTTTAGCGGCTTCTTCACGTACGGCCTCAATGACTTTAGGGCTGCAGCCTCTTGGATTCTCATTGCTTGCTAGCTTAATAACATCTTTAGGTTCAATGCCGTATTCACGTACAACAAGTTCAATAGGTTTGCCTGCCTCGTATGTTTTTAAATTGTCTAAAACACTGTTAAATTGCATCCATCATCCTCCGCAAATATAGCTTCCAAGCCATTTGATATCGTATCGGTCTTTGTTCTCTTCAAGAACGCGTTGAACATTATCATCATCAATATGCCCTTCAAAATCCATATAGAAAATGGATTGAAAACCCTTCTCTTTGGTTGGACGCGATTCGATTTTCGTTAAATTGACTTTTTGTGCTTGGAACGTTTGTAAGAACTCTACGAGTCCACCTGGTTTATCATCTGTTTTTGCCAAAATAGAGGTCTTATTATGTACCCCTTTTTTGTTTTTAAAATCACTTAAAATTAAAAAGCGTGTTTGATTTGCCATATTGTCTTCAATTTTGCCAAACAAAATAGGAAGATTACAAAGCTTCGCGGCAATGTGTGAGCAAATCGCAGCTGCATCTGGGTCAAGACTTGCTTTTTGTGCTGCTTCTGCTGTTGATTTGGTTGGAATAAATTCCACACCTAAGAGCATATGTTCTTCTAAAAATCTACGGCACTGATTGTAACCTTGAGGATGGGAATAAATACGTTTAATTTTTTTAACATCCTCACATATCGTTGCAAACGAATGATGAATATCCATGTAAATTTCAGCCACAATTTTAGAACTAAATTTTCCTAAACAATCTAATGTTGCACCCACAGCACCTTCGGTATTGTTTTCGACAGGGACAACACCATATTTTGCTTCGCCATTTTCTAAAACATGAAAAACAGCTTCAATAGAACTCACACCAATATAATTGCCCATAGCTCCAAAACGACTTTCAGCCACTTGATGCGTATAGCTTCCTTCTGGTCCAAGATAAGCAATCTTTTCTGGAAACTCAAGGTTTCGGCTGACGGCAAATACTTCGAGAAAAATAGCATCAATCGCTTTATTATTTAAAGCGCCTTTATTGAGCCCTTTTAAACGATCCAATATCTCTTTTTCGCGCTCAGGTCTATAAATCGCTGTCCCACTGGTTTGTTTCACGCGACCTATCTCTTTGACAAAATCCATACGCTCATTCAAGAGCTTCAAGATTTGGTTATCAACCAGATCAATTTCTTTTCGGTACTTATCAATTTCTTGCATACATTTACCTTTGTACATGTCCAATTGTCGGTACAATCGCATCTAAAGAAGCTTTTACATGTAAAACTTCTTCTTCGCTCTGACACTTACCGCTCAAAACTAAAATCGTTTTCATTCCAAGTTTTTTAGCGCCCAAAAGATCCCCTATCGCATCATCGCTGATCATGGTCACTTCATCAAACTTTTTCACATCACTTTGCTTTTGTAAAAGCGATAATGCCTCTTGATAAAAGAGTGTACTGGGTTTTCCAACCACACTGTACTGCGCACCAGTGGCATAATGCAACATCTCTAAAATAGCACCTACGCCAGGATAACGTCGTTTATCTTTTGCGTAAATACTTGTAGCGTGCATCCCTACAATTTTCGCTCCACCCATCACAAGCTCAATCATGCTCGCATAATCATCGGCTGTAAAATCTTTCTTACTGGCAATGACAATGGCCTCTGGATTTTTAGCATCTAATTCAAATCCCAATTGTGCCATAACATCAACAAATTCCTCTGCACCAAAGCAACGAACCGCTTTTACATGTAAAACTTTCTCTAATGCCATAAATGGGTCAAGATAGTTATTTTGTGGAATATTAAATCCTAAATCGCATAAAAATTGATGAAACTTTTGACTGGGTATTTTGGTATTGTTTGTAACCACTACATACGGAATCTTTGCTTCATTTAAAGCGTCTATAAAAGCAATAGAACCTTCTATCGGCTTTTTATGCACATCATCAATGAGTGTGCCTTGTACGTCGATGAGATAACTCATAAATACTCTTTTTCTAATTCAATCAAATCTTCAAAAGTTTCACGTTTACGAATCAAACGGTCACTGCCTGCTTCAAGGGCAACCTCCGCCACACGCGAACGGGAATTATAATTACTGCTCATTGTAAAACCATAGGCACCCGCACTTTTGACCACTAAAAGATCATCATGCTCCAAAGGAGGCAACGCAATGTTTTTAGCAAAAAAATCACCACTTTCACAAATAGGTCCTACAACATCGCATAAAGATGCATTGTCGCCTGTTTTTCCTTCTACTTCGATACCATGATACGCATTATAAAGGCTCGGACGAATCAAATCGTTCATCGCTCCATCCACAATGACAAAACGTTTATACCCATTATTTTTTTCATACAGTACGCGCGTTAAGAAAAAACCTGAATCACCCACTAAGTAGCGACCCGGTTCACAAACAAGCGTAATATCCAATCCACTGAGTGCACTAAAAATAGCTTGTGCATACGCATAAGGAGGAATCACTTCCTCTTCTTTGTACTGAATGCCAATACCGCCGCCGACATCAAAAAATTTAATATCAATATTTAAAGCTTTAAGGTTGCGTAATAAATTGGCTAAAACATTCGCCGCTTCTTTAAAAGGTGTCACATCCGTGATTTGACTACCAATGTGAAAGTGAATTCCTACTGGATCAAGCGATGGGCTGTTTTTTGCATGAATATACATACGTTTTGCGCTTTCAATATCCACGCCAAATTTATTTTCATGCAACCCTGTTGAGATATACGGATGTGTTTTAGGGTCAATATTTGGATTAACGCGAATACTAATACGTGCTACAATACCTAGCTTTTGAGCAATGAGTTCCACGCGGTTCATCTCTTCTTCGCTCTCTAAATTGAGCATTAAAATATCATTTTTTAACGCTTCTTCAATCTCTTCATCTTTTTTGCCCACACCGCTAAAAATAATTTTATATTTTGGGATACCTGCGTAAAGGGCGCGCTTCACTTCACCAATAGAGACACAGTCGCATCCTGCTCCAAGTTGAGCCATATGTTTTAAAACGGAAAGATTGGAGTTTGCTTTTGCAGCAAAGCAAATAAGTGATTTTCGTGCTTTGAAAACTTCTTTAAGACTATTAAATTTTTGCGCTATCGTATCAAAATCATAAACGTATAAAGGAGTACCATATTTTTGTGCTAATGCGGAGAATTTCGTCATTTTGAACCTTATCTAAGATAACAATATTTATACATTCTATCAAAAAGTTCAACAAAAAATGATTAAATGTGTCCTTATATTAGCGTTTGGAGTAAAAATACAGCGCAATAAAAAAGATAAGAACGATAGGAAGTAAAATAGCGACTTCGGAGAAAAGAACACCATTGGCAGCTAAACGACTTAATAAAAAGAGTCCGCTCCACACAACCAATGTTACAAAAGCAAAGGCAGTTGCGATCAATGCACCGTTATAGTAACGCCCCATCATAGGTGCTTTAAAATATAAAATGATAATGAGAAAAGGAGCGAAAAAAGGAAAGAAAATTTGATAAAACAGGGTTGCTTTAATTTTACTGGTGTTAATTCCTTGAGAATCAAAAAAACGTAAAGCATCAATACCATCACTAATAGAAAGTGCATATTCACTTTGATACACATTGTCCATAATTTTGGGCTTAAAGTCTTCCATCGTTTCCATTTTTGCAATGTGCTCAACATTAAAACCTGGGTCATCCAATGAACTGACCTGCGGTTTATTGGTAATGGTTACGTTATCTAAAATCCAACGATTATGAGCAAAAGTTGCAACCGTAGCACGAATGATTTTTGTAACATCGATACTATTCACTTCAAAAATAGTGACATCGTAGGCAACTTGTTTTAAAGGGTCTAATTTTTTAAAGTAGATATATTCGTTATTGTGTTTTAAAAAAAGGTCTTCAGAGTTGTTAGAGATACGATTGTATTTTTTCAAATTTGCACTGTATTCATACGCATACGCAAACTCTGTACAATTAAGCCCAATGTAAATTAACGTGATAACCAATGACGTTAAGAAGAAGGGTTTAATAAAAGCTCTTTGGCTGATACTAGAAGCGTACATACAAATAAGTTCATTGGTTTTTAACATACTAAAATACGAAACAATCATACCAAAAACAATCGAAAGAGGTAAGACATAATTCACGGCATTCATGCCTTGAAAAAGTGCATATAAAATTTGTAAATTGGCAGAATCAGGAATGTTATTGTAATTGGTAAGAAGATCAACGCCGACGTAAAACAGGTCTAAAGCTATAAAGATAACAAAAAAGTTTTTGAGATAATTACGAACAATATATTTCTCAAAAAGTCTCATACCTTATCCCCGCTACACAATGTTTGTTTCAGGGAGTATTGTAGCGAAACTTCTTTTAAATCCTCCGAGAGTAGCGCTTTAATGCTTTTTTTGACATGGCTAATCATTTCGGGTAAACATTCACGTTGTGCACTGGAAAAATCTGAAAGTACGTACTTGGCAACATCACTTTTGTGTTCAGGCTTTCCAATCCCTATACGTACCCTTATGTATTCTGGTCCAATATGAGCATCAATAGAGCGAAGTCCATTATGACCACCATGACCACCACCAATCTTAAAACGAAGTGTTCCGAAGGGTAAATCTAAATCATCGTGCACAACGATAATCTGATCGGGTTTAAAGTAATCATCCACAGCGTGTACACTTTCTCCTGAGAGATTCATATACGTTAAGGGTTTGAGAAGAAGCATAGATGGCGCTTTAAAAAGTTCACCTTTGAAATTTACTTTTGTGATTTTTTCGACAGAAGGAAGGTCATCGAGCAAAGCATCGATGACCATAAAACCGATATTATGTCGGTTGTTTTTATACAATAAATCTGGATTTCCTAACCCAACGATTAGCGTCATAAAGCGTTACTTAGCTTTAATAACTCCGGCGACAGAAACACGTGTTTCATCGACAATAATGACATTTGCAGGAACAGGAATATCACGTACCAAGATTGTGTCACCAACATCAAGATTACTAACATCAACTGTAAAATCATTTGGTAAGTTTTCTGCTGTACATTTAACGGTTAAACGTTTTTTAGATTGAATCAAAACACCTTTGTTTTTTGTACCTACTGGAAGACCAACAAGTTTTACTGGAACAAGATATTTTGTTAAAACGCCTGGGAGTGCTATACGTAAATCGACATGTAAAAGGTTGCTATTTACAGGGTCTCTTTGGTAATCTTGGATAACAACATTGTACTCTTTACCCGCAACTTTCACTGGGAAAATAAGAGTCTCTTTGTTCTTTGCTGCTTTAATGAATTCGTTTGCTTTAAATGCAGCATTGATGTTTTCTTCACCCTTACCGTAAATATTAGCAATTAGATATCCATCTCTACGAAGCGCTTTAGTAGCCTTTTTTTCGATACTATCTCTAATGATGCCTTCTAACATAGTTTTCCTTTATAAAAAATAAGGGTGCTATTATATACAAATAAACCTAAAAACTCTTTAAAGTCATTTTTTGAGGCTAATAATGTCTTTATCGTATTCTCGAAGCTCTTGTACATTGGTTGGTGCTTCGCTCTTTCGTATCTCTTTTTGGCTTTTATCTGCATCGTAAAAATCAAGTGCCATCGTAATATCATTGCGACTTGTTGCCGCCCGAATAGCTTCTTCGCGCTCAATTCTACCTTCGGCATATAATCCTAAAAGCGCCTGGTCAAATGTTTGCGTTTTATAAACATCTTTGCCTTCTTTAATGGCATCAGGAATTTCACCCTCTCTGCCTTCTAAAATCAATGCTTCAATACGTGCATTTTTCACTAAAATTTCAACGGCTGCTGTTCGTCCTTTATCTACTGTTTTGACCAAACGTTGAGCCACAACACCTTGTAAAACAGATGATAATGACATTTTAATACGGTTTTGCTCACTGCCAGGAAACATTCCTATAATACGTCCTATCGTCTCTTTGGCATCAACAGTATGCAGTGTCGAAAGCACTAAGTGACCTGTTTCTGCGGCATGCATCGCTGTTTCAATGGTTTCAAGATCACGCATCTCACCTACCAAAATAACATCAGGGTCTTCACGAAGTGCAGCGCGCAAGGCATCCGAAAAGGAAAGAGCATCTTGACCAATTGCACGCTGGTTTACAACGCATGATTCATCTTTATAGATAAATTCAACAGGGTCTTCAATCGTAATAATATGCTTACGCTGTGTTTTATTGATACGATTAATCATAGAAGCTAACGTTGTTGTTTTACCACTTCCCGTAGGCCCTGTGACTAAAATCAGTCCACGCGAGAGGTCACACAGCGAGTTAATAACAGGCGGAAGATTTAAAGATTCTACCGTAGGAAGTACCATTGGAATTGTTCTAAAAACAGCTGAAACACCATCGACTTGGAAAAACATATTGACACGAAAACGGTAGTCGTCATTGAGCTTGAAGGTAAAGTCGATATTTTTTCGCTCAACAAGCTCGCCAAACCGACTGCGTAACAGCTCTTTTGCAAGGGTTAATCCATCTGTATGACTTAAGGCCTCTTTGGAAAATGAAACAATTTCTCCATTGATACGACCCCGTATCGTCGTTCCCGTTTTTACATGTAAATCGCTTCCTTTGTGTTCCACCAGCTTACTCAAATAAAATTTGAGCTTTTTGGTCATCTCAAAGGTGAGTTCACTCACATTGACTTCAGCTGTTGCCATAGGGATCCTTTGTTATTTCAGTTCGTCTAAAATCTCTACAAAAGCCTCTTTGAAAGCACTAAGGCCTTCATCCATCAATTCATCGCATACGACATTCATTTTAATACCATTTGCTGCCAAAGAGTTAAAGAAATTCTCAATTAAATCATTACGTAATTCAATACTTTGCGCTTTTTTCTTAGAAGCAATAAATGCTTTAATCGTTCCAAGAGGTGCTGTATTAATAGCATTTTCCACCAAAAGTTCTTTAATATAATAATCCGGACTTAAACTATCACCCTTGACTCCAGTGCTTGCAAACAAAGCACGTACATTAGAAAGCGCTTCTTTTTGAATAAGTGCATAACAACGTAAGGCATTCATAATACCGACACGTCCTGTTACAAAATCAATTTTTTGCAACTGTTCGTCCAATTTTCGATCAAATCGGCTTACAAAAATACTAATAACAGCTTTAGGAAGCACAGAAATTAATTTTTGTTCCAATGCATGGTTGGCTTTTTTAAAAGCCTCTAAACATTTTTGGGTTTGAGTATCAGAAAAAATGAGCGTTGCATTAACGTTGATGCCCTCTTTTAACAAAGCTTCCATGGCAATAAAACCTGCTTCTGTCGCAGGAACTTTTATCATCACATTAGGATAACCGATAGCGTGAAAAAGTCGTTTACCCTCTTCAATCGTTTCATGCGCATCGTCACACAAGAAAGGGTCCACTTCAATGCTGATAAAGCCATCATCGCCTTTTTTATACGAAGGAAGCAGTTTTTGAGCCGCTAATTGAATATCACTAATCGCCAAAGCTTCGTAAATCTCTTTCGAGGATTTGCCTTGCAATTTTGCTTTATCTTCGGCATAAGCCGCAGAGCCTAAAAAAGCCGATTTGAAAATAGAAGGATTACTGGTTGCTGCATTGACAATATTTTTTTCAATCAACTCCCCAAATTCGCCTTCTAAAAAACTTCGTTCAACAAAATCACACCACAATGAAAATTTTAAATCATCTCTATACATACATTACTCTTTTAAATAAATTGGAGGAGATTGCGCATATCTTTCTCGTCAATGACAATATTTGCCGCATTTTTTAAAATCGGCTTTGCGCAAAAAGCCACTTTTTTAGCGGCACATTCAAACATAGAGATGTCATTCGCTCCATCTCCCACGGCAATGGTATCTTCATAACTGACATGTAAAAGATTTTGTATTCGTTTTAACATGTCGCCCTTGGAAAATCCAAACATCATATCACCGCCCACGAGACCGCTTAAATGACCATCGCGTGCATGCAATACGTTGGCAAAATCGGCATCAAAGCCTAAAATTTCTTTAGCAGGCGTGGTTGCAATACGGAAGCCTCCACTAAAAACAACAACGGTGTATCCTTTTGCTTTTAACCCAGCAATTGCCTCTTTTGCTCCATTCATGAGTGGCAAATTAGCACAAATAGCTTCTGCTTTTCTAGCGTTCATTCCCTTTAAGAGTCCTACACGAGTGCTTAAGCTCTCAAAAAAATCAAGCTCACCTCGCATTGCGGCTTCAGTAATCGCTGACACTTCTTTAACAACCCCATGTTCTTTTGCTAAAAAGTCGATTGTTTCACCGTCCATGAGTGTTGAATCAAAGTCAAAAACACACAATTTCATCCACATAACTCCTTGTTCTATTCATGTTCTTATTATAACACTAACTTGCTTAGTCAAAAAAATTGGCTTGGAAATGACAGAGAAAGACTCAAAAGGTACTTGATACGTGCAATCATTTTGGAGTTTGCTCTAAAGAGAAGAGATAAATCACATTACATGTAAAAGTGCATTTTTAAAAAAAAGTATCGACCAAACCTTTTAGCCATCCCTCTTGTGCCGTATTTTTAGCAGCGGCAATCTCTCTTTTTTCGAGCATTGCAATCACGCTTTGTTTATAATCTTTATCATCATGCTGAATGTGATTAAGTAACCACACTTGCAACTCCGTCATCAATTGACGTGTAATATTTTCACCGTTAAAGAGTCTTTCTTTAAAAAAATCGATCCGTTTGATAAAAGCTTCATGCACTTTTTTATGAGATTCAAACATGGCATAGTCTGCTTGTTTCATCAAGTTTTCTTCAAAACTAAAGTGTGAAAGAGTGTAGTCAATAAGAGAGGAGAGAACTTTTTCAACTTTTTGCGTATCGTTATAACGCAATGCGCTGTTTAACTCATTGATATACTCGATTAATTGTTTGTGTTGATTATCGATCACAGCAATACCAACTGAAAATACAGGATCCCACACCCAATATGCCATAGCAGTTCCTTAAGGCGATTCTAAATAGTAATATAAATGGCGAAAATTATACCACAGGAAACGCTATTTTTCATAAAACTCATAAACCTAATTTTCTCATTTACCATGATTAAGTCGTTTTCATTATCAATTCGTTATAATAATCAAAAGTTAAATTTACGATGGATACGCTTATGATTGAACACGTGATAGAGAAACTTCGGCATGAGGCCTTTTTGAGCTTAGAAACAACGCCTATGCATGAACCAACCTTTGAGCCCATTATTGAGAAGATTGCCCATTTTCAACTGGATAAAAAAGTCGATGCCTTTAGTACAACTGACAATCCTCTTGCACGACTCAAATACAATGCGCTTTTTGGCGCACTTAAATTGCAAAATAGATTTTCAAAGCCTGTGATTACTACCATGAGTATGCGTGATCGCAATAAAGTTGCACTTCAATCAGACTTGTTGGGTGCAAATGAACATGAGTTAAGAACTATTTTATGCCTGACAGGAGACCCTGCTAGTGCCAGTGACCAACCCTTGTTAAAAGGTGTTTTTGAAGGTAACAGCACACTTCTTTTGGATATTATCAAGTGTTTTAATGCAGGAATTGACTATTCAGGAAAACCTTTTAAAACACAACCAAAGCCTATTTACCCTTTTGCCGTCTGTAATGCGCATGCCAATACCCCTAAGCACCTTATGAAAAAAATGGCAACTAAAATTTCACATGGAGCGATTGGTCTTATCACGCAACCGGTCTATAGCCTTGAAAATGCTTCAATGCTTTTAGAAATTTTTGAAGAGGCAAAAAATGTTGCCGATAAGAAAGAGCAACAAACGCAACTGATTTTGGGATTTTTCCCGATTGTTCGCTTACGTACCGCGCAATTTTTAGCAGCGCACGTTCCTGGCGTTCATGTACCAGAAATATGGATGGAAAAGCTTTCCAATGCAAAAAAAATCAATGAAGAAGAGGAGAAAAAAGTCGGTTTTGAACTATCGTTAGATGCGTTTAAAACGATTCAGAAAATTCATCCTAAAATGCATATTATGAGTGCAAACAACTTTGAGTTAGTTGCTGATTTACTCAATTCTTAAGATTACATGTAAAAGAGCCAAACAAACATTTGGCTCTTCACACATCCTTTAGAAATCTCTTTTGAGCAGTGCTTCAACTTTTAAAATCGTTAGAATATTCTCTTCACGCATACCAATTCCATAGACCAAACCTTTTTCTGCATGAATTGTTTCAGGCGGTGGTCCAATACGGCTACTTTTAATTCGAATGGCTTCTGTCAAACGATCAATCACAAATCCTGCCGTATTATCTTTGCCTTTCATCACAATATAACGTGTATCTTCCGTTACTTTTGAAGGGTCCATCTTAAATTTGCGTCTAAGATCAATTAAGGGGATGACACTCCCTCTTAAGTTAAACACACCAAGAATATAATCAGGAACACTTGGAACCCTTGTATATTCAATCGGTTTAATGATCTCTTGAATACTCAAAATGGGCACTGCATACTCTTCTTGTCCGATAATAAATCCTACAAGTTGGACAACATCATCCTCTTTTTTCTGAGGCTCTTCGACCTGTTTTTGTTGCTTTTGGATAATTTGATTGAGTTTATCGTTCATCGTCCGCCCCACTTATAGTTTTATATTTTTTCGTACAACACTCTCAAGGTATTCAGGAGAGTATGGTTTCGTGATATATTCGCTCATACCAGACTCAACACCGCGTAATCTGTCCGATTTTGAGGTACGAGACGTTACGGCAATCAATGGTAAATTCTTATATTTTGAATATTTACGAATTTCACTAGCAAGCGTATAACCATCCATTCTAGGCATCTCAATATCAATTAAAACGGCATCAATGCTGTATTCAGCAGATTTAAGCATATTAAGGGCTTCTTGTCCATTGCTTGCTTCAATCGCTGTAAGACCGATAGGCTCCATTGATTTTTTCATGATATTTCTATCCATCGCGCTATCGTCCACAACCAGTACCACATAATCACTTGGAACTGTTTTTGTTTTCACAGTCGTCTCAGCGCTCGCTCTAATATCAACGGTAATGCCTTTAGCCAGATTCATGAGTGCTGCAACATCCACGATGAGTGTGACACGACCATCGCCTCTAATCGTTGCACCTGCAATGCCTTCGATACCTTGGAGATAATCACCCAGTGATTTAATAACAATCTCTTCTTGACCGACCAGCGTATCCACCACAACGCCCAGTTTTGATTCAGCAAGACCGATAACGACAACGTACGTATGTTCGCCGCCTTCATACACTTGCTTAACACCAAAGATATCAGAAAGACGGACTAAAGAGAGTACTTCATCTCTTAATCGTAAAACATTTTTACCTTCAATCGTATAAATCTCATCCAGAGGAATACGTACAGTCTCTAAAACGGATGCCAAAGGAATCGCATAATACTCTTCTTGCGCACCAACAAGTAACGCTTGAATAATCGCTAGCGTTAGAGGAATTTTGAGTTTAATTACTGTACCCTGGCCCAATTCACTATCGACATCGATAATACCGTTGAGTTTTTCAATATTGGTTTTAACAACGTCCATTCCAACACCACGACCTGATACGTTCGTGACTACTTTTGCTGTGGATAAGGAAGGTCTAAAGATAAGTGCGAAAGCTTCTTTATCACTCATACCATCAGCTTCACGCTCACTAATCATACCTTTTTCAATTGCTTTAGAACGAAGCAAATCAGGATCAAGTCCCTTACCATCATCGGTAATTTCAATAACAATGTGATTGCCTTCGTTGTACGCTTTGAGTTGGATAAGTCCACCTTCAGGCTTACCTTTGGCACGTCTTGTTGCACCATCTTCGATACCATGGTCACATGAATTACGAATAATATGAACTAACGGGTCGCCAATCTCTTCGACAATCGATTTGTCAAGTTCAGTCTCTTCACCTGAAATTTCAAGTTCGATTTGTTTACCAAGTTCACGTGAAAGATCTCTAACCATTCTTGGGAATTTATTAAAGACTTTTGCAATTGGCAACATTCTGGTTTTCATAACCGCAATTTGTAAATCGGTTGTTACCAATGAGATAGACGATACGACTTGATTGAGCTCTTCAAGGAATTTTTCACCTTCATAGCGTTCTTCAACATCATCGTAAATTTTTAAAAGTCTATTTTTACCAAGAACCAACTCACCAATTAAATTCATTAAATGGTCAAGTCGTTTAACCTCAACACGAATGGTTTGTTCCATGGAACTTGCTGCTTCTTTTTTTGCCGGGGCATTCGTGTTATCTGCTCCACTTCTTCTGGCCGCTGGCTTTTCAACAGGTGCTTCATCACTATCATCGCTCTCACTCAAGCCTTCAAAAGAAGGTGTTGCGACAGGAGAAGGTGTTGCTGGAATAGCTGGTTGAGCTTTACCTGTACTCTCTTTACGTTTACGGTCTTCTTCTTTACGGATTTTGAGCAAACGTTCGATTTCAGCTTCAACTTCTTGATCGCTGAGTTTTGAATAATCGGTATTGTCTTCTACGGCAATTTCACTTGGTGTGCTAGATTCTTCAACAGCTGGCTCTGCACTCTCACTCTCTTCACCATTAGAAATAATGTCTAAACGACGGCAAATATCAGTGATGTCGATGCCAACAGACGTATCATTTCCATTATCACGAATTGCATGAAGTAAGCTTTTCATCAAATCAATCGACTCTAGAACAACATCCATAACATCCGGTGTCAGCTTCAAATCACCATGGCGCGCTTTATTGAGGACATCTTCCATATGATGTGTTAAGCGTGTCAAAACATCAAAATTTAAAAAAGATGATGACCCTTTAATCGTATGCGCTACCCTAAAGATACTGTTGAGCAATTCCAAATCATCGGGATTGCCTTCGAGCTCCACTAAGTTTTGATCAAGTTGTTCAATAAGTTCGAACGCTTCGACCAAAAAATCTTCTAAAATTTCTTGAATATCTTCCATCGTTCTACCCCTATTGTGCTGATTTCACGTGCGCTTTAATTACTTTAGAAACTTCTTTGTAAAAAATCGACGCATCAAATTTTGTTAAATAGGCTTCACCGCCCGCCTCTTTGCCTCTGATCTCACTAAAGTGATCACTAATCGATGAGTTAAAGACGATAGGGACATTTTTAAACCTAGGATCTTCTTTAACATTGGCTGCAAAATGAAATCCGTCCATTTGAGGCATTTCAACATCGCTAATGATGATTTTAAGTTCATCTGTCAAGCGGTCATGGTATGTATTATAAAGGTCATTCAAACGCTCTAATCCTTCCACACCGTCTTTTGCCTCGATGACACGCATACCCATTTTCTTAAGTGCATCACTTACGAGCTTTCGAGCAGTCATACTGTCATCTAAAATCAGTGCTGTTCCTTCGACTTTGTGAATTTCATTGTCTTCTAAATCAATTTTAGGCTGATAAATTCCGAGCGCTTGAACCACGCTTTCCAAATCTAAGATAAGAAGGACATCATCATTTTCAATACGCGTTACACCCGTAATTTGACTTTTATCAAGTGAGCCCATACCCGCCACAAATGATGCAGGTTCGATGTCTTTCCAGCTAATACGTCTGATACGTTTTGCTTCATGAACAACGAAACCAATCAGAATGTCACTAAATTCAGTAATGATGATACGCGGTTTGATAGAGCCATCATCGGGTTCTTTAATATTCATCCACTTAGCAAGATTTACCACGGGAATAACAATACCACGAAGATCAAAAATACCTTCGATGTATTCAGGTACACCTGGGAGTTCTGTTAGATTAGGGATTTTGATAATCTCGCGAACTTTGGCGACATTCACGCCATAAATTCCCTCATACACACCCTTCTCTTCCTTTTTAAAAATACGGAAGTCCACTAGCTCCATTTCATTGGAGCCTACTTTTAAAATACTTTCTTTAGCCATTGCTGCCCCTTATTGAGTTGGACATGACCTAAATTGCTGTTGCGCAAATTCTGTCTCTGGTGAGGATTGTACACTAAAATAGCTTTGATTGCACGCAAAAGAAGGAAAATTTACATAATGGACGTTAGACACCATAAAATCGACATTCTGATGATAATGCCCCTCGGCAATGACATCTGTTTTTGGGTATAAAGTAAGCTTCTGTTGTATTTGCGTTGTAAAATTTTCAATACGCTTACACAATTTTTTAGTTTTCTGCTCTCTTTGAATCTTTTTGGAGATTGAAGACTGCGTTTTTTCATCGATAGAATTGAGTAGTTTTAAAATCGTTTGATTGCGAATCATTGCTGTATAAACACGGTTAATAAGTGTCATACCATATTTGTCACCGTGCAACAGCAAACACGTTTTACCACTGGGAAGTTTACATGTAAGCGGTTGTGCTTCAATGGGAATTACCTTTACATGGTGAAAAAGTTTTGAGAGATCAAAATCGTGATTGCCTTCAAAATAGTAAATTTCACAGCTGTTCCCTATCGCATCAATCAAGTCAATATAGCATTGATATTGTTGAACCCCATGCGTAACGCTACCGACCAAAAGGTCGAACATGTCGCCCATTAAAAAAAGTTGGGGTGGAGGATTTTGCTTTACATGTAAAAGGAAATCAAAGAAGAAAGAACGCTCATCTGAGTCATGGGCATCAGCAATAAAAAGCGCTCCTTCTTGAATAATCAAATTAGGGGACATACGCGATAATAGGAATACCTGCGGCTTCATCGAAACCACACATTAAATTAGCATTGACGACTGCTTGAGAAGAAGCACCGCGTAAAAGATTGTCGATACTGGAAGAGACAAAAATGGATTTGCCTTTTTGAGTGACAAAAATATCGCAAAAATTGGTACCGGCTGTGGATTTGATATCGACAGGATTTTCACGTAAACGGACAAAGCGCGCTTCGCTATAAAATGCACTTAAAACCGCTTTTGCATCAATCACTTCATTGGTCTGTAAATAAGAACTCACTAACATTCCGCGACTAACAGGCAACAAATGAGGTATAAAATTGACCTCAAAAGGGTGACCGCTGACCAAACGCAATTTCTCTGCAATTTCAGGTTCATGGCGATGTTTGAGAGGATTGTAGGCAAAAATATTTTCATTGATCGTCACAAAATGTGCTGTTTGTGTTGGTTTTTTGCCAGCACCGGAAACGCCACTCTTCGCATCAATAAAAATAGGCGCGTCCTTCTTAAGATAGCTTAAAAATGGCAAAATTCCCAAAATGGAAGCGGTGGGATAACATCCAGGATTGGCAATTAAACGCGCTTGTTTGATTTTTTCGCGATTGATTTCAGGAAGACCATACACGGCTTCACTTAAATGCTCTTTATCTTCATGCTCACAGTAATGTTTTTCGTACGCTTCAAGCTCCAAACGATAGTCTGCTGAGAGGTCCACCACTTTTACATGTAAATCCAAAAGCTCTTTTGCAAAACCCATTGCCGCTTTGTGTGGCAATGCTAAAAAAGCAAGCTTAGCACGTTTTGCCACTTCTTTTGCATCGGCTTTAGAAACATCGTGTTCAAAAACACCCAAAAGGCTTGGATGTAATTCACTTGAAGTTACACCGCCTTCTGTTGTGGCGATATAATTAATATTAAAATGCGGATGGTTCATTAAAATTTTGATCAGTTCTAGTCCGGTATAACCACTCGCTCCAATAATAGCAACATCTATTTTTGACATCTCTTATTCCTCGAATTTAATCTCGCGGTATGCGATCTCCAAAATCTCATACGTCTGTTTTCCAGCAGGCAATTGAATCGTAACCTCTTCGCCTTCACTGTGACCCATTAATTGTTTGGCCAATGGCGTGTGATAGGAGATAAGCCCACGGTCAGGGTTACTCTCCGTACTTCCTACGATACTGTATGTCAGTTCTTCATTGGTCTCTAAGTTTTCAAGCATAATCGTTGAGCCAAAACGCACTTTATCATGCTCGTAAGAGCTAGGGTCAATGACATGTGCGCGTGACACCAAATCACTTAATTCGCCGATACGCCCATCAATAAAGGCTAAACGCTCTTTTGCCGCGTGGTATTCAGCATTTTCTTTCAAATCGCCATGGCTGCGTGCGATATCGAGTTCTATCACAGTTTCTGGACGTTGGTGTTTTTTTAAATCTTGCAATTCGTTAAATAATTTTTTATAGCCGTATTCGGTCATTGGCTCTTTTTCATTCATTCTTTTCTCCTTGTATGGCTACTATTATAGCTTCATTATGCTTATCATTGCCTCTTGGCTGCCATGCCCCAAAATATTTCGTAATGTTTTCGCATGGTTAAAAAAGGTTTCTTTATCTACCGCATGATAGGCTTGGAGCAAATTATCGGCATATACCTCTTCTTGCAACAACTCTACATGTAAAGGTTCCATTTTTTCAAAATCAAACAAGATATTTGCCAGTCCAACATGCTTAAGTTTCACAAAATGGCTTGCGAGCCAATAATCAAACGCTTTGGCTTTATACGCTAACACAAAAGGCACACCCACCAAAGCGGCTTCTAGGGTTGCTGTACCTGAACAAACAAACGCAAACTCACTCTGTAAAAAAGCTTCGTAAGCGTTGCGGGAAATTTTAAATTCTCCTAAATCACCGTATATTTCAACAATTTCTCGATAACTAAAATGAGGAGGAATCACTAACAGTTTGACTTTATCCTCAATTTGAGAAGCAACTTCTCGATAAATTGGCAAGAGTGCTTTAATCTCACTTTTACGGCTCCCTGGTAGAAATGCGATAACCCCTGTCTCCTCAGCGCGTAATTTAAACTGCGGTATTTCATCCAAAAGAGGATGCCCCACATAAGTCGCTTTGGAATAGAACTTCTGTTCAAATGGTAAAATTGAGGCTAAAACATCGCAATATTTCTGCACTTTTGCAACGCGCTTTGGTTTCCACGCCCAGACTTGCGGCAAAATATAATAGATAATTTGCACATTGGGATTAATCGTTTTAATGGCTTTGGCAAGCGGAAGATTAAATGCTGGCGAATCAATTAACACCACTTTATCGACAAAAAAACTCATTCGCGCCATGATTTTAATGGCTTTTTTTGCTCTGCTTATTTTAGGAATGGCATCTAAAAAACCCATAATGGAAAAAGCACGGCTTGGCATAAGAGGCTTTCCAAAACGTTCATCGAAAATTCCAAACAACTCACAATTCTCTAAGGCCTTTAATAGGGGTTCTAAATGTAAATTTGCGGATGGCTCTAGAGCAGAAACTAATAATTTCAAAACGGCACCTTTTCAAATTGTTCAAACTAAACTAAAAGTTTATCCTAAAAGTCTATACAAAAATCTCTTAAAAATATAAGGCACTTTCGTTATAATTATTCAAAAATTAGGTTACCTTATGAAACGCATTTTAATTACCAACGATGACGGCTTTGAAAGTCCGGGTCTTCACGCCCTCGCACGCGCACTTCGTCCACTAGGACATGTCACCATTGTCGCCCCAACAACGGAAAAATCTGCTTGTGGGCATTCACTCACCTTGACACGTCCGCTTCGCTTTATCTGCCTTGAAGATGATTTTTTCAAACTCGATGATGGCACGCCTACTGATTGTATCTATCTGTCACTTAACGCTCTTTTTGAAGGAGACTCAAAACCTGACTTAGTGGTCAGTGGTATCAATAAAGGCTCAAACCTCGGAGAAGACATTACTTACAGCGGTACGGCTAGTGCGGCTATGGAAGCAGCTTTGCATGGCGTTCCTGCTATCGCAATTTCCCAAGTCTATGTTGGAAGCCCTCAAAATATTGAAAATCATGGATACGATTTAGCAGAACAAACAATTTATATGCTTGCTAAAAAGATTTTAGAAGGCTCTTTTCCTTTGGCAGAACGCCGCTTTTTAAATGTCAATATTCCACCTTTAAAACCCAATGAATGTAAAGGCTATAAAATTACGCGTGCTGGGTATCGCATGTATGGAAATGACGCACATTTACATCGAAACCCACGGGGTGAAGAGTATTATTGGCTTGGCGTACATACGCTAGAGTGGAAAAAAGGCGCAAAAGCAGATTGTGACCTCAGCGCGATTGATGAGGGATATATCTCTATCACGCCTATCAAACTTGATATGACCGCCCACGAAGAACTAGATAATTTAGATAAATGGATGCAAAATGGATGATCGTTACTCACGCATTAGAAAAATTTTAGGTGAGGATTTTGAAACACTTCACAAAGCCAAAGTTTTGCTTTTTGGTGTTGGCGGCGTTGGCAGTGTCTGTTTAGATGCACTTTTTCGCTCAGGCGTCAATGACATTACCATCGTTGATTTTGACTGTTATGACATCACCAATCAAAACCGACAACTAGGAAGTGAAGCTGTGGGAGAAGTGAAAGTAAAGCGTATGAAAACGCTTTATCCAACGGTAACACCTATTGAGCAAAAAGTAACGCCTGCGTGGATTGAAGCGTTTGACTTTACACCCTATGATTTAGTCATTGATGCTATTGATGATATGCCATCCAAAGTGGCCATCGCACATTGTGCCAGTGAAAAACTGATTAGTTCAAGCGGTGGGGCTAAAAAAATCGACCCAACACGTGTTCGTTACTGCTCCGTATGGAAAACTCACGGCGATGCTTTAGCAAAAAAATTTCGTTATGAACTCAAAAAGAGCGGATTTAACAAAGATTTTCTAACTGTTTTTTCGGATGAAGAACCCAACTGCAAAGACTTAGGAAGTTTGATGTGCGTCACCGGAACTTTTGGATTCACCCTTGCATCCCTTGCCATTCGCACATTGACACACAGACTTTAATGCATTATACGATTATGATAAAAGGTGGTTTGAGATGAATTTTACGAAAATGGTTTTATTCACGTTGTTGCTTTTTCTAAGTGGGTGCGCACAACATAACACAGAAAAAACATTTGACAATGCAGACAACGTTTCTGATGACCTATCAAAAAATCAAGTTCTTTATACATTCTCAGGTACAAAAGACTCTGCATTATCTGCTGAATTCATTCTAACTTATATCGCAACAAGCACAGATGAGCACTGTGTCAAAAAGCAAGGTGATACCTTTGTACCTGTTACAAAAATCGAAAAGTTTATCATTAAAAAAGAGTCGTATATTCAAAGAATTTATATTAATGTTGCACCACCTAAAGATGATATCTGTGCTTTTAAATTTACGTCATTAAACTTAAATATCAAAAAAACGTCCATACCAGATGCCTACAACCGTTTTCCCATTTTAGGTTCTTACCCCTCTTTCATTCAAGGGAAAACAGGAAATTGGGCGCACCCAATCTATAATGGCAACAAATATGATGCAGGCACACTTTTGCCAATTTGGAGCCAAACGTACAGTATTCCTTCTTCTTATCGCTCCAATAAATACTATTTTCGCATTGCAGACACAACACAATTTAAGTGCATCACCTCAGGAAGTAAAAATGCTAAAAGTCCCCATTTTCTCTGTTTGATGGATATTGAAGATAAAGCGTATCGCTATAAGCCTTGTGACGCGCAAACGCTAAAATCCAACGAAGAGTGTAATACGCTCTATCACCCAGAATTTGAAATTGATGCATTGCAAAACTCAAAGATTACGCTTGATATTGCGACAAATAAAAGTACGAAATAACTAAAGACAGAAGCCAGTAGAGTTACATGTAAAACTTTAGAATAAAGGAATTATGGTGATGCATCATCCAAAATATCAAACGACGATTATTGTAATTCTTGTTCTTTCTATGATTTTATTGTCTATCTTAATCCCTGGAGGGCCTATTGAGACACGCGATTTTTCACATATTTCGCCATTTATTTTAGGTCTTTTCAATACATTTTTGACTCTCCTTGGCATGATTAGCTTACCCGTAGCATACTTTGTTTACCACTCAAAAAAATGGGCATATTACGGCACTATTATCATCGGCGTAGCCTATTTTTTGGTGTATGTCTTAGATTTGGCACATATCTTTCCTCGCTCGCCAAGCCCAATGCCTACTCTTTTAATGGCCATCGAGATTGCAGGAACCCTTCTAGCACTTCCTTTAATCTTCTTACCCAAACGTATAGGCTTACTAGATTTAGAGAGTAAACATTACTCTTTACACTTTAATGCGAAAGTTTTGATGCTCATTATAGTGATTGTTATCGTATCGCTCGCAATCATACTGTTTGCTACGCGTGCGGCTATGGGTGAATCATGAATAATGAGTTTTATGTTTTTTGTCTCCAAGGTACTCTTCAAATTCTCGACAAGCTTTTAAATCGAGATTGGCTTATCCATGCTTTTCAACTGGAAAATGATAATTCTATTTATTCGCTGGAAAATATCAAAAATATTTTATACAACAATCGTATTCATGGAATTCAATACATACTCTATTTAGATACAAATATTTATCAATATTTACTCAATAGCCATAAAAAATCTCCTACAAAAGAAACGCGCGATGCTGTTGCCTTACTTGTTTTTTGTCAATTGTGTGATATTGGTATAGAACCTAGCCTTGCCGCATATGAAAAAATAAACTACATCAAAGACAATGCAAGAAACGATGCACTAATGGCATATGCTCTTGGTGAGTCAAATGAATATCTTTTAGCCAATCATCAAAATATTGATAGAGAAGTCCTAAAAAACAACCTTATTAAATACAATAGGCTGACAGAATGGGATTCTATGTATTTGGTTATGCTTGTTTATATAGCGATTAACCAAGAGAAAATAAGTTCATACGAAAAATTGAAAAAATTTAGATATTGGATGCTCACGGATTTTAGACAATCTTTAGTTTGCTTTGTTTATGCCATTATTTTTTTTAGTAAAACTCCGTTAAAAAAAATGATGAAGTACAAAGCTACCAACTTACCTGAACAAAGAAAAAAGCAAGTTTTCAATATGACATGGGATTTATACATGATGAATTCATTTATGCGTAATTGGATACCAAAACAAGAAACAAAAGAATTTATATATGCAACAGATGACAAAGCATTTAAAAAAGTGTTAAACATTGTAACGCAAATACAAATTCTCGGAAATTATACACCTTTCAAAGGGAGCCTTCATCAAACAGATTACAAAAATCTCATAAAAATCTGGGATATGTCAATTCCTGATTCTGAACGCATCTATCAATCAGAAAAATGGACTCGCGAATATAGGAAAGAATTAATTCAGCAATTTTGGGAGTGTTCAAAAATCTGTGTCAGCATCGTGTAGTTCCTACAATTGTA